>Ga0310344_10000036_pt1 | contig 128754 bp, 102 predicted proteins | sample HC15DNA20200_MG_FD_203801 | JGI IMG/M metagenome (GOLD analysis project Ga0310344, IMG submission 203801) | Marine microbial communities from station ALOHA, North Pacific Subtropical Gyre - HC15-DNA-20-200_MG | ecosystem: Environmental > Aquatic > Marine > Oceanic | place: Pacific Ocean...
TTCCACGCTGTAGATCCCCACACCTCCCTGACTCGGCAGAAAGGCTTCAAGGTGGACGACTTTTACGCCGCCCGCAGCAGGACTATCCCGCCGCTACCGTGGTCGAATATTGCTCCGCCGTTCTCACGGTATTCCGCTCCCGCCGCAAAGGCTACCGGACCGGCGCCAAGATCAAACGGTGAAGCCCGCAGGTTCAAGCTGACGTCATTGAGCTTGATCCGTGAATCCTGGGTCGCGGTACCAAAAGCATAGGCCAGCGCACGGGAGTTTGCCGTGCCCACCCCAAACAGATTCAGCGGCTCGCAAGCGGCGTCGACGGTGGTCGACTGGTTCACCGCGCAGACGATCTTGCCAGCGTTGGCCCCCGTTCCGTTGACCGCTTGCACCGCGCGGCTGAAATTGTTCTGGTTGATCACGTTGTGCGCGACGTTGTTTAACACGCTCTCGCCATGCAGGTAATTGACATCCCACGAGATGTCTGTGCCGATCTTTCCGGACAGACCCGTCGCAATCCGATAGGTTTTCGTATCATAGTCAACGACCGGAACGAGCAGTCCCTCGCCAGCCTTTCCGATGTTGACGCTGGTCATCCGCAACTGCTGCATCTCGGTGACCAGCTGGCGCGGCAGGAACGGATTGTTGATCGAGAGCGTGATAGCGCCCGTGTTGAGCGGTCCGGACCGCGCAGTGCCCGCCGCGTTCAGATTTCCTGCGCGAAGCTGCGCGAAATTGCCCTGCGTCTTCGTCGTACCGTAAGAACCATCAACCCAGAACTGTATGCTGTCGGTCAAGTCCGCTTCCAGCCTGGCATATGTCGCAAGACGCTCCAACGGGCCCTGAAGATTGAAGGCGTTGGAGAAACTGTTGATGCCCGGCCGGCTGCCGCCAATCATCTGATTGTTGTTCGGCGCATAGAGGCTGCCGAAGGAAAACGGAACCAGGCTGAGGCCATCGGCGCTGACTTCTTGACCGCCGAACGCCCTGACCAGCTGCGAACTCACGACCAGTCCGGCCGGAGTGATCTGGGAAGCGCGAACATTGGGAGAAATGACCAATGCGGGCTGCCCGTTCAGACCCGGCGTGGGATTCGACACCACCCCATACTCACGCGCACACCAGTCTCGCGAATAGCAATTGCCCGTCGACTCGCGCTTCTGATAGTCCGCGCCCGCGATGATTCGCACGCGATCGCCGAACCGCTTGCCCATCGCGACCGAGTACTTCTGATCACCCGCATCGCCCGCTTCGGTGACACCATACTGGGCCGAGGCACGGACACCTTCGAGCTTGTGGTCCAGCTGGATGTTGACCACGCCGGCAACCGCGTCCGAACCATACGCGGCCGAAGCGCCACCGGTAACCACATCGAGACGCGAGACCAGCGAGCTCGGGATCAGGTCGGTATTGAACAGCCCGGTGAAAGTCGTTGCCGGATAACGGAGGCCATCGACCAGAACGAGCGTGCGCACCGCACCAAGGCCGCGCAAATTGATGAGATTGTTGCCTGGACCGTTGCCGCCGCCACCAACGAAGGAGGTCGTCGAACTGACGTCGGAACGCACGCTGGGCAACTCGTTGATGACCTGCGCGAGGTTCGTGGCGGCGGATTGCTGGATGAGATCCTGACCAAGAACCGTGACCGGCGTGGGCTGATCCGCGCCGTTGCGAACGGTCCGCGACCCGGTGACGATGATCGGAGCAGATGCTTCCTCATCCTGGGCCACCTGCTCCTGCGCCATCGCAGGGCTGACGAACGCGGCAGTTGCGCCCGTAACGAACAGCGCTGCACGTACACGACGTGTGAAGACCTTAATCATGCTTCCTCCCCTGCCATCCCGCCTGGATGGTCTGTCGAACGTTTCTACAAATGACCTGACTGCTGCGGTCGCTTGCCGAAGCACGGCCATCGCCGTGGCTGACACAACTATGGATAGATAGTTTTGACATCGCTGTCAAAACTAAAATTTACTGTTACATGCATGTGTTGTCCGCTGTTGCGTCCTTGCTACGCCGGTGCGCCCTTTTGGAAGGGGAGCTATCCGCAGAACGGATTGTCCACGTAAATCACAGATCGATTGCACCATCCCGGCACAGACAGCAGACCCCAATTTCCGGACGCCGCTTTAATTTGTCTCGAGGCCCGCGCCACGACGATACAGCGGATCCGAAATGTCATCGGGCTTACCCGGGTCCTGCCTGCGCACCTGATCCATCGAGCGTGGGAGTTGGAAGGGCAGACGACCGCGAGCCGTGGCCCGTCCGAGAACCACATCGAGGATGGCGGCGTCGCTGGCGCCGAAATTGGCGAGGATTACTTTCGCTTTACCGTCCACCTCCGTGAGGATCGCGGGTCGATCGAGAAAAATCGCCAATACTGTTGGCGTTTTGGCCGACGCTGTCACAAGCGCTTCATAAGCGGGATCGCCCGCGCGAAAATCGAGACGGCCTTCCTTCTGACGGCTTCCGAAGAAATGATTCGGATGAAGCACTTCCGATGGCGCTTCGGCGCGAATCAGGGCGAAATCGGCGCTTGCGGGATCATCGACCACGACGAGCCCAGCCGCACGGGCGACAGCCGGGTCCATACCGAACAGCCAGACTTTGGGGGCGTTATGGAACGGCAGGACATGATCCGTGTTCTTGAGCAGCACCTGCGCTTCGCGTTGGGTTCGCTCGGCGAGCGCGACATCCGCGCTGGCACCGACGTCACGGGCCGCCGAAGCCGGATCGACATAAGGATTTTCGAACAGGCCCATCGCGAACTTGAGTTCGAGTATCCTTCGCACCGATGCATCGACGCGCTCCTCGGAAAGTTTTCCCGAACGAAGTGCCGTAAACAAGGGTGCAACATCATCGGTGCCGCCAAACTGGTCGATCCCGGCAGTCATGCCCAGCACATACCGCTCTTCGACGGACAATTGATCGACGCCCCAACTTGTCGCGATGTCCTGTGGCCGTTGCGGCTCTGCCGCGGTCGGGGTGCGGCAGCGTTCGTTGCAGGTGCGGGTAATGCCCCAATCGGACAAGACCATGCCGCGATAGCCAAGCTTCGTGCGCAGGAGGTCCGTAAGGAGCACCTTGCTGTAGCCCGGTGCGACCTGTTCGATCGGCTTGCCATCCACCTTCACCCCCGTAACGATGGGATAGGCAGGCATGAGTCCGGCCGCCTTGACCGAAAACGCACCGGCGAAAGCGGAAACATGCTGTTGGAAAGCCCGCCCCGGCCGTGCGATCCTGCCGTAATAGTTATGGGCATCGAAGCCTTCGGGCTCGGCGCCATAGCCGACCCAGTGCTTGACCACAGTCGCCACCCCGTCGCGCGCAAGTCCGGCGGCGCCGCCCTGGAATCCCTCCACATACGCAGCGCCCAACGCGCTGACGAGTGCGGGATCACTTCCGAACGTGCCAGCCCCGCGTGACCAGCGCGGTTCGGTCAGCAGATCGAGTTGCGGAGAGAGCGCCATGTGTATGCCGACGGAGCGATATTCCTTGCGAGCAATGGACGCGAACTGGCGTACCCGATCCTGGTCGCGCAATGCGGCAAAGCCAAGCGCTTCGGGCCACTGGGTGGTTCCCGTCGAGCTTTCCCCCGCGCCCAGCACATACTGAAAATGATTGCGCGGATCGGAACTGATGGTCAGCGGGATGCCCAGGCGCCCCCGCTCAGCAAGCTCCTGCGCGCGATTGTTCTCTTCCGCGAGCTCCGCCGGGGGATTTCCCAGACGCGTGATAAAGCTCGTAATCTTCCGGCCGGATACCAATGCATCGAGCGCAACGAGATCGTAACCCGCCCCGCGGCCGAGTTCTCCCTTTACGCCGGGGAGGGTCGCGTGGAACAAGGTGCCAACCTTTTCCTCGACGGACATTCGACCGACAAGGTCGCGCGCGCGGACGTCCGGAGCAAGTCGCCAGTCCTCGAACGGCGACAGCTTGCCATCCGCATCCGAATCCCGGAAGCGCCATTCACCGACCGTGAGCAATTTCTTCGCGCGGGTATTCACAATCGGCTGTGCGAAACCGCCAGATGGCGACGGGTTGGGCTTCACGCTCGCCGGCGCCGCGGCCAATGCAACCGGGATCACGATCATAGACAACAGGGCAGGTCGCAACGGAGACGCTCCTCAACAAGACGGGTCGCACAGCGGGGTGGAGCGGTTGGCCGGTCTCCCCCTTGAATTCGGGCATTGGCGACTTCAGTCGCGCCATATCCGCGGAATACTTTCACCACGCGGCGGCCCCATCCTGCCGGTCTTTACCGTGTCGGCTTTGCGAAACGGCGCGAATTCGGCCGTGGCCTCATCAAACCGCGTCTTCAGCGCCCGGGTGACATCGGGAAAGCGCGCTGCGAGCGAATATTGCTCACCGAGCCGGGTCATATCGTAGAGTTGGGGGAAACCTCGTCCCTCGAACGGCAGGAACATACCCATATAGAAATCCCCGGCGACGTATTTCCATTTCTGGGTACGGATACCGACGACGGCTTCGTCCTGGAACAGCAGCACTTCCTCGCGCGGGCTTGGCGCGCCACGCGTCAAGACCGCGGAGAGATCCTTTCCATCGATGCCTTGCGGCGCCTCGCTCCCGGCAAGGGCGCAGAGCGTGGGAAGGAGATCGATGCCGCAGGCCAGCGCATCGGAACGGCGACCAGCCGGAATCGTGCCGGGCCAGCGCGCGATGAAAGGCACACGATAGCCTCCGTCGTAGGCGCCGCCGCCCTTGCGCTGGCGCAGGCCACCGGTCGATCCTTCGAACCATGGACCGTTGTCGGAGGTGAAGATTACCAGCGTATCGCGATCGAGTCCCTCCCGACGCAGCCTGTCGAAGACCCGGCCTACGATGGAATCGATCTCCATGACCGCATCGCCAAAAGCTCCTGCATTTTTCGAGCGTCCGGCAAAACCTTCGAGTTCGTAATTCGGCAGATGGGGCGCCGAAAGCGCAAGTTCGAGGAAAAATGGATGATCGCGATTGTCGCTGATGAACTGCTCGGCAGCGGCTGCGAAATTCTGCTGCAGGCGAGGATAGTCGGGCGGCCACTCGCCGGTCTGGCGCGAACCTTCGAAACGGGAAACCGTCAACGGCTCGATATCGTGGCTGTAGGGAATCCCATGGAACAGGTCGAAGCCGTAGCGCGTCGGAGGCCAGTAAGGCGCGACGTGACCGAGATGCCACTTGCCCACGAGTGCCGAGCGATAGCGTGGACCGAGAGCGCGCGGAATCGTCGCGACATCCGGTGCGAGGCCGGTCTTGTCCCGGAGCAACAGTACACGCGACACGTCTGTACGGACCGGATATTTTCCGGTCAGCAGCCCGGCGCGCGAGGGCGAGCACACATTGGCGGGGGCGTAGTAATCGGTGAGGGTCAGACCCTCTCGAGCCATCCGGTCGAGGTTTGGGGTGGGAATCTCGCGGCCGCCGGTCGGTCCGATGTCGCCAAAACCAAGGTCGTCGCAGAGAATTATGACAAAGTTGGGAGAGCGGCGCGCACCCAGCCGATCACCGGCACGCGCGGAACCGGCCATCAGCGCGGCCGCCCCGATTCCTCCCAGCAGTTGCCGCCGCTTCACCGCGCGTTCCCCGCACTATAGACCGAGGCGAGCAAGGCCCGGACGCGCACGACACCACTACGCGTTCCGGAAGCGCCTGACACGACACTTCCCTCTCCAAAAGCGAGAATCGGGATGAACGCCACCGGCCACCTCTCCAGTTCCTTGGTTTTTGCCGCGATCGCATGCGGAAGATCGGCAACATCGATGCCTCGAATTGGCAACGCTGTCAACTTTCCTCCCTCTCCGGCTACGATCCCGGCCGAAAGTTTATGCAGCGACAGAGGGTCCCTTGACGACAGCTGCATTTTTGCCGCACAATCCGGTTCAGAATGGTAGCGCATTGGCGCATGCCGTCGTCTGGTCCGCCTGCGCAAGCGGCATGGGAGAGCCTCCTTTGAGTTTCCGCACAAACATCCGGTATGGTTTCGGCGCCAAAATTGGCAGCGATGTCAATCAGCGGTCGCGCGCGCTTTCTGGCCCAAAAAAGACGATTTCCGGCCAGCGCTTCCAGCGCTTCAAGAAGGCAATCGCCCTGGCGTCGCTCGCGGCGATGTCCGGTTGCGCGATGACACCCCATTCCATCCCGAGCCCTGCTACCGGGCCTGGTCGAACAACGGCGTCGACCGATCGGCCCAACGTGGTTCTCATTCTCGTCGATGATCTCGGCTGGCCGGACGTGTCCAGTTACGGCCGAAAGGATGTTCTCACCCCCAACATCGATCGCATCGCCGAATCCGGCGTCGCATTTTCGAACGGTTACGTGGCCGCCTCGGTATGCTCGGTTTCGCGCGCGGGTTTGCTCACGGGGCGCATGCCGCAGACTTTCGGTTTTACCTACAACATCACGGACGCGCCGGAGAATGGCGCGCGCGGCGGAGACGTCGGAGCCGGGCTACCGACCGACCAACCGACCCTGGCCGAGCGGTTAAAGCCGCTTGGCTATCACACCGCCGCGTTCGGCAAGTGGCATCAGGGCTCCGAACCCCGCTTCTACCCGACCAACCGCGGCTTCGACGAATTCGGCGGCTTCCTGAGCGGCGAAACTATTTACGTCGACCCAGCCAACCCCGACATGGTGACGACCGAAACGAAGGCAGACAAGGGCAAGCCACCGCTAACCGTGCGAAGCGCCAATGGCAGTTGGATGGAAGGTCCCGACCGGCGGGTAGTCGACAACTTTCAACGATACATGACCGACGTGATTACCGATCATGCCGTCGACTTCATCAATCGCAGCGCCGGGCAGAAGCAGCCGTTCTTCACTTATGTCGCCTACAACGCGCCGCACTGGCCGATGCAAGTCCCACGTACCTGGTACGACAAGTTCCCGCAGATCAAGGACCCGGTCCGGCGCACGTATGTCGCAATGATCGCGGCGATGGACGCTGGCATCGGCCAAATTCTCGATACTCTCGAAAAGCAGGGCGTGCGCGACAACACCATCGTCATGTTTCTTTCTGACAATGGATGCCCCGTGCAGTTCGGATTCTGCGATGAGCAGCATCCGTTCGGCTGGGGCAAATTCACCTACATCGAAGGCGGCACACGGGTGCCGTTCCTCTTTTCTTGGCCCGCAAAGATCCGCCCCCAGCCCGTGATAGATTCGCCAGTGATCTCGCTCGACATCGTGCCGACCGTGCTGACAGCCTTGGACCAACCCTTGCCGAAGAATCTCGACGGACGGGATCTGGTGTCCACGATATCGCATCCCGATCCCGACCGACTGCTGGTGTGGGGGCAGGCGCCCGTGTTCGCGGCGCGGCGTGGGCATCTCAAACTGTGGCAATCCGACGATTGGCACGAGAGCCACCTCTACGACCTCGACGCCGACCCCTGGGAGAAAACGGACCAGTCTGCGGCACGCCCTGCCGATAAGGCGGCACTCGAACGCGCGATCGCCGATTGGCGCGCCACGCTCCCCGAACCACGCTGGAAACTTCATTTCACTCGCCCGGTCACCGCCGGCGGCCACAAGACCGAATGGGTCTATTGACCCTGCCCCTTATCGACGAGGAACCTATTCGATGATCCGACCGTTCCGATCTGCAGTCCTCGGCACTGCGGCATTGTTCGCTGCGCTACCTGCTGCGCCCCTCGCCGCAAAACCCGCCACGCCGCCCGTAGAGACCGCTGAGCCTGCTGCCCGCCCCCGCAACGTGATCTTCGTGCTGATCGACGACCTGCGGTTCGATGGCGTGGGATTTCTCAATCCGCTGGTCAAGACGCCCAATATCGACCGGATGCGGCGCGAGGGCACGTTTTTCCGCAATACCGTGGTCACCTCGTCGCTATGCTCCCCCAGCCGAGCAACGATTCTGACCGGGATGACCGCGCGCAATCACCGGGTGGTCGATAACAACAATTCGTCGGAGGCCGGACTCACCTTTTTCCCAAGCTACCTTCAACAGCAGGGCTATCAGACCGCGTTCGTCGGCAAGTGGCATATGGGTGCGAATACCGACGCGCCGCGCCCCGGGTTCGACAAGTGGGTGAGCTTCCTTGGGCAAGGAGTCTATTGGCCGAATAAGGCCACCGATCGCGGCGGGGCGACTATGCTCAACGTCGACGGCAAGGAAGTGCCGCAAAAGGGCTACATCACCGACGAATTGACCGACTATGCAATGAACTGGCTGGAGAAGGAACGCGATCCGAAGAAGCCGTTCTTCCTCTATCTCAGCCACAAGGCGGTCCATTCCGATCCGATCCCGCCGGCACGCTATCTCCATCAGTACGACAATACCAAGTTCACGCTGCCTGCAAGCGCGGCGAACACGCCCGAAAACTATGCCGGCAAGCCACGCTGGGTCTATGATCAGCGCAACACCTGGCATGGGATTGACTTCTTCTACAATTCCAACGTCCCCATGACGGAATATCTCAAGTACTACTTCGGCGCGCTATCAGCTGTGGACGACAGCATGGGCCGCATCTTCACTTACCTGAAGAAGAACCACCTCGAAAAGGACACGCTCGTCGTGTTCACTTCGGACAATGGCTTCCAGTTCGGCGATCACGGGCTGATCGACAAGCGCACCGCCTATGAAGCCTCGGTCCGGGTTCCGCTGGTGGTGTGGGAGCCCGGCACGGTCAAGGCCGGCGCGACCATAGACACCCGGGTGCGCAACCTCGACTATGCCCCCACTTTCCTCGAACTCGCCGGTGCGGCGCGTCCAACGCAATTCGAGGGGCAGAGCGTATGGGGATTGATGAACGGCACCAGAAGTCCGGCCGACTTCAAGTCGCAGGATTTCGTCTATGAATACTACTGGGAATACAATTTCCCCGAGACGCCGACGACCTTCGCCATCACGCGCGGAAACCTGAAGTACATCGAATACTACGGCATCTATGATCGCGACGAGTTATATGATCTCGCCGCCGACCCGGAGGAGATGCACAACATCGCGGACGACCCCACGCATATCGAGGACAAGATCGTGCTGAGAAAGGCGCTGTTCGAACAGCTCGCCAATCGCGCAGGCGAGCATATGATCCCTTACATGGGCCGTGAATCCACCGGTGCGGTTCGGCGCCGGGTCGGAGGTACGGGCGCCGCGCCGTTCCCCAAGGAATGGTACATCGAGCCCAACCCGACCGATCGCTTCGATGACATCCTGCCCGACACGCTGGTCAAGGCGAAGGCCCATGCAGCGGGCAAGCCGCTCGTCTATACGCCCCCGCTTCAGGAGGCGATCACCGACGCCACCAAGGGCGGGTTCGCACCCTGAGCGATACAGCGCAATCCTTACAAGTTTGAACAGCGAGGCATGCGATGAGTGTTAATGATCCCTTCGGTCGACGCCGTTTTCTCGCGGGCGCCGGAATGGCCGCCGCGGCTGTCGGGATCGCGGGGCCGGCCAAAGCACTGCAGGCGGTGGGGCCGCAGGGGAGCGAGAGCACCTTGCCCTTCCGGGGCGAGGGCAAGCGTCCGATGAACCTCATTCTTTACTTCACCGACGAACTGCGCGCCGACGCGCTCGCCTGCTATGGCAATCCCGTCACGCGTACGCCAAACTTCGACCGCCTGGCGCGTGAGGGCGCGCGGTTCGCCGAATGTCACGTTCAGAACCCGGTATGTGCCCAGTCTCGCTGTTCGCTGCTGACCGGATGGCCAACAAGCGTGCGCGGTCATCGCAGCCTGTTCTATCTACTGCGGCCGAACGAGCCGAACATGTTCCGCTATCTCAAGAACGCCGGCTATGATGTGTTCTTCTTTGGCAAGAACGATGCTCTGACGCCGGAGAGCTTTGCGAATAGCGTGACCGAATGGAAGGATCTTACCGCCGGTTCCCCAGCCGGGGCGACTGGCGGCGTGCGCGCGATGAAGTCCGACGGCCCAACGACGATGCTTTTCCCCGGAGGAGCAGACCGGCGCAAGACGGCGGACTATCCAATGGTCCAGGAGGCGATCAAGGTGCTCGAACGGCGTGAGAGTGATCGCCCGTTCTGCATTTTCCTACCCTTGTTCCAGCCACATCCGCCCTATCTTGCTCCCGAAGGATTCGACAAGATGTATAATCCGGGGGATTTGCCAGCGCTGGTGCCGCCAAATCTTCCCAACAAGCCAAACTTCCATCAGGCGATCCGGGAAACCTATCGCCTGAACGAAGCAAGCGATGCAACATTACGGGAAGTACGCGCCGCTTATTACGGCCAGGTCAGCTATTCCGACTGGCTGCTGGGAGAACTGCTTGAAGCGATGGAGCGTACCGGACGCGACAAGGATACCGCACTGATCGTCAGCAGCGATCATGGTGACTGGGCCGGGGACTATGGCCTGATCGAGAAGTGGCCCTCGGCGCTCGACAGTTGCCTGACCCACGTGCCGTTGATCGCCAGGGTTCCGGGCGGGCGAGCGGGAACAGTCAGCAACGGCATGGTCGAACTCTACGACATCATGGCGACCTTCCTCGAGTTGGCCGGAACGCGTGCGACGCACACCAATTTCGCGCGCAGTCTGCTCCCGGTCATCAACGGCGGCGCGCCCGATATGGATCGCGCCGCCTTCAGCGAAGGTGGCTACAACATCTACGAGCCGCAGGCGTTCGAGCCGAAGCTGGGCGGCCTCTACGCCCCCAAAACAGACCTGCAGAACGATCGCCCCGAGACGATTACCCGTGCTGCGTCGATCAAGACCCAGCGCTGGTCGTATGTCGCGCGCCCGGCCGGACAGTCCGAGCTCTACGATCGCAAGGCCGACCCGGCCGAGCGCCGCAACCTGATCGCCGACCGAAGCCACGAACGTGTCCGAGAAGAGCTGCAGCAACGTCTGCTGAACTGGTATGTCGACACTTCCGGAGTGCCGGAAGAATATCGGGATTCGCGCGACATGCCACGCTTCATTCGCAATCCAACCTTTCCGGATGCAGCGGCGCGCACGCAATCGCTCCTCGATCGCTGACCCGTGAATTGGCTTCCAGACTTGTTCCGGCCTTCATGGCCGTGCATGACGATGCAGGGTGCTTTTCGGTCGAGGGAGGGCTGATTGCCAACGATAATGGACGTTGCAGCGCGGGCGGCTGTCTCGATGAAGACCGTGTCGCGCGTGCTCAACAATGAGCCGCATGTCCGCCCTGCGGTGCGCCAGCGCGTCGAGCTTGCAGTGCGGGAACTGGGTTATCGACCCAATCTGGCCGCGCGCCAGTTGGCCGGAACACGCTCGTTCATCATCGCCTATCCTTTCAACAACCCAAGCCCCAATTACATCACCGATATCCTGATGGGAGCGGCGGAGTTCTGCCGGGACCACGGATACCACCTGGTTTCCGAACCGGTCGATCTGAACCCGGATGCGAAAACGGTCATTCAGCGCATGCTGCGCACGCTGAAACCGGATGGGGTGATCCTGACACCTCCGCTCTGTGATACACCAAGGATTATCGAGCAGTTCGAACAGAGCGGCGTTCCCGTGGTGCGCATCGCAGGCGGTCGCGAGTTGTACGGACGCTCGATCATCCTCGACGAACGGGCGGTCTCACGACAAATGGTCGAGCATCTGGTGTCGCTCGGGCACCAGCGGATAGGGTTCATTCATCCCCACCCCGAACACATTCTCGCGCAGGCACGCTATCTTGGTTACCTCGATGGCCTCGCCGTCGCCGGAATAGAACCGCGCAACGAACTTGTCCGCCAGGGCTTGTTCGATCTGGCCTCGGGCGTCGCGGCGGGCGAGGAACTGCTATCCCTGCCAATGCCACCGACCGCGATTTTCGCGGCAAACGACGATATGGCCCTCGGCGTGCTGCAGGTTGCGCATCGGCGCGGTCTTTCCGTTCCTGGCGATGTAGCGATCGCAGGCTTTGACGACTCTCCCAGCAGCTCTATCGCCTGGCCTCCCCTGACAACGGTACGACAGCCGGTGAGGAAGCTGGGGTGCGTGGCAGCACGCATGCTCATCGAGGAAGACTTCGAGACGCCCGATCTTTCCTGCGCTCTGATCATCCGGGAATCGACCGCCTCGAAGATCGATTGACAGCGCTGACAATTGACGTCTATTCGGAAGTCATACGAGTGACGGAGCCGTGTGCTGGCTTGCCGCGCCGGACATGGGACGGGAATGAAACGCTATGCACCGTGCGCATCAGAGGCGCGTCCGATTTCAAGGTCGCAGGGCGATCCCACACAGTCTATGACGACACGTGTCATAGCCGTCGATGTGGGCGGAACACATGCCCGGTTCTGCGAGGCTGAGATCAACGACGGCGGCGTATTGCTGCATGACGTTGTGACCTTGCCGACAGCGGCTTATCCCGGATTGACCGATGCCTGGGAGGCCTTCCAGGCAACCCGCAGCGGCCCACGCATTCGCCACGCAGCCATAGCAGTCGCTTGCCCCGTGGATGGCGCAACGATCAAATTGACCAATAGCGCGTGGACTTTCAGGGCAGACCGTCTCGCTCGGGATCTGGGCGTAGAGCAACTTACGCTCGTCAATGATTTCGCGGCGCTGGGGCATGCGGTCGCCTGCGCTGGACCTGATGCGTTCGTGCATCTGTGCGGCCCCGCCAAATCGCTGCCCGCTACTGGCACGATCGCGATCTGCGGCCCCGGCACGGGCCTTGGCGTTGGCGTCCTGCATCGCCACCCGCTCGGATATGAAATCCGCAATTCGGAAGGTGGGCATCAGGATTTCGCCCCGGTCGATCCCTTTGAGGACAGGTTGCTCGCCCGGCTTCGTACCCTCCACGGGCGAGTATCGGTCGAGCGGGTGGTTTCCGGACCAGGTATCGTGGCGATCCGCGAGGCCCTGTTGGAAACGCACTCCGGTTCTACCGACGGAGACGACCGTCGCATCTGGCAAAATGGCCTCACGGGGGAAGATTCGTTGTCCCAAGCCGCAATCGAACGGTTTTGCGCGGCACTCGGCACATTCGCCGGAAATGTCGCGCTCGATCATTGCGCCCATGGCGTTGTCATAGCCGGCGGGGTCGGCCAGCGCCTGCGTCCAGTTCTGAGCCAATCCGATTTTGCTGCGCGATTTGCCAACAAGGGACGTTTCGGCCCGATCCTGCAAGATGTGCCAGTCAAACTGATCGTGCATGAGTATCCCGGCCTGCTCGGCGTCGCGGCAGCCTTCGCCAAGGAGCATCGCGGCAACGGCTTTTGATACGCGGCGCGGTTGCACGACCGGCCCGCAATAAATGAAAGGGAGATGAGATGAGGCGTCCATTCACCGATACGGCGCTCCCCGCCTGGGCAAGAAGCAAGTTCGGAACCGCTCGCGCCAATTAGGTGCCAACGCTGAAGGGTTGGACCTCGTCATGATCACAATGGCACTTCTGGCGGCCGCTTCCCTGGCCGGGGCGCAATGCCTCGATGACACGCGCCGCACGAGTCTGATTACGCTCCGTTCGCCCAAGGGAAGCCTGACGGCGGTGATAGACCCCGCCCATGGTGCCAATCTCGTGGGGCTGGAACTGGATGGGCGGGAATTGCTGTACCGAGGCCTCAATTTTTGTCCGGTGACCGGCTGGGACGGGAAAGCGCCGATCCTGTGGCCGGCGACTGGGCGCAACTATGCGGCCGATCCGGCGGGGGGCGTGGCTGCATTTGGCTGGATCCTTGCTGGCCAACGCATGCCGATGCCCATCCATGGGTTCGCCCGCGATCGAGCTTGGAATGTAGTGGCACGGCACCGCAATTCACTGACGGTTGAACTGAACGACGATGCCCAAAGCCGCGCCTTGTACCCGTTCGGCTTTCGCCTGCGGCTTATCTATACCTTGTCTGCGAACGGCCTGACCCTGGATCATCAGGTATTTGCCGCCAAAGGGCAGAGGAACATGCCCTTCTCGATCGGCAATCACGTGACCTTCGTTACCCATGCCGGTGCTTCGATTTCGACGGTTCCGACCCGACGGATCACTCTGGACTCGGCTGGTCGTCCGACTGGAATCGTTCCGCAGGCCCGCCTGGACCGCGAACCCGTCAATGGCTTTGCACGCCTCGAAACCGTTTCGCTGGCAGGTTACCCCCGCGTCGCGCGGGCTGCCTTCGATCTCGGCAACGGCGTGCGAATCGCTTTCACACAATCGGCCAGCGGAGCGAGCCCGCGGGCTGATCCAATCCGCTACAATCTCTGGGGCGATCCTGATGCGGGCTATTTTGCGGTTGAACCGTGGTATGGTTTGCAGAACGCGCTTGCCGATGGACGCGGCGTCGTTCTTTTGCCCGCCGGCCAACGGTTCGACTGGCACATGACGATGCGGATCTCCCGTTCTCCCGCGCACACGAGGAAATGAACTCATGGCGGCACTCCACACCCAGCCAGCAGAGCAACCGCAGGCCGACGGCTCCGGCGCGCATATCGATGCACCTGAATTGCGCCTGTTCGTGATGGCCCTGTTCTTTATCTTTGGCGGGATCACCAGCTTAAATGACGTGATCATACCCAAGCTGAAAGAGCTGTTCACGCTGAACTACACCGAAGCCATGCTCGTTCAGTTCTGCTTCTTCACCGCCTATGCCGTGGTCGGCATCCCGGGCGCGCAGTTGGTGAAGAAAATCGGCTACATGCGGGGGGCCGTCGCCGGGCTACTGACGATGACGGCAGGCTGCCTGCTGTTTATTCCGGCATCCAAGAGCGCGACTTACCCGCTGTTTTTGTTCGCACTGTTTGTGCTGGCGAGCGGCGTGGTCATCGTCCAGGTGGTGACCAATCCGCTGATTAGCCTGCTGGGGCCACCGCGAACGGCACACAGCCGCTTGACCTTTGCCCAGGCATTCAACAGCCTCGGTACGGTCATTTTCCCGAAGATCGGCGCGACCCTGATCCTGGGCAGCCTGGCTGGGATCACCGCTGCGGAACTGTCAGGTCCGGCGCTCGACGCCTATCGCGTTGCCGAAACGCAGGTCGTGGTGAAAACCTATCTCGGACTAGCCGCCGCTCTCACCGTGGTCGCCGCGATCGTCTGGTTCAACCGCAACAGGCTGAAGGGCGAACATCACGAGGCGAGTTCGATCCGGCATAGCCTCGACCTGCTGCGCCAGCCTCGCTTCGCGTTCGGAGCTCTGTGCATCTTCCTCTATGTGGGCGCCGAAGTCTCGATCGGATCGCTGATCGTGAACTATATGCAGGAACCGCGCGTATTGGGCGTCGATGCGGGCACCGCGGGATCATTCATTCCATATTTCTGGGGTGGAGCGCTGATCGGACGCTTCATCGGCTCGGCAGTGCTGGCAAAAGTGAGCCCTGGAAAGGTGCTTGCCTTCAACGCGGTGGGGGCGATCGCGCTGCTGGCCATATCCGTGGGCAGCCACGGTACATTGGCTGCTGGAAGCCTGCTTCTGGTCGGGCTGATGAATTCGATCATGTTCCCTACGATCTTCAGCCTGGCCAGCGAAGGGCTGGGCAAGCGAGCGGCGGACGGGTCGGGCATTATCAACGTCGCGATCTTTGGCGGCGCGGTAATTCCATTGCTGACCGGCGGGGTCGCCGACATGACCGGCAGCCTCTCCACGGGTCTTGTGCTGCCTGCGCTCTGCTATGGCGTGATCGCAATCTTCGGATGGTACGCGCGCCGTGCCGTGGTCGTCGCGTGAATCGCCGCAGCCCCGGTAAGGCGGCAAGCCGGACACGCGCGGCCTCGACCCAGCCCGGTGTACCGCCCCCCGGCATGGTCTGGATAGAAGGCGGCGAGTTCACGATGGGCTCGCTCGCCTTCTATCCAGAGGAAGCGCCGCTCGCGCGCGTAAGGATCGACGGCTTCTGGATCGATGAGGTTCCCGTCACCAACCGCGAATTCGCGGGGTTCGTCGCCGATACCGGATACGTGACATGGGCGGAAATCCCTCCCGATCCCAAGGATTATCCCGGCATGCTGCCGGGGTTTGACCGTGCCGGCTCGCTGGTGTTCCAAAAAAGCGCCGTTCCGGTCGGCACCGATGATCCATCGCTGTGGTGGGCGTTCGAATTCGGTGCTGATTGGCGCCATCCCTATGGACCGGAGTCATCGCTGGAAGGTCTCGACGATCATCCTGTCGTCCATATCGCGTGGAACGATGCCGCGGCTTACGCAGCCTGGGCCTGCAAGGATCTTCCCACCGAGGCCGAATGGGAATTCGCTGCGCGCGGCGGGCTTGAGAACGCCGAATTCGCCTGGGGTGACGAACTGGCGCCAGGTGGGGCAATGATGGCGAACTACTGGCAGGGATTATTTCCGTTCGCCAATACGCTCGACGACGGATGGGAAAGGACATCGCCCGTGCGCAGTTTTCCGCCCAACGGTTACGGGTTGTACGACATGATCGGCAACACCTGGGAGTGGACACGCGATTGGTGGCAGGAAAAACGACGGGCGCCTTCAAGTTGTTGTGCAGTGAACAATCCGCGAGGCGGACGTCTGAAGGACAGCTTTGATCCAGATAGCAATACGGTCGCCATCGGGCGCAAGGTGCTGAAAGGTGGTTCGCACCTGTGCGCGGCCAATTACTGCCAGCGATACCGCCCTGCGGCACGCCACCCTGAAATGATAGACACCTCGACCAGCCACATTGGATTTCGGTGCGTCAAGCGTACGTCCTCCAGCATAGCGTAGTAGGTTGCTCGGGTTCGGCCGGTGGAATGTTTCCGATCGGCTTCAGCAAGGTGCTCGTGATAGGTGGATGGCGCGATCCGCAGAATCCGGCAGATCGGCTAGACCCCATAGGCATCGCGATGTTCGTCGATAAAGGCGATCATCGTTGAACGGGCGCCAAGTATCTCTGGCTCGCTCTGCCAGGGCAAAATTCGCCCGATCGCCACCCGGCCGGAATGAGAGCGGGTGTGCTCACACACCGGCGAGATAGGCTGCGCAGGCAAGGTCCTGTACGATCGAGCCGAGCGACTTGTAGATCGTGACGTCCGCCTGGCCCAGGCGCCCAGGCGTGTCGCCGTTGAGGACATGTCCGATCTCCGCCAAGACGTGATCGGCCGTGACAAGTCCTGCCTCACGGGCGTTCAGGAACTCTGCGCCCTGCGCCAGAACGCCTTCGCGGTGGTCGGGGAAGAACCGGGCACGGGCGACCAGTGCGTTATCGATCTCGGCCGGGCCGGGCCGGCTGGAGCCTACCACGTTGACATGCGCGCCGTCGGGGATGTCGCGCGAAAACAGTATGGGCTCGTCGGCCGCGGTGACCGTGCAGATGATATCGGCCTGGGCGACCGCGGCGGGAACGTCCGGCGCGCTGCGCGCGCACAGGTGCAACTCGCGTTCGACGCGGCTGGCAAGCGCCGCCGACCTGGCCGGGTCGCGCCCCCAGATCGTGACCCGCGAGAGCGCCCGAACATGGCGGATCGCGGCGATGTGCTGCCACGCCTGCTCGCCGGTACCCAGCACGGCCAGTTGGTGCGCATCCCTATTCGCCAGGGCATCGGTCGCGACGGCCGATGCGCATCCGGTGCGGATGGCAGTCACTTCGCCGCCTTCAATCACCGCCGCCGGGGCACCGGTTGTGCGGTCGAAGATGACGATCACGCCCTGGTGCGAGCGGCCGCCCGGCGCATTGGGAAATATGCTCACTACTTTGACGCCGAAGCCAGCACCGTCCATCGCGCCGGGCATCACCCCGAACATGTCACCTTTGCCCAGGTCGATGATCCCGCGCAAAAGCTGCTGTGTGCGCCCTTCAGCCAGAGCGATCATCGCTTCGCGCACCAGCGCGATGCAGGTGACATGGTCGAGTCGCCGCGCGACTTCTTCGCGATCGATCAGCTTCACCCGGTCACGCGCCCCATACGGCTTCGGCATAGCGCACGAAGTTCAGCCCCATGATCTTCTCGATCCGCGCCTGGGTCCAGCCCTTGCCCTTCAGCAAGGCAATCAGTTCGCGGAACTGCTGCGGCCCGCGCAAGTTGACGACGAAGGGATAGGTGTCCGCCCGCTCTCCCGCCGCGCCGATCCCGGCTGCCTGACGTTCCGCGATCTCCTTGGCGAGCGCGGCCTGATAGGGAACGAGGTCGTCGATCTGCGTGACCGATCCGTCGGTTCCGATGCCAACGTGATCCTCGCCGCAGACGTTCACGGCATGGTCGAGATGCGCGACGACATCGGCAGCGCGGGCGTGTCCGGTGGGATTGAGGAAGGGCATGAAATAGATGCCGACAAAGCCGCCACGCTCGGCGACCAGACGAAGCTCCGCGTCCGTCTTGTTGCGCGGCAGGTCGGTCAGCGCACGGCATCCGGTGTGATTGATCGAGATCGGCAGGGACGAGGCCAGCGCGGCATCGAGGCAGGTCTGTTCGCCGCTGTGCGACAGGTCGACCATTACCCGGTTTGCATTGCATCGCGCGATCACTTCGCGGCCGAGCGCGGTGATGCTGCGGTTCTCCGGCGCCATCGATCCGTCGCCGAGCAGGTTGGCGGGGTTGTAGGTCAACTGGAATACGCGCACGCCAAGCCCGGCGAAAATATCCACGCGCGATGGGTCCTTGCCCATCATCGCGCCGTTCTGGAAGCCGTAGATCAGCCCGATGCGCCGTTCCTGCGCGGCGCGGCGGATGTCCGATGCGGTATAGATCTTGAGCACATCGCGCGCGTGCTTGCGGACCAGCGCATCGGTCGCGGCGATATCGCGCACCGAAAGTTCAAAGGGATCCTCCTCTCCCGAGACGTAACCCAGCGTGACGTTGATCGCCGTCAGGCCCGACGCGTGCGCTTCGGCAAGCACGCGCGGCGAGAGGTCAGGGACGAGATTGCCTTGCGGATGGTTGGGATCGTCCATCCCGCCGAGCGCATTGACGATAAGCATTGCAGGTCCTTGCGCGCTCGCCTTGCCCGCAACGCCCAGCGCGGCGACCGCTGCGGTTCCCGATGCCGCGCCCAGAAAGGTGCGCCTGTCAGTCGTCATTGTCGTTACCCATCTCGTCGGCCGTTACCGGGCGATAGTCTGCCCGGCGGTATTCGTAACCGCGCTTTACCGTCATCTGCACGCTGCGGATATTGCCGATGTCGGCGAGGGGATCGGCAGAAAGCACGACGAAGTTCGCGAGCTTTCCGGATTGGAGCGTGCCCATGTCCTGCTCCTGCCCCATCGCCCGCGCGCCGACGGCGGTGGCCGAATGGATCGCGGCGAGCGGAGGCATGCCCACATCGCGGACGAGGAACTCGATCTCGGGAAAGACATCGGGCCACTGGCTTTCGGCACCCGCTACCGAATCCGTGCCGGTGGAGATCGGTACGCCAGCGTGCCATGCCTGTCGCGTCAGACGTGTCGTGGTCGGGCCGGTGCAGCGCAGCGCCTTGCGTTCCGGATGGGCCGCCCGCTGCTTGTCATAGCGCACGAACAGGCTGCCGGTCGCATCGAGGATCGTCCCGCGGCGCACCATGTCGGCGAACAGACTATCCATGACCGGGTCATCGGGTTGTTTCAGAAGGTTTTCGTGGACCGGTGTGTGATCCTCGTAGGAGGACAGCATCACCGGCTCGACCTGATAGGCGAGGTAGCAGACATGGCTCACGGAATCGACGCCCGCGTCGATTACATCGGCCGGGCGGGTGGGGAAGACCGCGCTGTGCGCCCACACGAGCATGTGCTGGCGATGCGCTTCATGCGTGATCGCGGTGATCAGGTCGGACGGCAGGTCGGCGTAGATTTTGATCGCCGCGGCGCCGGTGCCGCGTGCCATGCTGATGGCGTGCACGATGCTGGTATGCTCGTCGATCGCCTGCATCCACGGCGCGGTGCCCGGCGCATAGCCCTTGCTCACCGAGCCGACGCGGGGGTCGGCGAAGAAGGGGCGCCCGGCAAACACGGAGACATAGGCGATGTCAGGTGCTGGAATTTCTCCGAAGCGTGCCTCGCGTGCCAGTTCGGCGACCAGCCTGATGTCGTCGGCCATGTCGCGCACCGCGGTCACGCCGCCGAAAAGATCGCGCCGCAGTCGCGCGCGCGCCCTCACTGGCTCGGGCGGCGTTGCCATGTGCACGTGACTGTCGATCAGGCCAGGGATGACGAAAAGGCCGGAGAGATCAACACGTCGCGCGCTGGGTTCGTCCCGCCCAGTCGCGCTACCATGCGGAACGATCGCGACGATGCGTTCGTTCGCGACGATGATGTCCTGATGCGTCCGCGCTGGTGCGCCGGTTCCATCGATGACGGTTGCATCGGAATAGACGGTGTCGTGCGTGGGTGGTGCGGCTCGGCTCGCTACCGCATGAAGAAGGGAGATGCCTGAAAGGGCGAGGGCGATTGCTCGCAATGGTCGCAGCTTCATCCCTAAAGCATTTCAGTGGTGGAGATTCTGGTCAATGGCGATGCTGGCTCAACCAGCATGCATGCGCTCGACAAAATGAGCGAATGCCGTTTTCGAAAAGCGATTGTCGATCGTTGAACGACGGCTATGGCGGAGTTCGGTCCTTTGTCGCCGACCCCGAAGAGCGGTTATCCCCAAAGCGGAATCTCTCCGCGCTAGCGTTTCCGGACCTCCTGAAAGGCCTGCTCGCGGTAAAGCCCGTTGGCGGACGAGGTGCCGAACAGCATCGGTGGCTGGCCGGTTCCGCCGCGCGCATTGAACATGGTGCTGAGGTGGACCCCCCCGGTGCGACCGTTCCAGTGCCCCCGCGCGGGCATGCCGACCTCGAGATAGCGGCCGCCCATGCCGAGGACGACATTGCCGAAACCTTCGAGTTCGATCGTGTGCGCGCCGAGCGCGGCTGCGTCGAAGGTCACGCGCGCATCGCGCATCGTCATGCCGTCGAGCGTCACGCCGAAACGCGCATCCCGCGTGAGGGGCCGCGCCAGTTCGCCGTCCCGGATCACGAAGCCGGTGCGGTTGCGCTTGCCGGAAAAGGTGATCGACTCGCTCATGCTGAACACGAGGTCGGGGCCGAACGAACCGACGAGCCAGAAGAACGTTGCAAGCGCGGCCTCGGGATCGTCATGCTTGCGCACCCCCCAGCTGTGATCGCGGTGCCCGAAGCCGTCGACGGTCCATGTCCGGTCGCCGATCCGCATGGTTCCGCGGACGCGCCCCGCAACCTCGGTGTGCATCGCCGCGAACTTTTCGCGAAAGCCGCCGGTCAGGCCGGACAGGGCCCAGGCATCGTAATGCGGATGAAGATTTTCGACATGCAGGTCGAGCGCGCAATCGCGATCCTCGGCGGTCCAGCGATTGGACGTGCTGTCGAAGGTCGCGGTCAGAAAGCCGTCGATCGCGAAGCCGTTCGTGAAGCGGTCTCCCTCGCGCATCGGCACGTCGATCCGCGAGCGGTTGTAGCCGACGCCCGGTGCCACCACGCCGAACGTGCAATTGCCGGTCCCCAGGTTGGGGTGGTGGCCGATCCGGATAAAGCCGCCCAATCCCTGTTCGATGTCCTGAAAGCAGAGAACGACGCTTTCCTGCCAATGCGCGTCGGGTTCGGGCGCATGCGGCCATTCGTCCTCGACCGGCAGGACGATAATATCCTCGGCGGGGATCATGCGCCGATCCCCGGGACCAGCGCCGCGAGCCGCTTGCGCGTGGCGGTCCAGTAGGTGCGTTCGACGTCTTCGAGTTCAGGGGGCAGGCGGCTCATGCCCATCGCGGCGAAGACCGCCAGGCGCCACTCGCCCAGCACGTGCGCGAACTCCCAGTCGTCGAGCTTCCCGCGCGCCTGCCGGTAGGCCGCGATCATCTCGTCGGGCGTCGGAATGCCATCGACGGGCGGCGCGAGCAGCGCGAAATGCGCTATTCCGGCAATCTGATAGGCAAGGTCTGCTTCCCCGACGCCATGGTGCGCCAGTTCCCAGTCGAGCAGGGCCACGACCTTGCCATCTTCGCCGTACATGAAGTTCGATATGTTCGCGTCGCCGTGCGCCAGTTCGGGGGCGCGGTGGCGCGGCGCGTGCGCTGTCAGCCAGTCGGCGGCCATCTCCAGCGTTTCGCGAATATCGCGGTAGAAATCCGCCTTTGCGTCCGGCGCGGCAGGCGGGATCGTGCGCCGCAGCTCGGTCAGCGTCCAGCCGATCTCGCGATCGAGATAATGACCATCGCCCCCGCGCTGCGCGAAATGCCCGTCGGCGAGACCATGTGGCGAGGTTGCGTGCATCAGCGCGAGCGTCCGCGCCGCTTCGAGCAGCATGGCGTGCCGACCGGCCGCGTCCACGGCCATGTAGGGGCCTTCGTTGAACGGCATGGTGCTTGGCGCGATCCCCTCGATCCGTTCCATGAACAACCCGGGTTTGCCGTTCACCGCGCCCTCGGCGTCGAGCCATAGCGCTTTCGGAACCGGAAGCCCGCGCGCGTGCAGGCCCTGCATGATCGAGAATTGGGGCGGCAGCGCATACTGGCTGAAGAACGCGCCACCGAGATCGTAACGGAAGACGAGCCGCTGCGGCGCCTGGCTTGTGCCCGCTATGTCGGCATCGAAAAGGATCGTCCCGCTGGAGGCGCCGGCCGAACGACGGCCGGTATCGATCCGGATCGCGCCGACGGCTCCGCCCAGCGACGCCTGCCGGTTCAGAAAGGCCCTGAGCCGTTCGGCGACTTCCGCGTCTTCCCCACCCTGCGTCGCCCCCGTAATCGCCCGGCTCGCGGCGAGTGCGCTATCGTCGCCCATTCCCTCTCTCTCCCCGTGCCGCCTTGATGCGACCCGAAAAAGAAATGTGACGAAAAATAAAATTTGTCAAATTATTGAATCGGGATCGCGATGCATCGACCGCCGGTAACGGGTGGTGGCCTTTGGCGCTGACAGGTTGATACCGCCATGGCGAACATGCCTTTGGGAATCTCGGTCTTGTGCGGCTTCATTGATGTGAGAGAAGCGTGCGGAAGGGAGGGCATAGAAAGAAACTATGCCTTCTATGAATTCTATCCGCCTACCGTTATGCCCTGTGTCGGTTAGCCTGCATCAATCGATTACGGCAGGCGAGCGGGAACATGAGGTCAGCAGGGATGGTGAACCGTCGGCACGTGCTGAAACGGGGGCTGGCAATGGGCAGCGCGCTGCCATTGTCGCTTGCCCTCGGCGGCTGCGGGCGAGGGGGCACGCAGGCCGATGCCGCTTCCGGCGGGGGCCGGAAAAGCGAGTTCATGATCGGCTGGTCCATCTACACGGGGTTCATGCCGTGGTTCTATGCCAACCAGTCCGGCATCGTCGATAAATGGGCGAGGAAGTACGGGATCAGGATAACGCTGGTCCAGGTCAACGACTACGTGGAATCAATCAACCAGTACACCGCCGGAAAGCTCGACGGCGTGGCGGCGACGACGATGGATGCGCTGACGATTCCGGCGGCTGGCGGGCGCGATACCAGCGTCATCATCATCGGCGATTATTCCAACGGCAACGATGGCGTTGTCCTGAAGAATGGCCGGTCGGTGAAGGATATCGCGGGCCGCCCGGTCAATCTGGTCGAGCTTTCGGTGTCGCACTACCTGCTGGCCCGCGCGCTGGAGCAGGCCGGCATGAAGCTGGGGGACGTGCGGACCATCAACACCAGCGATGCCGACATGGTTTCGGCCTTCGCCACGCCCGAAGTCATCGCCGTGGCCGCGTGGAATCCCCAGCTGGCCCAGATCCGCAAGGACCCGGCCGCCAACGTGGTGTTCGACAGCTCCCGGATTCCCAACGAAATCCTGGACGTGATGAACGTCAGCACCGATGTGCTGAAGGCCAATCCCGATCTGGGCAAGGCGCTGGCCGGGATCTGGTACGAAACCATGGCCATCATCAAGAAGGGCGATGGCCAGTCGAAAGCGGCGCTGGACGTGATGGCCAAAGGGGCGGGAACCACGCCCGAAAGCCTGGAGGAGCAGATCCGTACCACCTATTTCTACACGAGCGCGCGCGACGCCGCGGCTTATGCCGAAAGCCCGGACCTGATCACGGTGACCGACCGGATTCGCCAGTTCAGCTATTCCAAGGGCCTGTTCGGCCCCTCCGCCCGATCGGTGGACGCGATCGGCATCGCCTTTCCCGGAGGCAAGGTGCTGGGCGACAAGGGCCATGTCATGCTGCGCTTCGATCCCACCTATATGAAGCTTGCTGCCACGGGGCTGTGATGGTCATCGCGTTCCGGATCGCTCCCGCATGACGGACCCCGTCCGCATCAACCCGAACTTCGCGGCCCATGTGGACTGGAACCTCCTGCGGCTGTTCGCCGACATCGTGAAGGCGGGCGGGATCGGCGCCGCGGCGCGCCGGCTCAACAAGCAGCAGCCCACGATCAGCGCCGCGCTCAAGCGGCTGGAGGATCATGCCGGGGCGCGGCTGCTCAATCGCGGGGCGACGGGCATCGAGCTCACCTCGGCGGGGAGAGCCCTGTTCCTGATCTGCGAGGATATGTTCGAGGCCGCCCGCATGGCGCCGCACCAGATCGCGCAGGCGTTGAAGCAGGTGGAAGGGCTGGCGCGCATCCAGGTGGTCTCGTCGATCATTTCCGAGGAATTCGACGAGGCGATCGCCAGCCTGCATCGCCGGCATCCTTCGATCCGCATCGAAATCCGCGTCTCCCCGTGGCGCGAAGTGCTCGACGCGCTGGAGCGCGGGGAGGCGGAACTGGGGGTCGGCTATGACAGCGGCGTCCGCAGTTCGCTGACCTACGAGCCGCTGTTTACCGAGACGCAGCAGCTCTACTGCTCCCGATCACATTCGCTGTTCGGCGCCAAGATCGTCAAAATCGCCGAACTGCGGGAGGAGGGGTTCGTGCTGACGGGCGCCGACGAGGTGGAGACGATCACCCGCCTGCGCCAGCGCTACCGGCTGGGAACGGTCATCAACGGACTGGCCGAGGACATCCACGAAGCCATGCGCCTGATCATCCTGGGCACGGGCATCGGCTTCCTCCCCGTCATGGCGGCGGGCGATGCGGTGAAGCGGGGCCAGTTGTGGCCGCTGCTGCCCGACGATCTCGCGCCGTCCTATGAAATGTACCTGCTCGCCCGCCGCACGCAGCTGCGGGGCACACCGGCGCAGCTTTTCCTCGACGAGATCATCCGGCGGCTGAGAGCCAAGCCGCGATCCTGACGTCGGATGCCATCGCCATGAATCGTCATTGCGAGGGGCGGAGCCCCGCGGCAATCCAGAGCGGCACGCGGGGCTCTGGATTGCTTCGCTTCCGCTCGCAATGACGAAGCGGGGCGCATCATGCTCCGCCTTCCGGCGGTCCCCATAGCGTCGGGAACCGCCGACCGTGCGGGAAGCTCGCCGCCTCAGTGATAGTGGACCGAAAAGCGCAACCCGAAGGTGCGCGGGCGGGACAGGCGGTTGTTGACCCCGCGCACGTCGGTCGACTGGAGGCTCTGCGCCGACAGCACGCCGCGTACGTCGCCGAGGTTCTCGCCGTAGAGGCTGAGCCGCCAGGTGTCGCTGGCCAGTCCGATCGAGGCCCCCACCATGGCGAAGCCCGGCAGGTTGACGTTCGCGCGCGGCGTCAGCGAGGTGGCCATGCCGCTGCGGTAGCTGAGATTGGTCTGCGCGCTCAGCGTCAATCCGTTCGACAGCGGCCGGTCGTAGCTGGCCGACACGCTGAGCGTATGGTGCGGCGTGCCGGGCAGCCGCGCGCCATCGCCGCCGAAGCTGCGCCCGCCCACGAAGATCGGGCCGGTGAGTTTGGAATCGTTGTAGCCATAGGTGCCGTTCAGGGTCAGTTCGTTGGTCAGCAGATAGTGCGCCTCGAGATCGACGCCGAGCGAGCGCGCGGTCGATCCGTTGACGCCGGCCGGGAAGCCACCGTTGGGCGTGCTGACGTTGACCTGCGGATTCTTCCAGTCGACGTAGTAGGCGGCCGCCGCGAAATCGAAGCGCCGGCCCAGCTTCCCCTTGAGGCCAAGCTCGTAATTGTTGACCGAGTCCGCCTGGTAGAACTGGAAGGCGGGGTCCTCGGCGAACGGGCCGGCCGTGGGAATGCCGCTCGCCCCGCCGCGCCGCACGCCTTGCGAGAAAGTGAAGTAGGCGAGCGTCTGGTTGCCGAACGTGTACGAGGTATTGGCCTTGAACAGGACTTTTGTGCGGTTCTGCTGGTCCGTGGCCTTGGCGATGCCCAGCGGATCGGTGAAGTCCTGCGAACAGGACGGGCCGCAGATCGGCAGGGCGTTGATCGCGGTGATACTGAGTTCCTGCCGGAACACGCGCACGCCGCCCGTCACCTGCCACGCCGGCGTGATGTGGTAGGTGAGTTCGCCGAACGCGGCCAGATCGGTGAAGCGCATCTGCCGGTCGTAGATATAGCCGACGTCCGTTCCCGTGTTCGCGAAGCCCAGCGCATTCAGGTAGTCGGTGTAGCCCATGTTGTAGTCGGTGCTGGTCAGGTGGCTGCGCTGGTTCATGTAGAAGGCGCCAAGGCTGTAGGTCAGCGGCGTGTCGGAGGCCGAGACCAGCCGCACTTCCTGGATGAACGCCTTCTCGTTGTAATCGCGCACGCTGGGCACCAGGATGCGCGGATAGCCCGAATAGAAGAAGCCCAGCGTCTTCTGGTAGCTGGCCGTGCTGTCGTTGACCGCCGAGCTATCCGTTTCATAGGCGCTGGTCACGCTGGTCAGGGTGGCGAAGCCGAAGTCGTAGGACGCTTCCAGCGAGCCGAGATCGACCTTGCGGGTCAGCGGCTGCAGGATGAACGCGCCGGTCTCGTATTCCTTGAAGGTGTGCGGGAATACATTGTCGAAATTGTCGTTCTGGAACGCGGGAAACGCGCCGACGTCACCCGTGCTGGAAAACGAGGTCGGGGCGGGGCCGCCGGGATAGCTGTCCTGATCCGGCCCGTCCGAATGTTCGTACTGGTGCTGGTAGGTGGCCAGCAGCCGGATCGGGCCGTCTTCGTATTTCAGCATGGCCCGGACGTAGCTCAGCTCGCTGTCGTCGACGTTCTTCTTGGAGGTCGGGACGGGGAGGCTGTGCACCGGGTCGGCCGGATCGGCGAGGACCGGCTTGCCCGCCGAATCCAGCTTGTAAAGCGCCGGGGCGTTGATGAATCCGTGGTCGAACACGTGGCCGCCCGCCACGCGCAGCGCCAGGTTCTGGGCCAGCGGCAGGTTCACGACGCCATCGAGGCTGTAGTTGGCGCCGCCGGCATGCTTGGTCCAGCCAACATTGCCCGAGGCATCGACGGTGAACTTCGTGGGATCGGGTTCGTTGAACAGCACGCGCAAGGTGCCGGCGATCGAGGCGTTGCCATAGAGGGTGGCCTGCGGCCCGCGCAGCACTTCGATGCGCTTGACGTCGGCGAGGTGGAGATTGACGAAGGCGGGAGTTTCGCCAACATAAACTGATACCGGCGCGATCGTCGCCTGCGGCCGCTCGCCGCCTGCGGCGACGCCGTCGAGATTGAGGCCGTGGATGATGAAGCTGCTGGCGCCGCCATCGCGGATGCTGGCGCCGTTATAGACGAGCCCTGCGATGGCGCGGCCCAGGTCCTGAAAATCGGACACGCCGCGCTTGTCGAGATCGTCGCCGGAAATGGCCGAGATGTTGATCGGCGTGGACAGCGTGGTCGTCTGCCGGCGCGAGGCGGTGACGACGATGTCGCCGCCCGGCCCGCCTTGCTCGCCGCCGGCTTCGGCGGGAGCGGTGTTTCCGGCTGCCTGTTCTTCCGCCTTTGCCTGTAGCGGTGCCAGAACGGCGGCGGAGGTGAGCAGTGCGAGAGCGCTGGCGCGCACCAGCGGAAATCTTGGTGTATGGATCATCGATTTCGCCCCCATGTTTATGTGGAAATGAAATCCTCTCCCCGTCTTGCGGCGGCTACGTTTCGCACCTGCCGGACTTTTTCTGGAAATACCTGGCGCGCTGCGCGCGCAGTTCATGCTTCACCACCGGATGGTGATGGACCTTGGATTTTCGCAATTCCCGCGCCGGAGAAGCAAAGCCCCCGGATCGTGGTCAGTGCCCGCTCGTCAGCGCCATTTCGCCCGGGCCTTGGCGATCAGCGGCAGAAACGGCCAGATGGTCTGCTCCCACACGGAAAGCCTGCGCTGGTTGTCCTGCCCGACGTGGACCGCTTCGCCTTCGCGGAACGTGCCGAACAGGCGGTCGAGCAGGATCAGCTCGTTGGCGTAGTTGTAGCGGGTCTCGTCATAGTTCAGCGAATGGTGCAGGCTGTGATGCTCGATCGTGGTGAAGCAGAACGCGTACCAGCGCGGCGGGTCGAAGCGGATGTTGGAATGGGCGAAGTAGGCCACCGCGCCGCCGATGTTGCCGGCGCAGAGCAGGGCCTCCTTCGGCACGTGGAAGAACACGATCAGGCTGAGGCCGAGGAACAGGATCTCGATCCAGTTGCCCACCGCCGCGTTCATCGTGTTCAGCTGCGTGATGTAGTGGTGCGGCACATGGATTTCCCACAGCACCGGATGATTGTGCAGCGCGCGGTGGAACCAGTACTGCACGAATTCGTGCAGGAAGATGATCATGGCGACTTGCACGGGAAGCGGGAAATGCAGCGCGACATCCGTCGTCAGCCCGAAACCCTCCGTGAACGACCGGATCGGATCATAGAGGATCACGGTCGAGACGGCGCCGAGGAAGTACCGGTCCGCCAGAATATAGAAAGCGCCTTCCAGGAACTCCCGCACGGTCAGCCGCCAGTGCGCGTGGCGTTCGTTGACCCATTCCAGCAGCATGATGCCGACCATGATGATCGGGCCGGCACTCAGGCCGACCCAGGCCTGGCTCGTCAGCGAAGCCGGTGCGAACCACCAGAAGGCGAGGATTCCCAGCAGGATCGCCGGTTGTAGGTACTTGAAGATCATCCGCTTGACGGGATGGACGCCGGGCCGTTCCGCCGCCGTTTCCGAAGCGCCTTCCACGAAAGCCGCCTCCATGCGGATGGTTGCCGCTGCCGGCTGTGCGCCGGGCAGGGTGGCGATATCGGAAGCCTGTTGGGTATTCATGGGCAACCTCCGCACAAACGGACAGATCGGAGCAGGCACACGCACTGGGGCGGTGTTTCGGAGAACGCGGCCGCTAGCATACGGGGACCGCGTGACGGGCGAGGTGGCGCTTCTCCGTCTCCAGCCAGTCGCTCGCCTCGGACGTCGAGGGCGTCTGGTGGATGAACGTGAATGCGGGCTCGAACACGTCGACTTCGTAGAACAGGATCCACGGTTCGCCGTCGATCACCCGTTCCTGCGCCACCTTGCCGTCGGACCGGATGGAAAAGTCACCCGCTCCGATCGTTTCGCCCAGACGGCGCGGTTGCGTGCTGTGGGTGATAGCGCGGCCCCCGATGGCCACGGAAACCTCGTAGCTTTCGATTTCGGCCTCGGTGGCGATCCCGGCCGCCAGAGCATCCTCGAGGCTGGCGGCGCGCTGGAGCACGCTGTCGACCCCGGGCAGCCGCGACTGGGCGAAACCGACGTGCTCGCCGGCGATGATCAGGCCGCCCTCCACCGCTGACTCCCGTCCGGTGGCTTCGTGGAGCATGCTGACCAGCCGCAGCCCGAGCAGCGGCCCGCGCGAAGACGTCTGCCGCCAGTCCTCGACATAGGCGCCCGATGGCGCGAATTCGAGCACGCAGTTGCCGATGAAGCTGAGCCGCGCGGGTTCCGGCCACTGGTTGCGCGGCTGGTAGCTGCGCCGGATCTGCCAGGAGAGCTGCGCCGTGGCATCGTCCCAGAAGGTGTCGCCGACCCAGCCCTGGCGCTCGGTGAGCGGCGTCGCCTCGCCTTCCGAAAGGCGCAGGTCGATGCTGAAGCTCTTCGACTGGAGCCAGTAGACGACCGTGACTTCGTCGGTGACGCCGGTGCAGAAGCTGATGCTCTTGCGCCGGAACGTTCCCAGCAGGTTGCGCGGGAAAGCAAGCTCTCCAACGCTCTTGTGCGGCAGCCGTTCGAGAAGGGTTTCGAGGTTCATGCCCGGACACCCGCCTCTTGCAGCCCGCCCGCCTGTTGCAGACCGAAGGAATCGAGCGGCACCGCGTTGTCGAGGACCAGATCGCCGCGCGCGACGCGCTGCTTGAGATAGGCGAAAGTCTGCGCGGTCTGGTTGTACAGGTGCTCGCCACTTTTCAGCGGCTGATAGCGCGGCGCCTCGTCCGGGATAACGGGCGCGATTACGTGATCGTAATCGCAGGAGAAGAACAGCGGGAAGGAATAGCGTTCTTCCGCCACGCGCTTTACCCGGTGCTTGGTGGCGACATAGCGTCCGTTGGACAGGATCTCCATCATGTCGCTGATGTTCATGATCAGCGTGCCGTCGATTAGCGGCACGTCCACCCATTCGCCTTCCTTGTTGACGACCTGGAGCCCCGGCGCGGTTACGTAGAGCAGGGTGAAGCATTCGTAGTCAGTATGCGCGCCGATCCCCGGCCGGTCCGCGGCCGTCGCGTCGAAGGGATAGTGGATCAGCCGCAACTGGCTCGGTGGATGCCGCAGGTGCGCGTCGAAATAGGTTTCCTCCAGCCCCAGCGCGAGCGCGAAGGCGCGGAACAGCTGATGGCCGATCGCCTTGATATGCTGGTAGTAGGCCAGCACGTCCTCGCGGAAGCCGGGCATGGCGGGCCAGATGTTCGGCCCCACCAGCGGCCGGCGCCCTTCCGCCAACGGATAGTCGTAATTGACGTCGTAGGCTTCCTTGAGGTCATAGGTGCCAACGCCGAACTGTTCTTCGCCAATGGGCACATAGCCGCTGTGGTTTTCGGACAGGCCGATGTAGCTCTTCATCTTGGTTTCTTCGTCGAGCGCGAAATAGAGCTTCGCCCGCTTGACCAGCCGGCGGAACAGTTCGCTGTCGAACTGCGAACCCTTGATGTAGAGAAAGCCCGCCTCGACACAGGCCCGGTCAAGGTCGCGGGCGACGCCGAGCCGATCCTCGAAGGTATCGCTTTCCAGCTTCGAAATATCGACCAGAGGAAGAACGTGTTCCTGCATTTGGCGGCAACACCCTGCGCTATTGTCGTGCGGGGTGCGCTTCGCCTTTATCGACTTCCCATCGGCGAGGGCGACCCCATGGGCGTGTTGTTCCAAAGTCCTGCCCATCGCGCTAGGAAGGGAATCTTCATGCAGGGCATCGATCCGGTCTATGCCCTGCGGGGGCGGGCACAGCCGGCCCTGCGGGGCTATTCGCCCAGTACCGTCCGCAGCGGTTCCAGATGACGCGCATAGCGGGTCGCCGATCCCACCGAGCCGGCATGGATCGGTTGCCGCACTTGCGCGGCGCTGGCCGTCATCACCCCGGCGCGGTCCTGCTCCGGACTCAGGCAGGCGTCCTCGAAGGGGAGGCCAAGGCGCGGCAGCAGTGCCTCCAGCGTCGCGCGCGGCGCGGCGACCAGCTCTTCGTAGTCGATCTCGACCAGCCGGTCGCCCAGCGCGCGACGCCAGTGATCCATCAGCGAGCGGTAGGCGCGGTGGTAGGCGCCAAGTTCCGCCAGATCGTAGGAAAACGGATAGGCATCGCGGAACAGCGTCTTGAAGATCGCGAAGCACAGGTCCAGCGGATCGCGCCGGATGTGCAGCAGCATCGCCCCCGGCAGCGCCCGGGCGATCAGGCCGGCGTAGAGGAAATTGATCGGCAGCTTGTCAATGAACCGGGGCCGGGCATCGCGCAGCGGCGCGACCGCCGCCAGATAGGCCGCCCCGAGGGCGGAAGGATCGAGTTCCGCGCTGGTGGCGATCAGTTCGGCCTTGCTCGCCGGCATGCGGCCCATGCGATCGCGGAACGCGGCGATCAGAGCCTGGCCGAAGCAGGGCAGTTCGCCCAGCGCCTGCACCTGCGTGTGCCGCCCCAGCATCCGTTCGAGCAGGGTGGAACCGGACCGCGGCATGCCCAGGATGAAGATCGGCGCAGCGACTGTCTGATCCGCCCGGGCCGGCGCGCACCAGTCCGCATCGTGGGTGGCGGCGATATGGTCCATCGCCGCGCAATCTTCCGCCACCGCATAGCGCATGTGCTGCCGGCGCACCGCCGCGCCGCGCGCGAGATGGGCGAAGGCGCCGTCGTGATCGCCAAGGTCCTCCAGTTCCTTGCCCAGCGCATAGCGGAGATGGACTTCCTGCGGCCACGGCAGCGCGCCGCCGCCAAGCGCGGACAGCAGTTGCGGCACATGGTTGTCTGCGCGGGTCTGGCGGCGCAGCAGCGAACGGTTCAGCCAGGCTTCCGCGTTGTCCGGCGCCAGCGCGATGACCCGGTCGTAAGCCTCTTCGGCTTCTGCGGTCAGGCCCAGGAAGCCGGCGGCCGTGGCAAGGTTGAACAGCACGTCGGGCCGGTTCGGGGCGATCCGGCGGGCCGCTGCGAAGGCCGCATGGGCCTGCTCCGGCTTGTGGCACAGCGTGAAGGTGTTGCCCAGCAGGTCCAGCGCCCACAGGTCGGTCAGGGGGCCGTGCCGCGCGCGGGCGGCGTCGGCAAGCGCGTCGCCGATCTGCCCGAGTTGGGCATGGGCATAGGCCTTCTGCACCAGCACGCGCGGATCGGAGGGGCTTCCAGGGAATGCCCGCGCGGTCAGGTGGAGAAGATCGGCGGGCTTGCCGGCGCCGAGCAACCTCATGCCGGCGGAAAGCAGGGCGGAAACGTCTTGTTCCTGCCGTCCGGGGAGTGCGCCGGATGTCGTCATCATCCGGTTCTACGGGCTTCCATTGCCGATCGTCGAGCCGGAATCGGCGTCGGACTCAATTGCCGATCCGTTCCGGGTGCGGCCACCAGGTCATGGTCTGGATGTCGTGCTCGGTCGTCCACAGCCCGGCGGCGGTATAGCGCAGCGCACCGCTGCCGATCTGCGGGCCGATGCGGGCGCGGATGGCGAGCGTGGCGGGATCGATGACCACGAACATCTGGTCCTCCGTGGTCCGCAGCCAGATCTTGCCACCGCCGGCGGTGACTTCGCCCCATTTGAGCTTCGCGCCGATCTTGACCCGGCCGTTCACCTCGCCGCTGGCGGGATCGACGCGCGCCACCGTGCCATCGCCCTGTTCCTGCACCCACACGCCGCCTTCTCCGGCCGCGAGGAACCCGGGCTGGTTGCCGGTGACGGTCCGGTGCGTCACGCTGTTGGTGCGCGGATCGATTCGCTGCAGGCTGTTGTGCGTGCTGCTGGCGGCCCATAGCGCGCCATAGCCGAACACCAGATACCAGGTGTCGGGATCGACCGGGATGGTTGCGATCACCTTCAGCGTGACGGGATCGACGCGGCTGATCACGCCCTTGCTCTCGCTGGGCACCCACAGCGACCCCGCGCCCACCGCCACGTTGAACTCGCCGGGGCTCGCCAGCCCCGTGTGCACGCTGGCGGTGATCGTCAGCGTGGCCGTGTCGATGCGGTTGAGCGTGCCGTCCTTGCAATCGGCGGCCCACAGGTCGCTGCCCACGATGACCATCGCCCCGCACGGCTTGCCCATCACGATCTGGCCTAGCTTGCCGCCGGTCGACCAGTGCTCGACCTTGCTTTCGTTGTTGATCCAGACCGTGTCGTCGCGCGGGTCGATTTCCGCGAAATTGGCGAAGCCCGGAACCTGGATGACCTGCTTTTCCGGCTCTTGCGCGTTCAGCGGCGCGCCAAGCGAGCAGGCGAGCAGCAGCGGAAGGGTCGACCACAAGCGTTTCATTCCGACCCTTTCGATGGCGCGTTGGCCGAAGCCTCTCGCAAACGTGGCCATCGCGCTAGGGGGCGCCTATTCATGAAAGTCATCGATGCCATTTATGCCCTGCTGCCCGCGAAAGATGGCGGCGGGCTCGCCGCGCTCGACAGCGACCGGGTCAGCGAGGTCGCTGAGCGCCCTGCTTGTCAGGGAAGCGATGGCGTGCACGCCATTCGTCCCGGTCGATCGAACCGCTGTTGATATTTCCCCGTTAATCTCCCATCCGGCGAACATGCCGACGGATGATCCCGCCAAGTATACCAGCGCTGCCCGCGCGCGCATTGCGGCGCAGGGGTTCCGGGGATTGCGGATGCGGTCGGTGGCACAGGAGGCTGGCGCTTCGCTGGGTTCCCTCAACCACCATGTTGGCGACAAGGCCGCATTGATTGCCGCGATCGTCCGGGAAGAACGGCGCGAACGCCAGCTCCAGCACGCGCTCTGGCGCCGCCGGGTGGCCTGCCTCGACCTGACCGATGCGACGGTGCTTGCCGCCGCCATTGCGACCTATCTCGACGAGGCGGCGCTGGTCCACCGCGCCATGGCGTTGACGGGATGCGAACTGCTGGTCGAAGCGGTCATGGCGCCGCAGGAATTTCCCGGAATCGATCTGCTTCTGGCGGACGAGCAAAGGCTGTGGGTCGATCTGCTGGCACCGGGATATGGCTCCGATGCCGACCTTTTCGGGCGTGCGATCGTCGGTTATTGCCATGACGAGCGTCCTTTCACGATCGCCCTGGCGGGACATGCCGATTATCGCCTGCTGCGCAGTGCAACGATCGCCAGCGTGAGCGCGGGGCTGGCGGGACGGGGCGATGGCCTGGCCGCGAGGTTCGGCGATCTCGTCGCCGCATGCGGCAGCGACCCGGCCGTGTCGCCCTTGCCGGTCGATCTGCCGGACGGATCGAAGAAGGCCGAGCTGGCACAGCATATCGCCCAGGTGATTGCCGAACAGGGCGTTTCCGCCGTCACGCACCGCGCGGTGGCGGCCAGAGCCGGCGTCTCCAACTCCCGCATCGCCCATCACTTCCGCACGCAGGCGGACCTGCTGGATGCCGGGTTTGGCGCACTGATCCTGGCGATGCGACAGGAAATGCGCTCCCTCGATCTGCCGGAGCCCGAACGGCACCGGGGCATGGCGATGATCCGCGCGACCCATTCCATCGCGCTTGTCGCCGCGCGCGATCCAGCGCTGCAACCTTTTGCGCTCGACATGCGCCGCCGCCGTTCGGAAAATGTCCGTGAACGATTGAGGGGCATGCTGGGAGGCGATCGGGCCGCCGACGACGCCACCCTTCAGGCCGTGTCGATGATGACCATCGGCTCAGGCTTTGCGGCGATGGCCAGCGGAGGCGCCGATGGACGCAGCGCGATCACGGTGGAGCAGCTTGCCGGCCTGCGCCGCCGCTTCCTGGCCGCGCGATCAGGGTAGGTCGGGAGAGGAGCGCCGGCGCATCCGCAGGCGCGGGAGCCCAGGCGCGGGGTGGGCGATGGCGATCCATGCTGCCGCCGCAACCGTCATGCATGCCACCGATCGGCATAGCAGTTGCAACTGTTCCGCCGGCACGCCGACGGAAACCCCGCTTACGGCAAGCCAACCGCCGACCAGAGCGGCCGACAACCCGAGCGCAACCTTCATGCTCATCGTGAACAGGCCGAACGCGGCGGTATAGGCCGTATCGCGGTCGCGCGGATCGCCAGCGCCGAGCACCTCGGACAGGACTGCCCAACCCACCACCGTCACGCCCCCGCTGGCCAGCCCGAACAGGCCAAGCGCCATCAACAGGGCCGGGCCGCTGGCTTGCGCCGCAAGCGGAAGCGCCAGCGTCGCGATCGCGCAGGTCAGGTACGCCAACGCCAGCGCGCTCCGTGACCCCAGCCGCCGTGCAATCGATGGCCAGATCCCGATCGACGCCAGCCGCATCACAATGATCAGCATGATTCCGGTTTCGATGACCCCGGCCCCGGGGCCGTGGAGGTGGAGCAGCGCCTTGCCCATGGTGCCAAGGCCGGCCAGCCCGAGCATCGTAGCGCCGCAATAGTGCCAAAGCGCGGGGGACATCGTCCTGCCGGACGGCTTTCCGGCCGATGCGTCCCGATCTGGCGGCTCCGCTGCCAACAGGCGCGGCAGAGGGGCCATCAGAAGCAGCCCCGTGCCGGCGATCGAACCCACCAGCAACGCGGCGGTGGTTCGGGCCGGCGAGGAACTTCCCAGCAGCCCGGCACAGACAGCGCCCACGATCAGGGCCGCCCCGGCGGCCCCGCCCGCCCGGATTTGCGCGGACTTCAGGTGCTGGCCATTGCGGGCCAGGGATCGGGTCAGTCCGTTGTGAGGGACATCCACGAGTGCATAACTGGTGCGGATCAGCAGGAGGACACCGGCCACCGTCCAGGGTGCATGAGCGGGCAGCAAGGGCAGCATGGCGAAGCCCAGGCTGGCCGCCAGGATCGCCCCTCCTGTCACGGCGGGCAGCCATCGCTTCGCACGGCCGCAGCGGTGTATCAGGGTGCCGATAAACCCGTCGCACAGGGCGTTCCACAAGGAACTGGCCAGAAAGATCGTTCCGGCCAGCGCGGGTGACAGCGCCAGAAAACGGATCATGATGTACAGGATCAGCGAATCCTCGCCGGCCCAGAGCAGGCTTTTGCCGACATGGACGCGCGAAAAGCCCAGCACAAATGCGTTCGCGTCGGGTCGGGATGGGGGTCGCGCGCTCACTCCCCCGCATTAGGCGCGAAGGATGACGGACCGGCGACTCCGCGAAGCCGCCGGTCTTGAGCAACCGTCAGCGGCGCGGTGCGATCCTGGCGGGGCCGCCGCCGGGCACCGTCACGGTATAGGGCGTGCCATAGGCATTGCCCGGCTTTTCGAAATCGGTCGAGACGATCTGCGCACCGCTGGCGAAGGCGGCGTTCGCGCGGGTCATGTCGTTGGTCTTGGCCTCGTAGGTTTCGATGTCGGCGCGGGACCGGACCAGGTAGCCCTTGGCCACTTCCTCCCGGATCTGATTGCCGCGCGCCAGGGCGTTGTCATCGAGAATGAACGCCGCATGGGACTGGCCGGGCTGGGAATCGAGGAAAGCCATGCGCCCCTTCAGCCCTTCATGGCCGATCAGATAGTCCGAGGCGCCGTCATGCCCCGTCGCGGTCGAAAGCAGGAAGACGAACTTGCCCCGGGCCTGCCCCAGCGTTGGCCAATGCCCCGCGAGTACCGCCTTTTCGAGCGTGGGATAGCGCCCCCGCACATCGTCGGGCATAACGACATTGGCGTGGCCGATCACCTCGGTAATCGTCCTGTCCATTTCGTCGTAGGTGGCTGTCGTGATCGGCTGCGCTTTCGCCGAACCCGGCAGCAAGGCGATCGATTGCACCTTGGCCTCGATCATAACGAAGATCGGCACGTGGCGCGGATGGGCATCGGACCATGCCTTCATCTCTGTCAGGCAATCCCGGAAAGTCGGGCAGGAACTGCGGAAATCGATGTCCGCCATGTGCAGAACCTTGATGCCCGGCGCTTTCATCGGCGTGGGGTCATAGGGCAGGAGATCGGTTACGCCCTGTGCCCGCAGGATGCGGTAGGCTGCCGGATCGGCATAGGCGCCACCCGCCGGATCGGCATTGATGTCGATTTCCAGCCCCCGCACGCCCAGATCGAGCTGTTCGGTAAGCGAGGGATGGCGGTAGTTCAGCATTTCCGAAAAGCTCACCGGGTTGGGATGAGCCGTGCGGAACTCGGCCAGTTTCTCCGGAGGCAAGGCGGATACCATCCGGTCCATGTTCGGCAGCGCCTTTTCCAGCATGGCGATCACATGCGGATCAACGCCTTGCGAATAGCTGTTGTGGGTGCCGAGAACCTGGATGCGGTTGAGCGGCATCCTGTCGGGAATGCCCGCCGCTTCGGGCGGCGTTGCGATCGCGGCGGTGCCCAGGCACAGGGCCATCGCTCCGGCAGTGCGCAACAAGGAGGTGAACATCGAGGCGATCCTTTGTTGAGGGCCTTCGTGCAGGCTTGCGATCAGAACTTGACGTTGACGAACCCGCCAACCGTGCGGCGCGCGTTGGGCGAGGTATAATGCAGCAAGCCAAGCGCGCCGTAGAGCTGCCAGCCCGTCGAGAAGTAGGTATCGAAGAGATTGCGCGCATAGACACCGATCTCGAGTTGACCGTTGTCGGTAATCACGCTCGCCCGCGCGTTGACGAGGGCATAGGCGGGCACGAACGAGTAGGATGGCTGCCCCACGACCGTCCAGTAGTCGCTGCGCCAGGCGTAATCGGCATGCGCGCGCAGGCGCAGTTTGGCCGTGATGGCATGGTCGTAGTCCGCCGCCGCCGTCACCGCCCAGTCGGGCGAGTTGGGCAGGCGCGTGTTCGTGTAGTCGGTGGTCGTATTGTAAACGTAATTCGTGAAATAGCCGTCCGTGTAGGCGGCCGACGCGCTGAGCGAGAGCGACGGGGTCGGCTTGGCGGCCAGGCTCATCTCGACGCCCTGGCTGCGCAATCCGCCAGCGTTGCCGATCGCGCTGGTCAGCAGCGTGCCGCCCGCGCCATCGGGCACCTTGGTCAGGATCGTGGCCTGGAAGTTGGTGAAGTCCGAACGGAACACGTCGATGTTGAAGCGCAGGCGGTGGTTGAACCATTCGGATTTGAGGCCGAATTCCCAGGCCTTCACCGTTTCCGCCAGATAGGGGTCATACTTGTTGCCGACGAAGGCGATGCCCGCCGGCTTGTAGCCGGTGGTGTAGGTGCCATAGAGCATGATGTCCGGCGTGATCTGCCACTGGGGTGAAATGCGGAACGAGAAATTGTCGCCCTTCACCCGACCGAACGCATAGACCGGCGGCGCGCTGGTCGGGATGAAGCTGGGCGAGAAGCCCGTGACCGCGACGGGATCGGTATTGACGTAGTCCAGCCCCTGCGAATTGTTGTCGTGAGTATAGCGCCCTCCCAGTGCGATGCGCAGCTGCCGGGTCGGGTTGAGCTGGATCTGGCCGAACAGCGCCCCGGTTTCGTTTGTCGACCGGAACAGCGAAGTGTTGCCAGCCTTTCCGATCGCGCCGGTCAAGGCATAGAGCGTCTTGATCGGAACGCCATTGGTATAGACCGGCGCGCCCAGCGTCGCCCATTGCAGCTGGGTCTGGGTGGCGCGAAGCCGGTTGTAAAACCCGCCGACCAGCCAGGTGACAAGGCGCCCTTCGGGAGAGGCCAGATGGATTTCCTGGCTGACCTTCTCGGTATAGAGGTGGCCGTAATTGTATGGAATGTAAGCGTATTTGTCGATCGGCGTGAGATCGGCGGGCGTGTTGTTGTTATAAAGCGTGTAACGATAGGCGCTGATCGAGGTGAGATTGTTGCTGCCGATCTTCGCATGCACGCGCAGCGACGCGCCCCATTCCTCCGTCTCGATCTCGCCGAACTGCGAATCCGCCGTATCCGCGCTTTTGGGGCCGGGGTGGACGCCGAGGGAGTTGAGGATCGCGGTGACGGCTGCGGGCTGGCCGGACACGGGCGTGCGCACGCTGCTGTCCCAGTGGTGGGCATAATCGCCGGAAACCATCAGGTCGAAGCGATCGCTGGGTTCCACCAGCAACTTGACGCGCCCGCCGTATTCGTGCGTCGAGCCGACCAGCCGGTTGAGCGTCACGTTGCGGCCGAACCCGTCCTGCCCCTGATCGAATGCGGAGACGCGCAGTGCCGCGATCGGGCCGAGCGGCAGGTTGACCGTAGCATTGAGGATGCGGTCGTTGTTCTGGCCATAGCTGGCGCTGCCCCGGAACGTCGTCTGGCCCAGCCGGGGCCGATTGGTGGTCACCGCAATAACGCCCGAAGTCGAATTCTTGCCGAACAGCGTGCCCTGGGGACCCATCAGCACATCGACGCTGCCGATATCGACCATCCCGATCAGCCCGTTGGCACGCTGGCCGTCCATGACCACATCGTCGACCACGACGTTGACCGACTTCGCATTCGAGAAGTCGAACGACGTCGTGCCAACGCCACGGATCTGGAAAGCCGCCCCTTGCGTGGGGTCGTATTGCAGGCCCGGTGTCAGGTACTGGAGGTCGGTGACCGCTGTGTAGCCGGCCTTGTCGATCGCCTCGCTGCTGATTGTCTGGATCGCGACGGGCACGGCCTGCGCATTCTGGGTCCGGCGTTGCGCGGTAACGACGATCTCGGTCAGCCCGGAGGAACCATCCGCCGGGCTCGCCGCGGGCGCGGTCTGCGCCATCGCGGCGACCGGCAGCAGGCCAATGGCGCACACGGACGCCGATAGAATCAAGTGTACCGTTATGCGACTGGAAAATGACATGGCGAATCCCCTTCTTCGCGGGCATCGAATGCCGGCGATTTGAATGAATTTTATTGCACCTGTAAGTCACCTGAAGGGGATTTTGGCCGCGATTCTGTGCGGGTTGCATTGCAGGATGCATGTCAATTGAAATCGAATGTACTGTAATTTATGTGCCCTCGCGCGTGCGATGCCGGGCCGGTTCAGGGTGAGGCTGGAGGATCGTTTCCATTTCACCGATCGCCGCGCACGCCGGTTTGCCGGGCCTTCGCGGGCAATCGACGAACCGTTTGCCTGACGGGGCGCCTTGCCTTGCGGCAGAGGCCCAAGGCCTTACGATTGCGGCATGAACGATCCCGATATCAGGAAATCCTGCACCCGCTCGCTATCGTACCATGGCTTTTCCGGACCGCGCGAACAGCTTCTCGCGCTGGCCGACTATGCGCCCGAGGACGAGGCCGCGGACATCTATGGCGCCGGCGGCGCGGTGGCGCGGCTCGAGGAGCGCACGGCCGCGCTGCTGGGCAAGCCGGCTGCGCGGTTCTTCATCAAGGGCATGACGGCGCAATACTGCGCGCTCCGCGTCCATGCCGAAACGCGCGGGACTGACACGGTCGCGATCCATCCGCAGGGGCATATCGCGTCGGACGAAGGGGACGGGCTCGAACGGGTTGCCGGCCTGAAGGCTGTCCGCCTCGGCCGCTATCAGCCGTTCGAATTTGCCGCGCTGCAAGCCGTGGAGGAGAAGCTGGCGGCGGTGGTCGTCGAACTGCCGCTGCGCCGGTCCGGCTATGTGCTGCCGCCGCTGGACGAATTGCGGGCGATGTCCGCATGGTGCCGCGAAGAGGGCATTCCCCTGCATTTCGACGGGGCGCGGCTGTGGGAAGCGGCGGCGGGGTATGATGTCGCGCTGACCGAACTCGCCGATCTCGCGGACACACTCTATGTGTCTTACTACAAGGGGCTGGGTGGCCTGGGCGGTGCCGCGCTGGCTGGCGACGATGCTTTCATCCGGCGCCTCGCTCCGTGGAAAACGCGTTTCGCGGGCAACCTTTCGACGGCCTTTCCGCAGGCGCTCTCGGCGCTGGCGGGGATCGATCAGCATCTGGCCCGCATGCCGGAATATGTCCGCCGCGCACGCGATCTGGCCGGGGTGCTCGCCTCCGACGGGCGCGTCATCGTTCACCCGCTCATTCCCCATGCGAACAGCTTTCAGCTCCTGCTGCCGGGAACGCCCGCCGATCTGCACCAGAGACATGCGGCGTTCGCGCGGGAACACGGCGTCTGGCTGTTCAACGCCTTCACCGAATCCCCGATCGAGGGCCGTTCGATCGCCGAAGTGGTGATCGGGGCGGCATCCGATACCTGGGAGAACGGCGAAGTCGCTCGCTGGATCGATGCCTTGCTCGCGGCAGGGGACTAGGCGCTGTGGAATTTGGCCACGCCGCCTAGACATTCGGGCCATCGCGGCGGGCTGATGCCGCGATGGCCCGACCGCGTCAGAACTTGACCTTGGCTTCCACCGCCCAGGTCGCCGGCTGCGCGCGGAAGCCGAGATCGGTATCGGAACCGGAATAGGCCTTCGGGTTGTAGTCGGTGTAATACTTCTCGTTGAAGATGTTGCGGCCGCTGAAATAGAGGCCCCAGCGCTCGTTCTCGACGCCCACGCGCACGTCGACAAGATTGATCGGGTTCTGCACCTGCCGGTTGTCCACCTGCCAATACTTGCGCCCCTTGTGCGCATAATCGAGCCGCAGCAGCAGGTCGAAGTCGTCGGTCAGCGGGCGGTTGTACTGGAAGCCGGCGTTCATCGACCAGGTCGTGGTCTTGGGCGTGTGGTTGCCCACGGACGCGGGATCGACCACGTTCTTGCGGATGTTGGTGTCCGTCGTGCCGATGGCGCCGAACAGTTGCAGGCCCTTGGTGGGCAGCGCCTGCATTTCCAGCTCGACGCCCCAGATATGCACCTTGTCGATATTGCCGATGATCTGCGAGGCCGTGGCGACATCGATGTAGAAATACTGGAAGTCCTTGCTGACGGCCTTGTAGATCGCGCCGTTCAGGATGAGGCGGCGATCGAACCAGCTCGTCTTGAAGCCGGCCTCGTAGTTCGCCAGCTTCTCGGCGCGGAACACCGGGATGCTCACCGTGGGCGCGTTGAACCCGCCTGAGCGGAAGCCGGTGCTGTAGGTCGCGTACACGAGCTGCCGGTCGTTGAACTTGTAGGTCAGCGTCGCCTTGGGCTGGACGTTGTCGAAGCTGGTCTTGCGCACCGCGCCCGATGCCAGGTCGGTCTGCCGCCGCTCGTCGCGGTCATAGCGCAGCGCGCCCGACAGGGTGAGGTGATCGGTCAGGTCGTAATCGACGTTGCCATAGACGGCATAGGCGTTGTTGCTGTTGTCCTCGCTCAGCCGGATCAGGGCCAGGGCTGGATTGTCGATCTGGTCGCGCGATCCGTTCAGGTCGATGAAGGCGCGCGTCAGCAGGCTGCGCTTGGTGTGAAGGTAATAGCCGCCGAGAATCCAGCGGAGCGGTCCCTTCCCGTTGGAAACGAGGCGCAGTTCCTGGCTGGTCAGCTTGACGTGCAGGTCCTGCCCCTGCCCCGCCTGGATGCCAAGGCCCAGGAAGCCGCCGGGATTGTCCACCGGATTGCCGAAATCCAGATCGCCGCGATAGTTCTCCTTGATGTCGGTATAGGCGGTGATGCTGGTCAGCGTGGCGGCGCCGAGGTCGAGATCGATCTTGGCCGAGGTATCGAACAGGTTGCCGAACGTCAGGCCTTCGATGTTGGCGCTGGGCAGCCGGAAATCGTTGGCGAGCCCCGAGGGAACCCGGCTGTCATAGATCGCGCCGGCGCGGAAATCGCGGTAGGAGGCGCGCAGGTCGATCTTCAGGTTTTCGCTGAGCGAGGCTTTGAACTTGCCGCGCAGTTCCCAGTCGTGGTCGATGAAATCGACGTTCTTGTCGCTGTAGGTGTTGCGGATGCGCCCGTTGTCGGTCTTGTACGATCCGGCGATGCGCAAGCCCGCGTCGTCGCCGATCGGCGTGGAGAGCGAGCCGGTCACGTCGATGGCGTCGCCCCGGCCATAGCTGGCATCGAGCGCGCCTTCCATGTGGTCGGACGGGTCCTTGGTGATGATGTTCATCGCCCCGCCGATCGCGTTGCGCCCATAAAGGCCGCCCTGCGGTCCCTTCAGCACCTCGATCCGCTGGATGTCGAACAGGTTCATCCGCAACTGCTTCTGGCTGTTCTGGGGAACGCCGTCGACGATCACCGCAACGGGCGAATCCGCGTTGTTGATCTGCGTGACGCCGCGCACCACCACGAACGAGTTGAGGTAGGTGAAGCTCTCGTCGAACGAGACGTTGGGCACCAGATTGACGAATTCGCGCGTGGATTTGATGCCGGCGTCGGCGATCTTCTCCTCGGAGAACGCGGCCACCTGGATCGGTACGTTCTGGAGATTTTCCTGGCGCCGCTGCGCCGTCACCACGATATCGCCGAAGCCCTGGCTCTGCGGTGCTTCCTGCGCCATCGCCGGCGTTCCTGCGGTTAGTCCGGCAATCGCGATGGCCAGCCGGCCAGCGCCCCTCATGTTGTTCGTTCCCATCGTCTTTCCCCTTTTATGCCCCGTATCGAGCGATGCCTATCTCCGGGTATCCCCTCAGTTCCTTGTCGCGTGGCATGCCGTAAGTGCGCTTGCTGTGCGCAAGCCCTGCGCGAACCATGCCGTCGGCCATGCAGACCGTGGCCGGGACCGGATCGATCACCGGCAGCACGTGTCCGTGCGTGCGCAGGGTTGCGGCAATGGCCTCGGCGCAACCGAGGAAGCCGGTGCAGCCGAGCACGATGGCGTGCGCGCCGTCCTGCTCCACGGCGGCCAGCGAGGCCTGCGCCAGTTCCGTCGTCAGCCGTTCGGGCTCGGTTTCCAGTTCGAGCACCGGAATGTCGATGACCCTGACGGAGGATAGCTTTTCGTCCACGCCATAGACCTTCGCCAGATTCTCGATCATCGGCACGACGGAATCGAGCACCGTCACCACGCTGAACCGGTGGCCGAGCATGGCGGCGAGGTGCATGGCGGTCTGTGCCGGTCCCAGCACGGGGATGGACACCACCTCGCGCGCGGCCTTCAGCCCCGGATCGCCCATGCAGTCGATGACGATGGCGTCCGCGCCCGCCCGCTCCGCCCGGATTGCCTCGACCACGAGCCCCGGCACGGCCATCGCCTCGTCGAATTCGCATTCGATCGAGGCCGGGCCAGTCGCGAGCAGCGACTGGGTGATGACCAGATCGTCACGCATCAGCGGGGCCACATCGTCCAGCGTGCGGATGCCCTCGGTGATGACGGGGGTAATCAGGTGTACCCGCATCACGCGCAATTCCCGATCAGGTCTCGGACGGGCACGTAGTCCTCGTCCAGCCCGAAGCATCGCGGGCCGACCACGGCTAGCGCGTGCGGCGTGGTGAGGATCGGCGGCGCGCTGCACGCCACCACGGCGACGCGCTGGCCATAGGCGAGCCGTTCGGTGGGAATGGCGTGCGCGGTTTCGGCATCGACGATGGTGACGAGATCGGGGACGATCCCGCGCAGTTCGCCGTTGACGTGGACCACGAGGTTCTCGTTCTGGAATCGGACCTCGGCCATGCCGGGGATCGCGCCCGGCGCCGCTTCCGCGCCCATGGCGGAGATCGTGCAACTGCCGAAGACCCAGCCGCGCGTGGTATCGCGTTCAAGGCTGGTGATCTTGCCCCGGAACACCACCGCCGCGTCCGAATAATAGGCGTGGGCGCGCAGGGCATCGATCAGGCGGTCGAGCGGCGGGCGCGGATCGCCGCTGCGCGCGATCGCCTCGCCGATCCCGATCGCGCCGCTCAGCGTCAGCGGTACGGCGGCGCGGCGCGCCTGCGCCCCGGTCATCGGATAGCACGACATGCACACGCTGGCGCCCATCACCGCGGCAACGGGGCGCGCGAGTTCCTCGGCCTTCAGGCCGGTGACCGTCTGGTAGAGCACGCTGTTGCCGTGCTCGTCGGCGATCGTCATCGGGGCGCAGGCCACGCCCTCGATGTTGAAGCTGGTCATCTGGAGCGCGGGAAAGGCGCGGCCCATGCCGTCGGCATCGACGATCGGCAGCCCGCGCATCGCCGCGTAGGCGACCGGCATCATCGAATTGCAGCCGCCGATCTCGGCCGAGATGATCGCGGTGGCGGTTCGGCCCAGGAAGCGCTCCAGCACTTCCACCGCGCGGTGCTGATCCTCGATCGAGAACAGCTTCTCGATCATCACCGTGGGCGCGCCCATCGCGGCGGCGACGAACACGTTGTCCTCGTCCTTGAGATCCTCCGGCCGAACGATCGGGACCGGGCCGTATTGCGCGATCGCCTCGCGGCACAGGAGTGAGCCGAGATAGGGGTCGCCACCGCCGCCGGTGCCGAGGAAGGCCGATCCGATCGCCAGGTGTTCGATATTGTCGAGCGTGATTTCGCGAACCATCATCGTACCTCCGCAAGGGCCAGATCGCCGACCGCGCGGCAGACGACGCGCGTCGCCCCTCCCGGCAGGTATTGCAGCGGAACCGCCTCGATATTGACGATCTCCACCGTCTCGGCGCTTGCCCCGGCGGCGATGGCCTGCCCGGTGGCCTGCGCGCGCGCGTCGGCGAGCGCCGCTTCGCGGCTGGCGGCGTCCGGCGCGTTGTAGATGCGGTCGATTTCGCCGCTGACCTGGCCGATGGCCGCGCCGATCGCGTTGGCGACGCCGGCATGTTCGGGGCGCATCATGTCGGAAACGCCCTGCGGCGTGGCCGAAACCAGCACCGATCCGCCGCCGACCAGGATCATCGGAATATCACCGGGCGCGGTCTTCATCCGGTCGATCGCATCGTCGATCAAGCGGTCGATCGCGCCGCGCGCCTCGGCCACCAGCGCAGGGGGCAGGTGGGCCACCCGTGCGGGATCGCCGAAAGCGGCCTGGCCGCTCGCCACCGCGATGTCGCTGGTGGTGAGCGTTTCGCCGCCGAAGATCAGCCCTTCGCTGCGCAGACGGAAGCCCACCGAATCCGGCCCGACGGTGACGCCGTCCGCCGTTTCGCGGACAAGGCTGCCGCCGCCGAGACCGATCGAGAGAATATCGGGCATGCGGAAGTTGGTGCGCACGCCCCCGACGTCGACATGCACGGTCGACTGGCGGGGAAAGCGCGCGACCAGCACGCCCACGTCCGACGTGGTGCCGCCGATGTCGACCACGATCGCGTCGCTCGCGCCGGTGAGCCAGGCCGCGCCGCGCAGGCTGTTGGTGGGGCCGGCGGCGAAGGTCAGCACCGGATAGCGCTGCATGTGGTCGGCGCTCATCAGCGTGCCGTCGTTCTGGCTGATGTAGAACGGCGCGGTGATGCCGAGTTCGGTCAGCGCGCGCCGGAACGCAGACGTGATCGTGGCCGCCAGCGGGCGCAGGCTGGCGTTCATGATCGCGGCGTTCTCGCGCTCCAGCAGGCCCACGCGGCCGACGTCGGACGAGAGCGAGACTTCCATCCCAGGGGCGTGCCGGGCGATCAGTTCGGCGGCGCGCGTTTCGTGCGCGGGGTTCAACTGGCTGAAGATGCAGGAAACGGCGATCTGGCCGATGCCGGCCGCGCGGGCTTCCTCGACGGCGGCAAGGATGGCCGCTTCGTCGAGCGGCGAGATTTCGCGTCCGTCGAACTCGAAGCCGCCGCGCACCATCGCCGATCCGCCGCGTACCACCGCCTTGAGATCGTCGGGCCAGGCGGTGAACGGGGGAATGCCGCGCCCGGCGGGAAAGCCGATGCGGATGGCGAACACCGGCACCAGTTCGCGGCGCTGGATGAAGGCGTTGGTGAAATGGGTCGTGCCGATCATGACGGCGTCGATCGCGTCCGGCGTGATCGCGCATTCGGAGATCAGCGCCGTGATCGCCTCTGAGATGCCCGAACTGACGTCCTTGCTGGTCGGGCGTTTCACCGCCCCCAGCACGTTCCTGCCTGATAGAAGAACGGCATCGGTATTCGTGCCGCCCACGTCCACGCCAATCCGCATTGAAGCCCTCCGCTGGTGGAGGACAGCTTTCCTGCACCTTGCTCAGTGCGCAACGCGCCCGGCTGGGAGGGGAGGGGTTCTACATGGTAGTCATCGAATAATACATCGGATCGCGGAACTACCTGGATTGGTAGTCAGGCGGATGCGAGCCGCCTGCCTGCGGCAATCGCCGAGACCCGATCGTGGACGCCCAGCTTCTTGTAGATGCTTTTGAGGTGATAGCGGACGCCGTGTTCGGAAATGGCCAGCTGGCGGGCGATCCGCTTGTCCGAACCGCCACCTTCCAGCAGCCGCAGCACTTCGCGCTCGCGCTCGGTCAGGGCGCTCGCACCGGCGCCGCCGCGGTCGCGCAGCCGGTTGCCCAGCGTTTCCGCAAACGCGAGTGCGACCTCGTCCAGCCGACCCTCCGCGCGCAAGCGCGCCAGCGTAGTGGCGAGGAGTGGGCCTGCCATATCGCGGAATATCTGCCGCATCCCGGTGCGCGCGCCGATCGCGATGGCCGCGTCCAGCAGATCGCGCGCGCGGTCGTCTTCGCCATCGAGGCAGGCGGCGCTGAAGCGAGCGAGCAGGAAGCGCAGCCGCGATCGTTCCAGCCCGCGCGCGGCCGCACGCTCCAGCGCGGTTTCGAGAAGCGCGCCGGCCTTGTCCCGCGCACCACCCGCGCGCAGCCGGTAGAAACCGGCCAGCGTATAGACCTCGTGTTCCTGCCAGCTTGCCGTCGGCCCGGGTTCCGGCGCGATCCAGCCCGGCGGAACGGGGCTTTCGTTGCCCTGCATCGCTTCCTCGCCAACGATGCACAGGCCAATCCCCGTCACCAGGTCGGCCACGCGCGGCAGGCCTTGCGCGCGCAGCTTGCCGACTTCGTCCTCGATGGTGCGCAGCGTGGTCCCGAGGCCATGGTCGATGCGGTTGAGCCGAACCATCGTTTCATAGGCCAGGAAGTAGATGTCGAACCACGCTTCGGCATCGGGCATCCGGTGCGCGGATTTGCGCACCGAATTGCGCGCGCTCGTCAATTGGCCGGCTTCGTACTCGATCGATCCGGTGAGCGCGGCGATCACGGTTTCCACCCCCACGTCATGCGCGAAGCCCTGCTGCCAGTGACGGCGCGCCTCCGACATGCAGGTGCGCGCCTGCTTGAGCCTTGCTTCGGCAAGGTGGATCGCGGCTTCGTGCATGAACAGGAACATGACGTTGTAATGCGAAGCGGCGAGCTTGGCCTGCGCGCGGGCGTCGATCAGGCTGGCGCGCGCCACGTCGAACCGGGCGCGCTGCGAATTGAGGATACACGACAGCGTCGACAGGAAGCTGCGCAGGGCGGCGTCTTCCGCCTGTTCGGCGGTCAGGCCGCGCAGCAGTTCGAGGTCGTCCGTCCGCTCTAGCGAGCAGCCATAGACCAGCAGTGTTACGCGCACGATTTCCAGATCGCGCGCCAGCGGATCGGGCGGGCCGATCCCGGCCTCCGCCATTTCCGCCGCCAGCGTTTCGTACAAGTGCTGCGCCACGCGGATGCGGCCGCCCTTGAGGTGGACGATGCAGTCCATCATCCGCAGCACCAGCGAGGCGGCCACGTCCTCCGCGCTGGATTTCTCGACGAGTTCGCGCAGAACGGGAAAACCGTGGACGATCCAGATGCGCAGCGCGCCGTGCGCGTCGGCATATTCGCGAATGCGGCCGGAAGTGCCCGCCATCCTCGCCAGCGTCGCGGCTTCTGCGAGCTGGCCCGTGGCGGAATAGTGATCGGCCATGGCCAGCAGCAGGCTCTCGCGGTCCTCCCTCGCGCCTTCGGCTTGCGGCCCGTCGCGCAGCAGCACGCGCAGGGCGGAATGGAGGTGGATGCGCTGACCTTGCCGGTCCACCAGACCTTTCAGACGGTAGGCGAGATCGGCGACGATCGTGTCTTCCCGCCGCTGGCTGTCGATCGCCAGCAGCGTCGCCAGATCGGGCGTATCGAGCCAGCTCGCGTGCGTCAGCGCGGCGCGTTCGGCCGGCGTGAGCGACGCCAGCACTTCCTGCGCGATGAACGTGCCCAGCCCGCTTTCGCGCACGATGTCGAGATCGCTCCAGCTTGCCGACACGTCGCGTGCGGCGGCGGCCCAGCGGGTCAGCACGTCCAGCGCCACCGGCCAGTCGCCGGCCAGGGCCTGGATGCGTGGGCGGATGGCCGGGCGCAGGCTGGCTTTCAGGGTGCTGGCGATGTCCTGCGGGCGCAGGCGCAGGGCGTCGGCGTCCAGCACGTCGATGCGTGCACGCAGCGCCATGCGGGCCAGCGGCAGGTCGCCCGGCTGGTGGATGGTGAAGATCACGCGCCGCCCGGCGCCTTCAAGGTCGATCCGGTCCAGCACCTGCGCCAGCAGCCTGCTATCGGCCGCGCCAGCTTCCTCGATCACCGTGACCGGCGCCTGCCCGGCCAGCAAGCCCTCAGCCGCCGCCCGCGGATCGCGGCCATGTTCCCACAGGCCGAACACCGCGATCCCGTCCCCGCCGGCGATGCGCTGCGCCGCCGCATGCGCCAGCCGGCCCTTGTGGAAGCCCGGAGGGGCGCAGAGCACGACGACCGGCCGGCCGGCGACGATGCGTTCAACCAGTCTGCCGAAATGTCCGTCCGCCGGGGAAAACTGCATAAACCGGGTGTACCATCAGGCTGTGATAGCGCGATGGTACTACCTGGTAGGAGATCGGCCAAGTATCCTTCAGATCACCGCCGTCCCGGAAAACAGGCTGGCGGTGTGGCCACCAATCCAGATCTGGCCTTCGCCATCGGCCTCGACCGTGATCCGGCCGTCGCGATCCAGACACGCGCCCTGCGTGACGTGGTAGGGCGCCTTGACCAGCCCTTCGCCGGTCAGCCATTGCGCGACCGAGGCGTTGAGGCTGCCGCATACCGGGTCTTCGATCAGGCCGCCGAACGGATCGCTGAAGAAGGCGCGGATCTCGTAGGCGGCGGGATGACCCTCGGGATGGAGCCCGACCACGCCCAGGTCGATCGTCGCCCCGTGCCAGCGCACCGGATCGAGCGCCCGCACCGCTTCCGCCGAAGCCAGCCGCACGGCGACCCAGCCGGGGCCGTTGTCCACCCAGCGCGAGGCGACGATGGCGTCGCGCGAAATGCGCAGGACGGCGGCGATCTCGTCGAGCTTGTCCTCCTCGACCTGGCCGGAGCGGATCGTTGGCGGGGCGGCGAAGGCCAGCGCGGACCCGGTACGGCGCACGCGCACCAGACCCGCGCCGCATTGCTGCACGACCTCGTTCGCGTTGCGCGGCGTTCCGCCCGCCGCCAGCCAGGCGTGGCAAGTGCCCAGCGTCGGATGCCCGGCGAAAGGCAGTTCGCGTGCCGGGGTGAAGATGCGCACGCGATAGTCCGCGCCTTTGTCGGTCGGCGGCAGCAGGAAGGTCGTTTCCGAGAAGTTCAGCCAGCGCGTGACGCGCAGCATCGTGTCATGGTCCAGTTCCTCGGGCGTGGTCACCACCGCCAGCGGATTGCCGCTGAACGCGCCGGCGCCGAACACATCGACGATCTGGAAGGAATAGCGGGTCATGCATCAAGCCTTTCGCAGCGAAAAATGACGGGCGCCGGCCACGCAGCCGATCACCAGAACGAGTACCAGAACCATGTCCATGCCGACCGGTTCGTGCAGCAGCAGCGCGGCGAGGCCCAGCGCCAGCAGCGGCTGGACGAGCTGGAGTTGCCCGACAGCCGCGATCCCCCCGAGCGCAAGGCCGCGATACCAGAACATGAAGCCGATCAACATGCTGCCGAGCGAGACATAGCCGAGGCCGAGCCATGCCGGCACGCCGACGGCGCTCCAGTCCGGCGTGGTGGCCAGGGCCATCGTGCCGAGCGAGACCGGCAGCGTCAGCGCGAGCGCCCAGCAGATCACCTGCCAGCCGCCCAGCCGGCGCGAGAGTACCGCGCCTTCGGCATAGCCCAGCCCGCAGACGATCACCGCCGCGATCATCAGTGCGACTCCGGTCGTATCGGCGCGCAGCGATGGCGACCAGGCGTAGCTCCCCACGCAGAGCGCGCCGAGTGCGGCGAACAGCCAGAACCGCCGGTCCGGCCGTTCGCGCGCCCGCAGCACCGCGAACGTCGCGGTTGAAAGCGGCAGCAAGCCGGTGAACACGATCGAGGCGGACGCGTTCATGTGGCGCAGCGCCACGGCAGTCAGCAGCGGGAAGCCCACGACCACCCCCAGCGCCACGACAACGAGCGGCAGCAGATCGCGCCGTTCCGGGCGGGGCTGGCGCAGGGCGGCCAGCAGGGTGAGGGCGATCAGCCCCGCGATGGCGGCGCGGGCGAGCGTAAGGAACAGCGGATCGAGATCGATCACCGCCGCGCGCGTTGCCGGCAGCGAGCCGCTGAAGATCACCACGCCGATCAGGCCGCTGAACCATCCTTCGAGCGATTTTTCCATATGTCCTCCGGCAATGTCCTTGCCTCGGAAGCGGGGATCGGCGACAGGGACAATCCAGTAAGGTTCAAACAAACTGTACTGGTCCAATCGGCAATAAGGTTGCGCATCATGGCGTCATCGCAAGGCACGCTCGTCGAACAGGTGATGGGGCAGGTGCGCCGCCAGATCGCCTCGCGCGCGCTGCCGCCCGGCGCGAAACTGCCGTCGATCCGCAGCGCGGCGGAAACGGCGGGGGTGTCCAAGTCGACCGTCGTCGAAGCCTATGACCGGCTGGCGAGCGAAGGCACGGTTTCGGCGCGGCGCGGGTCGGGCTTCTACGTCGCGCGGCAGGGCGAGCCGCTGTCGCTGGCCGACATTACGCCCCGGCTCGACCGGGCGATCGATCCGCTGTGGGTCTCGCGCCAGTCGCTCGAAAGCCCCGGCGACCTTCCCAAGCCCGGGTGCGGCTGGCTGCCGCCCGAATGGCTGCCGGAGGAGGAGGTGCGCCGGGCGCTGCGTTCGCTGGCGCGCGATGGTGGCGGTGCCCTGGCCGATTACGGCACGCCGCTGGGCCTTCCCGCGCTGCGGCAGATCCTCGCCCGCCGGCTGGGAGAGCGCGGCGTGCATTGCGGCCCCGGCCAGATCATGCTGACCGAAAGCGGCACGCAGGCGATCGATCTCCTCTGCCGGTTGCTGATCGCGCCCGGCGATGCCGTGCTGGTGGACGACCCGTGCTATTTCAATTTCCTCGCGTTGCTGCGCGCGCACCGCGTCACGGTGGTCAGCGTGCCGATGACGGCGGAAGGACCGGACCTCGCCGCGTTCGAGCAGGCGCTCGTCACGCACCGTCCGCGGCTCTACATTACCAATTCAGGCGTCCACAATCCCACCGGGGCCACGCTGTCGCTGACCACGGCGCACCGTCTGTTGCGGCTGGCCGACACGCACGATCTGACCATTATCGAGGACGACATTTTCGCCGACTTCGACGAGGAACCGGCCCCGCGTCTGGCCGCGCTCGACGGGCTGGAGCGGGTGATCCAGATCGGGAGCTTCTCCAAGACGCTGTCGGCGGCGGTGCGCTGTGGCTATGTCGCGATCCGGGCCGACTGGATGGACCGGCTGGTGGACCTGTCGATCGCGACGGCCTTCGGGGCGGGGCGGTTGTCGAGCGAGCTGGTGCTGCGCGTGATCCAGGACGGCAGTTACCGCCGCCACGTGCAGACTTTACGCACCCGGCTGCGCAAGGCCCGGCGCGCCACGATCGAGCGGCTGAGCGCACTGGGGATCGCGCCATGGATCGAACCGCGCGCGGGCATGTTCCTGTGGTGCCAATTGCCCGGCGGGATGGATGCCGCCGAGTGCGCCCGCGCCGCGCTGGCGCAGGGGGTGGTTCTGGCCCCCGGCGACGTTTTCAGCCTGACGCGTACCGCGCCGGACTTCATGCGCTTCAACGTGGCGCAATGCGTGGCGCCGGGCGCGGCCGGCCTGCTGGAACAGGTCTTCGCGCCCGGCTGAGCCGCCTACAGCCGCGAAGCCGTGTCGCCGTGGCCGGGGACGAACCGGCGCGCGGAGAAGCTGTGGGGCACGTCCGCGCTGCCACCGTAGAGCTCGTGGTGCGGCGCGGCTTCTGCAAAGGCGCAGGCCAGTTCGAACAGGTTGGTCTGGGCAGCGTCCATCGCGTCGAGCGGGATTTGTTCCAGCAGGTCTAGCGCGGTGCGCAGGCGCGGCATGAATGCGGTGTAGAACGCCGCGAAATCCTGCGCCGAAGCGCTCCAGCGGATGGCGCTCCGCGCATTTTCCGTGGCGCGTGCCCAGTGTGCCGCAAGCTCCGTCAGGTCTTCGAAGCCGGCGGGCAGAGTGATGGTATCGGTCATCGGGAGTGTCCTTTCCGTTCAGGCGGCGAGGTAGCGGTCCAGCGTGCGCGCCGCGTGCCGGATCAAAAACTCCTGATCCATGAGCTGCATGGTATCGACCGCGCCCGAACGGATGCCGGTGAACGTGTCTTCCATCGTCGCGGTGTCTTCCAGCCAGGCGTTGCGATGCAGCGCGTTGACGTGCAGTTGCGCCACCCGTTCGGCCGCGTTGCGGGCCGGGCGGAAGTAGTTGATGCCTTCCCACAGCGTCCGCCCGTGATCGAGCGGCCAGAACTGGTGGGTGAAGAAGGCCATGCCCGGATAGCCGCAGCCGGCGGCGAGATGGATCAGCAGGTTGGGAAAGACGTTCGGCAACTCGAACTGGAAATCCGCGCGCCGCGTCGGGTTGATCCCGGGCGGCACCTGCTCGGGATGCGGGGCATGGGCCGCGCTACCGTGGAGCACGCGCGCGAATTCGGCGGTGGAAGCGGCGGCTTCCATGCCAAGGCCGTAGATCGTGGACGAGGCGTGCGGGCCGATCAGCTTGAAATCGGAATGTTCGATCCCGCGAAAGCCCGGCAGCGATCCGGCGTGGATCGTGGGAACGTGATAGCCTTCGGAAAAGGCATAGAGCGCGACTTTCCAGTTGCATTCGAGCACGGTGTAATAGCGATAGGCCGTCGTCGCTTCGGCATAGGGATAGCCGCCGAACAGCGTGCCGAAATCGCCGAGATATTCCGCCAGCGTCTGTTCGGGGGGATCGGCCATGTTGATGAACACGAAGCCTTCCCAGGTATCGCAGGCGATCTCGCGCAGGCCGAGGCAGGCCTTGTCGAGCGTGCCGAAGTGATCCTCCAGCGGCACCGAACGCAGCGGCCCGTCGGTGCCGAAGACCCAGCCGTGGAACCGGCAGGTGACCACGCCGGCGCGCGCCCGGCCGAAGGTTTCGGCGTCCGAAGTCGGCACCACCTTGTTGCCGCGATGGGTGCAGACGTTGTGGAACGCGCGTACCACGCCGTCCTTGCCGCGCACGATCAGCACCGAGGCGTCGACGACCGGCAGGTCCTTGACCTTGTAGTCGCCGATCGCGGGCAGCTCCGATGTGGTCGCGACCTTCAGCCAGGTGCGGCGGAAGATCTTCTCCCGCTCCCGTTCATAGATCGCCGGATCGCGGATGGCGTCCACCGAGACCGGGGCGGTGCCGAGTTCGGCGCGGATCGCAGCCACGCTGCGGCCGAGATGGGCGAACTTCTCCGCGCCCGGCTTCAGCGTGGCGCTGGCGGGGTCAGTCATATTCGAGGTGTCCTCTCTGTGGTCGGTTTCAGGCGTCGGCGAGTGCCCCGGGCTTTGGCGACCAGCCCGCGGGATAATGGGAAATGAGATCGGCGATCAGTTCGAGATAGCTGAAGCGCCATTGGCCCCGATCGGACCGCGCGGTGGCGAGATAACGGCCGCCGATCCAGTAGGCGCGTCCGCTGGCCGAGGTGGCGACCTCCCAGAGATAGAATTCCACGTCCGCCACCATGCGGTCTGCGGCCAGTTCCACCTTGGGCGAGACGAGGTAGTGCATCGTCCAGCGGAAACCCGCATCGGCATTGCCGGCCACGCCATCGGCAATGGCATCGCGGCCCTGCAGATCGCCGTAGCGGTCGATGCGGAAGGTGGCGTCGACGGTGAACAGCGGGCGCAGCGCGTCGGCGGACGGGCCGCCATCGAACGCCCGGCCCAAAGCGCCGATCAGATCGTCGATCGCGCGCAGAGCTTCGAGGCGGGCGATCCGGTCCTCAAGCGACGATGGTTCGGTCATGATGCCGGCCTTTGCGGAACGAAAAGGGCAGGGAAGCGGACGGGATCGCGCCGGGCCACTTCCCTGCCTGCTGTCAGAACGAGGTGCGCGCGCTGAGGTACCATTCGCGCGGACGGCCATAGACACCCTCGATGATACCGCCGAACGAGTCCGCGTAGCCGGAGCCGAGATAGACCGCCTTGGTCAGGTTCTTGACGCCCAGCGTCACGCCCCACCGCTTGTCTTCGTCGCTGAACCCGATCGAGGCGTTGACGAGGTGGTAGCCCGGCTGGACCAGCTCCGGCGTGTTGACCGCGTCGTTGTAGACCGTCGAGCGATAGGACCAGTCGATGCGCGGCGTGAATGTGCCGATGCCTGAAGCCTCGATCGCATAGGATGCGCCGGCGCTCAGCGTCCACTTGGGCGCGTTCTGCAGCTTGGTGGCCGTCGTCACGCCCGCGCTCAGCGCGCGCAGGTCCACCTGCCGGTACTTGGCGTCGAGATAGCCAATGCCCGCCTCGATCGACAGCGCCGGGACGGGGCGCGCCAGCATTTCCAGCTCGAAACCCTTGATGCGGGCCTTGGCGGCGTTCTGGATGATTGGCGCGAAGCCCAGCGTGGGATCGTTCACGGTGATCTGCAGGTTGTTGTAGTCGTTGAGGAAGACCGCGCCGTTCAGGCGCAGGCGCCGGCCGGCGAGATCGCTCTTGAAGCCCAGTTCGTAGGTCCTGCTGGTTTCCGGCTTGAACGAGGGGATGAAGGCGAACGGCGGGAACACGCGCTGGGTAAAGCCGCCACCCTTGAATCCTTCGGAGTAGGAGGCATAGGTCAGCAGTTCCGGGCTCCAGCGGTAGGAAAGGCTGACCATGGGCGTCCACGCCTTGTCCTTGATCGTCGCGCGCTGGCCGAGCGGCCCCATCAGCGGATCGCCGTTCTTGAGCCCGGACCCGTCGGGGTTGTAGGGCGCGCCGGTCAGGAAGCCGGCTTCGACGACGTACTGGTTGGCGTTGCCGAACGTCTTCTTGTCCTGCGTCCAGCGCACGCCGGCGGTCAGGTTCAGATCGTGCACGATCTCGTAGGTGCCCTGGCCGAAGAAGGCGAGGCTCTCCCCGTCAAGCACCGCGCCGCTCAGGAACACGGCATCGACGATGTTGACGAGGTCCCTGTGGTTGCCGTGCTCGCTCGAATAGTAGCCGCCCAGCACCCAGTTGAACTTGCCGTCCAGCATCTTGCCCTGAAGCTGCAGTTCCTGCGAGAACTGGTCCTGCTTCCAGTCGCTGTTGGTTTCGACGATCGTGGCCGGGCTGTGATCGGAATCGCGTGTCCAGAAGCCCGTCACCTTGCGGTAGGCGGTGATCGACTTCACCGCGATTTCGGGCGAGATTTTCCACTCTACCGTGCCCGATGCGCCCCAGATGTTCACGTCAGAACCGGACTGGTACTTTTTGGGGTTTCCATTGGTGAAAACGCTGGAGATCGAGGTAAAGGTGCCGCCGTGGCGATAGGGGCCGACCGCCCACTGGCTGTTGAAGCAGCGCTGGTCGCTGAGCCGGGCGGGATTGGAAAGATCGGTGCAGATCGCCGCCGCCCCGGAATAGAGCGCGTTCCACACTTGCGCGGCGGGTGCGTTCTCGTTGATCTTGAGCGCGACGTTGGGCGCCGAGTTCTCGCGGGTGCGCGATCCGTCGACGGCGAGGTCGATGGTCACGTTGCTGGAAGGTTCGAGGCGAAGCGCGAAGCGGCCGGCCAGGTTGTCGGTGTCGCCCAGGTCCGGCGCGCCCGGAACGATGCCTTTCACATAGCCGTCGCGGCGGTGGTAGAAGCCGGCGAAGCTCGAATAGACTCCCTGCGCCAGGGGAACGTCGATGCTGCCCTTGATCTGGAAGCGGTTGAAGCTGCCCGTTGTGGCTTCGATATTGCCGTTCAGCGTCTCGGACGGCTTCTTCGTCACTACGCTGACCGCCCCGCCGATGGTGTTGCGGCCGAACAAGGTGCCCTGCGGGCCGCGCAGCACTTCGACGCGCTCGATATTGAGCACATCGAGCACGTTGCCCACGCCGCGCGAGATGTAGACGCCGTCCAGATAGAGACCGACGCCGGGATCGGCGGAAAGCTGGTAGTCGTTCTGGCCGATGCCGCGGATGAAGATGGCGGCCGTGGCGTTGCTGGCCGAAACCGGGACAGAGCTGTTGAACTTCACGTTGGGCGTGAAATCGCCGATCTGCGTGACGTTCTCGATGCCGCGCGCGGCAATGCCTTCGCCGGTCATTGCCGAGATCGAGATCGGCGTATCCTGCAGCGATTCCGCGCGTCGGCGTGCGGTTACGGTGATCGTCTCGACGCCGGTGTTCGCTTCCTCGGCAGAGCCGGCTGACGTTTCGGCGGGTGCGGACTGGGCGTGGGCGGCAACGGCGGGCAGGGCGAGGCCCAGCAGCGATGCGCCTGCAAGCAGCCGGAAGGTTCGCGTGGTGTGATGGGCCGTCAGGCCGGCAGGACTGGCCGGCGTATTGTGCTGTGTCATGATTGGATTCCTCCCGATGTGATTTCCCCGATCCGGCCTTCGCGCTCTGTTGGATAGCTCTACGCGATATTGCCGGAAGCTCCGCCTGCCCACGGGACGCCGGCAAGCGTCGTCGTGACCCTTTCATGCAACATCATCGGGGCGCAGGCGCGCTAGCCTCAGGGCGCTGGAAGAAACACCTCAGCGCGATCGAATGGTGGCGGGGAATGAAGGAATTGCGCGTTTCGCCGTGATCGACGGGGGCGTGGTTTGATGCGGTAGCTGGCTATTCGGCACGGCACGGGGATAGCCCGCAAGCGGCGGAGCCCCCCATCATGGCGGCACAGACCACGGTCCGGCCATGCCCGGACAGAACGAGGGAGCGCCATGTCGAAGACCGTCGAAATCAAGCGCAGCGGAGCCACTGCCAAGGACGATCCGAACTGCTTCAACCGCCTCCACTGGGCGCTGGAGCCCGTCGCCCGCGCCAATCCGGGGGACTATGTCGTCTATGAGACGCGTGACGCGTTCGACAGCCAGTTCGATTTCGACACCACGCCCGAACAGGTCGCCGCCTGCGATCTCAACCGCGTGCACCCGATGACAGGCCCGGTGTTCATCGAAGGCGCCGAACGGGGCGATGCACTGGCGGTCACGATCGTCGACATCGCGCCGTCGGACTATGGCTATACCGCGATCGTGCCGGGCTTCGGCTATCTGCGCGATGTCATCGCCGGCCCGTTCATCGCGAACTGGAAGCTGGACCGGCTCTGCGCCGTTTCCGAGCAGATCCCCGGCGTGCGCATTCCGATGTGCGCCTTCCCCGGTTCGATCGGCGTGCTGCCCGGCAAGCCCGAAGTCGCCGCCGCGCTGGAGCGTGAAGGCGCCCTGGCGGCAGCGGGCGGCTTCGTGCTGATGCCCGATCCGGGCCGCGCGGTGCCGGAAAGGCTGTTCGGCGAAGGCGCGCCCTATGCCGCCGAAGGCCTGCGCACCGTGGCCCCGCGCGAGAATGGCGGCAACATGGACATCAAGGCGATGCAGGTCGGCACCACGATCCTGTTCCCCGTCCTTGTCGATGGGGCGGGCCTGTGGACCGGCGACATCCACTTCGCGCAGGGCGATGGCGAGGTCTGCGGCACGGCCGTGGAAATGGCCGCGCGCGTCACGCTGAAGTGCGAAGTCATCAAGGGTGGCGGCAAGGACATCGTGTTCCCGCACGTCACCGGCGGCAGCCAGCTTCGCAACACCGAGCCGGGCCGCTTCCATGCCATCGTCGGGATGCCGGTCAAGAAGGCGGGCGAAGTGCCGCCGCACCTCGCCTATCTCGACAGCCCGAAGGTCGCCGCGCTGACCAACCTGTCGGAAGACCTCTCGCTGGCCGCGCGCGACGCGCTGCTGCGGATGATCGACTGGATCGCGACCAACAAGGGCTACACCCGCGAACAGGCCTATGCGATCTGCGCCGCTGCCGTGGACCTGCGCATCGGCCAGCTCGTCGACGTTCCCAACGTCATCGTTTCGGCGGTCCTGCCGCTCGACATCTTCGTCGAGTGAAGCGGGGCACGCGCATCCATTGAAGGGAATTGCCATGAACATCCAACATCGCTGGCTGGAGATGTACCCCGAGCTCGGCTCCGGCCCGATCCCGACCGAGCCTTACATCTCGCCCGCCTGGTACGAGCAGGAGAAGGAAAAGATCTTCGGCAAGGTCTGGCTCTGCGTTGGCCGCGCCAGCGAAATTCCCAACGCCGGGGACTACAAGGTCAAGCGGATCGAGGCCGCCGGCACATCGGCGATCATCATCCGGGGCAAGGACGGCGTGGTCCGCGCCTTCCACAACATGTGCGCGCATCGCGGCAATACGGTGGTGACCGAGGCCGGCGAGGAAACCTACGGCAAGAGCAGGGCCGCCGTCGTCACCTGCCGTTTCCATGGCTGGGTCTATGGCGCGGATGGCGCGCTCAAGAGTGTGCCGAGCGAGGAACGGTTCTATTCGTGCTTCGACAAGTCGCACAATGGTCTCACCGAAATCGCGCTGGGGGTGTGGGAAGGCTTCCTCTTCATCAACGTTTCCCCGCAGCCCGAACAGACGCTGGAAGAATACCTTGGCGACTATGCCGAGCACTTCCGGGGCTATCCGTTCGACGAGATGGACTTCGGCTTCACCTATCGCACCGAACTGGCGTGCAACTGGAAGGTGGCGCATGACGCCTTCGCCGAAGCCTATCACGTCGATACGATCCACGCCGGCTCGTTCCCCAACGTGTTCTCGACCGGCCTGCAGAACGTGAAGCTGATGGGGCCGCACCGTAGCTGTGCGGTGTGCCTGACGCTGGACGCCAAGCCCACGCCGGTTTCCGCCGTCGCCAACAAGATCGCCGGCGCCAGCCTTGTTTCGCAGCGCGGGGAATCGATGCTGCCGAAGACGATCAATCCCGATCATCGCAGCGATTTCGCGTTCGAGCTGAGCGTCATCTTCCCGAACACGCTGCTGCATGTGTCGGAAGGGATCTGGTTTACCCACCAGTTCTGGCCAACCGCGCACAACCGCACCGTCTGGGAAGGCCGCTATTATGTGCGCGCACCCAGGACCAACGCGGAACGCTGGGCGATCGAGCATGCGATGACGCTCCAGCGCAACGCCTGGCTCGAAGACACCGCCACCATGGAAGACACCCAGCGGGCGATGGAATCGCGGGCGAAGACGCAGCAGCACCTGCAGGACGATGAAATCCTCATCCGCCACAGCGCCGCGGTCGTCGACCAGTACGTCAACGCCTGAACAGGACGCAGATCATGACCCAGCTTTCGCTGCCTGCGGATTTCGCAGACCTTTCGCCCTGGCTCGAATGGGCGCTGCCCACGGCCGACGAACGCCAGACGCATCGCCGCACCGCAACGCCGCAGGCGCTCAAGGCGTTCTATGACGCGACCTTGCCGCGCCTTGAGGCGATCCTTGCCGAAGTCGACAAGTATCCGCTCGGCGGCCTGCCCGAGCCGCTGCAGCCGCTCTACAACATCGCGCTGTCGCTGGCGGAAGTCGCGCCGCACCTGGAGCTCTATGGCGGTGCGGTCGGCGTGCCCTATGCCTTCGAGGAAGCGCGCTTCGTGGCGGTGCATGGCGCGCAACCGACCTGGCAGGGCCTGCAGCCGATGGCGCATCCCTGAGATGCCGGAACCCGGCGCTTCCGGAGAACACAGGCTGGCGCGGCTGGAGGCGCGCGCGGAGATCGGGGATCTCGTGGCGCGTTATGCGCTGGGGGCGGACCGCAGGAACGATCCCGCGATTCTCGGGCCGCTCTTCGCCGCCGACGCGGTGTGGTCGGCCGAGGGGTTCGCCGATCTCGTCGGCCGCGATGCGATCGCGGCGGGCCTGGCCGGTCTGGCGGCCGACAGGGTGCTGTGGTCGATCCACTACATGGTCTCGCCGCTGATCGAACTGGCGGCGGACCTGCGCTCCGGGCGTTGCCACTGGTACTTGTGGGAGCTGTGCACGATGGCTCCCGCAGGCGGCGATCCGGCGCACGCCAGCCCGACCGACACCTGGTTCGGCGGCTGGTACGACAGCGACGTCGTGCTCACACCCGAAGGCTGGCGCTTTTCAAGAGTGAAGCTCGACGTTCGCCTTCAGGGTGAGGCCCTGCCTTCATGGCAATTCAAGAAACCGGTGACCTTGTGACGATCAGACTCTGCGCGACCCATGACATACCCGCCGGCGAAGTGATCCGCGTCGATCTCGACGACGGACGCGCGCTGGCCGTCTACAACCTCGACGGCGAATTCTTCGCCACCGACGATCTATGCACGCACGGCGATGCCTCGCTGGCCGAAGGCGAAGTGGATGGCGGCAAGATCCTCTGCCCGTTCCACATGGGCAGCTTCGACATCCGCACCGGGGAAGCGATCGGCGCGCCCTGTTCGATCGCGGTCAGGACCTATTGCGTTTCGGTATCGGGCGATGACGTGGTGATCGACGCCTGACGGCAATTTTTGCGGACGCATCTGTTCAAATGAATGAATTTCTCCTATATCATCCATGTGAAAGGAGAAGTCATGGCGACCCGGATCGATGGCCAGCCGCGCGGCGACGCTGAAATCCTGACCTCGGCACTGGGGCGGATCGCCGATTTCTGGAATTTCAGCAACACCAAGCTGGGCACCGTGCTGGGCTTGTCCGCCGCCACCGTCTCGCGCCTGCGCAGCGGCCGGTCGGTGCTCGATCCGGCTTCCAAGTCCTATGAGGCGGGCCAGTTCCTGCTGCGGCTGTTCCGCAGCCTCGATGCCCTGCTCGGCAGTGACGATGCCGCCGCGCGGCGCTGGCTGGAAACCGCCAATCTCGATCTCAATGCCCGCCCGCTTGACCTGATCGACAGTTTCCGGGGGCTGATTTCCGTGTGCGACTATGTGGACGCCTACCGCGCTCGCGTCTGAAGCCCGCGCCTGGCGGGGCGATGCCTGGCGGGTGGTGGAAGCCCAGCACCGCATCTCCACCAACCGGCTGGCCGACGGGCTGGCGGATCAGGCGCGGCTCGAAATGCTGGCGGACGCGGTCAAGCCCGACCTGCCGCCGGAAACGCGCGGGCTGCATTACCTGCTGGCCTCGCCCTTCCGCTATGGCCATCGCAGCGAAAGCCGCTTCCGCCGTGCGAACGAGCGCCCCGGCATCTTCTATGCGGCCGAGCGCGAGGCCACGGCCATCGCCGAAACGGCCTATTGGCGCCTGCGCTTCTTCCGGCGCTCCCCCGGTTTCGCGCCGCCTTCTACCACGAGCGAACATACCAGTTTCGCCGCCGCGCTGGCGACCGCTTCGGCGCTGGATCTGACGCTCCCGCCGTTCGACAGCGATGCGGCGCGCTGGATCGATCCGCGGGACTATACGGCCTGCCAGGACTTTGCCGCGCAGGCGCGCGAGGCCCGGATCGCGCTGATCCGCACCCGTTCCGCGCGCGATCCCGGCGGTGGTTGCAATCTGGTGCTGTTCGATCCGGCTGCCTTTGCGCGCAGGCAACCGGTGATCCGCCGGACATGGCACTTGCGCCATGAAGGCGGCCGGCTGCTCGCTCTGGCGGCTTTTCCGGGGGAGGAACGCTTCGTCTTCACGGCCGCCCAGTTCGGGCTTGCCTGAGGGGGCGCTTTCGCGATCAGCGTCCCGACATGCGCTTCAGCGTCATCGACGGGCGCTCGCCGAACCGTTCGAGGTAATCGCGCGCGAATTTCGACAGGTGGGTGAAGCCGCAGGCCAGCGCGACTTCGGTCACCGAAACGCCGGTATCGGCGCCTTCGCGCAATTGCCGCCGTGCCAGATCGAGCCGGTGGTTCTTGAGATAGAGCATCGGCGTGGTGTTGCGGAAGCGCCGGAAGCCCGCATGCAGCGACCGCGCGCTGACGCTCGAAACGACGATCATTTCTTCCAGCGTGATCGGCGATTGCGCGTGTTCGTGGATGAACTCCTCGACCCGGCGCACGTAATAGGGGGCCGGGCACGAAGCCGGCGCGTCGAACAGGTCGGAATGGTTGTGGGGCACGGCGGCCAGCAACAGGCGCTGGAGCGTCTCCTCCACCGCACCGCTCGCCCGCGCATGGTTGAAGCCGCTCAGGCCGGTTTCGAGCCCGGTGTCGAGATTGTCGCAGACGGTGCGGACAAGCTGCGCGAACGCGGCGGCCGCGCCTTCAAGCTGCACCGGTTGCGGCGAGAAATGGAGGTCGCCCGGCCGAAACCCCAGCTCCTGCGCCAGAATGGCTTCCAGCCCGTTCTTGTCCATCTTGACGGTGAAGTGCTTGTAGCCGTCCCCGAACATCTGCCGGACCTTGGCGTCGGGGCCAAGCACGCACATCTGGCCGGGATGCAGTTCTATGGTCGCGTTGTCCTGCGTGATCTGCGCCACGCCGCGCAGCGAGAACTGGACGAGATAGAGCGCGTCCATCGGCGGGATGTTGACCACCACCCGGCCATAGGGATTGCCATAGTCGGTGGCGTTGAACGTGACCGACTTGAGCGAGGCCTGATGGTGCCGGAAGGCGATGGGCGGGTTGCCGCCTTCCACCCGCAGGTCGTGCGGGCAGAACATGCGGCTCATGTGGTCGTGGACCTCGTTGATGTCGCGTGTGGCCAGACGCGTCAGGCTTGGCAGCGGAAGATCGCTGCCATCCCACGAGCGGACAGAAGTCATGGCTGGGATCATTATCGTTGGACCTCCGCTTGAGCTGGTCGATTCCACTCCCGATTCAGGCTGCTTCAAACACGTTGTCGATTATCCTCTCCGGCGGCGCAAAGCCCTTTCTACTATGAGACAGGCCAAGGTCGATCAAAGTTTCGCATGCCTTGAACGCGACAAGGCCCGGATTGAGCACCGGCACGGGCAGGTGCGCCGCCAGATAGGCGTGCGACTGGTGCATGGTGGTCGATCCCAGCACCAGCACGTCCGCGCCGTCTTCCTCGATCGCGCGGTGCGCGGCGTCCATCAGCAGCGGAAAGACGCTGTCTTCCTTGCCCGCCAGCAGTTCGGCGGTATCGGGGCGCACCCCGATCGACCGGATCGAGGCGAGGCGGTGGTGCAGCCCCTGTTCGGTCAGGACCTTGTCGTAGAGCCAGCGCCAGTTGTCCCACATCGACAGGATCGCGAATTTCTTGCCCAGTTGGCAAGCGAGGTGATAGGTCGCCTGCGCCGTGCCGACGACGGGGATCGACAGCCGCGACCGCAGCGCCGCCACGCCGGAATCGCTCATCGAATTGATGCAGACCGCGCTGAAGCCTTCCTCTTCCGCGCGGCATCCCGCTGCCAGGCAGAAGGCATCGGCGATCGTGCCTTCATAGAGGGAATCGAGCGTTCCCCCGCCGCGCGCCGCGCAGGCGAACTCGACGGAGATGTCCGGCCGGACCAGTCCGGCGGGGATCTGGCCGGCGAATGCGGCAAGGGCTTGCGGGGGCACCGGTACGGGAACGATCATCTTGATGCGATGGGTCATGAACGGTTCTCCGGGTATCGCCTTGCGCAAGCGCTCCCTGTGGCGCCCGGCGGCAAAATTCCCCTGATTCCGGCAGAAGCGTGATGCCTGCGGTGTGCCGCGTCCAATACTGAATCTGCGCCACTCCATACCTTGAAGGTATTATATGCCATCGGAATGACGGGATCACGCCGCCTGTCCGTCGCCGGTGCGGATCGCGTCGCAATTCCGCACTCAGCGGTCACCCGTTGCAGGGGCGGGATAGCGTTCCGGCGCGGCGTTCCCGCAGTCTTTTCATGCCGTGGCGTGCGACAGGGAGGGCTTTGTGGAACGAGAATTGCCGGACGGGTTTGAAGATCTCCTGCCGTTCCTGGAATGGGCCAGGCCGAGCGAACTGGAACGCAACAACAAGCGCTGGTCGTCCTCGCTCGAAGAGAGCCAGGCGTTCTACGACATCATGCTGGAGCGCAGCCCGGCCGCGTTTGAATATTTCGGGCAGCGGCCCCTGTCGGAAATCGACGGGGCGGACCGCACTCTGCTCGACATGTGCCTTGCCCTCGCGGAATGTTCCGCCACGATCGAGATGTACGGCGATCCCACGCCGAAATACGTCTTTCCGATCTCCCGCTTCGTCCCCACGCATGATGCCTGGCCGCTGGCCGGCAAGGGAGCCGCCGCATGAGCACCGCACCGTGCCGTTTCATGGATCGCTATCCCGAAGAGGGCCGCGGCCCGATCCCGGTCGAACGCTATACCTCGCAGGAATACTTCGACCTCGAGCGCGAGCGGGTGTTCCGCCGCAAGTGGCTCAACGTGGGCCGGGTGGAGCAGGCGCCCAATCCGGGGGACTATTTCGTAGCCGACCTGAAGATTCTCGATACCTCGCTGCTGGTGATCCGCGGCAAGGATGGCGAATATCGCGCGTTCCACAACATGTGTTCGCACCGTGGCGCGCCGGTGGCGTGGGATGCGGAAGGATCGTGCCGCGGCTATCTGGCGTGCCGCTTCCATGGCTGGGTCTATGACACCACCGGCAAGCTGGTGCAGATCACCGATGCGGAGAACTTCCCCGGTGTGAACCCGGCGGAAAATGGCCTCACGCCCGTTCATTGCGCCATCTGGAAGGGCTTTGTCTTCGTCAATCTGGCGGACCGGCCCGAACAGACGCTGCTCGAATACCTGGGGCCGGTGGCGGACGAGATCGGCCGGTTCGACTTCGACGGCTATACGCCCGCATTCTCCTATCGCATCGACGAGCAGGTGAACTGGAAGACCTTGCAGGAAGCCCAGCTCGAAGGCTGGCATCTGCCGTACCTGCACGAAAAGACGCTGGCCCGCGCGGTCAAGATCGATGGCAACCAGTATCGCCATACCGCCATCGAACTGCATGGCCTGCACGGCGTGCTCGGTTCCCCGCCGCCCGATGCCTTCACGCCCCCGCCAACCGCGTTGCTCGCCAGCCGTTTCGGCACGGGCACGGTGCAGGCCTTCGGGACCAAGGTGGAAAATGCGGGCGAAGGCTATCGCTTCCGGGGCTCGTTCGATTTCTGGCACATCTTCCCGAACTTCTTCGTGGGGCTGCTCAATGGCCTGTTCTTCACGTTCAACATCTGGCCCGTCGCGGTCGATCGCAGCGTGTGGGAGATCAAGGGATACTATCCGCCGGTGCGCACCGCCGGGGAACTCTTCGCCCGCGAATATTCCAAGATCGGCCTGCGCGATCCGATGATGGAAGACTGCTTCACGCACGAACTGATCTGTGCGCAGCTCAAGTCCGGCGCGAAGAACCACATCTTCTTCCAGGACGAGGAGATGCTGGCCCGGCACCTCAGCAACGGCGTCGATCGTTGCGTGCGGGGCCTGGCCTGAACCGGACCGGGGTCCCGGGCGCGCAACGGTTCGGCGCCGTCGGCTGAGGGCATCATTCTCCCGGCCGGCTGCGGTAATCGAGTGGCGGTGCGCGGTCCCCGGCCAGCGATTCATACTTGAAGCCGGCGCCGCGCCGCTGGTCAAATTCCGCGCGCGCCTGCTTGAGCAGCTCGGGCTGGCGCATCAGGTCGGCGGCGGTCAGGGCCAGCGTCTTGGCGGCGACCATGGCGCCCTTTTCTCCGAACGGCGATCCCGCCGCCGCCACGGCCTGCCAGCTATGGGCCGACGTGCCCGGCGGATAGGTCGCGACGCGCAGGCCGACGGTGGGCACGACCCAGCTTACATCGCCGACATCCGTGGAACCCGCGCCGCGCTCGCCCACGGAATAGGGATGGATGCGCTGTCCTTCCTCAAGCGGGCGGGGCTTGGCGAGCTGCGTCGCCAGCCGTTCGCCGAAGGCGCGGTCGGCGGCGTCCCAGCGCGGCGGGCCGACTTCGCGCAGGTCCGCATCCAGCAGGCGACCCAGCGCATCGTTGGGCAGCAGTCCGTAGACGCCGTTGACGAGTTCAAATTCGACCTGCGTCTCGGTTGCCATGGCCGCGCCATCGGCGGCCTTGCGGACCCGGCCCAGCACCTGGCGCACTACCGCCGGGTCCCAATCGCGCACGTAGTAGTAACTTTCCGCGAAGTCCGGCACCACATTGGGCGCGCTGCCGCCCGACGTGATGATATTGTGGATGCGGACCGTTTCCGGCACGTGTTCGCGCATCGCGTTGACGGCCACGTCCATCACTTCCACGCCATCGACCGCGGAACGGCCGAGATGGGGGTTGCTCGCCGCGTGGGCGGCAATGCCGCGGAAACGGAACTTGCCGCTGATGTTCGCCATCGCAAGGTCCTGCGCGGCGCTGTTGGCATCGGCAGGGTGCCAGTGCAGGACCGCATCGACGCCGTCGAACAGCCCGGCGCGGACCATGTAGACCTTGCCGCCGCCGCCTTCTTCCGCGGGCGTGCCATAAAGCCGGATTTCGCCCTGCGTGCCGCTCTTGTCCATCCATGCCTTGAGCGCCAGCGCCGCGCCCACCGAAGCCGCGCCGAACAGGTTATGACCGCAGCCGTGCCCGGCTGCCTTGCCGGCGATCGGCGCATGTTCCGCGCTGGCGGCCTGCGCCAGTCCCGGCAGGGCGTCGAACTCGGCAAGAATGCCGATGACCGGTCCTGTACCCTTGCGATAGCGCGCGACAAAAGCGGTCGGGATGCCCGCCACGCCAGCCTCGATGGTGAAGCCGGCCTTGCGCAGTTCCTGCTGCAGCAGCGCGCTGCTGCGTGTTTCACGGTAGCCGACTTCCGCATAGTCCCAGATCGAACGCGACATGCGGGTGATCTGCTGCGTCTGTTCCTCGACCCCGGTCAGGATGGCGGCATGATCCTGCGAGGCCTGCTGGGCCATGACCGGTGCCGAAGCCAGCGAAAGGCCCGTCAGTGAAAGGCCCGTGAGTGAGAAGGCGGCCATGAACGGGCTGAACGGTGCGGATTTCACAGCGGGTCTCCTTGATGGGGGGCGTCGTGGCGGGTCACGACGGTCGCTACGGCGAGATTGGCGGTTACGTTAGGCACTGTCCTGATCATGTCCAGCAGGCGATCGAACGGAAGGATCAGGGCGACGATGGCGGCGGTCTGCTGTTCGGTCACGCCGATGAGCGAGAGTACGCCCGAGAGCATGAACAGCGCCGCCGATGGCACGCCCGCCGCGCCGAGCGAGAGCAGCACCGCTCCCACGACAAGGACGAGGTAGTCGGCAGGCGTGAGGGCGATGCCGAAGGCCTGCGCCGCGAAAGTGCAGAGCAGTCCGACATAGATGCCGGTCCCGTCGCGGGCGATGCTCGCGCCCAGCGGGATCACCGCATTCGACAGCGCCGGGGGCAGCCGCAGACGTTCGTGGGCCACGCGCAGGCTGACCGGCAGCGTCGCCGCGCTGGACGTGGTCGAGAACGCGACAAGCACCGCCTCCACGATCGCGCGGAAATAGAAGGCTGGAGCCATGCGGCCGCCCAGCCGGACGAGCAGGCCCTGCACCACGATGATCTGGAAGAGCACGCCGCAGGACAGCCCGATCGCCAGCAGCGAGAGGTTGGCGAACACCGCCAGCCCGTGCCGGCCGACGGCATTGGCCGCCAATGCCAGCACGCCGAGCGGCGCCAGCTCCATCACCAGCCGCACCGCGCGCAGGATGGCCTGCCCTGCCGCGTGGGCGAAAACGGCAACTGGTTGCGCTGCCTCGCCGGCAAGCAGCACCCCGGTCCCCAGCATCAGCGCGAAGACGATCACCGAAAGCGTCTCGCCCCCCGCGAGTGCCTGGAACGGATTGACCGGAACGATCGCCATGAGCTGCGCGCCAAGACCGGCGACGGGCGCGGCAGGTGCGTCCGCGGCCACCGTCACCGCCATGCTCGCGCCCGGTTGCAGCCACGTGCCGAGCGCAAGGCCGATGCAGATCGCGAAAGTGGTCATGGCCACGAGCAACAGGATCGTGTGCGCGCCCAGCCGTCCGAGACGCGCGGGATCGCCCAGCGCCGCCACCCCGCTTACCACCAGCGCGAGGACGAGTGGCAGCACCATCATGCGGATGAACCGGATCCAGAGTTCGCCAATCCACGCGACTGCGGAAACGTGCTCGCCGGCCAGTTGTCCGAGCAGGACGCCGGCAACCAAAGCGCCGAGAATACGTTGCCACAGGGGGATGGCAGCCCAGCGCCGCAGTGCCAGGCTCATTTCGCGGTCCAGCGGTCGAGCCACGCGTCGACCGTGTCGTACCACAGCACCGAAGCGGCCGCGCCGCTGACGATATGGTTCTCGCCGGGCAGGTACAGGAGTTCACTGGGAATGCAGCGCCGCTGCGCCAGCGTGAAGGCGGAAAGCCCCTGGTCGAACGGCACGCGGAAATCGCGGCCGCCATGGGTGACAAGGATCGGCTTTTTCCATTGTGCCGCATAGCGGACCGGATTGAACCGCTCGACCGCCTCGGGCACTTCCCAGGGCGCGCCACCGGTCTGCCTGTCGCCGTGCCATTGCAGGTCGCTGCTGTAGGCGCGGGTATCGAACGTGCCGGCATGGGTGATGAAGCAGCGCCACGGCTCGTTCCAGACGCCGGCGATCCAGTCCACCATGTAGCCGCCGAACGAACTGCCCATGGCGCAGGCCCGGTCGCCATCAAGAGACGGGTAGGCGGCGAGCACGGCGGCCCATCCCTTTTGCAGGTCTTCCAGCACGCGATCGCCGCGATGCTCCAGCACCGCCTGCGCGAAGCCCTTGCCGAACCCGGTCGAGCCATGGAAATTGACCATGACCGTGGCATAGCCGCGCGCCGCCCAGACCTGCGGATTGCGGCCGAAGCTCCATTCGTCCTGATAGACGCCGTGTGGCCCGCCATGGATCACGAACAGCACGGGATAGCGGCGGCCGGGCTGGGGGTTGAGCGGTTCCGTGACGAAGGCCTGCACCGGTTCGCCGTTCCAGCCGCTGAACGTCAGCGAATGCGTCCGCGCCATGGCCAGGCCGGCGATCTGGCCGGCTCCGACGTCGCTGACCCGGTGCAGCGAACGCCCGGCGGCGTCGGCGGCGTAGACCTGCGGCGGGCTGGAGAAGCTGCTGGTCACGAGCATCAGCCCGCGTCGGGAGACGTCGATCGCGGAAACGCCGTCCACCGGCAGGCGCTCCACCTTTCCGGAAAGGCGATAGGCGTAGAGCCGCTCGCGCCCGTCATCGTCGCTGCGCGCATAGATCGTCCGCCCGTCGGCCGCCCACGCGATCGCATTGGGCCAGCGGTCGATGCTGGCGCCGATTTCGCGGACGGTTCCGCTGGCAAGGTCGCGCACGCGCACCGCCGCCCTGTCGCCATCCGAACCGACGCCGTCCTTGTCCATGTAGGCGAGCTGCCGGCCATCGGGCGAGAACACCGGGTTGAGCTTCGATCCGGGGTCTCCCGCGCCGATTTCGCGCGGGGCGGCGGGCGCGGCAAGCGATACCTCGAACAGCCGGTGCATCGTGCTGAGGTTGGCCGAAACGCCAGAGGGACGCGCCGAAAACACCAGCGTCTTCCCGTCCGGAGACAGGGCGAACGCGCTGGCGGAACCCGCCGGCCGCGATGGAACGTCGCTGGCGAAGCCGGGCATCAGCGGGGTTGCCGCCTTCCCGTCGCCAAGGTCCAGCCGGAACAGTGCATTATAGCGCCCGTCGCCATAGCTGTCGAAGAACCGCACGTTCAGGCTCGTATAGAGCGTCCCCACCGAAGGCTGCGCCGCGCGCGTAACTGTGCATTCCAGCGTGGGGCAATCGGGAAAGACCCGGAACGAAGCCACCGCGAAACCGCCGTCCGCCGCGACCTGAAAGGCACCGACATCGAGCGGCGCATGCGTCAGTTGAACGGGCGCCGCGCCATCGCTGCCGGCCCGCCAGATTTGCGCCACGCCCTTCGCATCGGGCCCGCGGAAATAAAGCGTATGCCCGTCGGCGGACCAGGTGGGCATGTCCTGTCGCCCTGGCCCGCCCTGCAGCGCGACATGCGGCTGTTTCGGGTGATCCTGATCGGCGAGCAAGATGTGCGTGGCGCTTTTCGACAGGTCGGGAGCCATCGTCCGCACCACGTAGGCGATCCAGCGCCCGTCGGGAGATATCGCAGCATCGCCGAGGCGATCCATCGACACCAGCAGGCGAGCCGTCATCCCGGAGGGCGCCACCGGCTGCGCTTCCTGCGCGAGAGCCGGTGCCGCCAATGCAGGCACCATCGACAGCGCGAGCAGGATCGGTCGGAAACGGGACATCATGGGTTCTCCATCGGCTCGGGAACGGGATTGGCGGCAAAGTGGCAGGCGACGCTCCAGCCGGGCACCAGCGGAACGGGCGACGGGTCGTCGGTCTCGCAGCGTGCGACGGCTTGCGGACAGCGCGTGTGGAAACGACAACCCTGCGGCGGAGCCGCCGGATCGGGCGGTTCGCCACGCAGCAGCCCGTCGGTGGTGAAAGGGGCGTCGATCCTGGGCGCGGCGGCGAGCAGGCCGCGCGTATAAGGATGGCCGGGCGACGAGAAGATCGCGTCCGCATCGCCTGTTTCGACGATGCGCCCCAGGTACATCACCGCCACGCGGTCCGCGATCCGTTCGACGATGGCGAGGTCATGGCTGATGAACAGCATCGCCAGCCCCAGTTCCGCGCGCAGATCGCTGAGCAGGTTGACGATCTGCGCCTTGACCGAGACATCGAGCGCCGAAACGGCTTCGTCGCAGACCAGCAGGTCCGGCCGCGTGGCGAGTGCGCGGGCAATGCCGATCCGCTGCCGCTGCCCGCCGGAAAACTCGTGCGGTTTCTTTGCCACGCAGGATCGGGGCATCCTGACCATATCGAGCAGTTCGAGAACGCGCGGCGCAGCGTCATGCCGGTTCCGGACGAGGCCGAGGCTGGTCAGCGGCTCGGCGAGAATCTCGGCCACCGTCATGCGCGGGTCGAGGCTGCCGTAGGGGTCCTGGAAGACCATCTGGATGCGCTGCCGCAAGGGGCGGAAGGCCGTGGCGCGCAACGCGTCGATGCGTTGGCCGTCGAAGCGGATTTCGCCGCCATCGATTTCCTCCAGCCGCAGAAGGCAGCGGCCGAGCGTGGATTTGCCGCACCCCGATTCGCCGACGAGCGCCAGCACCTCGCCCGGCGCGATCGACAGCGAAACGCCGGCGACGGCCTGCAGCACGCGCCCGCCCCGCAGCCGGAAACGCTTCTCCAGTCCGCTGATTTCCAGCAGCGCGGTCATCGCGCGGCTTCCGCGAAATGGCAGGCGATTCCGTGCGCGGGCGGGGGGCTGGCGCAGATGGCGGCGGCTTGCCGGCAACGGGGCGCGAAAGCGCATCCCGGCCCGCGTTCGGCAAGCCCGGGCGCAAGGCCGGGAATTTCGACCAGCCGTTCCGCCCGACCGCCGCCAAGGCGCGGGATCGCGCCGACCAGCCCGGCCGAATAGGGGTGGCGCGGGCGCGCGAACAGGGCTTCGACAGATGCCTGCTCGACAATCCGTCCCGCATACATGACCGCCACCCGGCGGGCCATCTGCCACACCAGCGCAAGGTCGTGGCTGACCAGCAGCAGCGCGGTGCCGGATTCGTCCTGGATCTGGCGGAGCAGGGCCACGATCTGCGCCTGCACCGTCACGTCGAGCGCGGTGGTCGGCTCGTCGGCGATGATCAGCGCGGGCCGGCTGGCCAGGGCGATCGCGATCATCACGCGCTGGCGCATTCCTCCGGAGATCTGGTGGGGATATTCCGACAGGCGCCGTTCGGGGGCGGTGAGGCCCACGGAGGCCAGCAGCTCGACGGCGCGCGCGCTTGCCGCGGTGCGCGATCTCCGCTCGTCATCGGGCAACGCTTCGATGATCTGGCGTCCGATCGGGAGCACGGGGTTCAGGCTCGTCATCGGCTCCTGGAAGACCATGGCGATCCCGCCACCACGCCGGGCGCGCCGTTCCCGTGCCGGCTGCGCCAGAACGTCAGCGCCGTTCAGCCTGACCTGACCGGTGACCATGGTGCCGGCAGGGAGCAGGCCCATGATCGCCAGCGAGGCGACCGACTTGCCGCTGCCCGATTCCCCCACCAGCGCCACCGTCTCTCCCGCTTCGACGGTTAGATCGAGGCCTTCGAGCGCCACGAGCGGCCGGGTGGGCGAGGGAAACGCCACGCGCAGGCCCGATACTTCCAGCAGCGGCATCAGGATGCCTTTCCGCGCGGATCGAGTCGATTGCGCAGGCCATCGCCGACAAGGTTCACGCCCAGCACGGTCAGCGACAGGAAGATCGCCGGGAAGACCAGGATATGCGGCTTCACCTGCCAGAGGCTGCGCCCCTCGGCCATGATGTTGCCCCAGCTCGGTGTCGTGGGCGGGATGCCCGCTCCGATAAACGACAGAACCGCTTCGAGCAGGATGGCAGAAGCGCCGATGAAAGTTGCCTGGACCACGATCACCGCCGCGATGTTGGGCAGAATGTGGCGCAGCAGGATCGCGGGCGTGCGCGCGCCGGCCACGATCGCGGCCTGAACGTAGAGATTGGCGCGGACCGCTTGCACGCTGGCGCGCACCAGCCGGGCAACGCGCGGCAGTTCCGCCAGCGCGATCGCCGCGATGACGTTGACCAGCGATCCGCGCATGACGGTCATCAGCGTGACGGCCAGCAGCACGGGCGGAATCGCCATCAGGCCATCGATCCCGCGCATCAGGACGCCGTCGAGAATGCGCGCATAACCGGCGATCATGCCTATGGCTGTTCCCGCGATGGTGGCGGCAAACGCCACGCCCAGCCCCACGGCAAGCGATATGCGCGTGCCATAGAGAGTCCGCGCGAGCAGGTCGCGGCCGAGCAGGTCGGTGCCGAACGGGTGGGCCAGCCCGGGAGCGAGGGCGCGTTCGTGGGGCAGGACCAGCGCGGGATCGCGACCGCCGCTGAGAACGGGCGCGGCGATGGCGATGATCGCGATCAGGATGAGCAGCGCCAGCCCGGCGGTCAGCATCGGTGCGGCTGGCTTTCTGATGCCCGCGATCATCGCCGCACCCTGGGATCGAGCGCCGCGCAGATCATGTCGGTGGCGAGGTTGACGATCACGAAGATCAGCGCGCAGACCAGCGTGATGCCCTGGATTACCGGATAATCGCGCCGGAGCACGGCATCGACGGTCAGCCGCCCCAGGCCGGGCAGCGAGAATACCGTTTCGGTCACCACCGCGCCGCCCAGCAGCGCCGCGATGCTCGATCCTGCGACCGTGACGATCGGTCCTGCCGCATTGCGCAGGCCATGGACGGCGATCACGTGCAATTCGCCCAGCCCCTTGGCGCGCGCCGTCCGGATGTAGTCCTGCCCCAGCACGTCCAGCATGGCGGCGCGCGTGACCCGCGCTATCAGCGCGCTCTGGCCCAGCGCAAGCGAAGTTGCCGGCAGCAGGATCGTGCGCAGGAAGCCGGGCACGCTCACGCGCGGGGAAACGAAGCCTTGCACCGCGAACCAGCCGAGCCGGTAGGCAAAGACGTAGGACAGAAGGTAGCCGACCACGAAGACCGGGAGCGAAAAGCCCAGGACGCCTCCCGCCATCACGATCCGGTCGGCTGTGGCCCCCGGTTTGTGGGCGGCGCCTGCGCCCAGCGGAACGCCGATGCAGACCGCGATGGTCATGGCGGCGAGCATCAGGCAGCCGGTGGGCACCAGCCGCTGCCCGATCAGGGTGGCGACGGGCAGCCCGGTAAACAGGGACGTCCCCAGATCGCCATGCGCGATCGCCATCAGCCAGGCGGCGAAACGGCTGACGAACGGCCGGTCCAGTCCGAGCGTGGCCTGCAGCTTCTCGATGTCGGCAGGCGATGCGGCGTCGCCCGCCATGATCGCGGCGGGATCGCCGGGGGCCAGATAGAGCAGGCCGAATACGAGAATGGCGACGCAGAACGCCACCGGAAGCGCGGCGAGCAGCCGGCGTATCGCATAGCCGGCCATCAGGCGTCCCGCTCGCACAGCGGATAGAGGTGCGCCGGCGCGCGAACAAACGGGAACGCGGCGATATCCAGCGCGGCGGGGCCGGGGGCATCGCAGGGGATGATGGTGCCGAACCGTCCCGCGTAGGCAGCCCGGAAGTGGTTCTTGGCCTTCACGCAGAACAGGTCGACGGCAGCGAGGTCGATTCCCAGCGCCTCCAGCAAGCCGGGATCGTGCGGGGAAGCCGGCAGGCTGGAAACGATCACCCCGATCCGCGTGCCCTCCAGCCCGAGCAGGGCAAGCTGCCCGAAATTCATGGTGGGGCCGCAGAGCAGGGGTGGGCGCGCGGCGAAGGAGCCAGCGGCCAGTGCCCGCACTTTCGCGGCAAATGGCACTGGCGACCCGAAGCTTGCGCTCAGCCTTGCGCCCAGTGTGCCATCGATCGTGCCGCCGACACCCGCCGCTTCGGCCCGGGCGACCACGCCGGGATCGCAATGGAGCACGACCAGGCTGGCCATGTCGGGGTTCGCATCCACCAGTGCCCGCAGCATCGCCGGCGTATCGAGAATGCCGCCGGAGAGCGGATTGTCGCCGGCGTCGACGACCGCGACCGGGCCGGCTCCAGCCCCGGCCGCCGTGACCGCTTGCGCGACCGCGGTGCGCGCGTCGGGCAGGGGGATGAAGAAGTCGTCCCGCAAGGCATCCATGCGATCGCGCAGGCGTGCGGCGGTCAGCGCCGCAAGGGCGGGATCGCCGTCCGCGAAGACCATGGCCGACGCGCCCGCGGCGACCGTATCGGCGTAGGAAAAGCCGCCAAACGGCACGGCTTCAAGCACGCCATTGCCGAGCATCGACCGTGCTTCGTCTTCCAGCACGGCCATCGGCCCGGCATCCGTCCGCATATTGATGGAAGGCAGGATCGCGCCCGTTCGCGCGATGCATCCGATCGGGCGGATTTCCCCCTTCAGGGTTCGTTCGAGCCCTTTCAGCACGCGCAGCGCGGTTTCACGCTGGTCGATATGCGGATGCGTCTTGTACCCGCTGGCGAAATCCACCAGCCCTGCGATTTCGGGTTCGAGGTTGGCGTGCATGTCGAAAGAGACGCCCAGCAGCGCGTCGGGGCCGATAGCCGCGCGCACGCGGCGAATGATCTCGAGGTCCGCCAGATCACGCCCTTCGACCACCATTGCGCCGTGCAAGGCGAGATATACCGCGTCGAACCGCTCCCGCATCAGCCCGGCGACGATCGCGTCGCAGGTTTCCTCGAACAGCGCCGCGTCGATCGGTCCGGCCGGCATCGCGTGGGCAAGGCGCAGGAATTGCCCGCTCCAGTCCGGCCGCGCGGCCAGAAAATCGCAGGCGCCGCCCATTTCGCTGGCTGTGCCCTGAAAGGCAGCGGCCGCTGCGTTGCCCTGGCACCAGACGGCGGCCTCGAACGCGGACCGGTCGGTCGTGACCGGGGAAAAGCTGTTGCCTTCGTGCAGGAACATGGCGATCGCGAGCCTAGGCATGGGGGAGCGCCTCCACGTTCCAGAACAGCGGCAACCCCTGCAACATGCCGGTCAGCGTGCGGCGACAGGCGGTGGGCATGTGGAACTGGCCCAGCGGAACGTAGGGTACGTCGTGCAGCGCCTGAAGCTGGATTTCCCGCGCGATGCGCCGTTGTCCTTCCGGATCGGCCTCGCGCAGCCAGGCTTCGCGCAGCGTTTCGAGCCGGGGTGCGGTGGGCCAGCCGAACCAGGCCTTTTCGCCGTTGCCGCGCAGCGACATGTGGCCGGCGGGGGTCAGCAGGTCGAGGCCCGTCCAGTGGGTGAAGAACACGTTCCAGCCCCCTTCCGCAGGGCGCGTCCTGCGCGCGCGCCGCTGGATCACGGCGTTCCAGTCCATGACCTGATAGTCGACGTTGAAGCCGCAACGGGTGAGCAGGTCGGCACCCACTTCGGCCAGTGCGCGCAGGATGGGCGGGTCGGTCGTCCCCATGACCACGATCGGCGCGCCATCGTACCCTGCGGCCCGGATTTCGCGCCGGGCCCGGTCGTAATCGGGTGGACCATTCCAGATATCCAGCCCGGCGTCGGTGGCGAGGGGCGTTCCCGGCGGAAAGATGCCGACCCCGGCGCGCCGTGCGTCCGGCGTGAAGCCGGCGGCCTGCATGAAGGTATCCTGCCGGACCACGCGCAGGACGGCGCGGCGGATCTCGGCGTTATCGAACGGCGGCCACAGGTGGTTGGGACGCATGACCGCGACCGCGCCGGTCGGATCGATATCGGGCAGGGCGACCGTGCTGTCGGTCCGCAGAAGCGGGAGAAGGTCGATCGAAGGCGCTTCGAGCCAGTCTATCTCGCCGTTGCGCAGCGCGATCGACGCGGTGGCCGGATCGGGCACGATCGTCCATTCCACCCGTTTGAACCGGGCGTGCTTGGGGCCTGATGTCCATTCGGCCCGGCCGCCGGCGCGGGGGCGGTAGCCATCGAACCGCGCATAGGCCGCCCGCGCGCCGACGATGCGTTCATCGGCAAGGAAGCGGTAGGGGCCGCTGCCCACGGGGTCGGTCACCTGCTCGAACGGGCTGGTCCGGGCATGGCGCTCGGGCATGATGAAAGGCACGTTCACGCCGATCTTGCCCAGCGCATCGGGCAGCAGCGGAAAAGGATGGCGCAAGCGGAAGACGATGTGGCGATCGTCCGGGGCGGAAACCTCGTCGGTCGCCGCGAAAAGGGCCTGCCCCATGGCGTCGCGATGGCTCCAGCGCAGGAGGCTGGCGATGCAGTCGCGCGCGCGGACCGGCTCGCCATCGTGGAAATGCAGTCCCTCGCGCAATCGCAGCGTCCAGCGACGGCCGTCGTCGGTCTGCTCGCAGGCATCGACCATCTGCGGTTGCGGCCGGAAATGCCGGTCAAGCCCGAACAGCGTATCATAGACGAGATAGCCATGCGCGCGCGTGGCCGCGGCGGTCGTCCACACGGGGTCGAGCGAGGCAAGATCGGCCTGCGGCACGAACCGCAGCACGCGGCGATCGCCGGGCGGCGCGCAGCCCGGAATGACCATGGCGCCCAGCGATGCGGCCCCGCCGGCCATGGCTGCACGCCGCGTCAGCATCACGGCACCGCGCGCATCACGTCCTGGCAGACCCGGTCGACGGCATCGCCCAGCCTGCTGACGATCATCGCGATGTCGTCCGCGGTCGCGATATAGGGCGGGGCCAGCAAGACATGGTCCCCCAGCGTGCCGTCCACCGTGCCTGATCCGGGATAGCAGGCCAGGCCCAGGTCCATCGCCTGCGTCCTGATCCGATCGGCTACCCGCGCGGCTTCCGGAAATGGCGTGCCGGTGTTGCCGTCGGCCGACAGTTCGATTGCCACCAGCAGGCCGCGACCGCGAATGTCGAACACATGGCGATGGTCCGCGAACCGATCTCGCAGGCGGGACAGCAACAGGCTTCCCATCGCCGCCACGTTGTCCAGCAGGCAATCCTCGGCGATGACGCGCTGCACCGCCAGCGCGGCGGCGCAGGCGAGCGGATGCCCCATGTAGGTGAAGCCGTGCCGCAGGCCGCCGGACCCCCGCGCCAGTGCCTGCGTGACGCGCGCCGAGGCCAGCACGGCGCCGATCGGCTGATAGCCCCCGCCAAGGCCCTTGGCCACGACCTGGATGTCCGGCGATACGCCTTCCTGTTCCCAGGCATGGGTCGTGCCGGTGCGGCCCATGCCGCACATGACCTCGTCCAGAAGGAGCAGGACGCCATGGCGATCGCAGACCTTGCGGATTTCCCGGAAGTATCCGGCCGGCGGCGCGAGCGCGCCCGCCGTCGCGCCGACCAGCGTCTCGGCGCAGAATGCGGCGACGCGGCCGGGGCCGATGCGTTCGAGCTCGGCTTCCAGTTCGGCGGCAAGCCTTGTGGCCATGCCGTCGTCGGTTTCCCCGGCCAGCCGGCCATGCACCGGGTCTGCCGCGGAGACATGGGAAAAGCCGGTGGGCAGCATCGGCGCATAAGGCGCGCGCCGTCCCGGATTGCCGGAGAGCGCCAGCGCGCCGAAGGTATTGCCATGGTAGCTCTGCCTTCGCGCGATGAAATGCACGCGGTCCGGTTCGCCGATCTCGAGATAGTATTGCCGTGCCAGCTTCAGGGCCGTTTCGGTCGCTTCCGAGCCGCCCGAAACGAAGCAGGCCGAAGTCAGCCCGCCGGGGGCATGGCCAACCAGAACGTCCGCCAGTTCCTCGGCCGCCTGTGAGGTAAAGAAGCCGTTGTGCGCATAGGCCAGCGTTTCGGCCTGTTGCCGGATCGCGTCCACCACACGCGGGTGGCCATGCCCCAGGCAGGATACCGCCGCGCCGCCCGATGCGTCGATGTACTGCCGGCCGGCATGGTCGGTGATGACCATGCCTTTGGCGGACACCGCTTGCGGCAAGGCTGCACCGGTCAGGCGCCGGTGAAGAACGTGGCTGGTCAACGCGAAGTGTCCGTGTCGAGATAGGCGGTATGCGCGGCGATGCGCGTTTCGGATGCGCGCAGGCGATCCCGTCCCTCCGCGCCCGAGCGCAGGTAGAGCGTGACGGCCAGCGCCTGGATCAGCGCGGTGCAGGCCGAGAGGGATGGGAAATAGCCCGGAGAATCCGGATTGAAGATAAGCGTGACCGCCGCCCCCTGCGCCAGCGGGGAATCCGCGCGGTCGACGATGGCGATCAGCGCGGCGCCCGCCGCCGTTGCCGTCTGCGCCGTCAGGAAGCCGTCGCGTGAATAGGGCGCGAAGCCGAACAGCACGACCACGTCGCCCTTGCCGATCGCGCCGAGTTCGAGGTCGAGCATCCCCCCGGCCGCGCCGACAAGCGCAACCTCGTTGCGGAACAGGCGGTAGAGGTAGTGGAAGTGGACCGCCGGCGCGTAGCACGAGCGGTATCCCGAAACGAACACGCGGCCCGCCTGTTCGATCACCGCCGCCGCGGCATCGAGCACCGTGGCGTCCAGCTCGGCCAGATTGTGAATGTCGGTGGAGAACATCCGGCCGGCCAGCGTTCCTTCGCCCGAGGGGAGCAGCGGGCGTGACGAGAACGGAGCCTCGCGCGCGGCTTCGAGATCGATGCGGGCATCGTCGATGAGTTCGGTGCGCAAGGCTTCCCATCCCTGAAAACCCAGCGCGCGGGCAAGGCGCGTGAACGTCGTCGGCGGCTCGCCGGTCTGGCGGGCCAGCGCGCGCATCGGCATGCTTGCGGCATCGAAGGGGTGATCGGCCACATAGCGCGCGGCCGAGGCGAGCTTCGGCGGCAATTGAAGGGCGGCTTCGCGCAGCCGGCTGGCGATTGGCTTGGTCATAGGAGTGAACGGCACCGTGCGGTCGGGCAGGACAGCGGATATTCGTCCGGCCGGCCCATAGCCGTGCGACATGCGGAATTGCCGACCGTTATCCCGCATTTCCGCACGGCCGGCACCATGGCGAACCATGAATGCCGGACGAAACGTTGCAGTTCGTGCCTTCCGGCCCGACGCTACACCCGCATCGCATGATCCCGTCCAACGAAACAAATGTTTTATCACGCTGCCATTTGCCTTCAATGCCGTTCGATCCGGTCTCGCCGGCCGGTCCTGCCGGTTGCGCTGCTGCCGCGATTTCAGAACTTCACCCTTGCGCTCACCGTGAACGACCGACCGATCGGATCGTAGGTGGTGGGCATGGTGTTGCCGTTGTTGAACGCCGTCCCGGCGACGCCCGAGCCGAGCTGGGGCGGTTGTTTGTCGAACAGGTTCTCGACAAGCAGGGAGAGGCTGAGCTCCTTGGTGACATCGACGCCGAGATTGAGGTCGAAGTAATCGTAGGCCGGAATGTTGCGGAATGCCGCCAGCACGCCATTGTAGGCGCTTGACGAACTGCCGGCCTGTGGCGTCGTCAGCGGCACGGTGCCGGCGGCCGGCCCGATCGGCTCGAACTCCACGCCGCTCAGATGGGTCCACAGCAGCGACGCGGAGAAGGGGCCGGACGAATAGGTGCCGCGCACGTTCCACTTCCATTTGGGCCGCGCATTGGTGCAGCCCGTGGAATAGCGGCCCGAACATTCGCGCGTGATCGTGTTCGGCGTGGACTGGGTCCAGAAGTAGTCGAGCCAGGTGCCGTTCATGGCGAGATCGAACTGGCCGGGGTTTCCGCCGAACACGCGCGCCAGATCGAACCTGTACTGTACCGTCCAGTCGATCCCGCCCGTGCCCATTCGTCCGAGGTTGGAGCTTGAAAGGATGACGCCGGCGGCTTCGACGCCCGTGTTCAGCGTGCCGGTCACCGGGTTGCGCTCGATCAGCGCGCAAAACGCGTTCGGGGTGAGCGACGGGTTGAGCGACGAGGAATAGCAGCCGTTGAGGATGTCGCTTTGCGAGGGCGCCGAAATCAGATCGCTGATGCGGATGCGGAACCAGTCCACCGTCGCGCTGAAGCCGGGGAGGAAGGACGGTGCGAACACCGCGCCCACGGTCCATGTGCGGGCGCGCTCCACGTCGAGGTTCGGATTGCCCTGGGTGCTGATGTTGATCTGCCCGGACGCGGGCTGCGGGATGCTGCCATAGCTGCCTGCGGGCGCGCCGGTGGCAAGGCACAGGCTTTCCGGGACGCTGGGGCTCGCCCCGGCGCAGGGATCGACCGTGAGGTTGCCCAGCGCGCGCACCGGCGACTGATAGAGTTCCTGGATGTTGGGCGAGCGCACCGCCATCTGGTACATGGCGCGCAGCTTGATGCCGCCCACCGGTTCCACCGATCCGCCCGCCTTCCAGGTGGTGCTCGATCCGGTGGTCGAATAGTCGGACAGGCGGATGCCGGCTTCCAGCGTGGCCGACTTGACGAAGCCATCCTCGATCAGGGGTACGATCAGTTCGCCGAATGCTTCCTTCACGTTGTAGCTGCCATAGTCCGGCGGCGTGCGCGCGCCCGACCCCAGCACTTCGCCCTGGATCTGGGCGGAAGCATCGGGCGTCGCCCGCGCCGATGTCTTGCGATATTCCGCGCCGATCGCGAAGGCGATCGGGTTGGTCGCGAACGGGCTGGTAACGCCGAAGAGATCGCCGGAGACCGAACCGGTGACGACGCTCAGCTTCACCAGCCGGCGAACCATGGAATCCAGCCCGACAAAGGCCAGCATGTCGGGCGTGATCGAACCAAGGCCGCCAAAGATGTTCAGCGGCACGCAGCCGTTGGCGGTGTTCTGGCACACGGGATTGCCCGACGCGTCACGATAGGCGAGCAACGCTTGCGTGACCCGGCTGTTCGATCCCCAGTTTTCGCGCAACTGGTTCTGGGTGGTTTCGCCGTACTGGCCGGAGACATCGAATTTCAGCGTGCTGGTGATGTTGCCACGCAGCCCGGCCTGAAGCTGGAACATCGTGGAATCGTTGGTATTGTAGCGGAAGCCGTATTCGCTGAACCGCCGCGAGGGCGTGATGGTGACCGTGCGGTATCCCGCCGCCTCCGGCCCGCCGATCACGCTTGCCGCGGCGTCGCAGGCCGATACGCTGATGTTGTTGGCGGCGCACAACTGCGCCCGGGCCGCCGCCGGGAGATAGGGATTGTTGAGCGGCAGCGCATAGGCGTTGCTGAACGTGCCGGTCGAATTGAGCGCAAGTTGCGTGCGGTTCTTCGAGAACATCGCTGTCGCATAGAGTTCGATGCCGCTGGTCACCTCGTAGCGCGCGGCGGCATAGGCGTTGATGCTTTCCAGCGGGGTCTGGAGATAGTTGCCGATATTGCTGGTCGCGGCGTCCTCCAGCGTGGCGGCGCGGAATGCTCCGGTCGTCGGATCGATGATCGCGCCATATCCGATGGTGGGCAGCCCGCTGGGCCTTGTGGTGGATGCCAGCGAGGACTGGAAGATGGCGGGGACGGACAGCGATGAGGTACTGGCCTGGCCGGTTACCGAGCTGATCGGAACGGCGGAGAAATCGCGATCGACCGCCTTGAGGGCATCGCGCTTGCTGTAGGAAATGCCAAGCACCACGTTGCCGCGCCCGCCATCGAGGTTGGCGCCGACCAGCAGGTCCGTGCGCAGGCGACGCGCGTCGCCGCGTTCGGATATGCGGTAGTTGCTCGTCAGCTTGACGCCCGAGAAATCGCGCTTGGTGATGAAGTTCACGACCCCGGCGACGGCGTCCGCGCCATAGACCGATGAAGCGCCGCCGGTCACGACATCCACACGTTCGACCAGCCCGACGGGAATCACGTTGAGGTTGACGATGCCGTCGAGGCCGAACGGCGTTATCCGCCGGCCGTCGAGAATGACAAGCGTGCGATTGTCGCCAAGGCCGCGCAGGTCGATCGTGGCGGAACCGTTGCCGCCGTTGTTGACGCCGGAACCCAGCGAAGGGCGCACCGACGGAAGGTTGCGGATGAGTTCTTCGGCCGAATTGGGTTGCCGCAGGGCGATTTCGGCCGAACTGATCACGCTCAGCGGGCTCGAGGTCTTGAGGTCCGACCGGGAAATGCGCGAACCTGTCACGACGATGGCGGCGCTATCCGCCTCGTCCGTGGCTGGCACCGCATCCTGCGCCAGCACGGGCGTGGCCAGCATGGTGCTGCCGAGCAGCAGCGACGCCATTGAAAGACTGAATGTTTTCATCCCGATACCCCCTGTTCGATCGCGTCCGGTGCCGGGACGCCTGATGCCGCAGGCCGGCAACCTCGCCGGCTGCGACCAACTCCGCTCTTCCTTGGTCGAAACAAACGTTTCATGATTCTAAAATAAATGCAACATATGTTTTTATTCGTGAAAACAAAGGCGTTTAGCGGGCTTGACGACGGGCGGGTGGCGCGATGATGGCCATGTGGGCGCGGCGACCTCCGATTGATCTGCAAGGGCGCATGAAAGGGGGTTGAGAAGAAATTGACACAAATGTAAGTTATTCGCGCAGAACATAAAAATGAGCCGCTTACCGCGCGGCCAGTCCGGGCGAGGCTGTCGAATTGACCAAATGCAAGGTATCGCGGCCGTGATCCTTGCATGGGCCGGTGATGGCGACGCTACGGAGCAACCAAGGTGATAGCAGGCGAAAATTCCGGTCCCGATCCGCTCGATGGCGTGGCGGCGACCGTCGATAACGCCGCCAGGGCGATCGTTGCGAAGGTTTCCGGGGGATTGTCGCCAGTTTCCATCGCCCAGTCCTTCACGGACTGGTGGATGCATCTGGCGGTTTCACCTGGCAAGCAGATGCAATTGGTGGCCAAGGCCGGGCGCAAGGCGTTGCGCCTTGCCGACTATGCCATGCAGCAAGCGCCTGCCGGAACGGAGCCGGAGCCGGCGATCGAACCGCTGCCGCAGGACAGGCGTTTCGCCGATCCGGCATGGCGCAAGTCGCCGTTCGACATCGTGGCTCAGGGCTTCCTTCTGCAGCAGCAATGGTGGCACGCCGCCACCACGGGGGTCGGTGGCGTCACCCGGCATCACGAGGCGGTTGTCGAATTCGCGGTGCGGCAGATACTGGACATGGTGGCGCCCACCAATTTTGCCCCGCTCAATCCGGTTCTGCAACAGCGCATCCTCGAAACCGGCGGGCACTGCCTGGCCGATGGCATGAACTACCTGATCGACGACATGCGGCGCCAGTTGCGCGGCGAACCGCCCGCCGGAGTCGATGCCTTTCCGGTGGGGGAAAAGGTCGCGGTCACCCCGGGCGAAGTCGTGTTCCGCAACGAACTGATGGAACTGATCCAGTATGCGCCAACGACCGCGACGGTGCGCCCCGAACCGGTGCTGATCGTCCCGGCCTGGATCATGAAATACTACATCCTCGACCTGTCGCCCGAAAATTCGCTGGTGCGCTGGCTGCGCGATCAGGGCTTCACGGTATTCATGATCTCCTGGCACAATCCGGTCAGCGCCGATCGCGATCTCAATCTCGACGATTATCGCAGGCTGGGGCCGATGGCGGCGCTGGATGCGATCGGCGCGATCACCGGCGCGCAGAAGGTTCATGCCGCGGGATACTGCCTGGGCGGAACGCTCCTGGCGATCGCTGCCGCCACCATGGCGCGCGACGGGGACGAACGGCTGGCCACCGCGACGTTCTTCGCCGCGCAGACCGAATTCTCCGAGCCGGGGGAACTGGGCCTGTTCATCGACGAGGCGCAGCTTGATCTGATCGACAGCATGATGTGGGCGAAGGGCTATCTCGACAGCAGCCAGATGGGCGGCGCGTTCCAGATGCTGCGTTCCAACGACCTCGTCTGGTCGCGCCTGCTGACGACCTACCTGATGGGCGAGCGGGAGCCGATGACCGACCTGATGGCATGGAACGCGGATGGCACGCGGATGCCCTATGCGATGCATTCCGAATACCTGCGCCACCTGTTCCTCGATAACGACCTGGCAGAGGGGCGCTATCGTGTGGGCGGGCGGCCGGTCACCTTGTCCGGGCTCAGGATGCCGCTGTTCATGGTCGGCACCGAGCAGGATCATGTCGCGCCCTGGCGCTCGGTGCACAAGCTGCACATGTTCACCGGCGCGGAGCTGCGCTTCGTGCTGACCAGCGGAGGGCACAACGCCGGGATCGTGTCCGAACCCGGCCATCGCCACCGGCACTACAGCGTGGCGACGCGCCCGCTCGACGGGGCCGCGCCGGCGCCCGACGACTGGCTGGCCACGGCGGAGCGGCACGAAGGATCGTGGTGGCCGGAATGGGGCGCCTGGCTGGCCGCGCATTCGGGTGATCCGGCGGAACCGCCGCCGCTGGGGCGGGCCGACGCCGGTTATCCGCCGCTGGAGCCGGCGCCGGGGCGCTACGTGCTGGAACGATGACCATGACCGATCCCGCCCTTATCGAGAACCGGACCTTCGACGAGATCGCCATCGGCGACAGCGCCAGCCTGACGCGCCAGCTTACCGCCGACGACATCCAGCTTTTCGCGGCCGTATCGGGTGACGTGAACCCGGCTCATATGGACCCGGCCTATGCCGAGACCGACATGTTCCATCGCGTGATCGCGCATGGCATGTGGGGCGCGGGGCTGATTTCGGCGGTGCTGGGAACCGAACTGCCGGGACCGGGCGCGATCTATCTGGGCCAGTCGCTGCGGTTCAGCCGTCCGGTGGGGGTAGGCGACACGGTTACCGCGACGGTCACTGTCACCGCCAAGAAGCCGGAACACCATATTGTCACGCTCGCTTGCGCCTGCATAAACCATAACGGTGAAACGGTGATTTCGGGGGAGGCCGAGGTCAAGGCGCCGACGGAGAAGGTCAGCCGCGCGCGCGTGCCCGTGCCCGACGTGCGCATCGCGCGTCATGACCGCTTTCATGCGCTGGTTCAGGGCGCCGCTTCCGGAGAACCCGCGGTCACCGCCGTCGCGCACCCGTGCAGTGCCGATGCCGTGGCGGCGGTCGCCGAAGCGGCGGAGGCGGGGCTGATCCGTCCGGTGCTGGTTGGTCCGGCGACGAAGATCCAGGCGGCTGCGGAAGCGGCGGGGGTGGACATTTCGGCCTTCCGCCTGATCGACGCGCCGCACAGCCATGCGGCGGCCGCCCGCGCGGTGGAACTGGTGCGCGCGGGCGAGGCGGCCTTGCTGATGAAAGGCTCGCTCCACACCGACGAACTGATGGCCGAAGTGGTCCATGCCGATACGGGCCTGCGCACCGAACGGCGCATCAGCCATGCCTATGTGATGGACGTGCCCGGCCATCCGCGTCCGCTGGTCATCACCGATGCCGCGATCAACATCACCCCGACGCTGGAGGACAAGGCCGATATCGCGCGCAATGCCATCGATCTGGCCCATGTGATCGGGATCGAGCGACCGAACGTGGCGATCGTTGCGGCGGTGGAGACGGTCAATCCGAAGATGCAGGCGACGCTGGATGCCGCCGCGCTGTGCAAGATGGCGGACCGGGGCCAGATCGCCGGTGGCGTGCTGGACGGGCCGCTGGCGCTCGACAACGCCATCAGCGAGGCGGCGGCGCGGGAAAAGGGGATCGTTTCGCCGGTGGCGGGGCAGGCGGACGTGTTGCTCGTGCCCGATCTGGAGGCCGGCAATATCGCGGCGAAGCAGCTCACGTTCCTGGCCGGGGCGGATGCCGCCGGTGTCGTGCTGGGCGCGCGCGCGCCGATCATCCTGACCAGCCGCGCGGACAGCCGGCGGACGCGGATCGCCTCGTGCGCGCTGGCGGTGCTCCTCGCGCGCGCCGACACCAAGGCCGCTCCGGGCACGGGGGATGCGCGCGCATGAGCGCAACCATCCTGTGCCTCAACGCCGGGTCTTCAAGCCTGAAGTTCGCGCTCTATGCCCGCGAAGGAACGGACGCGCGGCTGCTTGCCCATGGCAAGATCGAAGCCATCGGTCTTGCGCCGCACCTGATCGCGCGGGATGCCGCCGGCGTCACGCTCGCGGAACGGCGCTGGTCGCATGAGGACGGCGCGACGCATGAAACGCTGCTGGCGGACCTTCTCGACAGCGTTGAGGCGCATGTCGGACGGGAACTGGTGGCGGTGGGGCATCGCGTGGTTCATGGCGGCGTCGATTTCGCGGAACCGGCGCGGGTCACGGATGCCGTGCTGGACAAGCTCGACGCGCTGTGCCCGCTGGCGCCGCTGCACCAGCCGCACAACCTTGCGGCGATCCGCGCGGTGAAGGCGGCCCGGCCCCGGCTTGTGCAGGTGGCCTGCTTCGATACCGGCTTCCACCAGACCCAGCCGCCCGTCGCCACGCGGCTGGCGCTGCCGCGCGCGCTGACCGGGCAAGGCGTGCGCCGCTATGGCTTCCACGGCATCTCCTACGAATATATCGCGCGCCGCCTGCGCGAGATCGATCCGGTGATGGCCGGGGGCCGCGTGATCGCGGCGCATCTCGGCAACGGCGCGAGCCTGTGCGCGATGAAGGGCGGGGTCAGCATCGATACGACGATGGGCTTCACCGCGCTTGACGGGCTGGTCATGGGCACGCGCTGCGGCACGATCGATCCGGGCGTGGTGCTCTATCTGTTCCAGCAGAAGGGCCTGGACGCGAAGGCGGTGGAGCACCTGCTCTACAGCGAGTCAGGGCTGCTCGGCGTTTCCGGCCTTTCGAGCGACATGCGCGACCTTGCCGCCAGCGACGATCCGCGCGCGGCGGAGGCGGTCGCACTGTTCGCCTATCGCGCGGCGCGGGAGGCGGGGGCGCTGGCGTGCTCGCTCGAGGGGCTGGACGGGATCGTGTTCACCGCCGGAATCGGAGAGAACGCGGCGGATGTACGCGCGATGGTCTGCGCGCGGCTGGGCTGGCTGGGCGTGACGATCGATCCGCAGGCCAACGCGGCCCATGCGCCGCTTATCAGCACGGCCGGCAGCGCGGTGAAGGTCCGCGTGATCCCGACGGATGAGGAACGCATGATCGCGCTCCACACGCTCGAACTGCTGGCTTCGGCAAAGGAGGCATGATGGCGCCGCTGGTCGATCTTTCCGGCAAGCGCGGGCTGGTGGTGGGAATCGCCAACGAACACAGCATCGCGGCTGGCTGCGCACAGGCGTTTCGCGATTGCGGGGCACGTCTGGCGGCAACCTATCTCAACGAGAAGGCAAAGCCTTTCGTCCAGCCGGTTGCGGATGCGCTGGGCGTGGAATGGCTGGCGCCGTGCGACGTGCGCGTGCCGGGCGAACTGGAGGCGCTGTTCGCGCGTGTGGCGGCCGAATGGGGCGGGCTCGATTTCCTGCTCCATTCGATCGCCTTCGCGCCCAAGGAGGATCTGCACGGGCGCGTCATCGACAGTTCGGCCGAAGGCTTCGAGGTGGCGATGGATGTTTCCTGCCACAGCTTCCTGCGGATGGCGCGGCTCGCCGAACCGCTGATGCCGCAAGGCGGCTGCCTGCTGTGCGTGACGTTCTACGGTTCGGAGCGCGTGGTGCGGCATTACAACCTGATGGGGCCGGTCAAGGCCGCGCTGGAAAGCGCCACGCGCTATGTTGCGGCCGAACTGGGGCCGAAGGGCATTCGCGCGCACGCCATCTCGCCGGGGCCGATCGCGACGCGCGCCGCCAGCGGGATCGACCGGTTCGACGAACTGCTCGACCGCGCCGCGTCCGAAGTGCCTGAAGGCCAGCTTGTCGACATAGCCGACGTTGGCGCGCTGGCGGCGTTCCTTGCCAGCGACGCGGCGCGGCGGATTACCGGCACCGTCATTCCGGTCGACAGCGGCCAGCACCTGATGGCCTGACATGGTTTCGCCCTTATTTCCCGTCGTTTCGCCGCCCCGGAGGCCCGTTCAATGAAGCGTCTTGTTCGCCGGATCGTGCCGGCGGTGATCGTCGTCCTGCTGGCGGCGGGCCTTTACTCGTGGTGGCAGGCGACGCGCGGCAGCGATCTTCCCGATGGCATCGTGCGCGGCAACGGGCGCATCGAAATGACGCGGACCGATGTGGCGGTGAAGTATCCGGGGCGCCTCGTGGCCCTGCGCGTGCAGGAAGGGGACCTTGTCCACGCGGGCGACGTGATCGCCGAGGAGGACGCGGCGGACACGCTGGCGCAGTTGCGCGGCGCGCGGGCGGCGCGTGATCGTGCGGCCGCCGCGGTGGAGAGGGCGGAAGGGGAACGCGCGGTTCGCGCCGGCCAGGCCCGTCTGGCGGGAATCGATCTGCGCGAAACGGCGAAGCTGCGCGATCAGGCGATGGTCTCGCCGGTGGAACTGGAGCAGCGCCGCGTGGCGTTTGATACCGCGAGCGCGGGCGTCACGGCCGCGGGCGGCGGCGTGAGCGAAGCGCGCACCGCGATCGCGCAGGCCGACGCGCAGATCGCCCAGATCGACACCGTCCTTGCCGACCTGAAGATCAGGGCGCCGGGGCCGGGCCGTGTCGAATACCGCATCGTCGAGCCGGGAACCGTGCTGCCGGCCGGGGGCAAGATCGTCTCGCTGGTCAATCCCGAGGACGTCTACCTCACGATTTTCCTGCCCGCCGAAACCGTGGCGCGGCTCAGGATCGGTGACGAGGCGCGGGTGCTGCCGGAAGGTTTCGACACGGCGATCCCGGCGCGGATCGGTTTCATCGCGCCCGATGCGCAGTTCACGCCCAAGTTCGTCGAAACGAAGAGCGAGCGCGAGAAGCTGTCCTATCGCGTCAAGCTGCGCATCCCGGCGGACGTGGCGCGCGGTCTCGATGGCAGGCTCAAGGCGGGGATGACCGCCGATGGCTTCGTCAGGACCGATCCCCGCCAGGCCTGGCCATCGTTCAAGCCCCGGAAACCGTGATCGTGGCGGTCGACCGCGCCCCGGACGAACGGGAGCCGGCGGCTATCGACGTCGTCGGGGTGACGCATCGCTATGGCGCGGTGCTGGCGCTCGACGACGTATCCCTGCGCCTGCCGAAAGGGGAGGCGATCGCGCTGGTCGGCCCCGATGGCGTCGGCAAGTCGTCGCTGCTGGGGCTGGTCGCCGGGGTCCGGAAGTTGCAGCGGGGGCGCCTGTCGGTGCTGGGGCTTGACCTTTCGCAGGCGGAAGGACGCGACCGGTTCCTGTCGCGCGTGGCCTATATGCCGCAGGGGCTGGGGCGGAACCTCTACCCGACGCTGACCGTGGCCGAGAACATCGATTTCTTCGGCCGCCTGTTCGGGCTGGATGCCGCCGAGCGCGCCGCGCATATGCGGCGGCTGCTCGATGCGACCGGTCTGGCGCCCTTTCCCGACCGGCCGGCGGGAAAGCTTTCCGGCGGCATGAAGCAGAAGCTGGGGCTGTGCTGCGCGCTGGTCCACGATCCCGACCTGCTCGTCCTCGACGAGCCGACGACCGGGGTCGATCCCCTGTCGCGCCGCCAGTTCTGGGAACTGGTCGATGCGCTGCGCGCCGAGCGGCCCGCGCTCACCGTGCTGGTGTCGACCGCCTATATGGAGGAAGCCGAACGCTTCGACCATCTCGTCGCCATGGACGCGGGCCGCGTGATCGCGCAGGGGCGCACGCGCGCAATCATGGAGCAAGCCGGCGCGGATACGCTGGAGGAGGCCTATATCCGGCTGCTGCCCGAGGCGCGGCGGCCCTCGCAGGAAGTGCTGGCGGTGGCGCCGTGGCGTGACGAGGGCGGCGCTCCCGCGATCGAGGCGCACGATCTTGTCCGTCAATTCGGCGATTTCATCGCGGTCGATCACGTCAACTTCCGCATCGGCAAGGGCGAAATCTTCGGTTTCCTCGGCTCGAACGGCTGCGGCAAGACGACCACGATGAAAATGCTGACCGGCCTGCTCGACGCGACCAGCGGGGCCGCCCGGCTGTTCGGCAAGACGATCACGCCCGGCGACATGACGACGCGGATGCGCGTGGGCTACATGTCGCAGGCGTTCTCGCTCTACGAGGAGCTGACGGTGCGGCAGAATCTGGCGCTGCACGCGCGGCTCTACCGGGTGCCGCGCGCGGAGGCGGGACCGCTGGTGGAACGGGCAATGGCGGAGTTCGCGCTGGCCGACCATGCCGATACGCCGCCTTCCTCGCTGCCGCTGGGTATCCGGCAGCGGCTTCAGCTTGCCGCGGCCTGCCTTCACCGCCCGGAAGTGCTGATCCTCGACGAGCCGACCTCGGGCGTCGATCCGGCGGCCCGCGACATGTTCTGGCGCCACCTGATCCGCCTTTCGCGCGAAGAGGGCGTGACCATCTTCGTCTCGACCCATTTCATGAACGAGGCCGAGCGGTGCGACCGCATCTCGCTGATGCATCGCGGGAGAGTGCTGGCGGTCGGCGCGCCGGCCGACCTCGTTCGCGAACAGGGTGTGACGCGGCTGGAAGATGCGTTCATCGCGGTGCTGAGCGGCGATGCGGGCACTGCGCCGGCATTGCAGCCGGCCGATGTCGCCGGAGCGCCGCCTGCAGCGCCGCGCGCCGGTGGCCTTGGCCGCTGGTTCGCCTACGCCTGGGCCTTCGCGCGGCGCGAGGCGCTGGAACTGCTCCGAGACCGGACCCGGCTCGTCTTCGCGCTGGCTGGCCCGATGGCGCTTCTCTGCATCGCCGCGTTCAGCATCTCGTTCGATGTGCAGGACATCCGCCTCGCCGTGCTCGACCACGATCGCACCGCGACAAGCCGCGATCTCGTCCGTCATTTCCAGGGCTCGCGCTATTTCCGGGAGATGCCGCCGCCACAGGGCGATGCCGATGCGGAGCGGGGCTTGCGCGACGGGACGGTGCAACTCGTGCTCGACATTCCGCCGGGGTTCGGCCGCGACCTTGCCGCGGGGCGGCGGCCGGAGGTGGGCTTGCTCATCGACGGCGGAAGCCCGTTTCCGGCGTCCAACGCCCGCGCCTACGGCGAAGCGATCCTGACCGGCTATATCGCCGAGGTGCTTGCCGCGACGCCGGGCGCGCCGATAACCGGGCTGCCGCTCGGGATCGAGCCGCGTTTCATCTACAATCAGGAATTCCGCAGCATCTACGCGATCACGCCGGGCGTGCTGATGCTCACGCTGATCCTGATCCCGGCGATGCTGACCGCGCTGGGCATCGTGCGGGAGAAGGAGATCGGCTCGATCACCAACTTCTATGCCTCGCCCGCGAGCGGCGGGGCCTTCCTGCTTGGCAAGCAGGCGCCATACGTGGCGCTGGCGATGGTCAGCTTCGGCCTGCTGGTGACGACCATCGTCACCGTGCTGGGCGTTCCGCTCCGTGGCTCGCTGCTGGCCCTGACCATCGGCGGGCTGCTGTTCCTGCTTGCCGCGACGGGGCTGGGCCTGATGATCTCCACGTTCGTGCGCTCGCAGGTTTCCGCCATTTTCGCGACCTCGCTGATCTGCCTGATTCCGTCGGTCAATTTCTCCGGCCTGCTCTATCCGGTCTCGACGCTCGACGGCGGCAGCTACTGGATCGGCGTCGGTTTCCCCTCGTCGTGGTTCCAGATCGTCAGCCTGGGCACGTTCACCAAGGGGCTGGGCCTGGCGAGTTTCGCCGAACCCTATCTTGCGCTGGGCGGCTTCGCGCTTGCCTATGTTGTCGCCGCCCGCCTGATGCTGCGCGAGCAGGACGCATGAGGCGCTGGATTCTCAACGTCTGGCTGCTCGGCGCGAAGGAACTGCGCAGCCTGATGAAGGACGTGACGCTGGCCCTGCTGATCGTGTTCGCCTTCACCGGGGCCATCGTCGTCGTCGCCAACGGGGTGAAGGCCGAAGTCTCCAACGCCTCGGTCGCGATCATCGACAACGATCGCTCCGAACTTTCGCGCCAGTTGCGCGATGCGGTGCGGGCGCCCTATTTCAAGCCGCCCGAAGACATCGCCCGCGCCGATGTGGCGCCGGCGATGGACGCCAGCCGCTATATCTTCGTAATCGAGATTCCCGAACGCTTCCAGGCCGATGTCCTGGCCGGGCGCGCGCCTTCGGTGCAATTGCTCGTCGATGCCACGGCGATGACGCAGGCCGGGCTTGGCGCTTCGTATTTCCAGCAGATCTTCGCGCAGGAGACGCTGGAGTTCCTCCGCGCGCGGGGGCTGATGGAACAGTTGCCGCTGCGCGTGACGAGCCGCATCCGCTTCAATCCCAACGCGACCTCCGCATGGTACACCTCGGTCATGCAGATCGTCACCGATGTCACCGTGCTGGCGATCATCCTCGTCGGGGCGGCGGTGATCCGCGAGCGGGAACACGGTACGATCGAGCACCTGCTGGTCATGCCGGTCCGCGCCAGCGAGATCGCCTTCGCCAAGATCCTGGCCAACGGTTTCGTCATTCTTGTCGCGTCGGTCGCCTCGCTGTGGTTCGTGGTCCATGGGGCGCTGGACGTTCCGCTGGCGGGGTCGCTGGCCCTGTTCGCCGGCTCGATGCTGATCTATCTGTTCTCGGTGACCGCGCTTGGCATGTGGATGGCCACGATGGCGCCAAGCATGCCGCAATTCGGCCTTTTCGCGGTGCCGGTCTATGCGATCGCCTATCTGCTGTCCGGAGCGGCCACGCCATTGGAAAGCATGCCGCCGACGATCAAGGCGCTGGCGGAGTGCCTGCCGACGACGCAGTTCGTCACGCTGTCGAAGGCGATCCTCTATCGCGGCGCGGGCATGGACGTGATCTGGCCGGAACTGGCGCTGATCTGCGGCTGGGGTGCGTTGTTCGTAACGCTGGCCGTGCAGCGTTTCCGCGCGATGCTGGCGCGGCAGGGGTGATATGCGGGGACGATCGAAGATGAAGGCGCTTGCACTTCCGCTGCTTGCGATGCTGCCGCTGGCGGCGTGCGTGGCCCCGCCGCCGGCCCTGCCGCCCGTCGCTCCCGTGGCCGCGCCCGCGCGGTTCGATGCCCCGCAAGCGAACGGGGAAGGCAATGCCGATGCGCGGACCGACGACGTGCGGCGCTGGTGGACGGCCTGGGGCGATCCTGCGCTCGATCGGCTGGTGGAGCGCGCGCTGACCGCCAACCACGACATCCGCATCGCGCGCGCCAATGTCGCGGCGGCGCGGGCGATGGTCGCCGTCGCCGAATCCGCGCTCTATCCGACGGTGGCCGCGCATGGCGCCGCGTTCGGAACCGTCAGCGACGGCGGGCTGGATGGGGCGCTGGGGACGCTGGTGTCGTCGCTGCCCGGCGCCGGCAACGGCGTGACCGGCGGAGGGTACGCCGTCGGCCTGGGCGCGAGCTGGGAACCGGACGTGTTCGGCGGACGCCACGCCGATGTCGCCGCCGCGCGCGCGCTTGCGCTGGGCACGGCCGAGACCGAGGCCGGCGCGCGGCTGCTGGTGGTCGGCGATGTCGTCGAGAACTACCAGCAGTTGCAGGGCCTGCGTCGACGGCTGGCGCTGCTGGATGCCAGCGTGGCGACCGCCGGGCGCCTTGTCGCCTATGCCGGGGCGAGAATGCGTTCGGGGTCGGCGACCGCCGCCGATGTCAGCAAGGCCCGTGCCGCGCTGGAGACCTTGCGGGCCGGCCGTGCCCCGATCGAGGCCTTGATCGACGTGCGCCGCCGCCGGTTGGCGGTACTGGCCGGAGGGACGCCCCAACAGGCGGTGGAGGCCGGCCCCGCCGATGGCCTGACCGTGCCGCCGCCGCCCGGTGGGCAATTGCCCTCGACCGTGCTGGACCGCCGCCCGGACGTGCGCGCCGCCGCCTTCGCGGTCACGGCGCGCGCGGCGCGGTTGCGCAGCGCCAAGGCCGATCTTCTGCCGCGCTTCGGCATCCAGTTCCTTGGTCAGAACGGGCGGATCGATCTTGGCGGGCTGCCGGGCTTCGGCGGCACCGGCGGGCTGGCGGGCATCTCCGCCTGGGTGCCGGTATTCAACGCCGGCCGCCTCAGGGCGCGCGTGGCGACGGGCGATGCGGAACTGGCTGCGGCGATGGCCAGCCATGACAAGGCGGTGGTTACCGCGCTGGAGGAGGTGGAAGGCGCCTATGGCCTGCGCGCGGGATTCGATGGGCGGCTTGCGGGATTGCAGCAGGCGCTGGCGACTTCGACGCAACGCGCGGATCAGGCCGACGCGCTCTATCGTGCCGGCCGCATGACGCTGGGCGATGTGTTGCAGGCGCGCCTTTCCGCGCTGTCGGACCAGGATGCGGTGGAGCAGGCGCGCATGGCGCAGGCCACGGCAACGGTTCAGCTCTTCCGCGCACTGGGCGGTGGATGGCAGGAGTAGGAACGCTGCCGTAGGACGACCGGGTGTCCCATGCCCGGAGCTCCGCTGCGTGGGTTCAGTCTCGCGGCACCCCATGCACGTCGCGGCTGATCGCGATGAGCTGGGCCAGTTCGGCTGAAATGTCGCCCATGCGATGGATCATCATGATCGGCGAGCGCGCGGTGTTGTCGGCGATGGGGAGATAGGCCACGTCGTCACGCCGGAAGCGTTGCACCGATTCCGGGACGATGGTGAAGCCGGCATGGGCGGCGACAAGGCCGATCGCGGTCTGGAGCTCGCGCACTTCCTGCACGCCGCTTGGTTGCAGGCCGGCGTCGTGGAAGATGCTGAAGACCTGGTCGGCATAGCTCGGGCGGGCCGGCCGCGGATAGGCGATCAGGGTCTGCCCGACGAGGTCTTCCAGATGGACAGGGCGCCGCGCCAGGGCGAGGGGGTGATCGGCTGGAACGGCTGCCAGCAGCCTCTCCTCGGCCAGCACGATTCGGCGGATGGCCGGGTCCTCGAAGCGCAATCGCCCGAAGCCGGCGTCGATGCGTCCTTCCTTCAGCGCCGCGATCTGTTCGGTCGTGGTGCATTCGAGGACGGAAACCTCCACATTGGTGGCGCGGTCGCGGAACAGGCGGATCACTTCGGGCAGGGGGCCGAACAGGATGGAACCGACGAAGCCGATCACGAACCGCCGCTGCCCGTGCCCGGTGAAGCGGCGCATCATGTCGCGCAACTGGTCGACGCCCGCCAGCAGCGGCACGGCATGTTCGTAAAGCAGCCGCCCGGCCTCGGTCAGCCGCACGGGGCGGGAATCGCGGTCGAAGAGGTCGGCGCCGATTTCCTCCTCCAGTTGCCGGATCTGCCGGCTGAGCGGCGGCTGCGCCACGTTGAGCAGTTCCGCCGCGCGCGTGAAGTTCTGTTCGTTGGCTACGGCGACGAAATAGCGGAGGTGCCTCAGTTCCATATCATATCCAAAAGGTATCGATCCGTACCGAGACGATCTTTCACGAACGCGGGGGGAGTCAATAGAAGAGCCGCAATATATGGCGGTTGGGAAAGGATTCGGCCTTTGGCGACCATAGATACAATTGATACCTGGATCGTCGATGTCCCGACGATCCGCCCGCATGTGCTGTCGATGACCTCGATCAGTCGGCAGTCGATGGTGCTTGTGCGCGTGCGCTGTTCGGACGGGGTATCCGGGCTGGGTGAAGGGACGACGATCGGCGGGCTTGCCTATGGCGACGAAAGCCCCGAGAGCATCAAGCTCACCATCGACACCTATTTCGCGCCGCTGCTGGTCGGCGCGGATTCCACGATGCCCGCCGCGCTGATGACGCGGCTGCGGCAGAACGTCGTGGGCAATCACTTCGCCAAGAACGCGGTGGAAACCGCGCTGCTCGATTGCGTTGCGCGGCGTGCCGGCGTGCCGCTGTCCGATCTGCTGGGCGGGCGCCAGCACGATCGCCTGCCGGTGCTGTGGACGCTGGCCAGCGGCAATACCGCGCAGGACATCGCCGAAGCCGAAGCGATGATCGCGGCCCGGCGGCACAATGTGTTCAAGCTCAAGATCGGCAAGCGTCCCCTGGCCGACGACGTCGCCCATGCCGGGGCGATCAAGCGGGCGCTGGGCGCCAGCGCCTCGGTGCGGGTGGACGTCAACCAGGCATGGGACGAACAGACCGCGCGGAAGGGTGCGCGGATGCTGGCGGACGCGGGGATCGATCTGATCGAACAGCCGCTGCCCCGCGCCGACCGGGCCGGCATGGCGCGCCTTGCCGCCAGCGCCCCCATCGCGATCATGGCGGACGAGGCATTGCGCGGCACGCATGACGCTTTCGATCTTGCGGCGATCCGCGCCGGGGATGCCTTCTCGATCAAGGCGGCGCAGGCCGGCGGGCTGATCGCGGCGGCCAAGGTCGCGGCGATCGCGGAGGCGGCACATATCGGTCTCTATGGCGGCACCATGCTGGAAGGCAGCGTGGGCACGGCGGCGGCGGCGCACCTGTGTTCGACGTTCGCCACGCTGGCATGGGGCACCGAATTGTTCGGGCCGCTGCTCCAGACCGAGGAAATCCTCGCCACGCCGCTCGAATACGCGGACTTCGCGCTGACGGTGCCGAAGGGGCCGGGGCTCGGGATCGAGCTTGACGAGGACAAGGTCCGCCACTTCCGCCGCGATGCGCCGGAGCGCACCGTCGTCATGCTCAACCAGGTCGCGAGGTAATCATGCTCTTTCAGGTGGAAATGCTCGTCAAGGTGCCGGCGCATCTCGATCCGGCCGAGTTCGACCGGCTCAAGGCCGAGGAAAAGGCGCGGGCCGAAGACCTGCAGCGGGCCGGCACATGGCGGCATCTGTGGCGGCACGTTGGCGCCTATGCCAACACCAGCATCTTCGATGTGGCCAGCAACGAGGAGCTTCACGCCATCCTCACCGGCCTGCCGCTGTTCCCTTTCATGGACATCACGGTGACGGCGCTGTGCCGCCATCCATCGTCAATTCACAGCGACGACCGCTGAGGTCGCGCAAGCTCAAGGAGAGGTTTCATGGCATCACAACTCGTGCAGGAATCCGGCGTGCAGAGCTATCTCGACCGCATTGCCGGCGTGGACGAAGCTGGCGGTGACGTGCGCACCAAGGCGATCGTGCGGCGTATCGTGTCAGACCTGTTCACCACCATCGACGATTTCGACGTGACGGCCGAGGAATTCTGGCATGCGCTGCATTTCCTGCAGGAAGCCGCGCCGGAATTCGGGCTGATCGCGCCGGGTCTCGGCTTCGATCACTTCCTCGACATCCGGATGGACCGCGCCGACAAGGCCGCCGGCATCGCGGGCGGCACCCCGCGCACGATCGAAGGCCCGCTCTACGTTCCCGGCGCGCCGCTGGCCAAGAGCTTCGCGCGGCTGGACGATGGCACCGACACGGGCGAGACGCTGATCATGCACGGGCGCGTGTTCGATCTCGATGGCAAGCCTGTGGCCGGCGCGATCGTCGATGTCTGGCATGCCAACACCAAGGGCGGCTATTCGGTGTTCGATCCCTCGCAGACGGCCTACAACAACCGCCGCCGCATCGAGACCGGCGCCGATGGCAGCTACAAGTTCCGCAGCATCGTGCCATCGGGCTATTCGGTTCCGCCGCAGGGCGGCACGGATCGCCTGCTTTCGGCGATCGGTCGCCATGGCAACCGTCCGGCGCATATCCATTTCTTCGTGTCCGCGCCGGGCCATCGCCATCTGACCACGCAGATCAACATCAACGGCGATCCCTATCTGCACGACGATTTCGCCTTCGCCACGCACGATGATCTCATCCCCGAGATCGTGCGCCGCGAGGAACCGGAAGCGATCCATGCCGAGAACCTCAACGGCCCGTTCAGTGAAATCGCTTTCGATTTCGTGCTGCACCCGGCCGCCGATACCGCCGAAACCGAACTCATGGCCCGCCATCGCGCGCCGGCGGTAGCGGCCTGATCCCGCGCAACGATCGCACTGCCGGGACCATGCGCCGTGGGGACGGCGCGTGGTCCCTGCGCCTTTGGCAATGATGGAGACGAGCGGCATGATCGAAACGGGAATGGCGACGGTGGGCGATGGTTGCGCGATCGCGTGGCGCATGGACGGTCCGGAGGACGGAGCGGGAGATGCGCCGGTCGTCATCCTGTCCAACTCGCTCGGCACCGCGATGGACATGTGGTCGGCGCAGGTGGCGGCGCTGGCCGCCCGCTTCCGGGTGCTGCGCTATGACACGCGCGGCCATGGCCGCTCCGACGCTCCTGCCGGCGCCTACGGGCTGGACCGACTGGGGCGCGACGTTCTCGACCTGATGGATGCGCTTGGCATCGCACGCGCGCATTTCTGCGGACTGTCGCTCGGCGGGATGACCGGCCAGTGGCTCGGCGTCCATGCGCCCGACCGGTTCGACCGGCTCGTGCTGGCCAACACCGCTGCCTGCATGGGGCCGCCTTCGGGATGGCAGTCGCGCATTGCCAGCGTACTGGAGAACGGCTTGGCGGGGATGACCTCGGCCATTCTCGAACGCTGGTTCACCCCCGAATTCCGCGCCGCCGCGCCCGACGGCATAGCACCGGTGCGCGAGGGACTGCTGGCGACGTCGCCCGCGGGCTATGCCGGGTGCTGCGCCGCGATCCGCGACATGGACATGCGCCCGGTGATCGGCCTGATCGACCTGCCCACGCTGGTGATCGCCGGCGCCCGTGACCCGGCCACGCCGCCGGCCGACGCCGAAGTCCTTGCCGCCCGGATTGCGGGATCGCAACTGGTCACGCTCGACGCCGCGCATCTGTCGAATATCGAACAACCCGCGGCGTTCAACGCCGCGCTGCTCGATTTCCTCAGTTGAGGTTGCGCAGCGTTTCCGAAGGCAGTTCGCCGAACATCTTGCGATATTGCGCGGAAAAGCGGCCGAACTGGTAAAAGCCCCATTTGCAGGCAACCGACGTAACCGATGTGCCCGGCTCTGCCTGGCGCAGATCGTCCCGCGCGCGCTCCAGCCGCACGGCCTTGAGGAAAGCCATCGGCGAGGTGCCGCGAAAGCGGCGGAAGCCGTCGAACAGCGCACGGGCGCTGACGCCGCTCACATCGACCAACTGGTCCAGCGTCACCGGCTCGGCGGCATGGGCGATGATGAACTGCTCCACGCGGCGGACGTGGTGCGGGGCAATCTTGCACGGCTGCGGGCGCAGATGCTCCGAATAATTGTTGGGGTGGCTTTCCAGCAGTTTCAGGATCAGCAGCGTTTCAAGGCTTCCCAGCACCGCGCGGCTTTCGCTTCCCGATGCGGCGGAAAGTTCCATGCTGAGCAACGAGGCATAGTGCCACCAGTGCGCGTTCTCGGCACAGACCGGCATCTCTTGCGCGAATTCGAGTTCGCGGCTGAGCGGACGGCCGAGCATCATCGTGGCGTGGTGGTCGAGCGCCCGGTTGCTGATCTGGACCACGCGCTGCGTGCAGTCGGCGGACCAGTGCATCCGTTTGAGATCGCGCGTATTCACCACCGAAGCGATCGCCGGAGTGCTCAGGACGGTTCCCTGGCGCGTGCCGATCTCGGCCACCCCCGCGAGCGGCTGCATCAGCAGCAGCATGTCCTCGTCCTCGATCCCTTCGATCGAGACTTCCGCGCCATAGGTCATCGCCCCGATGCCGATGTCGTTGAGGCGCTTGTGGTTGAGCCATGCGTCGAGCCGCTCGCCGCGCCGCGCCACCGAGAGGTGGTGCGGGCAATAGGTCCGCGCGATGTGCTCGCGCACTTCGCTGAGGCTGTTGGACGAAAAGACGGCAAAGCCCGGCAATGTCTCGCAGGCATTGCCGCCCGTCATCATGGCAATCTGGCCGCCAAGGCCCGAAATGGAACCGCTGCCCACTGTTCCCCCCGTGATTTTGCCTCTCGTGATTTTGCTCCCTGTTTTGACAGTCAGGATCATACGGGCACCGTGGAGAGTCAATGGGCAGGGACGAGGCGCGAACCCCTGAATTCTGCGCCCGAAGGCTGCTTTCCGCGCTGGCATGTCACCGATGCGACAGGCGTGGCGCGGATCGGGGATTATGCGGTCATCAGCCGGGCGATCGGATCGTCGCGCTGTTCCGGCCCCAGCGCCAGATAGCCGCCATCCACGGCCACTTCCGCGCCGTTCATGAAACGCGCCGCGTCCGAGCAGAGGAAGACTACCACGTCCGCCACTTCCGCCGCGTCGGCGATCCGGCCGGGCATGTGGAACACCCCGCCCACCGCATCGGCTTTCGCCCGATCGTCCGCGCTCATGGCAAGGATGGCGTTGGACCACGTCCATGCCGGCGTCACCGCGTTGACACGCACGCCACGGCGCGCGAATTCCAGCGCCTGGCTGCGCGTGAGCTGCGCCACGGCAGCCTTGATCGCCGGATAGACGAAGCGTCCCTTCTGCGCGCGATGGCCGCTGACGCTGGAGAAGTTGACGATTGCGCCGGCATGGGCGGCAAGGTGTTCCTGCGCCAGTTGCGCGAACATCGCGCCACCGACCAGCCCGATGTCGAGCGCCTTGAGCCAGGTTTCACGCTTCGTCGCCAGCCCGTCGTCGAGGTAGGAGGTCGTCACGTTGACGAGGAAGTCCAGCCGCCCGAACCGCGCGATCATGCGGGCGATGCAGGCTTCGATCGCCGTATCGGACGTGACGTCGGTTTCGACGAACAGGGCCTCGGAGCCGAGATCGGCTTCGGCGCGCTCGCCGCCTGCGCGGTCGATATCCGCGATGACCACCCGGACGCCTTGCGCGAGGAAGGCGCGGGCGACCGCCACCCCGATCAGGGTGGCGCCCCCGGCGATGATGGCGGCGCGCCCCGCCAGTTCTTCGTACCGCGCCATGGTCAGAACGACCACTTGAGGCCGGCCGACCATTCGCGCGGCCGTGCGTAGAGTTTTTCGTAGAGCCCGAACGATGCGCCATAGACCCCGGTCTGAAGGTACTGCTTGTCGGTCAGGTTGGTCACGCCCGCGAAGACCGAAACCTTTTCGCCGGGGAAAGTGTAGGTCACGTTGGCGTTGAACAGGCTGTAGCCCGGCTGGTAGAGTTCAGGCGAATTGAGCGCGTCCATGTAGGCGCCCGAACGGTACGACCAGTCGACCCGCGCCCGCACGTTGCCGCCGTTTGCGAGTTCCACGCTCTTGGAGACAGCGCCGCTCAGGCTCCAGTTGGAAACGCGTTCGAACTTCGATGCCAGCGTGATTTCGGCGGCGGCGGGATCGATCGCGGTGAACCGGGGGTGCAGATAGCCCAGGCTGCCCTCCAGGAACCAGCCGGCGCCGGCGTCGAGGCGGCCCTCCAGTTCCAGCCCCTTGATCTCGGCCGAAGCCGCGTTCTTGGTGACCGGCGCGATGCCGGTGAAGACCTGCACCTGCAGTTCATCGTACTTGGTCAGGAACAGGGCGCCGTTCAGCGTCAGGCGGCGGTTGAACAGCTTCGACTTGAAGCCGATTTCATAGGCCGTGGCCTTTTCCGCGCCGAACTGGGGAATATTCGCCTGCGGCGGGAACACGCGCTGGACGAATCCGCCGCTCTTGAACCCTTTCGAGAACGAGGCATAGGCCAGCACGTTGTCCGCCACATGGAACGCGATATTGGCGCTGGGCGTTACCGCATCCTCGTTGCGATAGGCGGTGACATAGGGCAGCACGCGCGTCTGCGGGGTGTTCGGGCTGGCTGCGATCAGTGCGCCGCCGGTCTTGTCGACCAGGATTTCCTGATCGGGAAGGAACGACTTCTTGTCCTTGGTGTAGCGAAGGCCCACCGTCAGATCGATCAGCGGGATCGGCGTCCAGGTTGCCTGTCCGAACGCGGCATAGCTTTTCGTGGCGAACTTGCCGCCTGACCGGAAGGTCACCGGCGTAAAGTCCAGATTATTGATATTGTTGCCGTTCTCGTTGAAGTAATAGAGGCCGACCACGTATTTCAGCGTGTCGTCCGCGGTATTGCCCAGCACCTGCAGTTCCTGACTGAACTGGTGCTGCTTGAGGATGTCCGCCAGGTGCAGGATCGTGAACGGCGAATGATCGCCATCGCGGGCATAATCGCCGCTGACGTGGCGGTAGGCGGTGATCGACTTCAGTTGCACCGGGCCGAGATCCCAATCGATCACGGCCTGCGCCCCCCACAGGTCGTTCCTCGCATATTGCGGGCCCGTGCCGGCATCGGCGCCGTCGCCCACGATAAAGCGGTTGCTGAAGCAGGCCGCGGCATTGCCTTGTGGGCTGTAGGGCGCGAACGCGAAGCACGGCTGCCCGCCCAGCAGCGTGGCGAAATAGTTGTGCAGCAGCGTAAAGTTGTCGGTGGGCGCATCGAACGGCGGATTCAGCACATAGGCGCCCGCCGTGGCCGGGCTGCCGGGTGGCAGCATCGGCAGGTTCTGCGGGTTGAAGATGGCGGACTTGTACGTGACGCCCGAGAGCACGAAAGCCGGGCCGTTGGTGCGATCGCGCGTTCCTTCCACCGCAAGATTGACCTCGAACGTGCTGCTTGGCTTCCAGCGCAGGTCGAACCGGCCGGTCAGCGTGCCGACATCGCCCAACTCGCGGCCATCGACGAGGTGCCTGACGTAGCCATCGCGGTTGAAGGTGGCGACGGTGACCTTGGAGAACAGCGTGTCCGAAAGCGGGATGTTGGCGCTCGCCTTCACGTCGATGCGGCTGAAGCGGCCGGTCGTGACCTGCAGGTTGCCCGATGGCGTTTCATCCGGCTTTTTCGTGGTGATGCTGATCGCGCCGCCGATAGTATTGCGGCCGAACAGCGTGCCTTGCGGCCCGCGCAGGATCTCGACACGTTCGACGTCGACCAGATCGAGCAGTGCGCCGACCGAACGGGCGACATAGACGCCATCGACATAGACGCCCACGCCGGGTTCGGTGGTGGGCAGGAATTCCTTCTGCCCGATCCCGCGAATGTAGATCGCCGCCGACGATCCCGCACCGCCGAAGCTGGGGTTGTTCTGCAAGGTCATGTTCGGGGTGAAGCTGGCAAGGCCATCGATCTTCTGCACGCCGCGCGCCTCGATCGCCGCGCCCGAGAAGGCGGAGATGGCCAGCGGGACGGATTGCGCGCTTTCCTCGCGCTTGCGGGCCGTGACCACGATGTCGCCGGCCAGCGGATCGGCCGCGGACGCGCTTTCGGTGGCAGGTGCGGCCGCCTGCGCCATGGCGATGCCGGGCAGGGCCACGGATGTGGAAAGGGATACGAGCAATCCCGCAAGGCGCGGGCCATTGAACAGAGCAGTCATATTTCCCCCCAGGGATCATGGAAGATCGCTTGATCCGTTCGGTCGACGGAGTGGGGTGCATCTCGTCACGGGTTGGCGCGGGGGAATATTCAGCGGCTGCAGGCAATGTGCGCCCAGTGCGACTTTGCATGCGTTTGCCGCAGGCGGCGCGGGCGTGCCGTGCAAATGCTGCCGCCCGCGCACAATCCACGCACTGGGCGCATAGGCCGCCCGCGCCGCGAAACCCTACCCGATGTCCTGTCGCATAGGGGATAGACAGGATGGCAGGAACAATCGCGATCGTGGGTGCGGGCATTGCCGGGCTGTGCACCGCCAAGACGCTGGCCGCGCTCGGGTTCGAGGTGACGGTGTTCGAAAAGGAGCCGGACCTCGGCGGGGTGTGGTCATCCTCGCGCCGTTATCCGGGCCTGACCACGCAGAACCCGCGCGAGACTTACGCCTTTTCCGACTGGCCGATGCCCGATGACTATCCGGAATGGCCGTCGGGCGCGCAGATGCAGGCCTATCTGGCGAGCTATGCCGATCATTTCGGAGTAACGCCCCGCATCCGCTTTTCGCACACTGTCCTGGCGACGCGCGAACGCGCGGATGCGCCGGGCTGGACCCTGAAGCTTGCCGGCCCCGGCGGCGAGACGGAACAGTCGTTCGACTGGCTGATCCTGTGCAACGGGATCTTCTCCATCCCTGCGGTGCCGCCGTTTCCGGGTACGGACGCGTTCGAGGCGGCGGGGGGCCGGGTGCTGCATACCAGCCAGTTCACCGATCCCGCCCAGGCCAGCGGTCGCCATGTGCTGGTGGTGGGCTACGGCAAGTCTTCGTGCGATGTCGCCAACGCCATCGCTGCGCGCAGCGCGAGCACCACGATGGTGGTGCGCCATCTGATCTGGAAGATTCCGAAGCGCATCGGCAATGTCCTCAATTTCAAGCACCTGTTCCTAAACCGGCTGGGCGAGGGGCTCTTTCCGTGGATGGAACTCAAGGGGTTCGAGGCCTTCCTGCACGGCTCCGGCCTGCTCGGGTTCGGAAAATTCATCCGCAATGCCTTGCTGGCCACGGTGCAGGGCGTGATCGGCCGCCAGCTTGGCCTCAAGCGGATCGGGCTGGACCCCGGAACGCCGCTGGAAACCATCGCGCGCAGCACGGTCAGCCTCGTCAGCGACGGCTTCTACGACAAGGTGGCCAGCGGCCGGCTCGGGTTCGAGCGCGATGCCGAGATCGTCCTTTTGGCGCCCGGCCGCGCGACGCTGTCTAACGGCCGCGACCTGCCCGCCGATCTGGTGATCTGCGGCACGGGCTGGCATCAGCGCGTCGATTTCCTGCCCGATGCGACGCGCGCCAGGGTGACCGACCGTCAGGGCAATTTCCGTCTGTACCGCTCGATGGTGCCGCTGGGCGTGCCGCGCCTGCTGTTCAACGGCTACAATTCGTCGTTCTTCTGCCAGCTCAACGCCGAAATGGGCGCGATCTGGATCGCCGCGCTGCTGACCGGCCGGCTCACCTTGCCCGATGAACCGGCGCAGGGTGCCGATATCGACCGGCGGCTGGCGTGGATGGACGCGCGCACCGGCGGCCGCCATTGCAAGGGCACCAATATCGTGCCGTTCTCGATCCACCATGTCGACGAACTGCTGGTCGACCTTGGCCTTGAACTGCCACGCTCCGTCCGCTTGGCCCAATGGGTGCGGACGGTTCGCGCGTCCGACTTCGCGAGCGTCGGCCGGCGTTTCCGGGCGGGCGTTTAGGTCTGCCCGCGAGGCGTTCGTCCGGTCTGGCGCGTCCCATCCGCCGGTCGCGCGGGAGGATACCGACACATCGGAACGATGATTCGTGCGGGTCGCACCCTTTTCACTATAGCACTGAATCTAAAGCATATTATGATACTTGAATATTCAAGTATCTGGGGTAAGCTCTTCGTCATAACGGGGAGAAACCGACGGACATGGCGGACGCCATCATCATTCAGGCGATGTCGCTTGGCGGCGACGGACTGCGGGTCGCGGTCAAGGATTCGCTCGACATCGCGGGCTATCCCACGCGGGGTGGCAGCGCCGCGCTGGCGGATGCGCCCCCGGCCGCGCGCCATGCTGATGTGGTGCAGGCCGTGCTCGATGCCGGTTGCCGGATCATTGGCAAGGCCAACATGCACGAGCTGGCCTATGGCGTGACCGGCGTAAACGGCTGGACCGGAACGCCGGCCAATCCCCTGTATCCCGGCCACGTCCCTGGCGGCTCCTCCAGCGGTTCGGCCGCGGCGGTCGCGGCCGGGCTGTGCGATTTCGCGCTGGGCACCGACACCGGCGGATCGATCCGCACACCGGCCGCTTGCTGCGGCGTGTTCGGCCTCAAGCCCACGTTCGGCCGTGTCAGCCGGCGGGGCGCGCACCCGGCGGTCTCCTCGCTCGATTGCGTCGGCCCGTTTGCCCTCAGCATGGCGATGCTGGAGCAGGCGATGGCGATCATCGACCCGACGTTTCAGGCTGTGGAAACGCCTTCGGCCATCCGGCTGGGACGCGTCGCCTGCACCGCCGATCCGGCGGTCGCGCATGCCTTCGATGCGGCGCTCGCTGGCTCCGCCGCACATCTCAAGGAAAGAACGCTGCCGGGCATGGACGATGCGTTCGCCGCCAATATCGCCATTATCGGCGCGGAAACCTGGGCGGCGTTCGGATCGCTTGTCGCATCCCCGGACATGGGCGACGACGTGCGCCAGCGCCTGCTCAATGCCAGCAAGGTCAACGCCGACGATCTGGCGAGGGCCGAACAGGTACGCGCGCGCTTCCGCGGCGAAGTCGATGCCGCGCTGGAAGGCGTCGATGCGCTGGTCCTGCCGACGATGCCGGTGTTCGTGCCGACGCTGGAGGAAGCCGCCGACGCGGCCGCCATGCTCAAGCTGACCGCGCTGGTGCGGCAGTTCAACCTGTCCGGCCATCCCGCGCTGTCGATCCCGGTGGCGACGCCTACCGGACTTCCGATCGGCATCCAGCTGGTCGGCCGCATCGGCGGGGACGCCGCGCTGTGTGCCGCGGCGCGCGCACTGGCGCCGTCGCTGGATATTCCAACCTATCTGCAACGAGAGGAGCAGGCCTGATGAACGTGGCACTCGATGTCCGCAAGGACGTAAACGCGCTGGATCGCCTGCTGTGCGCGGTGCGCGAACAGCGCGAGTCGTTTTCCGAAAACCAGCAGGTCAGCGCGGACGTGGTCCGCCTGATGCGCGAGGCCGGCATCTATCGCGCCATGGTGGCAAAGCGCTTCGGCGGTGACGAGATGTCGCCCGCGAGCTTCCTGCGCCTGATCGAAACGATCAGCCAGGTCGATGGCTCCTCGGGCTGGGTCGCGAGCTTCGGCTTCTCGGCGGTCTATCTGTCCGCGCTGCCGCTGCCGACGCTCGAAAAGATGTATGCCAACGGGCCGGACGTGATCTTTGCCGGCGGCATCTATCCGCCGCAGCGGGCCGTGCCGGTCGATGGCGGGCTGGAAGTCTCGGGCCGCTGGTCGTGGGGCAGCGGCTCGACCGGGGCCGACCTGATCGGCGTGGGCATCAAGGTGGAAAACGGCGCGAACAGCGGTCCCTATGCCGGGCTTCCGCTGATTGCGGTGATGCCGGCGGACAAGGTCACGATCGAGCGCAACTGGGACGTCAACGGCCTCAAGGGCACCGGCAGCCACGACATGGTGGTCGACAAGGTGGTCGTGCCGGAGGAATGGACGTTCGTGCGCGGCGGCGCTTCCAGCCTCGATACGCCGCTCTACCGCTATCCCTCGATGCCGCTGGCGGCGCAAGTGCTCTCGGTGGTTGCGCTCGGCACGGCGCGCGGCGCGCTCGATTGCCTGATCGAGATGGCGGGCGGGCGCACCTCGATCACCGGCGCGCCCACGCTGGCGGACCGAGCCTATCTGCAGGCCGACGTGGCCAAGGCAGAAGCGGCGCTGCGCTCGGCGCGGGCGTTCTTCTACGAGATCACCGAGGAAGCCTATGACACGCTGGTCGCCGGCGACGATCTCAGCATCGAAACACGCGCCCTGCTTCGCCTTGCCTCGACGCAGGCGGCGCGGGTGGGCGCCGACGTGGCGCAGGCGGTCTATCGCCTGAGCGGCACCACCGGCATCGCCACGAACCACCCGATCGCCCGCCACCTGCAGGATGCGATGGTCGTGCCCCAGCACGCCTTCCTCTCCGACGGCACCTGGCAGAACGCCGGCCGCGTGCTGCTGGGCCTCGATGCCCCCGCCGGTTTCCCGTGAGCACCTCCATTCCAGACCTTCAGCAAGGATCCCCGAAATGACCGATACCAAGCCCCCGCTTCGCGTCCTGTTCTGCGGCGCCGTGCTCCAGAACTTCTTCGACCTTCCTGCGGCCGAGATCGGCAAGGTCTGGCAGGCGACCGGCGAGATGCTGAAGGGCATCCGCGATCTGCCGGGCGTAACCGTGCTCGGCACGATCGACGACGATCAGACCATGGTCGGCACATCGCCCAACGGCTGGCCGTGGACGTTCTACATCCTCGCCGAAGTGCCCGATCGCGAGACGGTCGTCGCAGCGTGCAACCTGTTCCGCACGATCGAGGTCGGGGAGCATCGCCTGTGGCGCTACATGCGCGTCGAAGCGCGGATCGGGCGCGAGCTGGTGATCCCGGCGTGACGTTCCGACCATTCCTTTGTTCCAGCCCGCAAGGAGGTCCGCATGACTGATCCAGCGAACGAACTGGTGCGCGAAGACCGCGTTCACACCAGCCTCTACACCGATCCCGCCCTGTTCGACGCGGAGATGGACCGGATTTTCAAGAACAGCTGGGTCTGGGTGGCGCACGCCAGCGAACTGCCCGGCCCCAACACGTTCAAGACCGCCCATGTCGGGCTGGAGCCGGTGATCGTCACGCGCGACAAGGCAGGCGAAGTCCACGTGCTACTCAACCGTTGCCGCCATCGCGCGGCCAGCGTCTGCGAGAAGAAGAAGGGCAAGGCCTCGGTCTTCGTGTGCCCCTACCACGGCTGGAGCTATGCCCCCGATGGCGCGCTGCGCATGGTGCCGCACGCCAAGGGCTATCCCGCCGATTTCGACAAGGACGAGTTTCCGCTGCTGTCGCTGCGCACCGAAAGCTACAACGGCATGATCTACGCGACTTTCCGCGATGACATCATGCCGCTGGAGGAATGGCTCGGCCCGGCGCGCAAGTGGATCGACCTGTTCATGAAGCAAGGCGCGGGCTTCGGCGTGAAGGCGCTGGGCGAACACAAGTTCCGCTTCCCCGGAAACTGGAAGATCCAGCTCGAGAACACCACGGACGCCTACCACTTCCCGATCGTCCACAAGACCTTCCTCGACAGTCTCGATGAAGAGACCGAGGACGTGTTCGACGTGCTGGGGCAGGGCGGCTGGGTCGAGGACCTCGGCAACGGCCACTCGGTCATGGTCATGATCCCCGACCTCATCGACCTGGAAGACAACCTCGACGCGCCGATTCCCGAGCGCTTCGCCGCGCTGGCCGATGAACTCCGCGCCGAGGGGCATGACGAGGCGCTGGTGCGCAAGGTCGTGCGCGCCGTGGGTGGCACCGGGTTCAACCTCAACATGTTCCCCAACATCGCCTGTTCGATGGCGTTCTTCCGCGTGCTGCGGCCGGTCAGCGTGGACGAGACCGAGATCCAGCACATCGCCATCGGCATGGACGGCGGCCCCGCGCCCGCCAACCGGATGCGCCTGCGGCTGCACGAGCATTTCCAGGGGCCGATGGGCTTCGGCACGCCCGACGACGCCGAAGGCTGGGAGCGCGTCCAGCGCGGCGCGCAGGCCGGGCAGGATGTGTGGATCATGGTCAATCGCGGCGTGGCCGCGCCCGATGGCGTGGCCGAGCCGGGCCATAACGCGGGCGACGTGTCCTCCGAAACGGGGATGCGCGCGGCCTACCGGATGTGGAAGAGGATGATGGAAGCATGAGCACTTCGGCAACGATCACAGCCGCGATCGGCTTGGACGAGGCCGCCGCCTTCATCTGGGCGGAAGGCGAACTGCTCGACCGGCTGGCCTACAAGGAATGGCTGCCGTTATGGGCGGGCGGGCACTACGTGATCCCGATCGACCGCGATGCCAGCGATCCGGTCGATGCGCTGAACATCGCCTATGACGACGCGACGATGCGCGAAGCGCGGGTCAAGCGGCTGCTCTCGGGCTTCTCGATGTCGTCGGCCCCGCCGGCGCGGACGGTGCGTTCCGCCTCGCGCTTCGTGGTGGAGGAAAGCGCGCCCGGCGCCCTGACCGTGCGCTGCGCGCAGATTCTTGTCGAATACAAGTATGGCCGCACCCGCACGCTGGCGGCGGACGTGACCTACAGGCTCGTCCGCACCGATGCGGGCCTCCGGATGGCGGGCAAGTCCATCCTGTTGCTCAATTCCGACGAGGATCTGTTTGGCATAGGATACCTGCTGTGAAGCGCGATACCGTACTGGTCACCGGCGGCGCGAGCGGCCTTGGCGCGGCGATTGCCCGTGCATTTCATGAGGCCGGCTACAACGTGGGCATCGGCGATATCGATGCGGACGGCGCGGCGGCGCTGGCGCGCGAACTTGACGCCAGTGGCGCCACCGCGACGGGCATCGCGCTCGACGTGCGCGGTCAGGCCGCGTTCGAGGCGGCGCACGGCCTGCTCGCTGCGCGCTGGGGCAGCGTGGAAGCGCTGGTGAACAACGCCGCGCTGACCGTGGCCCGCCCGGTGCTCGACATCACGCCCGACGAATTCGACGCCGTGCTGGCGGTCAATCTGCGCGGCACCTTTGTCGGCAGCCAGGTCTTCGCGCGCGCGTTCAAGGCGGCGGGCTATGGCCGGATCGTCAATCTCGCCTCGCTGGCCGGACAGAACGGCGGCACGGCCACCGGCGCGCACTATGCGGTGTCGAAAGGCGGGATCATCACGATGACCAAGGTCTTCGCGCGCGATCTTGCGCCGTTCGGGATCACGGTCAACGCGATCGCGCCGGGGCCGCTCGATACGCCGATGGTGCACCGCACGGTGCCGGCGGATCGCATGGCGCAGTTCCTGACCAACGTCCCCGTCGGCCAGATCGGCGATCCCGCGTTCATCGCCTCGATGGCGGTTCGCCTCTGCGCGCGCGACGCCACCTTCATCACCGGCGCCACCATCGACATCAACGGCGGCCTCTACATGCGGTGAGGATGGCGTCGCCGGGAATTTCGTTCCGCGGCGGTGGAAATGCTAACCTGCTGGTGACTTCGGTCACCGGCATGGTTAACAGAATTCCATGGTCACGACGGGGTTCCGATCTGCGGCGGCGTTGGCGTTGCTTGCGCTGGTCTCGGCGCGGCCCGGTATGGCCCAGACGGCACCCCGGTCCGCGCAGCCGTCCGCCCCGCAGCCCAGCGACATTGTGGTTACCGCACCTCCGCCCGCGCCCGGCACTTATTGGCTGGACGAAGGGCCGTGGAGCGATCCGGTTCACATCGTCGTCGGCCTGCGGCGGCAGACGCTGACGGTCTATGCCGGTGAGCGAGTGATCGGCATGGCGTCCGTGTCCACGGGCAGGAAGGGGCACAGCACGCCCGAAGGCGTGTACGCGGTTCTGCAGAAGCAGAAATGGCATCGTTCCAACCTCTACAGCAACGCGCCCATGCCGTTCATGCAGCGGCTGACCTGGACCGGCATCGCGCTGCATGCCGGCCACAATCCGGGCCATCCCGCCAGCCACGGGTGCATCCGCATGCCCTATGCCTTTGCCCGCGAACTGTACGACCTGACGCGGATCGGTTCGCAAGTGCGCGTCACGATGGACGATCTGGCGCCCGCGCTGGCGGTCGATCCCGCCGCGTTCGATTTCGGCGCCGATGGCGAGGTCACCTTCCGCTTCGCAGCGGACACCTATGCCCCGCGTGTTCCGATGGAACGGATGGTCCCGGTCCTTGCCGTCGATCCGGGCATCTACGACCTCTATTGAGGCGGTCGTTGCAATCCGGCGCGCCCGGCGGCAAACGCGCGGACATGACAGAGAGTTCGCCTGCTTCGCGCCCCGCGCATTTCGACCCGCGCGGTTGGCCGTTCTTCTGGATGACGCAGGCGGTGGGCCGCTATCTGCGCAAGCTGGAACTGCACCTGAAGCGCGAGGGGCTGGATGTCGCGCGCTGGCGCGTGCTGATGTCGGTCGGCAACCGCCAGCTTGGCGTGAGCGAGATCGCCGACCTCGCCATCGTGAAGTTGCCGACGATGCTCAAGCTGATCCAGCGCATGGAAGCGGACGGCCTGGTGCAATGCGCGCCGCGCGCGTCCGATGCGCGTTATACAGACGTGTCGCTGACGCCGGCGGGACAGGAAGCGTGCGATCGGGCGTGGACCGTGGCCAACGCCATCTACCAGACCGTGTTTCACGACATTCCCGCCGAAGACGAGGCCCATCTCAACGATGTGTTGAAGCGGGTGTTCGAGCGGCTGGGATAGCCGGCCCAAACCCGGTCGCCCGATAAGAACTTGCCCGGAGCGGATTAAGCAGGCTTGATCCTCGCAGAGCTTGCGGGGGTATGGCGATGGGCGACGGGGAAGCGCGGCGGCTGGGGATGGATCGGCCCATCGCGCGCCGGGATTTCATTCAGGGCATGGCCGTGGCGACGGCGGTGGGCGCCATGCCGGCTACCGCCTCCGGGCAGACGCTTGCGGTTGGCCTCGCGCCTGACGCCGCATCCTATCCGCCGTTGCGGACCGGCCTGCGCGGACAGTATCCCGGTTCTTTCGAGGTCGCGCACCTGGCGCGCGATGGCGGTTTCACCGGCCCCGTCGCGGCGGACGATACCGGCGAGCATTACGATCTGGTGGTGGTCGGCGGGGGCATATCGGGCCTTTCCGCCGCGTGGTTCTATCGCAAGGCGCTGGGGCCGGACGTGCGCGTGCTGGTGCTGGACAATCACGACGATTTCGGTGGCCATGCCAAGCGCAACGAGTTCCGGCACGAAGGGCGCACGATCCTGGCTTACGGCGGCACGATGAGCATCGAGACGCCGTTCCCCTACAGCCATTCGTCCAAGGCGCTGCTCGCGGACCTGGGCGTCGTGCCATCGACGTACGCGCGCTACGACCGCTCGGCGCAGGTCTATGCGGGCCTGGGGCAGGGGGCGTTCTTCGACAAGGAGCACTTCGGCGCGGATCGCACCGTCGCGGGCATGAACCGGCGGCCGTGGGCGGAATTCTTCGCCGCCGCGCCGCTGAGCCCGGCGGTGCGCGCGGACCTGACGCGGCTCTATACCGAGAAGGTCGATTACCTGCCCGCTCTCGCGCCCGAGGCGAAAGTCGCCGCGCTCCAGCACATGAGCTACGCGGATTTTCTGCTGAAGCACGCGCGGCTGCTGCCCGAAAGCCTGCCGTGGTTCGCCGGGATGGCTTTCCGCAACAACATGCGCGTCGATACCTGCCCCGCCTATACCGCCGCGCGCGGCGGCCGGTCGCCCGGTTTCGCGGGCATGGCGCTGCCGCATCCGATCGAGGCGGAGGCGGAGCATTTCCACTTTCCCGATGGTAACGCCTCGATCGCGCGCCTGCTGGTCAACCGCCTGGTTCCCGGTGTGTTCGGCCCCGCCGCGCTTGACCAGGAGACGATCGTGCGCGCGCCGGCCGACTATGCGGCGCTGGATCGGCCCGACAACAAGACGCGCGTGCGGCTGGGCAGCACGGCGATCCGCGTCGAGCATCTCGGCACGCCCACCGTGCTGACCGAGAAGGCGGTGCGGGTGGTCTATATGCAGGATGGCAAGCCCCGGTCGGTCACCGGCGCGAACGTGATCCTGGCCTGCTTCAACAACATCATCCCGCATATCGCGCCCGAATTGCCGGAGGAGCAGAAAGCGGCGCTGCGTTATCCGTCCAAGGTGCCAATGCAGTACACGAACGTCCTGCTGCGCGACTGGAAGGCGTGGAAGGCGCTGGGGGTGCGGTCGATCAGCGCGCCCAACGGCTATCATACCTCGGCCTCGCTCGATACGGCGATGGCGATCGGCGGCTATGCCAGCGCGATGGACCCGTCCGAACCGGTGGTGGTGCACATGGTGCGCAACCCCAACCAGCCGGGCCTGCCGCGCAAGGACCAGAACCGCGCCGGCCGCGCGGACATGCTGGCGACGCCGTTCGCAACGATCGAGTGGGAAATCCGCGCGCAGCTCCAGCGGATGCTGGGCGCGGGCGGGTTCGATGCCCGGCGCGACATCCTGGCGATCACGGTCAACCGCTGGCCGCATGGCTATGCCTACACCTACGACACGCTGGGCGATCCGGACATGCCCGATGCGCAGCGCCCGCATGTCATCGGTCGTCGCCCGCTTGGACGCATCGCCATCGCCAATGCCGACGCCGGCGCGGCGGCGTTCACCAATGTCGCGATCGACGAGGCCGAGCGTGCGGTGCAGGAATGCCTGGTCAGCCGGGGACTGACCTAGGCCGTACCCCGCAGGATGGTCACGAAGGCGGAAACCAGCGCGCTGCGGCTGCGGTTGCGCAGCAGGTGGATGGCGTCGCGCGTCTGTTCGCCCTCCGGCAGCGCCAGCGTGGCCAGTGTGCCGTCGGCGCAGGCGCGGGCGGCCAGCGATCGCGGCACCACGGTGATGGCCAGGCCGCTGCGCGCCATGTCGAGGCAGGCGGCGGTGGAATCCAGTTCGTAATCGGGGAACAGACCGGCGGCGAAGCGCGCGCGCAGGGCACGCGGGAAGTTGCTGCCCGGTGCGGGGCGGGGCAAGGCCCAGCGCCACGCCGCCGTGTCCGGCCGTCCTTCAGTGGCCAGCAGGGGGTGATCCGCCCGGCAGACCACCACCAGCGGTTCGGACGGCAGGGGAATGCACAGCACCTCGTCGGCATGGCCCGATGTCGCGAACTTGGCGCGATCGCACACCACCAGATCGAGGCGCCGGTCCACCAGCGTTTCCAGCAGTTGCTCCGATGGCCCCCCGGTCACGGTGACGCGCACCGCCGGGTGATCGCGCGCGAAACGGATGATCGCATCGGTCAGCAGGGGTTGCAGGGGATAGGGGCCGGCGCCGATGCGGACGGTGCCGGTGGTCGGCTGCTTCAGGCCGCGCGCTTCCTGTTCGAGATTGGCGGCGGCGGCGATCACGTCGCGCGCGGAGCGGATCAGGCGTTCGGCGGCTCCGGTCGGCCGGACATAGTGCGTCGTGCGGTCGAACAGCGGGGCATCCAGTTCGCCTTCCAGTTTCTGGATCGATCGCGTCAGCGCCGACTGGGTCAGGCCAAGCTCGTCCGCCGCACGGGCGAAATTGCCGATGCGGTAGAGCGTTTCGAAATGGCGTAGCCGGCGCAGGTTCATCGATGGTCACCATATCATTCCTGTTTTGCATTACCAAGGCAGCAGACATTCGCATAGCGTACAGCGCATGAACGGCACCTCCCTTGACTCGCGGACGCGGTGCGCCACTTTCGAGCGGCTGGAAGCGGGCGTGTTCGATCTTGCGGTGATCGGCGGCGGCATCACCGGTGCCGGCATTGCCCGCGACGCGGCGATGCGCGGCCTTTCTGTGGCGCTGGTGGAAGCGCGCGATTACGCCAGCGGCACCAGCAGCCGCAGCTCCAAGATGATCCATGGCGGCTTGCGCTATCTGGCGCAGGGCGATGTGGCGCTCGTCAAGGAGGCGGCGTCGGAGCGGCAGATCCTGCGCCGCATCGCGCCGCATCTCGCGCGACTGACGCCGTTCCTGATCCCCACCGTGTCGATGGCGATGGCGGCCAAGCTGCGCGCCGGGCTGTGGACGTTCGAAAAGCTGGGCGGTGTGCCCGAAGCCGAACGGCACAAGGCGATCGGCCTTGCGGAACTGCGCCGGCGCGAGCCGCTGATGCGTACCGATGGTCTCAACGGCGCGATCCTCTATCCCGAATTCCTGACCGATGACGCGCGGCTGGTGCTGGCGAATATCCGCGCCGCGCAGGCGGCGGGCGCGGTGGTCGTCAATTATGCGGCGGCGACGGAACTGACCGGTGACGGCCTCGTCGCGCGCTCCACGCTGGAGGGCGAGGCGCTGGGGGCACGGGTCCGCGCGAAGCTGGTCGTCAACGCGGCGGGGGCGTGGGTCGATCGGGTGCGGGCGCTGGAAGCGGGGGAGAGCGATACCCGCCTTTCGCTCAGCCGGGGCATCCATCTGGTGCTCCCCCGCGCGCGGGTGCCGGTCAACGCCACGCTGATCCTGCGCGCGCCGGACAAGCGGAGCATCTTTGCCGTGCCGCGCGGCGCGTTCACCTACATCGGCACGACCGACGTTTTTCACCACGGATCGGACTACTGGCCGGCGCCCGAACGGTCCGACATCGACTACCTGTTGCGCGCGACGGAGAAGGCGCTGGACATCGCGCCGATCGCGGATGGCGAGATCGAGGCGCTGTGGTCGGGCGTGCGGCCCTTGATCGCGCAGCCCGGCAAGAAGGCCAACGAGGTTTCGCGCAAGGACGAGATCTGGACGTCGCCCGGCGGGCTGGTCTCGATCGCGGGCGGCAAGCTCAGCGCCTATCGCGCGATGGCCGAGCGCGTGGTCGATCTGGTGGTCGAACGCACCGGAGCCGCCGCCCGCGCGTGCGCCACTGCGGACGTGCCGTTGCCCGGTGGCGAGGCGGCTCCCGATCTGGCGGGTATGGCGCCGGTCGCCGCCGAGCGGCTGACGGGGCTTTACGGCAGCGAGGCACAGGCGATCATCGTCGATGGCGCTGGCGTGGCGGCCGAGGCGCGCCGCGCGGTCACGCACGAAGGCGCGGCGACGCTGGAGGACTACTGGGTCCGCCGCAGCGCGCGCGCGTGGTTCGACCATGGCGCGGGGCTGGATGCGCTGGAGCCGGCAGCGGCGGCGATGGGCGCGCTGCTGGGATGGAGCGCGCAGGAACAGGCGGATCAGGTCGCCCGGTGCCGCGCGCTCGAACGGGACAGCCGGCGTCTGCTGGAAGCGGCGCCGGGAATGGAAATGCAAGCCTGACACGCATCGCGTGGCCAAGGTACAGGGAGAATGCAGGCAATGAAGGCGATCGGAGAAGCGCTGGTGAGCACGCTGGGCAGCGACAAGGTGGCCAGCGATGGCGACGCGTTGAACGCGCGCCGCTACGATCAGTGGGCAGTCAAGCACCTGCGCGACTGGCGCGGAGAAGCGGTGGCCGCGCCGGGCTGGATCGTGCGGCCCCGGTCGGTCGAGGACGTGCAGAAGGTCGTGCGCCTGGCGAACGAACACCGCGTGCCCTTGCTCCCCTATGGCCTGGGCAGCGGCGTCTGCGGCGGGATCGAGCCGACGCGGGACGCGATCCTGCTCGACATGGGGGCGATGAACAGGGTTCGCTTCATCGACGGTGACGATCTGCTTGCGAGCTTCGACGCCGGGCTGAACGGCATGGAGGCAGAGGAAGCCGTGGCGGCGCAGGGCCTCACCATCGGCCACTGGCCGCAGTCCATCGCGATCAGCAGCGTTGGCGGCTGGGTGTCGACGCGCGCTTCGGGCCAGTTCTCGACCGCCTATGGCAATATCGAGGACATCATCCATTCGATCGAGGCCGTGCTGCCCACGGGCGAACTGGTCACGCTGGGCAAGGCGGTGCGCGCGGCGGCGGGGCCGGATCTCCGGCACCTGCTGATGGGCGCGGAAGGCACAATGGGCGTCGTGACCGGGGTTACGCTTTCGCTGCGTGCCAAGCCCGAACAACGCGGCTACAGTATCTTCTATGCCGATGACATGCGGGCCGGATTCGAGGCGCAGCGCCGGATCATCCGCGCCGACTGGCGCCCGCCCGTCATGCGCCAGTACGATGGCCGCGAAGTCCGCCGCCTGTTCCGCGACTACGAACGCGGTGGCAAGGCCATGCTGCTGATGGTGCACGAAGGCCCGCAGGCGCGGATCGACGCCGAACTGGCGGCGATGCACGAGATCGCGGCCGCGTCCGGGCTGGAGGCGGGCGATCCCGCCGCCGCGCGGCAATGGATCGAACGGCGCAACCACGTGCCGAGCTGGCGCGAGATGTTCGAGCGCGGCTACATCGCCGACACGGTCGAGATTTCCGGCCGCTGGAGCGAAATCGGCGCGATCTATGACGATGCGATCGCCGCGCTGAACGCGCTTCCGGGGGTGGTGAACGCGTCGGCCCACAGCTCCCATGTCTATCGTTCGGGCATCAATCTCTATTTCAGCTTCGCCGCGACCTTCGACGATACGGCGCAGATGGAGCCGGCCTATTTCGCGGGATGGCGGGCAATCATGGAAGCGACGGCACGGCACGGCGGCGGAGTGGCGCACCACCATGGCGCGGGCCGGCTGCGCAAGCCCTACCTCCACCACGATCTTGGGAACGAAGGGGTGGCGCTGCTGAGGCGCATCAAGGCGGCGCTCGATCCGCAGGGCATCATGAATCCCGGAAACCTGATCCCCGATGCCTGAACTGCTGCTGGCGCTCGACGCGGGCACCACCGGAGCCCGCGCCATGCTGGTCGATCCGGCCGGCGTGGTGCTTGGCATCGACAAGCGGCCGATCGCCAGCACCTATCCCGCCCCAGGGTTCGTCGAACAGGACGCAGCCGGCGTCTGGAACATATGCCGCGCCGTGATCGCGGGAGCGCTGGCGGCGGCGGACCGCACGATCGCGGACGTCGCGGCCATCGGCGTCACCTCGCAACGCGCCAGCGTGGTGGTGTGGGACCGGCACACCGGCCAGCCGGCCGCGCCGATGCTGGTGTGGAGCGACCTGCGCGGCATGAACGCCTATCGCGATCTGCGCGCGGCGGGTTTCACCGCCTGGCCGCAGGTGCCATCCGCCAAGCTTCCCGCCGCCATCGCGCTTTCCGGAAAGCCGGCGGCCGATCTCCAGTGGGGAACGCTTGATAGCTGGCTGGTCTATTGCCTGAGCGGCGGCGCGGCGCATGTGACCGACATTTCCTGTGGCTGGATGACCGGCTATTTCGACTACGCCGGCGGGGTGGGCTGGAACCCGGCCCTGCTGGAGCATCAGCGGCTGCCCGAAAGCATGTTTCCGGCGCTGGCCGAAAGCTGGGGGCCGATCGCGTGGACCGCGCCCGCCGTGCTGGGCGCAGTGGTGCCGATCACCGCGCTGATCGCCGACCAGCAGGCGGGCATGGTGGCGCATGGCGCGCTCGAACGCGGCGCGTGGAAGGTAACCTACGGCACGTCCGGCGTGCTGATGGCCAATACGGGCGCGGCGCCGATCGCGCCCCATTTCAGCATGCCGGCCGAAGCGCTGGCTTTCGCCGGTGGAGAGCGGATGTTCTGCATCGAAGGGATGGTCATCACCACGGGATCGCTCGTCGAATGGATGTGCGGCGCGATGGGGCTGTTCGCTTCGCCATCCGCGCTGGAGGCGGCGGCGGCTTCAGTGGCGGACAGCGGTGGCGTGATCGTGCGGCCTTCGCTGGCGGGCATGGGCGCGCCGCACGGGCGCTTCGACGCGCGCGGGATGATCGCGGGGCTGCATCCGGGCAGCGGTCCGGCGCATCTTGCGCGCGCCGCGCTGCAGGGAATCGCCCATCGCTTCCGCGACATTGCCGACGTGATCGACAAGGCGCTCCCGGTGCCCGAGGCGCTGCCCGCCGATGGCGGACTGTCCGCCAGCGATACCTTGCTGCAGTTGCAGGCGGATACGCTCCAGCGCCCGGTGCGCCGCCATGCGGTGCCCGAAGGAACGGCATACGGGGCCGCGCTTGCCGCCGGGCTGGGGGCGGGGCTGCTCGATGCCGCGGACCTGTCCGCCGTCGTGCGGTACGGCCGCGAATTCCACCCCAAGATTACGCGCGATGAGGCCGACGCCGCTTACGCCGCGTGGCGGGCGGCGGTCGATGCCGACGTATGACGGATGGCTATCGCCGCCGGATCAGGGTGCGCCATTGACGTCACGCCAGAGCGCGCGGACCATGTTCCTCATCCGTTGCGCTTCCTCCCAGCGGTTGCCAAGCTCCGATCCGTCGGGCGCGGTGATCGCGTAAGGTGGCGGCCCCAGTTCGCACATGAAGGTAAGCGCGTCATCCGATCCGGCCCGTTCCAGCCACAGCTCGAAGCCACGGCGCCACCATGCGCGATGCTGGTCGCGCCAGGCATGATGCTGCGGCGCGTCGAAGGTGACCTGCACCTGATGCGTGGTGGAGATGCGTCCGTGGAAGTTGCGGCAGTTGCGCAGAATGCGTTCGATCGCCGCCAGCTGGTCCGCGCGCAGCGGCAGTTCCATTTCGCCCGCCACGGGATAGTGCGAAAGATCGCCGGTCAACGGCAGGTCGGGTCGCGCTTCCAGCAGGCGCAGCGTGAACAGCAGGTCGTTGGTCAGCCGGCCCCGGTGCGTTTCGAACCACACCGGCAGCGGGGCGCTTTGCGCCAGCGGAACCAGGCTGTCGACCAGCGCGAGCGCATCGGACAGGTGCGCCACCGGCCCCGCGATCTGGACGTTGAGATGGTGCGCGCCCAGCCGGTGCGCTTCGGCGATGGCGGCGGCGAGCTGGTCCGCCGAATGGACCAGAACCTGCCCTTCCCACGCCAGCCCGCGCGGGTTCATCGCCCGGACGACACCAGCGGTCCGCGCCACGCGCACGATGTTCACGCCAACGCCGTCGAACCCGGCGGCGATCACCCGCTCCAGCGCGGTGTCGAGGTCGTTCTCGATGTCGAAGCCCGGGCATTTGTCCAAACCCCAGACAGACTGCAAGACCAGCAGCCGCGCCATTGTGCTCTCTCCCTGATAACGTTGTCATAAGAACGGCAGGGAGCGACGTGTCAACCCGTTGCGAGAGGATCCCATGACTGAACAGCCCACGGCCCCGTCGCCTGTCCCGGAGCGCTATCGGCGCTATGCCCTGTGGGTTCTGCTGGTGATCTACATCCTCAACTTCCTTGATCGGCAGATCGTTTCGATCCTGGCGGAGCCGATCAAGCACGATCTCCATCTGGCCGACTGGCAACTGGGGGTGATGAACGGGCTGGCCTTCGCTCTGTTCTACACCGTGCTGGGCATTCCGATCGCGCGGCTGGCGGAAACCGGCAATCGCCCGCGGATCATCGCGGCGGCGGCCGGGGTGTGGAGCCTGTTCACCATGGCCTGTGGCTTTGCGCAGAACTTCGTCCAGCTCGTGTTGTGCCGGGTTGGCGTGGGGGTGGGGGAGGCGGGCTGCACCCCGCCGGCCCATTCGCTGATCACCGATTACACCCCGCGCGAAAAGCGCGCGTCCGCCCTGGCCTTCTACGCGCTGGGCACACCGCTGGGCGGTCTGTTCGGCATGGCGCTGGGCGGAATGGTGGCGGACGCGCACGGCTGGCGCGCGGCGTTCCTGCTGGCGGGCGTGCCCGGCCTGCTGATGGCGCTGGTGGCGCGCTTTACGCTGATCGAGCTGCGTAGCCGGCTGCGTGCCGACATGATCGCAACGGCCGTGGCGCGCATTCCCTTCCGCGAAGCCATCGCCGAAATCAGGGGCAAGCGGACGTTCTGGCTGATCGCCTTCGCCGGCGCGATCAAGGCCTTTATCGGTTATGGCGCGGCGACGTTTCTGGCACCGTTCTTCTTCCGCAACCATGCCGCCGAACTGACGCCGCTGGCCGATGGCTTCGGTCTGGGGCTGACCGGCTTTCTGGGGGTGACGCTGGGCATCGTGCTGGGCGTGACGGGGGCGGCCGGAACATGGCTGGGTGGCTTCCTGGCCGACCGGCACGGCGCGCGCGACTTGCGCGCCTATGTGGCGATCCCGGCGGTCTCCACGCTGCTGGGCATTCCTTTCTATGTCATCGGGCTGCTCACGGAATCGGCGGTGTTCGCCCTCTTCATGTTCGCGTTCCCACCCGTGCTGAACACGCTGTGGTATGGACCGAGCTATGCCGCCGTGCAGGGCCTGGTCCAGCCGCAGACACGGGCGACGGCCGCTGCCGTGCTGCTGTTCCTGGTCAACCTGATCGGGCTGGGCCTAGGGCCGCTTGGCGTCGGCGCGATGAGCGATCTGATCGGCAATACGTTCGGGCTTGGGCCGGCGGAAGGCGTGCGCTGGTCGCTGCTTATCTTCGTGCTGTTCGGCGCGGTGGCGTCGGCGCTGTTCTGGCTGGCGCGGGGCTCCATCCGCGAAGAAATGGTGAGTTGAGCGGCGCCCGGCCTTGCCGGGCGCACGCCGTCAGTGGGCGAGCACGGGGGACCCGCCATCCTGTTCGCCGCCGATCGCGGTGAAGCGCGGCAGCAGCAGGTGGATCACGCCCAGCGCCGCGAGATAGGTGACGGCACAGATCAGCAGCATCGGCAGATAGCCGTGCCCGGCATCGAGCGACCAGCCGGTGAACTCGATCATCGCCATGCCCGAAAGGTTCCCGGCAAACGCCCCGATGCCGATGGCGGAGCCGACCACGCGGGCGGGAAACACGTCGGTCGTGAGGCCGAACAGGCTCGTGGAAAAGCCCTGGTGGGCGAACAACGCGACGCCGACGATGAACGCGGCAAGCCACGGGCTTTGCGCCTGGATCAGCAGCGGCACGGGCAGTACCATCACGGCGTAGATCAGCATCGTGACCTTGCGCGCCGCGTTGACGCTCCAGCCGCGCCCCATCAGTGCGGCCGGCAGGAAACCGGCGGTGATGCCGCCGACAGCGGCCATGGCATAGACCAGCGCCACCGGCAGCCCCAGCGCGCTCTGGTCCAGCCCGAACACGCGGTGGAACAGGTCGGGCAGGAAGAACAGCAGGAACCACCAGACCTGATCGGTCAGCGCCTTGCCGAGGATGATGGCCCACTGGCGCCGATCGGTGAGCAACGCGCTCCAGGCCATCGCCGGGGCGTCGGCATCGGATTGCGGTTGTTCGGGCAGGCGCACCGCCAGCCAGACGACGACCCACACGAGGCCCAGGCCGCCGGCGATCAGGAACGTTGCCTTCCAGCCCATCATCAGCGCCATCAGCGGGATCAGCAGCGGCGTGAGGATCGCCCCGACATTGGGCGCGATCCCGCCAAGCCCCAGCGCGATCGAGCGTTCGCGCGGTTCAAAATAGGTGGCCGCCGTCTTCACCGCGGCCGGCGTGCCGATCGATTCCGCCACGCCCAGCACGGCGCGCACGCCCACGAACCCGGCGACGGAGGAGACGAAGGCATGGGCCATGCCGGCCAGGCTCCACACGCCGACGCCCAGCGCGAAACCGGGGCGCAGCCCGACCTTGTCGATGAACCAGCCGGTGCCGAGAAAGGCGATCGCGGCAGCGAACTGGAAGGCCGATGCCATGTGGCTGTAATCGCGGTCCGACCAGTGGAACTCCGCCTGGAGCGTGGGCTTCAGCAGGGCGAGAATCTGGCGATCGACGTAATTGAGCACGATGGCGATAAAAACGAGTCCCACGACAAGCCATCGGCGTCGATCGCTGACCTGCGACATCCTGCATTCTCCCCAACGTCACTCTTTATGGCTTATAGGATAACGTTGTCATACGCGGAAAGACAAGGATAATCGTCCCCGGAGGCAATTACCCTTCGTCGGGTGCGGAGGTCGATCCGCGCACGATGAGTTCGTGTGCCAGCAGCCGGCGCTCGATCCGGTCGGCGGCGCCGATCAGCAGGTCCGCTGCCGCGTAGCCCAGCGCATGGACGGGCTGGCGGATGGTGGTGAGCGGCGGCCATACGACTTGCGCCAGATCGTTGTCGTCAAAGCCCGCCACGGAAAGGTCGCGCGGCACGGCGATGCCCTTGCGGTGCGCGGCGGCGAGCACGCCGGCCGCGATCTCGTCGCTGCTGGCGAAGATGGCGGTGGGCGGATGGTCCATTGCGAGCAGCGCTTCCGCCGCTTCCACGCCCGACTGGAAGTCAAACCGGCCGGGAGCGACCAGCGCCGCGTCATAGCCGAGGCCGGCGCGCAGCAGCGCCTGCCGGTAACCGGTCAGGCGCTGGGTGCTGGCGGCGTACCCCGCGTGGCCGCTGACGAAGCCGATGCGGCGATGGCCGAGCGAGATCAGGTACGAGGTCATGTCATCGGCGGCCTGCACGTTATCGATGCTGGCCGCGGAGGTGGCGGTAAGATCGGTACCGGGCTGGACGCGCACGATCGGAATGCGCCGCCTTTCGAGTTCCGCGAGGACCTCCACGGAATCGCTTACCGGCGGCGTGACGATGATGCCGTCCAGTTGCACCTGATCGACCAGCGCGCCGATATCGCCCAAGAGGCCCGGCGCGGCGATGTCGCACGGCTGCACGATCATGCGATAGCCGGATTCGCGGCAGCGCTGCCCGACCCCTGCCTGCATGTTGTAGATGTAGAACGGACTGGGATTGTCGTGGATCAGGCCGATCTGGAACGACCGGTGCCCGGCCAGCGTGCGCGCCGCCAGACTGGGATGATAGTTGAGCTGCGCGACGGCTTCCTCGACACGGATGCGCGTTTCCTCGCTGACGTAGCGCTCCTTGTTGAGAACGCGGGAAACCGTCTTGATCGAGACGCGGGCGGCTTTGGAGACATCCTTGATGGTGACGCGGCTCATGCGTGTGCAGCGCTTCTCTTATGCTGGCGTCCTCCCGGTTCCGAACGTCGCGGGCCGGATCGGATCGTTGTCGGGAAGCTCCGTCTGGCACAGATGCGCGCCCGCTGGCAATGCCGCCGCTCCGCTGTAACGAGAGCGGCGGCGGGGAAGGTCAGAGCCCCAGTTGCTCGCGCATTTCGTCGATCAGCACCTTGTGGAACGCTATCATGCGTTCGTCGGGCTGCTGGGCCTGGAAGAAGTCCAGTTCGGGGTCGATCACGGCGCTGCGTTCGCCGGCCAGGGCCTCCAGAATGGCCAGGCCGCAGAACGGCACGTAGGCTTCGGCATAGCCGCCTTCGTGAATGACCGCGAGACGTCCGCCGCACAGGTCGTCGGCCAGCGCGACGATACGCGCCGTCATCTCGCGGAAGCTGTCGCTGTGCAGCAACTGGCGCGCCAGCGGATCGACCGCGTTGGCGTCCAGCCCGCTGGCGACGACGATCAGGTCAGGCGCATAATCGCGCAGCGCCGGGATCACCACCTGCTCCAGCGCGTAGAGATAGGTCTCGTGCCCGCTGCCCGCCGGCAAGGGCACGTTGAGGTTGAAGCCCGCACCCTTGCCTTCGCCACGCTCCTCGAAACCCGAATAGCCCGGCGGGAAGCAGCGGTCCTGGTGGATCGAGATCGTCAGCACGTCGTCGCGATCGTAGAAGATCGATTGCGTGCCGTTGCCATGATGCACGTCCCAGTCGAGCACGGCGACCTTGCCGAGACCATGCCGCGCCTTGGCCACCTCGATGGCGATCGGGATGTTGGCGAGCAGGCAGAAGCCCATCGACTGATCGGCCAGGCAGTGATGCCCGGCGGGCCGGCACAGAGCATAGGCATTGCGCGCGCGGCCGGTCAGCACCGCGTCGAGTGCGTCGATGGCGAGGCCCGCCGACAGCGTGGCGATTTCATAGCCACCCTTGGAGAACGGCGCGAACAGGCCCAGTTCCCCGCCGCCCGCGTCGCTCAGCTGCTTGAAGGCATCGACATAGCTTGCGGGATGGACGCGCAGCAGGTCGTCGCGCGTGGCGGACGGTGCGCTGGCCACGGTCAGCTTCGTGTCGAAACCGGCGGCGCGGACAAGGTTGACCAGCCGCCGTTTCGATCCCGGCGTATCGGCGCCATAGCTGCCCGAGGGCGGTTCCACCCAGTCGCCGATGGGCAGGAACAGGGCCTGCACGCCGGTGCTGTGCCAGAACGTGCGTTCGTCTGTCAGGAACAGGGGTGGAGTGGTCACGGCTTGGCATTCCCTTCGCTGGACCAGACGAGTTCGCCCGCGATGTAGGTGCGGATCACCCGGGTCTGGTGGATCGTGCCGACCGGCGCGGTCAGCGGATTACGGTCGACGATGATCACGTCGGCCAGCTTGCCGACCTCGATCGTGCCGCCACGATCGAGCCGGCCCATCTCGGCGGCGGCGTTGCGCGTCATCAGTGCCAGCGCCTGTTCACGCGTGATGCGCTGCCCTTCGTTGATCGGCGCGCCGGTGGCGCCCGGCACCTGCCGGGTGACCATCGTTTCCAGCGCGAGCCACGGATTGACCGAGGGCACCACCGGCCAGTCCGACCCGGTCACGACGTTGGCGCCGCTTTCGATCACATCGCGCGCCGGCCATAGCCGCTTCATCCGTTCCGGGCCGACGGCGGCGGCGATATCGACCGAGGTGATCGGCGTCGGCCACCAGATGTAGGGCGAAAGCTCCCAGGTGAAGTGCAGTTCGCGCCCGCGCGGAACGTCGGCGGGATCGATGAAGGTGTTGTGCCCCACTTCGTGGTGCTGTCCGCCCCAGCCGTTGGCCTTGCGCGCGGCGGCGATGGCATCGGCAGCTTCGCGCACCGCGCCATCGCCGGCGGCATGGAACTTCACGAGCAGGCCCTGCCGGTCGAAGTCGGTGACAGCGGCGTTGAGCTTGTCGGGCGGCACCATCATCAGGCCCTTTTCGCCGGCCTTGTTCTCTCCACTGTGTTCCCCGTGGCGGGGCTCATAGGGTTGCAGCATCACCGCGGTGCGGCCTTCCAGCGGCACGCCATCGAGGAACATCTTCACGCAATCGAGCTGGAAGCGGCCTTTCGAATAGTCCTGCCGCGCGGCGACAAGGCCTTCGCTGCCGCCCGAATTCGGCCCCCACACCGCACAGCCGCGCGCATATTGCCGGAGGCCGCCGGTGGCGGCGAAACGGGCATAGGCCTCGGCCCCCTCGCGCCGGATCGCGGCATCGGTGAAGCCGATGATGCCATAGGACAGCATCTCGTCGGTGGCGGCCTTGATCGCCGCGACCTGCTGGTCGATCGGAACCGGCGGCAGCACGGCCAGCAGGTTGCGCGCGGCGGCTTCGCGCAGGACGCCGGTCGGCTCGCCCTTCGCATCGCGATCGATCACGCCGCCGGCGGGATTGGCCGTCGCGCGCGAGATGCCGCCCAGTTGCAGCGCGCGGGAATTGACCCAGACGCTGTGGAGGCTTTCGTCATCGAGCATGACCGGGTTATCGGGCGCGGCCCTGTCCAGCAGTTGCCGTGTCTGTTCGCCGGGCTTGAGCGCCGCGGCGACCCAGCTTCCGCCGGTGATCCATGCGCCCGGCTTTGCCTTGGCGGCGCAGGCCCTGACCGTGGTGAAGATGACCGGCGCACCCGCGCCTTGCGGAATCTTGCAGGCGAGCTTCGCCTGTCCCGCCGGATAGACGTGGACGTGCATGTCGTAGAGGCCGGGCATCAGCGTGCGGCCCTGCAGATCGACGGTGGTTGCGCCGGCGTGGGGCAGCTTGAGCACATCGACGCTGGAGCCGACCGCGACGATCGCACCATCGTGCACGGCGATCGCCTCGGCGGTGCCTTGCGGCGTCAGGATGGTGCCGTTCACGAACAGGAGATTGGCGTCGGTTTTGGCTGGGGCTTCGACCGCCTTGACGGTTGTTGCCGCCACGCTGGCCAGCGCCATGGCCAGAAGGGGTAGGGAGCGGGATCGGCTTGTCATCCGGGATTCCTTTCGCCGCGCAGGAGACTGCGCCGCCCGACCGCTGTCTTTGCATCATCGGCCAAGTTTGCAGGCTCGCCGATTTGGCAATATCGGCCAAACAGCGCATGCCCCTGTCCTCCGGGGCGATGCTATGGAATGATCCCGCCGAAGGGAGGCAACCGTGGCATGAGCAAGCCGACGATTTCGATTCAGGTGCTGCGCCACGTCGCCAACTGCCTTGTCCTTACCGGATGCAGCCCCGAACCGCTGCTGGCCATGTACAACTTGCGCCGCGATGACCTTGACGATCCCAAGGGCGTCATCGCGCTGGAGGACTTTCTCTCGTTCTTCGAGATCGCGGCGATCCGGGCCAATAACCCGCATTTCGGGCTTTATGCCGGGCGGCTCGCGGGATCGGACAGCCTTGGCCCGCTGGGCTTCCTGTTCCTCAGCGCGCCCACGCTGCGCGCGGCATTCCGGGGGTTCACCTCGCTGCTGGAAACGATGCAGCAGGCCGCGCGCAACGGTTTTGTCGAGGAAGACGGCATCGCCACGTTCGAATACGTCATCACCGACCAGACCTTGCAGAAGCGGCGGCAGGATGCGGAATTTTCCGTCGCGGCGATGCACACGTTCGCGCGCAACTACGTCGGGTCCGATTTCGAACTGGTGGAGGTGCGCTTCGAACACGCGCGCGACGGGGATTATCGCGCCTATCGCGATTTCTTCCGGTGCGATGTCTATTTCGATCAGGACACCAATTCGTTCTCGTTCGAGGACCGCTTTCTCGACAAGCGCGGCGGAGTGCTGGATGCGGCGCTGTTCCCGATCATCGAGGAGCACCTGCGCCGCCGCGCCGCCGATACCGAGAACGCGCTGTGCCCTTCGGGCTATCTGATGCGCCTGCTGGAAACCAGCCCGCTGGATACCACGCCCACGCTGGAGGAGGCGGCCGACACGCTGGGCATTTCGGTCGCCACGCTGAACCGCCGGCTGCGTTCGGAAGGGGTGAGCTGGCGGCAGATCGTGCAGGACCGGCGCATGAACGCGGCGGCGCGCCTACTGCGCCAGAGCCAGCGCGGCGTGGCCGAGATCGCGCTGGCCGTCGGCTATTCCGAAAGCGCCAGCTTCGTGCGCAGTTTCAACCGCTATTTCGGCACCACGCCCAAGCGCTATCGCGAAAGCGACGCCGCCTAGCGATTTCGGGCTGGGTTGACAGGGACCCAGCCCACGTGGCGCGTCGGACACTTGTGGCTTAGCTGCTGCCCGGCCTTCGACGCGAGGGTATCCTTTGTTGACCAGATGTTGGCAAGAAAGGAGTCGGTCATGTCGAAGAAGATCGTGGTGCCGTCCTATTTGGCGGCGATGGATCGA
>Ga0310344_10000037_pt1 | contig 128465 bp, 115 predicted proteins | sample HC15DNA20200_MG_FD_203801 | JGI IMG/M metagenome (GOLD analysis project Ga0310344, IMG submission 203801) | Marine microbial communities from station ALOHA, North Pacific Subtropical Gyre - HC15-DNA-20-200_MG | ecosystem: Environmental > Aquatic > Marine > Oceanic | place: Pacific Ocean...
TTCAAGCCCATCTCAAGAGCAACTCAGCAGTCTCTTGGAATACTACCAGAAGGGTAGACACGACGATGCAGAGAAGTTGGCAATATCCATTACTGAACAATTTCCTGAGCATCAGTTTGGATGGAAAATTCTAGGGGCTTTATTTGCACAAAAAGGTATGAAAAACGAGGCACTAAATGCGAACCAAAGATCTCTCCACTTAGCCCCTCTAGATGCTGAAGCGCATAGTAACCTGGGTAACACACTTAATGAACTGGGTAGGTTAGAGGAGGCAGAGGCAAGTTTGAGGCAAGCGATAGCATTGAAACCAGACTTTCCCGAAGCCCATAGTAATTTGGGTAACACGCTCCAGGCACTGGGTAGGTTAGAGGAGGCAGAGGCAAGTTTGAGACGAGCGATAGCGTTGAAATCTGATTATGCTGAAGCGCATAGTAACCTGGGTAACACGTTAACTGAACTTGGCAGGTTAGAGGAGGCAGAGGCAAGTTTGAGACAAGCGATAGCGTTGAGACATGATTATGCCGAAGCTCATAACAACCTGGGTAACACGCTCCAGGCACTGGGGAGGTTAGCCGAGGCGGAGGCATGCTTGAGGCAAGCGATAGCATTGAAACCTGACTTTCCCGAAGCCCATAACAGCTTGGGTCACACACTCCAGATATTGGGGAGATTAGACGAGGCTGAAGCAAGCTTGAGGCAGGCGATAACATTTAGATCTGAATATTCCGAAGCCCATAACAACATGGGTATTACCTTAAACGAACTGGGAAGATTAGAGGAGGCTGAAGCAAGCTTGAGGAAGGCGATAGCATTGAAATCTGACTTTATTGAGGCTTTCTGGAACCTGTCTGGTATGGAAAAAACTATTCAAGGTGCTGAACATTGGGTTGATAAATGTTTGATGGTAGATACAAACTATTTGCCAGCAAAATTAACAAAGGCTGCTCTAAGGTTTTATCAAGGCGATGGAGATGACTTTGATAATTTGATGAAATCTGAATTCAAACAACATAGCTATATGCGATCATTTTCTTGGGCTTTCAGCCTACCTAATATTCCTGACTTATACTTTAATAGGTGGTATTTTTTTGACGCGATTGTTAAGAAAAGTATTCGTTCAAGGCCTTTTTATGAGTTTGGTGTGTGGAAGGGTGAAGCATTTAAATACCTTATTAAGTCTTTTAAAAAAGGTTACGGTTTTGATACATTTTCAGGCTTGCCTGAAGACTGGCACTCTGGAAATCGTATTGAGCCGTCGGGTGCTTATACGAGTGATGGAAATGTACCCGACATTAAAGGGGCGGAATTTATTGTAGGTAAATTTGAAGACACTTTACCAATATTCTATTCTAAGTCTCGTCCTCTAGCGTCAGTAATAAATTTCGATGCAGATTTATACTCTTCCACTCTTTGTGCTTTAAATTATTCAAAACCAGTAATGGATAAACACACTGTTCTTATCTTTGACGAATTCATAATCAACGAAAGTTGGGAACAAGATGAATTTAAAGCATTAACCGAATTTGCTTCCATAAATAACTATACGTATGAAGTAATTGCGATCTCATTTTTTACAAAACAAGTGGCTGTAAAATTAATTGGAATTTAATGTATTACAATCGAGATCAGGGGGAGACGACTATGGTAATTGTTTTTTCATATTTCTTCAACTTAGCCTGTTTACATGTCTGAAGTTACCCCACGGAAAATGAACCTTGCGGTGCTTCTCACTGCTTGTGGGAATTTTATTATTAGTCGTATAGTTAAATAACGGTGACCCTTTTTCTCGCAGACATTGTTTTAGTTTTTCATTTTTGCATTGTAGTGTTTGTTGCCTCTGGATTACTTCTTATACCAATTGGTTACACCTTCCATTGGGAGTGGACTTCAAACAAGAAATTAAGAATATCCCATTGTGCTTTGATGGCGTTTGTCACGCTTGAAACATTACTAGGAATAACCTGCCCACTTACCTCTATTGAAAATAAATTGCGGGGAATCACTCAATCTGAAACATTCATCGGACATTGGATTCAAAAATTAATTTATTGGGATTTTCCAATAGAGTTTTTCATAGTTTTATACTGTATAATATTGGGGTGGACATTTCTTATGTGGAAGATTTTTCCACCAAAAAAAACTTAATACAAGATAAAGTGTGTTCATTCAGCGACAGGAGATTATCGTGAAACTTTCAAACTTATTTCTTGTGCTTCTAATTCTAATATTATTTTTCCCGACCAACTCTCTCGCTCATACTAGTGGTAAAATAAACTGGGAGGAGTATAGAAGTAATTCCATCCTCTATGGACAAGTCACTGGATGCCTTATGCGGTTCAAACTATATTCAGAATTATCTGCGAGTGAGAAAATTAAAAAATCGACAATTGACATAATAGTAAATCGCATTGTTGGTGACGTTGATGGGCATTTAGGAAAACTTTATCAACTAGGTAAAGAAAGTGGGCATTTTGGCGGAAGTCCAAAGCCTTGGATAAAAATGATGTCTCAACTTAGTAAAGAAGAACTAAAGAATAATATGGCGTGGCTGCAAACATTGACTTGTTATAAGATATTAATTGACCATAATTTTACATTTTAGATACGGTTGATAAAATATTAATGGATAAAGAAAGACAGGAAGAAATCGATAGCCTTCAAGCTCTGTACTACGAGGGTGACATGGCCGTCGTCATTCCCAAAGCCCAAGAACTTGTTCGACAATATCAAAGTGCTACTGCAATTAATATTTTGGCTCTTGCACATAAAAGACAAGGTAATATTGATCAAGCGAGACAAATTTTCGAGCAAGTACTGCTTGATAATCCTACAAATGTTCTTTTTCTAGGAAATTTAGGAAATATTTATATAGACATGGGTAAGCTTGATAAAGCAGAAGAGTGCTATGTAAAGGCGCTAGAAGAGGACCCATCATCAATAGGTCTCTCGGTTTCACTTGCAAACGTTTATTCACTTACAGCTAGACCCAGTCGTGCGTTAAAAATTCTTCATCAGATGCTCTCGCACAAAGACAGACTAACCGATAAAGACCTCGATGATATTAATTTTAAGATTGCAGAGATTTATAGAGATGCTGGCAGCGATTTTTATGATAAAGCAATTGAGCATTACAGTAGAAGCAGGAAGCGGTTAAGCTCCACATTGTGGTTAGAATTAATTTATAGATCAAAAGATCAAGAGACTTTTCGTTACTCAGAAGAAAAAGTTCTTAAGACAGGAGAAGTAAACCCTCTTCTGGCAGCTGTTCAAACTCATGCATCAATTCGCTATAAAATCCCTGATAGGAATTTATTTTCTAGGGATCCACTGTCATATATAAAGCTCTCAAAGCTTAGTCCTGATGAGGGCTTTAATGACGACTTAGTTGATAAGTTGCTAAAATCTTCAAAAGATTTTGATGCGAGGCCCCAAGAATTGTTGAAGCATGGCTCTCAGACCTCGGGAAATATTTTTCTATCTTCCGATCCGGCTTTTATGACCTTGAAAACAATTATTCTTCGAAAGATAGAGGAGTATAGATCTAATTTCTCTGGATCAACTGATGGGTTTATCAGTAACTGGCCTAATAATAGTGAACTTCATGGATGGATAGTTGATATGAAAGATGGAGGTTTTCTTAAGCCACACATGCATAAGCTTGGATGGTTGAGTGGCAGTTTATACTTATCATTGAAAAAAATACCGGGATCTAACTCGGGAAATATTATTTTTGATCTGAAGGGTGCTAGTTATCCCTCAAATTCAAAAGATTTTCCTAGTATTGAATGTAATATTACTCAAGGTGATATAGTTATGTTCCCTTCATCTATATTTCATTACACAATAGCTTCCGAAGCAAATGAAGGCAGAATAAGTTTGGCTTTTGATGTAAAACCTGTTGATTAGCCTACGGTAAAACAACTCCATATTACTGAGATTGGGTCTCGACTAGTCACTTTCTAAATTATTGGCAAATAGAAATGTAAATTTTATTATGCTGCTTATATGTAATAAGTTTGTCTTTTAACTTACTGAAATCATTGATATTTCTGTGCATAGATAAATTTAACATAAATTATTCTTCGTTGATTCTTTTTAGTCTTTTTCTTACATTTAAGCAATAGTTCTATAAACGTGAGGCACTTAGTATTATAGTAATAAGTGGGTGTAAATTTAGAGTTTGAGGCACGACTTTTGGCTGAGGGCAAGTTGAATTATTTGATTAAGCTTGTGTAAACAAAAGAGGGCAGTATTAGTAATTTCTTGTTTGGTTGCTAAATGAAGACAAATATATTGCTCTTGTGAATTGAAGCTCTGGCGTAGGCGCTCATATTTGGTCTGAATGAGGCAGGGTTGTCATGTTTGTCAGGTTTAACTTTAACACAATAGCCGCATTTGTTTTTATTTTGCTCTCTATAGGGCTTTTTTTGGTTATCCCTTACCAGATTGATAAGCCGCTTATTAATATAGCCGGAGTGGGTGGGTCTAATCTATCAGCGGAGTTGTTTCCAAAAATAGTTGCCGCAAGCCTATTTTTACTGGGTATATGGTATTTGATGATAAGTTTTAACATCGTTCAAAAGAATGATTTGTTAGAGCTTGATCGTGAAGCAGTTACCAATGTTCTTATTACTTTTGTCTTAATGGGATGTTACGTTTTTCTAATGGTTAATCTGGGGTTTGTGTTAGGGTCAGCGTTAATGGTTTTAACTATGTCTACTTACTTCGGCAATCGGAATTTAATAGTCGGGCTAGCTCTAAGCATTCTACTTCCAATGTTCATGTTTTTTGTTTTCCGGCGTTTATTGCTTGTTGAATTACCTCCTTTTCCAATTGATATTTGGCCTTTAACTCACTGGTCATTGATATAGATGGTCTGTAATAGGAATAAAACCTGATGTTTGAATCATTTATTGATGGCGTTGGTTTGGCTCTCCGGTTGGACACGATGTTATATATATCTGGTGGGCTTTTTCTAGGGATGTTTGTGGGAGCATTGCCAGGGTTCACGACCTTGATGGCCATGGCAATATTATTACCTATTTCCTTCTTTCTGGATCCATTGCTTGGTATTCCATTCTTGATAGGTGTTTATAAAGGTGGAATTTTTGGTGGTTCAATTCCTGCCATACTTGTCTCAATGCCTGGAACGGGCGCTTCAGTTGCAACCACGTTTGACGGTCCATCCTTGACTAAACAGGGAAAAGGTCGAAAGGCGTTAGAGATGGCGCTTTACGCTTCCGTAACCGGAGATATTACCAGTGATATCATAACAATAATTCTAATTGGACCAATTGCGGCTATTGCGCTTTTGATGGGGCCACCCGAGTTGGCAGCAATTATACTCTTGGCTCTTATAGTAATATCTGCGACCTCTAGCGGGGTGTTTGTAAAAGGGTTGATAATGCTAGTTATTGGTCTGTTTCTTGCTATGGTTGGTCAAGATCCGATAGGGGCGCTCTCCAGATTTTCATTCGGCATGACAGAGATACAATCGGGAATACCCTTGCTTCCAATGCTCATAGGTGTTTTTGCTCTACCAGAGATATTTGTGAATATAGAGAAAAAAGCGAGCAAATTCATTAAAGCTGAAGATTTGAAGATAACAGGAGAACGCCTAAAATGGGCAGAATTCAAGAGGTGCTTAAGGACAATCGGCAGGTCTACTGCGATTGGTACAGGGATCGGAATGATTCCAGGCGTTGGTCAGGTAGTTGCTGCTTTTATGGGTTATGCTGCGGCCAAGAACGCTTCAAAAACTCCAGAAAAATTTGGTAAGGGTGAATTAGAAGGAGTTGCAGCCGCTGAGGCTGCTAATAATGCAGTAAATGGACCTACATTAGTTCCTCTTTTGACCTTGGGTATACCGGGAGACAATCTAACCGTAATCCTTGTCGGGGCTTTCATCGCGCAGGGCATGCGGCCTGGGCCACAGTTAATGGAGCAACAGGGGGATTTAGTTTATGCTATTTTAGTAGCCATGATATTAGCTAACCTTCTATTTATAGTTATTGGTTATTTAGCCATTCCTTTTTTTGCAAAAGTAGTAACTATCAGAAAGAGTTTTCTTCTTCCTTTGACTTTGGTTTTTGCCTTTGCTGGGACCTGGATTTTTAGGGCACAGCCATTTGACTTAGGGGTTTTAGTGTTTTTTGGTCTTTTTGGATATTTAGCGAAAAAACTCCAATTTGATGTAACTCCTTTGGCAATGGGGTTTATACTTGGTCCTGTTCTGGAATACTCCTTTGGTCAGTCAATTCAGCTCTCAGATGGTAATTTAATTAACTATATGCTTTATGAACGCCCCATTTCGGCAGTGATACTTGCTATAACACCAGTGATAACTTTTTTAATGTGGCGAAGAAGTATGAGGCTTAGAGCCCAGTTTAAAGACCCCGGTTAGCTGATTTTAATCAGGAAAACACATGATTCGTCCGCTGGCAATATTTTCCCTATTGCTTTAGGGTTAGAGATAACAGCGCGTCATAGGAAATAATGAAATGATAAAGGAGGAGACAGATGAAGATTATGAGTATTTCTAGGTTTCTTGTCGCGGTTCTTTTAGTTGGTGGACTGATTAGCACTGATGCCGCTAGGGCAGAGTATCCTGAAAAACCAATCACTTTAATCATTCCAGTTGGTGCAGGTGGTTCTCATGACAGGAATGCCAGAGTATTTACGAGTGTCATACCGGAATTTCTGGGAAATGCTGTGATAGTCAAGTTAATGCCGGGTGCCTCGGGTCAGGTCGGGACTGCAGCTGCAGCTAAAGCTAAGCCTGATGGATATACCCTGCTTTTTACTCACAACTATTTCGATCAGCTTCAAAAGCACGTGAAAAAGTTGCCTTATGATACTGACAGAGATTTTATAACTGTTGGAAAGCTTAATTCTGGAAATTTTTCATTTATCGTCATGGCAGACAGCCCATTCAAGACATGGGGGCAGTTAGTTGATCATGCAAAGAAAAATCCTGGAAAGTTAAAATTTGCTCATTCTGGACTTTGGGGGGCAGGTCATGCTCCAGCACTTCAGCTTTTTAATGAAGCCGGTATTGCGGATAAAATAAAGATGGTTTCCTATAAAGGTGGTGGGCCATCTTTACGCGGTTTTTTAGCTCGAGAAGTTGACTTTACAGCGCAATTTAAGTCAACAATTATAGCTCAGGGTGATAAAGTGAGGGTGCTTGTTAGTGCAGGCACTAAAACAGCCTTCAAAGGCGCCCCAACCTTCAAGGAATTGGGTTACACTGCGGATATAGGGCTTATGCACAGAGTAATAATGGCTCCTAGAAAAACTCCCGCTGACCGAATTGCCATACTTCAAGATTCTTTGAAGAAGTTACAAAAACATAAAACTTATAAGAAACTTATTAAAGCAATAGGTGAAACAACGGACTATGTAGATGGTCCAGAATATGAAAAACAGCGTCCCCTGCAAAGCAAGGCCTATAAAGCTATGATTCAAGGGCTAATAAAGAAATAAGATGTCAGGGTCAGTTACTTATAGCGCCCCATTTTTTGGGGCGCTATTTTCTTTTTCATTTTAGAATTTTAAAATTTATAGAACATATAAATCATCAAGGTGTATCCTTATAATGATGATACTATGGTTTCTCATTCATTAGTTGCTTTTCCAAATGAGATAGCCGACACAGTCATGTATTTTGTCTTGCTTAAAGATGGAAAGTAATCCCGGCCAGAAACTGGTTTAACCTCTGTAAAATGAAGGATTTTAATTTTGAAATGTAACCTATGGATTACTCATATAAGTGGAATAGCGAATTTTACTAAGTGATCGATCTCTTTACTCTTTGCCATCCAATTTATTCTTAATAAGAATGGAGTCATTATGGAAACCAAAAAAAGATCACTTTTAAAGACAATAACCTGGCGTTCTTTTGTTTTTTTATACTGGGCAGTTTTTGGTTATATTGCCACGGGTAGTTTTACAAACGCAGGTATTTTTGGTCTAGCTTCTATAATCCCAACTTTCTTTTATTATGTGCATGAGCGTGTTTGGAATAAAGTATCTTGGGGTAGATCCTAAAAGATCAAACCCATAGTATTTATTTTGAAGGATATAATTAAGAGAAAGCTCTGGGTTTATTAGAATTTCCCAAAAAGAAAGATTTATCACCATGATAAAAAAAATTGGAGTTCTCGGTCTTGGACGAATGGGGGGAACGGCTGCAAGGTTATTGTTGGCTGATGGTCATGAGGTTTTTGCGGTGGATAGGCCTAGCACACGATGGTTGCTTGACGCGGGGGGAAATCTTGTTGGAAACCCTCGAACACTTGGAGAAGTGGCCGACTTAATAATTCTACTTCTCGCTCGTGAAGAAGACGTGGAGACAGCTATTTTTGGTGCTGACGGTCTTGCTGAAGGAGGGCAAAAAGGGATGATAGTTGCCGATATGGGAACCTTTGGAGTGGCATTAAAGGAACGCATTTATGAGGCGCTTACACTTTCTGGTGCTTTTGTTCTAGATGCTCCGATCAGCGGCACGCCAGATGCGATGGAAACTAAAAGGGCAGTAATCATGTTGAGCGGTGATGAGAGCGCGTGTGAGTTGATCCGACCAGTATTAGAAGTTCTGGCCCCCAAATGTAACTATGTTGGCCCCTTTGGTCATGGTATAAAACTCAAATTTGTACTCAATGCTATGGTAACAAACCATGTTTTGGTTACCGCTGAAGCTCTCAATATTGGAATTGCATCGGGGTTGGAACCTCAGCAGATAATTGATGCTGTTACATCTAGTGTTGCTACTTCGACGCAGTTTGAATTGCGCGCTCCGGTCATGGCGGCGCGGAAGTGGCAACCGGCCCCTGCGCCAGCCAGTTTGGTTGAAAAGGATACACGGTATATTGTCGAGCATGCTGAGGCATTAGGTGTAGCAGCGCCAGTAGCAGTTCTTACCCGAGATTACTATGCGAAAGTGGCTGAGATGGGATTATTAGAAGGAGAACTATCCATCATTTATGAAGCCTTGCAAACTGATAATCGCCGTGTAGATTAGCTGTGAACAATTATATTAAACCTCAATGTGCTATTGCATAAATTAGGGGACAGGCCTTCTAGTCCAGGCTGCAAATCTAAATTTTTCTGCACGATAAAAGTTCTGTAAACTATCACAGGGTCTTTATCTTTGTAATCATCAGGCATTGCTTGCGGGGGCTCTTTCCATCCAATATCAGGAATTGGTGGTGTGAAATGTAGAGATTTAATTACGTTTTCTGAAGTATGTTTTTTTTTCGTAACGCCATTTATATTCGGCACATAAAGCCAAACCAAAAAGTTTTAACCAATGATAATGTTGCATTCTATCTCCAACCCACAATGTTGTTGGATGTTATGAATGAGTGGGTTTATAGGGTGCTGGTAGTTCATACCTGTATAGCGACGTGCATAATAATTGAGCTGTTTCTATACACATTTTTACAACATGTTTATCACAGTGATAATGGACTTTCTGGTTTATATCTCGATCTAAATAAAATAAATTCATCACCCTACATTACGGGAAACTAATTCAAAAAGATCAGTTTGAGGGCAACTTAATTAGTTTAAAATAGATTATATTAAACCTAACATTAAATGAGTTATTATTAACTAAACCCATATTACTTATTGATTGAATTTCAAATAACTTGACAGTGTAAAGCATGAATATGAAAAAAAACTTCTCTCTTTCTTTCACCATTTCGTTATTAGTTTTGGTTATTATGGCAAATAAAGCACCTGGTGAAGTTATCTTTAGTGATAACTTTCGTGATTCAAATCAATGGAAATTTATTTCAGATACCGTAATGGGCGGAGTATCAACAGGAACGGTTGTTTTTGAGACAAAAGATGGATCGTCTTTTGCTCTACTGTCAGGGAATGTAACGACTGAAAATAATGGCGGATTTATCCAGATACGGAGAAATTTAAGGGATCAAAAATTAGCAAAAGCTAACTTTATTAAAATCGTAGCCAAAGGTAACAATCAAAAATATTTTATTCATTTGCGCACTACTGGAATGTTGTTTCCATGGCAGTACTATCAATCCGAATTCACTGTCACTGAAGAATTTAATGAATTTATATTACCAATTAAGGAATTTAAAAAATCAGGTTTTCTATTAACAAATACTGTCCGTTCTTCAGGAATTACCTCATTAGGCGTAGTTGCCATAGGAAGAAATCATCAGGCCAAAATTTATATTAAAGAGATATTATTTTTTGAGTAAAGCCTCTCTAGTTTTACCCAAGAGCTATAAAAAATAAGATAGAGAGTTAAGAAAAAGAATATTTTTAAGGGGAAATTAAATGAAAACACGTGCAGCGGTCGCTTTGGAATCTGGAAAGCAATTGGAGATAATGGAGGTTAATTTAGAATTACCACGCAAAGGAGAGGTGCTGGTAGAAATTAAAGCAACCGGCCTATGCCATACCGATGATTTTACTCGATCTGGTGATGATCCAGAGGGCATATTTCCTGCGATACTAGGTCACGAAGGCGCCGGGGTTGTTGTTGATGTTGGCGAGGGAGTGGCCAGCCTTGAAATCGGTGATCATGTGATACCGCTTTATACGCCTGAATGCAGGGAATGTGAGTATTGCCTGAACCCCAAAACCAATCTCTGTCAGTCTATTCGGACGACCCAGGGTCAGGGCCTTTTGCCTGATGGGTCGACACGTTTTACAATGTTGGATGGCACACCGATATATCACTATATGGGGTGTTCTACTTTTGCTAACCACACTGTGGTACCAGAGATTGCGCTTGCAAAAGTTCGAAAAGACGCCCCATTTGATAAGATCTGCTACATCGGATGTGGTGTTACGACGGGAATCGGAGCAGTTATTAACACCGCAAAAGTTGAGATCGGGAGCCGGGCAATTGTGTTTGGACTTGGGGGCATAGGGCTGAATGTGGTCCAGGGTCTTCGTCTTGCTGGAGCTGATCAAATCGTTGGAGTTGATCTTAATGCTAGTAAAGCTGAAATGGGTAGACATTTTGGTATGACAGATTTCGTTAATCCGTCGGATATAGAAAGAGATATGGTTGCCTATCTAGTTGATCTGACCAGCGGTGGAGCCGATTATACGTTTGATGCCACAGGTAATGTTTCTGTGATGCGTACTGCATTAGAATCTGCACATAAGGGCTGGGGTGAAAGTATTATAATTGGTGTAGCTCCAGCAGGAGCTGAAATTAATACCAGGCCATTCCAGTTAGTTACAGGTCGTGTGTGGCGGGGCACTGCATTTGGTGGTGCGTCGGGCAGGACAGATGTACCCAATATAGTCGACTGGTATATGGACGGAAAAATAGAAATTGATCCGATGATTACACATAAACTTAGCTTAGATGAAATCAACCACGGGTTTAACCTCATGCATGAGGGAAAGTCGATCCGCGCCGTGGTGGAGTTTTAGCAAAACAAACAGAAGGGATGGACTGGGAGAAGAGAAATGAGATTGAAGGATAAAGTTGCTATTGTGGTTGGCGCTGGACAGCAACCCGGCGAGACAATTGGCAATGGTCGGGCTACAGCTTTTCGCTTTGCACAAGAAGGGGCAAAGGTGCTCTTAGTAGATAAGAATAGAGACTGGGTAGCTGATACATCCAGGATGATAGAAGAAAAAGGTGGTATTTGTAAAATACTCACCGCCGATATTACAGAAGAATCTAATTGTAAAAACATTGCACAGGACTGCCTCACGAATTTTGGTAAAATTGATATCCTACATAACAATGTTGGACGTTCTGAAGGTGATAATGAAACCCAGGCAATGGATGCATCAATATGGGATCAGCTAATGGAAATGAATGTGAAGGGCATGTTTATGACCTGCAAGCATGTTCTTCCTATAATGAGGAATCAGAAAGAGGGAGTAATAATAAACATCTCTTCAATAGCTTCTATCTGTTCTCACAATAGTATTACCTATAAAACAGGTAAGGGTGCTGTGAATACAATGACGCACCATCTCGCAATGGAAAATGCAGCTTATGGTGTTCGAGCAAATGTTATTTTGCCAGGTCTCATGGATACTCCAATGGCAATAGAACGAAGAGCTCGTGAGCAAAAGATAGATAGGGATGAGGTTAGAAGAGGACGGGATGCACGAGTACCACTATTGCGTCGGATGGGAACTGCTTGGGATGTAGCAAATGCGGCAGTTTTTTTAGCTTCTGATGAGGCAAACTACATAACTGGCATAATAATGCCGGTTGATGGTGGTTTGTCGTCAAATATAGGACAATAAGCCAGAGGAAAAACCCAATGAAAGCTATACGTTTGCATCAAACAGGTGGCCCAGAAGTTCTCCAGCTCGACGAAATTAACCGCCCAATTCCAGAACCAGGCGAAGTTCTGGTTAAGGCTCATTCAATCGGAGTTGGGCTGGCTGATCAATTGGTTCGAAATGGGCGTTATCCATGGATGCCAGAACTACCGACTATTCCTGGAATTGAAATGAGCGGAAATATAGAGGTTATCGGGGAAGATGTAACGGGTCACAAAAATGGCGATTCGGTTATTGTCACAAACGTTCCTGCACGAAGTTGTTATGCAGAATACATTGCTGTAGATGCTAATTTTGTTTTTCCCTGTCGCAGTGATGTGGATCTTGCTGATGCAGCTTGTCTAACCAACTATCGAGTTGCTCACCGCATATTGCATACTGCTGTGCGAGCAAGAAAAGGAGAGACAATAGTTATTGTTGGTGCCGCTGGAGGCTTGGGAAGTGCATTGATGCAACTTGCTAATGATGCCGACTTAAAAACAATAGCAGTCGTGCGAAGTGATATTAAGGCCACCTTTGCCCGTGATCAGAACGCTGACCATGTAATCAACTCCCAGACCGAGGACTTGAATGAACGTATTATGGAGATTACCAATAACCGAGGTGTAGACCACTTCATTGATCCAGTAGGGGGAGATAAATTTGTGGGTTACCTAGATTTATTAGCACCTACGGGTACATTAGTACTTTACGGGTTGATCGATGGATTACCTGAAGATGATATATTCGCTGCCCAGTGTAAAAGATGGAACTATAGCCCAGCTGTACGTATGTTCTCTATCCACTCCTATGACGAAAACGCAGAGGATACCTCTAAAGATTTGGCTATGCTCATAGATATGATTGCCGAGGAAAGAATTACACCTGTTATTTTTGCAAAGCTTCCTCTCGGTGAAGCCGCATCAGCTCACAGGCAGCTGGAAGAAGGTACAGTTCTTGGCAAAATCATTTTACAACCGAAACTAGATTAGCCCTGGCGTTTGTCTGAAGGCTGCGTTCTTATAGGTTTTATGTAAATCTATTATCAGATGATAAATAATCCACGGCATCAAGCGATCAGAATTTGATATAGAATACAAAGTTGAGCCAACCAACTACCGGCAAAAGTTAGCGTTCGGGCAAATGGTATTCCAGCCAAATAAGTCAAATAGTGAGCTAATCGTAGCCAGAAATAGGCCATTGCTGCTGAAACAGTTGCTTCATTTGTGACTTCAGCTAAATTTGCAACAATTACTAAAGCTGCGAATGGTACAAGGTTTTCAATTGCATTATAATGAGCTCGTTTGGCTCGTAAGGCCCATCCAGTCAAAGAAGTCTCATCTGCTTGATAGGTCAAAGACGGCATCAATCCATTATTAGAAATATGTGATAAAATGTAAGGAACCCACATCAAAATCGTTAAACCAGAAACCCAAGCTAGCATCTCAAGTTCAGTAGACATAAGCTTTTAACCCCTTGTTTCTTAATCATAGTTATGATGCAAATCATAGATGAGTGACGCTAACTGAACAAGTGCATTCACCGCAGAACAGAAGAATGCAATAATAGCACTTTAGTATTACACTAGGAGAGTATACTAGGCTAAGATCAGAGCATTATCTGGAGGAACTATGACAAATAATGGGATACCAATCGAAGGTTTTTGCGATACAGAGTTTGCAGCGGTAAAAGAAACATTTTACGAAAATTTTTCAAGTCGAAATGAGATTGGTGCGGGAGTTTGTGTTTATAAAGATGGAGAAAAAGTGGTTGACCTTTGGGGTGGGCACAAGGATGAAGATCGCCAAAATCCCTGGACTGAGGAGACCATAGTACTTATGAATTCAGTAGCTAAGTCAATGTGTGCCCTGGCAGTTCATGCTCTCTCAGATCAAGGTAAGCTGAATATTAATGCGCCGGTTGCAGAATATTGGCCTGAGTTCGCGCAAAAGGGTAAGTCACACATTCTTGTTCGTCATGTCCTTGGACATGAGTGTGGTGCTATTTTTTCTGATCAAGCTGTTCCCGGGGATTGGTTTAACTACCCAGCGCAGTGCGCTGCTATTGCAGCTCAGGAGCCTGCTTTTGAAGCAGGGACAAAGGGGGCATATAATACAATAAATATTGGATTTATTCTTGGCGAGGTTGTGCGTCATGTTTCTGGAAAATCGATAGGTCAATTTATTCGCGATGAGATTTCGGGCCCACTAGGCGCTGAATATAATATTGGACTATCCCCTGAGGAATCAGATCTCTGCGCTACAATGCACTTGAACCCCGAAAACGTTTTTTGGTCAGACGGAGCTCAACCTGGTTCTAATTTACATCGAGCATGGTCAGGGCGTCCTGAGAGAGATGATTTACTAAATTGCAGTGAAATAAGAGAAGGAGAATTACCAGCATTCGGTGGACATGGTAATGCGCGCGGTGTAGCTAAGATATACGCTATGTTAGCTGGTGATGGTGAGGTTGAAGGCATAAGAATTCTTAAGCCAAAAACCGTGGAGCAAGCGTCTAAATTGGTTTGGCAAGGCACTTGCTATATGACTGGTTGGGATTTGAGAATGGGTTTAGGGTTTGAGCATAATAGCCCACCATATATAGCTATGGGTAATAATATGAGTGCTTTCGGTAAATTAGGTTCCGGTGGTGCGCTTGGTTTTTGTGATAGGGAAAGAAACTTAGCCTTTAGTTATTGCACTAATTTTCAATGCGAAGGAGCGGGCACGGGTATCCGTTGTCGTCTGCTTGGTGAAGCAGCTGCTGGTGTTGCTCAGAAAGTTTAAATAATTGTATTAGGTATTGATTTAAATTAACGCAATCTGGTCAATATTTTCCTATTGTGCCATAGTATAGAGACTTATTCAGGAGTTTTTCATGGATCAGCCGAATATGAAAGAGAACATCAGAACACTGGATGGAGGTGAATTGTCTTCATCTTACATACCTCCGCTTGAGCTTACAGAAGGCCAACCTCCCCCAATAGCAGCAAATGGGGGTTTGTCATATATGTCCTTCGAAAAAAATGGTGATGCGGGAACATCTGCGGCTATAGAGGCCGCCTTAGCTCAAATTGAGGATGGGAAGCAGGTAGTAAACATGATCGAGAATGCCCCTCCAGGCCCTATCAAAACAAAATGGGGTTTAGGTTTCCGCGATTATGATGAATGCCTTGATCATATTAATACGAATGGTATTGGTTCTTCTGAAGGGACTTTAGCACTGCCTTTAGCTTATACAATTTTTGAACAACCTACATATTCCATAGTGCCGTCAAACTCTTTATGGAAAGATCCTTTACGCTCAACAGAGGCAGAATTGTTGCGTGATAATGAAGATGGAAATCGACGTCGAAATCTTTATTTTCCACAAGTCATGCGTGATGCAAGGCGCATCGGAGAGTACTATCCAGGTCTTACACCCAATAGTTCTGAATGCATGGATCGACTCGGTTTGTCACTGGCACATTTAGAATCTAAGTGTACAAATTTCTATGATTCTGCAGAGGTGCAGCGCGTATTTTATCCTGAAATAGAGAATTTGCTTTTAGAGTTTTTTCCGGATTCAACTGATGCTCTTGTTTTCAATCATGATATTTTTGATAAAGATTATGCTGGAGATAGAACAGAAGACCAAGACGCAAAAAACCCAGGCGTAAATTCAAGTTACGTTAACCTTGTGCATAATGATCTCAACGACAATAGTGGCCGCGTTCGTTGTCGAGAGTTATTGACTAAAAACCTTAGAAACTTTGGAAGGGAACTAAACTACTCTGAGGCAGAAGCCGAAGCGAAAATGTCTCGGCGTTTTTTATCTATCAACTTAGCAAAACCAATGGAAACAGTTGAGCAATTTCCATTCGTTTTGTGTGCTTGGCCCTCCTTTTCTGATCAGCCCTACATTAATAATTATAGAATTTATGATGATCGAGTTGGTGAGACTACTCGTTTCACTTATCGTTCCGACCATGAGTGGTACTGGATCCCAAGGCAGACGCCAACTGAAGTGTCAATGCTGAAATGCTATGATTCTATTAACGATGGATCAGTGTCACGCTGGTCGTTTCATACGGCCTGTGTTGATCCAACGGTTCCACTAGATGCGTCATGTCGTAAGAACGTAGTGGTGCGCGCCTACGTTTTCTACTAGGGGCCATACAAGACCAATTTATCGAAGTTTTAATTAATGCCATTTTTGCTGTATTATCAGCTTCTAAAAGAGAGCAGGTAACTATATAGAGCTTTCTTTTTCTATCCTCGATAGTTTTTCCATAAACGGGGAAATATCGGGAGAAAAATCAGGGTGATCGCAAAGGCGGTCGAAGTGTCCCATGGCACGTGGGTATTTTGCACCTAATTTTTTCTGATCATACACAACATCAATATTCAAATTTTTCAAATTTTTTAGATGGGCTCTTTCCCTAGATATTTGGCAAATCTCACACACGAAGCAAATATCAGCAATACTAAGCTGATTATTAACTAGTCCATTCAATTTGTTTTTAAGGGCGTTATCGATCCCACTTAGATAATATTCTAAGGCGTTAGCAGTTTGATTTCGTGTTTGTAAATCTGGGGCACCTTGAGAAAGGGCAAGTAGATATATCTGACTTTGCCGAGCGAATACAAGTGAAACATCTAGAAAGCTATCAATCCTAGAAGCCTCATAAGGCCCAGATCCATATAGTTTTTCTTTGCCTTGACCAAGTCTAGCGACGGTTCGAAGTATGCTATTAGACTCAAAGATTCCTATATTACCATTTGGGCTGAATGCAGCTGGTACTGTTCCAAACGGGTGAGCCTCGAGAAATGCATTTGTTTTATGCAAGGTTTTATCAAATCCAGAACTAGGTTGTACCTGAACAACGTCTTTATGTTCAAAATCGTCTACTTCTAAAGGGCGTGCATCAAAGTCCCACAGCCAATTGATTAATTCCTTTGGCTTGTCTCCCCTGATTTCAATTTCAACTCCGCATAGTCTCGCAGCAATATTTGCTTTCATTATGCGTGGGTTTGGTAGATAAGAAAAAATTCTAATAACGGCCATTATCTAACTCCTTATCCACAGGATAAAACACTAGTAACCCTATTGGTTAGACATACCCCTTGGGTGGAACAAATCCCCCTAGGTGAGTTTCTATTAGTTTTGCAAATTGAATCGTTGTTAAATCTTTCATATGGGGGCCTATAATTTGAATTCCACAGGGCAGTCCGGACTGCGTAAAACCGACTGGCGCTACACTTGCTGGCAAATAGACCAGGCTGGGAAGGCCGGCCCAGAACAACTGATCAACGGTAGATTCTTCTCCGTTGTTTATAGGAATTGTCCTATCAGCTCTATCTCCTTCTTGATCATGGGGAAAAGCTGTCGAAGCTGCAACTGGTGTTAAAAGTAAATCATATTCTTCAAAAAATGACTCCCATTCTCTGCGTATTAATTCTCTCTCATTATTCCAAACTAACCATTCCCTATGAGACATCGTAACCGCACGATCTACTATAGTTTTATAGCTGTAGTCATCTGGTTCACTCTTTATAGCGCGCTCTCTATGCTCATTAATAACTTCACTTGTTAGTCGGCTGCTAGTTGCTGCTCTTAACAACATCAAATACACAAGATGAGAACGCTTTGTGTCATTTACTGGTTTTATTTTGTCATTAACATTCAGTCCGAGGTTACTGAGCTGATTAATAGCTGAATGAAGCTGATCAGTTAGCTCACTATCCTGAATACAATTTGGATCATTTAGCAGGACACCGACCTTAAAATCATTCAAATTCTTTTTTTCAGTTTTTGGCAGTTTGAGAGTTAAACCAGTAGTGTCTTTTCCTGTAACACCTGCCATTGCTAGTGTTGCTATCCGAAGGTCTTCAGCTCCTCTTGCTAAAGGCCCAATAACTGATATATCGATGGGTACGTTATTTCCTGGTAATGAATGACCGTTAGTTGGAAGAATACCCATAGTTGGCTTATGACCAAAAACTCCGCAATAATGTGCTGGATTACGGATAGATGCACCTATATCACTTCCGGTTTCAATACCTGTCATTCCTGATGTTAGCGCTGCTGCTGAACCGCCTGAAGAACCTCCCGGGCTTAGTGATAAATCCCATGGATTATTTGTTGTTCCATAAAGTTCATTAAAGCTCTGCCAATCGGAAAGACTAAATGGAACATTAGTTTTACCAAAAAGAGTTACGCCTGCTTTTTTCATTCTTTTAACAGCTAGGCTATCATCTTTTGCCATGTTGTCTTTATACGCAGGGATGCCCCAGGTTGAAGGTTGTCCTTTAACATCAAAGCTTTCCTTTATAGTCATTGGAACGCCATGAAGAGGACCCCAAACTTCTCCACTCGATAATGCTTTGTCCGCATCTATTGCTCTGGATTTTGCTCCCGACTCATCCATAAGTATGATTGCATTTAGGGAGGGGTTATATTTTTTTATACGTTCAAAATATAATTCAAGAATTTCAAGACAACTAATTTCTTTGTCCCTGATTTTTTGAGCAATCTGTGCTGCTGTTAGATAATGAAGGTCTGACATTGAATGGATTCCTATTAGCTTAAGGATGAATTGCAAATTTATTGTCACACAATAATTTACAGCTAAGAGATAAAACTAAACTGAATGATTAACCCTATTTAACTTTAGTCAAGTAATGTATTTCAGCTTCTTAACCCTTTTGGTTATTACTGTGCATATCAATTGGTGATAGGCATTGTAATATATATAACATGCACAATTTAGGAACAGGCGAGTCCATAGACACCCTGGATTCCAGATGGCAAAGGCAATGTTCGCCACGTCGAACCATCATCATCTGTGCCAAATACTTGACCTCCGCGAGCCGCGCAATATATCCTTTTTGAATCGTTTACACTTTCAGCGACGATCATAAGAGTAGATTCAATCGGTAAATTGGAATCAAAGCGTTGCCAGCTCTCCCCAAAGTCGTTGCTTCGATAAAGCGAGCCTGCGTCACTTATTGCAGCTATTGAGAGGGCAGAATATAAGCAGTTAGGGTTATGAGGTGATGCAACAACGTCCCTAGCGTAGGTTAGTGGAGAAAAACGACCTATCCCCATCTCTTGCCAGTTATCACCTTTATTGATACTTCGAAAGAGCCCCATTCGATTGGCTAGAATAATTACACCCGGATGGGTACGACTGACAGTTAAAGAATGGATATCCATCATGCCCTCGTTAGGATCATCAGTTACCTCGCCGCTTTGCAGGTGTTCTTGTTTAGCGAGTTCAAGTAGATCGCTGGAAATATCTGTCCATGTGTCACCGCCATCGAGACTTCTTACAACACCGTTTACTTCTAGTCCCGCGTATATTTCATCAGGATTAGACTGATCAATAACCAGACGAATAACGCGCGTTGGAAATGGCATTTCCGGGACCCCTTTAGGTGTTGGCACGTTTAACTTTTCCCAGTTCAGACCCCCATCTCTAGAGCGGAATATTGCGAAGCCTTCAACACCAACAAATAATGTGTCGCTATTACGCGGATCTAGACAGATAGACCAAACGATTTGTAAGGGGCCCGGAAGTTTAAGTGAACGCCAATTATCACCTCCATCATCACTGCGATATGGCCCTTTTTGAGTTCCAGCAAAAACAGTATCAGGACGTTCTGGATGAACTACGATACAGCGCACTTCGACACTATTAGGTAGGCCATTATTTAATTGTTCCCAATCGTCAGATCCGGGTGCTAGTCGAAGAAAACCATTGGTGGTTGCTCCTTCAGGAGCGCCCAGATAATTTGCAACTCCCACGTAAACTGTGCCTACCATTATTAATTTCTCCTTCTTCGTTCTTAACTAACGACCACCTGTTGGGTGCCAATTTGTAACGTCTTCAGTCCAGAACCAAAAGTGGTTTTCTACTACTTTATCCCACCAGTCGGTCATATTGCTTTGATTAAGTGTGTACCAATCAGGAGTATCGGTAACTATGTGTTTGCCAAGAGAGCGGCCAAGTTCTAGCAAATCTTGGCCTAGCGGATTACGGCGTTCCTCCCAGGCTCTCAGTGCTGTGTTAATATCATTGTACTCAGAGAATGCATCAGAGAAATCCAGTGCATCCTCAAGAGCTTTGTTTGCTCCAGCTCCGACATGTGGGCGCGCGTAGATTGCAGCATCTCCCATCAAACAGATGCGACCACTAACGTATCCTGGTACGCCAATGTCACGAATTGGTTGTGTAAATGGTTGTTCAGTTAGGTCAACTATATCGGCAAAGTAAGATGGAAAAACCTCTCGAGCATATTTTCTGCAATAAGATATTTGTTCAGGTGTAGCCGCTCCTGGAGCAGTTCGTGCCTGAACATTGCCATTTTTATCTGGAGGCACACCAGGAATTTTTTTATCAGTAATTGCTTCCTGGAAAGCCCAATTTAGACGTCGTTTTTTGTTGCCATCTCCATACTCGAGGCTTGGTACAAAATATAAAAATCCGTGTCCACCTTCATAGCCAAAAAACACGATATCTTCTTCGAATATTTCTGGTCTCGGGACGTCTACCTCTTCTATCATGCCTCGCCAGGAAAAGTAGTTGGTTAATTGTCGGTCCGCATCTGGAAAGAGCTCTCTACGTCCGATCGAATCGTAGCCATCGGCACTAATTACCAAGTCATAACTCTCGCGAAAGCCGTCAGCTGCTATAACTTCAACAGTTGAATCGTTTGATTGAACTAAATTAATTATCTCAACGCCTTGCTTATAAACCGCGTCTGGAACCCGCTTTCTTAGGTTACGATAAAGGACTCCCCAGTGCGCAGCATGTATTGCTACTGGTTCTTTCCAATAGACGTCCCATGGCCAGTCATTTGAAGGTTTTTCGAGCCATGGACGTGCATAAGAACGGGACCAAACTGGAACATAAGGAAAATCATAATCTATGAGATCACGTTTTTTCAATTCTTCTAGGGTTGGTATACGCATTGTTAGTCCAACCCCACGCTCTTCTAGGCGTCCTTGTGAACGTTCGAAAACTGTAACATTATGGCCAGCACGGACGAGTTCTGCAGCAACAGTGCAGCCCGAGATAGCGCCTCCAATAATGGCTATTGAACATGAAGGAATTGTCATAATTTTCTCAAATAGTATTTAATCATTGGATTATATGAATATTCTGCCCATTCTGGTCTTTGTTTGCAATCAAGGGAAGACAGTTTTATTCAAGTGAGGTAGAAACTATAAAAAAGCCGCGATAATTATCGCGGCTTTTTAAAAGGAATTAGTTAGCTGTAACTAAGCAGCATTACGAACCACTTCAGCAACTTTTTCTGGTTCTAATTTGAACTCTTTAGCCACTGACTCTATGACACGGTCTCTAACATCTGGCTGTATAGCCCCAGGTGCATTAGTTTCTGGTTCATAGGGTTGAGGTGGTGTAGTTAAGTTGACAAGGTCCCACCTAGCATAGTGTCCTAAAGAATCGAAAACAGACTTCACCACTTTTATATACTTCGCTTGTAGCTCAGCATAGATGATCGTATCAATATCGAATGTAGGAGGCACCATGTATTCAGAGGTTGGCGCAACAATATGGCTGCCACCGCAGGCCCAACCTACGAACTGTTCTTGACCAGGACCACCGTACGTCATTGAATCTTTGAATGGGAAATTTTCTGGAATATCTTCCATTCGGAGAAGGTTGTTCGCAGATAAGACATAACATTGACCTGTGAACGCTCTCTCTCTGGTGGCAGGAATAAGATCACATTTATTTATGTCATGACCAGCGTATATAAAAGATTCACCTTCTACGCCTCCGCAATTCCACATGCCTGGCCATACAGAGACATGAATATCTACTCCTTGAGCAATGTACCACGCTGTTATGTTAACAATATGATTTTCCCAGCAAATTTGTCCACCTAAACGACCTATTTCGGTGTCAAATACTTGTAGGTCACGGCTATCTCCCATACCCCACCAAATACGTTCGATGAATGAAGGAATGAGTTTTCGATGACGTCCTAATACGCCACCATATTTGTCAATATAGACTAGTGAGTTGAAAAGAGTTCGACTTCCAATTCTATCATCTAGCTCGTTGCATCCCATGACAACATAAGCCCCTACTTCTCGCGCTGCCTTACCTAAAATATCTGTATCTTCGCTTCCTACAACAAGTGAGTTATCCTGTAGGTCCGCCATGACATCGTGAAATCCATGCGCAATTGTATCCCATCCCATTGTCCAGTAGGGGTATGTTGGAATCCAGGTTTCAGGAAATACAATTAGTTCCGCTCCTTCTTTTCCAGCTTCAATGATTTTATCACACGCGATTTCAAGGCATCTTTTTTTATCCATAAATGCGGACGGTGTCTGCACAACTGCTACTTTTACCGATTCACGTCCGCCAAGTACTTGTGCTCCCATTTTATCCTCCCTAACGAGTTTCGCTAGTTTCTTCAGCGATATTTGATAATCGAATACGCAATGATAAACACTTTATTAGTTTTAACTGTACGTGACTTATATGTTTATGAAAACAATTTAAGTTCTGTTTAATGTGGACGGAATATTATTAAATATTATCTCAAGTTTTTTAAGAAATTAATAATAGATGTCCAGATCGTTAATGACAGTTAAAGCTGTTATAGTTTTTTGAAACAGGTAATGAATAAAATTTAATAATTGATAGTAATTGTGCAGATGAGACTTTTTTATGAAAGGGGCGCTTCATAAATGAATTTTGAAAAATTAACATTTGATAAAATTAGTGCCAGACCAGTTGTTGTAAAGCTTAATAGACCTGTAGTTGCACGCATTGCTACTATGGATGAATGGCCGTTGATTCTTATTGATGTATATACAAAAGAAGGAATAATAGGGCGCAGTTATTTGGAACCCTATGTTGTTAAATCAATGAAATATCTAATACCGGCACTAAAAGATTTTAGCGATATGCTTAGTGGTAGTATTCTCTCCCCTATAGATTTGTATGAGAAAACTAGAAAATCATTACATTTTGTTGGGTATGAAGGGCTTTCATTAATAGCTGTTTCAGGCCTAGATATGGCTTTGTGGGATGCTTTGGCTAAGGCAGCTAGCATGCCGCTATGTGTTTTTTTAGGCGGCTCAATTGAGCCTGTAAAAGCTTATAGTAGTAATGGATTGTGGTTAAAAGCTCCTAATGAATTAGAAAATGAAGCTATAGAATTGCTTAATGAAGGAGCCTTTAGCGGCATAAAACTTCGACTAGGCCGTGAAAAGATTAGTCAAGATTTACAAGCGATAGAAGTCGTTAGGGATGTCGTAGGTAAAGACATCAGTATAATGGTCGATTTCAATCAAGCTCTTGATATGGGAGAGGCGTTGGAGTTATGCCACCAAATTGATGAACTTGGCCTTTATTGGTTAGAAGAACCTATTTTGTATGATAACTTGGATGGCTATTCACAATTAACTGCTGAATTAAAGACTCCTATACAATTAGGAGAAAATTTCTATGGGCCTAGAGAGTTATACAAATCTATTCAGAAGAAAGCTTCTGATTTTGTTATGCCAGACTTTATGAGGATAGGCGGTGTAACCGGTTGGTTGAGATCTGCAGCAATTGCCGGAACAGCAGGAGTTCCAATGTCAACACATCTTTACCCAGAAGTGGGAGCGCATGTAATGCGGGTAACAGAAACTGCTCATTGGCTAGAATGGCAAGATTGGGCAAATCCTGTCCTAAAAAATCCTTATAGCTTAAAAGATGGTTGTCTGATTATACCAAATGAGCCTGGACTAGGGTTGGAATGGGACGAGAAAGTTGTTGCTGCTAATCTTTATGAAAAATAGTTATTAAAAGTAAATATTTTTAACTTTTATCTGTTATTTAATTTGAGAAAAAACATGGGATTTAAACCCAATAATATTTAATAGAAATACTTTATGGTGCAAGAATGTCTCAAAAAATTGATACAAAAACTGACCAATTGCTTTGTGAGGTAGAAGGTCAAGTCGCCACAATTACTCTAAACCGTCCTGAAAAACGGAACGCATTGGGTGATGTGATTACCCCAGCGTTGCGTTTTACTTTAGCTAACCTTGAAACCAATGATGATGTGCGTGTTATAATTATAACCGGCGCAGGAAAAGCCTTTTGTTCGGGGGGGGATGTTTTTAGCATGAAAGGTAAAAGTGAAGCTTCAGAGAGAGATAGAAATGACTCAATCAAGGATCTCCAAGACAAACAAAGAACGCTGTCGCTTCGACTTTACCATCTATCTAAGCCTACTATTGCTGTTATTCCTGGTGCAGCAGCAGGAGCAGGAATGTCTCTTGCGCTTTCCTGTGATATGAGAATATGTGGGACTAGCGGGTTCTTTGTTACTGGATTTGGTGATATTGGTTTATCTGGCGACTATGGCGGAAGTTGGCAGCTTACTAGGATGGTTGGTCCTACAAAAGCTAAAGAACTATATTTTACCGGGCGGAGGATAAGAGCCGAAGAGGCTTTGTCCCTTGGCTTGATTAATGAGGTTATAGAGGATGATTTGTTATTTGAGCATGCAAAAGAGGTTGCCAGGTTAATTTCTTCAAGGTCCCCCAAAGCTATTTCTTTTATGAAACAAAATATCAATCAGGCGTTAGAAGATGATTTTGAAACTTGTTTGGACTGGGAAGCAGTCAGACAAATTTACTGTATGGAAACTAAAGATTTTGCAGAAGGCGTTTCGGCTTTTCGAGAAAAACGCAAGCCAAGGTTTCTGGGAATTTAGAGTCTATTACTAGGTTAAAATATGAGCTGGGAAAATAGCTTTAAAAAAAGATATTTATTGGTTGCAAGAGCGGTCTTGCCGCTAAGTGTTGCTGAAAACTAAGTTACTAAAAAAGGAGGTATTTTATGGCCAATAATTTTAAGGCTCTCGTGCTAAATGAGCATGATGATAAAATCATACATGAAATAAAACAATTATCAGTAGAGGATTTACCGGAAGGTGATGTTCTGGTTCGGGTTGAATTTTCTGATCTCAACTATAAGGATGGTATGGTCGTCAAAGGAATTGGAGGGTTGGTTCGTGACTATCCCCATATCCCTGGCATTGATTTTTCTGGTATCGTTGAAGAGTCATCACATGAATTATATAAACCTGGAGATAAGGTTGCTTTAACTGGTTGGAGAGTTGGAGAAATTCACTGGGGGGGATATTCTCAAATGGCTCGGGTTAAAGGTGATTGGTTGGTTCCATTACCTGAAAATATCTCAACCAAACAAGCTATGGCGATTGGAACAGCGGGGTTGACCTCTATGCTTTGCGTAATGGCTCTCGAAGACCATGGTTTGAAACCTGATTCAGGACCGATTCTTGTAACGGGAGCTGCCGGTGGAGTAGGATCGGTTGCAGTAACGATTTTGGCAAGTCTAGGATACAGCGTTTCTGCTTCGACTGGTCGTGAAGAGCTTCAAGATTACCTTATATCCCTGGGTGCAAAGGAGATCATATCAAGACAAGATTTGTCAGAACCCACGAACCGTCCATTGGATAGAGAAAAATGGGCCGGAGCCATCGATACAGTAGCTTCGACTACTCTGGCTCGAATCTTAACTCAAATCAAATATGGAGGCTCGATTGCCGCGTGTGGTTTAGCAGCTGGGCCTAAATTGGAAACAACTGTCATTCCATTTCTTTTACGAGGGGTGAATTTGCTTGGTATTGATTCTGTTATGCAGCCTTATGAAAACCGAGTTAAAGTTTGGAACCGTATAGCAACTGAATTACCGAGTAATAAACTTGAGGAGATGGTCGAAATAATAGGCCTATCTAAAGTTGTTGAAAGAGCCTCTTCAATTCTTTCGGGGCAGATTAGAGGACGACTAGTTATTGATTTAAATGATAAGAACCTTTAACAACTTCTGTGTTCAAAGGTATGTCAGGTTTATAAACTGTTATATATAACAATACTTTAATTAATTATTTTAATGTAAAATAGTTAAGTTAATCATAAAATATAAAGGCTCTGCTTTCAATACTTTGTCGTGCTGATGCATCTAAGGGACTAGATGGATCTTCAAAAGCCGAGTGAAGTGCGTAGCGAGCTGTACCGTCTAATTCTGTATCGTAGTTTTTGAAGAGAAGAACCTCTTTGTTTGTCATGTGAGCGAAATAATACCAACGGTGATTAGGGTCAAAAGAAGCATGTTGAGTTTCACTGGATCGGGCATATTCGAATGAAGGTTCTTCTCTATGTGGTGCTCGACGTTCAACCATATGCATAAATTTGTCATTTATAGTTCTTGCATCACATACGGCTAATGGCCACTGTTCGATAGTTCCTGCTATTGATCTCCACGCATTCACAATACTAAATCGTTTTTTGATTTTCTCTTCTGCCTCATCACCAAATACATCTCTCATTCGCTGACGAGCTGATGCGTCCGTGTAGTCGCTATGTGGTAGAGCTACAGGGTTACGTGCGTTATGTTTTTCCCGATGAGCGATTACAGTTGATCGACGTGTATGATCATAAACTACTGCCTCAGATCCTCCAGTTACTTTTACTAAGAGATCTTCCAGCTCAGGGGTGTACAGAGCAGAAAGTTCTGAATCATCATAGAAATCATTTACTGATGTAGTTTTTTCTGCAAGGGCAAACCCCTCTTCATGCAAAGAAAAGTTAGTTTCCAACACACGAGCGTTTTGTATTTTCATCAATTTTTCTTCACGTGCCCCCTCCATTATTTGCTCATCTGCGGGGGTATCTGTCTGATGAAACACAGGGGCTTTACCAGTATCAATCAGGTACATCATAGGTACCTCTACTTCTGAAGGTAGCGTATTGTCTGATTTTCTCTGTCCCATTAAATTCACCACAATAATTCTATATGAAAAGAATATATCTTATTTTAACAAGTTGTTAATATGAGATCCCTTTTAAATCTAGTTAAAACATTAATCATTTAGGTTTTAGAGCGCTAGCCCTATTGCTTTGGATAAGATTAATCTCTGACTGATTTTAGGCTAAGCATCTCTTTCTGAAGGAGATCCTTCTTTTTGTTTATTCCTCCATTACCTGAATAGCCACCCAACCCTCCATCCGATCTGATAACTCTATGGCAGGGGATGATCTCTGGATAAGGGTTCTTTCCACAAGCGTTAGCGACGGCTCTGGCAGCAGTCGGATTTCCCAACGCAATAGCGATCTCTTTGTAGGTTCTTGTTTCACCCATAGGAATTTTTTTAAGCTCTTTCCAAACACTGATTTGGAATTTTGTTCCATTTAGCTTCATTTTTAGCCGTAAACGATCAGTAACTTGATCGCCCTCCCGTAATATCAAAAACTGCACCTGTTGAAAATGAGCACTCTTCTGATGATAGCCAGGCAACAAGTAAGGATATTTCTTCCACTTCTACGAACCGACCCATAGGTATCTTGGATAGCATATAATTCACATGCTCTTCTGACATTTGATCAAAAATTCGTGTTTTGGCTGCTGCTGGTGTGACGCAATTTACCCTTACATTACTGTCGGCTAATTCTTTTCCAAGAGACTTAGTTAAGCCAATTACGCCCGCTTTGGCAGCACTGTAAGCTGGAGCATTTGGATTACCTTCTTTTCCTGCTACAGATGCTATATTAATTATTCTTCCATAGCCAGAAGATATCATTACTGGAACAATCGATCGGCAACAATAAAAGACCCCATTTAAATCTATATCAATAACTTGTTTCCAATCTTCTATTGGATATTCCCAAGTAGTCAGATTAGGCCCTGAAACCCCCGCATTATTTACTAGGATATCGATACCACCCATTTGTTTGAGTGTGTCTTGTGTGGCCTGAGAGACAGCTTCTGGGTTTGTTACGTCAACTTCGGAGTAAAAGGATTTTGGTCCCAACTCATCTGAGGATTTTGAAACAAGATTCAGATCTTGATCCCAAAGACAAACTTCCGCTCCCTGACGTAAAAGCTGAGAAGAAATGGCTAGGCCGATGCCCTGAGCAGCACCTGTTACCACGGCCCGCTTCCCCCTTAAACGAGATTCATACATAGATATCTCTCCAGTCATGAACAATTCCAATCTAGTAAATACGATGTTAACTCAAGTAGTCATAAATGCAATTTACATGCTGGCAAAAAAAGAACCCTTTGGTCAAAGGGTCCTTAATTTTTTCTGGATTAGTTTCTATAAGTATTAAAAATATTTTCACTTATTTCCATTCCCAAATTTCCCAGGTGGCATTACCTTCAGCATCGACATCCCACTCATAAACTGTGGCAATTCCATTTAGTCTAGAAAGGGACGGTGCAGACGTTTCGAAGTAAACAGCGCCCCTAAAAGCTGCGCCGCCATCTGATGTAAAATTACCAACTCCTGTTGCCCTAAAAGTTCCGACACCATCTTGGGCCATTATAACTCCTTGGTTAGGGCATTCACCTATAAGACTGCCATCTGTCCTCATCTTAGCCCAATAGGTGGCCATAGTCTGTACTTCAACTCCAGCAAGAGTGCCGTCTCCTTCTGCAGTAGTTTCAAAACTTGGTAATGAACCCTCTGCTGGCAGAGGTTTATTAGTACAAGTAGCTTTTAAAGAACCAATTTTTTCTCCCAACATATTACTCTCCAATCAATCTATATTCCGTTGCTTCAAATTAAAGAATGACATATTTGCGTTATTTCTTTTTTACAGAATTTTCGAGAAATTATGATTATGTCTCATCCTTTACGTCAAGAGGTTCACTAATAATATGTTATTAAATATTTTTATAAATATTTCGTGTATTAAACATATGAAAACACATATAATTAATGACTGTCTTCCAGTCTAAATTCAGGATACTTTGTAATAACAAATAAATTTTTTCTAATTATAATCAAAAAATACTAACAAACTTAGTAGGGGAGAGTCGACAATGACACCAAAGGAATTAGTGCTCAGTGGTTATCAAATGTTTGCCGAGGGGGATTTAGATGGACTAGGTAAGATTTATCATCCTGACGCTGTTATTAGGGTTAATGGAGATCATGAATTATCTGGTGAGTATTTAGGCTATGAAAATTGGAGAAATAATCACCTTCATAGATTACCAATCTTATTCCCTAATTTTAGCTTATCTATACTGAGTATAACTGCAGAAGAAAACAGAGTTCAACTTCATGTCCAGTATTCTGCGGATAATTTAGATGCCCAAGCAGTTCACATGTTTGTAGTAGAGGATGGATTAGAGACTGAATTTACAATATTTGATGATTCCCAAAAAATTGCTAAAGCCATTAGTGGTTAAATAAAATATTTTTTATAGAGATGTTAATGACTGAATTTTTCCAGCATAGAACATGGGAGCTGCAAGTTGGAATTAGCCTGTTTGGATCTTGAAGGGGTATTAGTCCCAGAAATATGGATTGCTTTCTCAGAGCGCACAGGCATCGAAGAGTTGCGAGCGACCACTCGGGATATTCCTGATTATAATGAGTTAATGAATCAGCGTTTAGAGCTGTTAAACAGACATGGTTTAACACTTCCAGATATTCAGCAGGTCATAGCAACTCTAGAGCCACTGAAGGGTGCCCCAGATTTTCTTGACTGGCTTAGGGAAAGGTTTCAGGTAATCATTTTATCCGACACTTTTTATGAGTTTTCGTTACCATTGATGAAAAAACTTAAATGGCCAACCCTTTTTTGTCACCGACTTATAACTGATTCTGAAGGTAAGATTGTTGACTATAAATTGAGACAGAAAGATCCTAAAAGGGCTTCAGTAAAAGCCTTTCATGCACTCAACTACAGAATCATTGCAGCCGGAGATTCTTATAATGATACAACTATGTTGGACGAAGCAGATGTAGGAATTTTATTTCATGCCCCTGATAATGTAATAAAGGAGTTTCCGCAGTTCAGGTCAGTTCAAACTTTTGAAAAGCTTAAGGAAGTTTTTGTTTCCTCGAGTGAAAGGGATATTGTTTTATGAAAATTGATCCCAGCTCTAGATTTATAATTAAGATTAATCAAATTTGTTATAATAAAACCTTTTATAATGACAGTTATAATTAAGCTTATTGTACTAGTTATTTTTATCTTCCAGCCTGCCATGTCCCTAGCTTCTGAGCTGCTAAAATTTAATGCCGATGAAAGCAAGGATCCCTATAAAATAATAAATAAACATCTTGTTGAATCAGACGGTAATGCCATTGAATCGCCTGATTGTGGACATAAAGAGTTTGGTCCACACATAACTCAGGAATTTGACTATTTATTAAAGAAAACTGTGTTTCGCTTTTACTTGCATCTTGAGCTTGATGATGATCGTTGCAAAAATCAAGATCGTCAAAGAAATGAGATTAAAGTTTATGATAAATCTCCAGAGTGGCTTAAGGCAAGAAAAGGAGATGAGTTTACGTACTCTTGGAAATTTAAAATCGATCAAACTTTTCAAGCCTCAAATAGTTTTACCCATTTACATCAATTGAAAGCTGTGGGTGGTAGAGATAAAAACCCATTACTAACATTCACTGCAAGAATTGGCTCTGAAGGTGAAGCTAGTTACTTTGAAGTAAGGCATAACAGAGATTCTAAAGCAAAAAAATTAATAGAATTTAATCTTGATGGATTTGTTGGTGAATGGGTATTCGTAAAAGAGAAAATTAAATTTGGGCCATACGGATCATATTATTTGGAAATAAAGAGTATAAAGACGGGTAAACCCATAATTAATTATGAAAATAACTCAATTTATATGTGGAGTGAAGACGCAATCTTTATACGCCCCAAATGGGGAATTTATCGAAGTTTAAACGAAAAAAATATGATAAAAGATGAAGTCATATCATATGCAGACTTTTACATCTATCGTCATTAATTTTTTTAAATTAAACAGATAATAAGAGCCAATTAATTATCATTTTCTTTCTCCAATTCTATCTGTGCGTTGATCCACTCTTCTTCAACCATTACTAATTGCTTTTGTAATTTGCCCATTTCTTTTTGAAGTTGAAGAGCTTTATCAGGATTATTCTTGTATGAATCTGGATCTTTAAGAAACTCAATTATATTTTCTTTTTTTTCAATTAATAGGCTTAGTTCTGATTCAGCCTTCTTTGCAGCCCCACGTAATGCCGTTAGTGATGCTCTTTTTTCAGCTGCTTTTCGTCTTATTTCTTTTTTATTTAATGGATTCCTAACATTGGAACTTTGTTCCATGTCAGAGTAATCATCGGAGATATTGTTGGTTTTTTGATTTAACATAAAAGTTCTGTAATCAGCCATGTCACCTTCATAAATTTGTAACTTCTGATTGGCTATTAGCCAGAAGCTATCAACTGTTGATTCGAGAAAGTTAGGATCATGACTTACAATTATGACGGCTCCATCAAATTCATTTATTGCCTGAACGAGTGCGTGTCGGGATGAGATATCAAGATGATTTGTTGGTTCATCTAACAATAATATGTGGGGATTTTGAATTGATATTTGTGCGAACAAAAGTCGAGCTCTTTCACCACCAGATAGATGATCTATTTTTTTAAGTGCCATTTCCTTAGAAAAACCGAATGCACCTAAATGATTTCTAATTTTTTCGGGTTTTGCGTTGGTAGAAAATCGTTCTATCTGGGAGTAAGGAGTAGTCCTTAAGTCAAGGCTTTCTGAAAGATCTTGTGAAAAGTGGCCAATTTTGAGCTTTGATGACATTTGGATGGAACCTGATATTGGTTTAAGAATACCAGCTAATAATTTTATAAAAGTTGATTTTCCATTACCGTTTGCTCCAAGCAGAGCTATACGATCGTCGCTATCGAGCCTTCCAGACACATTTTTTAGTATAGCTTGATTATCATAGCCAACATCTACCTTCTCGAGATTAAAGAGAGGCGGGGGCAGTTTTTCTATTTTCGGAAAACTAAAATTTACAGTTGCTTCTTCACTTATATTTGTTATTGGTTTCATCCGAGATAACATTTTTATTCTTGATTGTGCCTGCTTTGCTTTTGTTGCCTTAGAACGAAATCGTGTGATGAATTGTTCTATACGTTTCCTTTCAGATATTTCTTTTGCCTGCTGTTTCTCTGATAACCTAATCTTCAATCTACGTGACTCCATAAAACTATCATAGTTTCCACGATAAGAAACAAGCTTTGTGTTATCTAAGTGAATGATTTTGTCGACTGAAGAGTTAAGTAGATTCCTATCATGGCTGATTAAGACTACTGTCCCTGGATAAGAAGAAATATAATCTTCAAACCAGATAACTGCCTCTAAGTCTAAATAATTGGTGGGTTCGTCTAGTAAAAGCAGATCAGGCCTTAAAAATAATAGTGAAGCCAATGCAATTCGCATTCTCCAACCACCAGAAAATGAATCGCAAGATTGATTCTGATCTTCATCACTAAAACCCAAACCTGCTAGGATTTTAGCTGCATTTGATGGAGCTCTATAAGCTTCTTTTTTAGCAAGAATTTCATGTATTTCGGCTATACGTTCGGGATTTTTAGCGGTTTCCGACTCTCTAAGAAGATCTAGGAGTTTTCTATCAGCACTCATTACTTTATTGATGAGGTTTTCTTTTCCACTTGGGGCTTCCTGACTGGTCATCGAAACTTTCCAGCTGGAAGGATAATCAATACTACCCTCGTCTGAAACTAAGTCACCCATAATGAGTTTGAACAAAGTTGTTTTACCCGCTCCGTTGCGTCCTAATATAGCTGTTTTGCTACCAGCATTTACTGTGGCATTAGCTTCATTAAGGAGTACTCTTTCTCCGATCCTATATGTTAAATTATTGATCCTTAACATTACGATTTTATCGCCTGACAACTATGATTTTGAATTCTGGAAAGTAAGATTCATGAATGTTCTATTTAAAAGTTATAATAATTAATAACTTAATTTTATAAATTTTAGAATTGAAGATATATATATTTAATGACTATATGTTGCTGAAAAGAGTTTTTTTTCATACACATAGCCCTATGTTTTACTAGCTGTTCAGTTTGATTAGCTAGAAAAGGAATCTAAATAAGATTTTCTTAATTCTTTGTGGAGATAAACATGAGTGCAAATTCTTCGTCAACTGCCTTTTCGGTTATTGATTTTACAAGGCGGAAGGGTGGGGACCCTCTAGCCGGGGTTGCAGCTTACACAACTCCGATAGCTAAATTGGCTGATAATCATTGTGAGTTTATTCTCGTTGGGGATAGTGTTGGAATGGTAATGCACGGCTTTTCGTCTACTTTAGAAGTTACTATGGACATGATGATTATGCATGGCAGAGCTGTTCGTAAGGGAGTTAAGAAAGCTCTGATGATAGTCGATATGCCTTTTGGAAGTTACGAGGAAAACAAAGAACAGGCTTTTCATAATGCTAGAATCATTATGCAGAAAACTCGTTGCGAGGCAGTTAAACTGGAAGGAGGGGTTCATATGGCAGAAACCATATCTTTCTTAGCCTCTAGAGGTATTCCTGTTATGGCTCATATCGGCTTGACGCCCCAATCGGTTAACATGTTAGGCGGATATTCAGTTCAGGGACGAGGAAAAGATAGAGAAAGAATATTAGAAGATGCAATAGCCGTAGCTGATGCCGGGGCTTTTTCAGTTGTTCTAGAAATGTTAACCGAATCCATCGCCAGCGAAGTAACTAAGAGAATAAATATACCAACAATTGGCATAGGGGCTTCGGTTATGTGTGATGGCCAAGTGCTAGTTGTCGATGATTTATTGGGTATATTCAATGACTTTAAACCTAAATTTGTAAAACATTATGAAAAATTGGGAACGGCGGCTGATAAAGCGATAAGTGAATACGCTTTAGAAGTACGAGCCCGAAAGTTTCCCTCATCTGAGCATGTGTTTGAAGAATCGAACTCCATTAACAAAGAAGGTAAGAAGTGAATATAACGATTGTTCGATCAATTAATGATTTACGTTCATACGTAAGAAAATGGAAAAAATCAGATGAAAGCATATCTATTGTTCCTACAATGGGTGCACTTCATGCGGGGCATCTAAGTTTAGTTCGCGAGGCAACAAGCCTTTCTGATCGAGTAATCGTTACATTGTTTGTAAATCCTTCTCAGTTCGAGAGCACAGAGGATCTGGATAAATATCCTAGAAATGAGGATGATGATATTGAAAAACTGACCCCATTTAATGTTGACTTACTGTATGCACCTCAAACAGATGAAATTTATCCTTCAGGGCATTCAACAAAAATTGTTGTTTCGGGTGTAAGCCAGGGTTTGTGTGGAGATTTTAGGCCTGGGCACTTTGATAGTGTAGCTACTGTGGTAGGTAAATTACTTGCACAGAGTCTCGCTGATAAAGCATTTTTCGGAGAGAAAGATTTTCAACAATTACATGTCATAAAGCGAATGGTGCTAGATCTTGATCTGCCTGTTGAAATTGTTCCGTGTAAAACAATTCGTGAGCCTGATCAGTTGGCTCTCTCATCCAGGAATAGTCAGCTCTCTTCAAATGACCGAAAAATTGCACCAATTCTTGCTCAAACTCTTTTTGATGCAGCTGATCAAATTAAAGAGGGAGTTGACGTAGCAACTGTTCTTTATAACTCGAAGGAAAAGCTGATTAGGTCGGGTTTTAGAAAAATTGATTATATAGAGTTCCGAGCTGATCGTGATCTAAGAGTTCTATCAAAATTTGATGAATGTGGTCGAATCATGGCGGCTGTATATCTTGGAAAGATTCGTTTAATAGATAATGTAGAGATCAGCAAATATTAATAAGATTTAATCAGAAACGCGCAATGAGAGTAATAACTAATTCGACATAATAGAAATATGAATTATGGAAAATAATAATATACCTATAAGCCCTATAGCAGTAGCTCCAATGATGAATTGGACTGATCGCCATGAAAGATATTTTTTACGGCAAATAAGTCGAAATGTGAAACTATACTCTGAGATGATTACTTGTGGGGCTATCTTGCGCGGTGATAAAGACCGTTTGCTTTCTTTTAGTCCTGGTGAGAATCCGCTCGCTCTACAAATTGGAGGTATAGATAAATCAGAATTATCAGAATGTGCTCGAATTGGCGAAGACTATGGATACGATGAAATTAATCTAAACGTTGGTTGTCCCTCTGATAGAGTGCAGTCAGGTAATTTTGGTGCTTGTCTTATGGCAACGCCAGATTTGGTTGCGAACGCCGTTAATGCGATGGCTTCAGCGGTTAATATCCCGGTTACGGTAAAGCATCGTATTGCCATTAATGATCAAGAAGAGTGGGATTCTTTATTTAGGTTTGTGGAAGTTGTTTCTACAGCAGGTTGTAGACATTTTATTGTGCATGCTAGAAAAGCTTTGTTAGATGGTTTGAGTGCCAAAGAGAATAGGGAGGTGCCCCCACTTCGGTACGAATTGGTCTATCGGCTTAAAGAGGAATTCCCTAATTTGTCAGTAACAATAAATGGCGGAATTACAAACCTTGATTCTGCTGAAGAACATTTATGTTATGTTGATGGAGTTATGCTTGGTCGAGCAGTATATAGTGAACCTTATCTGCTTTCTGAAGTAGACAACCGATTCTTTGGTGAGGATAGAAAAAATATTTCTCGACATGAAATCTTAGAGAGTTTTCTCCCATATGTTGAAAAGTCTGTTGGAGAAGGAGTGCCGTTAAAATCAATTGGTCGGCATCTTTTCGGGTTGTTTAATGGCCAACCTGGAGCGCGTTCTTGGAGGCGACTACTTTCCGAACAATTACCAAAATTTAATGAAAATCCAACTGAGGCTTTAAAACTTTTAAGGTCAGCTGCTAATATGGTTCATTGTTCCAACAAATTCGACGTTGCTGCTTAGTAGAGCTTCTTAGGCATAGAGTTCGATAATCAATATAACTATGATATAGAAAATTGTTTTTTTATTGCCTCACGCAGATTTCCTTTGCACGAGTTTAATAAATATCTAGCCTTGTCTGCTGAGAGCCCCTTAGCTATAAGCACGGCAAGTTTAGGATTTTTTTTAGCTTCAATGAGTGATTGTCGGGCTTTATTCTGATCTACTAAGCTAATCTCTGAGATCATTCTGATGGCTCTTTCCTCTAGTTTTTTGTTGGTTGGGTTAACATCCACCATGTAAGCACCATAGGTGCGATTTAAACGTATCATGGTCAGTGTCGATAAAGAGTTTAATACTATTTTTTGTATAGTACCTGCGCTCAATCGAGTTGAACCAGCTATAGGCTCGGGGCCAGTTTCTATGGCAATAGGGTATTCGGCAGCATCAAAAAGGGGAGAAGGTTTGTTGTTTACTATTGAGATTGTTAAAGCCCCTAAACTTCTTGCTGTATCGCAAGCTGCCAATGTAAAGGGGGTGATTCCACTAGCGGATATGGCTATTAGCGCATCTCTTTCATTAATTTCTAGTTTTTTAACTTGTTGAACAGCCTCCTCTCCTCTATCTTCAGCACCTTCTATGGACGTTGTTAAGGCTTCAATTCCTCCAGCTAAAATAAAAGTACTTCTTTCTTTTTCCCATCCAAACGTGGGGAATAGCTCAGCACTATCTAACACTCCCAGCCGACCTGAGGTTCCAGCTCCAACATATACTAGCCGCCCAGTTGATGTTGTTTTTAAGCGATTGGCTAACGCAGCTGCAGCTGACGAAATATTATGCTTGAAATCAAGTAGTAAATTGAACTTATCTATTTGATCATTAATTAATATTTTAATGATTTCATCATTGGATAATGTATCTAAATTTTCATAACGTTTATCAATTTGTTCTGTATTCATAAGCTTCTTTGTCCAGAGATTTTCTTTACTTTAATTAAGGTATTTTCATAACATATTAGCGAATCGAAAAGATTATTGATTTTAAAGCTTATGGAATATTATTTAGTCGGATGGAGATTAATGGCCAATCTTTTTTATTGCTGCATTGATGGAGGTGGAAGTAAAACACAAATAGCCTTATTTGATGGTCATGGTAGACGACTAGGAACAACTATAACTGGGCCCACCAGTCTCAGTATTAATCACATAAAACCATGGGATATAATTTATAAATCACTAAAAGATCTCTATGCGACTTTAGGCATAGAATTAAATCAATTTTCATCTACTGATTTAGTTATTGGAGTTGCAGGAGCAAATAACGAAAGATTACGTAATCAATTTTATCGAGAATCACCGTTTGACATTAGATCCATAAAAATTGTTACGGATGCATATATAGCAGCTCTAGGGGCACATGGTGGTTCAGCTGGATCAATAATTATCGTTGGCACAGGCACAATTGGATACACAATTGATAAAACTGGTCAAAAAAGTATGTATGGAGGCTGGGGATTTCCAGTCGGGGATCAAGGTGGGGGAGCTTGGATTGGAATGAGAGCATTATCTTTTTCACTTAAGGCACATGAAGGACATTTAGGGAATTTGGATTCTGCATTATACCGACAGCTGATTAAAAAGTGTGGGTACAGCAGAAATGGTATTTTGGAATGGTTAAATGACGCTGGCCCAACAGAATTTGCTTCATTAGCACCTATCGTAATAGATTGCGCAAATAAAGGTGATGATTTTGCTATAAACCTATTAATAGAAGCAGGTTTCGAAATTGAAGCTCTTGCCTCAGTTATGCAGGAAGCTAACAAAATGCCACTTTCTTTGGTAGGAGGGCTGGCAGAGCCTTTGACACCTTACCTACCACAGTCTCTAAGAACTAGAATCAAGAAACCTGTTGGAGATCCTATTGATGGTGCACTTTTTATAGCGCAAGGTAAGGCTCCTCATGAAACATCAGATTGGAACTAGATTTGACTTTACTAAACTTTAAAGGACAGATACTGACTCCTGATGGTTGGGTGGATGGTACTATCCAGTTTGATAGAAAGATAAGCTCTATTTCGGATTCAGGGCAGGTAAACTCAGGGTTAATTATATTACCGGGTTTCGTTGATTTACATGTTCCTGGAGGAGGAGGTGGTGACGTAATGCGGGGAGAGGATGATATCCGATTATGTGCATCTTTACATGCAAGCCATGGAACAACATCCTTTCTAGCTACTACTATAACCGCGCCGTCAAAAGAAATAATTTTAGCTGCAAAAGCTATAGATATTGTCGCGTCAGATCGGCGTAAAAATGAAGCTCGTATACTTGGTGTTCATATGGAAGGTCCATACTTGAATTCGGATATGTTGGGAGCACAACCTCCATTCTCTCAGGCGCCAGACCTAAAGTTAATAGAAGATGTGCTGAGATGTGCCGATGTTAAATTAGTAACTCTTGCCCCTGAATGTGATCCAGGACATATATTAATAAAGGAACTTGTCTCTAAGGGTATTCTCGTTCAAGTGGGTCACAGTAATGCGAATTATGAAGAAATAAAATCGGCCATTGAGGATGGAGTTGGTGGTTTTACCCATTTATATAATGCAATGAGAGGTCTACATCATCGAGAACCGGGAGTAGTGGGTGCAGCCTTCGCCCATGGAACCTCAGCAGCACTAATTCCTGACTTAATTCATGTAAGTGAGGGTGCAATTCATGCTGCATTAAGGTCGTTACCAGATCTCTATTTTGTTACTGATGCAACTTCAGCTGCAGGAATGCCTGATGGAGATTATACGCTTGGGAGAAATAAAGTTACAAAGAGAGGTGATGGAGTTTTTTTGGAAAACCAAACCCTCGCTGGGAGTGCGTTAACGATGGATCAGGCTTTTAGAAATCTTTTGTCTATTGGATTGGATATTAGAGAGGCATCGCGACGTTTATCTACAATTCCAGCTGATCTAATAGGTGCCAATGATAGAGGCAGATTGAAAAGGGGAGCTTCAGCCGATTTTGTTATTTTAAATAAGAATCTGGATGTTGTTGAAGTGATAATTGAAGGTTCTAGAGTTTTTAACGGCCAAACTTCCAACTATTAAGAATATCTTCGGGAGAAATACCTTTGTCTAACATTTCTCTCAGGCTTCTATTACCAATCAAACAATCTATTTTATAATTGGTCATAGATTTCCCAATATAGTTATCTGATCTAAGGTGACTGGTCTTATCTTTATTATGCAACCACTTAAATTCTCTATGAGAGTTTTTTAACCATGATAAAAGCTTTATGCCTAATACAAAGCTGTCGCAATTATTCCTTATTTTTTTAAGTTGAACTGCTGGTAACGTCTTGTCTTTATATTGCCCCATTTTTGGACATATAGTTAATGCACTAGCAATTATGCCAGTAGACCACCCATTAATAACTGATTCTGTTTCGTGGGCTCTAAGCCAAGGTGCTCCAACAGCTGAAAAAGATAGGGGTGTTCCTCTTCCTTCACTAAGATTGGTCCCCTCAAAAAGCACTAAGCCTGGATATAATTGTACCGATGCCGCTGATATGAACGAGGGTGAAGGAGCTATCCAAGGTAGTATGGTTTGATTTATATTTTGGTCGGCGGGTATAATTTTTAATTTTTTAAAATTTGGATGTTTTTCTAATGAAGTTTTTACCAAGGCTCCTAGTGTTTTTCCATGTACGAAAGGTACATCAAAGTAACTTATAAATGAGCGCAATAAGGGATCTAAAGGAGGCCCATTTGTCTTCGTGCCTAGAGGATTTTCTCTGTCGCAAATCACTACGTCTTTCCCTTCCTCCAAAGCGGCTTCAGCAGATATAGCGGCCGTGACTGCATATGTGTAACATCGAACACCGACGTCTTTAAGATCTATAACCAATACGTCTAATTCTGAAAGTTGATCTGGGGTAGGTTTTTTTGAGTTTCCGTAAAGACTGTATATCGGAATATCCCCAAAGTGATCATCTACTTTTTCTCCAGGTTCTAGATTAGCATGAAATCCATGTTCAGGAGCAAACAACAGATTAAGTCCCTTTTTTGATGGGCTTTTTAAGGCTTTAGGAAGTGCCTTAAAAACAGGCTCGCCCTTATTAGTCAAGGAAGCTGTATTTGTTAACAATCCAATACGCAGAGTTCTAAGGTAGCGAATTAGGCCTTTATTAGCTAATAGCCTGTCAATGCCAGAAGAGTACGATTTTGGGAAATTATTCAATTGATGTATTTTTAAGTTTAGCCAATTCTAATTAATTGAGGCCGACGCTCAATAGTGCTTACCAAATTTGTAAGACTAGTGTCTTGATGTAAATGTATCGGCCCTCTCTTTAAATCATACCTATTTCTTTTCCCAATTTTTACAGGCAATTTTTCTATTGAGTATAAGGGGTGTTCTGCCGTATGACGAAAAACAGAAAATACCGCTCTATCTCTTCCATGCTCAATCGCATAATCTCTCCATTCGCCAGCTGCCACTCTTCTGCTATATTCGTTCAGTAAAACTCTTAGTTCTCCACGATCAAACGATACACGCCTAGCAGATTTACCTCGATTTTTAATTCCGTAATTCGAACCCATTAGCACCGCACCTAGAGAAAAACTATTATAATATGCATGTAACGTTAAATTTTTCCCTATTTTTTCCTATGTGTCTAGAGCGTAAGACTGTTAATTTGATGATCAACTGATATTTTTGTGGTCATAAGTGCGACTAGATCAATTTGGACTAATGATTTAAGAATTTAATATAATAAAGATTTTTAAATTAAACTGTTAGATAATATAAACACGAAGTTATATTTTAGATTAATTTTGATAATAAAAGAGGACACCACGTGTCAGATGATCTGTTTCGAGAAGTAGACGAAGAAGTCCGTCAGGATAATTACCGTCATCTTTGGAAAAAATATGGCGTTTATTTTGTTTCTGTATTTGTCATAGTTATGTTGATTACAGTTGGAATTGTCTTGTGGCGTGACATGCAAAGAAGTGCTCTTGAGTCTAATGGAGAAGAATTACTAGCAGCAATAGCTATAGGAGAAGTGAACGAAAAAGAAGCTATAGAAAAATTTACATTATTAGGTAATGAATCTAAAGAAGGTTATCGTTTGCTTGCGAAACTTAGAGAAGGTTCTTTGCTCTCTAAAATTGGTGAAAAAGCTAAGTCAATTGAAGTTTTTGATAGTATCACCCGAGATATGGAACAAGATGAGATCTATAGAGATCTTGCTGCAATACTAGCGGTAAGCCATGGCATCACTTCTATGGATCAAAAAGAATTAAAAGATCGGCTTACGCCGCTCCTAGCTATTGATAACCCGTGGCATTATACGGCTAAGGAATTAATGGCAATTTCCTTAATGATATCAGGAGATACAGCTAGATCAATAAAGTCTTTTAAATCTCTATCCGATGATACAGACGCACCAGAGGGAATACGAGCTCGTTCCGCAGAAATGATAAATATACTTATCAACAAATGATCTTAACAATGTTGGAAAAACCATGAGCCGGAGAATTTTTAGTGTCTGGATATTTTTTATTCTAGCCTTAGTTTCTAGTGGTTGTAGCCAAGTCAATGATATTTTGGGCAGGAAAGGAGAAACCGCGCTTAAAGGAGTTCGTATTCCAATCCTGCTAGGTAACGAAGTCGCAGAAGTAGATAAAGAAATTTCAGATGTTAATATTGTTCTTTCTCAGCCTATAGTAAATCAATCTTGGCCTCAGCAAGGTGGCCTAGCACACCATAGTATGGGGCATTTAGCCGTGGGGGATAATTTGAATTTGTTATGGTCTGTTAATGCAGGGAACAGTCATAAGGCAGATAAACCCATTTTATCTGGCCCTGTGGTATCTGAAGGAAAAGTTTATACGCTAGATGCCAACTCTCTTGTTTCAGCTTACAACTCGAAAACCGGAAGCTTAATATGGAAAACGTTTATTTCTCCTAAAGAAGAGATTGATGGAAGTTGGGGAGGGGGGTTGGCTATAGATAATAACCTGATTATAGCAGCTGGAGGATTTGCTGAAGTAGTTGCGTTAAATTCTACAAATGGAAAGGAAATATGGAGAACAAAAGTTTCCGGACCAGTAAGGGCAGCCCCATCGGTTTTGAATGGAAGGGTGTTTGTTGTTACTAAAGATAATCAATTATATGCAATTCGTTCAAAAAATGGGGAAACTTTATGGACTCATTCTGGTTTTGAGGAATTTGTTGGATTGATGGGAAGTGCCACTCCTGCCGCTAAACATGACATTGTTGTAGTCCCATATTCATCGGGGGAACTTTATGCATTGCGTGTTGAAAACGGACAAAAGGTATGGGGTGAGAACTTAGCTGCTATTCGACGTGTGGATGCGGTCTCTGCGCTTGCTGATATTCGAGGAAGGCCAGTGATAAATCGTGGGAAAGTATATGCCATAAGTCATTCGGGACGTATGATGTCTATCGATTTGTATACGGGTAGGCGTATATGGGAGGTACCTCTAGGTGGTGTTAACCAACCTTGGATCAGTGGAGAATTCTTGTTTGTGCTCACTAATCAAGCAAAAGTTGCAGCTGTCAAGGTTAACGATGGGAGGATAAGATGGCTTACTCCCTTAGATCTTTATTCTGATCCAAAGGATCGGGAAGGTAGGATCAGTTGGTCTGGCCCTATTTTGGCTGGTGGTAAATTAATCCTTTCAGGAAGCCATGGGTTAGTTTTATCTTTATCTCCTTACACAGGTAAGATCTTAAAAAAAGAGAAAATGAAAAGTCCTGCTTCTTTATCACCGGCTATTGCCAATAGAACTCTGTTCTATTTAACCGATAAATCACAGCTGATAGCTTACCGTTAATTTACTAAATGTGAGTCTTATGTGGCCTACAATTGTCATAACAGGTCGTCCAAATGTTGGAAAATCAACTCTCTTTAATCGGCTAGTTGGTAGTCGCGATGCATTAGTTAACGATCAACCAGGTGTCACACGTGATCGAAGAGAAGGTGTGTTTAGCATAGGGGATCTTCGTTTTCGTTTAGTTGATACAGCGGGACTCGAGGATGTTTTTGATAATACCCTATCAGGCAGAATGCGTAATCAAACAGAAATTGCAATAAATGATGCGGATTTGGTTGTTTTAGTAATTGACGCGCGCACAGGAAATACACCTTTAGACAAGCATTTTGCTGGCTGGTTACATTCTAAATCGGTTCCGGTTATTTTAGTTGCAAACAAATGTGAGGGCTCATTTATTAGATCAGGCGAACATTATGAAGGTTATAGTTTAGGTTTTGGTAACCCACTTCCAGTTTCAGCTGAGCACGGTCATGGTATACAAGATTTCTATGATACGGTAGTGAAGAGGTTTTCTTCAGAGAGTATATTAAAGTACAATGAGCTTGAAGAGCCTGTAAACTCTGAACATTTAAAGTTGGCAATAGTGGGTAGACCAAATGCTGGAAAATCAACACTTATTAATGCGCTGATTAAAGATGATCGATTATTAACCGGACCCGAAGCTGGGGTAACTCGAGATGCGATAACAATAGAATGGAATTATCAGGGTTATAATATAGCTCTGGTAGATACTGCAGGGTTACGACGTAAGTCAAGAATCAATGAGGTGCTAGAAAAACTTTCAGTGAAAGATGCATTAAAAGCTATACAATATGCTGAGGTGGTGGCCTTGGTTGTCGATGGCAACAATCTAATGGAAAAACAAGATTTATCTATTGCTAGACACATAATTGAAGAAGGTAGAGCAATCGTTATAGTTATCAATAAGTGGGATTTGGTCAATAATAAGTCTGAGGCAGTCAATTTTCTCAATGATCGTTTGGGAACATCTCTCTCACAGGCTGCAGGAACAAATATAGTAAAATTATCAGCATTAACTGGCAGGGATATTGAAAAATTTATGCCTGCAGTATTGAAATCCTTTGAGGTATGGAATCAGAGAATTTCAACGGCACAACTCAATTTATGGCTTTCAGAAGCCATAGAGCGGAATCCTCCACCATTAGCGAATAATAAACGAAATATTCGTCTCCGTTATGTTACCCAGCCGAAGGCTCGTCCACCTACTTTTGTCATATTTGGAAATCGACCAGAGGATTTGCCTAATAGTTATTTGCGTTATCTAGAAAATTCATTACGCCAAAAGTTTGAATTATTTGGTACGCCTATAAGATTAAATTTACGGAAAGGTCGAAATCCCTATAATTGATTACTTTATTGAAACTCAATAAGTTCACCATGCGCTTCGCAGTTATGTGAAGCTAATTCCAAAAAGATATCACCTAAAGTATCAGGGGTTTTCAATATACTAGGGCTTTCTCCAGGAAAAGCTGTTTGTCTCATTTTTGTTAATGTTGGCCCTGGGCTTAACAAGTTAACTCGAACAGATGTATTTTTTAACTCTGAGGCCCACACTTTAGCCATAGTTTCAAGAGCAGATTTAGTAATCGCATACGCTCCCCAATAAGCTTTGGGGTTTTTAGTCGCAGAGGTTGTAACAAAAATAGCCCTCCCAGCATCAGATAGTTTAAGTAGCGGTTCGGCTACTCTCATTAGGCGCCAATTAGCATGTACATTAACGTCAAAAACTTCATTCCAGGATTTTGTTTTATAATGGGTAAGAGGTGTCATGGTTCCTAAAATAGCTGCATTACCTATCAGTATATCTAATTTTCCAAAGCGTTCCAGTAAGGAAGGCCCCATATTATCTATACGATCAAGGTCGTTTAAATCACAAGGAATCAGGGTAGCAGAACCTCCTAACGATTTAATTTCGTCATCAATTTGCTCCAATCCTCCAATTGTTCTAGCAATAAGTATCACGTGCGCTCCTTCGGCCGCAAAGTGCTTAGCAACGGCCGCTCCAATACCACGTGACGCTCCAGTTATAAGGGCTATTCGATTTTCTAATCTTTTAGTGGTTGAGGCCAGCATAGAGAGCCCTATTTTAGACCCGCAAGAAATGACATTTGGGTGTTACTTTGTCCTTTTTCTTGATCACTTAGAGGAATAGGATATTCCCCTGTAAAGCAAGCATCACAAAATTGAGGTAAGTCATTATCTCTATTTGTTTCTCCCATAGCCCTATAAAGACCATCTATAGATATAAAAGATAAAGTATCAGCTTGAATTTGTTTACGTATGCCTTCAACATCAAATTGTGCGGCTAAAAGTTGATCTCGGTCTGGCGTATCTATACCATAAAAGCAGGGGTTTATAGTTGGTGGACTTGATATTCTCATGTGAACTTCTCTAGCCCCAGCTTGACGAACCATCTCCACTATCTTTCGAGAAGTAGTGCCTCGAACGATACTATCATCCACAAGAATTATCTTTTGGCCCTCAAGACGCTGTTTATTTGCATTGTGTTTGAGTTTAACACCCAAGTGACGTATTTCATCAGTAGGCTCAATAAATGTTCTGCCCACATAGTGGTTTCGAATTAAACCGAGCTCAAATGGAAGTTTAGATCTCTGAGCAAACCCTATAGCTGCTGGAACTCCACTATCTGGTATGGGTATAACCATGTCTGCATTAATCAGGCTCTCGTCAGCTAATTCGGCTCCTATGGCCTTACGCACTTCATATACATTTCTGCCATCTACAAAAGAATCAGGGCGAGCAAAGTAAATATATTCGAATATACACGATCTTTTGTGTACGGCTAAAAACGGTTTATATGAATGTAAGCCGTCTTCATCCACTATTATAATTTCTCCTGGTTCAACATCCCTAACAAAATCAGCACCTATAATATCTAATGCACATGTCTCAGATGTTATAATCCAAGTTTCACCCAATGAACCTAATGCTAGTGGTCTTACACCGAAGGGATCCCTTGCTCCAATGAGTTTTCGACGAGAAAGAGCAACCAAAGAATAGGCTCCTTCCACTGCTTTAAATGTGTCTATAAACCTATCAAGTAGCCTATCTTCTGAGCTGGTAGCAATTAGATGCTGGAACACTTCGGTGTCCGAAGTTGATTGGAATAATGATCCTTTGTTGACTAATTCTTTATGTAACTGATTTGCGTTAGTTAAGTTACCATTATGTGCTAAAGCCAATCCTCCAAAACTATAGTCGGCATATAATGGTTGAACGTTACGTAATGCAGTTCCGCCGCTGGTAGAATAACGAACATGTCCAATAGCAGAATTACCTGGAAGAGTGTCAATAATTTGTTTTTCGTCGAATATTTCCCCTACAAGTCCAAGTTCACGATGTGAATAAAATTTCTCCCCGTCGTAAGAAACTATACCGGCGGCTTCTTGTCCTCTATGTTGGAGTGCGTGAAGACCTAAAGCAGTCAAAGCTGCAGCATCATTTGAGCCGTAAACTCCAAATACTCCACATTCATCCTGAAATTTATCGTTACTTTCCACAATCAATTCTCTGCTTCTTCTTCGCTTTAATTATTCTTTTGTATCAGGTTATCCAACTCCTGCCTCATAGGTTCACTATAGCCCTGTTTTTTGGGAGTAGATAATAACTTTGGTGGTTTTGAAAGCCTATCTATAGCAGTTTTAGTTTCTTCTATTGATTTTGTTCTAGAGCGTATTTCTTTTAGTCCTTCATTTGTGCTTCCCAATATGGAACTAGGAAGTAAGTCTCTTATCAAAAGTGAAGCTGAGTCGATAACTGGTCTGCTACGAGAGTCTTTTGCCCAATCTGGAGGGCTTGTTTTCCAACTTTCATTAAAAACAAACAGATTTATAACTGCTAAAGCTAAAGCAGTAATGACTATACCAGCTAGAAGACCAAATGACCGATCTATTACATTCAAGCTGCCTGACCTAATCCAGTTACTTAGCATTTGACTTATAAGATGAAGAATCACTAGTGATAATAGAAAAATTATTGCTCCGCCAGCTATATCGGCAAATAGCTCGTTTTCTATATATTTACGAGAATAAATGGCGATGCTGGAGAAACTATAAATAGTAATAATAATAGCTCCTGCCCATGATAAAAGAAAAAGACCTCCACGAACAAAACCTGTGACTAGACCGGTCAATGCCCCGAAAATTAGAACTCCCAGAACTATAAGGTCTAAAGGCGATATACCTATGTTTTCCATTCTATATCATCGCTATATTGTGTTATTATTTTAGATCAAAAATACTGGATAAATCCTGCAGCAGTGAAACATTTATAAGATTAAGCCCTATCTCCGACTTTATATTTTTTTCTATTCCTACAGGGAAATCTGGAAGAATAGCATTTTTAAAACCTAGTTTTTCAGCTTCCTTTAATCTTGCCAACGATTGTCCAACTGCACGAATTTCTCCTCCTAGACCTAGTTCACCAAAAACAACCGTTCTTTTTGGTAATACCCGCCCTAAATGGGCAGAAATAATAGCTGCTGCAACCGCTAAGTCAGCAGCAGGTTCAGTAATTCGTAGGCCCCCCGCAACATTCAAATAAACATCAGATGAGCCTAGATTCATTCCAAATCTACTTTGTAAAACTGCTAGTATCATTGACAAACGAGCGCTATCCCATCCAACAACTGCTCGCCTAGCTGTTCCGAAAGCTGTGGGTGAAACTAAGGCTTGTATTTCGACTAAAACAGGACGAGTTCCTTCTATGCCAGCAAAAACTGTAGTACCATGAACCTGGTCACTATGTCCTGTTAAGAAAAGCTCTGAAGGGTTTGTTACTTCAACCAGACCAGAACCGGTCATTTCAAAAACTCCAATTTCATCTGTTGGTCCGTAACGATTTTTTACAGTTCTTAAAAGTCGAAAATGTTGCGTCCGTTCTCCTTCAAAATAAAGCACTGTATCAACCATATGTTCGAGAACACGAGGTCCAGCTATGGCTCCCTCTTTAGTAACATGACCAACTAAAAGTAGAGTTAATAGGCGTCGTTTAGCTAAACTAATTAATTCCTGTGCAGAGCTTCTAACCTGAGCAACAGTTCCAGGGGCCGAATCAACACCTTCTACATACATGGTTTGTATTGAGTCTATAACTGCAACCTTAGGGCCTTCTTCAACATCTAAAGTTCCTAATATATCAACTATATTTGTTGCCGAGGCTAGACCTACAGAAGAATTAAATAAACCAAGGCGGTTTGCTCTAAGACGGATCTGTTCTATGCCCTCTTCACCTGAAATATACGCTATTGGTATGCCGGAGTTAGCTAAAGACGAAACTGTTTGGAGTAGTAGAGTAGATTTTCCAATTCCAGGATCCCCTCCCACCAGAAGTGCGGAACCAGAAACAAGTCCTCCTCCACAAACTCTATCAAATTCATTTATGCCAGTTCTCAGTCTAGGTTCACTTATTTCTTTTCCTACAAGAGATAAAAATTCGATTTTATTTATTTCTTTTTTTGAAATTCCTCTTAATTTATTAATTAAAGCTGGTTGTTCTATTATGGAGTTCCAAACTCCGCAATTATCACATTTACCTGTCCATTTTCCATGGCTAGCTCCACATTGTTGACATACGAAAGAGTTGTTTTGACGAGCCATGGTTATGGTCTGCTTGAGGGAAGAGATTGATTATTTGAGACTCCATTTATAAAATTTGTAACGTAATCATTTTGTGATTTTTCAATTTTGTCAGCAGAGCCTTGCCAAACAAAACGTCCTTCATGGAGCATTGCGACACTATCGGCAATTTTTTTTACGCTGGAAATATCATGACTCACTGATATAGCAGTTGCGCCTAAAACACGCACACTTTTAATGATTAGATCATTTATAACATTACTCGTTATAGGATCTAATCCCGTTGTAGGTTCATCAAAAACTAAAATTTCAGGTTCGGTAGCTATGGCTCGTGCTAGTGCAACACGTTTTTGCATTCCTCCTGATAGCTCACTTGGGTAGCTGTTTGACACACTGGCATCCAGTTCCACTTCTGACATTATCTGGATTGCTTTTTCTTTTGCATTCTTTTTATTAAGTTTTTTTTCTTGTAACAATCCAAATGAAATATTCTCCCATATCGTTAGGCTATCAAAAAGGGCTCCACCCTGAAAAAGTACTCCAAACCTGCTATTGAGCATCGTTCTTTCCTTATGGGTCATCATAGAAATTTCTTTTCCATCAATACTTAAAGAACCTGAATCGGGTTGCACTAACCCGATAATGCATTTGAGTAATACTGATTTTCCCGTTCCTGACTCACCAATGATTGCAATCGATTCACCTTTTTGTATTGTAAGATTTATATTATTTAAAATAATTTTATTACCAAATGATTTATTTAGGTTACGTAAAGAAATTTTCGATTCTGGTATAATAGTATTCATTATGCGAAAAATATTGCTGTTAAAATAAAATTAAATAATAACAATAAGATGGAAGCCGATACCACAGCGTTAGTTGTAGCTAGGCCCACTCCTTGAGAGCCTCCTTTAGCATAATAACCATGATAAGTTCCCATTAGGGCTATGATGAAGCCAAAAACGGCTGCTTTTACTATTCCTGATATGAAACCAATAAACTCAAAGCTCGCCCATGTATTACGAATATATGAATCAGGGCTAAAGCCCAGATCAAAGGTTGCAATTATAAATCCACCCATAATACCTATTATATCTGCAACAATAACAAGTAAAGGTAACATTATTACTCCCGCGATTAGTCGAGGGCCAATCAGAAATTTAAAGGGATTGGTTGATAGGGTCTCTAGGGCATCTATTTGTTCGCTTACTCTCATTGTACCAATCTCTGCTGCAATTGAAGCTCCGATTCTTCCCGTAACCATTAGCCCAGCCAATACGGGACCAAGTTCACGAGTAATTCCCCAAACGACCACGTTAGCTATAGCCTTCTCACCCCCTAAACTAAATCCGCTTGAGCTTTGAAGCGCTATAACCATGCCCGAAAATATTGCAGTTAGCGCTACTACTGGGAGTGAGTAAAACCCTATTTCAATCATCTGTTTTAGAATTAGATTCGGGTAAAATGGAGGAGTGAAAGAATGAAAAACAGCTCTGAGGGTAAAAAATCCAATTTTTCCTATTGCGGTCAGGAAATTAAGTACAGAATGGCCTAGTGATCTCATTAGTAAGATCATATGCCCTCTCCACCCAAATACACACGATAGTGTCTCTGTCCTAATCGTGTGAGTATTTCATAGCCAATAGTGCCAGAGGCATTCGCCAAGTCATCTATAGTATAATTATCACCTATTAGTTCAGCGAAGCCGCCTGGCTGAACTAGGTGATCGGGAAGCTGACTCACATCAATGGTTAATAAGTCCATAGAAACCCTTCCAATGATTGGTGCAGACATATTATCAAAATATACTTTGGCTGTATTTTTTTCTTCCTTAGTACTAATTTGTCCTGAAGATCTAATATATCCATCCGCATAGCCTGTCGCCACGGTTGCTATCCTTGTTGGGCGGGTTATTTCATGAGTTGCTCCATAACCAACGGTACTTGGCTTATCAACTTCTTGAACTTGTATTATCTTCGCAAACACGCGGACTACTGGTTTAGATGAATCTTCTCCACTATCCTTCTTATTCAAACCATAAATAAAAGCACCTGTTCGAACTAAATCAAGATGAAAATCTGTACCTAAAAAGATACCCGCAGAATTTGCTAAACTAGTTCTTACTGGTCCTGTGAGAGGTAACAATTTTTCTTTAATAGCTATTAACTTTTCTAGCTGTTGTAAGTTTTTTTGTGAATTACCTTCTTCTGCGCATGCAAGATGACTCATGAGTACGTCAATATTAAGGCCTTTAAGTAGATCATCCTTCGAAAATAATTTATTTATCTCTTTATTGCTAAGCCCAAGACGACTCATTCCAGTGTCTACGTGTAAATAAGATAGATTATTTGGGTTTTCTATCGTCTCTTTATGCCAAATATCTATTTGATTTAAACTATTTAATACTGGGGTTAGAGAATTCTCAATAAACATTTTACTGCTATCTCTATCTGGCCCATTGAGAACAACAATTCTGGAATTAGGGATTATGTCTTTTAGATCCATACCTTCAGCTATAGTAGACACAAAAAAAGTTTTACATCCGATGGATGATAATAATTTAGCGACTGTCTTTGCACCTAGCCCATAGGCATTAGATTTAATAGACACGCCTACTTCAACTTTAGGTGCTTTTTTTTTCAGAAATTTAAAATTTGATTTAATAGCTTCAAGATCTATTATTAGAACTGAACTTGCAGATCCAGGAATTTTAAGGTCTCGGAGGATCAATCGTCAGTGCCTGTCTTCAGGGATTCGGTCATCTAAAGCAAGATCAGAAAATTGCGTAAAGTCTCCATTAAAACGCAGATGTGCAGTTCCTATAGGGCCGTGTCTCTGCTTGCCAACTATGACCTCAGCTTTATTTCTTGATTTTTCTAGCCTTTCTAGTCTTCTGGAAAATTTTTCGTCCGTCTCATGTTCCCTTTGGTCTCTTGATTCCCTATCAAGATAATACTCTTCTCTATACAAAAACATCACAACATCAGAATCTTGCTCAATTGAACCAGATTCACGAAGATCTGATAATTGTGGACGTTTTTCTTCGCGTTGTTCAACAGCCCGCGATAACTGGCTTAAGGCAATTACAGGTACATTTAATTCCTTGGCAAGTGCCTTCAAAGATCTAGTGATAACTGATACTTCTTGAACACGGTTTTCATTTCTGGAATTACTTGGAGGTGCTACTAATTGTAGGTAGTCGACTATGATCATGCTTAGCCCATTTTGTCTTTTTAGGCGTCTAGCACGAGTTCTAATTTGTGAAACGGTTAACGCTGGAGTGTCATCAATAAAGAGTTTAAGTTTGTGCAAAGCTTGCGAAACGACAAAAACTCTATTGTACTCCTCTTCACTTACATCGCCCCTTCGTATAGCATCTGAGCGTACGTGTGCTTGTTCAGAAATTATACGGGTCGCTAACTGTTCCGCTGACATTTCCAGAGAAAAAAAAGCCACTACTTCTCTTTCCTCAATTTCATTTCCTTCTGTGTCAAGACTTCTGTTAACTGAAGAGGCTGCGTTATAAGCTATATTTGTGGCCAAGGCAGTTTTCCCCATAGACGGCCTACCAGCGATTATGATGAGGTCCGAACGATGAAAGCCACCAAGTAGCCTGTCAATATCTGTAAAGCCAGAGGGAGTGCCTACTAGATCTGTATCTTTTCTATATGCGGCAGCAGCCAGGTCAATGGCAGAAGTTATTGCAGTTTTAAACTCCTGAAAACCGCTTTCACTGGCCCCCTTTTCGGCAAGTTCGAATAGGTGGCTTTCAGCAACTTCAATCTGCTGAGTAGCAGGGATGTCCAAATCATGGTCAAAGGCATTATTAGTTAGTATTTCTCCAATTTCTATCAGCTCTCTTCTTAAAAAGCAGTCATAAATTTCTCGGCCTAAGTCTTGAGAATTCTGGATAGTAATAACACTGTTGGCTAACTCAGCTATATAACTTTGTCCGCCAACTTGTTCTAATGCTTCTTCATTAGTAAAATAGTTTTTTAGTGTAACAGGATCCGCTAATTGTCCTCGATCTATAAGCCTAGCACATGATTCATAAACTTTAGCATGTGCTGGATCCGCGAAATGTTCAGGCAGAAGAAACTCCTGAACGCGTTCGTAAGCTCTGTTATTCGTTAAAATGGCTCCGATTAGTGCCATTTCAGCTTCATAGTTATGGGGCATAACTTTAAAACTGATATCATCCTTATCTTCTCGTAAGGGGGTTATATTATTAGGTGAATTTTCCAAATCACTTGTATCGCTTGTCATCATAGTAAAACACATTAACAATACTTTAAGACAAACTGTTCCATAGCTTTACGTGAGTTTGCTGAAACCTGAGGATAATCTTATTAATTTCATGCTTGATATTCTAAAATTGTTAAAATGCATGTTAATTAATCTAATTTCATACTAGACCGAGCTTTGTTTCTTTATAAAATTATGCTGTGTTTTTGTTTTAAATTCATAAGTGGAGAATAGGTATGCTTGCTGCTTGGCATTCAAAATTTGGACCCGCCGTAGAAGTAATTCAATTGGGTGATTTGTCTAGGCCGGTTCCAAAAAAGGGAGAAGTTTTGGTTAGGGTGTTTGCCTCTGGCATAAACCCTCTAGATGTAAAGAAAAGAGCGGGAAATAGAGGCAATCTTGAGGTTGATATAGCCATTCCCCACTATGATGGAGCTGGTATGATTGAAGAAGTTGGGCCAGGTGTGGATAAAGAAAGAATAGGGCAGAGGGTATGGGTTTTTGAGGGACAATTTGGTAGGTGGCTAGGAACTGCAGCAGAATACATAACAATTTTATCTAGTCGAGCTGTAAGTATGCCAGATTCCGTCACTTATGAGGAAGGTGCATGTATCGGAATTCCTGCTTTAACCGCACATAAGGCCGTTTTTTCTGATGGCTCAGTATCTGGAAAAACGGTTCTAGTAACTGGAGCAGCTGGCTCAGTAGGTAGCTACGCATCTCAGTTCGCATCGCTAGATGGAGCAACGGTGATTGGAACAGTGAGCTCTGAACTAAAGGGTGAACAAGCTTTAGCAGATGGTGCACATCACACAATAAACTATAAACAGGAAGATGTCATATCTCGGATAAGGGAATTAACTGATGGCCAAGGTGTGGATAGAATTGTGGAAGTTGAGCTCGGAGGCAACTTTCAAATTTCTTCAAGGATTTTAAAAACAAATGGTGTTATCTCTGCTTATGCCTCTATGGCCGTTCCAGAAGTCCAAATTCCTTTTTATTCTCTACTTCGTTCAGGGCCATCAATCCATATAGTGGCATGTTTTAATGTTCCTGAAGGTGAAAAGATTAAAGGCACTCTTGATATAACTAAATGGATGGTATCAGGAAAACTTAACCATAGGGTTGGAGAGGTTTTTCCTTTGGAAAAAATAGTGGAGGCACATGAAGCAGTTGAGAAAAATTCTTTAGTTGGTAGTGCCGTTCTAAGTTTAAATTAGCGTTATTTTATATAAATCTGTGAAGCAGTTACTCAGCTGCTCTATCTTCTCTAGCTACGATTTCTCTTTCCCAATCATCTATGTAGTTGCGGGTTAGCGGAACAGCATCCTGTTTTTTGGCAAGTTGGAGTTGAAAAACCATTAGGCCGTTTTGACGAAAACCTATTTCACAACTGGTTAGGTAGAACTCCCACATTCGACAGAATTTTTCATCATAAAGCTTCTTCGCTTCTTCACGATTAGATTGAAAACGATCTCTCCAGTGTCTTAAGGTTTCTGCATAGTGTAACCGCAGAATTTCTATATCTGTGACCCACAAACCCGCTTTTTCAACTGCAGCTAAAACCTCTGACAGCGCTGGTGTGTACCCCCCCGGAAATATATATTTTCTTAGCCAGGCGTTTGTTGTTCCTGGTGGATCCATCCTACCTATTGAGTGGACTAAGCCTACCCCATCGTCATCTAGTAGCTCAAAAATTTTATTGAAATATTCTAGATAATGGCCAGAGCCAACATGTTCCAGCATTCCTATAGAAACAATACGATCAAAAATTCCTGTTTGTTGTCTATAGTCTAGTAATTGAAAGTTTGTAAAGTCTGTCATGCCTGCTAGTGAAGCACGTTCTTTGCTTACCTTGTGTTGTTCGGAGGAGAGTGTAACCCCTGTTACTTTTGCTCCAGTTTCTTTTGCTAAATACAAACCAAGCCCGCCCCATCCAGAGCCAATATCGAGCAATTTTAGATCTCTTTGATTTAGTAATAATTTGGCGGCTATATGACGTTTCTTGTCGATTTGCGCTTGTTCTAAATTAATTGAGTTATTCTCAAAGTAAGCACATGAGTACTGCCGATCTTTGTCTAGAAAAAGATTATATAGATCATCCGATAAATCGTAATGATGAGCTACATTACTTCTGGCTTTTCCGATTGGGTTATTTTGCTGTAAACGTCTAAATAACTTGCTAACTGTTCCCGAAAATTTATGGAACGGATGGCTCTTAAAATATTCAATATTAAGGGTTGCCAGAGACAAAAAGTCATAGAGCGTTCCTTGTTCAATAGATAAGGAACCTTCCATATAGGATTCTCCAACAGCTAATTCAGGATGAAGAAGCATTTTAAGTTCAGTTTTTTTATTTTTTATGCGTATTGTTACTTTTGGGTCGGATTGGTCGCCAAAAAGCCATTCTTTACCTTTGTCATCAATAACACGCAGGTCGCCCTTTCTAATAATTCTACTTAGTAACCGTTTGAGCATCATTACAGCAAGCCACCTCTTTAATCTAAGCTAATAAGTTTAGTTTTGACTAATTAGCCCTAAATTAGCAGAAAACAGATATGGATTGTAAAGGGGTAGCTGGCGATAAAAGATTAAAAATTTTATATTTTCAGCTATGTGGTTATATTCAAAGGACGTTTTAGTAGTAAGTTTCATCAGACTTTAACTTAATATTTTGATGATCTTTTTAGTTATTCTTGTTTTGATTCCTCAGGCTCATCATTGGGTGAAGCCCCATCATCAGGATGTTGATCAGCTGTAGCTTCATCAACAAGGCGCTCTACAACTTCTTCTTCTACTAGGCCTTCAGCTGCTTCAGCTGTTGCCTCTGCATCGTCGGCCATTGCCAATGCGGTCTCAGTTGCATCTGCTGCAGAAGATGCTTCTACGGCTCCTATATCATTTGCACTAACGAATGCAGCCCCTGTTTCTAATTGGAGTTTAGCCTCATCTTCTGTTCTTGCTATATTAACGGTAATATTTATTGAAACCTCTGGGTGCAGAGCAATTTTGGTTTCATACACCCCTAATGCTTTTATCGGACGATTTAGAATTACTTGATCCCGATTAATCTTAGTGCCCACTTCAGCAATTGAGTTAGCAATATCGCGCGCTGAGACTGATCCATAAAGTTGACCGCTATCCCCGGCCTGTCGAATAATAGTTATATCTATGCCCTCAACTTTTAGCCCTACTGACTCAGCTTCTTGTCGACGCTGTAAATTGTCTGCTTCGAGTTCTGTACGCTGCTGTTCAAAAATTGCCTGGTTGCTACTATTTGCTCTCAAAGCTTTCTTTTGAGGTAGCAAATAGTTTCTAGCATAGCCTGCTTTAACGTGAACAACATCGCCCATTTGGCCAAGCTTTTCAATTCTTTCAAGAAGTATTACTTCCATAACTAGCTCCTGAAGGGTCTTTAATCTACAACATATGGTAATAATGCCAGATAACGCGCTCGTTTTATTGCCCTTGCCAATTCTCGCTGTTTTTTTAAGGAGACGGCGGTTATACGACTTGGCACTATTTTCCCTCGTTCCGATATGTAACGTTGCAATGTTTTAGTATCTTTATAGTCTATCTTTGGAGCATTTGGACCAGAAAATGGGCAAGTTTTTCTTCTACGGAAAAATGGTCTTCTTCCTCCCCCAGCTCCAAAAGGCCTTTCGTCACTCATCTTTATCTCCATCATCAGCATTTATAGATTCATTAGACGGTTTTTCAATACTTTCTTGCACTTCATTATCTGTTTCGTCGTTATCGGTTTGTACGCTATAGGATTCATCACGATCCCTTATGGGACGATCCTTTTTACCTCTATCCATTATAGAGGGGCCTTCTTCATGTGCTTCAACTCGGAGGGTTAAGTACCTAAGCACATCCTCGCTTATTCTTTCGTTTCTTTCTAGTTCATTAATTGATGATGCCGGAGAGTCTATATTAAGCATCACATAGTGCCCTTTCCGGTTCTTCTTAATACGATAAGCTAAGTTCTTGAGACCCCAATACTCTGTATTAACTATTTTACCGCCATCTTTTTCTAAAAGTTCGGTAAATGAGCTTACTAGTCCTTCGACCTGAGCGCTTGATATATCTTGTCGTGCAATAAATACGTGTTCATAAAGTGGCATAAAATGCTCCTCACGGGTGTTTATAGTCCACCGCCGTTCGCTCCATTGCTGGTCCGCGGCTGCATGAACATAGCTGACACTCAATATCCTATATGTCAGCAAGGAGTTAATATAACCAAAATTGTTTATTTCTGGTTTGATAGCCGGCTATAGAACATAACCAAAAGATCTAAGCAAGACGTTTTCATCTTTTTTATTATAGCTTAACAATATAATTTCAAATTTGTAGACAGATTCTTTCTAAACTTGCTAGCGTTGTTAACGGTCTATATGACTACTTTGCACAACAAGTAGAACTAATTATACAAGAAATGTTCTAAAGGAGAGTAATATATGTCTCGAGCCTTTGTTTTCCCTGGACAAGGTAGCCAAGAAGTTGGCATGGGAAAAGATTTAGCGGCTGCTTTTCCTGCGGCGAAACAGGTATTTGAAGAAGTCGACGATTCACTCAATCAAAATTTAAGCAGTATTATTTTTAATGGACCTGATGAAGAATTAATATTAACGACTAATGCTCAACCTGCTTTGATGGCTGTTTCTATGGCAGTAATAAGAGTTCTTGAAGAAGAAGCTGGTATAAAGGTTTCCGAAAAGATTAATTTTGTAGCTGGACATAGCCTGGGGGAGTACTCAGCATTAACAGCCGCAGGATCTATAAATTTGGCAGATTCTTCACTACTTTTAAAAGCTCGTGGGGAGTATATGCAGAAAGCAGTACCCGTTGGTAAAGGGGCTATGGCAGCTATATTGGGTCTTGACATCGAATCTGTTGAGGAAGTTGCAAGTATAGCAACTGAAGGTATGGTATGTCAGGTGGCTAATGATAATTCAGAGGGACAAATAGTTGTTAGCGGAGATTATTTAGCGGTTGAGAGAGCAATAAAATTAGCCAAAAGTGAAGGTGCTAGGCGCGGTATTATACTGCCTGTCAGCGCCCCATTTCATTGTTCTCTTATGAGGCCTGCAGCTGAGCAGATGAAAAAAGAACTTTCATCGATTGTGATTAAAGGGCCCACCCCTCCGATAATAGCAAATGTTACTGCTAAACCTAGCGATGACCCAGAAGAAATAAGAGGCCAACTAATTGAACAAGTTACCCATCGAGTTAGATGGCGGGAGACCATATTAACCATGAGTGATTTAGGTGTAACTGATATTTACGAAGTGGGCGCAGGAAAAGTTTTGACGGGGCTAATTCGCCGTATAAATAAAAACCTTTTAACTGACACGATCTCTACACCAACTGAGGTAGAGAGTTTTATTTCTACTATATAGGAAAGAATCTGGTAAATATGCTGGGGACGGTAAATAATGTTTGATTTGAATGATAAAAACGTATTGATAACTGGCGCTAGTGGAGGTATCGGAGCTGCTATTGCTCGTATGTTACATAATAGAGGTGCCAACGTTATTTTAAGTGGAACCCAAATAGATCGTTTGAAAAACTTGTCAGATGAGTTAGGGGACAGAGCTACATTTATTGCGGCGAATTTATCTGATGAAAAAGCTGCAAGCGAATTGGCGAAAACTGCTCAAGATGAGGTTGGTGTTATCGATGTTTTAATTAATAATGCTGGTTTAACGCGTGATAATTTGGCAATGCGAATGAGTGATGAGGATTGGCAGTTGGTCTTAGATGTAAATCTTTCCGCTGCATTTCGTTTAAGTAAATCTGTACTAAGGCCCATGATGAAGAATAGATGGGGAAGAATAATAAATATTACTTCAGTTGTTGGTTCAATAGGAAATCCGGGTCAGATCAATTATGCATCTTCTAAATCTGGCTTAACTGGAATGACAAAAGCATTGGCTCAAGAAGTAGCCAGTAGGGGAATAACAGTAAATTGTGTTTCTCCAGGTTTTATAGATACGGCCATGACAGATGCTCTTAATGACAATCAGAAAACTGAAATATTATCCCGTATTCCAGCAGCTCGTTTAGGTGCTGCAGAGGATGTAAGTGCCTGTGTTTTGTTTCTTGCAAGTGAAGAATCAGGTTATGTCACTGGTCAGACGATACACGTTAATGGAGGAATGGCTATGATTTAAGTATCTAAAAATATAGAAATAGGGCTTAATCGGCTTGACGAGACATGAGAACACGGTTAAGTCGCATTTTTGAAAAATGATTGAACCAACTAAATTAAGGTTCAAGAATCAGGTTTAATTTACTATTTGTTAATAAATAAAAAACAAGGGCAAGCGAAACATGAGCGATATCGCCGAGCGTGTGCAGAAGATAGTTGTTGAACATTTAGGTGTAGATGATTCCAAGATTATGGAGAACTCAAGCTTCATTGACGATCTAGGGGCGGATAGCCTGGACACGGTCGAGTTAGTAATGGCTTTCGAGGAAGAATTTGGCTGTGAGATACCGGACGATGCAGCTGAAAAAATACTGACTGTTGGTGACGCAGTCAAATTTTTGGAAGAAGCTAACTGACTCTTGCCGCGTTTTAAAGCGGCAGGTTTCATACTAAGTTTTAATATGAACGCATTGGATTCCCAATGAGGCGTGTAGTAATAACTGGTTTGGGTCTCGTAACGCCTTTGGGTGTAGGGACTAAAGTAAACTGGGATAGGATAACTGCGGGTAATTCTGGAATTGGGCTAATCGAATCCTTTGATGTGTCTGATCTGCCTTCTAAAATTGCTGGACAAGTGCCAAAAAGTGAAAATGCGGAAGGCAGATTTAATGCTGATGACTATATGTCCCCCAGAGAACAACGAAGAGTGGACGAATTTATCATTTACTCGATGGGGGCGTCGATCCAGGCAGTGGAAGATTCTGGGTGGAAGCCTGAAAGGGACGTAGAACAAGAACGCACAGGGGTGATGATTGGGTCTGGTATAGGTGGATTACAAACTATTTATGAAGGCTCCACTCTGATTAATGAAAGGGGACCGAGAAAGGTTGGACCTTTTTTTATTCCTTCAGCCTTAATTAATCTTGCCTCAGGGTATCTATCTATTCGATATGGCTTCAAAGGACCTAACCACTCGGTAGTAACTGCTTGCTCCACTGGAGCTCATGCCATCGGTGATGCGTCTAGAATGATAATGCTTGACGATGCCGATGTAATGATTGCAGGCGGAGCAGAAGCAGCGATATGCAGAATTGGACTTGCTGGTTTTTCTGCTGCGAGGGCACTATCTACCAGTTATAATGAAACACCTGAAAAGGCTTCTAGGCCCTATGATAAAGGACGTGATGGGTTTGTGATGGGTGAGGGAGCCGGCATTATAGTTCTCGAAGAGTATGAGCATGCAAAAAAAAGAGATGCCAATATCTACGCAGAAATAGTTGGTTACGGGATGTCCGGAGATGCTTATCATATAACTGCGCCAGCTGAGGATGGAAATGGTGGATATCGCTCAATGCAAGCAGCATTGAAGAGAGCTATGTTAAACCCAGAAGATATTGATTACATCAACGCTCATGGGACTTCCACTCCTCTTGGCGATGAGATTGAATTGGGGGCTGTAAAGCGCCTCTTTGATGATCATGCTTATAAATTGGCTATGTCGTCAACAAAATCAGCTATAGGCCATTTACTTGGGGCTGCAGGCAGCGTAGAAGCAATTTACTCAATTTTATCAATTAAAAATAACGTTATTCCTCCTACCTTAAATTTAGATAACCCATCGGAAAGCTGTGATATAAATTTAGTGCCTCACACAGCTCAGGAGCGCAAGGTTCGACGAGTATTGAGTAACTCGTTCGGTTTTGGAGGAACAAATGCAACTTTGATATTCTCGGAGATTTAGCGCTAATCGCATAGCGTTTATCATTGTTCTGCTATGAACAATCGCTCTGAAATATCAAAAATAATCAAACTTATTTTTTGGCAATCCAAGATTTTCAGAGTCACATTAATGGCTTTTTTGCTATTAGTTTTAATGGTTTTTACAATGGGTTTTGGGGGTTACTATTTTCTTAAGGACGAGTTCTCAGCACCTGGCCGATTATCAGAATCAAAAATTATAATTGTACCACAAGGATATTCCGTAAAATCAATAGCCTCGTTACTAAGTGATCATGGCATTATCGATAATTCGTTAGTATTTTCGTGGGGAGTTCGCTTGTTTGGTCAGTCAAAACCTTTGTTGTCCGGAGAATATGAAATATTTCCTGCAATGGCTGACAGAGACGTAATGTTACTTCTTCAATCAGGTAAAGTTGTAGTAAGAAAAATTACGGTACCTGAAGGTTTAACTGTTAAGCAAATATATAACCTCTTAAAAAAGACAAAAACCTTAAAAGGAGATTTACCAACTTTAAAAAAATTTCCAGAAGGGTCACTGCTACCAGAAACATATATGTATACTAGTCGGGAAACTAAGGGCCAGATTTTAATAAGAATGCAAAAAGCAATGACAGAATTTTTGCAGGGTTTGTTGAATGGTCATCTAAATAGTAAAAGCCAAGTTTTGCTTCCTAATGAGATAGTGATTTTAGCTTCTATGGTAGAAAGAGAGACTAGTAGAAAAGATGAAAGAGCAAGAATTGCAGGGGTTTTTTTGAATCGCTTAAAACTTGGTATGAAATTGCAGTCGGATCCTACGGTTATTTATGGCGTTTCGGGAGGTGAGGGGGTAATCAATCGTCCACTCACAAAAACTGATCTTAAAACTAAAAATCCGTATAATACTTACACCAATTTTGGTTTGCCACGGGGTCCAATATCTAATCCGGGGCGCGCAAGTCTAATAGCAGTACTAAATCCTTCCAAAACTGATGAATTATATTTTGTTGCTGATGGCGAAGGTGGTCACTTATTTGCTCGCAACCTTGATGACCATAATATGAATGTTAAACGGTGGAGAAGGATAAATAGAAGGTAAGATTATTATAAAATATTAGGTTTCTTCTAGGGCATTTGCGCTAACAGACAGAAAATGTAGAATAATTATCATGAAAATTAATGCTGATCAGGAATGGACAGAAATGACTAGGCGCGGACTGATGTTGATACTTTCCTCACCTTCTGGAGCTGGGAAAACTTCTATCTCACGTGAGTTGCTTGAGAAGGATAAGGATATATCACTATCGATTTCTGCTACCACTAGACCTAGGAGGCCCGGAGAAGTTGATGGAGAAGATTATATATTTGTTGATAAAACGTCTTTTGATTTAATGGTAAATCGCCAGGAATTATTGGAACATGCAAAAGTATTTGATCATTATTATGGGAGTCCTCGTAAGCCGGTTGAGGAAACTTTAGCTCGCGGACATGATGTTTTATTCGATATTGATTGGCAGGGAACCCAACAACTTGCGGAGAAAGCACGAGGAGATCTAGTTAGTATTTTTATACTCCCTCCATCAACAGCTGAGCTTGACAGGCGATTACATAGCCGAGCACAAGATAGTGAAGTAGTAATTGCCGAGAGAATGGCTCGGGCTGAAAATGAAATGACGCACTGGAGTGAATACGATTATGTTATTATCAACATCTCATTTGAAGAAAGTGTGCGTAAGGTACAAAATATACTTAATGCTGAAAGGCTGAAACGCCCCAGGCTTTTAGGTATATCAGATTTTGTTACTCGGCTGAGACAAGGACACTAATATTAAGGTAGCTTAATCATAATCAGATTCAACAAGGTTTGCTAACTTACAGTATTCTAAAATGTTAAGATCCTCTGCTCTAGAGGTTTCTTTAATACCTGCTTTAGCTAATAATTCTCTTCCACCAATTGATTCTAGTGATCTGCGTAGCATTTTTCGACGCTGTCCGAACGCTAGCCTAGTAATCATTTCCAGATATTGTTGGTTTGCTGGATAGATTGGTTCTTTCCTTACTTCCATATTTACTACGGAGGACATAACTTTAGGCTTAGGAACAAAAGCAGTTGATGGAATATGAAAATCTAACTTAGATTTGGTAAGCCATTGAGAAATTACAGATAACCTCCCATACGATTTACTACCTGGATTTGCTGTTATTCGTTCAGCTACTTCCCTTTGGAACATCAGAGTAAAACCAATATATTGATCGGCCTGTTTTAACCACTTTATTAATAATTCTGTTCCAATATTATAAGGCAAATTAGATACTATTCTGCTAGGTTTTGGCTGTATCTTCGCTAGATCGGTAGTTAACGCGTCCGCTTGGATGACTTTAAGACGGCCTGACGATGCTTCAGATAATTCCTGTAAAGCCATGACACACCTTTTGTCGCGTTCTATCGCCATTATACTTTCTGCGTTACTTTCCATGAGTGCGCGAGTTAATCCACCAGGGCCAGCACCAACTTCAATAACATGTTCGTTTGTTAAGTCTCCTGCGGCGGAAGCGATACGTCTTGTTAAGTTTAGATCTAATAGAAAATGCTGACCCAAAGATTTATGCGCTCGGATACCATATTGATCTATAACCTCTCTTAGGGGGGGTAGGTTGGGAGTTTCCATTTGATATAGATCTGAGTTTAATTAAAATTGGTTAAATATATTAACACTTAGTGCCATAGCTGAAGCAACATGCACTGCTTCAATAAAACTTCTTGGATCAGCTATTCCTTTTCCTGCTATATCCAAAGCCGTACCATGATCAGGTGATGTACGTATTATTGAGAGTCCTAATGTAATGTTAACTGATTTATAAAAGTCTAGCATCTTCAATGGAATTAGTGCTTGGTCATGATACATACATATTGCAGCGTCATACTTTTCACGTGCTTCAGCGTGAAATATTGTATCAGCTGGACAGGGACCAAAAACCTTAATTCCTTTTTCTCTTATATTGTTTATTGCAGGTGTAATTATATTTAATTCCTGATCTCCGAAGACACCATTTTCTCCGGCGTGAGGGTTCAATCCTGCTACTATTAATCTTGGATCCGGAATATTAAAATATTGTTTTAGAGCTAATGCTGTCACAACCGAGCAGTGAATAATGTCGTCAGTATTCAAGCTTCGTGCTGCTTCTAACAAAGGCATATGAATAGTTACAGGAACTACACGTAACTCAGGCCCTGATAGCATCATAACTGGTTTATTTTTGGCGTTCGTAGCTTTTGCTAGATATTCTGTATGCCCTGGCTCTTTGAATCCGGCTAAATGAAGGGCGCTTTTTTGTATCGGGTTAGTCACTAACGCTGCTGCTTCCCCATTTTCTACTAACTTAATGGCAATATCTAAAGAAGACATAACGCAAGAGGCGTTGGAGGCATTGACTTTTCCTGGTGTGACAGAGGTGTTAAGTGAAATAGGTAAGATTGGAATTGTGTCAGGCCAAATTTCAAGAGCTTGTTCTGCTTTGTTTATTGTTTTCACTTTTATTTTATGGTTGATAATTTTGGATAAATTAACAATCCTATCAGGGTCATCTATTAAGAAAATAGGGGGTATATTTTCCGCTTGTTGTGCCCATGCAAGGCAGGCAATTTCCCCCCCGATTCCTGCAGGTTCACCCATAGTCACAGCGATAGGTAATGCTGAGCGGGTAGTTGAGGGTGAGGGGTTATATCTCATATTCTAAGATCGATAAATGCCGAACGTCGTAAGTCTCTTAAGTATCTACGCGACAACATATCTACTCTCTGACGTAAGAGCGTTTCACGAATTTGATTGCGAGTTAACTGTTTTGACGTTTGGCGTTCGCAGACCATTATTATTTGTATTTTTTCAGTATTAATTAATGGCTTACTTGGTTTGCCCAACATAATTTTACTAGCCACTTTTCGTAAATCTTCATTAAGTTCATTCAAGCGAAAAGTAAGCGGAAGTTCTGTTTGAGGTGTTCCTAATTTTTCTGCAGTTCTTGAGAATTCTCTGCAGCCAACCTTATTACTAAGAGTTTTTATTGCTGCAGCATTTTTTTTCTTTAATTCCTTTATCGAAATATTCAGCTTGTTAGAAAAAATATATTGTCTTAGTGAAATCAAGATCTCATCCGGGTTAGTGTTTCCTAGTTTGCGTTTGTTTTTTACTTGGACAATTAGATAACCATTAGGAGTCAAAATTGGGTTTGAGACGCCCCCTATAGTCAGGGAGCTTAAGGCAGTGTTAACTTTATTATCTAGCTCTCCCATTCTAATCCATCCAATATCCCCTCCTTTTGATGCACTGGCACTCTTTGAGAATTGCTGAGCTATATCAGATATTTTTTCCCCAGAACGAATTTGAAGAGATAAACGGTTAGCTAAATCTAAAACAGACTTTTTTTGAGAGTCATCGTCAAATGGCAAAAGCACCTCGGAAACTCTATATTGTATTTGACCACTATCAGAAATGATTCTTCTATAAACATTACTTATTTCTTCTTCGCCTATCTCAACAGAAGGAAGTAATCGACGACGAACTAATTTTTGCCATATTATCTCAGATTGAATTTTAGATAAAACTGCTTCATATGACACGCCATTTTTTTCCATTAAATCCTTAAACTGGCCATATGGAATTTTATTAGATTTCTCGATTCGCTTAATCGCATCAGAGATATCTCTAGTTACTAATCGAATATTTAATCTTCTAGCCTCTTGGGATTGCAATAGTTCATCTATTAATACCCTTAGAGCCTGTGGTTCTAATGCTTGTCTATGAGATTGAGTATTTTTAAGTCCCGCTGAAAATACTAATAATTCTATTCTCTCTTTAAGATCATGAGTAGAAATGATCTTATCATTAACAATGGCGGCTATGCGATCTACTTCCTGAGCACGTGAATAGCTAGGAATTAAAACTCCGGATGCTAAAAAACTGATAATGATTAAAAGATTTACGAGGAAGCACCTAGCAGCTTTGTTTAATGCAGACCTGAATAGTAAATTGAAACTTTTTTTCATAGTAAGAATATTCCAAATTAAGTTCTGATCGATAATTAATTACCTTTTAAGTAGTTAAAATTCTATATTCCTAACAAAACTCTAATACTTATAGGGGGGTTCCGAATTCACCTAAGGACTTAAATATAAATCGTATATACATACTTTCCTCTGGAGGAACATCTCTATCTTTTGTGTACGTTCTTTTGTAATCTATTGAGAAATCGAGGCAATCGCAATTATATGTTAATGAGGCCCCCCAGGAGCGCATACCCTCATCGGCTCCAAGATCACGTCTTGTATTTATATGTGCTGTCCATCTTTTAGAAATCTTAGATGTTAACCCTGCATATATTTCTTCTCTTTTAGGAAACTCTTCGGTTTCTTCAAATAATATATAATTTATACTTGCTTGTATTTCAGGAATGCCTCCGATTACTGAAATCTCATTACGTTTGGGCTTAAGATTTTCCATGTTTAGTCTTGTTTTGTACAATAAATCAAAATATTTATTAGGGGATATAGTTAATCGGCCAACAATGTCAGACTTGTTTCTGTCTTTTTCCAATCCCGTAATTGATTGTTTATTTTTGTTGAAATTATAAGACTGCCCTACAATGAACGTGCTGTTAGTGCCGTTGTTTCCGTAAAATCCACCCTTAATTCCATAAGCTAATCTACTACCACTTTCAATTCGATCTTTCCCAGGATACCTGTTATTACTGAAAATGTTTGTTTCATCGAATTCAGCGGCTAAGCTATCTTCATTAGGAATTTGATCTGAATTACCAGTGTTTGGGGCAACCAACAATTTTGCTATAGGTTCAACCAAAAAAGTTCCGTAATTTTCTTTTTTTATCCAAGGGTATTTTAATTCCGCCATTACCTGAGGAAAAAGTCGACCATATAAACCTTTCGCACTGTTTTGTTTTCCTATTTTACTATCAGAAATATTATATAAGTCTGTCTGTAATGTTGCCCCTAAAGTGGTAACAGTTCCTAATTTACTGGTGTAGGGTGCCATCCAGCTGGTGTGTAAACTCAATCGTTGGCTCGACAAGCCTTTATCTCTTCCTAGTGACTGAAAATTAGCATCTATGGTTGTTAACGCACCATTATTTTGTGGTTTACTGGCGTACTTAAAATCTATTTTTGGGAGAACCAAGGGTATTCTTTTTTGTTCATCAGTATCCCGTAGACCCTGAAAATAAATACTTTCGATTGAAGTAAAACTTCTTTGGCCAAACCTCTGAATGTATAGATTACTAGTTAATGTGTTTTTTCCAGGAAAACCAAATCGTGATAGATAAGTGTCATCTGAGGATAGTTTTATATTACTTCCAAATCTCCAATTTTTATCTATAACAAACCGAAGAGATGCGTCTATATGACCACGGCCTCGATCATTTTTATTGTCTAATGTATCGTATATTCCGCTAATTCTTGTTCGTAACATTCCATCGGCAAATGATTGACGGTATTCGCCAGTAAGCAAAGGATTATTTGACGCATATATTATAGGATCAAAGGTAAAATCTTTATCTCTTGAAATAGCCCAGAAATATGGAACTCTAAAAGCTGAGCCTAGTGAGGCTGCTCCGCCAAAAGTTGGAGTTAGTAGTCCCGACTTTCTCTTTACCTTGGGGTCAGGGTGACTAAGGAAAGGAGTATAAGCTACTGGAATTCCAAAAAGTTGAAGTGTGGCATTACGATATATGACTTCTCTGCGCTCTTGGTTATGGATTACCTCGCTTGCCTTAATGTCCCAAAGTGGTTCTCCGTCAAATCTAAAACAATTTCTGCAAGCCGAATAAATGGCTTGATTAAGTTGGGTCTCTATACCGCCTTTTCGTTGAGCAGTTACAGCTGCTAGCTTTGAGTCATCATCAAGCAGCATGCCAAAACCCCTTAAAAAACCTTCTCGTATATCTCCTGTTAGCTCTGCGTATTCAGAAAATAAAACCTCACCAGTTGGTTCAACAAGCACGATGTTGCCGATAGCAGTTACTATGTCATCTCGCTGATTGTATGTTATCTGATTGGCAGTTAAGGTTCTCTTTTTATAGGCTATTTCAACATTACCTTTTGCAGCGATGATTCCAAGTTTTTCATCGAAATGAATTTCATCAGCGATAAGTAAAATGGGCTCTTTAGTATTATCTATTTTGCTAATAGCCAAGTCAGGAAAAACGATCATTCCAAAAATGAAGATTACTAGAAGGTACTTGTAAGACCTCAAATTATTTCCTGGCAACTTCATTAGCCGTCCTCTAGATGTAAAAGTAGGGCAACTCCAGCTAGCAGACTAACACCAGCAGGAGTCCAAGCTGCAAGAACGACAGGCACCGCACCCCCAAGACCGATAGCGTGGACTAAGTTTGTGAATATAAACAATATAAACGCAGTCATTACTCCGGCGGCTATTAGAAGTGAAGCACTTCCCCGTCTACTTAATCGCATTGAAAAACTAGCTGCAATCATAACCATAGCTATTAGTAAAATTGGTTCTGCTAATAATGCATGCAACTGAAGTCTATGGGAGGTTGCGGCAAAACCGGTTTCTTCGAGAATCCTAATAAATCGCGGCAAACTCCATAAAGATACAGTTTCTGGGCTTGCGAAGCTATCTTGTATTTTTTCTGGAGTTAAGTCTGTTACTAGGCTATGAGACGGCAAAAATTCCCCTGCTTTTTCTGGTCCAGTTAGCCATACTTCACTAAATTCCCATCTGCCTTCTGCTAAAGTTGCAGATTTAGCATCTAGACGACCAATAAACTTATCTTTCTCTTCTAAGAGAAAAACGATTACTTCCCTTAATTTCAATTCATCAGATTCAATAGACTGGGCATGGATCACAGCCTGTCCTTCTTGCTCATAAGCTTGTCTTAACCAAATACCTGATGAAGAAACTGCGAGAAGTGACGATCGACCTGTTATGTGTCGACCCTCCATTTCCTCAAATTGAGATAGGAGCACTGACGAAAGTGGATTAAGTAAAGTTACATTAGCAATCCCTATAAATACCACAACCAGTAAAGAAGGTAACATGAATTGCCATACAGACACTCCGGTCGAACGAATAACTACTAACTCATGATGCCTAGTTAACTGAAAATATGTTAATAAACTTCCAAACATAGCAGCAAATGGAATTATTTCTTGAGCTAGGTATGGTGCCCTTAAAAGTGCCATACTTGTAATCACTGCCGTGGATACGTCAGCCTTAGTAGCACTTCGTCGAATTAACTCGACAGCATCTATAAGTATAACCACAGAAATCATGGAAAATAAAACGACTAAAAACCAAATTAAGAACTGGCGTCCGATGTACATAAAAAGAGTTGGGGATAGAGTCATAGTCATCACACGCTATAAATTATCTTCTGAATTTGTATTAATTTCCGTTTGCCTTTGAGTATAATTATTTCCTTCTCTAAATATAATAAAGCCAAGAATAGCTGAGGTTAATATTGGCAAGACGTATGCCAATGGGACTAGTGCTAAAGTTTTTTGTGAAAGGTTAAATAGGCTTATGCTAATTAAATGGAGGGCTGCAATAAACGTTATTGCTACAAGAATCCTAGCCGTTTTGCCTCTTCGATTAAAATCGCCCGCTAGAAGAGCTAATAAGCATATCATGGCATATGCCATGATATAAAGTGGCGATGTGATTCGCCTGTGTCCTTCTGCAATTAACTGGTTGGCGTAGAATCGATCATTTACACTGTCATCTGGGTATAATAAATTTTGTATAAATCTTTCTTTAGGCTCTATCCATCTTACTTCATTTCTCTGATTAAGCATTCCCAAATCAAGAGAATATTGATCAAAATAAAACAATGTTAATCTTCCTGTTTCTCGATCAATTAGTTGTTGACTACCATTAAACATCACAATTCGAATGCCCTGTTCTGATTGCTTTGCGACCCCTCTTTCGGCTAGATAAGTGACTGGTTTTTTTTGATTTCGTGCATCGTGCGCAAAAATCCCTCTAAGTTCTCCGGGCCCCTCTCTCTTTCTAATGTAAACGGTGAAGTTTTCGCTGGGAGCATTAAATTTTTGTTCTTGAAGTAAAATACTACTAAACGCGTTTCTATAATCAATTTGTTGAGCTTTGAAATTTGAGTACATTAATGGAGACACATAAAAGTTTAATGGAAAACTCAATGCCATGGTTAAGAGCGCTAAAACTATACCTGGTGTGGCAAGTGTCCATTGACTAACCCCACTAGCTCGCATAACCACTAACTCGCTATCGGTAGATAGTCTGTTATAAACGGACAAAATTGCTGCTACAATTGCTAGTGGAAGAACAATTGCTAGAAAACCGGGAACGCGAAAGGCGATAAGCTCAAATAGGACAGATACAGGCAATCCACGATTAATTATGAAATCTACTAGTCTGAGTGAACCGAATAGAGAAACAATTATTGTTAAAACTACCGCAACGAAGGTGGTTGTGGTTAGCAATTGTCGAAATATATATCGGCTAATTGACTTCATCTGTGTCTATGTCCAACTAAAAAATATCTTAACATTTATCTTTTTCTACATATGTTCGTCACTAATATTATCCTCATATTAATTTGTAACAGATCCATCACGTGCTACAAACAGTGGTATGTCTTATCTTTTTATTCATAAGTATTAGTTTATTTTTACATATTGTTGGTATGCTATTTGATGGTTTATGTGTGTTTTCAAGTAATAGAGATTGATAAAGGAATTAAGTATGAGAATTTCATTTGGTGCTCTCAAAATACCTACCCAAGGGACAATAGTTCTTTTTGTTGGTAAGAGCCGTAAATTGGGCAAGGTCGGACAAAGTATAGACCAAAAAACTAAAGGAGCTTTGAAAAGATCACTAAAAGTTGCAAACTTTGAATCTAAATTAGGAGATAAAATTTCGATTTTTGCTCCTTGGGGTCATACAAACTCAACTTTTATTTTGGTTGGGATTGGAGAGGACAAAAATTATAACGAATTGCAGGCACAGAAACTTGGTGCAACTATTATTGAGGCCTTACAATCATCTAACGAATTGAGTGCTGTTATTTTGTCTGAAACTCATAATAGTTCTTCAGAGGATAATACTCTTCTGGCTGCGAACGTTGCTTTTGGAGCCAGAATGAGGAGTTATGCTTACGAAAAATATAAGACAAAACGAGGGAATACTACTCAGAAAACTAATATAAACAAACTTACTTTTATGTTGGATCGTCCAAATGTTGCACGTAATAGGTTTAATGGTCTTTCCAAAATAGCTGATGGCGTAGATTTTGCTCGAGATCTCGTTTCGGAGCCAAGTAACATAAAAACACCCAAATGGATGGCGCAACAATGCCGTAAACTATCGCGTTTAGGAGTTAAAGTGGAAGTTATGGGTGAACCTCAGATGAGAAAGTTACAAATGAATGCTTTGCTGGGAGTTGGCCAAGGAAGTGTCAATGAATCTCAGTGTGTAATTATGAGATGGAATGGGAACAGAAATAGTAAAAAAACGTTAGGCCTAATTGGAAAAGGAGTGACATTCGATACTGGAGGTATATCCCTAAAACCTGCTAATGGTATGGAAGAAATGATATGGGATATGGGCGGAGCAGGGGCCGTTATAGGAACTATGTGCTCCATTGCTGGAAGAAACGCTAAAGCAAATGTGGTTGGTATTGTTGGTTTGGTCGAAAACATGCCGGATGGTAATGCTCAGAGGCCTGGTGATATTGTTAAGTCTATGTCGGGCCAAACCATAGAAGTTTTAAATACTGATGCAGAGGGAAGACTTGTTCTTGCGGATCTCCTTTGGTATGCCCAAAAACGTTTTAAACCTAGTGCTATGATTGATTTAGCTACCTTAACAGGCGCTATTATGGTTGCTCTTGGCAGAGAGTATGCTGGCTTATACACAAGCAAAGAAGAATTTGGGCAGAAAATAATTGCTGCTGGTAAGTCTGTTAATGAAAAGCTCTGGCACATGCCGCTTGATCCTGAATATGACAAACAAATAAACTCCCCGCGAGCTGACATGAAAAATATTGGCCCTAGATGGGGAGGCAGTATAACCGCCGCTCAGTTTTTACAAAGGTTTACAAACAGTGTTGATTGGGCTCACTTAGATATAGCGGGTGTAGCATGGTCCGATAAAAATAAAGATTTAATGGAAAAAGGGGCAACAGCATTTGGCGTTAGGACCCTAGATCGTCTTATTCAAGATCATTTTGAACTAAGGTAAACAAATCGGTATATTTATGATGACCGAAGTTAGATTTTATCACTTTACTAGGCAGTCTTACGAAGAGATTTTGCCAGTTATGCTAGAGAGGGTTATTTCACGAGACCGTAAAAGGGCAGTAGTTAAGGTTAGTAGTGAAGACATGTTAGATCATCTTAATACTCATCTATGGATTTTCAGTGATCGAAGTTTTTTACCCCATGGAACTAAAAAAGAAGGTTCGCCAGAAATTCAGCCGATATGGTTGACCAATGATGACGAAAATCCAAATAATGCTCATATTCTTTTTTTAATTGATGGCTGCTCTTCGGATAAAATCGATGAATATGAGATGGTTTGTTTGCTGGTAAACGGCAGAGACAATGATTCTCTTGCAGCAGGACGAAAATCCTGGAGTCTATATAAGGAACAAGGTCATCAGCTAAACTATTGGCAGCAATCAGACAAAGGAATATGGGAGATTAAAGATATTTAATAGGATCTTTTGAAGTGTGGGCTTGCCCTAACAATCCTTGGTCGATATAAGCGATTTTACATTATAAAAACAATTTACGGAGGCTTTTTTCATGCCCGTCGAGCGTACTCTTTCAATTATCAAACCTGATGCCACAGAGCGCAATATAACTGGCAAAATAATCGATCGTTTTGAGGAGGCCGGTCTTCGCATAGTTGCCCAGAAAAAAATCAAACTAAGTGTTCAGCGTGCTGAAAAATTTTATGAGGTTCATCGTGAACGACCGTTCTTTTCTGACTTGGTAAAATTTATGTCATCTGGTGCTATTATTGTACAAGTTCTAGAAGGAGAGAATGCTATCCTCAAAAACAGAGAAGTTATGGGCGCTACCAATCCTGAGGAGGCCGCAGAAGGAACAATAAGAAAAGATTTTGCTGTGTCGATTGAAGCAAACTCTGTGCATGGCTCAGATGGTCCTGAAACAGCTGTCGAAGAAATTAATTTCTTCTTCAAAGAAGAAGAGATTGTTACATAATCTCATTTGAAGGTTCTGTTATAGAAATAGCATCTAATCTATTGGAGGATTAAAGAGACTGTTTGGTAAGGAATAGTTATTTTGATCTATTACCTTTTTATTTGAAACAGACAGTTGTCTCCGAGCTATTAACTCAACTGCCTTAGGATAGCACTTGTGTTCTGCAGCTAATATACGAGCCGAGAGAGTTTCTACACTATCATCATTTAATACTGGCACGGCAGCTTGCATTATAATTGGGCCTTCATCCATTTCAGGTACAACAAAATGCACTGTACATCCGCTAACCTTTACACCACTATTTATAGTCTGGGCTATGGCGTCTAAACCTTTGAATGAGGGCAAAAGCGAGGGATGAATATTAAGAAGTTTACTAGGCCATTTTTCCACAAACCATTTACTTAATAGCCTCATAAAGCCAGCTAAGCATATTAGATCAACATTCTCTAAAATCAAACTATTATAAATTTCTTTGTCAAAGGTTTCTCTGTCTGGATAATCTTCATGTTGAATAACTTTGGTTTTTAGTTGTGCTTTTTTTGCATGTTCTAGACCGCTAGCATCAGATTTATTGGAAATCACAATAGCGATAGCGGCAGGAAAACAGGTCTTTTGACATGCATTAATTAGAGCATTTAAATTTGAACCCCGTCCTGAAATTAATATTCCCAACCTTAATTTTTTCATAAATCACTCTCAAGTCATACCTAATGCTTCGTCAAGATTGTTTACTAAAACTTTTTGCTTCAGAGAACTTGTTACTTCACCTATTTCGATAGCTGTTTCGCCACTATTAATAAAATCTTTTAGAATAGTGGCCGCATTTATCTTATCCACGACCACAATCATTCCTATTCCGCAATTAAATGTTTTTGTCATTTCCTCATTAGAAATACTACCGCTTTGTTTAAGCCATTTGAAAACAGGTTGTGCTTTCCAATTTCTACCTTCTATGTGGGCTCCACATGATTTTGGAAGAACTCTCGGTATGTTTTCAATTAACCCACCGCCAGTAATGTGCGCTATTGCTTTAATTTTTTTATTAGATATTACCTTAAGGCATGACTGAGCATAAATACGTGTTGGTTCTAGAAGTACTGATAATAAAGATTTTGTATTATTAAATGGCGCTGGTTCATCAAGTTGTGTTTCAGTATATTCTATAATTTTATTTATAAGGGAAAAACCATTTGCATGAGGGCCGCTAGACATTAATCCAATGATCACATCTCCACTTTTTGGTAAGTTACTCTCGTTAGGTAATAAATCAGATCTTTCTACTGCTCCAAGAGCAAACCCTGCAAGATCATAATCTTTGTTTTTATATAGGCCTGGCATTTCAGCTGTTTCACCCCCAATTAGGGCACAGCCTGCTATCTTACAGCCTGTAGCGATACCACTGATTAATTCTGATGCAATATCATTATTTAATTTTGAAGTCGCAAAATAGTCTAAAAAAGCTAATGGCTCTGCTCCCTGAACAACAAGATCATTCACACACATGGCAACTAGGTCTATTCCAATCGTGTTATGAGTGTTAGCTTCAATCGCTAATTTTAGCTTGGTGCCAACGCCGTCCGTAGCTAAAACTAATAGGGGATCTGTATATCCTGCTGCTTTTGGGTCAAATACTCCTCCAAATCCACCAATGGTATCGTATGAGCCAGATCGTTTTGTTGCCATAGCTAGAGGCTTTATTATTTCAACTAGAGCATTACCTTTCGCAATGTCTACTCCAGAACCCTTATAAGTAAGTGAAATGTTATTTCTCCTTCCGTCACTTATTTGATAAAAATATACTATTTATTAACGGTTTTATACTTGAATGCTTTTTTCTGTAATAAAGAATAGAAATTACGGCTTATTTAGAGATGACACAACAATAGGTCATTAGATGTTTTTTATAATCTGTTCAAATATAAGGTTCATTAATATTCCATTATTTATGATTCTGGGTCAGTCTTTATTTTTCTTGGTGCTTTTTTTTACAGCTGTTGCAGATGCATCAGGCCACAAGCTAGAAGTTTTTTCCGTAAGCGAAATAAAAGTGGATGAAACTTCAGAAACGGCAGCTAAGGCTAAAGACGAAGCGTTTGCAAAAGGGCAAAAATTAGCCTTGTCTATACTTCTTCGTAGGCTTACGAGGGACGAAGATATTCATTCTTTGCCGATTGTTGATGATGAACAGTTGGAATTTCTTGTTCAGGCTTTAGAAGTGGCTGAAGAGCGTTTATCAAATATTCGCTATATAGCAAGTTTAACGGTTAGGTTTAAGCCCTTGGAGATACGGCGTTTGCTTAGGGAGAGCGGCGTGCCGTATGCGGAATCAGCAAGTAAACCAATATTGGTAATCCCTCTACTGAGGAAACATGGTTCATTAATGCTTTGGGACGAGGATAATTTTTGGAGGAAGGCTTGGTTAGATTTGCCCTTAAGTGACGGGCTAGTTCCTCAAATTTTACCCATAGGTGATTTGAGTGATATTACTGATATTGATGCAAGTCAGGCTGCAGATGGCGATCCAACTGGTATCAGTTCCATAGCTAATCGTTATGGAGCAGGACAGGTGCTAATTGCTTTTGCTACTGTTTCTGAGACGGCTGAAGGTAACAAAATCAATATATCTACCACCCATATAGGACGTTACTCGGAAGAGCCTATAATATTTAATTTAGAGGCCTCCAATTCAGAGAGCTTACAAGATTTATTCTTAAAAGCTGCTTCAAAACTTGCTGCTATGATAGAAAACAACTGGACTACTCAAAATATTATTGAATTTGATCGACCAAGAAGCACTCTACTTAATGTTCCTCTGACATCACTTGAGCAGTGGATTTTGATTGAAAAGAAATTGAGCAACATTGCAACTATATTTAGAGTTAAAATTAGAACGTTTTCGATTAATTCTGTTTTCATTGAGATTTATCATTATGGAGATAAAGATCAGATGACAAATATTTTATTACAAGAAGACTTAGTTATTGAAACGTCCTCGCAAGCTACACGAAATACTGAGTTTGGTATTTCTTCGAAAAACACCAATTTGCCAATCATATCAACTCTTAGGTTTAGAAGCCGTGAAAAGGAATAGTCCATTAAATCAGTTAGTGCTAAATTTAGGGCATCGAACAGGGTTTGAAAGATCTGATCTCTTTGTTTCTGAATGCAATGTCAATGCAGTGAAATGGCTTGAGCGGTGGCCAGATTGGCCCTCGCTTGGATTAGTTATTTGGGGTCCAGAAGCTAGTGGAAAGTCTCATTTGGGGAAAGTTTGGTGTGATAAATCTGACTCCGCTCTGTTGTTTCCAGATGATTTTGATCTCAATGAACCACCAGATATAGTGAAAAATAATAAGAATATCTTGATTGATGGAGCAGAATTAATCATCGAAAATTCTAAACGCGAAAGGTCTCTTTTACATGTTTATAATTTAATTAATGAACGTAGGGGGCACATGCTGTTTTGCGCGAGAACTCCTCCAGGTAGATGGGGAATAAAACTAGCTGATTTAAGCTCAAGACTTAACTCATTACCAGTTACGAAAATAGCCCTACCTGATGATAAGGTTCTAGCTGCCGTTTTATTAAAATTATTCACTGATAGGCAGCTAAAGGTAGAAAAAGGTGTGATTGATTTTGCGATATCAAGAATGGAGCGTTCGTTTAGGGCAGCAGAGGAATTGGCCTCAATTGTTGACAAGATAGCTCTTGTAATGCGCCGTCCTGTAACTATCCCATTGTTAAGTGAGGTTTTTTCTGAAATAGAAAAAAATAAGCTTGAGCGTGAATCGTAATACAAATTTCATGTCTTGTATCTAATATATAAGATGCATTATTATGCATGTTTTGTATTGCTGACAAAAGGGAATTGATTCCTTTAATAAAAGATTTGGTGAGAGAGGTTCTGGTGACTTCAAGTGACCAAATAGATTTAAACAAAAACCCAGAGAACTCCATAGATAATGAATCGAAGCATAGATTTATTAATCGTGAGTTATCATGGCTCTCTTTCAATGAAAGAGTACTGGGCGAAGCAAAAAACCCTCAACACCCTTTATTAGAGAGGGTGAGGTTTTTGTCTGTATCTGCTTCAAATCTTGATGAGTTTTACATGGTTCGCGTTGCTGGGCTTAAAGGTCAAGTTGAAGCAGGTATAAAAACTTCCAGTCAAGAGGGCATGAATCCGAGCCAACAACTGATAGCTATTCGTGAAAAAGTAGGCAATCTGATTAATGACCAGCAGAAAACCTGGCGTTTAATTAATGGATGTCTAAGAGAAAATAATATATCTGTAATTCAACCTCATGAACTCACTGACGATGAGCGCAAGTGGACAGATGACTACTTTATGACCGAAGTTTTTCCGGTGTTAACTCCTCTAGCTGTTGATCCAGCGCACCCATTTCCTTTTATCCCAAACTTTGGTTTGACGCTGACTATTCAGCTTGTTCGCGAATCGGATAACCGAGCGTTAGTTGGTCTGCTACCCCTTCCATCACAAATAATTAGGTTTGTTTCTTTACCAGCTTCTAGTGGAAAATATATTTTATTAGAAAAAATCGTCACGATGTTTCTGGATAGACTTTTTCCTGGCTTTAGCACACTCAGTACAGGGACATTTAGGGTCATTAGGGATAGCGATATCGAAATTCTTGAAGAGGCTGAAGATTTAGTCCGAGTTTTTGAAACGGCCCTTAAACAACGTCGTCGGGGTAATATTATACGGTTGACTATAGATAACTCCATGGCCGATGACCTTAAGAAATTTGTTGTTAGACATATAGGTGCAGACAGTAACGACGTTTTTTACCTTGATGGAATACTAGGCCTTGATCGTACAATAGAGTTAGCTGATCTAGATCGACCAGATTTAGTTTATAAGCCTTTCAATATTAGATTTCCTGAACGAATCCGAGATTTTGGGGGAGACTGTTTTGCAGCGATCCAGAGCAAGGATATTATTGTTCATCATCCTTTTGAATCTTTTGATGTTGTCGTTCAGTTTTTACGACAGGCAGCCAGGGATCCTAACGTAGTAGCTATAAAACAAACCCTTTACAGAACATCAGAGGATTCTCCAATTGTACGCGCACTTATTGAAGCTTCTGAAGCAGGAAAGTCTGTGACGGCTTTAGTCGAATTAAAGGCTCGCTTTGATGAGGAGGCTAACATACGTTGGGCAAGAGAGCTCGAAAGGGCGGGGGTGCAAGTAGTTTACGGATTCATTGATTTAAAAACACATGCAAAAATTAGTGTTGCTGTTCGTAGAGAAAATAATAAACTTCGAACTTACGCCCACTTTGGAACTGGAAATTATCACCCGCAGACGGCGCGCATCTACACAGACCTGAGTTATTTTACTAATGATCCTCTCCTTTGTCAGGATGCGGGACGTATTTTCAACTTTATGACAGGTTATGCTGAACCTGAATCTCTCGGAAAGATTTCTGTCTCACCAATAAATTTGCGTGATACGCTCACAGAACTCATAAATAACGAGATCACACATGCTAAAGCTGGTCGTCCCGGTAGTATTTGGGCTAAATTAAATAATCTTGTTGATGGGGACGTTATTGATCTGCTTTATGAGGCATCTCAGGCTGGAGTTCAGATTAGACTTATGGTGAGAGCTATATGCTGTTTAAGGCCTGGAATACCCGGTCTCAGTGAAAATATAGAAGTTAAAAGCATAATAGGGCGATTTCTTGAACACTCGAGAATACTAGCGTTTGGTGCAGGTGAAGAATTGCCCTCGACTAAGGCAAAGGTATTTATTTCTTCAGCTGATTGGATGCCACGTAACCTTGATAGGCGTGTTGAAGTATTGGTACCTATTGATAATAAAACTGTTAAAGCACAGGTTTTGGATCAAATCATGGTTGCGAATCTCTTAGATGTAGAGCAAAGCTGGAACTTAGATTCAGACGGTGGTTATTTTAAGGTTAAAAATAAGAAAGAGGCAGAACCATTCAGTGCTCACAAATATTTTATGACCAATCCAAGTCTCTCTGGACGTGGGAGTGCACTCAAAAAGCCAGGAAGTGTACCAAGGTTGCTTATACAAAAAAAAGAATAATTATCTTTCGTCATTCCGATGGCTTTAAATAGTAAAACTTTAAAGCTGAAACCTGTAGGGGTATTAGATATAGGCTCTAACTCTATAAGGCTCGTAGTCTACCAAAGTAGATCACGTGCCTTAATGCCTGTCTTTAATGAACGAGTAATTTGTGGAATAGGCAGAGGTTTGCAAAAAACTGGACGTTTAGACCCTAAAGGAGTCAAACGAGCGTTTAAGTGTCTTCCACGATTTGCAGCCTTGACGAAGGCAATGGAAATAAATGATTTGTCTATTTTTGCTACGGCAGCAACTCGAGAGGCTAAAGATGGTAAAAAGTTTATTTCGGAAGTAGAAAAGCTTTTTAAAAGATCCGTAAAACAATTAGATGAGCAGCAAGAAACTCGTCTAGGAGCGAGTGGTATTATCTGTGGAACGCCTGACGCAGATGGAATTACAGGTGATTTGGGAGGAGGAAGTTTAGAACTGGCCAGGGTAGACAAGGGTATTTTTAAATCTGGTGGAAGTCTTCCACTTGGTCACCTTAGGCTGTTGTCCGATCTGGGCTCTAGAAAAGTTCCTTTAAAACGCAGAATTGATAACATTATTGAAGAAACGCCTTGGCTGTCTGATATGAATGGATTTCGTTTTTTCTACGCTTTCGGGGGGGCTTGGCGAGCTATAGCTCGACTTCATATCGCGCAATCTGGTTATCCACTTAGAGTTGTTCATAACTATTCTATGAAGGCAGATATAGCTCTCGATTTTTGTCAGGTCATAGGTGGATTAAGTCAAGCTAGTTTGCCCTTAGATGAGTCTATCTCTTCGCAGAGAGCGGCGTCTTTGCCAGTTTCTGCCTTAATTATGCATCGTCTAATTAGAGAACTTTCTCCTCATGAGATAATTTTTTCCGCTTTAGGTATTCGTGAAGGAATCTTATTTGAGCGACTAAAGAAGTCAGAACAAACCTCAGATCCTCTGATAATTGCATGCCATGATATTGCGATTCGTGAGTCTCGGTTCATTCCAGGTTCTAATAAATTGTTCAATTGGGTGGATCCACTATTTTTCGAAGAAGGAAGTGAAATGAAGAGATTAAGGTTATCTGTGTGTCTTTTAGCAGATATTGGTTGGCATGAGCATCCTGATTATCGTGCCGAGCAGGTTTTTTTTCGTATCTTAAGATTACCTTTGATAGCCGTTACTCATGAGGAAAAGGCTGCGTTGGCGCTAGCTGTTTATCGTCGCTACGGAGGAAACATGGAAAGTAAGTCGTTAAGCGTTATCAATAAGTTATTAGATAAAAATCATATTGATTGGTCAATAAAACTAGGTAACGCAATTCGCCTGGCTGAAACATTATCCGGGGGACAGTTAGATTTGCTTGACGGTAGTAATTTAAGAGCCAGTAATAAAAAGGTTCATTTGAAAGTTGATAGATCAATTTCATCTTTAGTATCAGATGTTGTTAGAAACCGACTTGCTCAGTTAGCTGAACAGATGAATAGGTCGTATCAACTGTCGATTAAATAATATTAATTTTTAAATATCTGGTTATTTTTCTATTTTAGAATTTGATTTTTCTAAGCATTTTTGTTGCGTTTTTTATATGAACCTGCCTTCTTTCTTTTGGCGGTTTTATCAATACGTATAATTCTCAATGATTTACCAGAAGCGGAAAGTGCGATCTCTCCATTTTTTAATTTTAATGCTTCAGTACCGAACAAATTTCTTCTCCATCCCTTTAAAGCGGGAACATCTGCATTATCATCTGCAGCAATCATTTCAATATCAGATGTGTTTGCAACTAATTTTTGTGCAACGTGATTCTCTTCACATTTTAGTTTCAGCAGCACTTTTAAAAGGTCACATATTGGGCCTATTCCTGAAGGTATGTCGGCTTTTGTTGGTGCCTTGGGAGCGAGCTCATCGGGTAAATTGATTCCCTCTGAAATTGCATTTAATAAAGAGTCTCCCATTTGGCTTTTTGTAAAAGATTCTGATAGTCCTCTTACAAGAGAAAGAGAGACGGCATCAGTTGGAGGCTTTGCGGCAAGCTGCAAAATTATTTCATCTCTTAAAACTCTGTTACGTGGGATGTTACGAGACATGGCCTCATTTTCTCGCCATGCAGCGACTGCTTGTAAAACAGATAAATAACGTGGCTCGTATCGCTTATATTTAAGCCTTCTCCATGATTCATTGGGTGTTATATGGTATATTTTAGGATTGCATAGCTGATCAATTTCGGATTTTATCCATTCTAAACGACCGGTATTCTTAATTCTAGAAAGTAGTATTTCGTATGCATCTCTTAAGTGTGTGACATCGGCCAAAGCGTATTTAATTTGTTCATCTGTGAGTGGCCTATGAGCCCAATTAGTGAATCGTGAAGATTTATCTATTCGTTTACCAGTCAGCCTAGAAATTAGTGCTTCATAGCCAATTTGATCTCCAAAACCGCAAACCATTGCTGCAATTTGTGTGTCAAAAAGAGGTTTCGGTAATTTTCCATTTATGTGATAGAAAATTTCCATATCTTGACGTGCCGCATGCATGACTTTGGTAATATATTTATTGTCAAATAACTCCATTACAGGATTCAAGTTCATATTTTTTTCAAGAGGGTCTATTGCGAATGCAAAATTAGGGCCACCAATTTGGATTAAGCATAGTTGAGGCCAAAAGGTGCTTTCTCGCATGAACTCGGTGTCTACCGTTATATATTCAGCCTCACCTAGTTTATTACAAGCTTCTTGCAGTTTTTTCGAATTCTTTATAATGGTCATTAAAGCTTTTTAACACGGATTCGTCCCGCTCTTAAAGTAGTCAGTTGCTTAACTGTTTATCAATAGTTAAAACAACGGGTTGACACAGCATACCGTTCCATGGCCATTGGGAGAAGGACAGTAATTACCGAGGATTTACATGCATCCATATAGAACACATAACTGTAACGAATTAAGATCTAAAAATGCTGGACAAAATGTCCGACTATCTGGCTGGATTCATCGAAAACGAGATCATGGTAATTTATTATTTGTTGATCTCCGTGACCAGAGTGGTCTTACTCAGTGTGTCATTGATACCTCTAGCGATCTATTTGAAACAATAGAGCAAGCAAGACTAGAATCTGTTCTTACAATCACTGGTTTGGTCGTCGAACGAACGACAGATACTATTAATAAATCTCTGCCCACTGGTTTGGTGGAAGTAAAAATCGAACAAGCTATAATTGAATCATCTTCAGAAACTCTTCCTTTACAGGTGAATTCAGAAGAAGATACGGGTGAAGAAATACGTTTGAATTATCGTTACTTGGATTTGCGCCGTGAGAAGGTGAAGTCAAATATATTACTCCGAAATCAAGTGATTGCCTCTATAAGACGACGAATGATAGAGGCAGACTTCATTGAGTTTCAAACGCCTATACTTACAGCTTCTAGCCCTGAAGGGGCTCGCGATTATTTAGTTCCATCAAGACTTCATCCAGGAAAATTCTATGCATTGCCGCAAGCTCCGCAGCAGTTTAAGCAATTATTAATGGTGGCAGGGTTTGATCGTTATTTTCAAATAGCGCCATGTTTTAGGGATGAAGATGGACGAGCGGATAGATCTCCAGGGGAGTTCTACCAGCTTGATTTTGAGATGAGTTTCGTTACACAAGAGGATGTCCTTGCAACCATAGAGCCAGTATTATCTGGCGTTTTTAAAGAGTTTTCCAACTATAAAAAAAATGATCCCTGGGCTGTCACTGGCTCACCATTCCCTCGCATTTCATATAAAGATTCTATGCTTATGTATGGAACTGATAAGCCAGACTTGCGCAACCCGTTGATTATTAAGGACGTGTCCGAAATTTTTTCAGAATCAAACTTTAATGTTTTTTCTAAAGCCATTAATAATGGGGGCGTCGTCCGTGCGATTCCTGCGCCAGGTGCTGCAAAACAACCACGTAGTTGGTTCGATCGCCTAAATGAATGGGCTCGTGAACAGGGGGCACCAGGACTTGGTTATGTTATATTTGAAGATAAAGAAGCCAAAGGGCCAATAGCGAAGTTTCTATCAGTAGAAGAGATTAATTTGTTGATAGAATCTTTTGAGTTATTAGACGGAGACGTCCTTTTTTTTGTTGCTGGCAAAGTTAAGGATGCTGCTCAATTGTCAGGACTCGCAAGAACACGGATTGGAGAAGATTTAAACCTATTGAATACCAATGAATTTTCATTCTGTTGGATTGTTGACTACCCCATGTATGAACTTAATGAGGAGACTAATGAGTTAGAATTTAGCCATAATCCGTTTTCTATGCCCCAAGGAGGTTTGGAGGCTCTCGAAAAGGCTGAGCCACTAGATATTTTAGCCTATCAATACGATATAGTTTGTAATGGTGTTGAACTGAGCTCTGGTGCAATACGAAATCATAAACCAGATATTATGGTTAAAGCGTTTGAAATAGCGGGTTATGGTCAAGAGGAATTAGAAGCTCAATTTGGTGGTATGCTAAGCGCACTAAAATTTGGCGCTCCCCCTCATGGAGGCTCTGCACCTGGCATTGATCGTATCGTTATGTTACTTGCTAATGAGCCAAACATAAGGGAGGTAATTGCATTTCCAATGAATCAGCGTGCTGAGGACTTATTAATGCAATCTCCTGCAGAGGTTTCTAAAAAGCATTTGCGCGAGTTACATATAAAATCAGTTATACCTGAAGAAAAAAAGTGAGAGAGTAATAGGATTTATTATAACTTAATCAATTTTGGTTTGCTTAATGAAATGTAAGGATTAAATGAACTCTGATGTCCTTACTTTTCTGATCTTTTGTTTCGCTAGTATATGCGTGCCTAGCCTTGTTGCGAATGCTTCAGAACAAACCCATGTTCCACACATTGGCTTTTATGAGCTGAAGCTATATAAGCGTGCCCCTTCATCTACCATCTCAAATATACAAGGTCGATTAGTGGCTGAATGGAGTCATAGTTGTCATGGATGGTCTTCGAAACAGAAGATGGTCCTTATCATGAAAGACCTGAGTGGAAAAAAGATTAATTCCCAGGTAAACGCAAATAGTTTTGAAAGTTTAGATGGTAAAATCTATAAATTTTTTTCTAAGTCAATTGTAGGAGGAAAGGTGATTGAAGTAGTTAGAGGCAAAGTGAAAAGAGCGGCCCGCGGAATGCCTGGGATTGCGACCTATGAATTGCCCTTAAATAAAACGATCAAGCTTCCTGGTAAAACGATGTTCCCTTACGAACATACTCTTTCAATTATCGATTCTGGAAAAATAGGAACTAGGCAAAAATCTGGTTACTATTTTGATGGATCTCAACCTAATATTTCTCCTAAAAAATCGACTTTGATAATTTTGGGAAAGGCTAGGGCCCCGTCTGAGGGACTCGGAATCGGTTTGGGGAAAATTACTGAAAGAAAATGGTGGAGGGTACGTCTGGCTTTATTTTCAAAAAACAAAAATAAAATTAGTCCTGAATTTGAGATGACTCAGGATATACAAGACAATGGAGTTGTAAGAAAGTTTATTTTTGATTATAGAAATTTTTCAATGACGGCAACTTTAATAAAAATTCAAGAATTAGAACAAGCTAGTTGCTAATAATTAAGTGAAATGTTTACTAAGAAAGAAGGCGGCACTAAAATGTTTCGTGCGGCCTAGTTAGAGGCGAAAGATCTAACTCATAAATATAAAAAACTTAAAATACTAATAAGCAACTTTAAACAGCTGCTTTTTACGCTACCATTCAGTCAATTAGATATCAGTTACACACCACAAGGATATTTGGTTCAATTAAGTTACCAAATAGTTACTAAGAAATTATATTAAAAGATAAAATGTTTATAAAACAAAAACCGTCCTGCGGACGGTTTTAGGAATGACTTGGCTGTTTTCAATTATTTCATTTTTTCTTCTTTAAACAAAACGTGTTTTCGAGCTTTAGGATCATATTTTTTGAGCTCAATTTTATCCGGCATTTTCCGTGGATTCTTTTTAGCTACGTAGTAGTAACCAGTGTCCGCCGAGCTGACCAATTTGACCAAAACAGTGTTCGATTTTGCCATTAATTTCTTCCTAAGATTTTAAACCAATGGATTATGATTAGTGAACATAGCGATGCATTTTAACCTGTCAAGCTCTACGTTACTTTCTGTTTCTTCTTTTCTCGGGTTTTTTGCGGTTTTTCAATGATTTGTCACTCAAAACTTCAAATATAACCGTTGAGGTAAAAGCACTGGCTTCGATAACACGAACTAAAACATCATCGCCTAGGTTGTATGATGAACCTGACATATGACTAACTAAACATTTTTTAATTGAGTTAAATTTGTACCTTCTTCCTGGCAATTTGGTAATTGGTACGAATCCATCCGCGCTGGGATTATCAATTGTTATAAATAATCCTGATTTTGATACTCCTCTGACTGATCCCTTATATGTTTCTCCAATATGATTTTCCAGGTAGGAAGCTGAGTAGCGGTCAAAGGCATCTCTTTCAGCGCTAATAGCCAGCCGCTCATTAATCGATATATTTTTTCCAACCTCAAAAAATATTTTAGAAAAATCCTCAGATAGATTTTCACTAGAATCTTTTTCTTCGCTAAAATTTAGGCCAGTAATTAGAGCCCTATGAACAAGCAGGTCAGCATAGCGCCGTATTGGCGAAGTAAAATGAGCATAAGTTCGAAGATTCAGACCAAAATGGCCTATATTCTCGGGGCAATATTCCGCTCGACTTTGGCAACGTAAAATTAATTCTTGAATAAGAGTTTCGTGTTTTTTATCAGACGTTTTACTAATTATTGTGTTAAAATCGGCCGCGCGAAATAGCTTAGACTTAGGAGGTTTGTAACCAAATTCTTTAAGGGTTGATAAAAGCTCTTTTGTTTTTTCGACATCAGGTTCATCATGAACTCGAAACATAGTTGGCTGTTTTAAGTTTGTAAGTTCTATTCCTGCGGCAACGTTGGCAGTGATCATGAATTCCTCAATCAATTTATGACTCTTCAGCCGTTTTATCGTCTCGAGAGATTTAACCCTACCGCTTTCATCAAAAATCACTTTGCTTTCGGGAATATTAAGCTCCAATGCGCCTCTTTTTTTTCTGGCCTTTTCAAGGGCTTTGTAAGCTTTAAATAAATTATTAATTGTGTCCTTTAGAGAAGATTGTTTATTTAAATCACACGACTTTTCAACCTGCTCGTAGGTAAATCGGCCGTGAGACTTCATTAAGGCACGACTAAAATGATGCCGTTTTAGGTTTCCATCATTATCAATCCATAAATCAACTGCGATGCAAGCGCGGTCTTCATAGGGCAATAGGGAGCAAAGATTGTTTGATATTATTTCAGGTAGCATTGGAACAACTCGGTCAGGAAAATAAACAGAGTTAGAACGCTTGTATGCTTCAAGATCTATGGATGTACCTGACCTGACAAACCAGGCTACATCGGCCACAGCTACAATCAAATGCCAACCACCAGGGTTTATTTCATCAGTGTCAGGCTCGGCAAAAACTGCATCGTCAAAATCGCGAGCATCTTCTCCATCTATCGTGATTAATGGAACGTCACGCAAATCTGTTCGATTATGTATAGTGGGAGAAGACAGTTTTTCAGCATCTTCGATAATTTTTTTTGAAAATTCGATTCTGATGTTTGCTTTGTGCATAGCTATTAGGCTAATTGCACTTGGATCAGACGCATTGCCGATCCTCTCAGTAACTTTTACCCCTTCATGCCTATTTCTTTTGTTTGGTATACTAGCAACTATTAGTTCTCCATCAAATTTGTCATCTGTACTGTTTTCGTTAACCTGATATTCTCTTAAGGTGTGTCTATCCGCAGAGATGACTATTCCGCCATTAAGAGTTTTTTGGTATATACCGACTATTTTTTCAGGTGTTTTATCTATTCGACGAATTAGTCTTGCTGAATGGTAGCCTTTTTCATTTTTTTCTAGTCGACAAAGAAGTATATCACCTATGCCAGGGGCGGGTATGTTTTTGTTTTGGGTTTTTAAATTTATATCAGGAAATGGGAATTGTTGTTCCCAATCTACAGGTTTAATTAGTGGTTCCCCATCAATATTAAGACCATACACTTCTAGTTCTCTAATACCTGTGAGATTATCAGCTGCTATCCAACGCCTACTTCTTGTTTTCTTAATCAGTCCTTGATTCTTTAGTTCTTTAATTAAACCTCTGAGCTGGGTTCGTTTAGCTCCCTTTATTTGGTAAGCTATAGCAATTTCTCGTCGTAATATTCCATTATTCTGTTTTTGAATAAAAGAATACAACTCCTCTTTGCTCGGCAATTGGCCTCTAATAGCCCTACTTTTTTTTGATGTTACCAAGCTTCTTGCTAGACCTTTTTCTTTCTAGTAGTTTTTTTTCTAGATTTAGGTTTTTTATTTTTCGCAGCCTTTTCTGCAAGTAATTTTATGGCCTCGTCTAACGAAAGCCTCTCTAAATTATGACTCTTTGGTACGCTGGCATTGGTTTTTCCGTGCTTAATATAAGGGCCATACCTACCATCTTGTAGGGTTACTGGTTTTTCATCGCTTGGGTGTAATCCAAGTTCTCTTAATACTTTTGAACCTCTACCTCTAGATTTACTCTTATCAGCTAAGAGGGTTATTGCATGGTTCAAACCAATGGTGAGCACATCACGAGGTTCTGGAAGTGAGACAGTATTCTTACCATGTTTAATATAAGGCCCAAAACGTCCTGAATGAGCCTGAACCATATTATTGTCTTCTGGGTGAAGTCCTATGTCCCTTGGTAGGTCAAGTAATCCAATTGCCATTTGAATCTCAACTTCTAAAAAATCAACCCCTCTTGGAATTGCGGTACGTTTTGGTTTATCATCACCTTTATCTTCTGGATCTGGCCCCAACTGAACGTAAAGACCGTAGCGACCATTACGAAGACTAATGTCCTTTCCTGTCTTCGGGTCAGTGCCTAGGGTTTTGTCTGGTGCAGAGTCGTTTTCTTCTGACTGATTCAATGATAAAGGTCGCGTAAATTTACAGGCTGGATACTCGGTGCAGCCAATGAATGGACCATGTTTTCCGAGTCTTAAGCCTAGTCGCCCTTTCTTGCATTCAGGGCAACTTCGGGGCTCCGATCCATCTTCACGCACAGGAAAAAAATGAGTTCCGAGCTCTTCATCAAGAGCATCTATAACGGAACGTAATCGAAGTTCACCTGTCTCTTCAATCGCTTTTTCAAAATCTATCCAGAATTCTCTTAACACTTTTTTCCACTCAATACTTCCATCGGATACTTCGTCAAGTTTTTCTTCAAGCTGAGCTGTAAAGTCATATTCTACATATTTATTAAAGAATTTTGTTAGAAAGCTGGTTACTATCCTGCCTCTGTCCTCGGGCATAAACCTGCGTTGTTCTAATGTTACATAGTTTCGGTCCTGAAGTACTTGAAGAGTTGATGCGTATGTTGAAGGTCTTCCTATACCTAACTCTTCTAGTTTTTTGACAAGACTAGCTTCAGTAAATCTTGGTGGAGGTTGGGTAAAATGTTGATTGGGAATAACTTCTTTCTGGGCAACAGGGTCGCCGCTTTTTAGTTCTGGTAATCGTCGATCAGCATCCTCTTCAATAGGTTGGTTTTCTTGTCCTAAAACTATTGGGTCATCTATATCCTCACGATATATCTTGAGAAAACCGTCAAAGGCAATTGTTGACCCGTTTGCCCTTAAAGAGATCTTTTGATCGACTGACTGAATATCAACTGCTACCCGATCAATTATTGCCTCGTTCATCGAGGAGGCTATAGTTCTGCGCCATATTAATTCATACAAACGAAATTCGTCTTTGCCCAATGACTTCTTTAAACTGTTTGGCCGTCTTAGAACGTCGGTTGGCCTTATTGCCTCGTGTGCTTCTTGGGCATTTTTGGCTTTGGTTCGAAAAATACGTGGCCTGTCTGGTAGATAAGCCTCTCCATAGTCAATATCTATTAACTCTCGAGTTGCGATTACAGCCTGTTGACTAAGTGTGATACTGTCCGTTCTCATATAGGTGATTAAGCCCAAAGTTTCTCCTTGAATATCAACACCCTCGTATAATCGCTGTGCAATTCGCATGGTATGGGTAGCACTAAATCTTAATTTTCTTGAAGCTTCTTGTTGTAGTGTTGAAGTTGTAAAGGGTGGCTGAGGATTACGTTTGGTGCGTTTTTTTTCGACGTTCTGTATTTTTAACTGCTTTTCTTCTAAGGCTAGACAAGCTTGTCTGGCTGCCTCTTGATTGCCCAGGTCATACCGTTTAACTTTTTGATTATTTAAGTGAGTAAGTTGAGCTGTGAACTCTTCCTTATTAATATTTTCTAGAGTTGCATTAATTGTCCAATACTCTTGTGGGTTAAAAACTTCTATTTCTGCTTCACGTTCACAAATTAACCTTAAGGCAACTGACTGAACTCGACCTGCTGATCTTGATCCGGGTAACTTACGCCACAGTACAGGAGAAAGTGTAAATCCAACCAAATAGTCAAGACAGCGGCGAGCTAGGTATGCTTCGACTAATTCTGAATTTAGCTTTCTAGGTTCAACAAATGCTTCTTTAACAGCGTTCTCTGTTATTTCATTGAAAACAACTCGTTTTACATCAATTTTATCTAAAAAACCTCGTTCTTTGAGTATTTCTTCAATATGCCAGGAAATTGCCTCTCCCTCGCGATCGGGGTCAGTCGCTAAATAAAGAGTATCAGCTTTTTTAAGGGCTTTTATAATTTCTTTTAATTGTTTTTCTGAATTATCGGCTACCTGCCATACCATGGAGAAATTATCTTCGGGGTTTACAGAACCATCTTTTGCGGGGAGATCGCGAACGTGGCCGTATGAAGCAAGCACCACATAATCTTCCCCAAGATACTTGTTTATAGTTTTAGCCTTAGACGGTGACTCTACAACTACTACATTCATATGATTCTTTATCCGTAATTTTTAAACACACTAGGAAACACATATCTTGCCAATTAAAAAATTTATTGTCCTAAATATTTCTGTCAGCCTATTCTCAAGAAACTGCCTATATATGAATACCTTGTTTTATCTTCATCTCCGCTTAATTGGCATTGATCAGTTCATTCGTCAACCACAGTGTTTCTTAATATAAAGATTTCAGACCTATTTTATTGTCCATACTTATGTATTGTTGGAAGTTAAACTTATATTGATTTTTCTCTCTTTACCTTTAAATAAGTTTCGTAAATTCTTGATATGTCTTATCCATATTAAGAAGGCAAGAATGGCTAAAATGGAACCTATTTGAGGATCAGATAGAAAGTGACCAAATACCGGAGCAAAGGAAACTGATATTAGAGCTGCTAGAGAGGAATAGCGAAAAGCTAGAGCTACTATTACCCATAAAGCTAGAACTACAATGGCTGCAGTCGGTGTTAATGCGAACAGCACACCAAAAAAAGTCGCTACCCCCTTACCTCCATTAAACTTTAACCAAATAGGAAACATATGTCCCAGAACCACGAAAAGAGACACATAAAAAGTAGCGTCTGGCCCAAAATATTTTTGAGCAATAAAAACTACTGTAAAACCTTTTGTTAAATCTAACAATAAAGTCAATAAAGCTAAGCCAACTTTTCCTGTTCGCAAAACATTGGTAGCCCCGATATTGCCTGAGCCTATCTCTCGAATGTCTCCTAGCCCAGATAGTTTTGTTGTAATTAACCCAAAGGGTATTGAGCCAATTACGTAACCAACGACAAATATAGGGATAAAGATTTGCCAGTTGTAGATTATGTTTTTCCAGTCAGGTAAGTTCAAAGATGTTTGAATAACTCCCAGGAAAAAAATAATTGGACTTGCCCCATCTTCCATGACTTTCTATGGTCCTATATTAAGTTACTGCTGAATAAATTGTTCGCCCATCAACTACAGTGTTTAAAACATGGCCCTGTACCATTCTACCATCAAACGGAGAATTTTTAGATTTTGAGACAAATTTGTATGGTTCTATTTTTCTAGGTGAATCAGGATCAAAAATGGTTAGGTCGGCTGGACCTCCGACAGTTAATTTACCAACCGGTAGGCCCAATATATTAGCGGGTTTATTGGTCACTAATGCTAATGCGTCGATTAATTTAAGATGGTTATTGTGGTAAAGCTCTAGGGTTAACTGCAGTAAAGTTTCCAAACCAACTGCTCCAAACTCTGCTTGCTCAAAGGGCAATCGTTTCGAGTCTTGATCTTGTGGAGCATGGTCAGAAGCAATACAATCAATTATCCCATTGGAAAGCCCCTCTATAATTGCCTTTCGATCCTCTTCGCCTCTAAGGGGAGGGAGGAGTTTAGCAAATGTACGATATTCTCCAACTGCTAGTTCGTTTAAACCGAAGTAAGGTGGAGATGTGTCGCAGGTTACATTTAGGCCAATCGATTTTGCGTTAGCAATTGCCTGAACCGAAGAAGCTGTAGAAATATGTGCCGCATGATAACGACCTCCAGTCATTTCAACTAACTTAAGGTCTCTTTGGAGCATTATTATTTCAGATTCTGCTGGAATGCCAGGCAACCCAAGCCTTGTCGATAGTTCTCCAGAATGCATTACGCCGCCTTGTGATAACATTTGTTCTTCGGGATGCTGCATGATTATTCCATTGTATGCTTGTGCATATTTGAGAGCTCGCAACAAAACCTTCGCATTTGTTATTGTTCTCAATCCATCAGTAAATGAAATAGCTCCAGCTTCCTTTAAAAGTCCCATTTCGACTAACTCGTCACTATTTCCACCTTTGGTTACTGTCGCGTGGGCAAATACTTTTATCAGTTTAACTTCTCTAGCCCGGCGAGCTATAAACTCTAGAACTGAGACTTCATCGATTACAGGTTGAGTATTTGGTATGGCCACCACAGATGTTACTCCTCCTGCAGCTGCGGCTCGACTACCACTTTCTAAATCTTCCTTGTGTTCTGCACCTGGTTCACACAAATCAGCTCTAATATCTACAAGTCCTGGCGATAAAACGGCACCTCGACAATCTATCTGTAAAGTTCCATCTGGCACGCCTTCCTGAAAAATATTTTTACCCATTGCTCTAATCAATGGACCATCAGTTAACAGTCCTCCAATGTTACTTGCAGGAATATCAGAATCTGATTCTGGGTCAATTACTCTGGCGTTTGTATAAGCAACTCTAGAAGCCATTCAGAAAACCTCACGTGGTTCGGGTCAATACATCTAGGCAAGCCATTCTGACTGCTACTCCCATTTCTACCTGCTCGTGTATTACTGATCGGTCAATATCATCAGCTACAGCGGAATCAATCTCTACGCCACGATTCATTGGCCCTGGATGCATGATTAGTGCATCTTCTTTTGCGTGACTTAATTTTTCATAATCAAGCCCATAGAAATGGAAGTATTCGTGAACAGAAGGAACAAACGAGCCTTTCATGCGTTCGCGTTGCAATCTCAGCATCATCACTATATCACACCCTGCTAGCCCAGTACGCATATCGTGAAATACTTCTACTCCCAGTCGTTCAATGGAAGAAGGTATAAGAGTAGGAGGTGCGATTACACGTACCCGTGCACCCATTGTTTGAAGCAAATAAATATTTGAACGCGCGACTCTGCTGTGTGCTACGTCTCCGCAAAGCGCAACTAGCAGGCCTTGCAGATGACCTTTGCGGCGACGTATTGTAAGAGCGTCTAATAGAGCCTGAGTTGGGTGCTCATGACTCCCATCGCCGCCATTTATAACTGAGCAGTTAACTTTTTCAGATAATAACTGAACAGCCCCAGCATGAGGGTGACGGACTACTAGAGCGTCCGCATGCATAGCGTTTAAAGTAACCGCAGTATCAATTACCGTCTCTCCTTTTTTTATTGAGCTGGAAGCTACGGCTATATTGATGACGTCTGCACCCAAATGCTTACTGGCTAATTCAAAACTTGTACGGGTTCGAGTTGATTCCTCGAAAAATAAATTTATTACTGTTTTTCCGTTTAATAGAGACAGTTTTCTGTCAACAGTGCGATTCTTTTCAGCATAAACGTCTGCCAAGTCTAATAGAAAAGTAATTTCTTCTGGGGAAAGTTCTTGTATTCCTAATAGGTGCTTATGGTTAAAATAATTCTTCTCTTTGGTATTACCATTTTGGTCAGTAGATAATTCTTGGTTATTTGAAAAAATGAAATCATCAAATGAAAGATCTAACCCATCTTCATTAGATTTACGCAGGACCGCCTGAACCTGTGAGGCGTTTGGTTCCCATTGACCAGCTTCCATTCTTGATACTGTAGCTTGAGTAGTACCCATCAGTTCTGCTAATTCAGTCTGAGTAATACTCAATTTATCACGAATTATACGGAGCGGTGAAGACATATGCTGTTATATATACGTAATCGTATGAAAATGAAAGCAAAAAAAGAAAAAAAATAATTTTTTATAAATATTTAAATATACGTTGTCGTATATCCAGTCAAACAACTGTGTCAACATAAAAGGCAATGCCTTCGTAATTATAGACTGGCAGGTTTTCGATGACACTGTCTCTCTCGATCGCAGAAGGCGTAAAGAAATGAGCGCCGTTTACGGTATTAAAGAACCTATATAGAGCAATAGATCCATCTACTTCTGACGTATACGCCTGATATTCGATACCTTCGTAATTGAAAACCGGAATGTTTCCCATGATATGAAATTTTTCTACTTCTGACATCGTAAATAAATGAGTGCCAACTTCTGTATTAAAGAAACGATGTACTCCAGCTGTATTCTCACTTGCAGCACCAGCTGACTTAAAGGAAGCACCTTCATAGTTAAATTGATCGTAGTTGTTAATAATGTGGTTTCGTTCAACGGGGCTGGCTGAATAAAAGTGTGTCCCTGTTCCAAGATTGAAGAAGCGATAAACTCCGTTATCTATGTCACTGGGATTCAGTAAATCACTTAAGACAGCGCTTGTCCCTGCAAAGCTAAAGGCCTCGATCGAAGTAAGGGTGTCAATGCCGTCTCTAGAGTCGGTGCCGTCGCTTATGATGATCGAGTATCCTGATTCAACAGCACTATACTCAGAAATTAAACCACTAAAGGAAACTGTATCCGTTCCTGCTCCGCCATCAATTGTGTCGTTGCCACCGCCACCTTCTAGGCGGTTTGAATTTTCATCGCCAATTATATGATCCTGATAATTGCTGCCTGCAACCCATTCAAAATTGGAAATAATATTCGTATAAATGTTGCTCAAGGCAGTACCACTTGACAGATTAACCTCGACTGAATTTGGGGCACTAGAAAAACTAATTACGTCGATTCCTTCACCACCATTTATCGTGTTATTTCCTTCATTTCCATTAATTACATCATTTCCTGGATTGCCTAGGAGTTGGTCATCTCCAGCTCCTCCATGTAGTGTGTTGTTATGGTTATTGCCAATAATAGTGTCTGCGTAGGCAGTTCCTATGACCCACTCTATGTTAGAAATTGTATCTGTTGTAGTATCATCAATAGCTAAGTTTGTTGTAAGGTTAATATTTTTTTTAGCTGAGGAAGTGGCGTAAGTTAGGATATCTTTTCCTTCACCTCCATCAATAGCATCGTTGCCATACGTTCCATGAATTACATCATCTCCCCCACCGCCAAATAATGAATCGTTACCTTGTTCTCCAGAAATCAGATCATTGCCCAGTCCACCGACAATATGGTTGTCTGTGCTATTTCCCACTATTGTATCGTTTTGACTACTTCCAACTGCATTTTCAATTACAGTATTATAAGCAATTCCTGTAACGTCTAGAACGCCCGTATCTGGAGAGCCTACACTCCAATAGCCTTGCCTTAAATCAACCCAATTTTTGAAGACAGAATTTTCAGCTGATAAGGTATCGTTTCCTCCAGAATCCCATATGACATTAGCCATATTATCGTCCAAAAGATAATATTTTTCGTTTCCAGATCTAGTTTCATCTTCTGAACCGTAAAGTAATTGAAGGGCATATACATCCCACATCATTGGAGTTGTAGCCCAACCATAAGTCCAGCTATAAGCTGGAGGTTCATAGCTCATGACAGTTGTATAAAGGCTATTCTGTGCCGAAATGCCGAGATCAGAAAAGGTCGGCCAATTCCAAAGGCCTCCATCATGCGGATGAGTTAACCCAAGAGCATGACCTATCTCGTGAATAACCACATGATACCCTGACTGACCTGGACTTAAATTATTTTGAATTCCTGATTCTAAGTTTAATTTTACGGTTCCTTCTTCCGTGGTTCCTGGAAATCTTGCGTAACCAGCTACTTGAGAAGAGAAACCCTGTTGAGACAAATTATCGAAAATAATAACTATATCTGCTGGTTTTTCTGAATCAGCTGTGAACCAACCAGCGTAGGAAAAATCAACGTCTATGACCTCATCGTACTCAGCAAATATTCGATTTATTTCATTAAAATCTGTAACGTTGTTACCCCAGCTAAACGAATCACTATCCTGGACAGCCCATGTTATTGTTCCATCATCTGGAACATCCCACATGGAACCGCCCAGAATACCATCTACATATGTGGAAGTTTGATTAAATCTAACAGAGGATGCCATCACGCTTCTTCAGATGTGTGTTCAAAAAAATATTGGGGTCAGCTAGTATATGGTGTTTAAGATTATGATTTAATTTTAACATTGTTAAATGTATCTATTTTCTTATTAGGTGAAATACAAAAACATTAAATTATTTTTTTAATGCTCTGAAAGGCTTTTATGATAATTTAAAAAGCTCTGTAAAATTATGCCCGCCGCCATTTTATCTATTACTTTACCACGCCGTCTTCTAGACATATCAGCTTCCTTTATCAAAATTCTCTCCACCTCTGCAGTTGTCAGTCGTTCATCCCAAAAGGTAATTGGTAATTCGTAAATTTCAAGAAAATTTTTGGCGAATTGCCGTGTGGATTGACATCGAGGCCCTTCAGTTCCATCCATGTTTTTAGGCAAACCAATTACTAATCCGCCTATATCGTTTTCTGATATTAACTCAATAATAATGTTTGCATCTGAGAGAAACTTACTTCTTTTTATAGTAGTTATTGGTGACGCAATGAGATATTGAGAATCAGACAGGGAAATTCCAATCGTCTTACTTCCTAAGTCTAGACCTAAAAGTCGTTGACATGAGGAAGTAAGGTTGAGCAGTTCGTTAGGTTTGCATATTGGCATGTTTTATATTTACGCTTACCCGATAAGACTGTCCATGACTTGCCGATAAGAATTCTCAATGATAGCTTGCGCTAATAAGTAATATATTAATTTCATGAGAAACTTATGGCTTTTGATGATGAAACAATAATTAGAATAGCTAGGCTTTCACGGCTTCATATTACCGAATCCGATTTAGAGCCACTTTCAGAAGAGTTGTCGAAAATTGTTGAATGGGTTGAACAATTATCTGAGGTGGATACTAGCGATGTTGACCCTGTAACCAATGTTGTTGAAATAGCACCGCATCAGCGTTTGGATATGGTTAATGATGGTAATTATGTGAATGAAATTCTTGAAAATGCACCCGAATCTAATGAAGGATTCTTTGTTGTTAAAAAGGTCATAGAGTAATGGCTAAAACTGAGGATATACTAGAACTCTCTGTAGATGATGTAAGTAGGGCTTTGGATAAAAAGCTATTTAGCTCAAGCGAACTGACCCAAGCTTACATTGATGCCATGTCAGAAAGTGGCGAATTAAATATTTATGTCGATCAAACGCCAGAATTAGCATTAGAAATGGCCGGTAGTTCAGATAGCCGAAGATCAAAAGGAGAAGTGCTTGGTCACATGGATGGTATTCCAATAGCGGTTAAAGATCTATTTTGTACAAAAGGAGTCTCATCTACTGCGGGCAGTCATATTTTGGATGGTTTTAAGCCAACTTATGAATCGACAGTCACAAAGAAATTATGGGAATCTGGCGCAATTTTATTAGGAAAAACTAATATGGATGAATTTGCCATGGGGTCTGCAAATGTTACTAGTTACTATGGCCCGTGTATTAATCCATGGAAGGCAGAATCTGGTGACAATTTGGGGAAGGACTTAGTTCCGGGTGGTTCATCAGGGGGCTCAGCTGCAGCAGTGGCTGCTCGTGTTGCTCTTGCAGCTATTGGAACAGACACTGGGGGGTCTATTCGTCAACCTAGCTCATTTTGCGGAATTGTTGGCCTAAAACCAACGTACGGAAGATGTTCAAGATGGGGTATCATTTCTTTTGCTAGCTCACTTGATCAGGCAGGCCCCTTAACCAGATCAGTTAAAGACGCAGCATTAATGCTGGAAGTTATGGCAGGATACGACCCTAAGGACTCTACCAGTGCAGACTTTGAGGTAACTAGTTATTCTGAAGCTTTGTCAGGAAAAGTTGAAGGTCTAAAAATAGGAATACCTGCGGAATATACATTGGATGGCATGCCCGATGAAATTAATAGCCTTTGGGAACGAGGAAAAAGATGGTTAGAAGATTCCGGGGCAAATATAATTGATATATCACTTCCGCACACTAAATACGCTTTACCAGCTTACTACATAATTGCTCCTGCAGAGGCTTCTTCGAATCTAGCGAGATATGATGGAGTGCGATACGGCTTAAGGGTTGAGGGTGAAGACCTTATTGATACTTATGAAAAAACCCGAGCTCAAGGTTTTGGTGCGGAAGTAAAACGACGAATAATGATAGGGACTTATGTTTTATCGGCAGGTTATTACGACGCATATTATATTCAGGCACAAAAAGTCCGCTCCAAGATAATAAATGATTTTGATAATGCTTGGTCGGAATGTGATGTTATTTTGACTCCTACTGCGCCTTCAGCAGCTTTTTCTATAGGTGAAAAAATGGATGATCCAATTTCAATGTATATGAATGATGTTTTTACTGTACCGGCATCAATGGCAGGTCTTCCCGCTATATCAGTTCCAGCTGGTTTAAGTAATGATGGACTTCCACTCGGATTACATTTGATCGGGCCAAAGTTTGCTGAAGAAAAACTTTTATTAGTAGCAAAAGCGCTTGAACTAGCTGCAGACTTCAGTTTTAGACCAAAAACTTAGCTGGAAAAATTAATCTAAACGGAAATTATGAATGACTACCAATAAGACACCTGAACACCTAACCGGACACGTCACAACTCGGGTTGTTGGGGATGAAAGTAAGTTTGTCGAAGGAAAAAACGGCTTATGGGAGGTAATTATTGGTTTGGAAATTCACGCTCAAGTTGTTTCTGAGGCCAAACTATTTTCAGGCTCCTCAACAGTGTTTGGAGCTGATCCCAATAGTCAGGTGAGCTTAGTGGATGCAGCTATGCCAGGCATGTTACCAGTTATAAATGCTGAGTGCATACGTCAAGCTGTGAGAACGGGTCTAGGGTTGGGGGCCACAATTAATCTTTATTCAGTTTTTGACAGAAAAAATTATTTTTATCCTGACTTGCCACAAGGATATCAAATAAGTCAATTTTCCCAGCCTATCGTTGGTGAGGGCTTTGTAAATATAGATTTACCCGATGGAGAGAGCTTCAAAGTTGGAATTGAACGCATCCATTTAGAACAAGATGCAGGTAAATCAATTCATGATCAACATCCATCTAAGTCATATATAGATTTAAATCGCTCAGGTGTGGCTCTTATGGAGATAGTGTCTAAACCCGATCTCAGATCAAGTGAAGAAGCTGCTATTTACGTTGCTAAGTTAAGAACTATTCTTCGTTATCTTAATACGTGCGATGGTGATATGTCTCAGGGTTCGTTAAGAGCGGACATAAATGTATCTGTGAGGGTTCCGGGCGAGGAACTTGGAACAAGGTGTGAAATTAAAAATGTTAACTCTATTCGTTTTTTAAGGCAGGCCATAGATTACGAAGTTTCTCGTCAGATAGAGATAATTGAAAGTGGGGGTCAAATTAAACAAGAAACTAGACTTTTTGACTCTGACAGATCTGTAACACTTTCAATGCGTTCAAAGGAAGAAGCACATGATTATCGTTATTTCCCTGACCCTGATCTTTTGCCTTTGGTATTGGAACAGAGTTTTGTTGATTCACTCGCTGACGAACTTCCTGAGCTTCCAGATCCAAAAAAAGAACGTTTCATATCAGAATATAATATCACTGATGCAAATGCGGCCATTTTAGTAGCTGAAAAAGAAGTTGCCGAATTTTTTGAAACATCAGTTATTGAAGAGTTAAAGATGGACTCAAGCTTATCTGTGTCAAGTGTAGCATCTGATGCTGCTAATCTCATCATTAATGAGCTATTTGGCTTATTAAATTCTGCAGATTTATCAATATCAGAATCACCAATCAGCGCCAGGCAGTTAGCTGAATGTCTTAAACTTAGACATGAGGGGAGCATTTCGGGGCGTATCTCTAAGGAAGTTTTTATTGAGATGTTCAATAGTGGAGATGATGCTTCTAAAATAATTGAAGAGAAAGGTCTGCAACAAATCAATGATCAAGGCGCAATAGAAAGTCTCATCGATCAGATTATTTTGGATAATCCGGAACAGGCCCAGCAGTTCCGTGAAGGTAACACTAAAGTTGCTGGGTGGTTTACTGGGCAGGTAATGAAGTTAACCAATGGGCAAGCCAATCCTCAGATAGTGAATAAATTGCTCGAAGATAAACTGAGTAAGTAAGTGTTAGGCGCTTTATTAGAAATTAAGAAAATTTTTATAAAACACTAAATATAGAGTGTATAAGAGTTAAGGGCGCCACATTTCACTAGATATTAGTGAACCTCCATCTACAGGGATGATTGCTCCAGTTAAATAGGCCCCGGCTCGTGAGGAAAGATAGATAACCGTACCTGCGATATCTTCTGGGGTGCCCAAACGACCCCTTGGTAAAGTCCTTTCTATTTCATCTCTATGATTGGTGAGTGTGTAATCCATCATTTTACTTTCAAATGGCCCTGGCGCAATTGCGTTTACAGAGATGTTCTTTTTTCCCAGATGATGTGCAAGAACTCGTGTTAGGTGATGCACAGCAGCTTTGCTGGCAGGATAGGAATAAGTCTCTAGCTTAGGAATGCTCATTCCGTCTACAGATCCTATGTTTATAATTCTTGCAGGATCTTCATGGGTGGCAGAAGCGCTAAGGAGTTCTAGTAAAGATTGGCTAAGAAAAAAAGTTGTCTTAGCATTTAAGTCCATAACTTTATCCCAGCCTAATTCAGGGACTTCTCCAAAGCTTGCGCCCCAAGCTGAGCCAGCGTTATTAATCAATATATGAAGTTTATCTTCTCGGGAAATTATTTCTCTTGATAGATTTTGTATTCCTTCAATATTTGATAAATCGGAGGGTAGGTCTATGCATTCTCCGATTTTCGAGAGCTCCGAAGCGGCCTCCTCACAGGCTTCTTTTGATCTTGAAGATATGTATGTTTTTACCCCGTTTTCAACAAGCCCCCTAGCTATCATTAACCCTATGCCTCTTGACCCTCCAGTTACTAAAGCCACTTTTCCCGAAACTGAAAACAGATCTTTCACTTTATTTTTCCTTTTCAATAAATCATCACTTAGTAGATCGTATCTTTGAGTCGTTTAGGATACGCTTTGTCATACTCTTTGCCATCGATTCTTCCTTCGGTAATTGATTCGAGAATTGAACCGGTTGTTGGCAGTTGTTCTCTCTCTATTTGACTATTTGGGTCCCATAATTTTGATCTAACAAGTGCTTTAGGACACTGGTAGTAAATGGAGCCAACTATAACCTCAATAATACTTTTTGGATTTTTTCCATTCATTGAAAAAGAGTTACAAAGGTCAGCGTCTACACAAATTTTAGCAGATCCGTTTATTCTGATGGTTTCTCCTATACCAGGGATTAGAAACAGAAGAGAAATACGGGGATCCTGAATAATATTGGTTAAACTATCAACACGGTTATTCCCTCTTCGATCTGGTATTAGTAGAGTTTTTTTATTAATGACTTTTACAAAACCAGGAGGGTCACCACGCGGAGAGCAGTCCAGCCCTCCAGGCCCGCTTGTCGCTATAATCACAAAGGGTGAAGCTTCTATAAATTTTTTATACTTATCGGAAATATGATCAATTTCTTTTTTAATGGCGCCTTCAGGAGATTTGCCATATAGCTCATTCAATTCTTTCAACGAGGTGACATAATTATTTTTTATTTTTTGATTTGAAGAAGGTGTCATAATAATGACTCCATTTGGCATTGTGATATTGTTAGAATCGTATCTTCATAGAACTAGTTTTTTATTATAAGTAGAAAGTTTTATAAATATATCACTAAAGTAATTTAAATTCAGATAGTGTCAGACTGCTCAATAATTAATTTTAGAATCTGACCTCTCCCAAGCACGAAATGCTAAAATAGATTCATCAATAAAAATCTGCTGGGTAGGTATGCTTCTTTTTTCAACCGGCAAAATTATTTCTTGGTAAATTAAATCATCATCAAAGCCTATTTCCGCAGCATCCGTTTTGGAATTAGCAAAAAATATTTTCTCAATTCTTGCCCAGTAGATTGCGCTAAGGCACATGGGACATGGTTCACAATTAGTATAAATAATAGAATTTGAGAGATTAAATGATTGAGAATTCTGGCATGCCTGTCTTATGGCATTTATTTCAGCATGTGCAGTTGGATCATTAGTGCTAGTAACTGTATTGCTTCCTTCGCCGATAATAATTCCTTTCTTTACGATTACAGCCCCGAATGGTCCCCCAAGTGAATCGGTGATATTTTTTTCAGCAATTTCTATTGCTCGTTTCATAAATTTATTTTTATCCATCTGCTTTATATGTATCCATTAATTTAATTATATTTTTTTTAAGTTTACGAAATACTAATTCCTAACTTGAGTGGGTTACAAAAATTAGAATTTAAAGGGATCGTTATAAGTTTTATCCCATTGTAGGTTGTGATTAATTTTGTCATATCTAAAGATATTAAGCTAAATTAAACATAATTAAATCAGTTAAGCTTGAAGCTTAGATAAGTAAAGGCATTTGTGCGGATATGGTTTTAACCCCTAGATTGGAACTTATAGGAATAACCAAACGCTATCCTGGGGTTCAAGCGAATAACAATATTAGCCTTAAGGTTATGCCTGGTGAAATACACGCTCTTTTGGGGGAGAATGGTGCGGGCAAAAGTACCTTAGTTAAATGTATATATGGTGTTCAGAAAGCAGATTCAGGCACCTTAATATGGGAAGGCAAGAAAACCCAAGTCACAAGCCCAAATATAGCTAGAAGACTAGGTATTGGAATGGTTTTTCAGCATTTTTCATTATTTGATGCTATGACTGTTGAAGAAAATATTGTGTTAGGAGTTTCAAACAAGCTAGCAAAAGCAGGTATCAAAGAAAAAATTACAGAGATCTCTTCTCGTTATGGATTACCCTTAGATCCTCAAAGATACGTGCAAACTCTTTCAGTTGGAGAAAGACAGAGAATTGAGGTAGTGAGATGTCTTTTACAGAATCCAAGCCTATTGATAATGGATGAACCTACTTCTGTTTTGACACCACAAGAAACAGAGAGCCTATTCAAAACATTAAATCAATTATCAAAAGATGGAGTATCCATATTATACATTAGTCATAAGCTCCATGAGATAAAAGAATTATGCCATACTGCAACAATTTTAAGGATGGGCAATCTAGTTGATACCTGTAATCCTAAAAATGAGACCCCTCGAAGTTTGGCTGAAAAAATGATGGGGAAAAGCCTAGAAAAACCAACTAGAATAAAGAATTCACCTTTTGGTAAGCCCCAAATTTTATTAAATAATCTTAGCTATAAAGCAAATCAAAGCTATGGAACTGATCTCAAAAATATTTCTTTAGAGGTTCGTGGAGGAGAAATTTTAGGTATTGCTGGTGTTGCAGGAAATGGACAGAGAGAACTAATGAAAGTTTTGAGTGGAGAAGAGCTAAGTAATCCACCAGAAAGTATTGTTGTTTCTGAAAAAAACGTAGGAAACACTGGGCCTAATGACCGTCGTTCGCTAGGTATGGTCTTTGTTCCAGAAGAAAGATTAGGCCATGGAGCGGTTCCCCAAATGGGCTTATCAGAGAATGCCTTTCTCTCTGGTTTTACAAGAATGAAATTAGCCAATTACGGTTTTTTACGAAAAATAGAAACTGATATTTATGCATCAAACATAATTACTAATTATGATGTTAAGACATCTGGTATTAGGAGTTTGGCTGCTAGTCTTTCAGGAGGAAACCTACAGAAATTTATATTTGGTAGAGAAATAATACAGAATCCAAATATTGTAATAGCGATGCAACCCACATGGGGCGTTGATGCTGGATCGGCAGCTTATATTCGGCAATCTTTGATTGATTTAGCTGAACAAGGTGCAGCAGTTTTAGTTATATCACAGGACCTCGAAGAACTTTACGAAATCGTGGATACGATCTGTGTTATCTATGAGGGGAAGTTGTCTTCACCAAAACAATTAGAAGACATTAGTACTGAAGAAGTGGGAATGTTAATGGGTGGTGTGATTATTAATTCTCAGGAAGATAACCCGTTAAATGGTATTTAAGTTAGAACCCCGAGCTGTATCTTCACGGGTGATGATTTATCAGTCACCAATAATAGCAGTTTTCCTAACTTTATTGGCTGGAATGGTTATGTTTAGACTAATGGGAACAGACCCATTACAGGCCTTAGAGGCTTTTTTCATTGAACCCATTTCAACTATGGATGGAATTGCAGAATTGTTAGTGAAAGCTGCTCCTCTAATATTAATTGCCATAGGGCTCTCAATTGGTTTTCAGGCCAATGTGTGGAACATTGGAGCTGAAGGACAACTCACAATAGGTGCTTTGTTTGGCGGGAGTTTGGCATTAGTTTTTTATGAACTCGAAACTCCTTTTTTGATTCCCGCCATGCTTTTAGCGGGTACTTTTGGGGGTATGGTTTGGGCAGCAATTCCAGCTCTACTTAAAACTAGATTTAACACAAATGAAATTTTAACTAGTTTGATGCTAACATATGTAGCGCTTCTAATTTTGAGCTATCTAATACATGGGCCTTTGAGAGATCCAGATGGCTTTAATTTTCCCGAATCTAGGCTATTTCATAATTCAGCTCTTATGCCCGTATTAGTGGAAGGTACGAGGCTACATATCGGTATTTTAATAGCATTAGGAGTAGCGATTTTTGCGTGGTTGTTTATTTTTAAGCATATGATTGGTTTTCAGATAAGAGTGGTAGGACTTGCACCAGCTGCGGCTAGCTTTGCCGGTTTCAAACAAAAAAAATTGATTTGGTTAGCATTAGTTATTAGCGGTGGTACTGCTGGCTTGGCCGGGGTTATAGAAGTTGCGGGTCCGATTGGACAGATTGTTCCAGTTATTTCTCCCGGTTACGGTTTTACTGCAATTATCGTTGCTTTTTTAGGTCGCTTGCATCCTATTGGAGTTATATTTTCAGGACTTTTGATGGCGCTCACTTATCTGGGGGGAGATTCAGCACAAATAACAATGAATCTTCCTAATGCAGTTACCGGTGTTTTTCAGGGGATGCTACTTTTTTTTCTCTTAGCGAGTGATGTTTTAATTCGTTATCGTATAAAGATAAGATGAGGAGTTTTTGGATAATTAATAATGATAATTGAATTTGTTATTCCAGCATTATTGACGATTATAACAGCTTCTACCCCTTTGGTATTTGCAGCGATAGGAGAGATAGTTGTTGAGAAATCAGGTGTCTTAAATCTCGGCGTTGAAGGCATGATGATTGTAGGCGCTGTTGGTGCTTTTGCAGTTACAGTTAAGACAGGTGATCCTTATATTGGAGTAATTGCTGGTGCTTTCTCAGGGTTATTATTGTCGTTTATTTTTGGATTTCTAACTTTATATTTATACTCTAATCAGGTTGCGACTGGCCTAGCATTGACAATATTTGGCGTAGGTTTTAGTGCATTACTTGGTCATGAGTTCGTAGGGCAGACTATAAATAGCCTGCCAAAGCTTAACCCATCTTTTCTTAGTGATATTCCAGGCCTAGGACCATTGGTGTTTGCTCAAGATTTTATGGTATATTTATCTGTTTTGATGACCATACTGGTAACGTGGTTTTTGATGCGCTCTCGTTGGGGATTGGTATTACGTGCCGTCGGTGAAAATCATGATGCGGCTCACTCTATCGGATTTTCTGTAACCCTTATACGTTTACTTGCAGTGCTTTTTGGTGGCGCTATGGCAGGATTAGGAGGAGCGTATTTATCTTTAGCTCATACGCCACTTTGGGTCGAAAATATGTCTGCTGGTAGAGGTTGGATTGCTTTGGCGCTAGTAGTTTTTGCTTCATGGAGGCCTTGGAGGGCTTTTTTTGGGGCTTATCTATTCGGTGGTATCACTATAATACAGTTATATGCCCAGGGTTTCGGGGTTGATGTGCCTTCTCAGATTTTATCCATGTTACCTTATTTGGTAACGATTATAGTGCTGGTTATGATTTCTAGAGATGATTTTCGAATACGGATTAGCGCTCCTGCTTGCCTTGGTAAGAGCTTTCATCCCTACGGATGAACATTAATACGAATTAAGAAAATTAGACAAATATCAAGAGGTAAATATTTAGTCTTATCCTCAGGTTTCAGCAAACTCACCTGAACCTTGAGGACAGTTTTTTAATGAGTGTTGGTAAACTAAGGTATTCAAAGGAGGGGTATTATGAAGTTATCAAGTATACTAACATCTCTAGCTATTTCAGCTGTTTCGGTTTTATTTCTCTCGGCCGCAACAATTTCTCAGGCTGATCCGTTAAAAGTTGGCTTCGTTTACGTCGGGCCGATTGGCGATCATGGTTGGTCATATGAACATAATGAAGGAAGGCTGGCTGTCGAAAAGAAATTTGGGGGGAAAGTCAAAACCACCTATGTTGAGAAGGTGCCAGAAGGTGCTGATGCTCAGAGAGTTATTAACAAGCTTGCAAGCACAGGTCATAACCTGATTTTCACTACGTCTTTTGGTTATATGAATCCCACTTTAAAAGTAGCTAAAAAACATCCTAAAGTGCACTTTGAACACGCTACAGGTTTTAAAAGAGATAAAAATGTATCTACCTATTCTGGCCGCTTTTACGAAGGTCGTCATGTGGCAGGATTAATAGCTGGGAAAATGACTAAATCCAATGTGATTGGCTATGTTGCTTCGTTTCCCATTCCTGAAGTAATTCGAGGAATTAACGCAGTATCTATAGCTGCAAGATCGGTAAATCCCGAGGTGAAAATTAAGGTAGTTTGGGTGTCCACTTGGTTTGATCCTGGGAAAGAAGCGGATGCTGCAAAAACTCTTATAGACCAAGGCGCTGATATCATCATGCAACACACGGATTCCCCTGCACCAGTTCAAGTAGCAGAAAAAAGAGGTGTTTGGGCCTTAGGTCAAGCCTCTGACATGACTGCATTTGGCCCTAAAGCACACCTTACTGCCATTATTGATAATTGGGCTCCTTATTATATTTCTAGAACTCAGGCTGTTTTAGATGGAACTTGGAAATCCGGTGATACTTGGGGAGGGTTCAAATCTGGTATGGTACTAATGGCACCATATAACAAAGCAATTCCTAAAGAAGTGGTTGCAATGGCTGAAAAGGCACGGATTGGTATAATTGACGGTTCAGTGCATGCATTTACAGGGCCAATCAAAGACCAATCGGGCAAGATAGTTATTCCAGCAGGAAAAGTTGCTTCGGATGGCATGCTTGCTGGTATGAACTTCTATGTACAGGGAGTTGAGGGAAAAATACCTCAGTAAATTTTTATAAAGTTTTGTTGGGCCTGCTCATTATTGCTGATCGGGCCCAACGTTTCTATAAAAATTAGGAAAACCAAGAACGCCATGAATCCCAGTTCATTACACTTTTATGGATAATTTCATACCCTATTTCTGTGGCATGAACCCCATCGCAATCTCGTTGACTCTCTTGCCAGTCTTCATTGTCAATTAGTATTTGAAAAAGATCTAAATATTTTATGTCTAAATTTAAACAAATTTCGGCTATTTGGTTATTTAATTCTTGAATTCGAGTATTTGAATATTGGTAGGCAGTTCCGTCAGGGAAAATGTAAGGCTGCATGTCCTCTATAATAGGTACTGGTCCGATAGTTATTGTAGGAAGCCAGTTTTTGGCGTCGTCTAACACTGTTTTTATATTTGCAATGGTTTTATTGATTGGAACCCTAATTCCATTATTTACTTCTTCTGCGGTATCATTCAGCCCGAAAGACATAACTAATCGACCATTTACATGAACAGGTAAACGGACTTCACACTCCCTTTTCCATCTGCTCATAACCATGTCAGAAGTATCTCCCCGAACTCCTAAGTTATATAGGGTCACATCATGACCGTTTTTTGTTTCATGTTTGCACAGTCGGCCAGGCCAACCTAGAAAGTGATTGTCTCCGCTTCCTACTGTAATGCTGTCACCAACGAAACAAATTCTCATTGCGGTCATTATTTTCTCCTTAAACGGTTATTAAGTTTTAGAGGTAGAATTTTTATAATGAGAAAAAATAGCGTTTGCCCCCCTAAACCCACCAAAAGCTAATACCAGAGAAATCGAAACTATCAAAAAAGAAAGTCTAATCTCATTTCTCATTACTATTACAAATAGAACTTCGATTAAAACTTCGATCACAGATAAAAGTAGTATAATTATACAGGCTATTCTTGAACGTCGAAAAGCTAAGAAAGCCATGAGAATATAGAAAAAACCTATACCTATCTGTGCAAGGCCTGGCCCAATAGGTTGTGGGGTGGACAGCCAGACAGTTCCAAACAATAAACGATTAAGAGCCAATATGCTTGAACTATAGCAGCTATTAATAGCTGCACTCCATGCGCTTTTTACCGTGTTGGTATTCGGATAGAATATTCTTTTAAGTATGGCCAGAAAATTCACACTGATTTCTCCAAAATTTTACATGAGTTTAAAGACTGTACTTGATTTAAAATTTAATCACTGTTTTATGCAGATGTGAGCTGCTGTTCACATCAAGTTAGAGCAAGCCTTCTAATAATACCATTATTAGGCAAGTAATTTTAGATTAGTTTTTGTAAAATTTGGGATGTTGGAAACGGTGTTTGAATTAATACAACAATATTGGCCTTATGTAGCTACTACATTAGTTTTTATATTGGCAATTGTATTATCAGCTACTGTTATTTTGTATAAACGAAATGAAAGAGCTGCAATTGCTTGGGTGGGGCTAATAATATTGTCTCCGCTTATAGGTTCCATCGCCTATCTTTTGTTGGGAATAAATCGGATTAAAAGACGGGCAGTAAGAATTAGACCAGATACTCCCGCTCACAAATTAAAAAATTTACCTTCATTCCATATTGAGAATACAAAAAATTTGTCAGATTCCGGATCTAATGTTGATATAAAAAATCATTTTATTCACAAAGAACTCACTCGACTAACTAATGAATTGGCAATTAATGAACTCACTTTTGATAATAGTGTTTTTCCTCTAATTAATGGAGATATGGCTTATCCGGAAATGCTAAAGGCAATAGATAATGCGGAACATTCGATTGGGTTCGAGGCCTACATTTTCAAATTTGATAGTATTGGAAAAAAATTTGTGGAAGCACTAGGGCGCGCAGTGGATCGTAACGTTGAAGTTCGGGTATTAGTTGACGGTGTTGGACAGGTTTATTCCTGGCCTTCAATTATAAAAGGTTTAAGGTCCTTTAATATTCCCAGTGCACGTTTTATGTATTCTTTATGGCCTTGGCAAATGCCTTATCTCAATCTAAGGAATCATCAGAAGATTTTAGTTGTAGACGGTAAAGTCGGTTTTACTGGTGGCATGAATATTAGTTCAGCAAATGTGATTAAACAAAAAGCTAGATTTCCAATTAGGGATATACATTTTAAAATTGAAGGACCACTGGTGTCTCATCTTTCTGAGGCATTTGCTGATGATTGGTATATTACCACCAAAGAGTCTCTATCTGGAAAGAAGTGGTTTCCTGAGCTTCTTGGCCGAGGGGAGATTGTTGCTAGAGGTATTCCTTCCGGACCACATGAGCCATTCGAAAGAACCCGATGGATGTTAGCCGCTGCAATAGGTGAAGCTCGAAAGTCTCTGTGCATTATGACGCCTTATTTTTTGCCGGATGAAACTCTAATTTCTTGCTTAAGTTTAGCTGCAATGCGCGGTGTGGATGTTGATATTATTTTACCAGAAAAGTCTAACCTTCCTTTTGTTTCTTGGGCAACAATGGCTCGATTAGATGAGTTGATTTCAGTTGGCTGTAGAGTGTGGTTAGGCAAACAGCCTTTTAATCATTCCAAGATAATGATAGTTGACGAATGCTGGTCAATGGTAGGTTCGTCTAACTGGGATCCTCGTAGCCTAATTCTTAATTTTGAGTTCAACCTTGAATGTCATGGAACAAATCTAGCTCTGGAATTAAGAAACATATTTGATCAAGAGTTAGACAAGGCGAGGTTATTAAATGTAAGTGAACTAAGGAAAAGAAGTATTATTATCAAAATAAGAGATGGTATTGCTCGTTTATGTTCTCCCTACTTATGAAATAAATCAATAAGTTCTTTCAACACAAAAATTTACCACCTCCTCCAATGCAGATTTGTAAGGGCTCTTTGGAAATTGATTTAGAGCAGTTCTTGCAGTTTCTGTATAACTTCTAGCACGAATTTGTGTTTCATTCAGAGCATTATGTTTTTTTAATAAGTGGATAGCTTGTTCAAGGTCTTCATCATTTTGATCCAAATTCTCTAGAGTCCGTTGCCAGAAAAGTTTTTCTTTCGTGTCCCCCCTTTCAAATGCAAGTATTACTGGAAGGGTTATTTTTCCTTCACGAAAATCATCTCCCACATCCTTCCCCAGCTGATTATTAAGTCCATTATAATCGAGAAAATCATCCACTAGTTGGAATGCAATACCAAGGTTCAATCCGTATTGATCTAGTGCATTTTCTTCTTTATCCGGCCTATCACTAATTACTGCACCAATTCGACATGCTGCTGAAAATAGTGCAGCTGTTTTTGATTTTATGACTTTTAAGTAAGTGCTCTCGCTTGTTGATATATTGTTTGCTGTCGTTAGCTGTGTAACTTCCCCCTCAGCAATTACTGCGCTAGCGTTTGCTAGAATAGCAAGCACCTTTAACGAGTCGCTTTTTACCATTAACATGAATGCACGACTAAATAAAAAATCTCCGACTAGTACGCTAGCTTGATTTCCCCAAACCGCATTAGCTGTTTCTTGTCCGCGCCGTGATTCAGAGCTATCAACAACATCATCATGAAGCAAAGTTGCTGTGTGTATAAACTCAACTGCTGCAGCTAATCCAATGTGTTTATCACCTTCATAATTACAGAGCCGAGCACTTGCCAAGGTTAGTAGAGGGCGCAATCTTTTTCCACCAGCTGAGATCAAGTGTCCGGCGAGTTGTGGTATAAGATCTACCTCCGACTCCATATTATTCAATATGAGTTTATTTACCTTTTTTAGATCATTGCCGCACAGATTACGTAAAGTTTCCAGGGAGTTGATTTTTTGCCCTGTTGTCATGCCACCTGATCGTGCTGCCACAGTCAATGTGTGCACCTCTCATTTGAGTAAAACATCAAATAATCTTACTTTAACTAAGGACAATAATAAACATTGCTTAGTAATTTAGCATAAGGTTGTGTATCTAAGGGTCAAGAGGTTGCTTTGACGCACTTGGGATAATGAAATTAGAGTGACATGAAAGAAATTAAAAAATTTTCTAATTTTTATAGCTTAAGTAGCTAATTAGTATCTAAAACAATCAATAAGGGATGAATCTTTTTTACCTTATTTTGCTGTCTAGCAGTTTGGCAAAGAGTGTTACATATTAGGTGAATTAAATTAGTTTTTTTTTATTTAAGCTTTTTGTTGGAAATCAGACCTATGGAGGAAATGAGTATCAACGATATTCATTTAACAAAAGATTGGTTGTTAGGTGGACGTGTGTGCTTGAGGCAACCATCTAGGGGTTATCGTGTGTCTATAGATTCAGTCCTTTTGGCCGCGTCTGTACCGGCATTAGAAGGTGAACTCTTGCTTGAATTGGGAAGTGGAACAGGTGCTGCATCACTGTGTTTGTTAAAAAGAGTACCTAGGTGTCAAATAATTGGAATTGAAAACAATGAAGATATGTTATTTCTGTCTAGAGAAAACATTCTTTTAAACAAACTGGATGATTTCATTACTTTCGTAAATGCCGATGTTACCAATTTACCTATTCAAATTTCGCAACAGGGCTTCGATCATGTCTTCTCGAATCCACCATATCTTCAAGCTTCACGTTCAGATCGCAGGGAGTCTTCTATAAAAGAAGGTCATTTTGCTAATGTAGAGGGTACCGCTGATTTATCTGCTTGGATAAAAGTAATGGCTCTTGCGCTCAAACCAAAAGGTCGTCTAACGTTAATTCATAGAGCTGATCGCTTGGATGAAATACTTTCTATATTGGAGAAGTATGCAGGCGAAATAGTCGTTTTTCCTCTTTGGCCGAAATATGGCCGTTCGGCCAAGAGGGTTGTTATATCAGCCAGAAAAGGGGTTTCGACTCCTTTGAGGTTATCTTCGGGTTTAGTGTTGCATGAAAGTGATGGAGCCTATACCAAAGAGGCTAGCCATATACTTGAAAGTGGCATGGCTTTATTAGTGTGAGCAGTTGATATTAATTTATGTTGGAAGAAAACTATGGGAATATTAAGGCCTTTTAAAAGACTTTTGCCTAAACGATTAAGAAAATCTTATCAAGTTGTGAGTATTGTGAGGATGGAGGGAGTAATCGCTAGTGGACGTGCTAGCTTAAGGTCTTCCAATATAAACCTATCAAACTTGGATGCACCTCTAAAAAGAGCCTTTAATATGCCAGACATATGTGCTGTGGCATTGGCTATTAATTCTCCAGGCGGTTCGCCGGTCCAGTCATCACTTATAGCAAAGCGTGTTAGATCTTTGGCTGATGAAAAAGGTGTTCCGGTTTTTGCTTTTGCTGAGGACGTTGCTGCCTCTGGTGGCTATTGGCTAGCTTGTTCTGCCGATGAAATTTATGCAGATCCTTCTTCTATTTTAGGATCTATTGGGGTTATTTTTAGTGGTTTTGGTTTTCACAATTTAATTGAAAAGTATGGCATTGAGCGTCGAGTTTATTCTGCAGGTGAAAACAAAGGAGCTTTGGATCCTTTTCAGGCTGAAAAAGCAGAGGACATAGATCGCCTTAAATCAGTTCAGAAAATAATTCATGATAGTTTCAAAGAGTTAGTTCGTTCAAGAAGGTCAGACAAGATAAAAGAATCAGATGAAGTTCTATTTTCAGGGGAGTTTTGGACAGGTGCCCAAGCTAAAGAATTGGGGTTAATAGATGGTATAGGGGATTTGAATTCGATCATGAGAGAACGATTTGGAAATAATGTTAAATTTAAAGAAATTCCGCTCAGAAAAAGCTGGCTCAAAGATCGTTTTGGTATAGGGTCTGTTGCTAATTTAAAGGGCTACAATAATCACGATACAATTATAGATTGTGCTATACAGACTATAGAAGAGAGACTGATTTGGAGTCGCTTCGGACTTTAATCGGTATTAACCTAACTAAAAAAAGGCTTTAATTCACTGATATGTTTGGATTTTCACCTGGAAAAATTGCTGTATTGGCTATAATCCTGATTGTAGTCCTTTACGGAGCTAAGATCATCACTCGTAAAATCAAAGCTAATGATTCTGATAGTGACTCAGATGACGAGAATCACGTAGATACTGTCTATGATTCTGAAACAGATTCTTATGTGGTTAATCCTAAGGATGAACTATCTGATAAGGAATAAATTTTTTATTTAGCTTAATGAGTTATTGTTTTAATTAACCTGAAATAGTTTATTAGTTATGAAGGAAATTTTAGATGCTAGATTCTATAATGACTGCCATTAATGTTAGCTGGCACTAAGTGGTCAGTATAGTCATTAAGATATGATGTCTTCGCGGCCAAAAGAGACAGTGAGTGGAGCTAGTAGTTTCCAGGATCTGATATTATCTTTGCAGTCATTTTGGTCTGCTCAAGATTGTTTAATTTTGCAACCATATGATATGGAAGTTGGTGCTGGTACCTTTCATCCGGCTACGGCCTTACGAGTGTTAGGTCCCGACAAATGGAGGGCAGCATATGTGCAACCGTCTCGCCGTCCTACTGATGGAAGATACGGAGAGAATCCAAACCGTTTACAACACTATTATCAATTTCAGGTTATCCTTAAACCATCTCCTGATGACTGTCAGGGTCTTTATTTACAGAGCCTGGCTGCGTTAGGTATTGACTCTGCTTTTCATGATATTCGTTTTGTTGAAGATGATTGGGAGAGCCCAACTCTAGGGGCTTGGGGTTTAGGTTGGGAGGTTTGGTGCGATGGAATGGAAATAAGTCAATTTACATATTTCCAACAAGTAGGAGGTTTTGACTGTGATCCAGTTGCGGTTGAATTGACCTATGGAGTAGAAAGATTAGCTATGTATGTGCAGGGGGTAGAAAACGTCTATGATCTAAAATTTAATAACAGTGGTGTTAAATATGGAGACATCTTTCTGGATGCTGAAAGAGAGTATAGTATTTATAATTTCGATATAGCCAATACTGAACTTTTGATGCGTCATTTTATTGACGCAGAATCGGAATGTAATTCACTTCTAGACTCTGGACTAACTTTGCCAGCCTATGATCAATGTATTAAAGCAAGTCATATTTTCAATATTTTAGATGCACGAGGCGTTATTTCTGTTACTGAACGACAATCATATATATTACGTGTTCGTGAGCTTGCTAAAACTTGTTGTCAGTCTTGGCTAAAGACAAGAGATAAAAAAAATAATAAAAATGCCTGATCTACTATTGGAATTACTATCGGAAGAAGTGCCAGCCGGTCTTCAGGAAATAGCCGCTAATCAGCTCTCTGATTATATAATATCTGCTCTTGATGAATTAGAAATTAAACATTCTGACACGGAAGTGTTCTCCACTCCTCGACGTATTTCTGTAGTTGTAAATGGTCTACCAACTTTGCAGCCTGATCGGAAAATTCAAAGAAAAGGGCCAAGGGCTGACGCACCTCGCAAGGCCATTGAAGGCTTTCTGGCTGCGAACGGTGTTTCTTTAGAAGAGTGCGAGCTGCATGAAGATAAAAAGGGCCCCTTTTATATAGCTATAATTGAGATTAAAGGATTACATCTAAAAAGTATTTTGGCTGACCTTATCGAAGTCGCGATAGGCAAGGTATCTTGGCCTCGGTCAATGAGATGGGCTGATAGTCGATTTCGTTGGGTTCGTCCACTTCGAAATATATTAGCAGTATTTGATGGGAGTCCTATAGCAGGTAAACTTGATTTAGAACGTGGGAGTCTAGAGTTTAGTGATCATACATATGGCCATAGATTTTTAGCGCCTGGAATAATTAAAATAAAAAATAGAGATGATTATCTCAAGCAGTTAGAAAAAAGTTTTGTTCTTATTAATCGAGAAGAGAGAAAAAATTTTATAGAAAATTCTCTTAAGAAGAAGGCTAAAAAAGTAGGTCTCTCAGTTAAGCAAGACAATAGTTTGATTGATGAAGTGACTGGATTAGTTGAATGGCCGGAAGTTTTAATTGGGGATATTGATGAACAATTCATGGGTTTACCTGTAGAAGTCTTGATTACATCTATGCGAACCCATCAAAAATATTTCGCTCTTGAACTGCCTAATGGGAAATTAGCTTCCAAATTTGCTTTTGTGTCCAATATATCTACTCAGGACGGTGGAAAAGATATTATAATGGGAAATCAACGAGTGCTTAAGGCGAGATTGGCCGATGCTCAACATTTCTGGGATCAGGATCGCAAGAAATCTCTTGATGATTTAGTCCCATCATTAGATCGGATAGTATTTCATGCAAAATTAGGAAGTCTTGGGTCAAAAGTTAATCGTATATCTAAATTATCTATATCAATTGCTCGCGAAATACCTGAAGCCGACACAGAAACAATTGTTAGAGCCTCGAGGTTGGCTAAGGCGGACTTGGTAACTGGGATGGTAGGAGAATTTCCTGAGTTACAGGGTGCTATAGGAAAATATTACTCACTTTTAGATGATGAATCTTCTGAAGTTGCTACAGCAATAGCTGAGCATTACTCACCATTGGGTCCTAGTGATAAATGCCCCAGCGAGATAACAAGCATTACTGTATCTTTAGCCGATAAGATTGATACCTTGGTAGGGTTTTGGGCTATAAACGAGAAGCCAACTGGTTCAAAGGATCCTTATGCTTTGCGCAGAGCAGGTCTAGGAATTATTCGTTTGATACTGGAAAATAGATTAAGATTTTCACTACGGTCTTTATTTTCTATTTCCAGTGATTTGTATGAAATTAAAACCGATGGAGTACCTGATGACTTGATGGTTTTCATAGCAGAGAGGCTTAAAGTTTACCTTCGTGAAGAGGGTGTGCTGCATAGTCACATCGAAGCGATATTTTCTTTATCGGCGGAAGATGATTTATTGAGGTTATTGGAAAGAGTAAAGGCATTATCTGAGTTCTTGAAATCAGAGGATGGGTCTAACTTGCTAGTGGCTTATCGAAGAGCGGCCAATATTGTACGACAGGAAGAAAAAAAGGATAAAAAAAATTTTAGTGGTGAATCGTATGATCCTAATCTATCAGTTGATTCTGAAGGAGAATTGGAAGCGGAACTATGGAGGGCTATGATAGCCACTAAATCAAAAGTAAATGAACTTATAAAAAGTGAGAGGTTTGTTGAGGCAATGACTTCTCTAGCGCTTCTTAGAAAACCAATAGATGATTTTTTTGAAAATGTAATAGTAAATGTAGATGACTTGGATATTAGGAATAATAGATTATGTTTATGCACACAAATTCAGCAGGTAATGGATAATGTCGCTGACTTCTCAAAAATTGAAGGCTGAAAAACTAGAAAATAATAGTTCAAAATCTGATTGGGTTCTTGGCTTTGGTAATGGAAGGGCTGATGGACACTCCGGGATGAGAAACTTATTGGGGGGTAAAGGAGCTAATTTGGCTGAGATGAGCAACCTCGGGCTACCTGTTCCACCAGGCTTTACAATTACAACAGATGTGTGTGCATACTACTATGATAATGGTAATAGTTTCCCTGATGACCTCTCTGATCTAGTTAACCAATATCTTACTTCAATTGAAAAATCTGTTGGGTGCACATTTGGTGATCCACATAATCCACTTCTCGTTTCAGTCAGGTCCGGATCGAGGGCCTCGATGCCCGGGATGATGGATACAGTTCTCAATCTAGGTTTGAATGATGTGACGGTCGAGGGGCTTGCAATAAGATCAGCTGATGTGCGTTTCGCCTATGACAGTTATCGCAGATTTATACAAATGTTCGGTGATGTTGTGCTGGGCATTGAACATTACCTCTTTGAAGAAGTTCTAGATAATATAAAATTAGAGTCTGGAGTTGCTTTAGATACAGAACTCTGCGCCGATGATATGTGTTTGGTGGTCAAAAAGTACAAAGAGCTTGTAATAAATGAATTAGGCGAACCATTTCCTCAGGATCCCAAGGAACAATTGTGGAGCGCAATCAAGGCTGTATTTGGCTCTTGGATGAATCAGAGAGCCATAACTTATCGTAAGTTACACGATATACCAGCCGACTGGGGTACTGCGGTTAATATTCAAGCTATGGTATATGGAAACATGGGAGAGGATTGTGCAACTGGTGTGGCGTTTACGCGTGATCCGTCCACTGGAGAGAATATATTTTACGGCGAATATTTATCAAATGCACAGGGGGAGGATGTCGTTGCTGGTATTCGCACCCCTCAACATCTAACAATTTCTGGGAAAAACCAAAACAACTCTGAAGCCATATCTATGGAAGAGGCCATGCCAGAAGTTTTTAAAAAACTCCTAGATGTTCGTAGCATTTTGGAGCTTCATTATAAGGACATGCAGGATATTGAGTTCACAGTTCAGAAAGAAAAGCTATATATATTACAAACACGCTCTGGAAAACGCACCGCTGCAGCTGCTGTAAGAATTGCTGTTGAGATGGTAGAAGAGGGTGTTATTTCAAAGAACGAGGCCATTCATAGAGTTGACCCCTCTCAATTAGAGCAGCTTTTGCATCCTCGCTTAGATCCGGGCTCTTCTCGAAATGTATTAACTCGCGGCCTTCCCGCCTCACCAGGAGCGGCATCTGGTAAAATTGTTTTTAGCGCTGATATGGCTGAAGACATGTCCCAAAAGGGTGAAGATGTAATTTTGGTGAGAATAGAGACGAGCCCTGAAGATATTCATGGTATGCATGCTGCCCGCGGCATACTCACTACAAGGGGAGGGATGACTAGTCATGCTGCGGTCGTTGCAAGAGGTATGGGTAGACCTTGTGTCGCTGGCGCTTCAGAAGTATCGATAGATTATGAAAAAGGAATAATGTCTGTTGGAGGAAGAAGTTTCGTTTCCGGTGATTTGGTCACCATAGATGGGGCGGAAGGTGAATTAATAGAAGGTTCAATTCCAACAGTTGAACCAGACTTATCCGGGGGATTCCATCTTTTGATGGAGTGGGCAGATAGTTTGCGTCGTATGAGGGTTCGAGCCAATGCAGAAACTCCAACTGATGCAGAAATGGCCCGTAAATTTGGAGCAGAGGGTATTGGTTTGTGCAGAACGGAACACATGTTTTTTGATCCGGAACGCATTGTGGCTGTTCGCCAAATGATAATGTCGGATGATGAAACTGGCCGTCGCAGGGCTCTAGAGCAGATCTTACCATATCAGAGGAAAGACTTTGTCAAACTTTTTGAAATTATGTCTGGCCTGCCAGTAACGATACGCTTGTTGGACCCTCCTCTTCATGAGTTTTTGCCTCACACAGACGAGGAAATATATGAAGTGGCGAAGCTTTCAGGAAAGTCGGCTCAAGAGATACAGGAAATAGCTACGAGGCTTAAAGAAGCAAATCCAATGCTTGGACACAGAGGATGCAGATTGGGAATTACTTATCCTGAAATATATGAAATGCAGGCACAGGCCATTTTTGAGGCTTGTCTTATCGTTGTAGATAAGAAAGAAAATTCTGTAGTTCCGGAAATTATGATACCTTTGGCAGCAACAAGTGTTGAACTGGAAATACTCAAGAAAAAAATTGATTCAATAGCTGACACTGTTTTTAAGAGGGCAGGACAAACTATAAAATACACTATTGGCACAATGATAGAACTACCTAGGGCTGCATTGAGAGCAGGCGAACTAGCAGAAGAAGCAGAATTTTTTAGCTTTGGAACGAATGATCTAACACAGACCACTTTTGGGATTAGCAGAGATGATGCCGCAAGCTTTCTTCCAGACTATCAACATTATGGGATTTTAAACGTTGATCCTTTTGTAACTATAGATATTGATGGCGTAGGTGAGCTGATTAAAATTGCTAGTGAGCGAGGTCGTGAAAAACGACCAGAAATAAAATTAGGTATTTGTGGAGAGCACGGGGGAGACCCTAAATCTGTGCGTTTTTGTGAATCTATCGGACTCGACTATGTTTCTTGTTCGCCATACCGGGTGCCTATTGCAAGGTTAGCTGCAGCCCAGGCTAGTACTTCCGAATAACTAGACATTTCTTCATAAAAATAGCCATTACAATAAGTTTAGTAATGGCTATTTAAATAATTATGACCTTCAAGGGGTTATTCTGCTGGGACAGTGTTAGAAGGAACTTTAACATTCTTCTTTTTACTGAAAAGTTTTCTAATGAACTTGCTTATAGCTTTGCTTCGTTCCAGCTCTGCCATTCTTATAATCTCAATTTCACTTAAGTGCTGATATTCTTTTACCATAATAATTCTCTCTTTTTTACTGCTGTGTGTATACTTTCTAAGTCTCTTTACCAAACAGAAGTGACTTAATAATTATGTTATATATAGGTCAGTAAATATTACTAATCAATCACTATATCATGCAAAAAACGCATATCAGGTAAATAGTTTGTTCATTGGTGAAAACGTTTGTGAAATCACAATTAATTGTTTAGATAATAAATTAGTTGTTAGGAGCTCTTATATACCGTAACTGGATTACCAGCACTGGTGAGGTCATGACTTATGTTGTCTGCTTCTAGTGTATCTGTCCGTACCAGTGCAATAGCGTATTTTTTGCAAGAAGATTTTATAACTCCTACTTCTCTTTTATCTAACATAACTATATCGCCACTTTCAGGATTGTTATTCGGACAGTGAAGAGTTAGAAGTGTACGCTTGACGAGCCCCCGGTATTTACTACGTGCAGTTACTTCTTGCCCGATATAGCAGCCTTTATCCCAGTCAACACAGTTAAACTTATCAAGATTACATTCAAGTAAGGTAGATTTACTTTTTTCAATATCTCTTTCTCCATCGGGAATACCAAGTTTTATTCTCATCAAATCGTATTCTTCAAACTTTCCGGGGCGTATCGCTAGTTTCTCTATAAATTTTTCCGATGATTTTTTGATTGTTAACAATCTGCAGCCAAGACTGGGTGATCTTGGGTCTACATAAACGATTCCATTACTTATTGGTAAAGCTTTTCCTGCCTTATCTTCGATGCCAAAGACACTTGCAGCTTGGTCTCCAAATACAGAAAAAACCGAAAGTTCTTCCATTTCACTAAGCTCAATATTGGCCCTTAATTTAAAACGACTTAGCAATAAAATTAGATCTTTCTGTTGTCCATTGGCGCAGTCCAAGATCAATTGATCCTTATATTCTATAATAAAAAAATCATGAAGAAACTTTCCTTGGGGAGTGAGAAGTGCTCCATAGGAAAACTGACTTTGTGAAATTTTATTTAAATCTTGAGATATTAGCCCTTGTAGAAATTCGTTTCTGTCTTTTCCAGAGATTAGAACTAGACCACGATCAAGCTTTACAATCTTAGCTTTTGTCATCTAATGAGTATTTTCCTTTTTATCAAAATATGTAGTTATAAAGTTTTATGCTAGTAAATCTCTTTAATAATATCAAAGTAAATATAATTGGCTAATTTAATTATAATGGTATTCACAGAGTTAGAAGCATATAAGTATCTATAATGAAAATACTTATTATTGGACCTACTAGAATAGGGGATACTGTGCTTTCGTCTGGCATAGTTGATCATATAAGCAAGCTATATCCTCAGGCACGGATAACAGTTGCATGCGGTGCTGTATCTGCTCCTCTTTACAGAAACCTACCTAATCTTGATCGAATCATACCCATTACTAAGAAGGCTGCTTCCACTCATTGGTGGGGTGTTTGGCTCAGCGTATATAAGATAAGTTGGGACCTAGTTCTCGATTTTCGTCGCTCTATAGTTCCATGGGTGATAAAGGTAAAACGCAGAATTGTGACCAAGGCTGCACTTGATAAAAATGAACATAGAGTTATCTCATTTTCGCGCGCTCTGGGACTAGAAAAAGCTCCACCTTCTCCAGTGTTATGGATTTCAGCCGAAGATGAAAATCGAGCCAATAGTTTAATCCCTAATGGCAGTCCGGTTATAGCTGTTGCTCCTGCAGCAAATTGGAGGGGTAAAATGTGGGATGTAAACAGATTCGTTTCAGTCATAAATAGGATTTCTAATTCCTCATGTGAGAGATCAATTTTTCCGGATGCCAGGATAGCTATTTTGGGAGGACCGGGTGAAGAGTCATCTGCCTCTATACTGATTGAAAGCATTGAACAAGACAGGCTCTTAAACTTAGTAGGTAAAGAGAATTTGTATACTATTTCTGCCTGTCTTAGGAGATGTTCTTTATTTATAGGAAATGACTCTGGCCTAATGCATATGGCAGCTGCTGCGAATATTCCGACTGTAGGTTTGTTTGGGCCTAGTAGAGTAGAAAATTACCATCCGTGGGGAAAATACACAGAAGCAGTTTGTACTGAAAAGCCCTACCATGATCTAGTTAAGGAGACAGTTAAGCACACAGATGACTCATGCCATATGATGGATTCATTGACAGTTGATAGTGTTGTGGAAGCAGTTGAGAATTTGTTATTCAAACATAAAATAATTACCAAATAAAACACAGTTTATATAAAATCTAATGTTAATTGACGGATCGTTATAATAAATAATGTCCATTACGATAGCAGAGTTCATTCTGTATTCCTTATGGACGAAGATAAAGGTGATTAAATATTGCGTCTAATGCAAGCCATAGCAGGATCTAAAGTAGGGGGAGCCGAATCTTTCTTTGTTCGGTTGGTTATTGCATTAAATTCAAGAAATATAAATCAAAAAGTCATTATTGGCAGAAGCAAATCCCGTATGATGAAATTACAATCGGAAGGAATTCAGCCAACAGAAATCTCCTTTGGAGGTCCCATAGACTTTTTAAGTAAAATAAAGATTCAAAAGGAGATCAATGAATTTAGGCCAGATATTATTTTAAGCTGGATGAGTAGAGCAGCTAGTAAAGTTCCTATTTCTGGACGCCAAATAACTCATATAGGTCGTTTGGGGGGGTATTATAATTTAAAATATTACAAGAGTTGTGATTACTTGATAGGAAATACACCGGATATAGTCGACTATATTGTAGAGGAAGGCTTTAACCCGAAGCGCGTTATACATTTGCCCAATTTTGTTAATGATCCAATCAATCCTCCTGTTAAAAGATCAGCTCTGGATACTCCCGAAAATGTTCCACTTATTTTTGCCATGGGAAGGTTACACAAAAATAAAGCGTTTGATGTTCTACTTAAATCTATGCCTAATATCCCTGATGCATGGCTCTGGATTGCAGGTGAGGGGCCTGAAAAATCATTTCTTAAATCTCTGGTGGAAGAACTAGGTATTGGCGAGCGCACTCGTTTTTTAGGGTGGTCGGATAAGCCTGATGCATTACTATCTGCTGCTGACATTTTTGTGTGTCCTTCAAGGCATGAGCCGTTGGGAAATGTAATTATTGAGGCTTGGGCTGCTAACAAACCGGTAATAGCTGCAGCATCTATGGGGCCTAAAGAACTACTGGGGGATAATGAAAAAGGATTAGTTGTTCCAATAAATAATCCAAAAGAAATTGCTAACTCGGTTAATTATCTAATAAAAAACCCAGATAAAAGCATTGATCTTTCTGGTGCAGGTCTTGAGGCCTATGAAAAGTACTACAGTGAAAAGGTTGTGGTAGATCAATATTTGAAATTTTTTGAGAAGGTTTTGAGTGAATGTGCGGCATAGTCGGGTTAATGACGCGTGACGGAAACACTCCTAATGATTTAGTCATTAGCCAGCTAGTTTCATTGGTAAAACATAGAGGGCCTGATGGAGAAGGAAGATACTCAGGGCGAAATTTAGGAATGGCCCAGACACGCCTAGCCATTATCGACCTAGAAACAGGTGATCAACCCCTTTACGAAAGTGGTGGTGCAGCGGTAATTGCGAATGGAGAAATATATAATTTTATTGAATTACGTGAAGATCTATCTGAAAAACACTTTAGTACATCTTCCGATTGTGAAGTACCATTGCACCTATATAGACGTTATGGTTTGAATTTTGTTGATTATTTGAGAGGTATGTATGCTATAGCCCTTTATGATCCAATAGAAGGACAGCTTTTGTTAACTAGGGATCCTTTTGGTATAAAACCTCTTTATTATTCTGAAACTGAATCAGGGTTCTGTTTTGCATCGGAACCACAGGCTTTAGTTTCAGCTGGTCTGGTTAATAGTACAATAAATAAAACTGCAAGGGCCGAACTTGTTCAACTTCAGTACTCAACTGGATCTGATACAATATATAGTCATATACAGAGAGTCTTACCCGGTGAAACTTTAGTAGTCCGAGATGGTAGAATTGTAGCTAGACGACGGAAGCAGGCTCTTCCACATGTTGCTCCAGAAGATTGGGATGAGCATACTGCTCTCGAACTACTAGATAGTTCTTTACGTGATAGTGTAGAACTTCATCAGAGATCTGACGTCCCATACGGTATGTTTTTTTCCGGTGGGGTAGATAGCTCAGCGATACTCTCGTTAATGGCTGAGCTAAATGAACAACCAGTCATGGCATTTACTGCTGGGTTTGAAAGCTACTCGGTACCTGACGAACGTGAACACGCGACGAAGGTAGCACTTTCACTGGGTGCAGAAGTGATTGATGTCTCTATAACTGAAAAGGACTTTTGGCAAAGAATGCCAGAAATAACTGCAGTAGTAGACGATCCAGCAGCCGATTATGCCATTTTGCCTACTTTCTTACTTGGAGAAGCGGCTGGAAGAAGTGGCTTAAAGGTTGTCCTTACTGGCGAGGGAGGAGATGAACTTTTTGCTGGTTATGGGCGTTACCGGAGTGTGATGAGACCATGGTGGAAGGGAGGCAGAAATATGCATACAAGGGGCATTCTTGATGGATTGGGCGTATTAAGACAAGATGTAGCTGGTTGGAGAGATAATATATCGGCATCTGAAGAAATGCTAAATAATGGTACTTTAACAAAACTCCAGATAGCACAGGCAGCGGATTGTTCAAATTGGTTACCAAATGATCTTTTGACTAAACTAGATAGATGTTTGATGGCTCATGGTGTTGAAGGCCGCACTCCTTATTTAGACCTAAACGTTGCTGATGTAGCATTTCGTTTGCCTGATAGACTAAAATTAAAAGATGGTCTAGGAAAGTGGATATTAAGAAAATGGCTGGATAAACGCTTGCCAATTTCAGAAGCTTTCACAAGAAAGCGTGGTTTTTCAGTTCCGGTTGCAGATTGGATATTTTCTCGTGGCCCTGAGCTAGCCCCTTTAGTAGCTGCGCAGGAAGGTGTAATGGAAATTTGTCACTCAAAAAAGGTTGAAGAGTTATTTTATCGAAAGACTAAAAAGACAGGATTTGCAGCTTGGCTTCTTCTGTTTTACGCTTTATGGCATAATTTTCATATAATGGGTAATAAAGATGTAGATGGAAATGTTTTTGACATCTTAAATGAGTCAAAAAAATAATATATAAATTGTTCTTTTAGATTGTTCAGCATAAGTTACAATTAAATGGATGAATATAGAAGGAGGGGTTAATGAGTGCATGTATAGTGGGTTGGGAGCATTTGAAATTCGGAAGACATGATGAATTAGATGTTGAGGATATGATTGTTGATGTTGCATCTGGTGCTATAAAAGACGCAGGACTAGAACCCAAAGATATAGACGCCATTTATTTGGGAACCTTCGGTGGTGGTTTTGTTCAACAAGAGTTTCCTGCCTCATTAGTGCTGCAGGCTTCTGATCAATTACGTTTTAAGCCGGCTACCCATGTCGAAAACGCATGCGCAACTGGTTCGGCTGCGCTTTATCAGGGTTTAAATAATATAGCTGCTAAAAAATCACGAATTGTTTTAGTCGTCGGTGTTGAGAAAATGACTGAGGTTACAGGCGAAGTTTTGGGAGGAATTTTATCAAAAGCCTCTTACTTAAGAGAGGAAAGTGCTTCAAGTTTTGCAGAAATATTTGGTCATATTACTGATAAATACTTTCAAACTTATGGCGATAAATCAGACGCTTTGGCAATGATAGCAGCCAAAAACCATAAGAACGGGTGTGATAATCCTTATGCGCAAATGCAAAAAGACCTAGGATATGAGTTCTGCCGAAATGAGTCAGATAAAAATCCCATAGTCGCAGGTCCTCTAAAGCGTACTGATTGCTCTTTAGTTTCCGATGGTGCTGCTGCATTAGTATTAGCAGATCTGGACACTTCATTGAAGATGTCAAAAGCCATATACTTTAGGGCTGCTCAGCATGTACAGGACTATTTGCCTATGTCCAAGAGAAATATAATTGACTTTGAGGGTCCTGAAAAAGCTTGGCAGCAAGCATTTGCCGAGGCAAATCTTTCTTTAGAAGATTTGGGGTTTGCCGAAGTGCATGACTGCTTTACTAGTGCCGAATTATTAACTTATGAAGCAATGGGGCTAACTTCTAAAGGAGAGGGAGAACACGCAATCAAAGAGGGCTGGACACATCCAGATGGTAAATTGCCAATTAATCGCTCAGGTGGTTTAAAGTCTAAGGGGCACCCTCTGGGTGCTACAGGGGTTTCTATGCATATTATTGCCTCTATGCAGCTTTCAGGGACGGCAGGTGAAATGCAGTTAAATAATCCATCTCTAGGAGGGGTTTTTAATATGGGCGGGTCAGCCGTATCTAACTATGTCTCTATTCTGGAAAGACTTCGCTAACACTATAAGGCCTGAAGAAGAATTATTACTCCTAAAACTTATCAAGGTTTTGAACCGGCACTGAGTAATACACTGTAATTATCTCGGTGCCAGGGTTTTCATCTGATAAATGGGCATTTGAGATGTGTCCTAATGCTAGTGATACCTTTGACATATCTTTGAATTTATAACCTATTTCAATTTGAGAACGGAACTGGATCGTGTTTCCCAGTTTTTTGCCATCACCATCAGAATAGATACCCACTCCAAGACTCGGCGTTAGAATTACATTTCGTCCTATTTTTATGTCTGATAGAAGCCCCAAGGCCCCATAGGCTGCTATATCTGAAGTTATTTCAAATCCGATCCATGGTTTGAAAACCCCGAGATAGTGTTTGTTTGGTCTGTATTCTAATCGCAGATCGACAGCGTCCCTATTGTCGTTTAAATCATACCAACCTAATCCAATTGAAACATAGCTATCTTCTTGTGCTACGGCAGCATAATTCAGTGATATTGAAAAAATGAATAATCCAGCTAAAAAGAACAGATACTTAAACAATTGTTTCATAGTTAATATCCGGATAAATTTTAAAAAATCCATATTAGTATAGTCAGGCTAGAAATGATTTTTATTCTGGAAGTACATGGTTTCCGAACTCTTTTCTTAGTTTAGTTTTTAGTACCTTTCCTGTTGGGCCAATAGGTAAGTCCTCAACTAAAATCAAGTCATCTGGTAACCACCATTTTGCAACCTTGTCTGATAAAAAATCATTAATTGATTCTAGATCAGGTTTTTTGTCCCCTATAGGTACCACAATTAGAATTGGCCTTTCATCCCATTTGGGATGAGGTACCCCGATTACCGCAGCCTGCATCACATCAGGATGGCCCATAGCCTGATTCTCTAAATCTATTGAGCTTATCCATTCGCCTCCAGACTTAATCACATCTTTAGCCCGGTCAGTGATCTCCATATAGCCTGCAGGGTCAATAGTGCAAACATCACCTGTGGCAAACCATCCATCGTTATTATGTGCTTCAGATTCATCATTTTTAAAATAGCCACTTGTAATCCATGGTCCACGTACAAGTAACTCTCCAAATGCTCTACCATCATTTGGTAATGTTTCGTTCTGGTCATCAACGATCTTGAGCTCGACGCCAAATACGGGGCGACCTTGTTTTATCTGTGATCTATAACGTTTTTGTTTCCCTTCTCTTATAATTTTTTCATTAGGTATGGATACTGTCCCGAGAGGACTCATTTCTGTCATGCCCCAAGCATGACGCACATCAACATTGAATTCTTCTTGAAAGGTTTCAATCATTGATTGAGGTACCGCGGTGCCACCTATGATGGTTCTTTTTAATGATGGTACTTTAGTTTTTTCTGCTCTCCAGTGGTTAAGTAGGCTAAGCCACACAGTTGGTACGCCAGCTGCCATAGTAACTTTTTCTCCTACAAGGAGTTCATGTACACTAGCGCCGTCTAGTTTTGGTCCGGGGAATACAAGTTTTGCGCCTGTCATAGTTGCACCGTATGGTATTCCCCAAGCGTTGACATGAAACATTGGTACTACTGGTAAAACCACTTCTTTTTCTGATAGATTCATTACGTCAGGTAGCGCAGATGCGTAAGCATGTAATATTGTAGATCTATGGCTATAAAGTGCTCCTTTTGGATTACCGGTTGTACCAGAAGTGTAACAAAGGGACGATGCGGTGTTTTCGTCAAACTCTGGCCAATCTGAAATCATAGAATGATCACTTATTAATTTTTCGTAGCAAATTAGGTTCTCTATTTTAGATTCAGGAAGATTATTTTCGTCGGTTAAGACAATTACGCCTTTAAGTGACTTCAATTGGTTTGAAACAGCTTCAACTAATGGAAGTAAATTAGCGTCTACGAATATGTAGGAGTCCTCGGCATGGTTAATAATATATGTAAGTTGATCAGGACTCAGTCTAGGATTAAGTGTATGTGTTATCCCACCCATACCTGAAACTGCGTAATAGCACTCAAAATGACGATATGTGTTCCATGCCAAAGTGGCAATTCTGTCTCCTAGTTTCATTCCTAGTTCAGATAATGCATTGGCCAATTTCCGCACCCGGGCATGTGCGTCAGTGTATGTATACCTATGAATTGGACCCTCAACAGATCTTGTCACTATTTCCCTATCACCAGAAACATAATTCGCATGTTCAATTAATGACGAAATCATTAGGGGTTTATCCATTATTAATCCGCGCATAGTAATCCTCACATAAATAACAATAAGCTCATTTTAATATTAGATATTATATATATTTACTATCAACTACTATTAAAGAGGGCTCAAGTTTACTAAAAACTTTCAGTTTTAAAGAGAGTCTAGTTTTTTTAGAAAATTCAGACAAATGGTAGAAAATTCTTCTGGTGCCTCCATAAGTGCTACATGACCGGTGTTTTTCATTACATTTAGTTCTGATCCATGAATCAGATTATGTATCATAAGGGATAAGTGAGGGGGGGCTATCACGTCTAACTCAGAACAGGTGATCAATGTTGGAGTTTTAATTTGATCAATTCTATCGAACGTATCCCCCTTAATACAGGCAGAGAGTTGTCCTACCCATCCATCATTTAGGGGAGAGTTATTAAGCAAAAATTCTCGATGATTTTTCATTTCTATTGGATGATCATCGTAGTAAGCAGATGAGTGTAGTGCAAGCATACTGAGCTCTGTCAGTGCCACTCGTTGATTGTTTTTGGCGAGGTATAGACGTGTCTCTTGAAACGACCTTAGTCTTGCGCCTGAGCGGGCCCAACTATGATGTATTCCAAGACTTATAATTCGGTCAGGGTAGTTGATGGCCAGTTCTTGGGCAATATGTCCTCCCATGGAAAAACCCATAATATGAGCTTTTTCGATTTTTAGTTCGTCTAAGAGGTGTATGGTATCCTTAGCCATGTCTGCTAAAGAATATCCAATTTCTGGTCTACTAGATTTACCAACGCCACGATTGTCAAAAGTTATTGTTTGAAACTCTGGAGAGAAGTAGGGAAGTTGAGCAGACCAGAAATTCAAATCATGTCCTGTACCACTTATCAGCACTAAAGGAGTACCAGTTCCTTCTGATTCAAAATGGATAGACACTCCCTCGCGGATTTTAGTGCTTGGCATGGTTTATATTTGTATAAATTTAAAAGTGAGAAGGAAATTTATAAGACAATAATAAAAAAAATTATTGGCGCAGTAAAACTTAGAAATTAAAAACCGCCTCGATATCTCTATCGAGGCGGTTAAACATACTTAAATTGATA
>Ga0310344_10000038_pt1 | contig 126870 bp, 123 predicted proteins | sample HC15DNA20200_MG_FD_203801 | JGI IMG/M metagenome (GOLD analysis project Ga0310344, IMG submission 203801) | Marine microbial communities from station ALOHA, North Pacific Subtropical Gyre - HC15-DNA-20-200_MG | ecosystem: Environmental > Aquatic > Marine > Oceanic | place: Pacific Ocean...
ATTGCTGAGTCGGAGCGGGACTGCTACGCGGCGCTGGGCATCATCCACCAGACCTGGTCCCCGGTGCCCGGGCGATTCAAGGACTTCATCGCGATGCCGCGCGCCAATGGCTACCAGTCGCTACACACATCGGTGGTCAGCGAGCAAGGCGTGCCGTTCGAGGTACAGATCCGTACGGTGGCCATGCACGCCGTCGCGGAGGAGGGCATTGCCGCGCACTGGAAGTATAAAGAGGGCCGGGTGGGCGTGAAGCCGGACGAGCAGCACTTCGCCTGGCTCCGTCAGCTTCTGGAGTGGCAGCAGGAGGTGCGAGACCCGGGCGAGTTCATCCACAACCTGAAGGTCGATCTGTACCCGGAAGAGGTTTACATCTTCACGCCGAAGGGCGAGGTCAAGGCGCTGCCACGGGGAGCGACGCCGATCGACTTTGCGTACACGATTCACACAGACGTTGGTCACCAGTGCGTCGGCGCCCGGGTCAATGGCCGAATGGTGCCAGTTCGGACCCGGCTCGCGAGCGGTGACATCGTCGAGGTGGTGACGGCTTCCGGACACACGCCAAGTCGCGACTGGCTCAACATCGTCGTGACGTCACGCGCCCGCAACAAGATCAAGCACTTCATCCACGCGGAAGAGAAGGTGCGAGCCGTGGAACTGGGACGCAAGCTCTTTGACAAGGAGCTCCGTCGGTTCGATGTGAGCGAGAAAGGGGTACTCGAACCGGAACTTGTGGGCCGGGTCGCTGGCGAGTTCGGTGCTCAGAAGGAAGATGACCTGTTCGCGGCAATCGGCTACGGCAAGGTGCCGGCGCGGTCGGTCCTCGCCAAGCTCGTGCCAAAGGAGCTCGAGGAGAAGTCTGGTACCCCGTCCATCGGCACCGTGGTACGCCGGATGCTCCGGCGGGGCGAGGACAAGGTCACGGTCAAGGGGTTCGACGATCTGCTCGTATTCCGCGCTCGCTGCTGCAATCCGATTCGAGGCGAGAAGATTGTGGGCTATGTTACGCGGGGCAAAGGGGTTTCGGTCCACGCGGCGCGGTGCCCCAATGTGCTCAATTTGCTCTACGACCCAGAACGTCGCATCGAGGTGGTCTGGGACAAAACGGGTGATGCCGCCGGTTTCGTAGTGATGCTCAGTATCCAAGTCGAGGACCGCCAGGGCATTCTGGCCGATGTCACCACGAAGATCGCAGGCCTGAAGACCAACATGCTAAAGGTTGAGGCCACCACCAGCGACCACCAAGGTCGGATCGTGGTCACCATGGAAATCGCCGACTTCAAGCACCTGCAACGGATTATTAAGGTAATCCGCGGCGTGCAGGGCGTCGTCGAAGTCGATCGGATGATGCGGTAGGCGGGACGGCGGTGTTAGCCGAGATGCGCGATGGCGTCGATCTCGACGCCAACCCCCTTGGGCAGGGCCGCCACCTGTAATGTGGCTCGACTCGGCTGTGGATCTCCGAAGTAACTGCCGTAGACCTCGTTGACCTGGCCGAAGTTCCTCAGATCAGTGAGGAAGATCGTGGTACGGACGACCTGGCTGAAGTCAGCGCCGGCAGCCCGGAGGATTGCGTCCAAGCTGTCCATGACCCTTTTGGTCTGGGCCGCGATGTCCCCGTCGACGACTTCGCCTGTAGCGGGGTCGAGTGGGATCTGACCGGAGATGAAGAGCATCGAACCGGCACGTACGGCCTGCGAGTAGGGCCCGATCGCGGACGGAGCATCGTCGGTTCGAATGGCGGAGGGCACGGGGACGCCCGGAATCAGGCGGCCTTGACCACCTTGTTGGAACGGATGCAACGGGTGCAGACCCGGATCCGCTTGACGCCGCCGTTCACGACGGCCTTGACCCGCTGTATGTTCGCCTGGAACCGCCGGAGGGTCACGTTGTGGGCGTGACTGACATTTCGCCCAGCGGCCGGTCCCTTTCCACAGATCTCACAACGCTTCGCCATGACTACTCTCTCTATCGAGGTCCAAACACCTGATTATATCAGAGACAGCCGTCAGGGGATGATCAACGACGGCCGGTCGTCGTCCGCCGAAGGCGCTGGATCGCCTTCGGCCGGGGTCGCGGGAGCGCCTTCTCCCGGCGAGGGGAGCAGCAGCCGGCCCACAAGATCGAGATAGGCGCGGTCGCCGCCTTCCAGGACGGTCTTGGCCTCCGAGGCGGCCCGTTCTATTCGCCTCAGGATTTCGACGAGGTCGCTTTCTCTAGCGACTGGACCGCGTCCGTCTTGACCCTCGAGGAGCGGCTTTAACTCGCGGGCGAGCTGCTCCGCGGGAAGCGTCGTAGCGCGATGCTCATAGATGATTCCCTTGCTTGCGGTCTCGTAGGTGGAGGCGAGCGACTGCGCCGTGTCCCTGATGACCCCGTCGTTCACCGAGAACTCGCCGGACTGGGCGAGCCGATGCAGCGTGGCCTGAACCAGGAAGAACAGCTGGTACTGTCGCTGGCCCAACCCGGAGATGATAGGGAGTAGGAACCGTGCGTCACGCTCTTGCTGGCGCTGCACGACCGCCGGAGGATGTGTCTGGGCGGACACAAGATACGAGCAGTCTGAAGGGCATTGGATCTCGATTAGCCGTTTGGAACCGCAGCAGGCGGCACAGATCTGTGCGCCGATGGCCGGGCAGGAACGTTTGCCGCGCCGTTTCTCGCACAACGGACAGGTTCGAGATGCCATGGTCGTTATCCGGATGGCAGCTTTGCACACGCCCGGGCCGCCGGTCAATCGATCCCGCGGTAGCGGCCTGGTAGGCGAGTCGAGTCTAGAGGTCGTCAATCCGTTAGGAGACAACACCACCGGAGAGGGCATGTCCACTTTGGGTGACGTGCAAGACGGAAGAAATCTGAAACTGAACCCAAAGCTTCGTCGTCTAACAAATTGACACGGGATGGCGGAGGGAAACACTCGCCGCCAGGCCTGGCTCGTAAAGCTCATTAAATGAGTCAGATAGCGTTGGCTCGGTCGGGCGAGCGAGACCCCTGAGGGCCATTCACAACCCTCAGGCTCCCCTCCCTCACCCCGAACCCTAACCCAATTCGTTGGTAAAGGTCAGGATCCGTCTGGCGCGGTCGCCAGTCGTGTCCTGGTACCTAAATTGCTGCAAAGACTACTGGAATCTAGGCTTCGATCCGACACGATCCCGAGCATGGAACCCTAGCAGGTCGGACGAGAAGGAGTTGCATCATGAGCACGAAGACGCATGGCATGAAGGTTGATCGATACAACGAGCTTCGTCGTATCCTCGAAGAGCGTCGCGACGAGATTGCAGGGGAGGTCAAGGACAAGATCCGGCACGTGCGGACCGAGGCCACGCAGTCCACCACTCACCGGATCGCCGATGCCGGCGAGACGTCGGAGTCTGACATCCAGGACGATATCGAGTTCGCGCTCATCCAGATGAAGGCGGAGACGTTGAATAAGATTGGTTCGGCGCTGGCCCGTCTCGAAGAACGCACCTACGGCTACTGCTACGAGTGTGGCGACGAAATCGCCGAACAGCGGCTGCGGGCGCTACCGTTCGCAGCGCGGTGCAAGGACTGCGAGGAGATCCGCGAGTCCGAGCTCGACCGCGAGCGAGTGCTCGAGTCGCGCAGCAAGGCCGTATTGCTCTTCGGTGTTTCCTCGGCCTGATTCTCGCACACCGATGCTGGATGGCCAGCGGAGGGAACATGGCCCGCGACGCTGTTCGGGGTACACTCCAACGATATAGGACCCGCCCGTGGGCGGGGCCGTTCAGATCACCGGGTGGCGTGCACGGTGTCAGAAGAGACCGTACGAGAGGCGTTTACAGGCTAGGGATCAGTCTCGCCGTAGAGCTGTAACCCGGCGACCTGGCCGGCTGCGGAAGACCGAGCCTGCGGGGCGCCCGCGGCCGAACCTACAGTGCCAGGTTTGGCTCAAGCTAACGCCACGATCTGTCGGCGTCTGTCCAGAGCGGCCCAGCGGGTGGGGGACAGCCCTGCCGGAGTTCAGCGGACCTGCCATTCGGGGCGAAGCCCCATGGAGGCAATAGGAGAATTGCACCATGAGCGATGAACATCAGCTCCTCGATGAGGAAGGCGCAGAACGCCCGCTGGCGATTCCGTCCGAGCTGCCCGTGTTGCCGCTGCGAGACACGGTACTGTTCCCCAACTCGTTCATGCCGCTGGCCGTCGCCCGCGAGAGCTCTGTCCGGCTGATCGAGGAGGCGATCGCCGACAGTCGGCTGGTCGGTGTGTTCACCCAGCTGGAGCCGGGTACCGAAGATCCGACGCAGGAAGACCTCTACCAGGTTGGGACCGCCACTCACATCCACAAGATGTTTAAGCTGCCGGACGGCACGCTCCGGCTGATCGTCCAGGGGCAGACCCGTCTCCATCTGGAAGAGGTGCTCGACACCCAGCCGTACATCCGGGCCAGGGTGACAGTGGCGGACGAGATCAGCCGAGACGATGATCGCCTCGAGGTCGATGCTCTCCAACGGAACATCAAGAACAACTTCCAGCAAGTGGTGTCGCTGTCGCCGCTGCTCTCAGACGACCTACAGGCGTTGGCTGGCAACATCACCGAGCCGGGGAAACTGGCCGACTTCATCGCGTCGAGCCTCACCACGATCCAGACTTCCACCAAGCAGGAGGTACTCGGAACGTTGGATGTGAGGACCCGCATGGAGACCCTGAACCGCACCCTGATTAAGGAACTCGAGGTACTGGAACTCGGCTCGAAGATCCAGTCTGAGGTGCAGTCGGAAGTGGGCAAGAATCAGCGGGAGTATCTGCTGCGTGAGCAGATGAAAGCCATCCAGAAGGAATTGGGTGAGACCGACGACCAAGCCAAGGAGATCGAGGAGCTCAAGAAGAAGATCGAGGCGGCCGGTATGCCGGAGGCCGTGCAGAAGGAAGTTCTGCGAGAGCTCGACCGGTTGTCGAGAATGCCGGTGGCGGCCGCGGAGTATACGGTGTCCCGCACCTATATCGACTGGCTGGTGGCGCTACCTTGGGACACCAGGACCGACGAGCTCATCGAGCTGCCTCGCACCAAGGACGTCCTGGACTCTGACCACACTGGCCTGGAGAAGGCGAAGGACCGCATTCTCGAGTATCTGGCGGTCAGGAAGCTGAATCCGGATATGAAGGGGCCGATCCTGTGCTTCGTGGGGCCTCCGGGCGTGGGGAAGACCTCGCTCGCGAAGTCGATCGCCAGTTCCCTCGACCGCAAGTTCGTACGGGTGTCGCTCGGCGGCATGCGGGACGAGGCTGAGATTCGCGGGCATCGTCGGACCTACATTGGCGCGCTTCCAGGCCAGATCATCCAGGGTCTGCGACGTGCCGAGTCGAAGAACCCAGTGTTTATCCTCGACGAGATCGACAAGCTTGGCGCCGACTTCCGTGGCGATCCGTCGTCGGCGCTACTCGAAGTGCTGGACCCTGAACAGAACAACACGTTCCGTGACCACTACCTGGATGTACCGTTCGATCTGTCTGAGGTCTTGTTTATCACCACCGCGAACGTGCTCGACCCGATCGCTCCGCCGTTGCGCGACCGGATGGAGGTGTTGGAGCTTCCGGGGTATACCGAAGAGGAGAAGCTGCTGATCGCCAAGGAACACCTCGTCGGACGGCAGATCGAAAACCATGGACTTACCGGCGAACAGATCAGCTTCAGCGACGATGCTCTACGGAGCCTGATCCGCGGCTATACCCGTGAAGCTGGTGTTCGGAACCTCGAACGCGAGGTGGGATCGCTGTGCCGCAAGGTGGCTCGCCGACATGCCGAAGGCGACACCGACGCGGTGGAGATCACGCCCGAACTGGTGACTGAGCTGCTGGGGGCGCCTCGATTTCAGGATGAAGAAGTGGCGGAGCGGACGCGCAACCCGGGTGTGGCGCTGGGACTGGCATGGACTCCGGCGGGTGGGGACGTACTGTTCGTCGAAGCTACTCGGATGCCAGGCAAGGGCTCGCTGACGCTTACTGGGCACCTGGGTGACGTCATGAAGGAGTCGGCCCGTGCCGCGCTGTCTTGGTTACGCGGGCAGACAGCGGCCTACGGGGTGGATCCGAATTTCTACCAGGACTCCGAGCTCCATCTCCACGTGCCCTCCGGTGCTATTCCAAAAGACGGACCTTCGGCCGGGGTCACGATGGCCACGGCGCTGGCGTCAGAGCTGACCGGTCGTCCCGTTCGCGGCGACATTGCAATGACGGGCGAGATCACTTTGTCCGGGCATGTACTGCCGGTGGGGGGTATCAAGGAGAAGGTGCTCGCCGCGCGCCGTCACGGATTGCTCGAAGTGATTCTGCCTGAGCAGAACGAGAATAATGTGAAGGAAGACCTAAGCGAAGACCTTCGGCGTGAGCTCACGATCCACTTCGTGTCGACGATTGACGACGTACTGCAGCTGGCGCTGCAACCGGCGGCGGCTCGACCCGAAGTCGCTGATTCAGGAGGCGAGCCCGAAGTGCACGGCACCGTCCAGTAGCAGGCGGTCTGGAGTCATCGCTGACGGGTTGGTACCCACGCCGTGGTGCGTCCGCCCAGGGTCAGAAACTCGATCGGCTCTCCACCGATCCTGGCGTCACTCGGTTTCCCCCATCGCTGGTGAAACAGCCAGGTTCGGGGAAAGCGGGTCTTGTCCGCGTCCACAGCGACAGCCTTCGTCACCACCCGTTTCAACGCGTTCCGGAGTATCCCGATCTCGCTTCGGGTCAGCGTGTTGGCTCGTCGTCGCGGATCGAGTCTGGCTTGGAAGAGTACTTCGTCGGCGATCCAGTTGCCGACGCCGGCGGCGAAGCTCTGGTCGAGGAGCACTGACTTCATTACGGCGCTCCGGCTTGACACGAGATCTGCGAACTTGCCTGGGGCCGGCAGATCGATGAGCGGATCGAAGCCCAGCTGGCTGATAGGGGGCGTGGTGACCGGGTTCTTACGGAGCCGGAGTCGGCCGAGGCGTCGCTTGTTGGTGAACGCGAGCTCGGCGCCGTCGTCGAGTTCGAGCCGCAGCTTGGTGAAGCGAGGTGGCCAGCCGGTCTCCGGCGCGCGGGGACCAGACTCCAGCTGAATTGGCGCTTCGTCCCGACTTCGCAGGTCGCCGGTCATGCCCAGATGAAACAGGGGCCAGGGACGGCGGTCCAATTCCAGCCAGAAGTACTTGCCTCGTCTGCCGGTTCCGGTGATCTCGCGGTCGAGTAGGGCGCGTCGCATTTGTGCCGGCGTCGTGTCCTGGACCACGATCGGGTCCTTCGCGCACCAGACGGCCACGATTCGCTTCCCGGTGCCAACCCGCGCCGCGAGCCGTCGCGCCCGCTCCACTTCAGGTAGTTCCGGCATGCCTCAGACCATCGTCAAGCCGGCCGCCGTCTTCATATCCGGTGCATCGCCAGCTGTGACTAGCGCGCGCGCCTCTGCCAGCGTGAAGGTATGGATCTCCAGGTCCTCGTCTTCGTCCGGGCTGGCCAGTTCGTAGGGCTCGTAGAGTTCCGTCGCGCGGTAGAAGAACATCAGCTCATCGCAATAGCCAGGCGTGGGATAGAGCTGAGCGGCCTGCTCCAGAAGGCCTGGCCGATGCCCGATCTCTTCGTGGCATTCGCGGCGGGCGGCCTCTTCCGGCGACTCACCGGGGTCCACGCTCCCGGCCGGCAGTTCCCACAGCCAGCGGTCGATAGCGTACCGATACTGGCGCACTAGGATCACGTGGTCGGGGTCTGGTAGTGGGATCAGTACCACCGAGGCCGGGTGTCGGATTACGTGCAGGGTCGCGGTGGGGCCGTGGGGCAGCTGCACTTGGTCCGCCTCTACCGAGAACACCTTGCCGCTGAAGATGGTCTCCCCACTGAGCCTGGCTTTGTTCATCGTTCCGCTCGGTCGCGTCTGGCGCGAAGCATGTCTAACACTGTTTGCAGATCGTCGGCCAGCGGCGCGGTGAACTCCACCCGCCGGCCGTCCCGGGGATGTACGAAACCGAGGCGGTAGGCGTGGAGAAACGGGCGGTCGAGTGTGCCCAGCACCCGGTGGTCGGCAGCGAGGTGCTTCCGCACGCCTCCGTAGACCGAGTCGCCGACCACAGGGTGCCCGATGCTGTTGAGGTGCACCCGGATCTGATGCGTTCGTCCCGTCGCGATGGCGATCATCGCGAGCGTCAGTCCGCGCAACCGTTCCGTGCCGGTGATCCTGGTGACCGCCGAACGAGCCCGTCGCGCCCGCGTCGACATCTTCTGTCGGTGGACCGGGTCTCGACCTAGCGGTGCGTCGATTCGTCGGCCTGTGTTGATCAGGCCCCAGACCAGCGCCAAGTAGGCTTTCTCGATCTTGCGGTCCGCAAACTGCTGCGATAGTTCGAGGTGTGCCGAATCGTGCTTGGCGACCACCATCACGCCGGAGGTGCCGCGGTCGAGACGGTGGACTATGCCTGGACGCTGCTCTCCGCCGATGCCGCTCAGTCCCTGCACATGGTGCAGCAGTGCGTTCACCAGGGTGCCTCGTTTATGACCGGCCGCTGGGTGCACCACCATGCCCGCCGGCTTGTTCACCACCACCAGATCCGGGTCGTCGTGCAGGATCTCTAGCGGGAGGTTTTGGGCCGCCGGCGTCGCCGGCACCGGCTCGGGAATATCCAGGTCCACCAGATCACCGGTATGTACCGCGTGACTTACCCGGGCCTGCTGCTGGTTGAGCTGGACGTGACCGTCCCGGATCAGGCGCTGCACCTGCGAGCGGGACCGTCCCGGGAGCATCGCCGTGATGTAGTGGTCCAGCCGGGTGCCTTCGTGCTCCTCGGTGACCTCGAGGGACGGTTGTTCGGTGGGGCTCATCGGGCCTGGCGGCTCCGTCCCCTCAGGCGGTGGGGTCCGAAGCCCCCGCGCGCCGGCCCAGATAGATCAGCATGATGACGCTGATCGGCACGATCAGGCCGGAGAGGAACTGCGAGGTCGGGATCGTGTCGAAGACCATACCGCGCGGATCGCCTCGATAGAACTCGATGATGATCCGGGCGATCGGGTATAGCAAAAGGTAGGTCCAGAACGTCCGGCCCGGGAACGGTCTCCAACGCCGCTCACCAACGAGTAGCGCCCCCAGCACGAGCAGTTCAGCGACTGCTTCGTACACCTGGGTGGGGTGGAGGGCGATATCCAACGGAGTACCGACGTTGGCGGCCGCCAGCGTGCTGTTGAACGTGATGCCCCACGGGAGATCCGTAGCGCTGCCGTAGCAGCACCCGGCTAGCAGACATCCCATGCGCCCGATGGCGTGCCCCAGGGCGATGCCTGGTGCGAACAGGTCACAGGTGGTCCAGAGCGGCAGCCGATGCCGGCGGATGTACCACCAGGCGACCGGGACGGCGAGCATCAGGCCTCCGTAAAACACGCCTCCGGACTTGAGCAACACCATCAACGCGGCCGGATCGCTGATGAACCGGTCGATATCGACCAGGAACAGCATCAGTTTGGCGCCGACCAGCGCACTGATGATCACGAAGATCCCGAGGTCCATGACCCGCTGGCCGTTGAGACCTGCCTGGTTGGACCGGCGAAGGGCGAACTGCAGCCCGACAATGTAGGCGGTTGCCAGTAGCACGCCGTAGCTGTAGATGCTGAGGGGGCCCAGCTCAAACAGAAGTGGATACATCGTTGCCGCCAGACACGAACATATCGAGGATGAGCAGAGATGCGCCGACCGTGATGGCCGAATCGGCCACGTTGAACGCCCAGAAGTGATACGACCGCCAGTAGACGTCGACGAAGTCGACCACGTAGCCGACCGAGGCTCGGTCCACGAGGTTGCCGAGGGCGCCGCCGAGGATCAGCGCGAGGCCTGCACGCGAGAGTGTCTCTCGCGTGCCGACCTGTGAGGCATAGAGCGAGATTGCGCCCAGTGCGACCAGCGCGATTGCGGTCATGAGCAGCTGCTTGTTGGCCATGTCAGCCGAGTTCAGGAACCCGAACGCTGCGCCCGTGTTCCTGACATGCACCAGATTGAACAGCCCCGGGATCACCTCGATCGAGTCGTGGAGCGAGATCTGGGTACGAACCGCGTACTTTGTGAGCTGATCCGCCACCAGGATGACCACCGCGACGACGATCATCACCCGCCTGGTGATCCAGCTGGGCGGGAGCGGCGTCGACTCGGCTGGTACGTCTGTTGTCGCGGCCGCCGGGATGCTGGGGTTGATGCCCATCTCGACGCTTTCTAGGCGACCGGAGCGGCCGCGGTTGACATTGCATCGGCGCAGCGCGCGCAAAGGTCGTCGTTCTCGGTGCCCGCCTGGCGTACCCAGCGCCAGCAACGCGGACAGCGGGATCCGGCGACTCTGGTTACGCCGATACGGACCCGTCCGTTGGCTTCGGCGTGGACCGTGGGATCGTTGTCAGCGTCCCCACCGACGATGCCAGATTCGACCGTGACGGCCGACGTGATGAAGAGCATCGGGAGGTCTGCTTCGTATCTCGTTAGCAGATCAGCCAGGGTACCCTCAGCGGTAAGTGTGACCGCCGCTTCGAGCGAAGTCCCCACGACCTTGGCCTGTCGGAGTTTCTCGAGCTCTCCGTTCACGGCGTTCCGCACGTTGACGAGTCGGTCCCAGCGTGCGGCAAGCTTGGGGTCCAAGAGCCGGTCGAGTCCGGCCGGGAAATCGGCCAGATGCACACTGGCCTCGTCGGCGGCGGGCAGCGCCCGCCACAGCTCGTCCGCGGTGACGGGAAGAATCGGCGCGAACAGTCGGGTCAGGCCGTCGACGATCGTGTGGATCGCCGTCTGTGCCGACCGGCGCTCGGGCGCGTCCGGGCCGAAGGTGTAGAGCCGGTCCTTCGAGATGTCCACGTAGAAGGCACTCAGGTCCACCGTGAGGTAGTGGTTGAGCGTGTGTACCGCGGTCTGGAATTCGTAGGCATCGTACGCCTGAAGCACGCTCGTTGCCACCTCGCCGTAGCGGCTGAGAGCATATCGGTCCACCTCGGTTAACTGGCCAGGGGCGAGAGCGTCCCGAGCCGGATCGAAGTCGTACAGGTTCGCCACCAGGATCCGGAGCGTATTTCGGATCTTCCGATAGGCCTCGATGATGCGCGCGAGAATGTGAGGGCCAATCCGGACCTCTTCGCGGTAGTCGACCATGGCCACCCAGAGCCGCAGGACCTCCGCCCCGCTCTTCTCGATGATGGCCTGTGGCTCGATGGTGTTGCCCACCGACTTCGACATCTTCCGGCCGGCCTCATCCACCACGAAGCCGTGGGTGATGACCTGGCGGTAGGGGGCCGCGTCCCGAGTGCCCAGTCCCACGAGTAGCGAGCTATGGAACCAGCCCCGATACTGATCGCTTCCCTCGAGGTAGACGTCGTAGGGCCAGCCGAGCTCCGGGTGATCACCTTGGATGCCTTCATGGCTGGAGCCGGAGTCGAACCAGACGTCGAGAATGTCACGTTCCCGCTCGAAGTCGGTGCCGTTACACTCGGGACAGCGCAGCCCGTCGGGAAGGAACTCGTCCAGCTCCCGCTCGTACCAGGCATCGGCGCCGTGCTTGGCGAAGACCGAAGCAGTTCGTTCGGTCAACTCGGGGGTCAGGACCGCTTCGCGGCATCCCGTGCAGTACACCGCCGGAATCGGCACGCCCCAGGAGCGCTGGCGGGAGATGCACCAGTCGGGCCGATTGGCCAGCATGTTGTGGATGCGCTCCTCGCCCCAGGCGGGGAACCACTCCGCTCCTTCGACGGCGGCGAGCGCCCGTCCTCGGAGGTTGTCCCGGTCCATGGCGATGAACCACTGCCAGGTCGCGAGGAAGATGACCGGCCGGTGACACCGCCAGCAGTGCGGGTAGGTGTGGTCGATCGTATCCCGATGCCACAATCGTTCCCGTTCGGCCAGCGCCGCCTCCACTTTCGGGTTGGCGTCGAAGACCTTCTCGCCACCGACGATCTCGACATCATCGTCGAACCGGCCCGAGTGTCCGATCGGCGCATAAATATCCAGCCCATAGCGGGTTCCCGTCGCGTAGTCGTCGGCGCCGTGCCCAGGCGCGGTGTGGACCGCACCGGTGCCCTGCTCCAGGGTGACGTAGTCGGCTAGCACGCCGACAGAGTCCCGGTCGTAGAGCGGGTGGCGGAATCGTAGTCCTTCCAGGTCGCAGCCCTTCAGGCTCGCGATCCGGTTCGAGAGGTCGCGCCCGATGATCTCGCCAACCGACTCGGCCAGCGACTGGGTCAGGATCACGGCGGTCCCGTCCACGTCGTACGCCGCGTAGTCGAATTTCGGGTGGAACGCCACGGCGAGGTTCGACGGGATGGTCCACGGCGTCGTGGTCCAGATCAGCACCGAGACGGGCCGGTCCGCCAGCGCTGGGGCCCGCTCGGCGAGCAGGCGGGCGCTTTCGTCCCGAAGCTGGAATTCCACGTAGATTGACGGCGAGGTATGCTCCTCGTACTCGACCTCGGCCTCGGCCAGCGCGGTCCGGCAATGCAGGCACCAGTGGACCGGCTTCTTGCCCTTGTACACCGCTCCCTGTTCGACGAACCGGCCCAGGGCGCGGACAATGGCGGCTTGATACCCCGGGGTCATGGTCAGATACGGCTGGTCCCAGGCGCCGAGGACGCCGAGCCGACGGAAGTCCTTGCCCTGTAGCTCGACGAACTCCTGGGCGTAGTCGCGGCAGGCTCGTCGGAAGTCGGCGACGCTCAGCTCCCGCTTCTTCTTGCCGAGCTGTTTGTCGACCTTGAGCTCGATCGGTAGGCCGTGGCAGTCCCAGCCGGGGATATAAGGGGCATCGAACCCGGCCATTGTCTTGGACTTGACGATGACGTCCTTGAGGATCTTGTTCAGCGCGTGCCCGATGTGAATCTGCCCGTTGGCGTACGGAGGGCCATCGTGTAGGACGAAGCGCGGCGCGCCAGCGCGCTGGCTCCGAATGCGCTCGTAGAGGCCCATTTCGTCCCACCTGGCGATGGCTGCTGGCTCCGTCGTCTGGAGATTCGCCTTCATCGGGAAGTCTGTTTGGGGGAGATTGAGCGTCGTTTTCCAGTCAGACATCGGTACTTCCTGCTGATCTTCCCATTGTAGTGCATGGCCTCGGGCCGCCCTGTGGCGAGCCTGCCGCCAGGGAGGCGCTCTGTATAATTGACGCCGTGTACCCGCCTGCCGATTTCCGAGATGAAGCGCTTTCGACTTTCTACGCGGCCCATTTCGACAACGGTCTCCAGGTGCTCGTGCAGGAGTCGTGTGTGGCTCCGCTGGTCTGGGGTGTAATGCTGGTACTAGGTCGGCTCACGGGACGAATCCGCGGGTCTGACCGGCGTCTTGTACTGGGTCGAGCACATAAACTTTAAGGGCACCCGGGAGAACGAGTTCAAGCAGGTGATAGACCGGTTCGGGGGCTTCTGGAACGGTTACACCTGGATTGACCAGACAACCTACGTGTCCACCGCGACGCGGGACGCGCTCGACCAGATGTTGACGTTGGAAGCCGAGCGGATGGCCGGCGGTTTCTACGCCTCGGAGGCGTTCGAGGTCGAGTTGACTACTGCCAGGCAGTATCTCGCCGGCGCGATGCCCCGCTCACTCGAGACCAACGCCGGTATTGCCCGTTTCCTGCACACAAGTGAGCAGTTCGGTCTCGAACTCGACTACGACCTTCGGCTCACTGGACTTGTCGATGCCGTCACGCTTGACGATGAGGCCGATGCCGCGCGGGCGGCCCTAGCCGCCGACCGGGCGGTGATTGCGATTGCCGAGTCCTACAAGGACACGCCGTGAAGGCGGTGCTCTTCGACGTCGATTTCACGCTTATCTATCCCGGGGCGCGGTTCGATGCCACAGGGTACGAGGCGTTTGGTCGCCAGCACGGCCTGGCCGTCGATCCCGCACGGTTCCCGGCGGCCGTCGCCGCCGCTGCTGCCGAACTCGAGGTGGGGAACGATCCGACCTATCGTCCGGAGTTGTTCGTCCGCTACGTCCGAAGGCTCATGGAGGAGATGGGTGGAGAGGGACCCGGCCTGGATGCGTGCGCCAGGGAGGTGTACGAGGAATGGGCGGCCTGTCGTCACTTCTCGCTCTATGACGACGTGAGTCCAGCGCTCGAGCAGCTCCACGCGCGAGGCTTTCGGCTGGGTCTGGTGTCTAACACCCATCGGTGCCTCGATAGTTTCAGGCGCCACTTTAACTTGGACTCGTTCATCACCGCCGTGGTTTCCTCCTCGGACCATGGTTACATGAAACCGCATCCCAGCATCTTCGAGGAGGCGTTGCGTGCGCTTGAGGTTGAGGCGGGAGAGGCCGTCATGGTCGGCGATAGCGTGAGCCATGACATCAGCGGCGCGCGTCAGGTGGGCATGCGCGCCGTGTTGCTCGACCGTGCCGGCGAGATCACCGACTTACCGCCCGACGTGCCGGTTATCCGCACTCTCCACGCTCTCACTGACATCGTGTAGGACAAGCCCCCTGCCGTTCACTAAAAGAACTCTGGCGAGACGGTCGTTCCGTACGGATTCCTAGCCAGGCGGCCAGGTCATCGAGCGGCCTGCCAGCAGGTGCAGGTGGATGTGGAACACCGTCTGGCCTGCACCTCGGCCGCAGTTGAAGACGGTTCGATAGCCGTCTTCGGCATGCCCTTTGTCCTTGGCGATCTGGGTGGCACGCGTGATGAGTGAACCCGTCAGAGCCGTGTCGTCCGGAGTCAAGTCGTTCAGGGTCGAGATGTGTTTGCGGGGGATGACCAGGACGTGGAATGGCGCCTGGGGGCTGATGTCTTCGAAGGCCAGCACCTCGTCGTCCTCATAGACAAGCGTGGCCGAGATCTCGTGTTTCGCGATCTTGCAGAACAGGCAGTCGTCGGACATGGGACGAGTGTAGTGCGCCTGACGCGCAGGCCGAAGTGCAACTCACGCTCGCCGGAGCACGGCGGCACGTGGAATCCCCTGCAGGTCGTCACGAATGTTGGTCACGCGCAACGTGCCTCGAGCTTCGACGAGCGCCCGAAGGTCTTCGGCCTGGCCAGCCCCCAGTTCCAGCAGTAGACGGCCGTCTGGAGCGAGCAGCACTCCGACTCCTTCGACGATGCTACGAAAGGCATCGAGTCCGTCTGGCCCTGCCGTGAGCGCGAGCCACGGTTCGTAGTCGCGCACCTCAGGCTGGAGCCGATCCGTGTCGGCGTCTCGCACGTATGGTGGGTTACTCACGATCAGATGAAAGTCGCCCACGAGGCCATTTGTCCAGTTGCCTTCGACGAACTCGATTCGCTCGGTGACCCCGTGGCGGATAGCGTTGCTGCGCGCGACCTCTAAGGCTACCGGCGACAGGTCGACGGCGGTGACCCTGCTGGCCGGTAGTTCGGCCGCCAGTGTCACGGCGAGACAGCCGGAGCCGGTGCCCAGGTCGAGCACCCGCAGTTCCTCGACGGCTGGGACGAGTTCGAGCGCAACTTCAACTAAAAGCTCTGTTTCTGGTCGCGGGGTCAGAACGTTCCTTGTCACCCGGATGTTCCGGCCCCAGAACTCCCGCCCCCCCGTGATTTGCGACACCGGTTCTCGTTGGCATCGTCTGGCGATCAACGCATCGTAGGCGGTACCGAGTCCGGCCGGAACCGGATCGCGCAGGGCAGAGAGGTAGCGGCTGCGAGTCCACGACAGGATGTGGCGCGCCAACACCTCGGCGTCCACGGTGGCGTCGGTGCCGGAGAGTCCGGCATCAACCAGGCGGTGGGCTGCGAACTGGACCCGTTCGGCGAGAGTGGGAGGGTGGGTGGACCCCGTCACGGTTCTGCGACCGCTTCGACGTCCTTGAGCTGTTCAGCCCGGTAGTGGGTGGTGAGCGCTTCGCTGATCTCCACCAAGTCGCCGTTGAGCATCTCGGTCAAACGATGGGTCGTAAAGCCGATGCGATGGTCGGTGACGCGGTTCTGCGGGAAGTTGTAGGTGCGAATTTTCTCGGAACGTTCCCCCGTCCCTACCTGGCTCTTGCGGCTGCTGGCGATTTCGTCGTGCTGGCGCTCCATCTCGAGCTCGTAGAGGCGGGCCCTTAACACCTTCATCGCCTTCGCTTTGTTCTTGATCTGCGATTTCTCGTCCTGCTGCGACACCACCAGCCCGGTGGGCTGATGGGTGATCCGGACCGCTGAGTAGGTGGTGTTGACGCTCTGTCCGCCGGGGCCGCTCGAGCAGAAGGTGTCGATTCTAAGGTCCTTGTCTTCGATCTTGATGTCCACCTCTTCAGCTTCGGGAAGCACGGCCACGGTCGCGGTCGACGTGTGGATGCGCCCGCTGGCTTCGGTGGTGGGCACGCGCTGCACCCGGTGGACGCCGCTCTCGTATTTGAGCTGGCTGTAGACCTGCCGGCCCTCGATCATCGCGATAACTTCCTTGATCGCGCCCACGCCACTCTCGCTTGTGGACATAACATCCACTTTCCAGCCCTGCCGCTCAGCGAAACGGGTGTACATCCTGAATAGATCGCCCGCAAAGAGACCCGCCTCGTCGCCTCCGGTGCCGGCTCGGATTTCCAACATGACATTTTTCTCGTCGTTGGGATCCTTGGGCACCATCAGGCTCTTAATCTCAGTGACGAGGGTCTCGCGGCGTTCTTCAAGCGACGCTAGCTCCTGTTCGGCCAGCTCGCGCATGTCGGGGTCGCTGCCCTCGGCGAGCTCCTTCGCCTGGTCGATCTCGTCCAGCACCGTCCTGTAATCGCGGTACTTGTCCACGACCGGCTGGAGCTCGGACAGCGCCTTACTGTGCGTTCGGTACTGATTGGGATCCGACTGCACCGAGACGTCGCTGACCAGCGCCATGAGCTCGTCGTAGCGAGCTTCGATTGTCTGTAGCTTCTCGAACATCTCTCACCCACCGGAGACCGGTGGCAGAAACGCCACTTCGTCGCCGTCTGACACCGTTGAGTCCATCCGGGAGTACTCGGCATTGACGGCGGTCGAGATAGATGATTCGTATTCTGCGAGCGCCGGGAACTCACCGGTCAGAATTCCCCAGACCGCGCCGACGGTCGCTCCTTCTTCGACGTCGCGCGCCAGCTCGCCGGTGCCAGCCAGATCCCGAAGGCGAGCGAAGAGTCTGATGGTGACCTGCATCTGACAGACCTACCCGTCGCTCGCCAGCCGATAGGCGTTCTCGCGGGCGCCGTCGTCATCGGGGTTCGCTGTGGCGCCTTCAATCCAGACGTCGCCACCTTCGAAGAACTCATGCTTCCAGATCGGCACGATTTGCTTGATGCGTTCGATGACGAAGCGGCACGCGGCGAAGGCGTCTGCTCGGTGTGGCGACGCCACGGCAATCATCACGCTGGCTTCGCCGATCTGCAAGACGCCGAGACGGTGGTGCAGGGCCATCTGCACGTCCCACCGTTCGGCAGTTTCCTGGCCGATTCGCTCGAAGGCTCGCAAAGCCAAGGGCTCGTAGCCTTCGTACTCCAGCCGGAGTACACGGCGATCCACGTTGTGGTCTCGAACCAGCCCGACGAACGTCGAGAGCGCCCCCGGCCCGGGCGGCGGGTCGCCGTCCAGGCTCGCAGTGACCGCGTCGATCAGATCGTCGAGACGCAGCGGGTCCTGCGTTACCCGGTAGCGCGTCGTCGACATCGCCCTCTATTGTTGCTCATTTGGCGGGCAAGTGACCGAGCGGCCCGTGGCCGTGCCCGAGCGGGGTGGCGTGCTCGATCGCCGTGGTGACGAACCGCTTCGCTGCCGAGACCGCAGCGTCCAGATTGTCGCCCAGGGCCAAGCGTCCGGCTACTGCGGCCGAGAACGTACAGCCGGTGCCATGGGTGCTGCGACTCTCGATGCGGGGGACCGACAGGCGACGTTCTCCGACATGGTCGACGAGTAGATCGACGGCGGCAGAGCCGCTCTGATCGCCGCCGGTGATGACCACAGCGCGTGCGCCGCCGTCGAGGAGTGCGCGGGCCACCCGAGTGACGTCGGTCGACGACTCGATCCGCTTGCCGGTCAGCACCTCGGCCTCCCGATGATTGGGCGTGACGAGGTGCGCTCGTGGCAGTAGCCGGTCACGGAACAGTTCGATGGCGTCCTCGTCAAGGAGCCGGTCCCCGCTCGTCGAGACCAGCACCGGGTCGACCACCAGCGGAACCTCCGGAATCTCGATCAGGCGGTCGGCGACGGCCGCGACGACATCTCGTGTGCCCAGCATGCCGGTCTTGATGGCCGCCACCTGAAAGTCGTCGACCACGGCCGAGATCTGGGCGGTCACCAGGGTTGGAGACACCGGCTCGAGGGCGGTGATGCCCCTCGTGTTCTGGGCCGTGATCGCGGCGATCGCGGAGGTGCCGTACACCCCGAGCGCGGCGAATGTCTTCAAGTCGGCCTGGATACCGGCGCCGGCACCGGAATCGCTCCCGGCGATGGTCAGTGCTGTCCGTACGGGGGATGCCTGGCGGGAGGTCACGGGCCCGCCTGATCGGTGGGTGGCGGCCTTTCGTCCTGACCGAAGACGAGCAGGAACTGATAGGTCAGGAATGTCTCGTGTGAAAGTAGCCTCAGCCCTGCCTCGCTGGCCGCCTCGACGACCGCGTCCGATTCCACCCGAGCCTCCATGGGCGGTCCCGGTCCACCACCTTCCTTGGTGAAGTCGACGATACCGAGGCGTCCCTGGGGCTTGAGCGCCCGTGCCGCATCAGAAAGCCAGGCGATCGGGTCGGACACTTCGCCGATCACATCCACAATCAGGATGGCGTCGAGTGCGGCCGGCAGAAGCGGGCTCTCGGTGGTGCCCAAGACCGTCTCTACGTTGGTGAGTCCTTCTCGGTTGACCCGGTAATCGATGGCGTCCAGCATCTCGGGCTGTACGTCCTGGGCATACACGACGCCGTTCGGGCCCACTCGACGGGCCAGCCTGACCGTGAACCAGCCACCGCCGGCACCCAGATCGGCCACCCGGGAACCGTCTGCAATGCTCAGCGAGTCCATGATCTGATCCGGCTTCTGCCAGAGCGCCCGGTCGGGTCGTTCGAGCTGACCGAGATCTTCAGGGGGGAAGAGTCGTGCGTGGGGCAGGTTCTGGGCGGTGACCGAGCCAGCGCTCAGCACCGACACCCCGGCCAGCAGTGCACCCAGCAGGCTGACACGCATTACTAGATTATAGCGGGCCGACGACAGAGGAGGGCCGCCCCCTAGCGCGCCGGCTCGTCGGCCTCACAGGGATGTCGCAGCGGGTCGCCGAAGTCGGGCAGGGGTGGTCGGCCGTAGCCCTGCTGCGCGGCGAGCTGGTCGAGAGCGGTCGAGGCCAGGTCTTCCAGCGGGAGGAGCTCGAACGGCGTGCGCTGCTCCCGCGCGAGGTGCTTAAGATAGCCGCCGCAGTTACCGCATACCTGGGCCCGTCTCGGTGCGGCCGGTTCCTCCTTCAGCCACGTGACCTGGTCTGGCCCTCCCCCGCAGTAGCCACAGCCGGGGCCGACCGGCCATCCGTGGCCACAGAAGCTGCAGCGCAGCAGCGATTGCTCGTCAACCTGCTCAGAGAAGGCGGGCCAGGAGCCACAGGCGGGGCAGTACCCTCGGTTCCAGCGGGGCAGCGCGTCGGTCAGCGGCGTGGGGCCAGTCTCCGCCAGTTGCCTGGCGGCCACGTGGGCCGCCGGGGCGGCTGCGAGCTCCGCGGCGAGCCAGAGCACGTCCGGCGCAATGCTTTCGTGCAGCGCCTTTTCCCGGACAGCGTTCTGGTTGCGGTCGAGCGAGACGGCGAGCAGAGAGCCTAGGTCGACTCGACCTGCCTCCAGGCAGGCGTGTACGTTCCGGGCTACGTTACCCGCACCGCCCGTGGCAAGATCGTCGCAGGCGGCGGCCACCAGCGGGCCGAGTTTGTCAACGGGCAAAGTCCAGGCACCGCCTCGGAAGAAGGGGAGACCTTCCCCCAGCCGAGCTGCCGCTGGCTCGGCCGCCACGTCGAGCAACGGCGCATCGGATTCGAGCAGGTCGCTCACGGCTGTGATCGTTCGATCAACCAGACGTCGCTGCAGGATAACGGCAGCTTGCAGATGCGGTTCGTCGTGGCCGATGACGGTCCACCGCGTATCGGCCGCCACGCGCAGGTCGGAGGAAGAAAACGACACGACGCAGGTCATTGTACCTGCTTGTCTTGAAGCGATCCCGAGGCCCTCTATATAATGGCTTGGGTGCCCTGTTTCGGGGCTCCACCTAGGAGTTCACACACGATGTCCGAACTGATCACGGTGACCGAGACCGCTGCATCTAAGATTTCCGCGCTCATGGCCGAGGACGAGAAGACCGAGGCTGGCCTGCGCGTGTTTGTCCAGGGTGGTGGCTGTTCCGGGTTCCAGTATGGCCTCATGATCGACGAGGGTCAGGCCGACCCAGCGGCAGACAAGGTCTTTGAATCCAATGGGGTTCGGCTATACGTCGACCCGATCAGCATGCGGTATCTGACCGGGGCGCAGGTTGACTTCGTCGACAACCTGACTGGCGGCGGGTTTACGATCAAGAACCCCAATGCGACGTCAACCTGCGGATGCGGGTCGTCGTTCAACGTCTAGAGAGACCGCGGTCACCGCGGCGCGAACTCGGCCGGTATGGACCCACGCTCAGATTATCTCGACAGCCTGCGCCCAGAGGGCGGGAAGCGGTCCAGTAAGCGAGACCGCATCGTCAGCGTCTTCCTGAATCAGGACGGCCATCTCAGCGCCGACGACCTCGTCGACCTGATGCGGAAGGAAGACGAGCAGATCAGTCGGGCCACCGTCTATCGCACGCTGCAGTGGATGGTCGACGCGGGCATTGCTCGCAAGGTCGACTTTGGCGATGGCCGTTTCCGGTTCGAGCACTCCTACCGGCATCCTCGACACTTCCATCTGGTCTGCACCAAGTGCAGTCGGTCGTTTGAGTTCCTCAGCTCCGACGTCGAGGTGCTGCTGGAGGAGATCGCAGCCTCGCGGGGTTTCGAAGCGGCACAAAGCGTGCTTCAAGTTCGCGGGACTTGCGAGGACTGTCTGGCCGACCGGGCACCGACGCCGCCCGGAGCGTCCACTGAATTGCTGTTCGCCCGGGATGCCTTGCAGATGGCGATCGCCACCGAGCAGAGCGGGTTCGACTTCTACAGTCGTGGCGCCAAGTTCGTGAAAGACGATCGCGCCCGCGGCGTCTTTAAGCGACTGGCCGAGGAGGAAGAGGAGCACTTGGGGACCCTGCAGGCCAGATACCAGGAACTGCTCCAGGAAGACCCGAAGCTGGAGTCGTATCCCCGGTTCCTGTTCTTCAAGGGGGCGGCCAGCGGCCTCTTCGCGTCTGGCGCCGCCGACCTCGACTCGGTGACCGATGATCTCGACGCGCTGATGATCGGGATTCGGTGTGAGCGTGGTTCCCACCGCTTCTTCAAGCGGTATGGCGAGCGGTTTGAGGACTCGGAAGGAAAGCGGATTTTTCTGGAGTTCGCCGACGAGGAGAAAGAGCACCTCGATCTGCTGATCTCCGAGTATCGCCTGCTCGTCGACAGGCAGGTGCAGCCGCGTCGCGGATCCTCTCGCAAAGCCCGTCCGTCCTGATGTCCGCTGCGCTTCTCACGGCGGCGGTGCTGTCGCTAGTCGGTCTGCTGGTGAGCTTCGCGCTCGGCTTTCTTGCCGACACCCAGGAACTGGTGCTGCAGCACGCCACCCTCGCCATCTTCGTCACTCTGATCATGCTGCTCGCCTACTCGATGATCATGTTCTATCTGATTGGCAAGGTGCGGGCGATTAAGGACGCGGTGGCCGAAGGGAGACTCGCGACCGACGCGGTGGCGCGAGCCTCGGCTGTCCGCCCGCCGGTCTTCAAGCTCGGCTCGGTGGCGATGGCCCTCACCATGGTGACCGCTGTCATCGGAGGAGGCGTTGACACGAACGTCATTCCCGCCGGATTCCACTCGATGCTTGGGGTGCTGGCCATCCTGGCCAACGGCGTCGCGCTTCGCGCCGTGGTGGCCGCGTTCAACGAGTCCAATCGGATCGTCGACGAGGTTAACCGCCTGCTGGGTGTCGAGTGACCCCCTCGCCGTCGCCGTCCGGTTCGTCGGCGGTCTATGACAAGATCCTGCTCTTTGATATCGATGGCACCCTCCTGCTGTCGGGGAGGGCTGGCTATCGCGCGTTGACGCGGACCTTCGAGGAGGTCTTCGGGGTGGCCCGCGGCTTCGATGGCGTTCCGGTTGCCGGCAAGACCGACGAGATCATTCTGACCGACGCGTTGGCACGGGCTGGCGTCGAGGCCGACCAGGCTCATCGGCGGCGATTCCACGACCGCTACTGCGAGCTCTTTGCCGGGGAGATTCACTTTCCCGGTCCTCGTAAGGGGCTGATGCCGGGGGTAGCGGACCTACTTGCCAAGCTGGACGACCGGCCAGAGATTCGCTGCGGCCTCGTGACCGGGAACTTCGCTCGGCCGGCCCAGATCAAACTGGAGTACTTTGACCTCTGGCGTTACTTTCATTTCGGCGCCTATGGCGACGATGCACCGACGCGTGACGACCTGGTGCCGATCGCGGTCGAACGCGCCCGGTTGGCGGGCGCCGAGGTGGCGGCTCCTGCCGATGTCGTCGTCATCGGCGACACCCCGCTCGACGTGCAGTGCGCCCGAGTGGCGGGGGCCCGGCCCGTCGCAGTTGCGACCGGGTCCTACGACCAGGCTGCGCTGGAGGCGACTGGAGCCGCCGTGGTCGCGAACTTCAGTAACAGCGAGGCGGTGGTGTGTCTGCTGCTGGAACCGTAGGTCGATGGTGTAAGCCCAGAGGTTTCACCGGAGGGCCAATGGGGCCGCAGCACTCCCCGGGGACCCAGTCATCCGGAAACAGAAAGATGGACTGGGTGCCGCTGAGCACGCCGGTGTTCTCGAGGCCGCCATCGCTGCCACGGGCCCCATCTGCGGCGTGGACCGGGATCCCGCGGTCGTCGGCCCTCACCGTGATTTCGTAGAACGTCCGATCGACACCGTGTGAATTGACCACGAACAGCCCGCTACATCCTTGAATCGGCCCCAGGAATGGGTGGGCATGGCCCTTATGATGGAAGATGACGGTCCATACCATCCGTTCGCACGGGATGAGTCCTCCCTCCAGATCGAGTGCGGTGCCGCTGAACGGAATCAGCTCGCCTTCCGTATAGCGATAGTTCTTGGCTGGCTGTTCGATCACTGGAGTAGGTCTCGTGTTGCCAGACACGATCCAGAGGTCCGGCGTGGTGCGAGCGGCGCCACCGGTGTCGGTCACCGTCAGTCGAGCCCGGTAGGCACCGGCGGCGTAGGTCGTGGTGACGACCGCGCCGGACACGTGGTTGCCGTTTCCCAGGTCCCAGGAGTAGCTCAGGGCGTCCCCGTCAGGGTCTGATGAGGCGGCTCCATTGAGCGTCACCGTGAGCGGCGCCTCGCCGTTGTCCGGCGCCACTGTGGCGGTGGCGATCGGCTGGCGGTTGTCGCCGCCGGTGAAGGTGATCCGAAATACCTGCCCGGTCGCGAAGGCCACGTAGTAGAGCGCGCCATCTGGTCCGAAGCGGAGATCGACTGGCGCGCCCGACGTCTCGGAGGCGAAAATGTCGATCGAGGCGGGCTGATTGAGCGGGTCGAGCACCATCCGGAATATCTCGTTGGTGACCGCGTCGGCGAAGAAGAAGTCGCCCGAGTACTCTTCCGGGAAGTCGGTGGCCACGGCGTGCTCGCCGGCGATGATGGCGTGGCCGTTCTCCGAGGTGTGGGCATAGGCGTAGATCGGGTAGGTGACTCCCGAGACCCCTGCTGGTTCGGGGCCCTCGACTATGGCCCACCCAAAGTTCCCGCCGACCACACCGATGTTCAGTTCTTCGAAGCGCTCGTCTCCGACGTCACCAATGAACAGGTTGTTGCTCTCGGGTTGCAGGCTGAACCGCCAAGGGTTCCTGAAGCCGATCGCCCACACCCGCGGATCGCCTCCGCCGTTCAGGTAGGGGTTCCCGGCCGCTGGGGTGCCGTCCCGGTTGAGATGCAGGATCTTTCCGCGCACGTCGTCTGGGTTCTGCGACGTCGACGAGTTCTGCAGGTCGTCTCCCGTCGACAGGAAGAGCGTGCCATCGGGCGTGAACCGGACACAGCCGCCATGGTGGAATTCGCCCTGCAGGTCCGGGGTCTCGAACAGGAGCGTCTCGTCTACCAGCTGATCGCCGATGCTGCGGAACCGGGCGAGGCGGTTCCGGACCTGTGGCCCCGTCGTCGTGTAGTAGATCCAGACGTGACGGTTCTCGAGGAAGTCGGGGTCGATAGCGATACTGTGGATGCCACGCTCGCCCTCGATGCTGACCGCGAGCCTAATGACCTCAACCAGCTGGCCGTCACGCAGACGCCAGACGTGCCCCTCCTTGCCCCCGAGCCACATCGTGCCCTCGGGATCCCAGGTCATGGAGGTTGGCGCCGGCAGGCCGTCGGCTACCAGCTGCTCGATGAACCCGGGCGGCAGGTTGGTGGCGGCCCCAGGAAGAGGCAGTCCCACCATGATGACCGCGATGATCAGGGCACCCCTTAGCCAGTTCCGCTTCTTCATCGCTCAGAAGCCGACAGCCAGACCCAATGTGAAGCTGGTCTGGCGATGGTTGAAGAACGAGAGCGTGGGCAACGTCGACTCGAGCTCGACGTTCGTGTAGGACAGGTCTGCGCGGCCGCTCCAGCGGTCGGTGAGCGCGTGCGTCAGGGTGAGTCGTGCCGATTGCCCCGAGGAGACGTCCGGCTCGTTGGCGACACCATCGACTCGTAGCCGTCCGTTAACCGTGCTGGCATAGGTCAGCCTGAGCTTCGTGCGGTCTCCGGCCTCGACGATAGCCCCGATTCCGGTCGTTGGGGCGCCGATGGTTCCGGCCCGGCTTCGGTCGATGTGGCGATGCTCGAGATAGACGCCCGCGAGAAACGCGCCGAGACGGAGCGCGAGGAACTCGTTCAGCCAGACGTCGGTCTGCTCGAAAACGCCGACGTTCAGGCTGACGCCGTCCGGGATCTTTAGCCCGAAACCTCGAACAACAAGGTCGCCGCCCACGACGAGTGGGAGACCAGCGACGTTGCCCAGTCCATGGGTGGCGCCGGCGCCAACGCCATATATCAGAGTAGGGTCGCCGCTGGCGGAACCAAGGTCGGTGCTCGCGACACCGACTTCGTAGATGCCGTGGCTGTCGAGTTGGGCCCGAGCGGTCGTGGGCAGCAGCGCACCGACCAGCGCGAGTATGGCTAGGCGACGAGGCACGGTCGATGTGAAGATCCCCCAGGGCACCGCTGAGATCCTACCTTCCATCACTGACTGCACGACGGTATCGCGTTCTTCGTCCATGGAAGAGCTCTACCCGAGAAGGACGCCTGAGTAGGGGACCGAACGGCTCCAGTTCCGAGGAAGACAGGTGGCGGAAGCGCCTGGGAGTCGAACCCAGCCCCCCCACGTTAGCAGGGGGCGACCGGTTTTGAAGACCGGGAGGGCCACCGGGCCCCATTCGCTTCCGTAGCGATCATTATCGAACAAACGGCGCACTCCTCTTGCCCGTTGCGGCCGGGAGCGACGACTGCTAGCTGGGGAGAAATGAAGCCGTGGGCGAGGCAATACTGGAACGGCCCGGTCAGACAATTCACCGATGAAGCTTCGCGGGCGAACGTCGCGAGACGCTGAGGCCCGGCCTAGCGGACCGCGAACGTGGGGGGCGCCGTCCCGACGTTCCAAGGCGGGACGGCGCAGCGGAGCGCTTAGCTCTCGATCAGACGAACTTCACCAGCCCGGGGACCTTTACCCGAATCCTCGGTCGTGAACTCGACCCGCTGGCCTTCACGGAGCAGCTCGAACACCGCACCGCGGACCGCGCTCCGATGGAAAAAATGCTCGATGCCGCCCTCATCGCGAATGAAGCCGAACCCCTTGTCGATCAAGAGACGTGCGATAGTACCGCTGGCCATACCTGACTCCTCCGATAGATGCCCGAACCCCACGACTGCCTCCGCGGCGCTCAGACGCTCCGCGAGCCGACACGGGGCCTGACGCTACCTCAAAACCTGCCTGATGCTGGTCTGGGACACGCCAGTGCCTCCCGTAATCCCTTTTGGATCACGGATTTTCGACTCTTCGCTGGCTATCCACGGCCCGACCGCGCCAACCACAGCTACGGCGTTTGTGACTAGTAACCCAGCTTGAGATAGGTCAGTCTAGTGAGGTTCGTTGGTCGAAGTCAAGCGAGATGGTAGTCTCTCGCCGAGCGGTTCAACTACTCCTGAGAGACGGTGTCGGCCGGTTTCTCTGGAGGCGCGGGGGGGGTAGCGGCTGGCGTCGACTCGGCGCTTGGCGCGGCTTTCTCGGTCGCGGCCGGTTGCGCCGTCGCGGGTTTGACTGGGGCCGGCTTGGCCGCATCGTCCTTCGCCGCCGGTTTCGGCGCTGGCTTGGGCTTGGGCGGCTTAACAGGCGGATAGGTTGTCCAGAAATGCCGGTTGCAGGCCGGGCACTCCCAGAACTGCTGCGGCGGCCAGGGCTCTTGCGGGCCTGGGTCCTTGAGGTCCATCTGGGTGCCGCACCGCTGGCAACGGACGGAGACGTCGGGGTGATTCATGGCGAGATTCTATTGTTCCCTTCGGCGGGGGTGCAACCCTACCGGATCCGTCGGGGAGAGCTAGCGTGATCCCCGGGGTGATTCTCGCCGGCGGCGCATCCTCGCGCATGTCGGGACGACCCAAGGCGCTGCTGCCGCTGGGCTCCGACCCACAGTCGTTTCTCTCGCGAATCGTCCAGTCCTTGCGTGACTCGGGCGTCGACGATGTCATCGTCGTGGCCGGTTATCACCTTGACGAGATCACACGACATGTCGAGGGACAGAACCTACCGGTTCGCATCGTTCCGAATCCGCATCCCGAGCAGGGGCAGCTGTCCTCGCTGCTGGCTGGGCTGCGCGCCGTCGATCACCCCGGGGTGCAGGCGATGCTGGTCACCCTCGTCGACCTCCCGCTGATCGCCTCCGACACCGCGCGCGCCGTGCTCGATGCCTACCGTGACAGCTGTGCCCCTCTCGTTCGCCCTGCTCGTTCCGGGCGCCATGGGCACCCGGTACTCTTCGACCGGCGCCTGTTCGATGAGCTGCGTCACGCCGATCCCGAACGCGGAGCGAAATCGGTGGTCCGAGCGCATGCGGCCGAGGGTGTCGAGGTGGAGGTGAACGATAACGGGGCGTTCGACGACATTGATACACCTGCCGATTACCAGCGGGTGTTCGGGCAGCTGCCGGTCTAGCGTGCTGCGGTCAGCGTGGGCCGCACGTTCGAGCTTGGGGCGTTGGGGAAGAAAAGGATGGTGGACCAGACGGGGGTCGAACCCGTGACCTCGTGAATGCCATTCACGCGCGCTCCCAACTGCGCCACTGGCCCACACAAGGGATCATTCTAGTATTCGCTGAACATACGCTGCAACTCGGCCTCATCGGTGGTCTCGGTCAGGCCGAGCATCAAGAGAATCCTCGCCTTTATCGGCGCTAGGTCCTCTCCCGCGATCGCCCGGCGTTGTTGCTGGTCAGGGTCGTCGTTGCCGTGGGCGGGTGGGCGCGGGGCAACACGTCCGCGGCCGGTTCGGGATGCGATCACCACGCGGACACCACGCTCATTCGCATACCCGATGGCATCGCGCTGTCCGCTGCTGGTTGCTCCCGCGCCGGCGCCGGCTACCACGATACCTTCCGCGCCCTGATCCACCGCGGCGCGGATGAGATCTCCGGTTGCGCCCTGATAGGTCATGACCACGTCAACTCGTGGAAGACGAGCCACGCCGTCCAGGTTGAACTCGCTTGTGCCAGTATGCCGTCGTTCGAGGCTTCGGTAGTAAACGATGCGGTCCCGCGCCACTGTCCCCAGCATCCCGTAGCCGCGCGCCTCGAAGGTCTGGAGGTTGAGCGCGTCGGTCTTGGTCACTTCCCGCGCCGAGTTGATCTCGTCGTTGAGGACCACCAGCACGCCGCGTCCGCGTGATGCCTCGTACGAGGCCACTCGGAACGCCTGACGAAGGTTCGCGGCGCCGTCGTAGCCTTGGGTCTCTGGGCGACGCATCGAACCTACCACCACCACTGGGCGCTCGTCGCGTACGGTCAGGTGTAGAAAGAACGCCAGTTCCTCGAGGGTGTCGGTGCCGCTGGTCACGACGACACCGGCCAACTCTGGGTCGGCGCTGAACAGCTGATTGATCCGTCGCGTCAGGCGCAGCCACTGGTCGAGCGTCAGTGCGCTGCTGGGAATGTTGGTGAACTCCTCGGTTTCGACCTCGACCAGATCGTGGAGGTCGGGTACCAGTTCGATCAGTTCATCTGGCGTGAGGCGTTCGCCGGGACGGTTGGAGATGGTGCCGCCGGTTGTGATGAGGCGCACGCGCGGCGTCTCGGCGGCGGCGAGGTCGGGGACCGTGGCCCCGATCGTAGCCGCCACCAGCAGTCCGCCGATTGGCAGCGTGCGGCGCCACATCTCGTAGGTCCTGGCGCAGGCCGGCCCACTGGCCAGAGCTTGCCTGCGTACTATACCGGAACTGTCAGGCTTCTTTCGGGCCCGCGGTCAGGGCGAGAGTCAGCCAGGTTGTGAGCTGCTCGACCGCTTCGTCCGCAGTCGGTCCGTAGAAGGGCATCAGCGCGGTAGACCCGCCCGGCACGCTGACGAGGTAGGCACGCCACCGGTCCGGATCGACGAGCATCGCCTCAATCCGGTATGTCTTCCCGTTGATCGTTTGATCGAATTGTTGAACGGTCACGAGATTGCTTCGAAACGTCGATAAGGGGAACGGAGGGATTCTAGGCCAGTGGCAAGGGCGGTCGAAAGCGAAGGGAATCGCGAAGACCGGTGCACAACGATGTAAGGCCAAGCGCTGCAATCGATTCGAGACGTAAAAAAAATTCGATCCCCCTACTTTTCACATCAGATTCACACGCTTTGCACAGTTTTTCCACAGACGCGCGGCGATCTCTTCAGCCAAGTCGGGCCTCTTTCGCCTTCGGGAGGGTTGTGTGTCTGTTCGCGGTCGTCTCGATTCTTGCTGCTGGGGTGGCGGTAGCCAGTGCCGATAGCCCTGGAAACACGCGCGTGTTCCCTGTGACGCTGGTCGATGGTGGGCTTATCCTCAGCTTGGGAGACCCGGCTCGGGTCGGCGACATGCTCGTCCTGTCAGTGCCCCTAGTGCTTGACGAGACCAGCGGATGGAGCCAGCTGGTGACCATCCCGCTGGCCGCGGTTGATTGGGCGCTCACCGCGCGTCATGCCGAAGCGGTGCGCGCGGAACGATACGCCAAGATCTCCGGGGCGGGCGACTACGCTCGACTGACCGCGGAGGTTGCGCGCGCTCTTCAGGTGCTGGTGGCGACCGAGAACCAGGCCGCGCGGTCTTCCATCGCGATCAAAACCAGGCGCCAGGTTTTTGACTGGAGCTTGGCACACTATGGGTATCGCTACGACGACCTGCAAGAGATTGTGGCCATGTTCGACGCCCGACTGGCGCGTCTGGCTCCTGATCAGGTGGGGCCGGTCCGGGTCACGTTGCTGCCGTCGCCTCCGCCTTCCTCGCCCAGCATCGATTTGGATAATCCGATCACCATTGCCACGCAGGCGATAACCGCGGCGCGACTTACCTCGGTGCCGGCCGAACGGACTGGGTTGTTGCAAGGCGTGCTCGGTCTGATCGCGGCCGAAGCCGACCGTCTGCCTGGTGACTGGCGCCGCGACACGACACGACAGGTCACCGCGTGGCTACAGCTCGAGGCCCAGCTGGACCGCGCCTACGGCGAGATGGTCGTCATGCTCCTGGCGCGTGCCCATCTGGCGACACGCGAGGCGGACGTGGCCGAGGTGGTTGCCGTCGCAACTGATCTCGCGACGGGCGATGATGAGCTCGGGACCCGCCGACCCGGTGTGGTGTCGGCAACCGCGGCCGCCATCGAGCAGATGCGGGAGGAGGCGATGGCTCTCGACCACGCACGTCGCGCCTGGGCTACCCGCAGCTCGCGCCACGAGGCGGTCGGCGAGTGGTTCTGGCGGACCCTGCTCAAAGTTAACGAGTATCGTTCCCTGGTAGAGGGGATTGGGTCTCAGACGGTGAGCGCGTTCGATGTGGCGGTCTTGGAGCGGAGTTTTCGGACGCTGCTCGACACACTCGAAACTCCGCGGCCGCCGGCCGGGTTTGAGGGAGTACACTCTCTGCTGCGCCGAGCGTTGCAGCTCGCCGCCGGCGCGGCCCGGCTTCGTCGTCAGAGCGAGGATCCTGCGAGGGCACGCGATGCCGCGTCGGCAGCCTTCGGCGCGCTCATGCTGCTCGACGAGACCGAGGCGAAACTGGGTCGGTTGCTGAGCTATCCTGAGTTGCCTTGATCACCCCTCGCCAGACCACGCTCTTTCCGACTCCAGATCTCGCTACCTTTCATCACACGCTCGCCGGCTGCCTCGCGTCGGCGTCCCCCTGGGAGCTGCGCGACACCATTGTCTTGGTGCCTTCCCGCGCGGCCGCCGTCCAACTGCAGTGGACCTTGGAATCGATTCAGCTCGATCGTCAGAGCGCGGTGTGTCAGCCGCGTCTGTTGACGCGCGACGAGTTTTATGGCGAGCTGCACCGCCGCCTCGACCCGCGGCCCAGTCTGTTGAGCCCGATCGAGCGCCTTGTCTGGATACGGGCCGCGGCCGAGGCCGCAGTCGCGGCCGGAGCTAACCCGCCGTTCAAGCTGAGGCCCGGTCTCGTCAGCGAGTTCATCGCTTTCTATGACGAGCTCCGGCGTCACGATCGGACGGTCGAAGCGTTCGAGCGCCTGTTGGTCGGCGAGCTCGACGCCAGCGCCGAGCACGACCGTGGCGCCAGGCGCATGCTTCGGCAAACACGGTTCTTGGCGCTCATGTATCGCTACTACGAGACGCGCCTGAACGACAGCGGCTCTGTGGACGAGCACCGGTTGCGGGAGCGGGTCCTCAACGCCGGGCTGTATCGCCCGATCCGTCACGTGGTTGTGACAACGGGCGACCGAGCCACCGGCACCGAGGGGTTGTGGCCGGCCGATATCACCCTGCTCGCCCGGTTGAGCGGCCTGGAGAAGGTCGACGTGGTGTCCACCGTCGCTGTGCTCGACGCGGGGTGGCGCGCTCGGATCGAGACGCTGTGGCCGGGGATCGAAGTGTGTCCCTGCGAATCGGTTGCCCGAGAGACCACGCGTCTCGTGGTGCCGATCGACGGTGACGGCCGCCGGCACTTCGTCTGGCGTGACCGGGAGGAAGAGCTGCTCGCCGTGGCTAGGGAGGTGAAGGCGCGCGACCCGGCCGAGCGGACGGTGGTGGTGTTTCAGCGGCCGTTGCCGTACCTCTACCTAGCCCGTCAGGTGTTCACCTCAGCGAACTTGCCGTTCGACACCCACGACACGTTGCCGCTCGCGGCAGAGCCCTTCGCGGCGGCGCTCGACTTGGTGCTCGCCTTTGCCTCCTCCGGCCACGCGCGCGTGCCGACCCTCGAGCTTCTCCGGTCGCCGCACTTTGATTTCCGGTCCGACGACAAGCCGCTGGCAGCGCGGGCAATCAGCCTGTTCGACCAGGCGCTGGTTGACGCCCGCTACGCTGGGGACGCCGCAACGCTCGCGTCGCTGGCCGAGCGGTGGCGCAGCGGCGGTGGGAGGGGGAGGACAGCGGTCGCGATTGCCACTGTGGTCGGACGTCTGGCCGACGAGCTGGCGCCTTTGACCGAAACTGCCTCCGCGAGCACGCTGCTCGATTGCCTACTCACGTTTCTGGAGCGCTATCGCCAGAACCCGGAGCCTGACGACGACCCAGAATCGCGATCCGCCCGAGCTAGGGCCGCTGTCGTCGGACTGGTCAGGGAGCTGAGGGACGCACACCGGCAGCATGATGATCCGGAGGCCGATCTGTCCTGGGTTACCTCGACGCTTCGACGCCTGATCGAGGGCGCGACCTTTGCGGCTCAGAGTGGAGGGGCCGGTGTGTCGCTGCTCGATGCGCGCGCGGCTCGTTACGGTCAATTCGACACCGTCATACTCGCCGGGCTGGTGGATGGAGAGTGGCCCGAGCGGAGCCGCCAGAGCGCGCTCTATCCGGCGTCGCTGACTGGCCAGCTCGGCTGGGCGCGCGAGATCGACCGCCTGCGGGCGGGGCGTGCCGCGTTCAACGATCTTTTGTCGCTGGCGCGGTCACGCGTACTCGTCTCGACCGTAGCCTTCGAGGACGATGCGGTGGTTACAGCCTCGGTGCTCCTCGAAGACCTCCAGGAATCCGGGCTCGACCTGCAAGCCGAACCGACGCCCTCCGGTCGCGTTACCCTGGAAGCCGGGTTGGCCGAGACGCCCGAGCGGGTGCCGCTCGCTGGCGAGATGGCTCGTTGGTTCGACCTCCGTCTCGCGCGTGGCATCGAGGTGGGTCCGGCTCGGCGAGGCGCCATGGGGCCACAGGCGGCCCGCCAGTACAGCGTCAGCGGGGTCGAGCGGTACCTGAGCTGCCCGTTCAAGTACTTCGCCTCCTCGGTGCTCCGGCTCGGCGAAGAACCGCATGACGAACTCATCATGACGCCGCGCACCCGCGGTCGGTTCGTCCATGAGGTACTGCGGGCGTTTTTCGAGGCCTGGGCGGCTGCCGGCCAGTGCGCCATCGACGGAGATTCGCTCGAGGCGGCGCGGGAGCTGGTGCGGGAGGTTGCCGAACGCCATCTTGCCGAGCTTCCACCGCGCGACCGTGCGGTCGAACGGGCGTGGTTGCTCGGGTCGCCTGCCGCGGCCGGGGTCGTCGACCGTCTGCTCCTCTTCGAGGTCGAGCGGCCGGGCCGGGTGCGGGAGCGATTGCTCGAGCATCCGTTCGATGACCGCTTCACGTTCAGCGGACCAGAGGGAGACCAGGTGGTCCAGCTGCGGGGCATCGCCGACCGCATCGACCTCCTGGACGGCGGGCAGCTCCGGATTGTCGATTACAAGACGGGCCGGGCGCCCAACCGGAAGGTGTCGGTGCAGCTTCCCGTCTATGGACGCTGTGCCGAGCAACAGCTCCACGAGCGAGACGGCAAGGACTGGGTGGCGGTCGATGCCGGCTACGTCGCCTTTGGCGAGCCGCATGGCTGGGTGCCGCTCGACCGACGGGCGACCGTGGATCAGGCGATGGCCGACGGTCAGGAGCGCTTTCTTACCGCAGTCGCGGGCATTGAGTCGGGAGTGTTTCCGGCTCGTCCCGTCGAGCCGTTCCGCTGTCAGTACTGCGAGTATCCGACCGTGTGCCGAAAGGACTATGTCGGTGACGAGTGAGGGCCAGTTCTCGCCGTTCGGTGAGACGTCGGTGCCAGGTCCTCCGTCGGAGTGGCCGCCGCTGCCAGATGCCGCAGCGCGAATTTTCGCCACGAACCCGGCCAACAACGTGGTGCTCGAGGCCTCGGCCGGTACCGGTAAAACCACGGTGCTGGTAACCCGCTACGTCAACCTGCTGCGGGTGGGGGTGGATCCATCGAACATTCTGGCTATGACGTTTACCCGGCAGGCGGCCGCCGAGATGCGCGAGCGGATCATTCGCGAGCTCCGGGTGTCGGCCGAACGGTCGGAGACCGACCGCGTCCGCTGGCGGGAGCTGCGGGATCGGTTGGGCGAGATCTCGATCAGCACGATCGACGCGTTCTGTCTGTCGCTGCTGCGCGAGTTCCCACTCGAAGCGGATCTCGATCCGGCCTTCGGGATGGCCGATGAAACCGAGGTGCCCAGGCTGGTCGAGCAAGCCCTCGACAGGACGCTGGCTCATGGTGCGGCGGTGGCTGCTGAGGACGCTAATGTGGCGATGTTGCTGGCCAGGCTCGGCGCGGTGCGCGTGCGGGCCGGGCTCGCGCATTTGCTCGGCCGACGGCTTGTGGCGCCGGCGGCGTTGCAGCGCTACCTGGCGACAGGCCCGGCCGAGCTCACCGCCGCGAGCGCATTGGCCAGCGCTGGGCGGCGACTTTCGGACGTGCTTCGTGGCGTTGACGGCGGTCTGCCGAGGTTCCTGGCTGATGGTCCAGAAGAGCACCCGAGGTTCCAGGCCCTGGCGCGCGAACTTCCCCGCCTGACGGAGCTGGCCGAGTCGTCCCATGAGTTGCTCCGCTCGCTGCTGGACCGAGTGCGCGAGTATTTCCTGACCCAGGACGGACGACCTCGTCAACGGTTCACGCTGGGCGAGCGCTACTGCCGGTCGGCCGACGGTTGGCTCCGGCATCGTCAGGCGGCCAAGGCGCTCGCCCCGGCAGTGGCCTCGGCGCTCGCCGCCCTCGACCGAGATCTGAACGTGGTGATGGCGCGCGGCGCCAGGCGCCTTTTCGCCATCGCCGTCTCCGAGTACGAGCGCGAGCTCGCCAGTCGCTCGGTGCTCGATTTTTCAGACGTGCTTCGGAAGGCGCTCGATCTGTTGCGGCGCATGGACGAGTTTGCGCAAAGTCGGTTCCGGCTCGAGTCGCGCTATCACCATGTACTGGTTGACGAGTTTCAGGACACCAGTCGGGCGCAGTGGGAGCTGGTCTCGCTGCTGATCCAGTCCTGGGGTGAGGGTTTCGGGCTGGTGCACGATGCTCCGGTCCAGCCTTCGGTGTTTGTCGTCGGCGATCGCAAGCAGTCCATCTACGGCTTCCGGGACGCCGACGTGGCCGTGCTGCGGGACGCCGGACTCGCCATCGAGCAACTAAGACCCGATGGCGACGCGCGACGCTCGATCGCGCACAGCTTTCGCTCTGCCGCACCGCTATTGCGTTTTCTGAACGACCTGTTTACGTCGTTCGAGAAAGCTGATCGACCGAGTGACGGCTTCTACTACGACGATGTTGACCGGTTCCCCGTCGAGGCCCCTGACTCTGCGCTGTCGGGGGGGAGTGAGTCCGCCCTGGGCCTTGTGCTCGACACCAGCGTCGCGGGGTGCGCGGAGCGGGTGGCGGGTGAGGTCGTGCGACTGCTCGAATCGGGCACCGTGCGCGATCGTGAGACCGGCGTGTGCCGGCGAGCAATGCCTGGCGATATTGCCATCCTGTTTCGGTCCCGGGAAACCCATCGCGAGTTCCAGGCGGCACTCGAGCGGCGGGATGTTCCCGCCTTTGTCTACAAGGGACTCGGCTTCTTCGACGCCGATGAGATAAAGGACTATCGAGCGCTACTGCGCTATCTGGCCGATCCCACGTCCGAGCTGCGTACGGCAGCGCTCCTGCGGTCGCGTCTGGTCGGTCTGTCAGACGCCGGGATCGCCCGGCTGGCAGGTCAGCTGTCCTGTAGTCTCGTCGACCCCGAGCCGCCAGACGAGCTCGGCCAGCTCTCGGAGAACGACCAGGGACTACTTCTGGTGCTCCGCGATGGCGTCCGCGAGTGGCTGCAGGCGGCCGATCGGGTACCTCCGGTCGAACTACTGGATCAGGTCGTGGCCGCTTGCGCCTATGCGGTCGAGCTTCGCGGTCCCCGGTATGTCCAGGCTCGCGAGAACCTCAAGAAGATGCGTGGCCTCGTCCGGCGGGTCCAGAACCGTGGGTTCACGACCCTATCTCGTCTGGCTGACCACATTGATCGGCTCTCGGGCGATATCTCGAACGCCGTGGTGGATGCGTTCGACGCCGTCAACTTGATGACCGTTCACGCGGCCAAGGGGCTCGAGTTCCCGGTCGTGTTCTTGGTCGATCTGACCAGAGGCACGGGGGGGATTCCGTCTCCGATCAGGGTGGTCGCCGACCGCGGCGACGGAGAGCCGGCCGTGACCGTATCACCCTATCGCTCCGAGGTGGATGTCGACGGGAGGTTGCGTGATCTAGAAGAGACCAAGCGGCTGTTCTATGTTGCCGCGACCCGGGCCCGGGACAGTCTGTATCTTTCGGCGACGCTCCACGACGGTCAGCTGCGTCCCGCCGTAGGCAGTTTCGCCGGGGTGTTGCCGCCCCCGTTTCTCAAGCGGTGCGCCGAGTTTACCCCCGGCGCGGAGGATGCGGTCGGATGGCGCGGACCGAGCGGTCTCGAGCACCGTTTCTCCGTAGTGGGCCCGGCGCCCGATGCCAGCCGCCCTCGCTCCTCGGCCGCGAGTGAAGGGCAGGATCGATTTGGTGCCTGGCGTCCGGAGTTGCCTCTTCCACGGGTCTGCGCGTCTGTTTGGGCGGCTGCAGGGGAGGAGGACGAGGGCGGAACGGGTTGGGTGGACCGGGTGACCGGGCGACTCGTGCACCGCCTCCTGCAGCGCGATGCCGAGGCAGCGTCTCCGCCCGCGTTTCCGACGATGCCCGATGAGGTGGCGGACCTGATGAGCGCTCCCGAGCGGTCCCGGCTCGATTGGCGCGAGCTGGCGACGGCGGCGGCCGCGATCTACGACCGGGCGCGCCAGCGCGGCGCGTTCGATGTGCTGCTGAACGGCAGCTGCCTGTTCGAGTTGCCGTTCTCGCACCGCCGTGAGCGGGACGGGGGCTCTGGCGAGCAGATCATCAGAGGCGTCATCGATTGCCTCTACCGAACCCCGGAGGGAGGAATCTCGGTGATCGAGGTCAAGACCGGGCGGCCTCGGCCCGAGCACGAGCGGCAGCTGGCCCGCTATGTAGACGCTGCCGACGTTTTGTTTCCAGACGCGTCGGTCGATGGCCGGCTGCTCTATCTGTAGCCGGGGATGTCGGCTAGTATTACCAATCCAAACAGGCCTAGGGCCGTCTATATCTATAGACGGTCTGGCTCTTGCCACTCGAAAGGGGAGGAAGCCAAGGGAGAGTGACAGGGTGAACGACACGACATCGACCTCGCCAACCACACTCTTCGAGTTTCGAGTACTCAAGGCGCTTCCCTACGGGTGCGTGGCTATTGACTACGTCGTCCAGTCCTTGGTACTGGATGTTGTAGGGGTCGAGATTTAGGGACCGCACTGCACAGTGGGCCACCATACCAACCGGCTAGCTGCTCGTGCTCGACGAGGTCTCGAGCGCCACTGGAGCGGTTAACTAGCTCTTCCTGTAGTGTCCCACCTGGGGGACAGTGCGTGTGGAGGAGGGGATACCCGCGCTAGCTGCGGATAAGGACCGGGTCGGCGGCGAGCTTGTCGGCCCAAGCATTCGCCTGCATTTCGGCCTCGTCTTGGGTTTGCCCTACCAGGATCACGTCGTCGAGCGGCTTGTCGTTGTCGCCGCGGGTCACCCAGGAAATCCAGTGGGCACCGCGAGACTCAGTGCGGACGGAGAGATCGCCTCTGGTAATCGTCATGGCCGGCCGGATCGTATCGCAGATCGTCGTGGCCGCGCCACGCGGCGGCTCTTCGATTGCGTGCCTGTTTCCGATTCCCATACAATCTGCCGTGGCTTGGGCTGGGCAACGGGGCCGCTCGGGTCTTCACGAGAGGAGTCGGCTGAACGATGGCATTGACCTGCGCGGATTGTGGCAATGAGAAGAGCTTCCAGGTGAAGACGCTCCAGATGCATGTCGTGCAGGCCGGGGGGGGCGAGCTGGAACTGTCCGATCAGAGTGCCCCGGCGGTGTTCGAGCTGCTCTGCGACGAGTGCGAGACCGAAGTCGATTTCGCCAACCTGGATGCCGAACAGCGTCGTGAGTTGATGCTTTTGCTCGGCGCCGGCTGACAGAGTCGCCGACCCGTAAGGATCGGGAGATGCCCGTCGCCGCGCTGAACCTTCTTGTCGCTGCACAACAGAAACTGCCAGCCGCCGCCACGCTCGGACAAGATGGCACCACAATCAGAGCAGGTGTGCAGGGTCGGCCCAGCGCCTCCAGCCCCGGGTGGATGCGTGTCCAACTTGGGTGAACAGTAGCGCCTGGGTCCACTATTGACAAGCTCGGAGACGCACTCCTATCGTAGGTGGCCCATGCGCTACCACCATCGCAGGCTCGGGCTTCCGGAAAACGCCGATCTCCGTGAGATTCGGCGCGCCTATCTGGAGCTTGCGCGCCAGTATCAGCGGGACGCCGCTCCGGATGCGTCCGAGCAACTGGCTTCCCTGCATCGCGCCTATGTCGTGCTCAGCGACCCGGGGCGGCGCGCTGGCGCCGTCCGGGTCACGGCGTGGCGCCGTTTCGGGGGACGAGAGGCGTTCGCCGACGAGGTGGACATCGATTTTCCATCGGTCGCTGGCCTGGTTGAACGCATGAGGGCTACCTTCTTCGGGCCTGCGCTGGACGAGGCGGTCGCGGCCGAGGTCCGGCTCACACCAGGGCAGGCAACCACCGGGACGAAGATTCCGGTGGATGTGTCCCTGCGGCATACTTGTCCGGTGTGCGGCGGGCGCGGCGAAGTGTGGCTCGACCCGTGCGGCGCTTGTGCCGGGAGCGGCGATGGGCTGCTGCCGCACCAGTTTCAACTGGTGGTGCCTCCCGGCGTTCGCGATGGTACCTACCTCCAGTTTCATATCGAGCCGTCTTACGCTCCAGCCACGGAGCTCCAGGTCCGGATCACCGTCCAGTAACCATGACGAACGGCCCGGCTGTCGGGGCCAAGACCGATCTCGCACTATCGTCCTAAGGAATCCATCGATGACCACACAGACCGTCGAACCGGCCGCGGTACTCGAAGCCCTCCGGGTCGTGCAGGACCCTGACCTCGGCCGCGACATCGTGAGCCTCGACTTCGTCAAAGACTTGCAGGTGTCGGAGGGTATCGTGACGTTCGCCATCGAGCTCACCACTCCGGCCTGCCCGGTTAAGGACCAGCTGCACGATCAGGCTGTGGCCGCCGTGTCTGCCTTGCCTGGCGTCAGCGAGGTCAAGGCTCAGATGACGTCGAACGTTCGGGCGGTGGCCTCGCCCGGGGAGGGGCGCGCCCCGATTCCTGGCGTCAAGAACATCATCGCGGTGGGCGCCGGCAAGGGCGGTGTCGGCAAGAGCACCGTCGCTGTGAACTTGGCCCTCGCTCTCGCCCGCTACGGGGGACGGGTCGGACTTATGGATGCGGACGTCTACGGTCCGAACGTGCCAATCATGCTCGGCATCAAGACGCAGCTCGAGACCGACGGGAAGAAGATCGTGCCGGCCGAGAAGTTCGGCATTCCGGTGGTCTCTATGGGGTTCCTTACCCAGGACGAGACGCCCATCATCTGGCGCGGGCCAATGCTCCACGGTGTCGTCCAGCAGTTCTTTCGTGAAGTGCGGTGGGACGAGCTCGACTACCTGGTTGTGGATATGCCGCCGGGCACTGGCGACGTGGCCCTCAGTCTGAGCCAGACGGTGCCCGTCTCGGGCGCGGTGGTCGTTACCACGCCACAGACCGTGTCGGTGGCCGATTCCCGTCGCGCTTTGGCGATGTATAAGAAGCTCAACGTGCCCACGCTCGGTCTGGTCGAGAACATGAGCCACTTCGTTTGCCCCGGGTGCGAGACCGAAAGCGACATCTTCGGTAAGGGTGGCGGCGAGGCGGCGGCCGAGGATATGGGCGTGCCCTTCCTCGGGCGGATTCCGATCTACCAGCCGATTCGCGAAGGGGGCGACAGTGGCAATCCGGTCGTGGTGACTGAACCAGAGTCGGCGGCTGCCCGCGCGTTCCTCGATGTGGCGGAGCGGACTGCGGCGCAGGTGTCGATCGCCGCGCTCAACCCGGTGCCGCTCTCGTCCGTGCCGGTGTCCTGAGCCCGCCTACCGCTGGGCTTCGCCGGTCATCGGGACGAACAGCACCGGTAGGATTTCGCTCCGCGTGACCCCGTCGGCCGTCCGCGTCAGAACCGTCAGCATCTGGCGGTCGTCGCCGACCGGGATGATCATCAGGCCTCCTAGGGCGAGCTGGTCGATGAGCGGCTGGGGCACGTGGTCTGGCGCCGCGGTCACCATGATGGCGTCGAACGGCGCTGCGTCCGGCCAACCAGCGTAGCCATCGCCTTCCCGTAACTGGACGTTCTGGTACCCCAGACGAGTGAGGCGCTCGCGCGACCGGGTCGCGAGCTCAGGGACGATTTCGATCGAATGAACGGTGTCGACCAGCTCGGCCAGCACTGCGGTCTGATAGCCCGACCCGGTGCCCACCTCGAGTACCCTGGCGGCAGGGTCGAGTGCCAGCGCCTGTGTCATGAAGGCGACGATGTAGGGCTGTGAGATCGTCTGCCGATAGCCGATCCGCAGCGGCCGGTCGTCGTGGGCGTGGAGGCGTTGGTCGAGGGGCACGAATTCCTCTCGCGGCACCTGGAGCATCGCCTCCAGCACCCGCTCGTCGGTGATGTCGCGCCCGCGCAGATGCTCCTCGACCATGCGCATGCGGGCCTCCTCGTACGGGGATTGGCGCGACGCGGCGGTGACCGGTGTGACCGGACCAATCTCGGCGGTTAGAGCGGGCTCGCATGATGTCGCCGCGAGCACCGTCAGCGCCAGGGAGACGCGAAACCGATGTTCTTGCTGTTTGTCGCGGCCGGCTTCGGGCTGTTGACGCTTGCTCACGTCGCCCCTTTCCCCTTCCTCCTGGACAGGCTGGCTTCCGACACGGCGCGCTGGGAGATGCCAGCCGAGGAAGGAACCCGGCGAGTGTATCTCACGTTTGACGACGGCCCGAATCCCACCGCGACGCCAGCACTGCTCGACGTGCTGGCTCGTCATGAGGCGCACGCTACCTTCTTCATCCTCGACCGGCACCTCACCACGGAAACGGCGTCACTCGTGACCCGGATGTTCGAAGAGGGGCATGCGGTGGCCCTGCACTCGCACACGCGTCGGCTGATGGGGCTCCGTCCCGAGCGGCTGGCCGAGACGCTCGTGGCCAACGCCGATCGCATCGAGCAGTTAGCTGGACACCGGCCATGTCCCGCGTTCCGGCCGCACGGAGGGTGGCGTAGTGGCCAGATGTACGTTGGGCTCGACTTGATCGACCACACGTTGATCGGCTGGGGCTGGTTTCTGTGGGACTGGGATTGGTTCCGAGCTCGCGACCCGGCACGCCTGGCGCGTCGCTTCGTCGCCCGTGTGTCCGATGGCGACATCATCGTCATGCACGATGGGCATCACGAGGATCCGAGACCGGACCGCCGGTACAGCGTCGAAGCGACCGACTTGATGGTGCCCGAGCTCCGCGAACGAGGGTTCGAGCTTGGGACGATCTGCTAGTCCGGGGTTCGCACCGATACCGGGGACCAGGCGCCTACTGTGGCTCGCCCTCTGGACCGAGCCAGGCATCCATCCGTTCCTGCTGGTCCCGGCTCGGCGATTCGATCGGCGCGAGCTCCCACTGCTCGGCCGGGGCCGCCTCGACCCGCACCACCAGTTCACGCAGCTCACCGCGCCGCGCGATCAGCACCGGTAGATCGGTGCCGGAAGCGAAGGCCGCGATTCGTTCGTTCCATTCTGCCGGGAGTACGCGATGGTCGCCGATGGCTAGGATCTCGTCGTCGACATTGAAGCCGGCGGTGCGAGCCGGTGTGTCGCGTCGAACCTGACTTACCAGCAGCCGTCCGCCGGCGTTCCTTGCTCGTAGCCCGACCCAGCCCTGCTCTTCATCAGGCTGGGGTCCCACGAATTCCAGGCCAAGCCACTGCAGTGCCTCGTCGTAGTCGAGCTCGCCGATGCCGTCGACCGCACGTTGGAACCAGCTCGATAGGTCGACGCCGGCCACTTCGGCGGCAGTCGCGCGGAACTCGGCGGGGGTGTAGCCTCGCTCGCCAGAGTAGCGCTCATAGGCCGTCCGCAGGAGGTCGTCGAGTGTTCGTGCGCCACCAGTGGCCGTACGGATCCGCATGTCGAGGAGGAACGCTACCACGGCGCCCTTGGTGTAGTAGCTCACCGAGGTGTTGGGGCTGTTCTCGTCGGCCCTGTAGTACTTGATCCACGCGTCGTATGAAGACAGGGCAAGCGGCTGTACCTCGCGGCCCGGAGTGGTCTGGAGCGACTCGATCTGCCCTGACAGCGCCTCCAGATACTCCTCGCGGCTGGAGAGCCCGGCCCGGTGCACGAGCAGGTCGTCGTAATACGACGTCACTCCCTCGACAATCCACAAGCTTTCGGTATGCACCTCCCGCTCGTAGTTAAACGGGCCGAGCTCGACCGGACGTAGCTGCTTGACGTTCCAGGCGTGGAACAGCTCGTGGCTCACTAGGGCCAGCCAGCGGAGATAACGGGAGCGTGACGAGGTGGCCCAGCGGCTCGTCATCAGGAGCGTCGAGTTTCTGTGTTCGAGCCCACCGCCCGCCTCCGTGATCATGTTGAGGAACAGATACCGGTCGTAGGGCAGCTGGCCCCAGAGGTCCCGGATCTCGCGGGTGAGCGTCTCGACATCCCGGGCCGATTCAGAGCCGTGCCAGACGCTAGACTCACCGACGTTGACCAGGAGGTGTGGCACCTCGTCGACAGCGAACTCGTAAATAGCCGGATCACCGGTCACGATCGGAGTGTCCACGAGCGTGTCGAAGTCCACGGCGCGGTAGCTGTGGGGACCCCGGTCCTGGCGTGGCGTGAGCCCGGTCATGCTGCGATACCAGTGGGCTGGCAGCTCGAGGGTGACGTCATGCGGGCGCGGCTCGGTCTCGTCGGCCAGCGTCAGGAAGGTGGGAGCGCCATTGAGCATGGCGAAATCCGTCTCGACCCAGTTCGTGCGCACCGACATCTCGCGCCCGTACACCTGGTAGGACACGATCACGCGGGGATGACCTTCAGTAGTGATCTGCCATCGGTTCTTCTGGGTCTTCACGACCGACAGCGCCGCGCCGTCCGGTGCCTGGCCGCGGACGTTCTCCACGTGGCGAGCGAACTCACGCACTAGATACGACCCTGGCGTCCAGACCGCCATCATCAGCTCGATCTTGGCCGCACCATCGGTGGGCACTTCGGCTACCACGTCGACGTAGTGCGTGTGCGGTGCCGGAAAGCTGACCGTGTAGTCGATCGGTTCGGCCGGTTGAGCGATGGCCGGAACGGCCGACAGTAGCAGTCCGGCGAACGACAACGGGATGGTGATCCGCGTTAGGGTGAGGTGTCTCATGGTATTTCTACGAGGGTTTTCAGACAGTCAAGATGGACCGCCGTCAAGACGTCGCCGTCTATCTTGAGCGCCGAAGCTCGTCCAGCGTAGCGGGAGGGCAGCATGCCGGCATCGGTCAGGTTGGTCAGCGCGGAGGTCGGAACGACAGGCCCGTTCGGTCCGGTCCAGACCGCGAAGACACAAGTAGTCACAGAAACCGCCAGAATCAGGCGTGGACCGACCGCGAAGGACTGCACTCTCTCAGTCTACCCGCTCCGCCGAAGGGTCACTAGCGGGCGGCGTGGGCCAGAGTCAACGGATTCTTCACCCTGATATTGCGTCCCACCTGGGAGACCGGAATGTGACCGATCTCACAGGATTGGTGGAGTGTGTCTAGGCGTGTCGCCGAGCCGCCGCCGCGACTGCGGCGCCGATCAAGCCGACGCGGGGCTCGAGGATAACGGCTACCGGGAACCGCTCTGTTAGCGGCCGCAGAGCGCCCTTGTTGCGAAACGCGTCGAGAAAGGTGCCGTTTCTGAGAGCTGGCAGGATCTTCGTTGGGATGCCGCCGCCGAGGAAGACGCCTCCGCGGGCTAGCGTCCGCAGTCCCAGATCGCCGGCGGCCGCTCCGAGCGCAGAGACGAATCGCTCAAGCGTCCGTTCGCAGCCGGCGCAGCGGCCGTCGAGCGCAGCGGTTGACACTGCCACCGCGTCGGGTAGTTCCTCCTCGCCGGAGCTGCGGCAAGCCGCTTCCCTGTGTGCATGACGATGAAACCTGACTAGGCCCGGTCCTGACAGCAGTTCTCCCCGGCCGACGTGACCCAGGCTCGACCGGAGTTCGGCGACTAACTCGTGCTCCTCTGCGGTCCTTGCCGCAAAGTCGGCATGGCCACCTTCGGACGGGAGCGGCACCCAGCTGTCCCGTACCCGGTGTAGCGACGCCTCGCCGAGATGGGTGCCGGGTGCGATGACGGCAACCGCTCCCTCGCGCGTCGGCTCGCCAGGCTGGAGGATCGTCACTTCCGAGTTGTGGAGGTAGGGTAAGGCGTAGGCCATCGCGACCAGGTCGTTCATGATGAGCACCGAACCGCTGCCAAGGGTGCGGCCAAGGTGGTCACCGTCGACTCGCCAGGGGACGTTGGTGAGGTTGGAGGCGTTGCCTTCGACCGGTCCGGCGACGCCGATCGCCGCCCCTCGGATCCGGCTCGGCTCGGCGCCGATTTCCTCAAGAAAGCGGTCTACGAGAGCAGTCAGCCCGTCCCACTGGAGCGTCGGGTAGTGGCGCTCTTTGACGAGTTCGGGACGAGGGGAGGTGTCCGAGAACAGACCGAGCCATGTCTTGGTGCCGCCGACGTCGCCTGCCAGGATCAATGAGGACATGACCGTCAGTGACCGGAAGTGACGGATGGCTCGTGTGGGTGACTTGACATGCGCACCATTCTCATTCATCTTTCGGCCCGGCGCGTCGGCATGTGTGCTCAGCCAGCCATTTCGCGCTGATTGGCCAACGGGATTGCGATGAGCCTGCCCCCGGCAGAAGTAGCCTCTCCTTCTGAGTCTCCGTTTCTCGACCAGGTTGTCGTGTTCTCCGGAAAGCTGGCTTCGGTCGGCCGTCGGGAAGCTCGGGAGCTTGTTGAACGTCTGGGCGGCATGATCGCCGACGAGGTGACGAGCCGGACCACGATGCTGATCGTGGGAGCGGGTGACGCCGAGCGCCGTGAGCGGGACGACGCGGAGCGGCCTGCATCCACCAAGGTGCGCAAGGCTCATCAGATCAACGCGGCGTCCCCCGATTCGGTCTGCATCCTTCGAGAGGAGGATTTCTGTCGCCTCGGTGGATTGATGTCGGCCGACGCGCTCGACCGCCAGTACTACAGCGTCCGCCAGATCCGGGACAAGTATCCGGCCGTGCGCGAGGACCAGCTCAGATACCTCGAGAAGTGGGCGCTCGTCCGGCCGGTCGCGCGTACCGACACAGGTCGCTACTTCGGGTTCCAGGACCTACGCGCAATCCGCGAGGTCAGTGAGGCACTGGAGAGTGGTGTGCCCTTCCGGGTGTTGGTGCGGAGCATGGTGGCGGCTCGCGACGGGCAGCTTACGCTCGACTTTGGCCAACGGGCGGGTGAGCCGCAGCCGATGAAGGTGGTGGCGCTGACCAGGCCGCGTGTCGAGCCGGGGGCGCCGGTGGGGGTCTCGGAGGTCTGGCCGTCAACTTCCGCTCAGTCGTCGTTGGCCGCCCGATACTTCAAGGAAGGAGCGTCGCTCGACGAAGGAACCGAGGGCGACCAGGAGCAGGCGCGTCTGGCCTACCGAAAGGCACTGTTGCTCGACCCAAACCTGGTGCCGGCGCTCGTTAACCTCGCCAACATCTACTATGCGCGGGACGAGCTGGTGGAAGGGCAGGCCCTTTACGAGCGGGCCATGCACCTAGACCCCGAGTGCTTCGAGGCATACTTCAACTTGGGGAACATCCACCACGACCTCGGACGATACCTCGACGCGCTCGAGCACTACCGCGTCGCCATCGGGATCAACCCGAGCTACGCCGACGCTCACTTCTACCTCGCGGTCACGCTGGAGAAGATCGGCCACTCGGCCGAGGCCAAGGCGCACTGGCGCTCCTATCGTGATCTCGCCCCTGAAGGCGAGTGGGTCGAACTTGCCAAAGAGTTCAGTGAGTAGAGCAACCCCTGCCAGGGGTTGCTAGTACGGGTAGTCGTCTTCGAAGTCGTCTGACTTGGCGCGCTTCTTGGGAGTGCGGCGGAGCTTGTACAGCATGCAGTCGGGACACCAGGCCTCGGCGCTGAAGCCGCTCTTGCCTGCGTAGGGCAAGACGTCGCGATTCGAGCAGTACTCTTTCCCGCTCTCCTCGGCGTGAAAGCGGCACTTTTTGAATCTGGCCCCTGCCGGACTGGGCTCAGCCGCCGGCTTTGGGGCCAGCGGCTCGGTGGTGGCTGGTTCGGTCGGGACCGGGTCGTCGGGCAGCGGTTCTGCGCTTCCCGGCGGGCTGTCGGACTCGTCGAACATCTCAGTTGATTCCGTGTGCTCGCCTGCTATCGAAGCTCCAAATCGATCGACGCCTGGAGGGCCTTGACCGCCACCAGTTCGTCTGGTGCAGCCAGGGTTAGGGCGGAACCAGTCGCGTCCAGGCGCGCCGTGCGTCCGACCCGATGGATGTAGGTGTCTCGGTTCGGGGGCACTTCGAAGTTCACGACGTACTTGATACCGTCGATATCGAGTCCGCGCGCGGCGACATCGGTGGCCACCAGCACCTGGTATCGTCCGCTGCGGAATCCGCCGACCGCCGCGAGCCGCAGGCTCTGGGTCCGATCGGCATGGAGAGCCGTGGCCTTGATGCCGGCGCTCGATAGCGCTCGCGCGAGACGCTCGGTTCCCCGCTTGGTGTTGACGAACACCAGCACTGAGCCGGAGGTCTTGCCCAGGAACCTGGTCAGCCAGGAGGTTTTCTTTGACGAGGGCATCTGTTCGACGGCGTGGGAGATACCATCGGCTGGCGCCCCACGGCGTCCGAGCTGAACGTAGGCCGGATCGTGGGCCAGCTCCTTGAGTGGTCGAAGCACGAAATCGGGAATCGTGGCCGAGAACAGGAGCGTCTGCCGTCCGGCGCCCTCACCCTTCCGTCGTTCCGGCAGGTTCGACACGATCTTGCGGACATCCGGCCAAAAGCCCATGTCCAGCATGCGGTCGGCCTCGTCGAGGATGAGGGTGTCGAGCCGGTTGAACCCGGGAATGCCTCCTCGAAGGTGGTCCAGTAGACGTCCGGGGGTGGCGACGACTACGTCGACTCCCGCGCTCAGCGCCTGGGCCTGCGGGCCGATCGGTGTTCCGCCGAAGACCGCGGCGCTGGTCAACCCGGTGTGGTACACGAAGCCCTGCAAGTCGTCTTCGATTTGTACGACTAGTTCCCGGGTGGGAGCCAGCACCAGGATGCTGGTGCTGCGTTGGTCCGTTGCGGCCCCGGCCGACCGCCGCTTGAGCAGCTGGTCGAGTACGGGGAGCAGAAAAGCCCCCGTCTTGCCGCTGCCAGTCTCAGCGCTCGCAATCAGGTCCCGACCGCCGCTCACGATCGGGAAAACGGCGGCCTGAATCGGTGTCGCGGCGGTGAAGCCACGGTCGGACACACCCATTGCCAACTCGGGGTGCAGTCCCATCTTGTCGAACGGGATCGACTCGGCTTCGACGACCGCCGCCGGCAGCACCGGCTCAGCCGAAGGAGCAGCGAAGTCCTGCAGAGATCGTGCCGGCCGCCGGCCGTGGCGGCTTTGTGGGCGACGGCGCCGATGGGGCCGTGCGCGAGAAGAGTCTGAATCCAAAATGTCGGTCAGCGGGCTCGGAAGGTAATGATGCCCCGCTCGGGGTCGTAGGGGGAGACGCCCACGGTAACCCGGTCGCCGGGCACGACCTTGATGCGGAAGCGGCGCATCCGCCCGCTCAACTGGGCAAGCACTTCGTGGCCCGCGTCGCACTGCACCCGATACAGCCCGCCGCTGTGAACTGCCATGACGGTGCCTTGCACGTCGATTAGATCGTCCTTTGCCAAAACAACTGCCTTTCTATTCAAGTCTTGCACATGGGCCAGATATTTGCCAACGAGGTGCGCTTAGAGGGCCTTCACGGCCGCTTCCAGCTCCGCGGCGAGTGCCACGACGTCAGAGCCAGAGGGCCTGATGTGGGGGCCGAACCGGACTTCGACGCGACCTGGAACGACCATCCGCTGTCCCACGCCCCAGACGCGGTCGACCCCTCGCAACCGGACCGGTATGACTGGAACGTCGAGTCGACTGGCCAGCATTGCCGCGCCGGGCTGAAAGCGTTCCACCTCGCCACCGCTGACCCGTCGGCCCTCCGGGAAGATGATTAGGGACCGCCCGGCGCCGACCAGCTCTCCCGCGTAGCGCAGTGCCTGTCGCGTACCGGCTTCGCGCTGCGGTAGTGGAAAGGCGTTAAAGAAGGTCGTGACGAGGTAGTAGTTGAGGCTGTTGGTGCACTGCGCTCGCAGGCCGTGCCCTTCTGGGTGGAAGTGAGGGGTGAAGAACTCCTTGGCCATCGCCGTGCTCACGTCGTGGCGTCGCGCTCGGGGGAGCGCTGCCAAGATCACGGCCGTATCCATGTAGCTCTGGTGATTGGCGGCAAAGACGATCGGTCCGTCGATGTCATCGAGATGCTCGCGCCCGTCGACGCGCAGCCAGGTGAATGCCCGAGTTAGCGGAAGCAGGAACAGGTTCTGGCTGATCCGGCGCACCAATCGAATGCCGCCAGACTGGTTCCAGCGGGGCATTGCGAACTCCGCCTCGGGAGCGGCCTGGCGGGGCTGGGAGGGGGTAGCGACGAGCGCTTCCAGGTCGGCGACCGTCGCCGCCTCCGAAACGACCCGCTCGTCCACACTGGTGTCGAGCTCGCTCTCCAGCACCATCAGCAGCTCGACCCGCTCGAGTGACGTGAGCCCGAGCTCGTCTAGACGCGTGTTTCCACCGACGGCGTTTCCGGACACCTGCTCGAGAATCGACGCCACCGTGCGTTGGCCGCCGTCAGACGGCCGTGGCGCAGATGTCCAGGCCCCCTGCTCGGCCCACTTCCTCACGGAGCCCCGCTTCAGCTTTTGGGTGCCTTCGGTGCGCGGCAACCGCTCGTCAGGCCAGGCCAGGACCTCCCGCACCCGTTGGTGGTCGGCTAACTCCCTGTTGGCGCCCCGCGCGATCGCGTCTAGGTCGACGCCTTCCTTGACAACCGCCACGGCGTGTACACGTTCCTCGCCGTCATGGGTCAATCCCACGACCGCAGACTCGATGACGCCTGGTAGCTGGTCGACCACTCGCTCGACGTCCTCCGGAAAGACGTTCAGCCCCTCCGGAGTGATGATGACTTCTTTCTTGCGGCCGTGAACCTGCAGGCGCCCTTCCTCGTCGATGGCACCCAGGTCGCCGGTGTGGAACCAGCCGTCCTCGAATGCGGCCGCCGACACCGCTTCGTCGCCGTAGTAGCCCTTGGTGACGTTGTCGCCCTTGACCAGGATCTCACCGTCGTCGGCGATCTTCACCTTTACGCCAGCGATCGGCGTGCCGACTGAGCCGCGTCGAGTCTTGAACGGGTGATTGAGCGTGACGATCGGGGCGGTTTCGGTCAGCCCGTACCCCTGCACCACGAGGAACCCCAGTCGCGCCCAGAAGGCTTCCAGCTCTGGATCAAGCGGCGCAGCGCCGACGATGAAGCACCAGAACTTGAACCCGAAGAGCCGGTGGATGCGACGGTAGCGCCACCATCGTAATGCCACATGCAGATCGTCCGACGGAGGCTCGGCCACTTCGGGGGCCAGCCGGACGACGTGCTCGCGGAGTACGTCGAGGATCTTCGGCACGCACACGAGGACCGAGATCCGCCGGTCGTGGATCTGCTGCACGATGGCGGCGGGGCTGTACCCCTTCATGAACACACATACCCCGGGCAGCATCGGCGGGATGAAGGTGGCCATGGCCTGTCCGAACATGTGGCTGAGCGGCAGAAGGTTCAGGAACCTGAGTGGGTAGAAGGGGGTGCCGTACTTCCGGTACTTCAATACCTCCCGTTCGACCGGCACGATGTTGGCCAGCACGTTCCGGTGGGTGATTATTACGCCCTTGGGTTCGGACGTTGCCCCAGAGGTGAAGATGATCTCGGCGACGTCGTCGCCGGTCACTTCGCGTGATGAACGGGGCGCAGGCGCGCCTTCGTGACCGGCGCCTAGTTCCGCCAGCTGCCAGACCGGAAGATCGAGCGATGGATCTGGACTGACCTCGTCGCCCGCCAGCAGTAGCTTGGCGCCGACCAGAGCGGCGACCTGGTGGAGAAACGCGCCGGAGGTGCGGTAGTCGATCGGCACGACCAGCACGCCGGCCAGGAGGCACCCCCAGAAGGCGATGATCCACTCGGGGCGGTTCTCACTCCAGACGATCACCTTGTCACCAGAGGTGACACCTTCGGCGGCGAGGCGCGCTGCGACGTGTTCGGCCGCCCGTCGGACATCCCGATAGCGGAAGTGGCGGACCCGGTAGCCGTCGTCGTGGACGAAGAACTCGTCGTCGGTCGACAGCCGCTCGTCGAAGAAGTCGAGCAGAGTGTCCCGCGTCATGGGGGAAGTGTCGTTCACGCCCGTCAGCGGAAGGAGGCGCCGACGCTGAAGGCGTAGCGGTTCATGCGTGGAGAGCCAGGTTGTGGGCCCACCTGTTCGATGGCGTTAATGGAGAACACGCGCAGGTCCACCGTGAAGGCGAGTCGCGGGCTTACGAACCAGCGGGCGCCGCCACCGTAGTTGATCGTCTTCGAACTCGGGTAGTTGGGCCGAGTACCTTCGTCACGGTAGATGGTGAGACGCGAAGTGCCGAGGCCGCCACTCAGGTAGCTCCACCCGTTTCGATGACCGAAATTGAGGGAGAGCTGAGGCGAAACAGCCACGAATCGGCTCACCACCGGAGGCAGGTCCGGATCCGGTTCATCTTCGGTGGGGTATCGCCGGGCTTCCGTGTAGTGCAGCGTGGCTCCGACTCCGAAGGTCACGGGACCAAGCGACAGTGGATAGATGTGCCCGCCCAGATCGAAGCCGACCCATCCCCAGTTCGGCATCTGCGCCGGTCCCAGAAAGCGCTGCGACGCCGCCTCGACGTCTTGGCCTAGATTGATGATCGACCCGCGGGCGTCGAACACGTACCCGCTGATCGGTCCGGGGTCCTGACCCGAGGCAGGTTCGGGTGCCAGCAGGCCGACAAGGAGCAGGCTCGGCAGGAGACGAGGCGCGGGGAGGCCGGACGGACACACGGCGCCTAGTATACCGAGGCGCTAGGACCGACGGACGACCTCGTTATACTCGCGCAATGCCCGCACTCGTGCCGTCCGCCGCCATTGCCGCCGCCGCTGCCCGGATCGAGGGGGTTGCTCGCCACACGCCCCTCGTCGAACTGCCCGTCGAGGTCGGTGGGCCGGTCTACGCTAAATGTGAGAACCTGCAGGCTGGCGGTGCCTTCAAGATTCGTGGCGCGTACAACTTCATCGCCCGGCTAGATGGGGCAGCGGCCGGCCCGGGCGTCATCACCTATTCGTCGGGGAACCACGCTCAGGCGGTCGCGCTGGCCGCCCGTCGTCGAGGATTGGCGGCCGTGGTGGTGATGCCGACGACGGCGCCCGCGGTCAAGGTGGAGGGGGCCAGGCAATTGGGGGCCGAGGTGCACTTCGAAGGGACCACGTCGATCGATCGAAAACGGCGTGCCGAGGCGTTGGCCGAGGAGCGCGGTCTTACTATGGTTCCGCCCTTCGACCATCCCGACATCGTGGCGGGGCAGGGCACGGTCGGCCTGGAGATTTTGAAGGACTGTCCCGAACTCTCCCGGGTGCTGGTGCCGGTCGGCGGCGGCGGACTGGTGGCCGGTGTCGCGACCGCGGTGAAGTCGGTGCGACCTGATGTCACGGTGGTAGGCGTCGAGCCCTCAGGTGCTCCGAAGATGTCAGAGTCGCTCGCTGTGGGTTACCCGGTTACGCTCGACCAAGTGTCGAGTATCGCCGATGGATTGATTCCGGTCAGGCCGGGTGACCTGACCTTCGCGCACGTACGTCGCTACGTCGATGAAGTCGTCACGGTCGACGACGCCTCCATTGCCGCCGCGACGCGCTGGTACGCGGATCGCGCGAAGCTGGTCGTCGAGACCAGCGGAGCGGTAACGCTCGCCGCGCTGCAGTCGGGCATCGTGCCAACTGGCGAAGGGGTGACCGTGGCGGTCGTGAGCGGTGGCAACGTGTCGCTCGACACGCTCCACTCTCTACCTGACTAGGAGGGCGGGTTGCGGCCGATGAGCGCGCGCGCGGCTGTCAGGGCCTCGTCTTTGGTGCTGACCGCGCCGTCCAACTGCTGTTCGTACACCGCCTTGAGAATCCGACCGATCCCGGGCCCAGGCGAGAGCCCCTCGGCTAGCAGGTGACGCCCTAGGAGGAGTGGTGCCGGCGGTTCGTGCTCCACACCGAGGGTGCGGGCGCGTTCCAGGAACCAGTCCATCGCCGAGCAGTCGAACTCTCCGGTTCGCCCCAGGCAATCTGACTTGGCCAGCCGGGCCAGCAGTTCGAGGTCCACCTTCCTGGCGAGTCGGCGGAACGCCCCGTCACCCACGGGACTGGCGCTCTTGTGCCACATGCCCGGCTTGAGGTGCTGGGCGACCAGCCCGATCACCTGAGCCCGTACGTCGTAGCTCTGCAGGGTGTAGACGTTAAGTCGGTCGAGCAGCGCGAGGGTGGGAGCAACACCGGCTTCCTCGTGATTGCGCGATCGAATGCGTCCGTCGATGAAGGCGGTGGTGGCCGGTTTTCCCAGGTCATGACAGACCGCGCCAAGCATCATCGTGATCTGCTTCGGTCCTTCGAGGTCGTCGATTCGGGTGCGCGCCTGATCGATAACCATCAGGGTGTGGACCCACACGTCACCTTCGGGGTGCCACTCGGGCTCCTGTGCACACCCGACTAGGGCCTGCAACTCGGGGAACAGTCGGCCGACGACGCCGAGGTCGAGGGCGAGAGCGAACCCGACGGATGGTCGTGGCGCATAGAGCAGTTTCTCGATCTCGCCCCAGATCCGCTCTGCCGGGAGGTCGTCAAGCGGGATCGTCCGGCACAGCGCCGCGCCCTCGGGGTCGAGGGTCAGGTCGAAGCGGGCCGCGAACTGGACCGCCCTGAGCACTCGAAGACTGTCATCTCCGAACGTCTCGACGTCGACTACTCGCAGACACCGGCGGTCGAGATCGGCGCGGCCATTCCACGGGTCGTGATACTCGTCGGCTAGCGGGTCCCAGCCGATGGCGTTCACGGTGAAGTCGCGCCGGCGGGCGGCATCGCGTAAGGCCAGACCGGGGTCGCCGGTCACGGTGAAGCCGCGGTGTCCACGCCCGCTCTTGGACTCGCGGCGTGGCAGGGCCACGTCGACTCCGCCCACCTTGTACACCGTGAAGCTCTCGCCGACGGCGTTGACGGTGCCTAGCTCGCCGAGCAGTGCCTTCAGCCGGTCGGCCGGCAGGCCATACACCTCGACATCGATGTCTTTCGAGGATCGGCCCAGCAGCCGGTCGCGCACCCATCCTCCGACAAACAGCGCCCGGCCGCCGGCATCCCGTGCTCGCTCGGCGACTGCGGTGGCGAGCTCGAACTTCGTCATCAGCGGGCCAGTCGGAAGCCGTAGTCGGTGTAGCGGAAGGTCGGGTCGAGACTGCTTCGGGCGGCAGTCCGGTTGATCGTGAACGCATGCCGCCAGGCGCCGCCGCGCGAGGCGCGGCGGCGCCCCTCGGCTGGTCCTACCGGATTCACTTCCGGCGCGTGGGCGTAGAAGCCGGCGTCGTGCCAGTTGGCGCACCACTCGTGGATGTTGCCCGCGATCCCCTTCAGGCCGAATCGGGTAGCGGGTCCGAGCGAGACCGGCCAGGGGCCGTCCAGTGGGCCGGTTCCCCCGTTCGGTATCCAAGACGGGATCTCGCCACCCCAGGGATAGCGCTCGCCGTCTCGTCCGCCACGCGCGGCTCGTTCCCATTCGGCCTCGGTTGGTAGCCGCACGTGGCCACCGTCCTGGTTCCGCCACCGGCAGTAGGCCTGCGCATCGTGCCAGCTCACCCCGACCACGGGCAGATCTCGTCCTCCGAATGCCGGATTGTCCCATTCTCTGGCCGGCGTGTATCCCGTCTCATCGAGGAAGCGTTCGTAGTCGCCACGTGTGACCGGGTGGATCGCCAGTTCGAAGGCGTCCACCCACACCCTGTGCACCGGTTGCTCACCCGCCTGGCCCTCGGTGCTCCCCATGCGGAACCATCCGCGACGGATGCTCACGAACTCGGACATTGCCCCGAGATCATGGCATGAATCAGCGCGCGCTTGTGGGGGCACCATCACGTCCGGGCGGGCCGGAAAGAACTGGTATCATTAAGATTCTGGCTCGATGTGACGAAGGGTCGTCCAGTAGCTGGGCCGATCGCGCCCGTTTCGTGCATGCGTATCCGACGAGTGAGGGTTCGATTCTCGGTCCCCGTCCTCATCCTGCTGGCCGGGTTGGCCAGCGGTTGTTCGCTGCGGTCCATGGCGGTCAACGCCATCGTGCCAACCCTGGCGAATCCGGACGTGTATCGCTCCGAGGAAGATCCGGAGCTCGTTCGGGAGTCGCTGCCGTTCCTTCTCAAGACTATCGAGTCGATTCTCGACGCGGAGCCGGAGCAGGAGGAGGCACTGGTGTTCGCCTGCACCGGATTCACGCTATATGGAAGCGCGTTTCTCCAGGTGGACGCGGAGCTGGCGGAGTGGGAGGGTGACTATGGCCGGTCGGCTCTGATTCGCGAACGTACCTGGAGGATCTACGTCCGCGCGCGCGACTACTGTTTGCGCGGGCTCGAGCTACGCTATCCGGGGTTCGGCGACCGGCTTCGGGGCGATGCGGCCTCCGCGGTCATGGCCACAGGGGCCGAGGATGTGGAGCTGCTCTATCTGCTGAGCGGCGCCTGGGGGCTGGCGATCTCGAACGCGCTCGACCAGCCGGCGCTTGTTGCCGATCTGCCAGTCGTGCGCACCCTACTGGAGCGGGCGCTCGAGCTTGACGAGGGGTATGAACGCGGTGCGCTCCATTCGGCCATGATCGTGCTTGAGTCGCTGCCGGTCGAGCTTGGTGGATCGCCTGAGCGGGCCCGCACGCACTTCGAGCGTGCGGTCGAGCTCAGCCATAGTCTCGACGCCGGACCGTATGTAACGCTGGCCGCCGGGGTCGCGGTGGCCCAGGAGAATCGCGCCGAGTTCGAGGAGTTATTGACGGCGGCGCTGGTGATCGATCCGAACGAGGATACGAGCCTGCGGCTGCTCAATCTGATCAATCAGCAGCGGGCGGAGACGCTGCTCGAGTACGTTGACGATCTGTTCTTCGAATGAGCGACGGAGAGGACTCTGGTCATGAAATCGCGGTTCACGATCATCGTCGTGGCGCTGTTGCTGGCGCCGATCGTGCTGTTCGGTCAGCGAGCCACACGCATTCAGCTTGGCTCTATCCTCCCGGCCAACTCGGTCTGGGACAAGCTGCTGAAGGAGATGGCGGTCGAATGGAACGAAGAGACCGACGGCCGTATCTCGCTCCGTGTGCAGTCGGGCGCGAGCGATGAGGGGACGCTCGCGCGTCGCTTGCGTGCCGGCCGCCCGCAGGCGGCCGTGTTCGGTCTGCCTGGTGATATTCACGACGCCTTTGGCGTGCTCAGCATCCCGTTCTTCTTCGAGTCCGATGCCGAAGCGTTTCATGTCGTGGAGAAGCTGACACCGACCTTCGAGCAGATCCTGGCCGACGAGGGGCTGGTGCTGCTCAACTGGGGCCATGCCGGCTGGGCACATTTCTTCACGGAGCAGCGGGTCGAGTCGCTGGACGAGTTGAAGGCTACTAAGGTGTTCACCGCAGCGGGCGATGAGAGGATGCTGCAGTGGTACAAGGAGAATGGCTTCGATCCGGAGCCGCTCGCGGTGACCGACGTGCTCCTCGGTCTGAACACCGGGCTCATCAACGCTCATCCGAGTCCGCCTTACGTCGCGCTGCTCTTCCAGTGGTACGACAAGACACCGTTCATGCTCGATGTGCCGTTGGCCCCCGTGATCGGCATCACCGTGGTGGCCGAGCGAACCTGGCGGCGGATTAGCGCGGAAGACCAGCAGATTCTCCTGGCAGCTGCCAAACGTCTCGAGGAGCGGCTGCTCGCCGACGTGCCGAAGCAGGAGCAGGAATCGATTGAGCAGATGAAGAGCCGGGGCCTTACGGTAGTGGAACTCGACGACGCGTTGAAGGCTTCGTTCCGCGAGGTCGCGGACCAGATGACCGCGTCGTGGCGGGGCACCATGATTCCTGCCGACATCTACGACTTGGCGGTGCGCGAGCGCGACGCGTTCCGTGCGTCTCGCTGAGCCGCGTCACCGCGGCGCGTTGTCGACCATGAGCGAGAAACCGCCCGCCGAGGCGAGCGAGCCGCGTTCACCGCTCGTGCGCGCGCTGCGCGGCGGGGAGGAACTGGTGGCCAACCTCGCCCTTGCGGCGATGGTCATCCTCCCGCTGGCGGAGATTCTCGTCCGCCCCATCCTGTCTGGTGGAATCCCCGGTTCGATCTCGTTCGTTCAGCACCTCACCCTGTGGGTTGGGTTCCTCGGCGCCGCCCTTGCTGCGCGTGAAGGCAAGCTGATCGCGCTGGCGACCGCGACCTTCATTCCGGAAGGGAAGGTTCGGCAGGCTACCGAGATCTTCTCGGCGTTCGTCGGGTCCGCGGTTTCGGTCATCCTGGCGACAGCTGCCTGGCAGCTCGTTCAGTTCGACCGGGAGGATGGCACGATCCTGGCCGCCGGCGTACCTGTATGGCTCGCGCAGCTCGTGCTGCCGGTCTCGTTCGCGGTCATCGCCGTCAGGCTGGTGTGGCGGGCATCCCCGTTGTGGGCGGGCCGAGCCCTGGCGGTCCTCGGTATCGCGATCGGGTGGTATCTCGGGCGGACAGAGTACGTGCTCGAGGGGGTTCCGATGACCCCGCTCATCGGATTGGTGCTGGTGGCGGCAGTGCTGGGGGCGCCGATCTTCACCATCCTCGGTGGCGCTGCGGTCTTGCTCTATATGGGCGACGGCGACCTGCCGGTGATCGTCGCCATCGAGACCTACGGACTGACTATCCAGCCGCACCTTCCGGCGATCCCGCTCTTCACCCTGGCTGGTTTCATCCTTGCGCAAGGTAACGCGTCCGAACGCCTGCTCGGGGTGTTCCGGGCCGGGGTCGGGTGGATCCCGGGCGGTACCGCCATTGTCTGCGTGGTGGTCTGCGCCTTCTTCACCGTGTTCACTGGCGGTTCCGGTGTCACTATTCTGGCGCTGGGCGGTCTGCTGTTGCCGGCGTTGCTGAAGGATGGCTATCGCGACCGCTTCTCGCTTGGGCTGCTGACCGCCTCTGGGTCCTTGGGCCTGCTCTTTCCCCCGGCGATGCCGCTCATCCTGTATGCCATCGTGGCGCAGGTCGCTCCAGACGATCTGTTCGTGGCGGGCATCATGCCCGGTGTTCTCTTGGTGGCGCTGACCGCCGGGTGGGGTGTCCGGGAAGGGCTAGTCACCGGAGCGGGGCGCCATCCCTTCGGGTGGCCCGATTTTCGGGGGGCGCTATGGGAGGCTAAGTGGGAGCTCAGCATCCCGTTCGTTGTGATCGGTGTGCTCTTCAGCGGCTCCGCGACCCTGGTAGAGACGGCCGCTTTCACCGCGCTCTACGCCGCTATCATCCAAGGGGGCATCCATAGAGATTTCCCGCTCTTCCGCGGCCTGCACCGTGCCTTCAGCGAGTGCGTCGTGCTGGTTGGCGGGGTGCTGGTGATCTTGGGCGTCGCGGTGGGTTTCACCGCGTATCTGCTCGATGCAGACGTGCCTTTCCTGCTGGTGGAGTGGGCCGACGAGAACATCGGTTCCCGGCTGGTATTCCTGCTAGGGCTGAATCTGTTTCTGTTGCTGGTCGGCTGCGTGATGGACATCTTCTCGGCCATCTTTGTGGTGGTGCCGCTCATCGTGCCGGTGGCCGAGCAGTTTGGCGTCCATCCGCTTCATCTGGGCATCATCTTTATCGCCAATCTCGAGCTCGGGTTCCTCACCCCACCGGTCGGGTTGAACCTGTTTTTGGCCTCGTATCGTTTCGACCGCCCGCTGCTCGAGGTGTACCGCGCGTCGCTGCCGTTGTTGGCGATTCTCGGGTTTGGCGTGCTCGTGATTACTTATGTACCATGGCTCACGCTTGGCCTCCTCGAGTGGTTGGGCCGAGGCTGAGTGGGTCGGAGGACGATCGATGACAAAGCGATTGGCGGAAGTCGCGGTACTGGCGGGGCTGGCTCTTGGGTGCGCCGAACCCGAACCGACGCAGATGATCGAGCCGTCGGCGGCATCGGAGGGGACCGAAGGGGAAGAGGTCAGGCTGACGAACCTGCGTCAGCTGACTTTCGGAGGACAGAACGCCGAGGCGTACTATGCCTTCGATGGTAGCCGCCTGATTTTCCAGACCACCCGTGAGGGCGTGCCCTGCGACCAGATCTACACGATGGAGCTCGACGGCACCAATGCGCGGATGGTCTCGACCGGCGACGGGCGGACTACCTGCGGTTACTTTTTCCCAGGTGGCGAGTCGATCGTCTATGCGTCGACCCATCTCGGCGGCGCTGAGTGCCCGCCCGAGCCGGGGTTCGAGATGGGCTACGTCTGGCCCGTTTATGACAGCTACGACATCTTTACCGCCAATCCTGATGGGTCGGGGCTGACCCGCATCACCGAGACCGACGGCTACGATGCCGAAGCGACGGTGGGACCAGACGGACGGATTGTGTTTACCAGCCTGCGGGATGGCGACATGGAGATCTACTCTATGAACCAGGACGGGTCGGACGTTCAGCGTTTGACCAACAGCCCCGGACCGGATGGAGGTCCGTTCTTCTCTGCCGATGGTAGCAAGATCGTCTTCCGCGGGCGACGGATCGAGCCGGGCCCTGAGCTCGACGACTTCCAGCGTCTGCTCGGCGAAGGGCTGTGGCGTCCCACGTCGCTCGAGATCTTCGCGATGGATGCTGACGGGAGCAATTTGCGGCAGGTGACCAACCTGGGCGGTGCGAGCTTCGGTCCGTTCTGGCATCCCGACGGGGAGCGGATCATCTTCAGTTCGAACTGGCATAATCCCGAGGGCCGAAACTTCGATCTCTTCATCATCAACGAGGACGGATCCGGTCTCGAGCGGATCACGTTCAACGAAACCTTCGATGGCTTTCCCATGTTCTCCCCCGATGGAGCGAACCTGGTCTTCGCGTCGAACCGAGAGGGCCAGGTCGAGGGCGAAACGAATGTCTTTATTGCCGATTGGGTCGACTAGGTAGGCCACCTTGTTGCGGGGGCTTAGGCCGGAGCAAGTCATTCCACGGACCTCAGCGTTCGCCTATTTCGAGACCTCGTTGCCATTGACTCCGTGAATCCGGCGCTTGTCCCCGGTGGTGGAGGAGAGCGTGCGATCGCTGCTCGGCTCGCCAGCGAGTTCCGCCTAGCCGGTCTTGATGTAGAACTGACCGAGATCGCGCCTGGGTGACCGAATGTGGTGGCGCGGCTGACGGCCGTGCACCGACCAGGTCTGCCGTCACTGTTTGTGGAATAGGTTCTGGAGCACAAACATCACGTTCGCGGGTCGTTCGCTGAGGCGACGCTTTCTCCGAGGTAGTTCAGCGTGTAGCGCAGACGGGGTTGGTTCTGGCGGCGATTGTGGTGAGTATCAGGAACAGGGTGCGGGGGAGCGTGTCGAGCACGCTAGTGCGTAAACGAGGAGGTGCCGCGATCGTGAAGCAGATGGTGGAGTGAACGAGCGTAGTAACGGAGCACGTTCCGGTCGCGAACGCGGTAGCGTTCGCCTTCCACAGCGATCACGCCGCGGAGGACCAGCGGTTCGGTCGCCTGCTCGACCGCCTCTCGTCCATGCTCGACGTCCAGGTTGGCGCCGACCAGCCGCAGAGCGTCCAGTAGTTCGTCAATCTGGTCGATCAACGCCTGGCGGGGCATCGATGGTCGCATGGCGGCCGAGATGAGGGCGGTGGGTACTACCTTGTAGATCTTGCCAATGGCTTCCCGCGTACGCCGGGTCAGGTTGACCAGCCCGCGCCGCGAGTCCGGGTCGAAGTCGGGAAGCAGAATCGGTTGTCCGAAGGTGACGAACGCGCGCGACTCGTACCCGACGGCAAGTCGCACCATCTCGGCCACCTCCACCGAGAAGCCCCGCTGTCTGCGTTTGACACCTTGCTTGATCAATGCCTGATCTTCGAGCACCAGGTCATAGGAGATGGCGACGGGGACGATGACGGCATCGGGGTTTCGGGCCTGCATCACCGCTTGCAGCATGCCCGTCTTCAGCGCCTTCAGCTCACCGCTGTAGCTGCGTCCGCCTTCGAGGTACAGGAAGAGGTCGGAGCGCTGTACCAGCTCGGCCACGTAGGCTCGGAGCGTGGCCAGGTAGGCCGGGTCTCTGGAGTTACGGCGTATCGGGAGAGCGCCGGTGACGTACCGGTTAAGCAGGCCCATTGCACCGTTGAACAGGTTGATGCCGGCGGCGATTACCGGGGGGCGGATACCATGGTCGTCGAGGACCAGCAACTCCACCAGATAGTCGATGTGGCTGCGGTGGTTCGACGCGTAGATGACCCGCTGAGAACCGGTGGCTGCCCGGACGATGTCGATGTGTTCCGGCACCCGCTCGATTTTTCTGAAAATCGGATACAGCGGATGCTTCAGGTTGCGATAGACCGAGTAGCGCTGGGTGGTCCGGAACTCTTCAAGGTAGCCCGAAATTCGCTCGCGGGCCTCGTCAGGGCTCAGGCCAGGCACTCCTCGCAGGTAGCGCGCTACCTCTTCACGAGAGAGCACCGCTTGCCTGATATCGTCGTCCACGCGCGGAATATACCACGGCGACTGACCGGCCTCCGGCGCCGCGTGGGGCCCGCGATCCGGGCGCCAGATCACTGCTCGACGCTCACGATGACTGGTCGTGATAGCCGCACGGTTAGGCGGATTCCGGGCGGCAGTCCGGCCGGCTCCGCATCGCCGCCCATAGCTGCGGCCGTGCCTCCGGCGGCGCCGATCGACCCGCCGATCGCTGCGCCTCGACCGCCTCCCAGAATGGCGCCGAGGATGGCTCCACCCACAGCAGCGCCGCCGATCTTGGCGACGTTCTCCTTACCTCGCGATTCGCCCTCCCGGTAGATGGTTTCGGTCACCATGGGCACCCGGTAGCCGTCAGCCATCACCAGGGTGTGGAACCGCACGCCCAACCGCGAGGCGTCGCGCAGTTTGCCTCCCTGTTCGGATAGTACGACCGAGCCCAGCACTCGTGTGCCGGCGGCCACTACCACCTGTTCCGCCACCAGCACGTCCCGGGTGACTCTTGCTTCGACCCGGTCCTCGACCTTGGCGGTCCGCGTCGACACGCCGTTTTCGATTTGCAGGCCGATCACGGCGTCGGCCGCAATCTCGAACTCGCTGAAGGTGGTTCCCGGTTCCGGCACCGTTACTGATCGGGTGGCCTGGCTGTCGTCCGGGATCGGTTCCGCGTCGAGTGCGGCGAGCGCCTCACCCGGTTGGACGGCGGCGGCACTTTCTGTGCCGGCGGGTTGTTCCCATCCCTCGATGACCGGTAGATCAACGGCTGGTGGCGTTGCTGCTGCGGGCGCCTGGGCGTCCGCGACCGTTGATTCGGGTTCTGGTGTGGCCCGTTCAATGATGGTCGGCCGGACCGGCAGGTCATCGAAGGCCTCGTCGGCGACGACGGGCTCGGGCGTGGGCGCCGGCGCTTCCGCGGGCGGTTCGGCTGTCCGCTCGATGGCTGGCTCGGCAGGCGGGACCGAGGTCTGCGGCTCCGCTGCTGCAGGTGCGTCCACGACTTGTTCGGTGGCGTCCACGGCCGGTGCCGGCTCGGCGGTAGCGACATCGGTCTCCGGACTCGCCGCGGCCTGCTCTGCGACAGGCATCTGCTCGGCGGCGTTCTGCCGGACGGCGAGATACGCACCGGCTCCGGCTGCCCCGATGACCGCGGCGATGAGTCCCACGACGGCGACCGATTTGCTTAACATCTCCGTCACCCCTTGCTTACAATTGTCGTGCCGGAACCGGGGGCGCCTGCAGGTCCGCCGGTTTCTTCTCTGTTTTCGGTTCTGAACGGGTCCGGGTCCAGCGTTACTTCAGTCCCAACGTCAGGGCAGAGTTATGTCTTGATTATCTCCGAAACTGGCCCGCGGCGCCTTGTAGACTGGGCTGACGAGGGGACAGCGTGTCCTGATCAGGCTACCCGTCGAGATCGGCCAATTCGGCTGCAATGTCGAGCATTTTGCTCAATAGCCCGTCGTGTCATCCTTTCTACCCCCTGACTCGCCTGACAAGCTGTCTCCAGTCGCCCGCTTGGTGACCGTTGCTCTGCTGCTATTTGGGTTTCTGGTCGGGGTCAAGGGGCTCGGCGAGGGCTTCGAGCTGCTGGGAGGGGACACGCTCGACGTCATCTTCTCCACCACGGCTAACCCGTTCATGGGGCTGGTGGTCGGTATTCTCACCACAACGGTTGTGCAGAGCTCGTCGGTCACGACCTCGATGATCGTCGGCCTGGTCGCCGCTCCAGAATCACCCCTGCCGCTCGCCAATGCGGTGCCCATGATCATGGGCGCCAACATCGGCACGACGGTAACTGCCACGGTCGTCTCGCTTGCCCACATGGGACGCCGTGAAGAGTTCGAGAAGGCGTTTCCTGTCGCGGTCTGTCACGACCTCTTTAACTATGCGACGGTGGTCGTGCTCCTCCCCTTGGAGATGATGACGGGCTACCTCCAGAGCGCCGCCCGGTCGATGGCCCAGGCGCTGGAAGGGGTGGGAGGCTACGACTACGAGAGCCCGCTCGCTAGCGCCATTTCCGCCGCGTTGTCTCCGGTTGAGCAGCTCGCGGCAGCCACGTTGTCAACCCAGCAGCTTCAGGGCATCGCATTGATTCTCTTCGCGGGCGGGACCATCTTCATTACGTTGTTCTTGCTGGTGAAGGTGATGCGGTCGCTGGTGCGAACCCGGGTCGAGCGACTGGTCACCAACGTACTCGGATCGAGCGCCGTGTTGTCGATTCTGGTCGGTGTCACGGTGACGGTCATGGTGCAGTCGAGCTCGATCACGACTTCGCTGCTCGTCCCGCTGGGGGCTGCCGGGCTGCTTCGATTGGAGCAGGCGTTGCCCATCACCATCGGGGCAAACGTCGGCACGACCGTTACCGCGCTGCTGGCGACGTTATCAGTGTCTGGAGCGAACGCCATCTTCGGCCTCGAGATCGCACTCGTCCATTTACTGTTCAACCTGACCGGAATGCTGCTCATCTACCCAGCGGAAACGGTCCGGAACGTTCCGCTCCGCGGCGCCCGCTATTTGACCTCGCTGGCGCTCCGCAACCGGAAACTCACGTTCGTGTGGGTGGCGGCGCTGTTCTATGGCGTCCCGGGGCTTCTCCTCTTCATTGACCGTCTGCTGTAGCGGTCGACGTCGGGATACACTGGGTCGACACCAGACGACTGATCCACTCCGCAGGGCACTTCCGGCCCGATATTCCGACTCGGTGGGTGTGGTCTGCGAGAGCCTGTGACCATCTACCCTCGTATCACCGTCATCGGCGCTGGCATTATCGGATGCGCGGTGGCGTATGAGCTTGGCCGGCGAGGTGCTGCAGTTACCGTTCTCGAGCGTCGAGACGTGGCTCTGGGCGCGACCCAGGCGTCGGCCGGTATGCTGGCCCCTTTCATCGAAGCCCATCACGGTGGACCGCTGCGGGCGCTCGGCGTGCGCAGCCTCGAGCTCTACGACCGGTTCATCAGCGACGTCGTGGCCGACAGCCGTCCAGTGTCTTATAACCGGACCGGCACGCTCGAGGTGGCTACCGACGACGCGATGCTGGGTGATCTGGCAACCGTGGCTCACCAGCTGTCTTCGGAGGGTGTAGACAGCGAACTGCTGGATGCCGTTGGGGCACGCCGGGCAGAGCCGCATCTATCGGCGGATGTGGCGGGAGCGCTGTTGGTTCCTGCCCAGGGATTCGTCGCGGCCGCTGCACTGGCCCAGGCGCTCAGGGAAGCGGCGGTCCGGCATGGCGTGATGTTTCGGACGGCTAGCGCCGCCTCTGGTCTCCGTCCGGTGAACGGTCATGTCGAGGTGACCGTCGACGACGGGGAACACACGGCCGACGCGGTGGTTATAGCGGCGGGCAGCTGGACGGGTGCCCTCGGCGTTGATGGCATCCAGCCACCGCCGGTTCGTCCCGTTCGCGGGCAGCTGTTGCAGCTTGACTGGACCGGCGACCCGCTGTCGCGCGTGATCTTTGCCCCACGTTGCTACGTCGTGCCGTGGGAGAACGGCGCGGTGCTTGTGGGCGCCACGGAGGAGGAGGTCGGGTTCGACGAGCGCGCGACGGCCGGTGGTGTCGCCGAGCTTCTCGATGCTATCGGTGCCCTACTGCCGGCGTCGCAGGCGGCGGGGTTCGAGGAGGTGCGGGTTGGGCTTCGACCCGGGACTCCAGATGATCTGCCGGTGTTGGGCCGGGCCGAGGTGGTACCAAACGTCATTTACGCCGCTGGGCACTATCGGAACGGCGTCCTGTTGGCGCCGGTGACCGCGCAATTGATCGCCGATCTTGTCCTAGACGACCGCGAAGACGCGTTGCTCGCGCCGTTCACGCCGGCCAGATTTCACACAACTTGAGCCTATCGTGTCCACCAAGCTGAAGAAGAGTTACAGCGCGCGCGAGGTCGCGGCCCTGACCGGGCTCACTGCGAGGCAGCTCCAGTGGTGGGATGCACGCCAGCTCCTGTCGGCCAGCGTCGCGAGCCGCCAAACCGAAAAAGGGGGTTACACCGAGCGCCGCTACTCGCCCGTCGATCTGTACGAGCTGTCGGCGTTGGCCGAGCTGCGGCGACGGGGATTCACCGTGCAACGCATCCGCAAGGTCCTCTCGGCCCTTAAGGAATATTTCGGCGTGCGGCTGTTCGAGGCGCTGGGGGAGGATGGGCCCATCGCCCTCCTGGTGGACGGGCAGGACGTCTATGCTCGCACCGACAGTGGGGCTTTCCACAACCTCGTGGAAGCGCCGGGGCAGCCGATGCTGGTGCTGGGAGAAGACAGCTTCAAGACCTTGCGTGCCAGGCTCGGCGGCCGTCCGCGCCGCAAGACCGCCAAGAAGAAGGGCGGGAAGACCTCATGAAGTGTCGGCTGGGTCGGATACGACGCTGGCTGCACGGCCTGCTTGGGTAGAGCACGTATGTCGCGCTCGCCCTGCTCGTGATCTTGGTGACGGCCGTGGCCGCGTTGCGCTGGGTCGATCTGCCCACCAGCGCGTTCATCGAGCGGTACCGCGTAGCAGTCGTCCAGGCCTACCAGCCGGACCGTCGTCCGCGCCAGCGGTGGGTGACGCTCGACCAGATGGATCGCCTTGGTGCCGACTATCTCGACGGCATCTAGAACCGTTACAACATAGCCCGATATATCCGGGATCCGTCTTAGTGTAAGAAACAGCGGCTACCGGTCTCGACCACGGTGACCCCCATCTCGCGCGCGGCTTCGCGTACCGACTCGTCGCGCAGCGATCCGCCGGCGTGGGCCACGAAGCGCACTCCCGTGAGCGCCGCGCGATCCACGTTGTCTCGGAACGGGATGAACGCGTCCGAACTCATGCACAGCTCGTCGAATGAGGCGAACCACTCCCGCTTCTCATCGGCAGTCAGGGGCTCTGGCTGGTAGCCGAGGGTCGAAGTCAGGTTTGCGCGCTCGGGGTCTGACAGATCGTGCCAGTGCACGTACTGGTCGACCGCGTTCGTCCGCTCGGGTCGGCCCACGCCATCCGGGAAGTTCAGGGCCAGCACCTTCGGGTGGGTCTGCAGCATCCACTTCTCGGCTTTTGCGCACGCGATACGGGTGCAGTGGATGCGCGACTGCTGCCCAGCCCCCATTCCGATTACCTGTCCGCCGGCCGCCACCGAGACCGAGTTAGATTGCGTGTACTTGAGCGCTGTCGTGGCCAGCACCATCGTTTCCTCGACCGAAGCCGGAAGCGTCGACCCTCCACGGAACATATCCCGGGTGATGGGCAGCGCGTTGCGGTCTTGCTCGAGCCTGAGACCGAAGACCTCACGCGTCTCGATCGGTCCGGGCTCGAAGTCAGGGTCGATTTGGAGAATAAGGTACCCGCCTCGTCTCTTCGACTTGAGTAGTTCGAGAGCATCCGGCTCGAAGCCCGGCGCGGCGATCAGGTCGGATACTTCACCCTTGAGAATCTCGGCCAGCTCGAGATTGACTGGGGCGCTCACGACCGCGGCGTCGCCGAACGAACTGACTCGGTCGGCGCCTCTGGCCCGCACATAGGCTGAGGCCACCGCCGACTGCGGGGGCGCATCGAGGAACTGAGCTTTCGCGAACGCACCTGATACCTCACCCTCGATGGCCGCGCCTGCCGGGCTGACGTGCTTGAACGACGCGGCAGCAACCTTGCCCAGGTTCGTCTGGAGTTCCCTAACCAGAGGCCATGCGGTCAGCGCGTCCATGATGTTGATATAGCTGGGCGTGCCGTTGAGCACTTTCACTGGCAGTTTTCCGCTGTTCGAGCTGAGACGGGCGTTGCCTTGGTGGGGATTGCAACCGTACTTGAGCGTGAGATCGGCCATGGGGGTTAGCGTTGAACCTCATACTGCAGACGCACCACGCCACCTGCATAAGTCTAGGAATGGCGAACGTTCAGCGGGATGTCCCGGTGTCGCGGCGCCACCAGTGAAACCCCCTCGCCGATGAGGACGGGGATGACATGGATATCGAACTTGTCGAGCTGACCGGAGTCTGGCTAGGGGCCTATCTGATCGGTTAGGTCCAGCTCGACGCGCGGCCGTAACCCGCTAGTCGCTCTCGGCCGTGATCGGATCGATCATCTGCTTGACGGCCGTCACCGTCGTGGCCGGGAAGCCACTCCGCTCGGCGTGCTCCGCGATCAGCCCTTCGTTGTCGGCGATGTAGATGCAGAAGGTCTTGTCGCCTGCCACGTAGGAGTGTTCCCATTGGATGTGCTTCTGCTCCGCCTTCATGGTGGCCAGAACGCCGTTCGACTTCTGGGCGGCTTCGCGGAGCGCTTGGCGCTCGGCCGAGCCGATGGCGGGGATGTCTCGTTCGATCACGTATCGCGGCATGAGCCGGATCTCCTTTCAGACTGTCGTGCCGCGATCTTACTCGAACCTCTGCCCTGCCTGTGTGGCCTCGACCCAGACCGCATGATCTCCATGTCCTCGAATGGTCCCCCCCCATCACCGAGCGAACGAGTAGCCCGCCCCGGCGACCACTGTGCTGATTTCCGATTCAGCGTAGCGGAGCGCAGCCAGGTCGGTCACACCTCCGTAAAGCGGCACTTCGTGCGGCGTGTTGCCTTTAGCGAGTGCCACGTCCCACGAGACCAGAAGGACAAGGTCGACTTTGGCGCGTCTATTCTCTCGGGTCTAGGCGGTAAACGTACCGATCGCCAGGGAATCCCTCCATCTCCCCGGGCCTGCCGACCAGCACTGCCAGGAGCGGGTAGATCCGGTCGCCGAACCTTACCCGAACACGAGGGTCGGCCCGTATGTGGTCGAGCCAAGCTCGGCCCTCAGCGGGATCGATGAATAGCTGGCCGTTCCGAACGACGTAGTTCAACTCGACCGAATAGGGGGCGTCTGGGCGAGTCTCAAGGTCGAGGTTTCGGTCCGTGACGAACGACCAGTCGGCAACCGGTTCCTCGTCGACCGTTCCGGAAAGTGTGCCCCCGGGAATCGCGTAAAACGGCCCGCTACGAGTGCCGGCGAGTGCGAGCAGGAGGGCGATGCCGATGGCGAACCCCGCGACGGTTCGCTTGAGTACGGCCGTCAGGTGCGCCTGTGCAGGCTCCCTCATTCGGCCACGGCGTAAGGGCCTGGTGTGGGTTCGGTCGACACCTCACCGCCGACGTCGCCGTCACGTACGGCCCACGGGACGAAGCCGCTGTTCAGATCCGCGTCGCTCTGCTCGCCGCTGCCGAAGTTGAGGGCCCAGGCCACGCCGGCTTCAGGGTTACCGCGCCTTGACCAGTACTGGCGCGCCTGGACGTTGTGGAACGGTCCGGGGTTGTCGGCCGAGATACCGTCGTTGGAGAAGAGACTCCCCATTTCGCTGTTGGTGCAGTTGAGGCCCCGGCAGGTTGCGTCAAAAGTAAGGGGAAGCCGCCAGTCGGAGAAACCGGCGATGCGCAGGCTGCTGGCCCATCGGCTCGCCTCTTCCCACGTCATCACACCGTCGTCGTCCGCGCCGGAGTTCTGGGCCCAGTTCGCGTCGCCAATCCACGTGATGCGTTGAGTCGTGTCGTAGATGAGCTTCACGCCGTTGTAGGTGCCCCTGTCAATCAGCTCCGCCCGAACGTCTGTCGCAAGTCCGAGACCCAGGGCCGCCGCCAGTAGCGCAACCCGGCTGTCTGTTTGCCTCATCATGGTTCTCCCGTCCGCCCGGCCGATCGGCGCCTCAATCCTCGGTATTGTCCCCCGAGCGACGGGGTTCGGAGACGGTCATCTTGCATCCGGGTCGCGCCATGGGTACGAAGGTTGGAGATGAGCCTGCTTGAAGCGTGCCTGCCTCTTCGAACCAGAATCGTCGATGTAGGCTCACACTCCGCGAGTTTGATAGTTCCCGTTTGGGTGACGCGTTACTGGTCGCCGTCGCCCGTTAGAGTTGCGGCGGGGCATCCTGCCCTGCATTGAGTCCGCAGCGTGCTAGCACTAGGCTCGTGCCCGCCTCACCGTGTCGACCGTGCCCGCGATTGGGAGGCCGCGCCGTTACGAAGGAGTGTCGGAGGTCATGCAGGCGGACAGCTGGTCAGACATGCTACTGGCGAGCCGGTCCTAGGGTTGGGTCTGGCGCCAGAGCCGGGCGGGAGATCACGGTCACCGCGACGCAGACCACCACGTTCACCAGCAGGGCGATGACGCCCGCGTGGACGTTCCAGGGCTCGGTCTGACCGGAGGCCAGGAGCCCCGCATAGACCGCCGTCCCAGTGACCATTCCGGCCAAAGCGGCCCTTGTGGTGAGGCGAGCCCACCCCACGCCGAGGATGAAGAGAGGGGCAACCTGGGCCAGAATCTCCATCTTCAGCTCGGTGAGACCCCACAGTGTGATGCGAGGGTTGAGCGCGATCGTGACGAGGCTTGCTACCAGGACCCAGGAAACCCGTTGGCCGATTCGGGTCAAACGCTCCTCGTCGGTGTTGCGAAGCACGGTGGTGCCCAGTACGTCCTTGGCTAGGATCGACGACAGGCTGAGCAGGACCGAGTCGGCAGTGGACATGATCGCGCTGACCACGGCCACGATCACTACCAGGCTCAAAATGTAGAGCAATGGCTCGCTCTGACCCCACTGAGCCAGCAGCATCGGTAGGACCTGATCGGCCTCGATCGGCCCTGCAGAGGCCAGGTCCCGGATGGCGATCACGCCCACCAAGAACACCACACCGGTCGTGGCCAGTGGGAGGAACACCATGATGCCGAACGATCGGCGGAGTGCGGCGCTGTCCCTGGCGGCGAAGATGCGTTGGATCGCATGCGGATACACCGACCCGGACAGCCCGATCAGAAGGAGCGTGCTGATCCAGTTGCGTGAGATATCCCAGCCGGGCACTGCGACCTTCTCGGGTGAGTGCACGGCAATCCAGGTCGTCACCTCTCCCAGATGCGTGGGCGAGGGGGCTACTGCCAGCAGCAGCCCGGTCAGCCCTACCACCAGCATCAATCCCTGCACGGTGTCGGTCCAGGCCACCGCCCGCATTCCACCGACGGTCTCGTACACTAGGACCACCAGCGTCAGCAGCACTACGCCCACCCAGTAGGGGACGGTGCCACCAGACAGGCCGGCGGTGATGTGGCCCATGGCCATCAGCTGGGCCAGCAGGTAGTTGGCGATGGCGGCCACCATCAGCACGTTGGCGAACAAGGTAAGTGTGGGCGAGCCGAACCGATACGTGAACCAATCGCCGGGGGTGACGAACCGATGGCGTCTGGCGACGTGATGTAGGTAGGGCGCGAACAGCAGATAGGCGACGATGATCGCCATCATGAAGCCGACGCTCATCACCCACGAGAATCCCAGTCGAAACGCTTCGCCTGGATAGCCAATAAGGGTGTTGCCGCTGTACTGGGTGGCGTACAAGGTGAGCAACAGCACCGGGCCAGAAAGCTGCCGGCCGGCCAGATAGAACTCGGACAGCGAGTCGCTAGCTCGGCGACGGCGGGCGGTGTAGCCCACTACGAGGATGGCGGTGAGATACAGGCCCACAGCCAAGATGGGACCGGTGCCGAGCCCGTCGGTCACTGGTCAAGCTCCTCGGGCCACATACGGAGGACTACGTAGGCGGTGAACACCGCGACGGCGAGCGTGGCGGCAAGCGAGAGCACGACCCAGTGCGGCAGACCGAACCACAGTTGGAGTGGAGCGTCTGCCGGCCAGTACCAGGGAACCGAGAGACCGAACAGAATGCCGTAGACCAGCCAGATCCACCGCGGGAAGTGGCGGGCGGGCCGAGACGCCGCGTCGGGTTCGAGGGAGGCCTGGTCGGTCATCTGGTCAGCGTCTCGCGAGAGCGGCCGGTTCCATTGCGGTCAACTATCATAGGCGCCGGGACACGACCTGCGAGCAAAGGAGCTGGGTATGAGGGGTATGGCGGCGCTTGGGGTTCTGGTGGCTGTTGCGATCGCGGCGCCGTCGGGGGCGCAGACTACGGCGCTTGAGGGGGTCATCGACTTCCACGTGCACGCTGGCCCCGACTCGCGGCCCCGCTCGGTCAGCGATATCGAGATTGCCCGTATCGCCAGGCGCTCGGGCATGCGCGGTTTCGTGCTCAAGAACCACTTTACGCAGACAGCCGATCGGGCCTGGATTGCGATGCAGGAGGTGCCGGGCATCGAGATCTTCGGCGGCGTGGCTCTGAACCACGCCGTGGGCGGGCTCAACCCCGAGGCGATCCGGCAGATGGTGGACTTCTCGGGAGGTCGCGGAAAGGTGGTGTGGCTGCCCACCTTCGACGCCGAGTTCTGGATGACGCGTGCCGGCGACCCGGGGGAGTTCATCTCTGTGGCTCGTAACGGTCAGTTGGTGCCAGAACTGGGTGAGATCTTCGACCTAGTGGCCGAGCACGACCTTGTGCTGGCCCTGGGGCACTCGTCACCCGAGGAGGCGCTCATGATGATCCCCGAGGCCAGGCAGCGTGGGGTCGAGCAGATCCTCGTAACCCACGGACTGGGGCAGAACCCTTCCGATCCTCAAGTTGCCGAGATGGTGGCGGGAGGGGCCATCATCGAGTTGGTGTGGATGTCAGCGATGGACAACCAGGCCACGTTCGACGGCTACCTCGACGCCATCCGCCGCCATGGGGCGGCTGGTTTCCTGCTCTCGTCGGACCTTGGTCAGGCCGGAAACCCGCTCCACCCCGACGGCCTCATCGCTTTTATGGCCGCCCTCAGCGCCGCCGGCATCAGCGACGAGGATATCGACCTCATGATTCGGAGGAATCCGGCGAGCTTGCTCGGGGTCGAGTAGGGCGGCTTGGCCCGATCTAGCTACAGGGTAGGGAAGTCAGGCGTTCAAAAAACCTAGCGGCGATAGGAGCTCTCTGAATCACGACCTTTCCTGGGCAAGATGGCACCTGTAGCGTGCATGACTCTCCGGCGTTAGTCGATCCCTGACCATATAGAGTGCCTGAGCCTGTAGCCGGGGCGCACGACTAGTCCACGCGTTCCTAATGCACTTCGTGAGAACTCCCCGATGCTTTCGGATCGGCACCGAGGAGACGCTCCTGGGCCAGCCGCTCGGCTGCACGGTGGGCTTCGGCGAGCTCGGCCTCGATTCGCTCTTCTTCGTCCCACTCGGCCCGGCGTGCCGTTCGGCGGCGGCGGTGGACGACGATCGCCAGCACGGCCAGCGACGTGATCCCCATCCAGAGGAATGTGGGACCGGTCAGTAACGGGATCCAACGGCTCCACTGCTGCTGCTTACGCCAGAAGCGGGCGACGACCCAGTTGAGTGGGGCGCCAGTGGCGGTGCGAAAGGCGCTGTCGAAGGTGGCGCCGTCAGCGAGCTCTTCGAGAATACGTCCGGGCGCATCGTCGCCGTAGGCCCGGATCACTTCGCGCACCAGCGCACCGCTGACCGCGTAGGCACGCTGGCTGGCGCCTCGGCCCTGGCCGAAGAGCGTCTCCAGTTGGTTCAGGTCGAGGGTGCCGTCCCACACCAGCGTCCAGGCGAGCCGTGACCGGTCACTCAATCCGGTTGGTCGCTCGGCCGCCATGGCTAGTCCTTCGTTGAACCAGCGGGGCACCAGTTGGCCGCCCGCAGCACGTGCGAAGAGTACGTGAGCCACCTCGTGCTGTAGCAGCGTGTCCAGTCCGTCGGTCGGATAGCCGCGGGCCCGGTCGGGGAACATCACGACCAGACTGCGGCTGCCATCTGCGAAACCGGCGATCCAGCGCGGTGTGTTCTGAGCAAGCTCTGCCTCCTCGTTGATCAGCAGGACGTTGATCGGTGGCCCAGGATGGGTCATCCCAGCTAGGGCCATGGCCGTGGTCAGAGGTTCGAGCGGCAGCTCTCGCACCTGTTCCGCTAGGCTCTCGAGGCTAACGGGGGCATCCACGTTCAGGGTGGGCAGCACGGGTTGTGCCGTCGCCAGGGCGTTCCAGGGTAAGGCCACCGCGGCCACGGCCAGTGCTCGCGCTAGGCGGGCAGTCATCGACACCACGAGCGATTAGACGACGTGAGCGGGGGCTTCCATCTCGTCGCGGAGGAAGGCTTCGATCGCCTTGGGGCCGAACTTGGTGCCCGAGCCCCTGCTCAGGATCTCGCCCACTTCGTAGGGCGACATTGCCTTTCGGTAGGGTCGGTCGCTGGTCAGCGAGTCGAAGAGATTGGCCACCGAGAGGAGCGGACACAGCTCTTTGTTGATCTTTTCGAGCTGGGCACTGAGCGAGTCATTTGACATGGCTGCGCGAAAATCGGAACACTCGCCATTCTAACTCGGAGCCTCGTGGGGTCATCTTGCAAAGCCCGAAGGCCCCGCTTATGATTCGCTTGCCGCAGGGCAGTCATCCGCGGCAGGGTCTCGGGCCTCCCCCCTGGTATCCCAGAGCGTCCATGAAACAAGCATTCGGCCTGTGGCAATCGTCGGTCGGGAAGAAGGTGACTATGGCGATCAGCGGCATCATGCTGCTGGGCTTCGTTGTGGCGCATCTGCTCGGCAATTTCAAGGTGTTCTCGGGGCAGGCGGAGTACGACGCCTACGCCGAGTTTCTGCGCGAGATGGGCAGCCCGGTCTTCGGGCATGGCGAGCTGCTCTGGGTCATGCGGCTGGGGCTGATTGCCGTCGTCGGCGTGCATATCTTGGCCGCGGTGCAGCTCACGCAGATGAGTCGATCCGCCCGTTCGGCCAGCTACCAGAAGCCGCGCGACGTGTCGTTGTCCTACGCGTCGCGCACCATGCGCTGGGGCGGGGTCATCGTGGTGGCGTTCGTGGTCTACCACCTGTTGCACCTGACCTTCGGCACCGTCCATTCGGAGTTCGAGGCGGGCGCCGTGTATCGGAACGTTGTGTCGGCGTTCTCGCAGTGGCCGGTGGCGCTGAGCTACATCATCGCCATGGTGCCGCTGGGGCTGCACATCTACCACGGCGCCTGGAGCATGACCCAGACGCTTGGGCTCGACGGTCCCCGGATGTCGGCGGTTCGCCGCGGGGTGGCCGGGGTCCTGGCCGTCGGTATCACCCTGGGCAACATCTCCATTCCGCTCGCCGTGCTTGCGGGCATCGTAGGCTGAAAGGGACTTCATGAATCTCGATCCGCACATCCCTGACGGCCCGATTGTAGAGAAATGGGAGCGCCATCTCTTCGAGATGAAGCTCGTCAATCCGGCCAATAAACGGAAGTTCAACGTGATCGTGGTCGGGTCCGGGCTGGCCGGCGCTTCGGCGGCGGCCACGATGGGCGAGTTGGGCTACAACGTCCGGTGCTTTAGCTTCCACGACAGCCCGCGCCGGGCGCACAGCATCGCCGCGCAAGGTGGCATCAACGCCGCCAAGAACTACCAGAACGATGGCGACAGCGTGTACCGGCTCTTCTACGACACGGTGAAGGGCGGCGACTTTCGTGCCCGGGAGGCCAACATCTACCGGCTGGCTCAGGTGTCCGTCGACATCATCGACCAGTGCGCGGCGCAGGGCGTGCCATTTGCCCGTGAGTATGGTGGCGGTCTGGCCAACCGATCGTTCGGCGGCGCTCAGGTGTCACGCACCTTCTACGCCCGTGGCCAGACGGGGCAACAGTTGCTGCTCGGCGCCTACCAGGCGCTGTCACGTCAAATTGCCACAGGCAAAGTAACCATGTTCCCGCGCCACGAGATGCTCGACCTGGTCGTGGTGGACGATCGCGCGCGCGGCATTGTTACGCGGCGTCTCGACAGTGGAGCGATCGAGGCGCATACGGCCGATGCGGTTGTGCTTGCGACCGGCGGTTATGTCAACGTCTTCTATCTGTCGACCAACGCCAAGAACTCCAATGTGTCGGCGGGGTGGCGCTGTCATCGGCGCGGCGCCGGATTCGCCAACCCCTGCTATACGCAGATTCATCCCACGTGTATTCCCTCCAGTGGCGACTATCAGTCCAAGTTGACGCTGATGAGCGAGTCGCTTCGCAACGACGGCCGCATCTGGGTGCCCAAGCAGAAGGGCGACAACCGGCCAGCAGCCGACATTCCCGAGGACGAGCGCGACTACTATCTCGAGCGGATCTACCCGAGCTTCGGCAACCTCAGCCCGCGCGACATCTCGTCGCGCCGCGCCAAGGAGATGGTCGATGCCGGGCGCGGGGTGGGGCCGCTCACGAATGGCGTTTTTCTTGATTTTGCCGAGCCGATCAACCGGCTTGGAAAGCCGACCATCGGGGAGCGCTACGGCAACCTGTTCGATATGTACGAGCGGATCACGGGCGAGAGCCCGTTCGATATGCCGATGCGCATCTATCCGGCCCCGCACTACGCCATGGGCGGGGTCTGGGTCGACTATGACCTCATGAGCACCATTCCGGGGCTGTTCGTGATCGGCGAGGCGAACTTTTCCGACCACGGCGCCAACCGTCTCGGGGCGTCGGCGCTTATGCAGGGGCTGGCCGATGGCTACTTCGTGCTCCCCTACACGATCGGCAACTACCTTGCCCGCACCGGACCGAGCGACGTGGGTTCCGACCACGCGGCCAGTAAGTCGGTGTGCCACGAGGTAACCAACCGGACCAATCAACTGCTGAACATCGGTGGCAGCCGGTCGGCAGACTCGTTCCACCGCGAGCTTGGGGGGCTGGTCTGGGAGTACTGCGGTATGGCTCGCAACAAGGCAGGTCTCGAGAAGGGCCTCGGCCTGATCGCCGATCTGAAGGAGCAGTTCTGGAGGGACCTGAGGGTGCCGGGTAGCGGTGCCGATATCAACCAACAGCTCGAGTTGGCTGGTCGCGTGGCCGATTTCTTCGAGTTGGCCGAGGTGATGTGTCTTGACGCGTCGCAGCGTGAAGAGTCGTGCGGGGCCCACTTCCGCGAAGAGCACCAGACCGAGGAAGGCGAGGCCAAACGTGACGACGACGCGTTCTCACACGCTGCGGTCTGGGAGTTCACTGGAGATGCACCCAGGCGGCACGTCGAGCCGCTGGTGTTCGAAAATGTGACGTTGTCGCAGCGGAGCTACAAATAATGCGGTTGATTGTGCACGTCTGGCGTCAAAGCGGTCCCACCGAGAGCGGTGCGTTCGAGCGGCACGAGTTGCCGGATGTGTCCGAGCATGCGTCGTTCCTCGAGATGCTCGACATTCTGAACGAGCAGCTGGTGAATGCCGGCGGCGAGGCGGTGGCCTTCGAGCACGATTGTCGCGAGGGCATCTGTGGCTCCTGCGGCATGGTCATCAACGGCATTCCGCACGGACCGCACGGTGGTGTTACCACCTGCCAGCTTCACATGCGGTCTTTCAAGGATGGTGATGAGATCTGGATCGAGCCGTGGCGCGCCGATGCCTTCCCGGTCATGAAGGACCTCGTGGTCGACCGTAGTGCGTTCGACCGGATCATCCAGGCAGGCGGATTCATCTCCGTCAACACCGGGAGCGCCCCAGATGGCAACGCCATCGCAGTACCGAAGGACAGCTCGGAGAAGGCACTGGACGCCGCTGAGTGCATTGGTTGCGGCGCCTGTGTGGCGGCGTGTCCTAACGCCTCGGCCATGCTCTTCACTGCGGCCAAGGCCGGTCACCTCGGTTTGCTTCCTCAGGGGCAAGCTGAGCGGATGTCGCGCACCAAGAACATGGTGATCACGATGGACGAGGAAGGCTTCGGCAGCTGCACGAACCATGGCGCATGTGAAACGGTCTGCCCGAAGGAGATCGGGATCGACTTCATCGCGCGGCTGAATCGCGACGTGATCAAAGCGAGTTTTTCAAGAGACTAGCTCCGGCTGGTTACTTCATCGAGCGGTTTGCGTTCGATGTCCGGGACGGTGGCTTCGGCCGCAGGGTGCCCCACCACGAGGATCAGGTAGGGCCGTTCGTTCGCTGGGCGGTCCAGGATCTCGTTTAGGAAGCGCATCGGGCTTGGGGTATGGGTTAGTGTGGCCAACCCCACTTGGTGCAGCGTCGAGATCAGCATGCCGGTCGCGATCCCGACCGATTCCTGCACGTAGTAGTGCTTCCGCCTTTGTCCGTCGTCCTCGAGGCCGTAGGTCTCGGCGAAGATGACCACCAGGCAGGGCGCCTTTTCGAGGAATGGCTTGTTCGCGTCGGTGGCCAGCGGGGCTAGGGCATCGAGCCATTCGTCCGGCGCCCGGCCCTTATAGAAGACCTGCTCCTCAGCCTCGGCTTCAAGCCGGATCCGATGCTTGACCGCCGGGTCCTTTACGACGACGAAGTGCCAGGGTTGCTGATTGGCACCGCTTGGCGCCGATGCCGCCACGGCCAGACAGGCGTCGAGCACTCGGTCCGGGATTGGCCGGGTCGAGAAGTCGCGCACGGTGCGACGGCGGGTCACGACGTCTCGTAGCTCGACGGCTCGAGCTTCGAGCTCCTCGTCGGTACGCGAGGGAAGTCCCTCGACCGGGATGCGCTTGTTCATGCGTCCTTCAATCGCGCGATGGTGGCGCCCAGGTGCGACGCAGAGTCGTCCCAGTACTCTTCGATCAGAGAGTGGTCGGCGAGTACCTCATGAACCGTTCGTCGCTGGATACCGCGGCCTCGCCCGTGCACGATCCGCACTTCAGCCAGCCCTTCCGCATGAGTAGCGTGCACGTATTCGCTCACCACCGACGAGATGTCGCGCGGGGCGAAGGTATGCAGGTCGAGCTCTCGCTCGATCGGCACCCGATGAGTCATCGGCGTGTGGCGCGTCGTTTCGACGCCGTGGTCTTTCGCGCGCGTGCCGGTTTCTCGTAACGGGCCACCACCTGAGTTGTGAGTCCGCCCCGTACCGAGAAGTCGCCCACCACTTCCATCTTTCTGGGGCGGCACGCCGTGACAAGGTCATCGAGAATTTGATTCGTCACAGCTTCATAGAAGATGCCGCGATCGCGGAAGCCCATGAAGTAGTACTTCAACGCCTTTAGCTCGAGACATGTGCGATCGGGTACATACATGATCCGGATCTCGCCAAAGTCGGGGAGTCCCGTCTTGGGACAGAGCGACGTGAACTCCGGGCACTGAATCCGGATTTCGAAGTCCCGGGTGGGTTGGGGATTGGGGAAGGTCTCCAGCGGCTCGGACGACATTTGGGCATCTTACATCGGGCTATAAGCGAAGTTCGGCCCCGGCCCCAACGTCGTTGACACCAGAAAACTCGGCGCGCTAGCATTGCTGCGTCTTCCAAGGGAAGCAAGAAGAGACCGCGAGACGGCGTGCATGGCGGTCCTAGTCGGTTGGTTGCACGCCTAGTCAGGGGGGCCCGATGGCCGACGGCAAGAGGATGAGCAAGACTGAGTTGTTCAAGCACTTCACCGAAAAATTCGGAATGAAGCGAACCGAAGTCAGTGCCTTGTTCGACGAGCTGCAGAGCCTGTCTGAGGCGGAGTTGAGGCGGGCCGGCGAGTTCGTGTTGCCAGGGATGGTCAAGCTGGTTCGGCAGGAGCGACAGGCCCGTATGGGTCGGAACCCAGCCACCGGCGCGCAGATTCATATTCCGGCGAAGACCGTGGTTAAGGCGCGCATAGCGAAGCAGCTCAAGGACGCCGTTCTCCCCTCGTAGGCGGCGCAACGCAGTAGCTCACCCGTCCCGCTTTGTGGGACGGGTTGCGCGCGCTCTCTTCGTTCGACTTCCAGGCGCCGGCTAGCTGGGGGTCCGCACGCTAGTCGTGTCTCGTTGGCAACCTAGAAGGTGCTGCAGACGTGCAGGCAAGTACTCGACTGTACGCCGACGCTCGAACCAAGCTCGAGAGCTTGGTCTCCCACCTGCCGACTGAGTCTGCGCCCAGGATCATGTGGTTCTCCCTGTCGGATTCGACCTCGGCGTGGACCGCGATTCGCCCCTCACCGCGCACGGTTCGTAGCAGCATACGTTGACGGCGGTCGACTATCTCCAGCTGTTTCTTCTTGATCAAGGTTTGAAACATCGCAGTGCCTCCTCCGGAGATGGTCAGCTCACCGCTCGCACTGCGGCGGCGTCCTGCTTCTCGAACTGCGCGAACTCGAGCGAGACGGTGGTTCTGTTGCCCGCGGTGCTGGTGACCGAGATAACGTCGCCAAACTGGTCGACAATTTTGCGCGAGATAGCGAGACCGAGACTGAGTTCTCGGCACTCGGTGGTGTCGAAGTCTCCGAAGATATTCTCTAAACGTTCCTGCGGAATTCCGGTGCCGTCGTCGACGACGAGCACGGTTTTGAGCTCTGTACTCATGGGCTTACAGACCAAACTGGCATTATGGGTTGGCGTTCGGCGCGAATGTAGGATGGCCGGAAGGGGGCGCTTGACACCCTCTGAAGCGCGGGCTTAAGGTAACGGCCCCATGTCTACCGACGTACTGATGCCTCAAATGGGCGAGTCGATTGCCGAGGGGACGGTTGTGCGGTGGATCAAGAAGGTGGGCGAAACTGTCGACCGCGACGAGCCCTTATTCGAGATCTCCACCGACAAGGTTGACGCCGAGATTCCATCGCCTCAGGGCGGGGTGCTGTTGCAGATCCGCACCGAGGTCGGCGAGACCGTGCCGATCGACACCGTAGTAGCCGTCATAGGTGAGGCCGGCGAGCAGGTGCCGTCCGGCGAGCGCGCGCCGCCCACCCCGGCGGCCGTATCTGCAACCCAGGGCGGCTCGGTGGCCGCCGCGCGGCGCTCAGGCGGCGCGCGGCGCTTGTCTCCCGTTGTGCGCCGGCTGGCGGCCGAGCGTGGGGTTGACCTGGATTCGCTCCGAGGTACGGGGGACGGCGGTCGCATCACTAAGACCGACGTGCTGGCGGCGGTCCAGAGCGGCGTGCAGGCAGCCCCCGTGCAGGTGGCACGCGCCGAGCCGATGAGCGTCATGCGCCGGCAGATTGCGCAGCACATGGTGCTAAGCCGCCGTACCGCGGCGCATGTCCACACCATTTTCGAGGTGGACTTCACGGAGGTGTCGGCCCGACGACAGGCCGCCGAGCCACGCCCCACCTATCTGGCCTACATCGCCGACGCTGTCGCTCGGACGCTGTCTGAGATGCCGGTAATCAATGCCTCGTTGGAGGGTGATTCGGTCGTTTCCCACGACGGCGTCAACTTGGGCATCGCGGTGGCGCTCGACTGGGGACTCATCGTGCCGGTGGTCAAGGATGCCGACCGGATGACCGTGAGCCAACTCGACCTGGCGATTTCGGATCTGGCCACTCGCGCCCGGAGCAAGCAACTCTCGCCGGATGATGTGGCGGAAGGAACCTTCACCATCACGAACCCGGGCGGCTTCGGTTCGATCGCCGGGCTCCCGATTATCAATCATCCCCAGTCGGCTATTCTCTGTGTAGGCGCGATCGAGAAGCGTCCCGCTGTGGTGGACAACGCGGTGGTATCACGGCTCCGCTCCTATCTGACTCTCGGCTTCGATCACCGTCTGATCGACGGGTCGGTTGCGGATCAGTTCCTGGCCGCGATCAAGCAGAAACTGGAGGCCGGCGCCGAGTGACCCCGGAACCTGGCCGGCTAGAGGTGCGCCGGCTCGGTCAAGTGCCCTACTTGAAAGCGGTCGACGGGCAGCGGCGGCTTGTTGAGGCACGGAAGCGGGACGAAATTCCCGATCAGCTCCTTTTGTTAGAGCATCCCTCGGTCATCACCGTCGGAGTGAGCGGCCGACGACATCGCGAAAATCTGCTGGTTTCTCCCGCCGAGCTTGCCCGGCGGAACATCGACCTGCTCGAGGTCTCCCGTGGAGGCGATGTCACCTATCACGGCCCGGGCCAGCTCGTCGGCTATCCCATCCTGGACCTGAAGCCGGATCGCTGCGACGTCCATCGCTACGTTCGTGACCTCGAAGAGGCGTTGATGCGAACCGTTGCGCGTTTTGGTGTGACGGCCGGTCGGGTGCGCGGGCTGACCGGCATCTGGGTGGGAAACGAGAAGCTGGCTGCTATCGGGGTCCGGTTATCCAGGTGGGTGACGAGCCATGGCTTCGCGCTCAACGTGACGACCGAGCTTGAAGCGTTCGAGTTGATCGTGCCATGCGGAATTCGGGGCCGTGGGGTGACTTCACTCGAGCGTCTCCTCGGCGTTCCGCCTGCGTGGTCCGACCTCGAAGCTGTTTCGGCCGAGGAACTGGCCGCCTGTTTTGAGCGCTCCATTGTTTCCTCCGCCGTGTCTGAGACCAGCACCGCTGCCCGTCTATGGGCCACCCGGGAATAACCGGTTTCTCTCCGGTGTTCTCATACAGGACACGGAGGAAGGCGATGCAGGAGAGCAGAGGCGACCAGGCACGGGTCAGAGGCTCCACGATGGAGAGGCGGCCGTGGTCACCGAGCTGTAATCGGTCTACGGTATTCGCATCTACCAGCAGGTCTTTCGCTTTATGAAGAATCGGGAAGACGCCGAGGAAGTTACTTAGGACTGCTGCTGCGAGTTTTCAGCCAGGTCGACGCGCTTTGCGGGGATGTCGCTGGATCTACCGGATCACCTTCAATTCGGCGATGTCGAGGTCCCGCAGTCCGAAGCGCTGGTGGCCGGTCGAGCCGCCAGAGATCTACCGCGCCGCGGTGCTTTTTAGGGATGTACAGGGGCTGTCGACCGATGAGGCCAGCGCAGTGCTCCGCAGACCCTCAAGTGGGGGTTCCACCGTGGCCGCTAGGTGCTGTGCGAGCGGATGTCGAATTTTACCGCCGATCTCGCAATGTAGTCGTCGGCTTGAAGGTCACCACGCGCCGCTACGTGGAGAGCGAGCGTTCGAGTTCCACCTGTTCGCGCTGACTGAGCGAAGGTTCCACCTCGCTTTCGATGCCGTGGGGGCCGACCCGAACTGGCACCGCGGTTGCCTCCATGGCCGGTACCCCGCCGGTCGGTCTCGCAACGAAACAGCTGAAGGTTCGTTCTGATCCGGAGAGTATCGCGTTGATGAGCGATACCGCGGCCGCGGCCAGTGTGTACGGGCCCGGCGGCCAGAGCCGGGCAGCGCGTTGACGCAACTGTTGGAGCTGTGGGGGCGACAGCGCCTGCTCCAGCGCTTTGCCTCCGGCCGTGGCATGACTCCAGCCGATGACCGGATATGTCGGCGGAGCACCGACGACGCTTACGGCGACCTGAGAGGGTGATGTCCCGGTCTCGAGGGCGGTAATCGCCTGCAGCGCTGAGCTGAAGCCGACCGGCGCTGAGCCGATCACCCGACGTGGTGCGATGCCGACCGTCTCAACCGCGTGAGCCACGAGCGACCTATGGCCGGCTCCTGCCAGCACAAGTGGCGCCCGTCGCACGAGGCCGGCCGCCTGCTCGAGCCAGTGGGTTGCTTCGTCCCTTGTCCAGTCTCCATCGGGGCGCTCGGCCGGGTCGGCTAGTACCACTGTCGATGCGCCGATCACCTCGTCGAACTGAGCGCCGGAGACCCGTGTGTCGAACCGTTCCACTGGTCCAGCCTGGTTGATATCGAGTGCCTTGCCCGCGGCGATACCGGCCGCTGGGTCGATGAGGAGCACACGCGTCGCCTGGTCGGTGGACGCGAGCCGGTGAGCCAATGCGCCTCCGAGGGTGCCGGCTCCGATGATGGCAATGGTGGTCGGCATCTGCTTCTTCCGTGGGGCTTCGCCCCAAATGGTAGTCCCTGCGCTTTCTCTTGGGACTGCGTTCACTTGCAGGCTCATTGTGAAGCAGCCTGCCAGTTGTGGGCCTACCGGGGTGGGCCGGTTCTCAGACTAAGATATCAGGCCACCGCCATGGGGCAGATGTCGCTATCAGAACGCGTCGCCATTGTCACTGGTGGGTCCAGGGGCATCGGGCTCGCCACCGCCGCGGCGCTCCACGAGGCTGGCGCCGCTGTCATGATATGCGGTCGCTCCGTCGAGGCTCTGACGGAAGCGGCTTCCGGCTTGGTCGGTGGAGCACCAGTGGCGACGGCGCAGGCTGATCTCCAGCAGCAGGACGAGGCGGAACGGGTCGTGCGGGCCACGCTCGACAAGCTTGGCGGACTCGACATCTTGATAAACAACGCGGGCGTCGGGCGGTTCGGGCCGCTCAGCCAGCTGTCGCTCGACGACTGGCAGCAGACCATTGGTACCAACCTGTCGGGCGTGTTCTATTGCTGCCGCGCCGCCGTTCCTATCATGAGAGAGCGCGGCGGAGGGTGGATCATCAACGTGAGCAGCCTGGCCGGTAAGCATCCGTTCGCGGGCGGAGCCGCCTATTGCGCCTCTAAAGCGGGACTCAACGCTCTGACCGAGTCGTTGATGCAGGATGTTCGGCGTGACGGCATCCGGGTGAGTGCGGTGCTGCCAGGCTCGGTCAATACGCGATTCGGCGGACATGGTCCAGATCCGGCCGCGGACTGGAAGCTTGCGCCGGAGGACGTGGCACAGGTTATCGTTGATTTATTGGCGCATGAGCCTCGCAGCCTGCCAAGCCGGGTAGAGCTCCGTCCGTCCAGTCCACCCAGGTAAGCGCCTCAGCGGGTCGGTTCAACGGTATGTCGGAATGGCTCGGGAGCTACCACCTGCTGACGTGCTCGGCCAGGGGGGCCTGGGACCTGCCTATCTGGTTGCGGCCAACCGAGACCAACGCAGCGGTACCGGACGAGCTCGACTGAATCGTGACGCCCGTCACCGTCGGAGCGCCAGATGACCGGCATCAGAGCTCGCTGTCTGCGGAACTTCGGAGCGTCGCGGTGTCCTGGACGTCAGGAGCGGTGAGAAGGAGCCACCACCCAGGTAATTTCGGTGCCGGTCGAAGGTGAGGCGCTGTAGGGCTGGATAGCCGGAGTCGCCGGGTGGCCCTCGTCTTGCTGCTCTGGTGGCTGTCCGGCTAGCCACCCGCGGGGAAGTCAGTCTACCGAGACTATCAGCTCGACCCGGCCGGTCCGAAGCAGGTCTCCAGGACGAAGTGTGGCACGCTCGATCTTGCGTCCATTGACGAACGTGCCGTTCGTGCTTCCCAGGTTCTCCACCACCAGTTCGCCATCAGAGACGAGCAGCCGGCAGTGCAGGCGGGATACCAGCGTGGCGTCGAGGACGAAGTCTGCCCGTGGTCCACGTCCTAAGGTGCGGACCAGGCCGGGCGTCATCCGGAAGGTGTAGGGGCCTCCCTCGGCATCCTCACTCGAGTTCAGTAACCACATCTACTAACGTTCCCGAGGACGGTCAAGCCATTCGAGTAGCCGGTCGATGAACTGCTGACTGATCGACTGTCGTTCGAGGCTCAAGTATTCGGCATCGCCGACGTCGCCACGCTCGATCATCAAGTGGTCGAGTCCTTCGAGGACCACGAGATCGGAGGAGGCGTTTCTCCCGCGCGCGCTGGCGATCTCGAGGAGATGGTCGGTGTGGTGCTCCCCGAACCGTCGATCAAGCGAACCACGCATGAGGAGGGTCGGCTGTCGCACCCGATCAAGGGCGTCGGCCACGTCGAACTCAAGGAAACTCCGGAACGCTGCGTTGTCGGCCTGGCGGCGCATGTCCCGAGGCACTCCTTCCCAGTCGCCCTCGTCCAGTACGGCTTGATGAATGCGTCGTTGCAGCGCGATCTTCTCCAGGCTTTCGGTGGCCGAGGAGCCGATCCGTTCCAGCTCGGTTTGCTGTTGTTCGAGGACAAGCTCCGCACCGGAGGTGCCTGGCGAGCCGACCAGCACCAGAGCATCGGTCCGGCGTTCGCGATCCGCGATCACCATCGCCGCCCATCCGCCCTCGGCGTAGCCCAGCACGGCGATCCGGTCCTCGTCGACGTCGTCGCGGCGATCGAGAAAACGCACCATCGTGCGCCCATCATCGCCATAGGCCTCGAACCCGGCGGATTCGGACCGCCCCCCACTCTGTCCGACGCCTCGCCGGTCGTAGCGCGCCACAAGAAATCCGGCGTCGGCCAGCGCTCCGGCCAGCTGGCCCAGTACCGGAATACCAGAGACCGTGCCGTCGCGGTCGGCGCCGCCGGCGCCAGGCACGAGCAATACCGCCGGCCACCCTTTTTCCGGCGGCGTCTGGTTCACTGGGGTGGTGATGGTGGCCGCCAGCGCGAATCCTTCCGAGCGCACCCGCATCTCCTCGTCACCGGGGTGACTGGTCCGGCGGATGCGGGTGTCGACGGTCGAGATGTCCTCGCGAGCGACGTCAATGCCTGCGTCGGGAATCGTCACCCTGAGCAGACGGTGGTTCGGGTCGGTCCAGACTTCAAGCAGCAACGGGCGATTGTCGTAGAGGAACGACACGCGATGCACCAGAGCTTCTATCAACGCCGTGCCGCTTTGGATCTGTTGCGGCAGGATTTGTTCAACTCTGGCTTGGATACTGCCCTCTGGCGCGACATAGACAGGGATCAGATCGCCACGGCTGGCACCCGCCAGCCGGATGGAGAGCGCTTCGAACCCGCCGAAGAAGTAGTTCGGCAAAACCACCGAGCCAGGCGTCAGCGCGTCGGTGTGGTTACGCGTCTCACCAGATTCCTCGACCTCGTTGACCGCTCCCTCCGCTTCGAACTGGGTGATTAGCGAGAACGGGGCGTTCGACCGATACCCCATGATCCGTAGGCTGTGGGGACGCCACTCTTCGTCGTAGTGCACCTCGAACAGCTGGTTCTGGAGGTCGATCGGCTGGCTGAGGTCGCCGCGCGACCTAATCACCCAGCCCTGGGGGCCGCGAGCCACCTCGATCTGTTCGAATCCGATCGGATCGGAGCGAAAAAAGACGTTGAATGTGGCGGCGCTTGGGGTAACTTCGATCGCCGGCTGAGCCAGGGCCGCCGGTACCGTCAAGAGTTGGAGGCCGAGAGTACAATACCCAGCGAAGCGCAACACTGGACCAGCATACCACTCCGTTTTGGTCGTTCGCAGCGTGCTTCGTCGGACAAGAGAATGGCGACCGATTCCCCGTACCTGGCAGCCCGAGGCGCTGCCGCGCTCCTTGACCTGACCGATCGCGGACGGCTCCTCGTCACGGGTGCCGACAGCGCGTCTTACTTGCAGGGGCTTCTGACAAACGACATCGAGGCCCTGAAGACGGGTCAAGGCTGCTATGCGGCCCACCTGACCCCGCAGGGACGGATGATCACCGACATGGGCGTGATGCGGCTCGGCGACGGGATTCTGCTCGACGTGGATGATTCGGTGACCGACATGTTGCGCGATCGTCTTGAGGAGTTCATCTTCGCTGAAGAGGTCACTGTAGACGACCGATCCCGCATCTGGACCTCGCTGGCGTGCTGTGGCCCGGAGGCTGCCGGCCTCCTGGCCGATCTGCTCGACCGCGAGGGCGGGCTCGACGCGGAGCAACTCCAGGCCTTGGCAGAGTACGCGCATGTTGCCGCCAAGGCCGACGGCGTCGACGTGGTCGTAGCCGCAACGAGCGCCTTCGGGGTCCCTGGTTTCATCCTTTACCTGGAGACCGAGGCGGGTCGTGCGCTCGTCGAGTGCCTCGCCGAGCGGGGAGCGGCTCGGCTCTCGGCGGACGATGCCGATCTGTTGAGAATAGAGGCGGGGCGGCCGAAGTTTCCGGCCGAACTCGGTCCGGACGTGATACCGCTCGAAGCCGGGATCGAAAACCGGGCCATCAGCATGACCAAGGGCTGCTACGTGGGCCAGGAGGTCATCGTTCGCATCTTGCATCGTGGCGGCGGACGGGTGGCCAGGTGCTTGGTTGGTCTGCGGTTCGACGATGAGGCCGAGGCGGGCGTCTTGCTGGTCGCCGATGGTGGCGAGGCTGGCCCAGATACGGTCGGGTCGGTGACGTCGGTGGCCCGAACGGCCGGCGACGGCTCCCGCATCGGACTCGGTTACGTTAAGCGGGAGCTGGCCGAGGTTGGCACCCGTCTGCGCACTGTCGAGGCTGGCCATGGGGTGACGGTAGCGGCCCTGCCGTTCACTTAACCTGATTTGCTAGCTTCCTGATCAGCTCCTCGTCGGCGGGCGGGAAGGAAAGCGTGGTCAGCTCGTCCCGTTTCACCCACCGCAGCTCCTGGCCCTGTTGCGGAGTCGGCACCCCTTTGGGCCGGCTGGCGTAAAAACTGAGTTCCACCCGCCGGTCGGGATAGCTGAAGTTGCTCCGATGGAGCAGCGGTCCGACTTCGATCTCGACCGCCAGCTCCTCTCTCAGCTCCCTGATAAGGGCTTCGGTTGGGTCTTCTCCCGGTTCGACCTTCCCACCAGGGAATTCCCAGTAGCCTGCCAGGTGGGTGCCCTCGGGACGCGTTGTGATACAGATTCGGCCGTGCTCCTCGAGTACGGCGGCTACCACCGTCACTATTTTCGGCTCGGCGCTTTGGTTCACGACGTTGGGCCTTCGAGGTCAGGGTTGAAGGGGTAGGCGCGGCAGATGGCGCGCATCGGGCAGACGAGACAGCGGGGACTGCGCGCTACGCAGACGAGTGCACCGAGGTCCATGAGAGCTTGATTGAAATCGAACACGTCACGTCGGGGGAGCAGTGCCTCGGACATCGCCCAGAGGCGCTTCTCCATAACGGTGGTTTTCCGGTCGCCTCGTCCCACGAACACCCGGAAGAGGACCCGGGCAACGTTTGTGTCGACAATGGCGGCTCTGCGCCCGAACGCGAAGCTTTGCACCGCGCCGACCGTGTAGGCACCGATGCCCTTGAAGGAGCGGAGTGTAGCCTCGTCCGACGGGAGTTCGCCGCCGTAGCGGGCGACCACCTCGCATGCGATTTCGTGCAGTCGTCGAGGGCGAGCGTTGTAGCCGAGAGGACGCCAGGTGTCGGCCACTTCTTCGGGGGAGGCCGCGGCCAGCGCCTCGAGTGTCGGGTACTTCGAGAGCCACTCCTCGTACTTGGGAAGCACCCGGTCGACTTGGGTCTGCTGCAGCATTATCTCCGAGACGAGGACGCGGTAAGGATCCCGTGTGCGGCGCCACGGGAGGTCACGTCCGTTGCGTTGGTACCAGCCCAGGAGACGCCGTCGGAACCGGCGTCGAAGGGGCGGTGCCGGTAGTTCCGGGAGGGCGGACGAGTTACCAGACTGACCGGAAGAAGGCCCCATGAGCACGGCACTATAATCGACATGTGAAGATTTATACCCGTACCGGAGACACCGGAGAGACCGGACTGCTTGATGGTCGCCGCGTTTCGAAGGCGGCTCCGAGGGTCGACGCCTACGGCGAGGTCGACGAACTCAACGCGTGTCTCGGACTCCTTCTGAGCACCGGACTCCAGCCGGACCTGGTGGAAGTGCTGACGCGGGCGCAGCACCAGCTGTTCTCTTTGGGGGCCGAGCTGGCGGATCCGGGAGGGAACCTAGGTCAGGAGAAGGCGTCTGTCGCCCCGGAGGAGATCGCGGCGCTTGAGGAGGCGATCGACCGGTTGGAGAACGAGCTGCAGCCGCTACGTCGCTTCATCCTGCCGGGTGGGCATCCGTCCGCCGCCGCGGCGCACCTTGCCCGCGCTGTCTGTCGCCGGGCGGAGCGGCGCATGACGGGCCTCGGTAATGGAGAGGTGTCGGCCGCGTCGCTTGCCTACGTCAATCGGCTGTCGGATCTACTGTTCGTGATGGCCCGGACTCTCAACGTGCGTCAGGGAGTCACCGAACAGGAGTGGTAGCCAGGTCATCTGGCTGCTGAGCGGGGAGCGCGGCGTCGCGGCGTTCCATGTCGGTGCGGACGGCATCGAAAACGGCGCGGGCCAGCTCCTGCGAGATCCGCTCGCGGACACTGCCGCACTCCACCATCACGTCACCCGCACTGCTGCGCAGCAACACGTCCCATCGGTCGTGGGCGATTCCTTCTGGCCGATCAGCGAACGAGCCAGAGTCGCCGCCATCTTCGTCGTCGTGCCGCTGTGTCGTGTAGGAGACCAGCGGCGACCCGTTGATGAGCACGCGGACCAGACGCACGTCATCTCGAGGCACGGCCCGTTCGCCCCAGTAGTAGTAGGCGTTGTCGCACACGAATAACTCAAGACCTTCCTTCGTTGGAATCTCGGCGACCACCGTGCGACCCGATTCTTTCAGTGAACGACGCTCGCGGTCCCGACTGCGCTGGTGATAGCGGAGGGTCGAGATCAACCCGAGCGCGAAGAGAAAGAGGCCGAGTGCCACCATGGCCGCGACGACATCGCGCATCCCAGCCATGCTACCAGCATTAGAATCGGTTAGACCGATGTCGTCTTCCGCCTTGCCAAACGATCCAGCGCTCGTCTCGGCCTACGCCGCTTGTGCCAGACTGGCTCGCACCCACTACGAGAATTTCCCTGTGGCGTCATGGGCGCTGCCGGCGCCGATGCGGCCACACATTGCCGCGATCTATGCTTTTGCTAGGACCGCCGACGACTTCGCCGATGAGGGAACGCTGCCGGCCGAGGAGCGGTTGCGGCGGCTCGACGACTGGGGCGTCCGTTTGCACGAGTGCCTGGAGGGGCCACCTGGCGCGGCTGACGATCCACATGCCGCCACCTTCCTCGCTCTCTCCCACACGATTCGGATATGTCGTCTTCCGGTGACGCTGTTCGAGGATCTGCTGAGCGCGTTCCGGCAGGACGTGAGCATCCACCGCTATGAGACATGGCATCAGCTCCTCGATTATTGCCGCCGGTCGGCCAATCCGGTTGGCCGGCTGGTGCTTCGGGTAGCGGGGCATGATGACGAGCGGCTCGATCTGGCGTCAGATGCGCTCTGCACGGCGCTCCAGCTGACCAACTTCTGGCAGGATCTGGCGCGCGATCATGCTGCGGGCCGGATCTACGTGCCGGCCGAAGATCGAGATGTCTGCGGCGCGCTGGAGTCGGACCTCGAGTCGAAACGCCTCACGCTTGCCTGGCGTGAGGCCCTGGAGCGCGTGGGTGCCAGGACCCGGGAGCTGTTCGAGGGAGGGCGGTCGGTGTGTGACGGCGTCAGAGGCCGCCTCGCATTCGAGCTGCGGTTGACCTGGCTGGGCGGTTTGCGGATTCTCGACCGGCTCGAGCGCGTAGGCTGGGACGTCTATGCCCGGCGACCGACCCTCGGCGCGTCAGATGCCCCGCTGCTGCTGTGGCGTACGTTGGTCTGGAGGCGCGGTTAGGGACGGAGCTCTTCGAGTGGCCAGAGACACGAACTTCTACTACTCGTTTCTGGTGCTGCCGGCTGACCAGCGCCGCGCCATCGTCGCGGTGTGGGATTTCTGTCGTGCCGTTGACGATGCCGTGGACGAGCCTTCGCATGGCCGAGAGGGCGAGTCGCCGGAAACGGCTCTGGCCAGTTGGCGAGCCGAGCTCGATGCCTGTTACGGGTTGGCGGTGCCGACCACGCCCCAGGGACAGGGTCTGAAGCCGTTCATTGCACGGTTCGATCTTCCTCGACAGCCGTTCGATGATCTGATTGACGGCGTGGCGATGGACATCGAGATCAGGCGCTACCAGACGTTCGACGACCTCTACGAGTACTGCATCCGGGTGGCATCGGCGGTAGGGCTGCTATGCATCCAGATCTTCGGCTATCGGGATCCTGGCGCTCGCGACTACGCGGTGGCGCTCGGCGTGGCGTTGCAACTTACCAACATCATTCGGGACCTGCCAGGCGACCTTCGGGTAGGACGGCTGTACCTGCCCCTGGAGGATCTGGAGCGATTCGGCTGTACCGAGGATGACCTGCGAGAGGGTTTGTCCGATCCGGTACGGGCTCTCCTCGCGCACGAGTGTCAGCGTGCCAGGAGCTTCTATGAGCGAGCCCGTCGGGTTCTGCCAGCCTCCGAGCGCCGGCGTCTGGTCGCGGCCGAGATCATGGGGGCAATCTACTTCGACATCTTCACCCGAATCGAGGGCCGCGGGCACGACGTATTCTCGGAAGTGGTCCGCGTGCCCCGACTACGCCGGGCCTGGATTGCGGGCTCCGTCTGGGCTAGGACCGTGGTTGGATTGTGACGTCCGAGCGATTTGACGCCGTTGTGCTCGGAGCCGGTTTTGCCGGTCTCAGTGCGGCAGCGGTTCTGGCCGACCGGGGACGCCGAGTGCTGGTGCTCGAGGCCTCTTCCCGCCTTGGGGGGCGGGCGGCCTCGTTCCGTGACGGCGCCACCGGCGAGCAGGTCGACAATGGCCAGCACGTTCTGTTCGGGTGCTATCACGAGACCCGGCGATTCCTCAATCGTATTGGCGCGGCGGGTGGTCTTCGGGTGGCAGCCGACCTCGATGTAGTCTCGGTGACTCCAGAGGGGGAGTCCACGCGTTTCATCTGCCCATCGCTCCCGCCACCCTTTAACCTTCTCGCTGGCGTCCTCAAGTGGCGGACCCTTGCGTGGCGCGATCGCCTTGCCGTGCTCCGTCTGGCCGGCCCGCTCAGATTGGCCCGTCGGGAACTGCTCGGTGACGACGTCTGCGCCGCGTCGGCCGGTGAAACCGTGACCGGTTGGCTGACTCGGCACGGCCAGACGGCTAGGATCAGGGAACTCCTCTGGGACCCGCTGGCCTTGGCCGCTCTCAACCAAAGTCCGGACGTCGCATCTGCCCCGGCCTTCGTGCGGGCCCTGGCGATGATGACCGGATCCTCTTGGTCGGACGCCGCGGTGGCGCTGCCGCTCCTGCCGCTGAGAGATTTGTACGCGGAGCCGGCGCGGCGCTTCATCGAGGCGCGCGGTGGCGAAGTGCGTCTGACGACCGCCGGTCGTCTTCGGCTGGATCAGGGCCGGGTCGTGGGCGTCGACGCCGGTGCGGTTCGGGTGGAGACCGCGGTCGCCATTTCGGCCGTGCCGTGGTTCGCGCTGGCCGGTTTGTTCGGCGATAGGCCTCCAGAGGAGATGGGAATGACGTGCCAGAACGCTGGGCAGATGGAGTCGTCTCCGATTGTCACCGTGAACCTCTGGCTGGATCGACCGGTACTCGACCGTCCGTTCGTTGGTCTACCTGGGCGGTCGATGCAGTGGGTGTTCGACAAGGGGCAGATCTTCGGCGGGACGGCCTCGTACCTCTCACTCGTGTCGAGTGGTGCATCGGATCTGACGAGCGCGTCGACCGATACGCTCATTGCGCGGGCGACCGATGAGATTAGGTCGGTGTTTCCGGCGGCTGTGGAAGCCGTGATCACCCGCGCCACGGTTGTGCGGGAGCCGCGCGCCACCTTCTCGTTGGCGCCTGGTCAGCCCTCGCGCCCCGGAACCGAGACGCCTCTCGACGGGCTCTTCCTGGCGGGTGATTGGACCGACACCGGCCTCCCGGCTACGATCGAGGGAGCGGTTCAGAGTGGTCACCTGGCAGCAGTTGCCACCTTGGCATATTTGCACGTTGCCGATTGACAGACGACCCGACACCCGACCATGGCATCGGTACTGATCCACTATCAGGAGATCGCGCTCAAGGGGAAAAATCGCCCCTGGTTTGTCGAGCGGCTCGTCAGCAATATCAGGACTGCCACCGCAGACCTGGGGCAGGTCAAGGTGCGTGCCCTAATGGGCCGGATCGAGCTGCGGCATCCCGATGACGACGCGATCTGGGACGAGCTGAAGCGTCGCCTTGCACGAGTGCCTGGCATTGCCAACTACTCCCGAGCGATCCGGACGCCTCGGGATCTGGACGCCATTGCCGAGACCGCGTTGGCGGAGCTGGTCGATGTAGAGGCAAGCAGCTTCCGCGTCAAGGCCCAGCGTGCCGACAAACGCTTTCCGTTGACGTCGCCAGAGATCGAACGCCAGCTGGGCGGGCGTCTCAAGGCGGCCCGCGACTGGACCGTCAGTCTCACGGCGCCCGGGTTGACCGTGTGGGTCGAGATTCTGAACGACGAGGCCTTCTGCTATCTCCGGAAGGAGCCGGGCGCCGGCGGCCTACCCAGCGGGGTGAGCGGTCGAGTGGCCTGTCTCCTGTCGGGCGGGATCGATTCGCCTGTGGCGGCATATCGGTTGATCAAGCGAGGCTGCCGGGTTCGCCTCGTACATTTCCACAGTTACCCGATTCTCTCGAATACGTCACAGGAGAAGGCGGTCGAACTCGCCGAGTTGCTGAACCGCTATCAGCTCGACAGCCGGCTATATCTGGTCGCCTTCGGCGAGATCCAGCGACGAGTGGTGCTGGCGATCGCGCCGCCGCTCCGGGTGGTCGTCTACCGCCGGCTGATGCTCAGAATTGCGGAGCGGATCGCGCGTCGGAGCGGGGCCGGGGCGCTGGTCACGGGCGAGGCGGTTGGACAGGTCGCCTCGCAAACGCTCGACAATATGGCAGTCATAGACGCGGTGGTCTCAATGCCCGTGTTTCGTCCGCTCGTCGGGATGGACAAGGACGAGATTGTGAACGAAGCGAAGCACCTCGGGAGCTATGACATCTCGATCATTCCCGACGAGGACTGCTGCACCCTGTTCGCGCCGAAACACCCGGCCACCCGCACTACTGAGAGGCAGCTGGAGGAGGCCGAGTCGGTCCTCGACATGGACGCGCTCCTCGACGAGGCCGTCGCCACTGCTGAAAGACGGGATTTCAAGTTTCCTACCCCTGCGCTCACCGACACGTCAGTGAAAGCGGACTGAGCATCCAGGGTGGTTGTTACTTGCAGTGGGGGTGGAGCACTCCAGCGTAATAGTCCCGGAGCGCTTCGTGGGTGCTCTGGAACGCCAGGTTCTTCCAGGGCACTTGGTCGGCGCTGAAGGTTGCAATCTCGATGCTCTCTTCGTCGTGATCGAGCTCGCCTCCCACTGCCGTTGCAGCGTAGACGATAATTACCGGCGGCCGCCGCGGGTAGGAGTAGATACTGATCAGGCCATCGAGACGGATTTCGAGTCCGGCTTCCTCGCGGGCTTCTCGAAGTGCGGCGTCGGTGACGACCTCGCCTCGGTCGACATAGCCACCCGGAAACACCCACAAGCCGTACCCGGGTTCGATCGCGCGCCGCACAAGCACGATCTCGTTGTTTGGCATCGAGATGATCGTGCCGACCGCAACCTTTGGATCGAAGTACACGACATAGCCGCAGGCGGTGCAGACCAATCGTGCCGGGTCGCCCTTTTTGAGCAGGCGCGACTCGAGCGTCCCGCTACAGAGCGGGCAAAAGCGGTATGGGCCTTGCCGTTCCACATGCATACGGTCGTCTTGGCCGTCGTGCGCGGCTAGATCCAGCCCTTGGTCCAGTAGTAGCCAAGCCCGATGTAGTCGTAGATCGCTTGTTGGCTGATCCGGAGGTGTCGGAGCTGAGGTCCCCACTCCCGCGTGTCCCGACTCGACCGCATCGTGCCGGGGGACGGGATAGGATCGAGCCCCTGCATCCTGAAGGTCATGGTCGCGCGGCGGATATGCGTGGGGGAGGTCACCAGCAGGAACCGCCGGACCCCGTGCTTACGGAGCAGGGGCGTGAGTCTGACCGCGTGCTGATAGGTGTTCCCGGAACGGGCTTCGACGATGATCTGATTGCGAGGGACACCCAGTGCGGCAAGCTCTTGGCTGAGCAGCGCCGCTAGCGACTGGGCCTTGGACCCGTAATTGCTCGGTCCGCCCGAGGTGAACACGAGCGCCTGTGGGATGAGCGCGTGCAATCGAGCCGCCTCGAACACGCGGAGCGCACCGACTCCGCTGATCTGCTCGATTTCGTGGCCGTGAGCCGCCACCGTGTTACTGTCGGCCGAGAGCACGACGATGGCGGTGGCGCCGTCGGTGTCTTGCAGGCTTTCGATTGGGGCGAACTCGCGCGAGAGGCCCCACACCAGCAGGTCAGCGCCCTGTGGGGTGCTGATGCCCAGGTAGGTTACAACGAGCGCCGTCAGCCAGATCTTGCCCAGCCTGGTCAGGCGCTCCCCCCCCCATAGCATCGCCACGCCGACGGCGAGACCAACGAACAGGAACTCGATCGAGCCAGGAAAGAACCAGCGTCTGAAGAAATCACTCAGAGCGGACAATGACATCCTGCCGTCGCCATTCTCCCCCGAGGCGAAGCTGTGAGTCGAGCCGGGCTCGTCAAGCCGGACGGTATAATTCGGGGCCATGTCGATCCTTAAGGTGGCCCGGATGGGTCACCCAGTGCTCCGTGAGCGAGCTCGGTCTCTCGAGCTATCCGAGATCTCCACACCCCGAATCCAGCGATTGATCGACGACATGTTCGAGACGATGCACGACAGTCAGGGCATCGGGCTGGCAGGGCCGCAGGTGCACGAGAGCATCCGAGTGTTCGTGGCCGGAGTGGACGACGAGGATGCGGGCATGCCTCCGGTGGTGATGATCAACCCAGAGATCACGCCGATCGGCTCTGAGGTCGTAGAGGACTGGGAGGGATGCCTTAGTATCCCAGACATTCGAGGTAGAGTGCCTCGGGCCATGGAAATCAGCATCGGGGCACTCGACCGTCACGGCACTCCGATCGCGATGACTGTGTCCGGCTATCCGGCCCGGGTCGTCCAGCACGAGACTGACCATCTCGACGGGGTCCTGTTTTTCGATCGGATGACGTCGTTCGACAGCCTCACCTTCCTTGAGGAGTATTCCCGCTACTGGACCGGCAAGGAGACGTAGGAGGCGCGGGGTTCTCGGCTCGTGGCGACATATCGAAGACGCCTGGATCTATTTCGATGAGGAGGGAGCCCTCATTCGAGCTAGGTATTCCACCGGTCGCGACGGCGTGATCGATTCGATCGAACGTTTCCGCGACGGACAGGTCGTCGAGGTCGAGACGCCAGGGGCTGCTTCTATCCGGTAGCTCAGTCGCGGGCCGCAGCTTGGCGGCGCCGCTCGTTTGACCGCTCCGCTCCCAATCGTTCCAGCTCGACCGAGGTGTGGTCGGCGTATGACATCGCCTCGGCGAGGGCTCGGTGGCCCGCCTGCTCGGCGATAAGGGTGTGCATCCGCTGACACACCCGCCGGTAGGCGGGGTGGCCCTGCGGCGCCGTTCGCAGTTCGATCACGTGCATCGCCTCACGGGCGTTCATCTGCATCCGGTAACGCAGTCGATACGCCATCGGCACGCAGTACTGGGCGGTCGTCGGCATCTCGGCGCTCCACTTGTCGTAGAGCGCGCAGGTCCGATCCATGACCCGCTGCCAGTCGTCGGCCGCGCCGATCTCCTCGATGGCCGCCGGCTCTGTGTACCCGTGGTAGGTCGAGAGACGCTGCCACTCGATGGTGAGCAGGCGGTGACGTTGCAGGTCACGGAATGCGCCGTAGTCGGACAGCAGGTCGAAGCAATAGTCGGTGCGTTCGAAAGCCCGGCCCGGTCGGTGGCGCCGGTTGGCGCGGTTGCCGACATAGGCCTTGAGCAGGGCGACCCGGTCATCGACGTTCATTCGCCGGGCCACCGATATCAGCTGTTCTTCGGGGAGCCGGGACGACTGGTAGAGGACGGCCGCCACGACCTTCACTTCACCTTCGGGGTCGAAGTCGGCCAGTGTGACTTCCTCGCGGGGCTCGGGTTCGAGCCCCGCCAAAATACGGCTGGTCTCGGCCTCACTGTTGCGGCGGGTCGCTGCCAGATACTCGCTCCAGCGCACTCCACGATCCTGCCGGTCGACACGGGTCAGGAAAGCGGGGATCATTTTTCGGAGCTCGGTCAGGATCTGATCGGCGCACTCACGGCTTTCGGCGAGCGGGTGTGCGCGCATTCTAAGCAGAAGCGCTTCGAACGCCTGCCCCGACCCGAAGATGCCGACGTTCGAGCGGGTCGCTGCCGGAAGCAATCCGCGCAGTGTATCCAGCGCCTTGGCCCGGATGGCAGCGCGATAGACTACCTCGGAGTCCCCATCCGTGCGGGGGTATTTCCTGCGGTAGTGTTCCTGAGCCTGTTCGAACCACCGAGCATAGGTGGCGAAAGCGTTGTCCAGCGTCTCTCGATAGCGCACCTGCAGCGGGTGGCCTTCGAGTTCCGTAGGCACGATGTATTTCCACCGTCCGCCCGGGCGGTCGGTGTAGGGGACGTATCGCGTGGACTGCTCAAGGTAGGCCATGAGACGGCCACGCTCGAGCACCTTCGTCAAGATGTTTGATACTCCTTCACAGGCGATGTGCGCGCCTCCCAGCTGAGCGACCGAGTCGTCGCCGTAGTCGCCGAAGACCCGTTCATACAGCCGTTCGGCACGTTCGACACCTACCGTCTCACTGGCGCCGGACGCTACCGCCTCGTGAAATTCGTCCAGAAACAGACGCCGGACCGACTTAGCAGAACGGGAATAGCGCGCGAACAGCGCGCCCTTCACGACCTCGGGCAGATTGCGCAGCGCGAAGACCGGTCGGTCGACGTTGGTGAAGTACGGAGCGAGGGCGCGACGTTCGTTCGCGGTAAAGTCTTCGACGGGAGAAACAGAATCTAGCACGCGTATAATTGTCGTCCGTTTTCCGCGTTCCCCAAAACCGCGTTTTACCCAACCCGTGGATGTTACGCTGTTGCCCGGTTTCAACCCCGGGCCCTTCACCGGCGCCGGCAACAACACCTACCTGCTGACCGGACGCCACCCGACGCTCATCGACGCTGGGACGGGAGAGTCCCGTCATCTCGTGGCGCTCGATGAAGCACTAGCCGGGGCTCGACTGGAGCAAGTGCTGGTCACACACGCTCATTCCGATCACGCCGAGGGTAGCTTAGCGGTGGCGGCGCAGTCGCCCGGTGCCGTCTTCAGGAAGGTTCCGTGGCCGGAGTTGGACGGACGCTACGGGGTGAGCTGGCAACCGATCGCCGACGGCGACGAGATAGAGGCCGGGGACGGGCGGCTGCGCGTCCTCCACACTCCTGGGCACGCACCCGACCACGTGTGTCTCTATGATGAGCCCACGGGTACATTGTTCGTGGCCGATCTGGTGGTGCTTGGCAGTTCGGTCGTGATCCCGGCCAGTCGTGGAGGCAGTCTGACCGATTATCTGGGTTCGCTCCGTCGCGTCCTGGAGCTGGCGCCGGCTAGGATGCTGCCCGCCCACGGTGAGCCGATCGACGATCCGCGAGCCGTCCTACTCCAGTATCTGGAGCATCGGCAGCGCCGCGAAGAGCAGGTGCTCACCGCTCTCGAGGCGGGGGCCAGGACCGCGGACACGATCGTGACCCGGATCTACCCCCAGCTGGCCACATCGCTGTTGGCTGCGGCGCGGGAGAATGTGCTGGCTCACCTGTGCAAGCTCCGGGACGATGGGCGCGTTACCTCGGACGAGGAGGAATGGGAGCTGGTGCGGTGATGGTGGCCTTCCTGGAGCATCGGTTCCAGCTCGCGGCTAATGGCACCAGCGTCAGCACCGAAGTCTTCGCCGGTTGCACGACCTTTCTCACACTCGCCTACATCCTCTTCGTGCAGCCGGCGCTGCTCAGTTCGCTCGGTCTCGATTTCGGGGCCGTTTTCGTCGCCACGTGCCTGGCCTCCGCCTTGGCCACCCTGCTGATGGCCGGATTGGCCAACTACCCGATCGCGGTGGCGCCCGCGATGGGGCACAACTTCTACTTCGCCTTCACCGTTGTTGGCGTTATGGCGGTGCCTTGGGAGGTGGCCCTCGGTGGGGTCGCGATCGCGGGCGCGTTATTTGTGGTCACGGCCGGGTTCGGGCTGCGCGAGCTCCTCATCACGGCGATCCCCATGTCCTTGAAGTACGCCATCGCCACCGGCATCGGTCTACTGATCGCCATGATCGGGTTTCAGTGGGCCGGCATCATCGTGGCCTCACCCGAGACCCTGGTCACGCTCGGCAACCTCCGCACGTCACCGGTGTTGGTGTCACTGACGGGACTGGTGGTGATGGCCGTGCTCTGGGTACGTGGGGTGCAGGGGGCGATCCTCATCGGTATCCTCGTCGCCACCGGTGTCGCCTGGTTCGGTGGGCTCATCGAGCCGCAGGGTGTCGCCAGCTTGCCGCCGTCGTTGCTGCCGACTCTGGGCCAGCTCGACGTGATCGGCGCTCTCCGTCCGGAGATGGCGGGCGTCATCTTCGTGTTCTTTTTCCTCGCCCTTTTCGATTCGGTTGGCACGCTGGTTGCCGTGGGGGAGCAGGCGGGGCTGATGCGTGACGGCAAGCTGCCTCGGGCTCGTGGTGCGCTCCTCGCCGACGCGATCGGCACGGTGGCAGGGGCGGGGTTGGGTACGTCGACCGTAACTGCTTATGTCGAGAGCGCGACCGGCGTGGCCGCGGGTGGTCGCACCGGTCTGACGGCGGTGGTCATCGCCGCGCTGTTTCTGCTCTCTCTTTTCTTCTCGCCGCTCGTGAGCATGATCGGCGGCGGTTACGACGCTGGCGGCGGAGTGACGCTCTACCCGGTGGTGGCGCCTGCCCTGATTCTGGTGGGGACGATGATGGTACGCGGTGTGCGTCGGATCGACTGGGACGACCCGACCGAGGCGCTGCCGGCGTTCCTGACCATCATGGTGATGCCGCTGACCATCAGCATCACCGACGGGATCGCGTTCGGTTTCGTGGCCTGGGTGAGCCTGAAGCTGGCGCGCGGGCGGGCCAGCGAGGTGCACTGGCTCCTCTATCTCTTCGCCGCCCTGTTTCTTTTTAGGTACGCCGTTCTTGCCTAGCCAGGCGGTTCAGCTGAGCCACTTAAGTACCGCATCTACAACCCGATCCTGCTCCTCGACCGTCATCTCTGGGAACAGAGGCAGGCTCACGATCTCGTCCTGATAGCGGGTCGAGACGGGGAAGTCCTCGGCCCGCAGGCCCAGATGCCGATGCGCCGCCAGGTTAGGCAGGCTGATGGGATAGTGCACGCCGCTGGCGATCTTACGTTCCGCGAGGAACTGTCGGAGTCCGTCCCGGTCGGCGCAGCGTGTGACATAGAGGTGAAAGACGTGCTCGTTGCCTTCCGGCAACGTGGGCGGGACCAGCCGGTCAGCCACCTCGGCCAGCCGCTCGACATATCGGTGAGCAAGTTTCCGTCGGCTCTCTGACCATGCCGGCAGGTGTCTGAGCTTTACGCTCAGGATGGCCGCTTGCAGTGTGTCGAGGCGACTGTTGTGTCCGGAGAGCACGTGGTCATACTTGCCGACGCGTCCGTGGTTTGCCAGCTTTCTTACCTGCTCGGCCAGTTCGGCATCGCGGGTCACCACGGCGCCGCCATCGCCGAACGCCCCCAGGTTCTTGCCAGGGTAGAAGCTGAAGGCCGCCATATCGCCGAAGCTGCCAGCGGCGCCTTCCTCATATCTGGCATCGTGGGCCTGGGCGGCGTCTTCGAGCACCTTGACTCCGGCCTTCCGGGCGAGGTTCATCAGCCGTGGCATGTCCACCAGCAGGCCGTAGAGGTGGACCGGCACGAGGGCCTTGACCCGTGGCGCTCGAGATGTGAGCGCGTTCTCGACCTGGTTGAGGTCGAGCGTGTAGCGGTCGGGGTCACAGTCGACGAACACCGGCGTGGCGCCGGTCATCGTGATCGCCTCGGCCGTGGCCACGAAGCTGTTGGCGGCCGTGATCACCTCGTCGCCGGGCCCGACGCCAAGGGCTAGAAGCGCCAGGAACAAGGCGTCGGTGCCGTTGCCGACGCCGACGCAGTGATCCACGCCGCACAGGCTGGCGAACGCTTCTTCGAACTGGCCGACCTCAGGGCCACCGACGAAATGACAGTGATCGAGAACCGCGTCAATTACCGGCTGTAGTTCGTCGGCGATCGAATGGCGCTGGCGCTGGAGATCGACTAGGGGCAGATTCACGAGATGTTCTCCTGACTCTGCTCCGGTTGGCCCAGCCGGTTTCGCTTGGGGACGAGACGCTCTTTGAGCGCGCGGAGGTAGATGTAGCGACCGGCGAGAAACGCGCGAGAGGACACGGGAACCTTGGCCCGATTATTTCCGCGGGCCTGATGCTTTCAAGCAGTTCAGGCGTGAAACGGGCAACGACAACGCCATGGTACACTCCCTTGGCTTACCTATAAAGCAAGCGCGGGCGGAGATGACTGTGGACGATTTCGAGAGGCTTCTAGCCCGTCCGGACGAGCTTGATTCGATTCCAGACGAACAACGGATGCTGCCACCGCTCCTTCTGGGGTTGGAGTGGGTCGACCGGGTCGCGACGTCCGTCCCGCTGATCCGACGGCTTGCGTGGTTTTTCACGTTCGAGCAGCGGTCCAGGAAGACCGAGCATGCTCTCGAGGCCCTCGGATGAGTGAGACGCGTTCGAGCTACGCCCACCCGGGGCTGCTGGTCGATGCCACCGAGCTCGTAGAACTTTTGGCGGGAGGGGAACCTCCGGTGCTCCTTGACTTGCGTCCGGCCGAGGCGTACGCCGCTGGCCATATCCCCGGGGCCGTGCACCTGGATCTCTTTGGGCTGAGTCTGATTGACACCGATCCGGCGCCGCTGGCCGCCTTTGCCTGGATGATCGGCCACCTGCTGGCATCACGAGGGGTGGAGTCGGACCGGACGGTCGTCGTTTATGACGAGCAGTCCGGGATCCGGGCGGCGAGAGCCTTCTGGTTCCTCGAGTTCTTCGCGCATTCCGGGCCGAGATTGCTCGACGGGGGCTTCGGCGCCTGGGGCGAGGCGGGCGGAGAGACCACGACCGTCGCGAACGCACCCCGGGCGACCAAGTGGGTACCAGGTCGCGACGATGCGACCCTCGCTACTTGGCAAGATCTGCGCGACTGCCTAGGCTCCAGCGAGGTCGCCGTGCTCGACACTCGTTCCGACGGCGAGTACTGCGGAACCACGGTCCGTGCAGCCCGGGGCGGCGCCGTGCCAGGTGCGGTACACATCGAGTGGAAGCAGAATCTCGACGACCGCGGACGCTTCAAGTCGGGTGAGGCGCTTCGGGCGATGTACGAGTCTGCGGGGATCACGGCCGAGCAAGAGATTGTGACGTACTGTCAGGGTGGTTATCGCGCCGCGCACAGTTATCTCGCCCTCCGCCTTCTCGGTTTCCCACGCGTCCGGAACTATATAGGCTCCTGGAAGGAGTGGGGCGACCGGATGGACCTGCCGATCGAGCAGCCGACCCCGCGTGAGTAGGCCAGATGAGGATGGAGCCGTCACGGGTGGCCAGGGTCCTGGCCCTGACCCTCGGGGTGGGGAACTGGTGGCGTGTGGGCCGGGTCCCGAGCGGATGCGGGCAACGGACCGTGAACGCCGAGTACGATCGCTAAACGAGACGTCTTCAGCTGCTCACCCTGGATTCGGACGACAACCGTAATCCAAACAACTGGAGCTACATGGACTCCGGAGCGAACTGGATCAGGGCGAGAACCGAGTGATTGAACGCTGGGAGTACTACCTGCCGGATCGGTTGCTCCAAAAGATCTGGCTCTCGCGCGCGGGAGATGAGGTGGTCGACGCCTGGGCCCACGAAGATGGCGACGGCGCCGTGGCCCGCATCGAAAGTTCGACACTGCCCAACGGTCAGGTCGACCGATGGGAGCACTATGAGGCGGATGTCCTGGCCCGAGTCGAGGAGGACATGGCTCCTGATGGCCAGCCCGACGAGTGGGAGACGTACTCCGGGAGCCTTGTCGAGTCGGCGCCGTTCGACGAAAATGGCGATGGAGTGCCGTACCGCCGCCTGCTCTACACCGAGGGAGCGCTAGTGGCGATCGAGAGCACCGGGCCGAAGACGGAACCCACCGCACCCGGATCGACGTCGGCCGCTGACTTCCATCACCTACTGCAGTCTGTTTTGTGCAATGTCTTTCCCGATAGGGGCTGCCGGTCGATGACTTGCGTGCGGCTGGAATCGTGTTCTTCGACCCAACACAGGCGCTGGGCGCTCCTGTCTGGGAGCGGCCGGAAGAATGGTGGGACACCGCTGCGGCGCGGGGCGAATGTCTTAACCGGGATGAAGGGCCATGCCGAACTTTACCTTCGAAACTAAGGCTCGGACTCTGGATCGGCTGACGGGCCGACTGGCCAAGTTCAAGATTCCAGACCTGCTGTACTTCACGGTCGCGGAGTGGCGGAGCCAGCCAGACGTCTGGTTCGGCCGGATCGCCGAGCGATTCGGCTCCGAGGCGGTCATCGTGCGCTCATCGGCCTGGGACGAGGACGGGTCCACCTGGGGACAGGCGGGGCAATATGCCTCGGTGCCTGGAGTAGGTGCCGACGACCGGGAGGCGCTCACCGACGCTGTCGATACGGTCGTCGCTAGCTATGAGAAGGGCGGGCAGCAGATCGCCAACCGGGATGAGATCATCGTCCAGCGGATGCTGGTTAACACCGTGATGAGTGGAGTGCTCTTTACGCAGGATCTGAACACGGGCGCTCCCTACTACGTGATCAACTATGACGACCAGTCCGGTCGCACCGATACGGTCACCTCGGGAGCCGGTGAGTACTCCAACCGAACCCTTTATCTGCATAGGGGCGCAATCGAGGCGGTGCGGTCGCCACGGTTCCAGGCGTTGGTCGCGGCTGTCTCCGACCTTGAGGCGGTGACCGGGAACCCGTTTCTCGATGTCGAATTCGCTCTCGACGCCGACTTTGTTCCCTATCTGCTCCAGGTACGGCTAATTACAACCCGCGCGAACTGGAACCGTGCGCTGGCGCGGCGGGTCGACCAGGCGCTGCTGGGTGTCCAGGAGTTCGTCCGGCGACGGTTTCAACCGCTGCCCGGGGTACTCGGCGCACGGTCCGTTTTCGGCCAGATGCCGGACTGGAACCCCGCCGAGATGATCGGGCGGGCACCGCGGCGACTAGCTAGTTCCCTGTACAGGAAGGTGATCACCGACGACGCGTGGCGTGACGCGCGGCAGGAGATGGGGTACGCCGTGCCCGAGGGACACCCGCTCATGGTGCTCCTAGCCGGCCAGCCCTATGTCGATGTTCGTCTCAGCTTCCATTCGTATCTTCCGGCCACGCTCGATGCCGCGATCGGCGAGAAACTGGTCAATGCCTGGCTGGAGCGACTCGTCGCCCATCCCCATCTGCACGACAAGGTGGAGTTCGAGGTGGCGATTACGGCCTATAGCTTTGATTTTGCCGAGCGCGTCGATTCGCTCATACCCGACGTGTTGAGCCCGGATGAGCTCGCGAAGTTCGAGATTACACTCCGGTCGTTGACGCGCGAGCACGTGACCGGTCTCCGCGGTGGACTCGAGTCGTCATTGGCCCGAATCCAGGCGCTGGAGCAGCTCGATGTGGAGCGTGATCTCGCCTCGGCGGATCGGTCGCCGCTGGCACTCCGCTCGCTGCTCGAACGCTGTGTCCGGCTCGGGACGGTTCCGTTCTCCATCCTTGCTAGACACGGATTCATCGCCCGCTCGTTGCTGCTGTCACTGGTGTCGAAGGGTGTGTTCTCGGCCGAGGACGCTGATGGATTCGGCAAGAGTATCCGCACGGTGGCGAGCGAGATCGTCGCAGACATGCGTCGGTTCGCCGAGGGGAGGCTCGATCGCGATAGCTTCATGGCCCAATACGGACACCTGCGTCCGGGCACATATGACATCCTCTCGCCTCGTTACGACCAGGCGCTCGAGATCTTCTCCGGCGCCCAGGCGCCGGTCGCTGATGGCGGCGACTCCGTCATTGAGGTGTCGGAGCGGCAACGGCGGGACATCGACCGTTTGCTGGCGGAGTGCGGCTTTGACGGCATTTCGGCGGCCCGCTTGCTGGACTACCTCCGGGAAGCCCCGGCGGCTCGCGAACATGCGAAGTTTGTGTTCACCCGCACCCTGAGCGACGTGCTGGAACTGACCGCCCGGTACGGAGAGGAGGTGGGGCTTAGCCGGGATGAATTGTCTCATTTGGCGATTGACGACGTGCTCGAAGTGGACGTGGAGAGCGCGCCTTACGCGGTGGAAGAGCGTTTGCGCGACAGGGCCCGTCGCGGCGCAGAAGCGCACGCGACGACTCGCGCCGTACGGCTACCGCAGCTACTCTTCGACGAGGCAGGGGTGCATGTGGTGCCGTTCCAGATCAGCCATCCGAACTTCATCACACACAACGTAGTGCGGGGAACGTGCGTCCGCTTGCGCGCTGACGACGTCTCGGTGCCAGAACTCGAGGGCCGCGTTGTGCTGATTGAGGGGGCTGACCCCGGTTTTGACTGGATCTTCGCCCATAGGATCGGTGGGCTTGTGACGGCGTTCGGCGGCGCCAACTCTCACATGGCGATTCGATGTGCCGAGTTCGGGATTCCGGCCGCTATCGGTTGTGGCGAACAGGTCTTCGAGCGGGTCTCGGCAGTGGGTGGCGTGGAGCTCAACTGCGGCGAGGGGATCATGCGGCCGGTCCGGTTGCGCTAGGACGTAGCTGGTTGTGGTCGTTTGGATCATAGGGATGTCGGGGGCGGGCAAGACGGCCATCGGTACTGAGGTGCATCGCCAGTGGAAGGCGACCGGCGCGCCGGTCGTGATGGTGGATGGGGATCAGGTACGGCGGATCGTGGGGCAGGACCAGAGCGATGCTGACTACACGCTGGTGGCACGGCGCAAGAACGCCGAACGTCTGTTCGAGATCTGTCGCTGGCTTGATCTGGAAGGGATCAATGTCGTCTGCTCCCACCTGTCGCTCTTCCCCGACCTCCGCGACCGTAACCGCGAGACTTTCTCGAGTTACTTCGAAGTCTTCGTCGACGTGCCGATCGATGTCCTGGTCGAACGAGACGACAAAGGGCTTTATCAGGCCGCGCGGCGCGGCGAGACCGCCAATGTGGTGGGGATTGACATCGATTTTCCGAGACCGGAGCGTGCGGATCTGGTCGTGGAAAACGGCGGGTTCGATGTCCCTCTCTCGTGCTGGGCCGGGGACATCCTTCGTGCGGTGGGTATAGTCGCGTAAGCCCTGATTCGGGCGGATGTGATGGCGGCCCAGTGGCCGGTGCTGGCCAGGCGATCCAGGACCGTGCCGTATTAGACCGTTTCCGCCGGACTTGCCGGCGCTTGTCCGGTCAGTCGCTCGGTCAGCCGCTCGACGACGTAGTCCTGCATCTCGGTCGTCAACTCGGGATAGATGGGGAGAGCAAGCGAGTGCTCGGCGGCGTATTCACTGTGTGGAAAACGGCCTTCGGTGTATCCAAGCGAAGCGAAGCATGGCTGCAGGTGCGCGGGCACGGGGTAGTACACCTCTGTGCCGATTCCGCTTGTGGTCAGCCATGACCGGAGGCCGTTCCGGTCTGACGACACCGAGATCACGTACTGGTTGTAGACGTGGTCCCGTCGCTCGCCACGGGGGGCTGGAGTGGTGATGCCTGGGAGCCGCAGGCGCTCGTCATAGTACGCGGCGTTGGCCTGCCGTCCGCTATGCCACTCCTCAAGGTGGTTGAGCTTGACGCGAAGGATCGCCGCCTGAAGCGGATCGAGCCGGAAGTTGCCGCCGACTAGGGCGTGGCGATACTTCGGGTGGGCCCCGTGGTTCCTCAGGCACCGAACTCGCTCAGCCAGCTGCGCGTCGTCGGTCACCACCATGCCCCCGTCGCCCATTGCACCCAGGTTCTTGCTTGGGAAGAACGAATAGCAACCGATGGTGCCCATGGCGCCGGCATGACGCCGCTCACCATTCCAGTCGTAGCGGGCGCCGATCGCCTGCGCAGCATCTTCCACCACCGGGATGCCGCGGGCCTGGGCGAGATCCAGGAGCGGTACCATGTCGGCGCATTGGCCAAACAGGTGTACGGGGACGATCGCTTTGACCCGTCCAGCGTCCGCGGAATGTTTGTCGAACCACTGCTGCAATTGGTAGGGGTCGAGATTATAGGTGGCCGGGTCGATATCGACGAAGACCGCCCTGGCTCCCAGCCGGCTGACGGTGCCGATGGTGGCGAAGAATGAATACGGGGTAGTCAGCACGAGGTCGCCTGGTCCCACCCCGAGCGCGGTGAGCGAGACGAGCAGCGCGTCGGTGCCTGATGAGACGCCGATGGCGTGCCGGCTGCCCACGTAACCGGCGATGGCCTGCTCCAACTCCTCGACTTTGGGGCCCCCAATATAGCGAGTAGAGTCGACGACCTCGTCGATGGCGATCCGGAGCGGCTCCCTAATCTGTCTCAACTGCTGCCGCAGATCGAGCAGCGGCACCTGCATCCGCGCGTTGCTCATATGGTCCGTGCCGGAGATGGAGTCAACCCGCATAGTATAATTTGGACGCTCCGAAGCACACCGACCTGAAACGCTGATCCCCGAGATTCCGCCGGGGCTCCCCAGGCCTGCCACGCAACGAGCTTTGTTATGTCTCAGCGACTGGCACGACTCCTGGCCTAATTGGAGACCTGGCGCCGTCCCATGGCGTTCCAGCCCGGGACGTCTAAAGTTACCGCTTGAGTCGAGGGTTTAGTTCAGGCTTGCCACCCGGCGCCGCAGTGCCTTGACGTGTCCCCAGATCTCGTCGCGTTCCTCCCGGGTCTCTTCCCCGTCGTCCCCGCGGGAAGCGAACTGCAGATACGCCTCCAAGTCTCGCAACGCTGCCGTGTAGTCGTTCAGATGGTAGGCGAGCAGACCTCGATCCCGGAGCTCGCTGAGCGCCGACGGGTTGATAGACAGGAGCAGCTCGGTGATGGCCCGACCCTGAGGGAACGACCTCATCCGCACGTAGAGACGCTTGAGGTTGAGCAGCATCCGCACGAGGATTTGCTGCTTGGTCGCCGGACGAAGCAGTGTCTGGGCGAACGCGACCGAGCCGCCGGCGTGACGCTGGAGCAGCGCCCGGCAGTCGGTTTCCGATAGCACCGTGCCGCCGTCGAACGGATCCACCACGACGGCGCTCTCTGGCGCGTCGCCCGTTCCCAGCGGAAAGCGGAGCAGGAAGTGCCCAGGGAAGTTCACGCCTTCAACCTGGATCCCCGCCCGGCGGGCCACCTCGATGTAGACGACCGCCAGCGTGATGGGGATGCCGGTCCGGCGCTCGAGCACCTGGTTGAGGAAGCTATTCCGCAGGTCGTCGTAATCGGTGGCGTTGCCAGCGAACCCCTGGTCTTCGAACAGATAGTGGTTGAGACTGTGCAGCGGACCCCGGGGGGCGGTTCGACCGGTGGTGTCCAGGCGTCGCGCCATGTCCTCGCCCATTTGTTCCAGTCGCCCGAGGTAGGGAGCCGGGTCGAGCGTCGGGTAGCCGAGGCGGGCAATGAGCAGTGCCGGCTCAGCCAGGCCCTGGTCGGGGCTGGTGGCGGCCCTGGCGAACTCCTGAACGAGTTCTGGCGCCACTACAGCGCGGCCGTCTTCCATCTTAATGATTATTACACCGCTAGCCGTCGGAGGAGGGCGAGGTCGATGTCCGCAATCGACGCCACGACCGCATCGGCAGCGGTCAGCGCCGAGGCCGGGTAGGTTTGAGCGACGCCGAGGCAACGGAGGCCGGCCGACTTCGCCGACGTGATGCCCCAGTACGAGTCTTCGATGGCGACGAAGCGGCCCTTGGGTTCGGTGACCAATGGACGCAGTCGCGCGACTGCCTCGAGGTACGGATCCGGAGCCGGCTTGGACTGAGACGTGTCGCCAGCGGCCACGATCGTGCGGAAGAGAGGCCGAAGGCCTGTGGCGTCCAACAGTGCCTCAATCTCGCTACCAAGCGCGCCCGACGCGATCGCGATCGGCACCTCGGCCGCGATCCGTCGCACGCATTCCGCTGCGCCTGGAAACAGCGCCTCACCAGCCGCCGTTAGCGTACTGAAGTGGTGATTTTTGGTGGACACGAGCGCCGAGAGCTCGGCGTCCGAGATGGACCAGTGCTGATCGCTGGCGATGGCCCGGAACGCCCCCACATCGTCGAACCCGAGGTAGCGGTCGAAGTAGGTCTGTTTGTCGAGGTGGCGACCGTGCGGCTCGAGGGCAGCTTGAAAGGCGCGCAGATGGAGAGGCTCGCTATCGGCGAGCACGCCGTCGAAGTCGAACACTACCGCTGCAAGCGGCACGGGTCAGGGTTGGGCCGGGGGAGTGTCCCCGGAGGAATCCGGCGTTTGGTCGAAGTCGACCTTCGGGGCGTCGAAGCCCGGCGCCAGTTGCTCGCCGGCCCGGATGTGGACCTCGAGCCAGTTTTCTCTGGGCGGTACCGGGCATTCCCAGGATTCGTCGTAGTAGCAGTTCGGGTTGAATGCCCGGTTGAAGTCCAGTTCGTAGATACCGCTGGCGGTGCGTGGGAGCTCTAGGTAGCGGCCTCCACCGTAGGTCTCACTGTCGTTCGTCGTGTCCTTGAACATGATGAACAGTGAGTCGATGGAGCGAACCGGCGCCTCGGCCAGCGCCGAAAGTTGCATCGGTTCGCCGTTGAGTGCGAACTTCAGGACTCCGACTCGTTGCATCGGAAAGATCTGACCGGTTGAGTATGGAATGTCGAAGACCTCCTGCTCAGGAGAGACTTCGAGCGCGGCCGCGACCCGGAAGGTCGGATCTGGATCGTAGTAGTTGATAGGCAGAAGCACTCCCCGTCGCTCGACCGGGATCGGTGAGAGCGGGTTTTCCCGGTGATACTGGTTCAGCTGGTCGCGATGCGTCGTCAGCTGCTCCAGCCAGCCGGTCTCATCTGGCGGCGGCGCCGTACAGGCAGCAGACGCCACGAGCGCCGCTGTCAGGATGGCTGATCCAACTGGTACGTTCCACTTCATCCCAAGCTATATCCTGCCCTGTCGACGACCGCGTCCGCAAGCCGCCGACGCATGGCGGTGGTGTTGACTGGCGCGACCTTGAGCAGACGCCTGAGCGCACCCAGGTTAATCCGCAGTGAATCGCCTTCGTCCATTGCCGCCAGTGCCGACCGTGCGGCCGCCTCGATCCGATAGGCGGCGTCGTTGACCCAGACCGCCGCGGCGTCCTGTTGAAGCGCGGCCGAGTTTGGGGTGTCGTCCGCCGCCTGAAGCGCTCGGAGCACGGCGCTTTCGGAAAGGAACGTGTCAATCAGTATGTCCGCCGTCCACGAGAGGATCTCCTGTTCTTCCGTGAGCTTCTCGCCATAGCGCTGCATGGCGAGTCCTAGTACCATGATGGCCGCCTTCTTGAAGGCCGCCACAACTTTCCGCTGCTCGCCGAGCGGCTCGTCGGACGGTTCCGAGAGCGCCGGCGGGCTCATGATCTCGTCCTGAAGCTGCTTGGCCGCTGGGATGAGGGGAAGGCCGCCCTTCAGCGCACGCCGGATGAGCGTACCTGGAATCAGGAGCCGGTTGATCTCATTGGTGCCCTCGAAGATGCGGTTTACACGGCTGTCGCGATAGTGTCGCTCGGCAGCGTAGTCCTTCACGAACCCGTTTCCGCCATGTATCTGGACGTTCTCGTCGAGCACATAGTGAAGCATCTCGCTGCCCGCGACCTTAAGGATGGAGCACTCGACAGCCAGCTCCTCGAGGGTGTCTCGTAGCAGGGCCGCATCTTTCGCGTCGTGGTTGGCCAGCGCGTCGTCGAGCGTACCGGTGGTTCGATAGATGCCGCTTTCGACCGCGTAGGTACGGGCGGTCATCTCGCCAATCTTGTATTTGATCGCCCCAAAGCTGGCGATCGGCCGTCCGAACTGGTGGCGTTCGGCGGCATAGCGGGCCGATTCTCCGATGGCGCTGGTCGCGCTTCCGCTTGCCATCACCGCGAGCTTGAAGCGGCCGTAGTTCAGCGTGTTGAACGCGACCTTGTGTCCCTTTCCGATATCACCGAGTACGTTGTCAGCCGGTACCACCACATCCTGAAAAATGACCGGTGTCGTGGATGAGCCATGTAGGCCCATCTTGTGCTCTTCTTTGCCGGTGGACACGCCGGGGTAGGTCCGCTCGACCAGGAACGCGGTGAAGTGCTCGCCGTCGACCTTGGCGAATACCACAAATAGGTCGGCGAAGCCGCCGTTCGTGATCCACATCTTCTCGCCGCTGATCTTGTAGCTGCCGTCGTCCTGGCTGGTTGCCCGGGTCTTGGCGCCGAGCGCATCCGATCCTGAGCCAGATTCGCTGAGACAGTAGGCGCCGACCCACTCGCCGCTGACCAGCTTCTCGAGATAACGGGCCTTCTGGTCCTCGGTGCCGAAACACTGCAGCGGCAGGATGGCGAGACCGGTCTGCGCACCGTAGGTTGATCCGAACGAGCCACCCTGGCCAATCCGGCACCCGACCACGACCGAGGACGCTTTGTCGAGCTCGACCCCGCCGTATGCCTCGGGTACGTCGGTGCCCATCAGACCAAGCTCGCCCGCTCGACGGACGAGCTGACGCGCCAGCTCCCAGTCTTTGGTTTCCAGTTGGTCGTGGTTGGGCGTGATCTCTTTGGAGACGAACTCCTCGGCGGTCTGATCGATCAGTCGATGCTCTTCGCTCAGTCGCTCGGGAGTGAACGTCTCGCCTGGAGCCGACTCCTCTAGGAGCCAGGCTCCACCCTTGATCCCAGCCGGCGTTGCTGTGGTCGTCATCGTCAGATCCTCATCAAAAGAGACGGGGCGTTGGCCCCTTCAGGTCAGTCGTTCGAAGATGCCGGCGGCGCCCATTCCGCCGCCGACGCACATGGTGACCAGGCCGTAGCGCCCTTCGCGCCGCCTCAGCTCGTATAGCAGGCTGGTCGTTAGCTTGGCGCCGGTGCAGCCGAGCGGATGTCCCAGTGCGATCGCGCCGCCGTTGACGTTCAGCTTGTCCCGATCGATCGGAAGCTCCCGCAGGCAGGCGAGCACCTGGGCGGCGAACGCCTCGTTGAGCTCAACGAGATCGATGTCGTCGAGGCTTAGGCCGGTTCGTTCGAGTACCTTCTTGATGGCGGGCACCGGGCCCACTCCGAAGCGTTCGGGGTCGACACCGGCGGTGGCGTAAGCCACGAACCGCCCGAGCGGTTGAAGGCCAGCGCGCTCGGCGCGTTCCCGCGAAGTAACCACGACCGCCGCCGCACCATCGCTCGTCTGCGACGAGTTTCCCGCGGTTACCGACCCACCCACGCGGAAGGCTGGGCGCAGGCCGGCTAACACTTCGAGCGAGGTGTCGGCGCGTGGGCCTTCGTCCGTGTCAAACTGAACGGCGTTGACGGTGGGTCGGCTTCCATTGCCTGGCGCGACAACCTTGATGTCGAGCGGCGCGATCTCGTCCTTGAAGCGCCTGGCATCGATAGCCGCGATCGCGCGCTCGTGGCTCGCCAGTGCGTAGGCGTCCTGCTCTTCGCGAGACACCTCCGCCTCACGCGCGTGGTTCTCTGCGACTAGGCCCGTCGAGAGATACACGTCAGGGTAGTCCTGCATCAACTGGGGATTCGGGGCGATCTTGTTGCCACCCATCGGAATCAAGCTCATCGACTCGGTGCCCCCGGCGATAATGGTCTCCGCCGCGCCCACCATCACGCGCTCCGCCGCGTAGGCGATCGCCTGCAGGCCCGAGGAGCAGAACCGATTGATGGTGACTGCCGACGCGCTGTTCGGCACTCCGGCGCGAAGGCTCGCGATGCGCGCCACGTTCATGCCCTGTTCGCCTTCGGGCATGGCGCAGCCGAGAATGACGTCCTCTACCTCCTCCGGTGCGATGCCTGGCGCGCGGTGCAGCGCTTCCTGGATGACGGTGGCCGCCATCTCGTCGGGACGGGTTGCCCGAAGTGTTCCCTTGGGGGCCTTTCCCACCGCCGTGCGTACTGCCGAGGCGATGACTGCGTCGGTCATGACTGCTCCTCCCCGAATCCGCGCTCGATCGCGGTGCCTACGGCCGGTACCCAGCCGTCGAATAGATGATTGGCGCCGTTGATCACCGTGAGGGTCTTCGGCGGATTGACCTGTTCGTAGAACTCTCGGAGTAGGGCGATCGGGATGAGCTCGTCCTCGGTCCCGTGGATGAAGCACATCGGTTTTCCGCTGGCGCGGACACCCTCGAAGTCACGTCTCCCAACCGGAGGCGCGATCGCGAGTAGCCGCGTAACCCGAGGATCGGTCACGCCAGCAGTCAACGCGATCCAGGCGCCAAGGGAGAACCCCGCCGCCCACAGCTCGGCGCCCGGACAGGCGTCGGCGACGAAGTCGAGCCCGGCTTCGAAATCGGCTCGTTCCCCGCGCCCTTCATCCCACTGGCCCTCGCTGGTGCCGACTCCGCGAAAGTTGAACCGGAGGACCGCGCATCCGAGGCGGAGAAAGGACTTCGCCGTGCGGTAGACCACTTTGGTGTGCATCGTGCCCCCGTGCAGGGGGTGGGGGTGACCGACAACGACTCCGGCGCGGACTTGGCCCGAGGGGCGGTCGAATAGCGCTTCGAGGCGTCCTGCCGGCCCATCGAACTCGCGGACCGTCCTGTGGGTCCCGCTCGCTACGGGTGTCACATCGGTCGGGTTCATGCTGGTTTCTGCAACGGTTCAGGTTGGCGTGTGTGTTCGATCACGAATTGACCAACTGTCTCGGCGAATCGTGCCGGTTTCGTGACGAGACCGAGGTGCCCGGTACCCACGATGGTGTGAGCCTTGGCTCCTCGGATCCTCTCCGCGTAGCGACGTGTCCCTTCCACTGCTACCACCCGGTCGAGCCCCGGCTCCCCGGTAACGACGAGCGTGGGAGCGCTTACATGATCGCAGGCCGTCGCGAAGTCGACGGTACCATCGGCCATCAGCTTCGCTCTGGCCGCCATGCGGGTCGGCGAGAACGGGTGTCGTACCACTGTCGCTAGGTGGCGTGCGGTAAACCTCAGACGCAGGCCAAGGTGGTCGAACGCCTGCCAGATTTCAGGTCCCACCCGAAACGGCGACTGTGCGGCGAACAGCGGCGAGAGCAGTCGCGGCGCCCGCAGATACCACCCGATCCGGCAATCAGGACGCCATTCCGGAGCCGGCGTCGACGCGAGCACCAGCGATCGGGTCGCTGCGGGTCGTCGCGAAGCCCAGTACAGAGCGATCAAGCCGCCAAACGACACCCCGCACACTGCCGCGTCGCGAAGATTGGCGCTCGCCATTAGATCGTCGATCTGCTCGAGGTAGTTGTCGAAGCCGCGCAGCGGGTCGTAGTCACGGCCACTGCCAGGTTCGCCGGCCAGCGAGACGGTCAGGACCCGACAGTAGCGGGACAGGTGATGGACAGCTGGTCCCATCCATTCCCAGCGTCCCTGGACTCCTGCCACGAGCACCAGCGGTGGACCGGACCCGACATCGACCAGACCAGTCATCGCTCTAGTTCCTGAGGGTTTTCCCTGTCTTCAGCGTGTGACGGATCCGTTCCAGCGTCTTGGCTTCTCCGCACAGCTTGAGGAATGCCTCTCGCTCGAGGTCGAGCAGGTGCTGTTCGCTCACTGTCGTCTGGTGTGGGAGGTCGCCGCCAGTCATGATCCGAGCGATCTGCCTAGCAATCAGCGCGTCGTGGTCGCTGATGTGCCCGCCTCGCCAGGCCAAATGGACCCCGAGTTCGAGCGTCGCCCGCGCATCGTCGCCGCCGACGAGGACCGTGTTGCGGTGCGCGGGGGTGCGGTAGCCATCATGCACCCGTTCGAGCGCGGTGGTCTTGGCATCCGTCATCAGCCGTTCCCGATTCATGGAGATGCCGTCGACCTCACGGAGGAGTCCGAGGCGTCGCGCGTCGGCCGCGCTGGTTGAGACCTTGCCGAAGCCGATGAGCTCGAACGCTCGCTGGAGCCGAGGCAGCGGGTCGCCTCCGGGGACGGTTGCATCGATCGCCCGAAGCGTCAGCTCTTTCGTCCCACAGCCGGCCGGGATGAGTCCGACGCCGACCTCGACCTGACCCATATAGCTCTCGGCCGCGGCCTGGACCCGATCGCCGTGCAGGACCATCTCGCATCCGCCCCCGAGGGTCAGCCCGGCCGGTGCCACGACGACCGGCACCGGAGAGTAGCGGAGCCCAAGGATCGCCCTCTGGAAACCGCGCACCATCAGGTCGATCTCGTCCCAGTTCCCTTCCTGCGCTTCGAGGAGCACCATCATCAGGTTGGCGCCCGCGCAGAAGTTCACCGCGTCGTTGCCTACCACCAGCGCGGAGTACCGTTCGGCTGCCACGCTGGTGCCCGCCATCAGCATCTGCACGGTGTCGCCGCCGATGGTGTTCATCTTGGAGTGGAACTCGACGGCGAGCACCCCGTCGCCAAGGTCAACAAGACTGGCTCCGCTGTTCTTCCGCACCACGTCCCGTTCGGCTCTGGCCGTGGCCAGGAGCTGCAGTTCTGGACCCGCCGGCCCAAGGGCGCCTTCGCGAAACCGGCGTCGGGACTGATCCGAGCCGCGGGGTGCCAGACCCGCCCATTCCAGGGTGGCTGCCGGGAGGTCGATTTCGCCACCAGCGTCCAGCACGGTGTCGAGGCCGATCGCGTCCATCAGCTCGAACGGTCCAAGCTCCCAGCCGAATCCCCAGCGAAGGGCGCGGTCGACGTCATCCGGGCTGTGGGCGATATCGGGGCCGATCTGCGCGGTGTAGAGCAGCGTCTTCCCGAGGGTGGCGCGCATGAACTCGCCCACCGGATCTCGACCGTTGAACAAGGTTTGGACCCGTTCGCCAAGATCTTCAATAGATCGGGCCGCATCGATCGCGCCTAGGCGAGCCGACTGACGCTCGCGATACTCCATAGTGGAGGGGTCCAGGGCGAGGATGGTCGTCCCCTCCGGGCCGCGCTGCTTCTTGTAGAATCCCTGACCGCCTTTCTCACCGGTCCAACCCTTTTCGACCAGCGAGCTCACGAGTTCCGGGAGGACGAACGCTTCCCGCTCTGGCGATTCGAGCCGATCTACCAGGTCGGTGGTGACGTGCGCGAGGATATCGATGCCCGCAATGTCCATCGTGCGGAAGGTCGCGCTCTTGGGGCGGCCCAGGGCGGGTCCCGTCATCGCGTCGATCTGTTCGATGGTGTATTTGCCGGTGGCCAGTTCATCCAGCGCCCGGGCTACGCCGAAGAGCCCGATGCGATTGGCGATGAAGCTCGGGGTGTCCTTCGCGATGACCACGCCCTTGCCCAGCTGACGATCGACGAAGTCGGAGATCGTGGTTACGATGGTGGGCTCGGTGTCCGGGGTAGGGACAACTTCGACTAGGCGCAGGTAGCGAGGGGGGTTGAAGAAATGGGTGCCGAGCCAGCGGCGACGGAATCCTTCGCTGCGTCCCTCGGCGATGGCGCCGACCGGGATACCCGAGGTGTTCGAGCTAACGATAGCGTCGGGGCGGCGATGGCCGTCCACCCGTTCGAGCAGGGCCTGCTTGATCTCGAGGCGCTCCACGATCGCTTCCACGATCCAGTCGCACTCGGCGAGAGTTTCCAGATCCTCGTCGAAGCCGCCAAGTCTGATGCGGCGCTTGAGATCGCTGGAGAAGAAGGGGTTCGGACTGAGCTTCGCGGCGCGGTCGAGGCCGCCCGCGGCGGTAGCGCGGTCGAGGTCGAGCAGGAGTACCTCGATGCCGGCGTTGGCAAGATGGGCCGCAATCTGTGCGCCCATGGTGCCGGCGCCCAGCACAGCCACGGAGCGAATAGGGGGGGCGGTTACGTCGGTAGTGCCGGTCATCGCTTCCTCAGTCCCTGCACGAAGAGGTCGACGACGTCGTCGGCCTGCGCCACGAGCCGATATCGGCGGCGGCTGAGAATCCAATTGGTTGCCATTTCGTCGAGTGCGCCGTAGAACATCTTGGCCGCGAGCGTGGCACTGGCCTCGGGCCGGAACGTTCCTTCATGCTGTGCACCAGCAATCGCGTCCCTGATCGCGTTCAAATAGTCTTGGAGGAGCGTCGAGGAGAACCGCTCCATGAACTTTGTGGACTGCCGTAGTTCGACCTGAAACACCACCGCCATATCCCGATCGCGCCCCAGATGCCCCAGGTGCACCCGGGCCAGCCGATGCAGTCGTTCGACCGGATCGGCGACACCTTTGAGCGAGGCGTTGGCCTCGGCCATCGCTTCCTGCATCCGTTGCTCGAAGATCGAGATCAGCAGATCGTCTTTATTCTCGAAGTACAGATACACCGTGCCTGCCGCCACGCCGGCCTCCTTGGCAACGTCGGCTACCTGGGCATGGAAGAATCCTCGTCGGGCGAAGAGCTTGGTTGCGGCGCGCAGAATCAGCTCCCGCTTGTCGGCGGTGGAGGGTTGACGGACGGCGCGACGGCTGGTGGCAGCAACGGGCATGGCGACCTAATGAATGAATGTTCATTCATTTAAATTTATTGTGGCAACCCCTTGCGGCGGTTGTCAAGCGAGCACCGCTGCGGTGTCCGGGCACAAAAAAAGGGCGCTGCTAGCGCCGCCCTAGACAGAGGGACAATCACGGCGGTCTATCCGTTGTGGCTGGGCCGTTTAGGGGGCCGACGAACGGTGCCCGCGTGCAGCGGGGGGATGCTAGGGGAGCGCGTCCAGAGTTGCCCTGGCCTGGACACCTTCCTCCGAGTCCGGGGCCTTCTCGACGACCTGTTCGAAGAATCCCTTCGCCGTCGGGATATCGCCTTTGTTCAGGGCGACCAGAGCCAGTTTAAAGAGCGGCTTTTCCCAGTTCGGGTCAGCCTGGTTCGCCTGTTCGTAGTAATCCTTGGCGTTATCGACGTCGCCCTTGGCGAACTCGACTTCGCCAAGATTGTAGAGGTCTTCGCGTGAGGCGGTGCCGGTCTCGGCGAGAATCGACCCGGCGCCTTCGAAGTCGCCCATCGCCATCCGAACGCGCGCGATCTGTGGGTTGACGACGCTGGCTACGCCCGGGTCGGCCTCTATTGCGGTCTCGTAGGCGGCGATCGCCTCTTCGTTCTGTCCCTGTTCGAGGTGCGAGTTGCCGATCATGATGTGCGCGTCGGTATAGGCCTGGAACTTGGCGAGAATCGCCTCGAAGGAGGAAATTGCCTCAGCCCACTCTTCGTTCTCGTATGCCGCGTTCGCCGCATCGATTTCCGCCTGGAGCGCCTCAGGATCCATACCGCCCAGCGCTTCGTTGCCATAGCGGAGTTCGAGCTGGCTGAGCACGCGGTCCATCTCGACCTCGATGTCCGGGTTGCGCCCTTGGCGGATCCGGATGCGGCCAGGGTTCGGCTGGAAGCCGTCGGCCTCGGCCGACACGCTCCACTGCCCGCTGTTGAGACCTAGCATGGTGAAGCCACCGACGCTGTCGGTCTGCTGCTCGAGGCGAGGGGGGTTGGCTTCAGGGTTCTCGAGAACCACTATGGCGTTGGGGATCGGCTCGCCCGTTGAACTGTTGATCACCTTACCGGCGAGCATTCCGCCTTGTGCCGCGGCTGTCGCGCTCGCGAAACTGAACACGAGCGTCACGAGCATGCAGGATCTGAGGAACTGGCGCATGAGCATCTCCTGGGGCTGCAAACCGCGGAGAAGTGCCGCGGTAAGTACCGTCACGATTATAGACTACAGCGTGCGTTCCGGCGCCAGGCTGCGGCAATCCGCCGCCGTCAGTCTAGGCCGCTCAGCGCGGCTTGCGCCTCGGTGTTTTCTGGGTCCGCTTCGAGCGCCTGGCGGAAGGCGGCTCGCGCTTCTTCGGGGCGCTCCTGGGCCAAGAACGCGTGGCCGATGCTGAGGTGGAGGCTCGTCATCGCCGGAGCTTCTTCTAGCACCTCACGGTAGCGTTGGATCGCCGCATCATACTGGCCTTCGTCGAACTGGGCATCGGCCTCGTCCAGCGCTGCGGCCAACTCGCTGGCCTTGAGCCCCGCGAGCACACCTGAATCTGGAGCGGGGGGGTTGAACAGATCGCGATCCATGGTGAAGGTGACCCGCGTAGCCGGACCTGACGCGCGCACGCCCACGAACCCCTGAACCGGCTCGAAGCCGTCTGCCGAGATGGCGAAGAGCCACTCGCCACGGTTCAGGCCGATGAACATGAAACGCCCCTGAGGGTTGGTGACCGCGGTCTGACTGGCCTGCGACACCAGACTCTCGGCTGAGATCGATGCGCCCTCGACCCCGTTTCCGTCTCGGTCTCGCACGACCCCGCGCACCCGTCCCTGAGCGGCTGCCTCGGCGGTGAATCCCAGGACTAGCGCGGCGACGACGACTCCTAGGCTGAATCGCGGCATGCTGACTCCCTCCGTGCGAGGGACGAACCGGTATAGTGCCGGGTGACCCGAAAGTATAATCCGATCGTGCCCCTCCAGATCCAGGGTCGACTGCACTTTGGGCGGTGTCTGGTCCTGGTCTGTCTGGGCTGCCTCCTTGTCGCCTCTGTTCCCACACCAGCCCGCTCCCAGATCGATGAGGAGCGTCTTGACCTCATCGACGGACTGATCCTGGAAGCGATCCAAGACGGGAACCTACCTGGCGCGGTTGTCCTGGTGGGCCATCAGGGGGAAGTGGTCTATCGTCGAGCTTTTGGCGAGCGGAACGTCGTGGGCGTCCGCGAGCCGATGACGCTCGACACGATCTTCGACATCGCGTCGCTGACCAAGGTGGTGGCCACCACCAACGCCGTGATGACGATGGTTGAGGATGGTCGGCTCCGGCTACGCGACCGTGTCGCCAACCACTTGCCAAACTTTGACCGACACGGCAAGGGCCCGATCACGATCGAGCATCTCCTGACACATACATCAGGATTGCGTCCCGATCTCCCGCTCGAGGAGATCTTCATCGGGGCAGACGAGGCCGTCGCCAGAATGCTCGAGGAGTTGCCCGAGGCTGCCCCCGGCGAGCGGTTCATCTACAGCGATCTCAACTTTATGCTTCTTGCCGAGATCGTGGAGCGTGTTGCTGAGATGCCGTTCGAGGAATTCGTTCGAGAACGCGTCTTCGAACCGCTGGGGATGCGAGACACCATGTTTCTTCCTCCAGCCTCGCTGACATCCCGAATTGCCCCCACCGAACCTTGCGTTCCGCTGGCCTGGCCCTGCGGAGGACCGGGTGCTGAGATGCTGCGCGGACGGGTGCATGACCCGACCGCACGCCGCATGGAGGGCGTGGCCGGCCACGCGGGGCTGTTTTCCACTGCCGATGACCTGGCCCGGTTTTCACTCATGCTGCTCGGGGGCGGCGAACTGGACGGAAACAGGGTGTTGAGCGGGGCGTCAGTGGCTCGCATGACTGAGGTGTCTACGCCGCCGGGTATGGCTGACCGCCGTGGTCTGGGCTGGGACATCGACTCACGTTTCTCGTCCAACCGAGGTGGGCTGTTCGGGGCCGGTTCGTTCGGACATACCGGCTTTACCGGTACCTCGCTCTGGTTGGATCCGGCATCGGGAACCTTCGTCGTGTTTCTCTCCCACCGTGTACATCCGGACGGGGAAGGGGCTGTGACGGCCTTGCGAGGGAGGGTGGCGACGGTGGCGGCCTCGGCCATCAGAAACCGTTCCTTCCAAGTGGCCCCGCGCGTGTCGGCCGGGGTAGATGTGCTCCGAGACCGAGGGTTCGACCGGCTAGCCGGACAGCGGGTTGGGTTGGTGACGAACCAGACCGGCCAGACACGCGACGGCCGTTCGACCATCGACCTATTCCATGACGCGCCGGACGTTGACCTGCACGTGCTGTTCAGTCCAGAGCATGGCATTCGTGGGGCTGAGGACGGTCCAGTGGCGTCCGGCCGGGACGCGCGAACTGGATTGCCGATCCACTCGCTCTACGGTGACACTCGTCGACTCACGGCTGAAACGCTGGACGGGCTGGACACCTTGGTGGTTGATCTGCAGGACGTCGGCGCGCGTTTCTACACGTACGCCGCCACGACTGCCTACGTGCTCGAGGCGGCGGCGCGGCATGGACTCCGAGTGGTTGTGCTCGACCGCCCGAACCCGATCGGCGGACGAGTCGAGGGGCCACTCCTCGATGAACGTCACCTCGGCTTCACCGGTTACGTCTCAGCGCCGACCCGTCATGGCTTGACGCTGGGTGAGTTGGCAAGATTCTTTAACGGCGAGCGGAGTATCGATGCGGAACTGGAGGTGGTGCCGGTTCGCGGCTGGACCCGCAACCGGTGGTTCGACGAGACCGGTCTCCGATGGGTAAACCCCTCTCCAAACATGCGGAATTTGCATCAGGCGTTGCTGTACCCAGGCGTCGGCGGGATCGAGGGGACTAATCTGTCGGTTGGGCGAGGTACCGATACACCGTTCGAGCAGATCGGCGCACCGTGGATCGATGGGCCGGTGTTGGCCGAGGCCTTGAACGCGGTCGGGGTTCCCGGGGTGCGTGTGTACCCGCTGAGCTTCACACCCACCGCGAGCCGCTACGCGGGAGAACGGTGCGGCGGGGTTTTCTTCGTGGTGACTGATCGCGAGCGGTTCGAGCCGGTACGGTTCGGCCTTGAGATCGCCGTGGCGCTCTGGCGCCTCCACGGCGATATTTTCCAACTTGACGCGAGTGAGCGGCTGCTCGGGTCGGCCGAGGTCTTGGCGGCGATTGAGCGGGGAACACCGACCTGGGAAATCGCCGCGTCATGGGCCGAGGGAGAGGCGCAGTGGCGCCGCCTTATCGCCCCGTATTTACTCTACGATTGAGGCGTGGTGCGGTTCGCCGTTCGACGGCGACTCGGCCTCGGCGCTTTGCTTGGTCCGATACATTGCCTCGTCCGCTTCCCGGATGCGGTTCATGATGTCGTCGTCGTGTGTTTCGACGTCCGAGCATCCGACGCTGAGTCCAACTCCGGTCGGGAGCCCCGAAGTTGCCAGCGCTTCCCTGAACGACCGGCGCAGGTCCGCGCCCTTATTTCGTGCCTCGTCGAGGTTGCACGAGAGCAGCAGTAGAAACTCGTCCCCGCCCCAGCGAAAGACGTAGTCCGATTCACGCACGTTGCGCCGAAGGAAAAGCGCGACGTACTCGAGCACCCGGTCGCCTGCCTCGTGCCCGATGGAGTCGTTCACCATCTTCAAGTGATCGATGTCGACGAACAGGATCGACAGCGGTACGTCATAGCGCTGTTGCCGCTGAAGCTCTCGTTTGATCACTTCATGAAAGAACCGACGGTTGTGGCAGCCGGTCAGCGCGTCGGTGATGGCCATCTCCCGCAGTTCCACCTGGGTCTTTTGCAGGCGCCGGTTGGCGAGTCGAAGCTCGAAGGTCATCTCTTCGAAGACCAGCAAGTGCATGCCTAGTGCTGCGAACAGAAACAGGAGCCCGTTGACCACGATCAGCTCGGATGGGACCGTCGCAGCCAACCCACGGACGAGGGTGATCCCGATCCAGGCCTGGGTGACCGCAGCCAGCAACAGGGCTACCCCGATGACGCCGGCGCCCAGCAGTTGCGTCCGCTGCAGTACACCCAGGTAGGCCAATCCACCGCCGACGAGCAGCGCCGATGCGATCAGGTACCCAGGCAACACGGCTTGGACAGGGTCGAGCGACAGCGGACTGAGCACGCACCACGTCAGCACCGGGATGAACAGGAGGAGATAGCGCCGACCGGGCCAGCGCCGCTCCTGAAAGGTGGTGGCGCTTAGCGCGATGGCGGCAATTGCCATGAGGGACAGCGCCCGGGCGAGACCGAATCCAAGGGCGTCGAGCACAGCTGTGCCGTGGTCGCGCCCACTGAGTGTGAGCGATCCGGTCAGAGAGGCCCACGCTACGACCCACTGCAGGATGTAGAGCCGACGACGGAAGACGTAGAGGAGGGTGACTAGTGCCGAGATCACCATCGTGCCCAGCGCCCCGAGGTGGGTCGGGTAGGCAATGCCGAAGGCGCCGGCGGGAAACAGCTCTATCTGGTCCACGTGCAGGGCGTGGCCGCACCCCAGCACCAGACTGGGCACCGCCTGGGCTGATCATACGTCGCGCCGGTCCGGCGGAAAGTGGTTGGTGCTCTAGAGCTGGTAGAGCATCCAGTAGACGATCACGCCAGTCACCGAAACGTAGAGCCAGATCGGCATGGTCCATCGCGCGATGGCCGCGTGGCGCCGGTCGTCGCGAATGAGACCCCGGCGAAGGGTGATCAAGGCCAAGGGGAGAATCGCGGCAGCCAGGATGATGTGGGAGATCAGGATCGTGAAGTAGACGATCCGGATCGTCCCCTCCCCCGTGAACGGCTGTGAGCCGACCTGCGCGTGGTAGATGAGGTAGGAGATTAGGAACAAGGTCGAGACGCCAAAGGCGGCCAGCATGCAGCGACGGTGGAGCTCAATCTGGCGACGGCTGATTAGGACCCATCCGGCGGTTAGCAGCAACGCCGCGATACCGTTCAGGGTGGCGTTGAGCACGGGCAACTGGGTGATTTCGAGCATGGCGATTAGCCTACCAGAGGCTGTCCAGCAGCAGGAGCCCCCAGGCCAGAGGCAGGTAACCCAGTGTGGCCCGGAAGAGATCGCGTGCCCGCTCAACCGTCGGACCCTCGGCGAATCTCAGCGCCAGCGCCAGTAGCAGCATGTCCATGACCACCACGCCTACCGCGTAAGTCCCTCCCGCCAGGCCGGTCCAGGCGGGCCCGAGGCTGGCGGGGATGAGGAGTATGCTGTAGACCATGAGGTGACGGGTGAGATGCACACCGCTCGGGTCAACGACGGCCAGCAGCGGGAGCCCCGAACGCTCGAAGTCTTCTCGATAGAGCCACGTTAGCGCCAGGAAGTGTGGCAGCTGCCAGACGAAAACTACCCAGAAAAGTGCCCAGGCTTGGGCGGTCAACGGCGCTACCGCGACCCACCCGATTACGACCGGGAGAGCGCCGGGGATGGCGCCCACCAGCAGTGCCCAGTGGGACCGACGCTTGAGCGGTGTGTAGATCACGACGTAGCTAAACAGAGTGGCCATGGCCACGACCGCAGCCGTGGGGTTCACGAGTGTTGCCAGCTGGGTCAGTCCCACCAGCGCGACCGCGACCGCGAACCATACTGCCTCGGCCGCCTGCAGCCGCCGAGCCGGCAGCGGCCGGCTGCGCGTGCGGGTCATCCGCTCGTCGAGGTCGATCTCGGCAGCTTGATTGAGCGCGGCCGCTCCGCCTGCCACCAGCGCCGACCCGATGGCGGTATGAGTGAGAAGTACCGGATCCAGCGGCCCGGATCGCGCGGCGAGATACCCGACGCCAGCGGTCACGACCACGAGCGAGTTGAGGCGTGGTTTGGTCAGCGCTAGGAAGTCGAGCAGGCGGTGACGCGGTGTGTCGAGGGCCGCGTCACCGGTCTTCATGCGTGGGCTCCGGGGGGGGACGTCATACGCATGGCCCCGACGACGAAGGGTAAGGAACAGGCCGGCCCGACGCCTGGTCGGCGTCGGGCCGGTTGACGAACGAACGGAGAGCGCCGCTGTTTATGGCGCGGTGAACGTGAAGGAGACCTCGGCGGTCTGGCCGGTGGCAATGGTCACGTTCTGGGTCTGGGTGCCGAGCGCTTCGTGCCAGGCTTCGATGACGTAGTCACCCGGAGGCAGCGTGCTGATGTCGAACATCCCGTCGGTTCCCGTCACTTCGAAGTACGGATGGTCGAGCACGCCGACGTAGGCGTTCATCCAGCCGTGCACGTCGCATTTGAACGGCACCATCACCTCGGCGGCGTTGAAGGTGCGTTCGAACTCCATGCCCTGGATCGGCTGTCCCATGTTGAACTCTTCGTTCGCTGCAGGAGTGGCGTGGATGTTGTGCAGCGTTGCGTCGCTGTTGACGATCTTTAGGGTTTGGCCCACCTGCAAGCCCAGGACGTGCGGGGTGTAGCGGCAACCTTCCTGGTTGAGGGTGATTACGTCGCTGGAGGTCGGGAAGTTCTGTCCCTCGAGCCCCTCCTTTACGTAGACGAACACGTTACCGAGGTGCCCATCGCTGCCCACGAAGGTGTTCGACACGGTTTCGGTCGCTGCCTCGACGCATGCCGGGTCGGAGGCCATCATGAGCTCTTCAGCCGCCGGGAGCTCGCCGTCGATCATCACCATACCCGACACGTTGCCTGCCGTAGCGGGATCGAAGGCGGGGGCTGCCGGTGCCGCAGGTGCCGACGAGGTCGGCGCGTCGCCACCGCCGCCGCAGGCGGCCGCGGCCGCCATCACGAGCACGGAAAGGACCGTCCACAGTTTTCGATGATGCATTGAGATTCTCCTACACGTGTAAAACCGATTCGGTTGGTGATGTGACGGGTCGCGCCGGTCGTCCGCCCGACCCGGAGTGGAGCATCGAGGACCAAACAAGCGTCTAAGTATAGCGTCGCGGTGGGCCAAGCCCAAGCACTAGTTCACAGCTCTGAGCTTCCGGTTGATTCGGTCTTCAATCCAGTTCGGGTCCCACCACTCCATGGGTGTGACCGGTCGTCCGTGCAGAAGCATGGCGAAGTGCAGGTGGTCGCCCCCGGCCAGGCCCGTGGTGCCGCTGCGCCCCAGCACGGTCTCGGCGGTCACCGCGTCTCCCACCTGCACGTCGATTGACGACAGATGCGCGTAGAGCGACTGCAAGCCGAGGCCATGGTCGACGATCACGCAGTTCCCGTAGATCCCGAAGTAGTCGGCGAAGATGACACGTCCCGCATTGGCGGACGCGATTGGCACGTTGGCTGTGGCCGCTAGGTCGAAGCCCAGGTGCACCTGCTGGTCGACGTCGCGCCCGTCATAGACGTAGGTCCGGTAGTCGGCAAAGCCAGATTCGACCTGCGAGTTGCCCAGTTGGCGGAACGGCTCTGACCAGAGCTTCGTCTCGGCGGTCTCGGCGGCGAGGCCCAACAGCCGGTCTCGGTTCAGCTGTCGCAGCCCACCATTGATGGCCAGATACTGCTCCAGCAGTCCCGCGTCTGGCGGCATCGCCACCTTGCGGAGTTCTTCGCTCCGCTCGACGATCTCCGGTATCACCTGGGATAGAAAGCCATCGCTCAGCGGGATCCGTGACCGCCGGAAGCGCCTCGGGAAGACACGGTGGTCGAAATCGATCTCGGCCTCGTTACCCGCCTCGTCGCGAGCATAGAGCCGCATCGGAGCGTTCAGCTCCTGGTCGTGGAGCAGGGCAAAGGTCGACACCCGGAGTGATTCGTCGGCGCCCTCGACGCCGGCCGCCGACGCGGGATAGCCGGGAAACCTGAGGTCCGCCACTCTGACGCCGGATTCGGCATCGGGTGGGGTGACTCGATACACGATTACCTCGGCCCCGCCGAGATTGACGTAGTGCAGCGACGAGACGACCGAAAGCCGCGGTGGTTCGAAGCGGGCGACGATGTCGTGCTGGGCCGTGCTCGTGGCTTGGCGCAGACCGAACAGGACTGCCCGAGTCGCCTCCACAACCACAGTGGCGGGACCCTGAGAGAGCTCAAGGTAATCCTCCCTGGTCAGGGCGCGCGCTACCCGGAAACGGCTCTCGCTTTCCTGGTTCACGGTGGCTTGCTCGGGGGTGGCGAGCGAGAACAGCGGAATGCTCAGCTCACCCTGCGTCAGGTGCGCGGTCAGAGCGAGCAACTCGCCGTTGCCCGTGTCCACTGAGGCCTCGAACTGGCCGATCTGGCCGATGAAACGGGTGGGTTGATGAATTTCTACCGTGGGGCCTTCGGCCCGCCCCGCGCCGACCCAGAGCCCGACCCCGAGTGCGAGGCCGGCTAGGAGCACTAGGGTGCTCAGGAGTCGTAGCACGAATGCATTGTACAGGACGCCTCAGATTGACCCGATAAGAGAGGCGCTCTAAGATATGAATAGCGATACGGTGGCGAGCGTGGCGGTATCGTCTAGGGGTTAGGATACATGGTTCTCAGCCATGGGACCGGGGTTCGAATCCCCGTACCGCTACCAATTCTCCAGCCTTTAACCTGTCGTCCGTGACGCTACCCGGCGATTCACGCCGACTCGAAGGTCCTCTCCGGCCAAGGGGCCCGTAACAACCGCAGGCCGTTCAACGTGACCAGAATGGTCGTCCCGACGTCGGCCGCCACCGCCATCCACATTGTCCCAAGGCCAGCAATTACCAGTCCGAGGAAAACGACCTTCAAGCCGATCGCGATCGCGATATTGGTCTGAACTCGGTTCATCGCCACTCGGCTCAGTTTCAACGCAAACGGCAATCGCCGAAGATCCCCGCCGAGGAGGGTGATATCCGCGCTTTCGATTGCCTGATCGGTGCCACCGGCCGTTCCCCCCAGCGCGATGCCGACATCGGCCGTTGCGAGCGCCGGCGCGTCATTGAGGCCATCACCGACCATGGCGACTTTGCCTAACTCGTTTCTGAGTGACTGAATGGCCTCAACCTTGTCCTCCGGCAGCAAGTCTGCGACCGTTTCGGCCAGGCCCAGCTCAGAACCTACTTTCTCCGCGGTCTGTGAACTGTCGCCCGTAAGCATGACCAATTTCAATCGCATCCTTCTGAGCATCTGGAGCGCTTCCTGGCTCGTCCTACGAATCGAGTCAGAGAGGGTGAGAAGTCCAAGGTAGCTTCCCTCGGCGCTGACGAGAACAGGGGTCAGGCCTTCGGCGGCCGCCTCCCCCGCGTGCCGGCAATGGTCAGCATCGTGCGGGATGCTCTCGTCGAAATAGCGATGGCTTCCGACCTCTACGTGGCGGCCGTCGACTTGGCCGACCATGCCTTGTCCGGTAAGTGCCGCGACATTCGCGGCGACCGGGTAGTAAGTCTCGACCCCTCTGTGGACCGATTCGTCGACGATGGCTCGTGCCAGCGGATGCTCACTTCGACGCCCGACCGCGCTCACGAGGGCGACCAGGTCGTTGCAGTCGGTGCAGTCGTCGCCACCGCAATCGTGGCAACGGGCTGCACGCACGCTGACCACGGTCGGTGCGCCTTCGGTGAGAGTACCCGTCTTGTCAAAGGCGACCGCCCGGACTTGGCTCAGTTCTTCCAGCCCGAGACCACCCTTGAAGAGCACTCCGAATCGAGCCCCGTTGGTGATAGCCGAGATGATGCAGACCGGTGTACTTAGCACGAGGGCACAGGGGCACGCGACGACTAGAAGGGTTAGGCCGCGGTAGAGCCAGCCGTTGGAGGCGAGCGACGTGTCGATGAACGTCTCGCCAAAGAACAGCGGTGGCCCCACGGCCACGACCAATGCGAGGGCGGCGACAATCGGCGTATAGACCTGAGCGAATCGGTCGACAAATCTTTGAGCGGGTGCTTTACGCTCGTGCGCATCCTCGATCAGTCGGATCATCCGGCTGATGGTCGTGTCCGATGCCGGTCGGCTCACTACCACCTCTAGCGCACCAGGTCCGTTCACGGTCCCTGCGTAGACGGTGTCGCCTGCGCTTAGTTCGACCAAACGGCTTTCTCCGGTGATCGGCGCCTGGTTCACCATCGAGCTACCCAATGCGATTACCCCATCCATTGGGATTCGTTCGCCCGGCCGAATGACGATGCGGTCGCCGACCTCGAGAGCGCCTACCGGAACCCGCTGCGGTTCTGCTGCGGGTCCCCGAAGGCGAGTGGCCTCTTCCGGAGCCTTTT